>Ga0208898_1000045_pt1 | contig 221046 bp, 184 predicted proteins | sample VirMetDEL_Mar_4_FD_184513 | JGI IMG/M metagenome (GOLD analysis project Ga0208898, IMG submission 184513) | Aqueous microbial communities from the Delaware River and Bay under freshwater to marine salinity gradient to study organic matter... | ecosystem: Environmental > Aquatic > Marine >...
AACGCGGAGCAGACGGTGCCCTACGATTTGCCGGAGAACGCGACCCAGAGCGGCATGAAAAGTCGTTCGAGCAAGGGCGGCACGCCGGCCAACTTCAATGAAATCCGCATGGAGGACAAGAAGGGGTCGGAGCAGGTGTATATCCATGCCGAGAGGAATCAGGACGTCGTCGTCGAAGTGGACGAAAGCCATTCGGTGGGGCATGACCGCAACAAGCGCATCGGGCACAACGAGACGGTGACGATTGGCGCTAATCGCCTGCGCGTAGTGCGCAACAACGACACCGTGCTGGTGGGCGGCGCCAAGTCTGACAGCGCCGCCACGCGCTATACCATCGAAGCTGGAGACAGTATTCGCCTGGTGTGCGGCGACAGTGTGATTGAGCTCACGGCAGACGGAGCCATCAACCTGACCTGTGGCTCGTTCAATCTGTTTTCCTCCGGCAGCAGCAAGATCCAGACACAAGGCAAACTGGATATCAACCAGGGCAGTGACGAGGGCACATCACCCGGTCAGCAGGGTGTGCGAGCCACTATCCATAACGCCGTCGAATCAACATTTGCGGACAAGCCGGGCGCCGGCCAATAACGAGATACTTGCACCATGAACTACTTGATCAATGAAGCCCAATTCACCTTGCCCGATGCAGCCTTACAGGATGCCTCGATCAATATCCTCAAGTTCGCCCACCTGGGCACCACGCTGGTCGTCAGCCGTAGCCCGCTGGCGGACGGCGAAACGTTGCAAAGTAACTTCGAAGCGCAGCTCAAGACGCTCGAACAACAGGAGAAGTACCTTCGTTACTCGCCAGTGCAAGCCATAAAGGTGGGGGCCGCACTGGATGTCGATGCCTATGAAGTGCAGAACAGTTTCAACAAAGGCAGCGACAGCTTTTACCAGTACCAGTTGGCGCTGCAACTACCGGGCACACGCCGCCTGATCGCGTTGAGTTACGTCAAGACCCAACCCCTCGGGCGCGCCGAAGCGGCTCACTGGGCAACGCTAAAGAGCACGCTTAGCTTCTTCGCCACACCCTGAATCACACGGAGCCAAACCGACTGCTACTCAATCCCCCCAAGAATACCTGACCACCCCGATCAACAATTCTTGATCGCCATCAAGCGGTTTTCACCCTCCACCTTCCTATCATGACCCCCGCCAAGCCATGAGGAAGCGACCATGTCAGAGACCTTCACCAAGGGCATGGCCAGGAACATCTATTTCGGAGGAAGCGTGTTCTTCTTCCTGATTTTCCTGGCCTTGACCTACCACACCGAACAAACCTTTCCCGCCCGTAGCAATGTCGACCAGCTCACTGAATCGGTGATCCGCGGCAAGAGCGTCTGGGAGCGTAATAACTGCGTCGGTTGCCACACCCTGTTGGGCGAAGGCGCGTACTTTGCGCCGGAGCTGGGCAATGTGTTCAAGCGTCGTGGGGGTGACGAAGGGTTCAAGCCGTTCCTGCACGCCTGGATGAAAATGCAGCCCCTTGGGGTGCCGGGGCGTCGCGCCATGCCGCAATTCAACCTCAGCGACCAGGAGGTGGACGATATGGCCGAGTTCCTCAAATGGAGCTCGAAGATCGATACCAATAACTGGCCACCCAACAAGGAGGGCTGAGCCATGCGCAGCGCCAATCCCTATCTGAAATTCCAATCCCAGGCCGTGGCCAAACCCTACTTTGTGTTTGCCTTGATCCTGTTCGTCGGCCAGGTGCTGTTTGGCCTGATCATGGGCCTGCAATACGTGGTGGGCGACTTTCTGTTCCCGTTGATCCCCTTCAACGTGGCGCGGATGGTCCATACCAACCTGCTGATCGTCTGGCTGTTGTTCGGCTTCATGGGCGCCGCCTATTACCTGATACCCGAGGAGGCCGACCGCGAACTGCACAGCCCCAAACTGGCGATCTTGCTGTTCTGGGTGTTTGCCGCAGCCGGGGTGTTGACCATCCTCGGTTACCTGTTGGTGCCCTATGCGGCACTGGCCAAGCTGACCCATAACGAACTGCTGCCGACCATGGGCCGCGAGTTCCTCGAGCAACCGACCATTACCAAAATGGGCATCGTGGTGGTGTGCCTGGGCTTTCTCTACAACATCGGCATGACCCTGCTCAAGGGCCGCAAAACCACGGTCAGCATGGTGATGATGACCGGCCTGATCGGCCTCGCGGTGTTCTTCCTGTTCTCCTTCTACAACCCCGGCAACCTCGCACGTGACAAGTTCTACTGGTGGTGGGTGGTGCATCTTTGGGTAGAAGGCGTGTGGGAACTGATCATGGGCTCGATGCTGGCGTTCGTGCTGATCAAGGTCACCGGTGTCGACCGTGAAGTGGTGGAGAAATGGCTGTACGTGATCATCGCCATGGCTTTGATCACCGGGATCATTGGCACCGGGCACCACTTCTTCTGGATCGGCGCACCCGAGGTGTGGCTGTGGGTCGGCTCGATCTTCTCGGCCCTGGAGCCGCTGCCGTTCCTGGCGATGGTGATGTTTGCCTTCACCATGGTCAAACGTCGGCGGCGCCAGCACCCGAACCGCGCGGCGACGTTGTGGGCCAAGGGCACCACGGTGACGGCGTTCTTCGGCGCCGGGGTCTGGGGCTTCCTGCATACGCTGGCACCGGTCAACTTCTACACCCACGGTACCCAGCTCACGGCGGCCCATGGTCACCTGGCGTTCTTCGGGGCCTACGCGATGATCGTGATGACCCTGATCAGCTACGCCATGCCACGCTTGCGCGGCCTCGGCGAAGCGCCCGATGCGCGTTCGCAGACCATTGAAATCTGGGGCTTCTGGCTGATGGTGCTGTCGATGGTGATGATCACCTTGCTCCTCACCGCAGCCGGTGTGGTGCAGGTGTGGTTGCAGCGCTGGCCGGCGGACGGTGTGGCCTTGCCGTTCATGGCCACGGTCGAGCATTTGACCGTCTTGTTCTGGGCCCGGTTGGCCAGTGGCGTGGTGTTCCTGCTGGGGCTGCTCTGCTACCTGTACAGCTTCCGCCAACGCCAAGCCGTCGCCGGTGCGCCGGCGCCGATTGTGTATTGATCGTCAATCCCTAAGACGGCGGCCCGGCTGGTACAGCGGGCCGTTTTACGTTTGGAGCACGGCTCATGGCCTTTACCCTGGAATTGGAAGAGTGGGTCGGCAGCGTCTGGCACCGCTTCATCACCCGCCGTGCCAATGTCGATTTCCCCGAGGCGCAGGTCGCGCTGACGGACCATCAGCGCAGCCTGGCCCTGTTGTTCCGCGCCCTGGGCGGCGCTGGCGGGATGGCGTTGGAGGCGGCCTGCGAGCGCGACCTGTTGCTGCGCCGCAACCTGTTGATGCGTATCGCCGGCACCTGCAAGCAAGCCCCCCTGGCGTCCTGCGACGGTAACCGCTTGCGCTTGCCGGCACGCCTGGCGGTGTTTCCCGATGCGGCGCTGAATCACGAGTTGTACCGCTGGCTGGCGCTGCTCGCGGCCCACGCCGGGCCGATGAACCACTGGGCCCGCGACAACCAACGCTGGACCTGGCTGCTGTTGCAGCGCTACCCGGCGATGCTGCCGCGCTACCAACGCCTGGTGGAGGCGCACCTGCAACTGCGCCCCGACCCTGCCAGCCTCAAACCCGACGAAGCCGCCCTGGAGCGGGCCTTGCGCAAGGCCCTGCGCGAACCCGGCAGCGTGCGTCACTTGCCGCGCAGTTCACGGGCCGCCTGGCCGTTGCCGTTATGGCTGTACCCGGCGCTGCAGTTGGACACCGCGCAAAATACCGACCTGGAAGAGGAGGGCGACGACCTCTCAGCCCCGCCCGGCGAGCAGCAAGGCGGGCCCAAGCGTGCCACCCGCGTTGATGACGCGAGCCGCGATGGCGGCCTGCTGGTGGTGCGCCTGGAAAACCTGTTCAGTTGGAGCGAACACGTCGACCTCGATCGCTGGTCCGACGACAGCCAGGACCCGGACGCCGCCCGCGTCGCCGAAGACCTCGACCAGTTGAGCCTGTCGCGCCAGCGCGTGCGCAAGAGCGGCGGGCTCAAGCTGCACCTGGATCTGCCGCCCGCCGATGTCGACGACATCCCCTTGGGTGACGGCATCAAGTTGCCCGAGTGGGATTATCGCCGGCAGTGCTTGCAGGAAGGCTTCGTCAACCTGCAATTGATGCAGCCGCGTTGCGACGCCCCGCAACCCTTGCCCGCGCGGTTGCAGGCCCAGGCCCAGCGCTTGCGCCGGCAATTCCAGAGCCTGCGCACCGACCGCCAATGGCAGCGCCAGCAGCCCCAGGGGTCAGAGGTCGACCTGCAGGCCTGGCTGGATTTTCATGTGCAGCGCCAGCAGGGCGCCTGCGCCGAGCGTGGGCTGTTCCTTGAACAACGCCACACCCACCGCGACCTGGCGTGCCTGTTGCTGGCCGATCTGTCGATGTCCACCGATGCCCATGTCAACGATGAGCAAAAGGTCATCGATGTGATACGCGACAGCCTGCTGCTGTTCGGCGAAAGCCTGGCCGGGGCAGGGGATCGCTTTGCGTTGTATGGGTTTTCTTCACTGCGGCGGCACCAGGTGCGCTTGCAGGTGCTCAAAACGTTCCAGCAAGCCTATGACGACCGCACGCGCGGCGCGATCCAGGGCCTCAAACCGGGCTACTACACGCGCATGGGCGCGGCTATCCGTCAGGCTACCCAGTTGCTGGGCGCCTGCCCGCAGCGGCGCAAGTTGCTGTTGTTGATCACCGACGGCAAGCCCAATGACCTGGACCTGTATGAGGGACGTTACGGCGTGGAGGACACGCGCCAGGCGGTGGTCGAAGCGCGGCGCCAGGGCTTGATTCCGTTCTGCATCACCATCGACAAACAGGCCGGCGACTATCTGCCGTACATGTTCGGCGCCCATGGTTTCACCCTGATCCATCGCCCGGAACAATTACCGCAACGCCTGCCGCAGCTGTATCGGCAGTTGACCGAGACTCAGTAAAAGTCCCTGGGCAACCAGAAGAACATCACCACGCAGAACAGCGTCAGGCCCAGGCAGAACCACTGGAAACGCTTCAGTCGGCGCGCCTGGGTGCTGGCGTGGGCCTCGGGCAGCGGTGTGGCGCAACGCTCGCACAGGTCGCGCTCCACGGCATTGCCGTGCTGGCAGACCAGGCAGGTTTTCACTCGAATTGCTCCAGGCGCGGGCGGTCGAGAATTGCGATCTGCCGGCCGTCCTGGGTGATGATTTTCTCGTCGATCAAGCGCCGGATAATCCGCGAAAACGTCTCCGGCTGGATCGACAGGTGCCCGGCAATCAGTTGCTTGGCCATCGGCAGCTCGAAGCTGCAGTCGGTGGTGCTTTGCAAGCGCACCAGTTGCGTGAGCAGGTAGCGCACCACGCGGTGGGTGGCGTTTTTCAGCGACAGGGTTTCGATCTCGTTGACCCGCTGGTGCAGGCGCACGCACAACTTGCCGAGCAGGGCGAAGGTCAGGCGGCTGTTGCTCTGCAGCAAACGCATGTAGGTGGCATTGGACAGCCGGTACAACTGCGTGGGGCACACCGCTTCGGCGCACGCTACGTAGTTGGGCGTATCCATCAGCATCATGGCTTCGGCGAAGGTCTGCCGTTCGCCGATCACCTCGAACACCTTCTCCTGGCCGTCCGGGGTGAGGCGGTAGATTTTCACCGCGCCGGCGATCACGAAGTAGAACGCATCGGCCGGTTCGCCCTGGCGGAACAGCGGTTCGCCTTTGTCGACACTGAGCAATTGGCTGCTGCTCATCAGCTCGTTCAACTGCGCCTCGTCCAGGGGTTCGAACAAGTGGTGGCTGCGCAGGATCTGGTGATGAACACGATGGAGCACCATCTTGACCTCGGGGAATATCGGGAAGGGATACCCAAGGTTAATCCTGTTGGCGTCGGCCGTACTTGATCTACGACAAGGGCAGCGCACAGGCAACGCTGCACGATCGTCGCAGTGAACGCTTGCGAAAGTGCGCTATGCGCGGGCCGCGGCGAGGCTGGGCGCGGCCCGGGCAAACAATATGTCGTTCTCCAGGCGGATGTGTTCGCGCAGGTCGGCATGAAAGGCGCTCAGCTCGCGGTACAGGCTGCGCCAGGTATTACAGGCCTCGGCCGGCGGGGTGATCTGGTTCGTCAGGCTCAACAATTGCTCCAGGGCCTCGGCGTGTTGGTCGTGCTCGTAGCGCATCACCTGGATCGGCGTCGACGCCTGCGGCCCCATGCCCATTTGCAGCATCGGGAACAATACCTGTTCCTCCTTGAGCATATGGCTCTCCAGTTCCTGCTGCATGTCGAGCAGCAGGTCGGCCAGGCCGTTGGGGCATTGCAGGTGCTGACCGTGGACCTGTTCGACGCGGCTCGCCATGCGGACCAGTTCCGGCAATTGCTCGCGATGACGTGCGTGGTAGCGCGCCAGCAGATGGTCGATCAAGTGGTCCTGGGTTTGGGTGTTCCAGTCGCTCACGGTCATCGGGCTTTCCTCATCGGCAGTACGGGTATGAACCACTGATTGCAGGCAGCGTGCCAATTTTAACGCATTGAAAAGTAACGATTTATCCCGGAGTAAGGTAATCATGACCACACGCTGCCAGGGTGCTCTGAACCCCAGGAGGGTCGAAATGACCGCGCCGCTCGACGGCATCCTCGGCCAGAGCGCGGTGTTGCAGGAGTTGCTCGACGAGCTGGCGCTGCTGGCCGAAACGCAGTTGCCGGTGTTGTTGCTCGGCGAAACCGGGGTCGGCAAAGAGCTGTTCGCGCGGCGCCTGCATCGCCTGTCGCAACGCGGCAACAAGCCTCTGGTGCAGGTCAACTGCGCGGCGCTGCCTGAGGCGTTGGCCGAAAGCGAGCTGTTCGGTCACGTCAAGGGCGCCTTCTCCGGCGCCACCCACGACCGCGCCGGGCGGTTCGATGCGGCCAACGGCGGCACCTTGTTCCTCGATGAGGTCGGCGAATTGCCCTTGAGCATCCAGGCCAAGCTGCTGCGCACCCTGGAGAACGGCGAGATCCAACGCCTGGGCGCCGATCGGCCATTGCATGTGGATGTCCGCATCATCGCCGCCACCAATCGCCACCTGCCCGACCGCGTGCGTGACGGCCTGTTTCGCGCCGACCTGTATCACCGGCTGTCGGTGTACCCGCTGCCGATCCCGGCGTTGCGCGAGCGTGGCGAGGATGTGTTGCTGCTGGCGCGGCATTTCGCTGAGCTCAACCGCGAGCGCCTGGGCTTGCATGACCTGCAACTGTCGCCGGCGGCGCAACAGGCGCTGCTCGAGTACGCCTGGCCGGGCAATGTGCGTGAGCTGGAGCATGTGATCAGTCGCGCCGCGTTGAAGCAGCTCAGTCGTGGCGAACCGCGCACTTCGGTGATCCGCCTGGAACCGCACGCTCTGGGCCTGGACACGGCCGCCGTCGCGGTGGAACGAGCCATGCCCGCGTCATCGATCGAGGCCTTCCAACCCTTGGCGGTGGCGGTGGACGAGTGCCAGCGCTGGAACATTCGCCACGCCCTGGAACACTGCGCCGGCAATTGGGCGAGTGCCGCGCGTTTGCTCGGCGTGGACGCGAGCAACCTGCACAAGCTGGCGCGGCGCCTGAAGCTCAAGTAAGGGGTGTGACAACACGCCAGCTGTGCGTATCTGCCGCACTACCTACCGGCCAGACTTGATTCTGGTCAAGGGCCACCTGCCATCACCACCCCTACCATCCGTCCCATCTTCAGCCCGACGCCTCAAGGGACTCCATGACTCGCTCCGCGCGCTTGACACGCCACTGGCTGACGCTGCTGGTGGTGTTGCTCATCACCAGCTTCACCGCCCAGGCCCGGCCTTACGGCGACATCGAACAGCAGCGTATCGAACGCGCTTTCCCCGCCCAGGATGCGGTCTCCGCACCCGACGGGCCGTTCAAGGTGCGGACCATTTCGACTGCCGGCAAGCCCATCGGCTACGTGTTCCAGAGCCTGGATGTGGTGGCGATCCCGGCGTATTCAGGCAAGCCGATCAACACCCTGGTGATCCTCGACGCCGCCGGGGTGATCCGCGATGCCTACGTGCTGGAACACCACGAGCCGATCCTGTTGATCGGTATTCCCGAGGTCAAACTGCACGAATTCACCGCGCACTATTCCGGCGTCGATGTGCGCCAGCGCGTGGTGGTCGGGCGTTCCAGCGATCCGAAGGCGGTGACGGTGGACGCGATTGCCGGCGCGACCGTGACCGCGATGGTGGTCAATGAAGTGGTGATGCGGGCGGCCCATGACGTGGCGGTGTGGCTCAAGCTGATCGACGGCAAGGCCGCGACCGCGCAGAAAGTCGCGCTGATCCGCACCGACCGGTTTGACCCCGCCACCTGGGCACAATTGACCGGCAATGGCGCTATCCGCCGCCTGCATTTGACCCGGGGCCAGGTCGACGCGGCCTTCAAGGACACCGCCGCCGAAGGCGCCGAGGCCGCGGACGAGACCTTCATCGACCTCTATGTGGCCGACATCAACCCGCCGAGCATCGGCCGCAACCTGTTGGGCGAAGAGCACTACCGCACCCTGATGCAGGGGCTCAAACCCGGCGAACAGGCCATCGCCGTGCTCGGCCGTGGGCTGTTTTCGTTCAAGGGTTCGGGTTATGTGCGCGGCGGGATTTTCGACCGGGTGCAGTTGCGCCAGTTCGGCAACGTGATCAGCTTCCGCGACCTCGACCACCAGCGCATCGACGATGTCTACGCCGAGGGCATCCCGGCCTTCGACGAGATGTCGGTATTCATCGTGCGCCCGCAGGCCGGCTTCGACCCAGGCTCGCCCTGGACCCTGGAACTGCTGGTGCGGCGCCAGACCGGCCCGGTCAGCGGCACGTTCAGCAGCTTCGAACTGCCTTACCAGATGCCCGAACAGTACCTGGAACGGCCGCTGCCCACCGCCGCCGAACAAGCCGCGCTGGATGAGGCCAGCCGCCCACTGTGGTTGAGCATCTGGTACCAGAAACAGGTGCAGGTCATGGTGCTCGGCGTCGCGCTGCTGCTGCTTACCGCGATCCTGTTCCTGCAGGACAGCCTGGCCCGGCGCCCGCGCCTGCTGCACTGGCTGCGCCGCGGCTACCTGGTGTTTACCGTGGGGTTCATCGGCTGGTATGCGCTGGGGCAGTTGTCGGTGGTCAATGTGCTGACCTTCGTGCATGCGCTGGTCCAGGACTTCCGCTGGGAACTGTTCCTTACCGACCCGCTGATCTTCATGCTCTGGGTCTTCACCGCCGCCAGCATCCTGCTCTGGGGGCGCGGGGTGTTCTGCGGCTGGCTGTGCCCGTTCGGGGCCTTGCAGGAACTGCTCAACGAGGCCGCGCGCCGCCTGAAGATCCGCCAGTTCGAATTGCCCTTCGCGGTGCATGAACGACTGTGGGCGATCAAGTACCTGATCCTGCTGGTGCTGTTCGGCCTCTCCCTGGAATCCATGGCCACCGCCGAACGCTTTGCCGAAGTGGAACCGTTCAAGACCGCCATCACGCTCAAGTTCGACCGCCAGTGGTGGTTCGTGCTCTACGCCGTGGCGTTGCTGGTGATCAACCTGTTCACCCGCAAAGTCTACTGCCGCTACCTCTGTCCCCTCGGCGCCGCCCTGGCGATCCCCAGCAAATTCCGCCTGTTCGATTGGCTCAAGCGGCGCCAGGAATGCGGCAACCCGTGCCAGCTGTGCGCGAAGGAATGCGAGATCCAGGCGATCCACCCGGACGGCCATATCAACGCCAACGAATGCCACTACTGCCTCGACTGCCAGATGACCTGGCACAACGAAAACAAATGCCCGCCGCTGATCAACAAACGCAAGAAGCGCAACAAGGCGGCGCCCGAACAGATTCCCGTAGTGCAGATCAATCCCAACACTTGAAGGAGCAACCCATGAACGATACAGACGATAAACATGACGGCCTGACCCGGCGCAGTTTCCTCGGCACCGGTGCGGTGACCGGCGCCGTACTGGCGGGTGCGTCGGCCCTCGGCGGCGCGGTGTTTACCCGTGAATCCTTCGCGGCGGCGGCCAAGGACGCCAAATCGAAAATCCATGTGGAACCCGGCCAGCTCGACGACTACTACGGCTTCTGGAGTGGCGGCCACCAGGGCGAAGTGCGGGTGATGGGCGTCCCGTCGATGCGCGAGCTGATGCGTATCCCGGTGTTCAACGTCGATTCGGCCACCGGTTGGGGCCTGACCAACGAGAGCAAGCGCATCCTCGGCGAGGGCGCCAAGTACTCCAACGGCGATTGCCATCACCCGCACTTGTCCACCACCGACGGCCACTACGACGGCAAGTACCTGTTTATCAATGACAAGGCCAACAGCCGGGTGGCGCGCATCCGCCTGGATATCATGAAGTGCGACAAAATCCTCACCGTACCGAACGTCCAGGCCATCCACGGCCTGCGCCTGCAAAAGGTGCCCTACACCAAGTACGTGTTCTGCAACGCCGAATTCATCATCCCGCACCCCAATGACGGCCGAAACTTCGACCTGCAGGATCGCAACAGCTTCACCATGTTCAACGCCATCGATGCGGAAAAAATGGAGATGGCCTTCCAGGTGATCGTCGACGGCAACCTCGACAACGCCGACATGGACTACACCGGCAAGTACGCAGCGGCCACCTGCTACAACTCGGAAAAGGCCACCGACCTGGCCGGCATGATGCGCAATGAGCGCGATTGGGTGGTGGTGTTCAACATCCCGCGCATCGAAGCGGCGATCAAGGCCGGCAAGTTCATCAATGTGGACGGCGTCAAGGTGCCGGTGGTGGACGGACGCAAATCCGAGGACGGCAAGGACAGCGAGTTCACCCGCTACATTCCGGTGCCGAAAAACCCCCACGGCTGCAACACCTCGCCGGATGGCAAGTACTTCATCGCCAACGGCAAGCTGTCGCCGACCTGCACCATTATCGCCATCGAAAAACTCGACGACCTGTTCAGCGGCAAGATCAGCGACCCGCGCGGTGTGGTGGTCGGTGAACCGGAGCTGGGCCTGGGCCCGCTGCACACCACCTACGACGGACGCGGCTTTGCCTACACCACGCTGTTCATCGACAGCCAGGTGGTCAAGTGGAACATCGCCGAGGCCATCCGTGCCTATGGCGGCGAGAAGGTCAACTACATCAAGCAGAAGCTCGATGTGCAGTACCAGCCCGGTCACAACCATGCGTCGCTGACCGAAACCCGCGACGCCGACGGCCAGTGGCTGGTGGTCTTGAGCAAGTTCTCCAAGGACCGCTTCCTGCCCACCGGCCCGCTGCACCCGGAAAACGACCAGTTGATCGACATCTCCGGCGATGAAATGAAACTGGTCCACGACGGCCCGGCCTTCGCCGAACCCCATGACTGTGTGATGGCGCGCCGCGACCAGATCAAGACCAAGAAAATCTGGGAGCGCAACGATCCATTCTTCGCCGAAACGGTGGCCATCGCCAAGAAGGACGGGATCAACCTGGAAACCGACAGCAAGGTGATCCGCGACGGCAACAAGGTGCGCGTGTACATGACCTCCATGGCCCCGGCCTACGGGCTTTCGGAGTTCACCGTCAAACAGGGCAATGAAGTCACCGTGACCATCACCAATATCGACATGATCGAAGACGTGACCCACGGCTTTGTCATGGTCAACCACGGCGCGAGCATGGAAATCAGCCCGCAGCAGACCTCGTCGATCACGTTCATTGCCGACAAGCCCGGGCTGCATTGGTACTACTGCAGCTGGTTCTGCCATGCCCTGCACATGGAAATGGTCGGGCGGATGAAGGTCGAGCCCGCCTGACACGCTGTTTGAGAAGCGACACAAGGCAAATGTGGGAGGGATGGTGCGACGATTCGATTCGCTCCCGATGGCGGTGAATCAGTCACAGATGCATCAACTGACACACCCTCATCGGGAGCAAGTCGAATCGTCGCACCGTCCCTCCCACTTTTAGCCGCATTTCCTTTAAGAGGACATCATCGTGGCTCGATCACTCGTCATCCTGGTGATGCTGATAGTGGCTTCGGCGGGAGCGGTCGCTGCCGTTCGCCCCATCACCGACTTACCCCTGCAAGCCGACGGCCCCAACCGTTGGCGCTTGCCTGCCGGCGAGTACCGGGGCTCGTTCCGCATCGACCAACCGCTGCAATTGACCTGCGCCCCCGGCGCCATCTTCCAGGCCGAAGGGCAGGGCAACGGCCTGCTGATCAGCGCGCCGGATGTCAGCGTCCAAGGCTGCACGTTCCTCGATTGGGGCGCCGACCTCACGGCCATGAACGCCGCTGTGTTCATCCAGCCCCAGGCGCGTGGCGCGCAAGTGCTGGGCAACCGCCTGCAAGGCCAGGGCTTTGGCATCTGGGTCGATGGCACCCAGGACGTGAGCGTGATCGGCAACCGCATCCAGGGTGACACCTCGGTACGTTCGCAGGACCGTGGCAACGGCATTCACCTGTACGCGGTACACGGTGCCCGCGTCATCGATAACCATGTGCGCGACACCCGCGACGGCATCTACATCGACACCTCCAACGGCAACCTGCTGCAAGGCAACATCCTGGAAGACCTGCGCTACGGCATCCACTACATGTTTGCCAACGACAACCAGGTCCTGGGCAACACCACCCGCCGCACCCGCACCGGCTATGCGTTGATGCAAAGCCGCAAGCTGACGGTGATCGGCAATCGCTCCGAGCAGGACCAGAACTACGGCATCCTGATGAACTACATCACCTATTCGACCTTGCAGGACAACGTCGTCACCGATGTGCGCGACGGCTCCACCGGCGACACCATGATCGCCGGCGGCGAAGGCAAGGCACTGTTCATCTACAACTCGCTGTTCAACCGCATCGAAAACAACCGCTTCGCGCGCAGCGCGGTGGGCATTCACCTGACCGCCGGCTCCGAAGACAACCGCATCGCCGGCAACGCCTTCATCGACAACCAGCGCCAGGTCAAATACGTCGCCAGCCGCTTGCAGGAATGGTCGGCGGACGGCCGGGGCAACTACTGGAGCGACTACCTCGGCTGGGACCGCAACGGCGATGGCCTCGGCGATGTGGCTTACGAGCCGAACGACAACGTCGACCGCCTGCTGTGGTTGTACCCCCAGGTGCGGCTGTTGATGAACAGCCCCGGCATCGAGTTGCTGCGCTGGGTGCAACGTGCGTTTCCGGTGATGAAGTCGCCGGGTGTGATGGACAGCCACCCCCTGATGCAAGCCCCCACTCAGAAGGAACCTGCATGATGAATGTCGTCGAGATCGAAGGCGTCAGCCAGCGCTATGGGCGTGCCACGGTACTGCACGACCTGAACCTGAGCCTGGCCCCCGGCGAAGTCCTGGGGTTGTTCGGGCACAACGGCGCGGGCAAGACCACGGCGATGAAGCTGGTGCTCGGCCTGCTGCGCGCCAGCGCCGGCGAGGTGCGGGTGTTCGGCCGTGCGCCGAGTGATCCCCACGTGCGCCGCTGGCTCGGTTACCTGCCGGAAAACGTCACGTTCTATGCACAGTTGAGCGGCGTCGAAACCCTGCGTCACTTCGCCCGGCTCAAGGGCGCGCCGATGCATCAGGTCGACAGCCTGCTGGACGACGTCGGCCTGACCGCGGCGGCAGGGCGGCGGGTCAAGACCTATTCCAAGGGCATGCGCCAGCGCCTCGGGTTGGCCCAGGCCTTGCTCGGCGAGCCGCGCCTGTTGCTGCTCGACGAACCTACCGTGGGCCTCGACCCGTTCGCTACCCAGGACTTGTATCACCTGCTCGACCGCCTGCGTGCGGCCGGCACCAGCACCATCCTGTGCTCCCACGTGCTGCCGGGCGTCGAGGCGCACATCAACCGTGCGGCGATCCTGACCCAGGGCCGCCTGCTGGCCTTGGGCAGCCTGGCGCAGTTGCGCGCCGAGGCCGGCTTGCCGACGCTGATCCGCACCTGCGGCTTGCAGCGCGTCGAATCGCTGCAACAACGCTGGAGCGCCGCCGGCCATGTCACCCGGCGCTGGGGCGTCGAAGGGCTGCAAGTGGCGGCGCACAACGGCAGCAAAGTGCAACTGCTGCGCCAACTGCTGGCCGAGGACAGCCCCAGCGACGTGGAAATCCTGCCGCCGTCCCTTGAAGACATCTACCGGCATTACATGGACAGCGCGATGGTCACGGCACAGGAGGCGGCCTTATGAACCCGATCTGGAACATGGCCCGCAAAGAGTTCTGCGACGGCCTGCGCAACCGTTGGCTGTTGGCGATCAGCCTGTTGTTCGCGGTGCTGGCCATCGGCATCGCCTGGCTGGGCGCCGCCGCCGCCGGGCAACTGGGCTTCACCTCGATCCCGGCGACCATCGCCAGCCTGGCCAGCCTGGCAACGTTCCTGATGCCGCTGATCGCGCTGTTGCTGGCCTACGACGCCATCGTCGGCGAAGACGAGAGCGGCACCTTGTTGCTGTTGCTCACCTATCCGTTGGGGCGCGGGCAGATCCTGCTCGGCAAGTTCGTCGGCCATGGGCTGATCCTTGCGCTGGCCACGGTCCTCGGCTTCGGCTGCGCGATGCTCGCCATTGCGTTGCTGGTCGACGACGTGGACTTCGCCATGCTGCTCTGGGCCTTTGGCCGGTTCATGCTGACCTCGGCCCTGCTTGGCTGGTGCTTTCTCGGGCTGGCTTATGGCCTGAGCAGCCTGTGCGCGGAAAAATCCACCGCCGCCGGGCTGGCGCTCGGCGTGTGGTTCTTCTTCGTACTGGTCTTCGACCTGGCGCTGCTGGCCTTGCTGGTGCTCAGCAAAGGCCAGTTCAACCCGCAGGGGCTGCCCTGGTTGCTGCTGCTCAACCCCACTGACGTGTATCGGTTGATCAACCTCTCGGGTTTCGGTACGGGCACCCAGTCCGTCGGGGTCATGGCCCTGGGTTCGGACCTGGACGTGCCGCCGCTGGCCCTGTGGGCGTGCCTGCTGGCGTGGGTGGCCGTGCCGCTGGCGCTGGCCTACGGGCTGTTCCGCCGCCGTGCGGCGTGAGGATTTTTTATGACTGCTGGAGTGAGTGAAATGGGTTTCAAGACACGGGTAGTGGCGGCCTTGTTGGTCGGCTTGTTGATGAGCGCCTGCGACAAGGCGCCGGAGTCGAGCTTCAGTGACGCGCCGGTGGCGTTTCATCCCAACGACGAGTGCCACGTGTGCGGTATGGTGATCAACGAATTCCCCGGGCCCAAGGGCCAAGTGGTGGAGCGGGGCGGGGTGAAGAAATTCTGTTCTACCGCCGAAATGCTCGGCTGGTGGCTGCAACCGGAAAACCGGCACGACGACGCGAAGCTGTACGTACACGACATGGGCCGCAGCCAATGGAATGCCCCGGACGACAAGCACCTGATCGACGCCCGCACTGCGTACTACGTGATCGGCACCGGGCTCAAGGGCGCCATGGGCGTGGTCCTGGCTTCGTTTGCCGATGAGGCCAAAGCGCAGAAAGTCGCGGCGGACACCGGTGGCCGGCTGTTGCGTTTCGAGCAGATCGACCTGGCGCTGTTGCAGCAACCGATGCCGATGATGCACAGCGGGCATTGACCGCGAGGGGGTATCAACCGGCTTGATACCCCATCAACTGTTCTGCGTTCAGGATTCGAATGGTGCGTTGGCGCACCTCGATCAACCCGCCTTCCACCAGCCGATGCAGAATCCTCGAAAACGTCTCCGGCTGAATCCCCAGCTTCGACGCCACCAGGCGCTTGGGCACCTGCAACACCACCTCACCGCTGACGTCGTCGCGCTCCTGGAACAGGAAATTGATCACCCGGCGACTGGCATTGGCCAGGGTCAGGGTGTCGATGTCCTGGAGGCGCTGATGCAGGTGAATACTCATGCTCGCCAGAATCGCCAGGCAAATGGCCGGTTGGTCTTCCAGGGCGCGGCGATAGTGTTGGCCTTCGATACTCACCAGCACGCTGTCCTTGAGCGCGGTGCCACTCACCGGGTACGCCTTGGCCTGGGTGAACAGCAGCGCTTCGGCAAACGTCTGGCCGGGGCGGATGACTTCCACCAGATGCTCCTGACCTTCGCCAGTGACCCGGTGCAGCTTGATCTGGCCGCTGACCAGCAGGAAGAACCGATCGGCGGGATCGCCCTGGTGCATGAGCGGGGTGTGATTGGGCAAACGCTTGAGACTGGCCAGGGTGCAGACATCCTGGAAGGTTTTTTCAGGCAGCCGGCTGAACAGGTGATGCCTGCGCAGGGTTAGAACGATGTTGGGATGGGTGAGCATAAGGGCCTCCGCGGTTCATCAGGGTAGGGCGGCCCGGGGTTTGGGGATATGCCTCGAAGGGGGTACCTCTTCCCATGTTCGGTCAGCTTGGGTTAAAGAGACGGCCTTAATGTGGGAGGGGCTTGCCCCCGATGGCGGTGAATCAGTCATGCATGTAGTGGCTGACACACTGCTATCGGGGGCAAGCCCCCTCCCACATTTGGATCTCCATGGGTCAGATAGACCTCATTCTGTATTTGCTCTTGCTCTTAGGCGCGGCCTTATAGCCAATCTGATCCTGGAAGCCGAACGCGGTCAAAATGTGGGAGGGGGCAAGCCCCCTCCCACATTTGGATCTCCATAGGTCAGATAGACCTCATTCTGTATTTGCTCTTGCTCTTAGACGCGGCCTTATAGCCAACCTGATCCTGCAAGCCGAACGCGGTCAAAAATGTGGGAGGGGGCTTGCCCCCGATGGCGGTGAATCAGTCATGCATGTAGTGGCTGACAGACTGCTATCGGGGGCAAGCCCCCTCCCACATTTGGATCTCTATGGGTCAGATAGACCTCATTCTGTATTTGCTCTTGCCCTTAGGCGCGACCTTATAGCCAACCTGATCCTGCAAGCCGAACGCGATCAAAAATGTGGGAGGGGGCTTGCCCCCGATCGCGGTGGAGCAGTCATGCATATAGTGGCTGACACACTGCTATCGGGGGCAAGCCCCCTCCCACATTTGGATCTCCATGGGTCAGATAGACCTCATTCTGTATTTGCTCTTGCTCTTAGGCGCGGCCTTATAGCCAATCTGATCCTGCAAGCCGAACGCGGTCAAAAATGTGAGAGGGGGCTTGCCCCCGATCGCGGTGAATCAGTCATGCATGTAGTGGCTGACACTTTGCTATCGGGGGCAAGCCCCCTCTCACATTTGGATCTCTATGGGTCAGATAGACCTCATTCTGTATTTGCTCTTGCTCTTAGGCGCGGCCTTATAGCCAACCTGATCCTGCAAGCCGAACGCGGTCAAAAATGTGGGAGGGGGCTTGCCCCCGATGGCGGTGGAGCAGTCATGCATGTAGTGGCTGACACACTGCCATCGGGGGCAAGCCCCCTCCCACATTTGGATCTCCATGGGTCAGATAGACCTCATTCTGTATTTGCTCTTGCCCTTAGGCGCGGCCTTATAGCCAACCTGATCCTGGAAGCTGGACTCGGTCAAAAATGTGGGAGGGGGCTTGCCCCCGATCGCGGTGAATCAGTCATGCATGTAGTGGCTGACACACTGCTATCGGGGGCAAGTCCCCTCCCACATTTGGATCTCCATGGGGCAGATAGACCTCGTTCTGTATTTGCTCTTGCTCTTAGGCGCGGCCTTATAGCCAACCTGATCCTGGAAGCTGGACTCGGTCAAAATGTGGTAGGGGGCTTGCCCCCGATGGCGGTGGATCAGTCGTGCATGTAGTGGCTGACACTCTGCTATCGGGGGCAAGCCCCCTCCCACATTTGGATCTCTATGGGTCAGATAGACCTCGTTCTGTATTTGCTCTTGCTCTTAGGCGCGGCCTTATAGCCAATCTGATCCTGGAAGCTGGACTCGGTCAAAATGTGGGAGGGGGCTTGCCCCCGATGGCGGTGGAGCAGTCATGCATGTAGTGGCTGACAGACTGCTATCGGGGGCAAGCCCCCTCCCACATTTGGATCTCTATGGGTCAGATAGACCTCATTCTGTATTTGCTCTTGCTCTTAGGCGCGGCCTTATAGCCAACCTGATCCTGGAAGCCGAACGCGGTCAAAAATGTGGGAGGGGGCAAGCCCCCTCCCACATTTGGATCTCCATGGGTCAGATAGACCTCGTTCTGTATTTGCTCTTGCTCTTAGGCGCGGCCTTATAGCCAACCTGATCCTGCAAGCCGAACGCGATCAAAAATGTGGGAGGGGGCTTGCCCCCGATCGCGGTGGATCACTTATGCATGTAGTGGCTGACACACTGCCATCGGGGGCAAGCCCCCTCCCACATTTGGATCTCCATGGGTCAGATAGACTTCATTCTGTATTTGCTCTTGCCCTTAGGCGCGGCCTTATAGCCAATCTGATCCTGGAAGCTGGACTCGGTCAAAATGTGGGAGGGGGCTTGCCCCCGATGGCGGTGGAGCAGTCATGCATGTAGTGGCTGACAGACTGCTATCGGGGGCAAGCCCCCTCCCACATATGGATCTCCATGGGTCAGATAGACCTCATTCTGGCTCTGGTTTGTGATCTTGATCTTAGGCACACCGAGCATTAGCGAGGTGCCGAGTGTTGGGGCAAGAGCCCTTTGGTTATTTTGGGAGTTTTCCAAGATGACCCGCTGTAAGAGCGGAGCCACCAGCCGCCGCTACCGAAGAAACAGATATGTACCCAATCCCCCGAAAAACCATCAACCCGCCTGCCGCAAGTGCTCCATCGCCCAAACCGCCGCCTCCACCCGTGACCGCAACCCCAACTTATGCAGCAGATTCTTCACATGCACCTTCACCGTCCCTTCGGTAATCCCCAACTTATGCCCGATCACCTTATTGCTGTAGCCACTGGCAATCGTGCGCAGCACCTGCCGTTCCCGCTCCGTCAAGTCCACTGCCGCATGGGGTTGCGGCGAGCGCAGTGCCTGGGCCAGCACCCGCGTCAACCCGGGGCTGATCACCAGCGCTCCATGCAACGCATCACGGATGAACTCCACCACCAACTCCGGCTCCATGTCTTTGAGCAGATACCCGTTGGCATCCAGGCGCAATGCATCGCGAATGTCATCCTCGGCATCGGACACGGTAAACAGCAGCACCTTGCCCGCATAGTTCATGGCGCGCAGGCGGCGCAGGGTTTCCAGGCCGTTCATTTGCGGCATGTTGTTGTCCAGCAGCACCAGGTCCGGTTGCAGGGTTTCGATCTGGTCCAGGGCTTCCTGGCCATTGCCGGCTTCGCCGACCACCTGCAGATCGTCTTCGAGTTCGAGTATCTGACGCATGCCGTGGCGCATCATCGGGTGATCGTCGACCAGCAAAATGCGGTGGCGGGGGAGTGTGCTCATGGGAGGTTACCTTGTAGAGGTTGCCCGAGAAATTCCGGTTGAAAACGTAAATGCACCCGTGTGCCCTGGGGCTCGCGGGGGCTGATGTCGAGTTGGCCGTGCAGGCTGCGCGCGCGTTCGTCCATGATGGTCAGGCCGTGGTGTTCGCGTTGGTCGACGGCGCCGCAAAAGCCACGGCCGTCGTCCTCGATGCTCAGGCTCACGGTCTCGCCCTCCTGGCGCAGTTGCAGCCAGGCGTTTTGCGCATGGGCGTGGCGCAGGCAGTTGGACAGGGCTTCGCGGGTGATCTGCAGCAAGTGGATCTGTTCGCTGGCCGACAATTGGAAGGCGAGGGCGTCGACGTGCAGGTGGACCTGGAATTCGCCGCGCCGGGAGAACTCTTCGGCGGTTTCCGATAGCTCCTGTACCAACCCGGCATCGTGGATTTGCAGGCGGAAGGTGGTCAGCAGCTCGCGCAGTTGACGGTAGGCGTTGTTCAGGCCGTCGCGCAGTTCAGCAGTGACGGTGGCCAGGGTTTCCACGGGTTCGCCACGGCGGATCAGGGTTTGCATGCGGCTGACTTGCAGCTTCATGTACGACAGCGCCTGCGCCAGGGAGTCGTGCAGTTCCCGGGCGATGATGGTGCGCTCGTCGAGCAGCAGCAAACGATGGTCCTGTTCGCGCTGGCGTTTGAGCGACAGCGAAGTGCCGATCAGGTTGGCCAGGGCCTGGATCAATTGCTTTTCCCAGTCTTGCGGAGGGTGGCCATCGTCGAAGTGGGCCTTGAGTTCCCCCAGTTCCGAGCCCTGGTTGCTGATGCTGAATATTTGCGGCGGCGCCACTTTGTGTTTATGGCAACTCGCGCAATCGCCGATGGCGCAGATGTTACGGCTGTCGCCGCCGTGCAAGGCGAGCATCTGCTGGGCCGGTGCGAGGAAGTGGCCTTGCAGGCACAACGACAGGCGCAACCCCGGCAGGCGTTTCTGGAAGCGCCGGATCAATTCGTCCAGGCCCTCGGCATTGGCCAGGCGCGTGGCCAGGCTGCTGCTGCTCTGGTACAGCAGTTCGAGGGCGGCGTTGGCTTGTTGCAGGTTGAGGGTCTTGAGGCGCACCTGGCTTTCCAGGGTGCGGTGGGACGCCTCGATGGTCTCGGCCATGGTGTTGAAGCTCAGGGCCAGTTGCCCCAGCTCATCTTCGGAGCGGTGGTTGACCCGGGTCTTGAAATCGCCGTCGCGAAAGCGCCGGGTGGCCTGTACCAGTTCCTGCAAAGGGTTGACCACGCCGTACTGCAACTCATACAGGCCGATCAACAGGATGATCAACGTGCTGAACAGCGCCAGGCCCTGGATGCCTTGCTGCCAGCTTTGTTTGCGTTCGCTCTGTTGCTGCAACAGGCTGACGAATTGATTCATTTGCTCGACGAATGTCGGCGCGCTGGCCTGGAACTGCGCCGTATCACCGCGCGTCAGGGCCGGGCGCAGCTCGTCGTTCCAGCGTTGCTGGATCTGTTGGTAGCTCTGCAGCAGGGCGCTGTTCGGGCCGTCTTCCAGCACCGCCTTGAGCGAGTCGCTGTCGAGGCGCCCTTGCAGGCTCTGGGTGATGCTGTCGATCTCTTCGGCCGGCGCGGCGGCGGCGAGCCGCCAGCTGAGGTGGTAGGTCTCCATACGCACGGAGCCGGCGGTGTTGATTGCGGCGGCGTCGCCCTGGCTGAACCAGGCGATCAGCCCCGCACTCAAGGAACTGGCAAGGGCCAGGATAGCGATCAGGATCACAGCCAAGCCGGCGCGTGCGGGCAGGGAGCTGCGTAGCCAGCTAAACATCACGGCGTAGTCGGAGGGGGGAGAAAGCCTGCATGGCGGCACCTGAAAAGGAAAAACGAGCTGGAAAACGGCGATCCCTGGCGCACTACCTCTAAAGAGTTGCCGGCAAACCCTCCCACGGGAAAACGCCGGCACAAGAGATCAATACATTGATAAATAAAGACTTTCTCTTGTTATAGGAACTACCTCCTTAGAGGTATATGGGATCAGCATAGCCTTATACCCACCTGGCCGACGTTGATCTGCGTCAAGTTCCAAGGGGGTGTCGCCCCTAACCTGCGCTCATGAAATCACCTTTCGGAGCGCATACCGTGACTCAACCCCGTATAAGACAAGGCTTGGTGCTGGGCATGAGCACGCTGGCCTTCACCGTCTGCTTTATGGTGTGGATGATGTTCGCCGTGTTGGGCGTGCCCATCAAAGAGCTGCTGCAACTCAACGAAACCCAGTTCGGCCTGCTGGCCGCCACGCCGGTCTTGACCGGTTCCCTGGTGCGCCTGCCACTGGGCTTGCTGACTGACCGCTTCGGCGGGCGCATCGTGTTCTTCCTGTTGATGCTCGCCTGCGTGCTGCCGCTGTACCTGATCACCTACGCCACTGCCTATTGGCAGTTCCTGGTGCTGGGCCTGTTTGTCGGCCTGGCCGGTGGTTCGTTCTCGGTGGGCATCGCCTACGTCGCCAAGTGGTTCGACAAGGACAACCAGGGCTTCGCCATGGGCGTGTTCGGCGCCGGTAACGCCGGGGCCGCGGTCACCAAGTTCCTCGCCCCGGCGCTGATCGCCCTTGGCACCTGGCACCTGGTGCCCAAGGTGTTCGGCGCGATCCTGTTCATCACCGCGCTGTTGTTCTGGTTCCTCACCAGCGAGAACAAGGCCCACCGCAGTGCCGGCGGCGCCACCTTGCGCGAGCAACTGCGGTGCCTGAAAGACCCGGCCGTGTGGCGCTACTGCCAGTACTACTCGATTGTCTTCGGCGGCTACGTCGGCCTGGCATTGTGGATGACCAAGTACTACGTGCAGGAATACGGTTTCAGCCTGCAAAGCGCGGCGCTGCTGGCCGCCTGTTTCTCCCTGCCCGGCGGTGTGCTGCGCGCGGTCGGCGGTTGGATGTCCGACCGCTGGGGCGCCCAGAGCGTGACCTGGTGGGTGTTGTGGGTGAGCTGGGTCTGCCTGTTCCTGCTCAGCTACCCGCAGACTCAATTGCAGGTGCAGACCGTCAACGGTCCCCTGGATTTGCACATCGGCCTCAACCCCACCCTGTTCACCGTGCTGCTGTTCGTGATGGGCATCGCCTTCGCGTTCGGCAAAGCCTCGGTGTTCAAGTACATCGCCAATGACTACCCGCAGAACATGGGCGCGGTGTCCGGCATCGTCGGCCTGGCCGGTGGCCTGGGGGGCTTTGTGCTGCCGATTCTGTTTGGCGCCCTGGTGGACCTCACCGGCGTGCGCTCGTCCTGCTTCATGTTGATGTACGGCGTGGTCTGGGTGTCCCTGACCTGGATGTACCTCAGCGAAATCCGCAAACAACCGCTGCTGGGCAACACCGCCCAACGTCTCCAAGGAGAATGAACATGTCCATCGCGCAAAAGCCCGATTCGGGCCCGGTGATTCACGACTGGCGCCCCGAGGACCCCGCGTTCTGGGGGGCCAGCGGCAAAAAGACCGCTACCCGCAACCTGTGGATCTCGATTCCCGCGCTGCTGCTGGCCTTCGCCGTGTGGATGGTGTGGAGCACGGTGATCGTGCGCCTCAACGCCATCGGCTTCAGCTTCACCACCGACCAGCTGTTCTGGCTGGCGGCGTTGCCCGGCCTGTCCGGCGCGACCTTGCGGGTGTTCTATTCGTTCATGGTGCCGATCTTCGGCGGGCGTCGCTGGACTGCCCTGAGCACCGCGTCGCTGTTGCTGCCGGCGCTGTGGATGGGCTTCGCGGTGCAAGACCCCAACACCCCTTACAGCGTGTTCGTGCTGATCGCCTTGTTGTGCGGCTTTGGCGGCGGCAACTTCGCCTCCAGCATGTCCAACATCAGCTTCTTCTACCCCAAGGCGCAGCAAGGCACGGCCCTGGGCCTGAACGCCGGCCTCGGTAACCTGGGCGTGTCGGTGATGCAGTTTTGCGTGCCGCTGGTGATCACCTTCGGGGTGTTCGGCATGGTCGGCGGGCAAGCGCAAACCCTGCCCGACGGTAGCCAGCTGTGGCTGCAGAACGCCGGGTTCATCTGGGTGCCGTTCATCCTCACCGTCACCGTGGCGGCCTGGTTCGGCATGAATGACCTGTCCAGCGCCCGCGCTTCGTTCAGCGAGCAGGCGGTGATCTTCAAACGCAAGCACAACTGGCTGATGTGCTGGTTGTACCTGGCGACCTTCGGTTCGTTCATCGGCTTTTCGGCGGCGTTCCCGCTGCTGATCAAAACCTCGTTTCCGGACGTGGTGGCGTTGAAGTTCGCCTTCCTCGGCCCGCTGGTCGGCGCCCTGGTGCGCCCACTGGGCGGCTGGCTGGCGGACAAACTGGGTGGCGCGCGAGTGACCCTGTGGAACTTCGTGCTGATGATCGTGATGGTATTCGGCGTGCTGCACTTCCTGCCGCAGAACGGCCAGGGCGGCAACTTCTACGGCTTCCTCGGCCTGTTCATGTTGCTGTTCATCACCACAGGCGTGGGCAACGGCTCCACCTTCCGCATGATCCCGGTGATCTTCCGCACCCAGCACGAGAAAGCCAGCGCCGGTAAATCCGCCGCCGAACGCGAGCAGGCCATCAAGAATGCCGGCAAGGAATCCGCCGCCGTACTGGGGTTCAGTTCGGCCATGGGCGCCTTCGGTGCGTTCTTCATTCCCAAGTCCTTCGGCACCTCCATGGCCGCCACCGGTAGCCCGGCGATGGCCTTCTACATGTTTGTCGGTTTCTACCTGAGCTGCATTGTCGTGACCTGGTGGTGGTATGCCCGCAAAGGTTGCGCCACCCCCTGCTAGTCCGACCTGAATTCGCGGGGCAACGCACCCCGCAGCACGCCTGATGAGGAAAGCACCATGAGTCATTTGTTGGATCAACTGCGGTTCTTCAACCGCAAACAAAACGAATTTTCCGACGGCCACGGCGAGACCCGTAAAGAGTCCCGCGACTGGGAAAACGTCTACCGTTCGCGCTGGCAGTACGACAAGATCGTGCGTTCCACCCATGGCGTGAACTGCACCGGCTCCTGCTCGTGGAAGATCTACGTGAAGAACGGCCTGATCACTTGGGAAACCCAGCAGACCGACTACCCGCGCACCCGCAACGACCTGCCCAACCACGAACCCCGTGGCTGCCCGCGCGGTGCGAGCTACAGCTGGTACATCTACAGCGCCAACCGGCTCAAGTACCCGAAGATCCGCAAGCCGCTGCTCAAGCTGTGGCGTGAAGCGCGCCAGACCCTGGCGCCGGTGGAAGCCTGGGCGAGCATTGTCGAGGACAAGGCCAAGGCCGACTCCTACAAGAGCAAGCGCGGCATGGGCGGTTTCATTCGCTCGAACTGGGAGGAGGTGAATGAAATCATCGCCGCCTCCAACGTCTACACCATCAAACAATACGGCCCGGACCGCATCGTCGGCTTCTCGCCGATCCCGGCCATGTCGATGGTCAGCTACGCGGCGGGTTCGCGTTACCTGTCGCTGATCGGCGGCGTGTGCCTGAGCTTCTACGACTGGTACTGCGACCTGCCACCGGCCTCGCCGATGGTGTGGGGCGAGCAGACCGACGTGCCGGAATCGGCCGACTGGTACAACTCCAACTACATCATCGCCTGGGGTTCCAACGTCCCGCAGACCCGTACCCCGGACGCGCACTTCTTCACCGAGGTGCGCTACAAGGGCACCAAGACCGTGGCGATCACCCCCGACTATTCGGAAGTGGCCAAGCTCACTGACCTGTGGCTCAACCCCAAGCAGGGCACCGACGCCGCGTTGGCCCAGGCTTTCAACCATGTGATCTTCAAAGAATTTCACCTGGACAAGCCGAGCGCCTACTTCACCGACTACGCCAAGCGCTTCACCGACTTGCCGGTGCTGGTGATGCTCAAGCCGATGACCGGTTTCGCTCCCGGCGCAGGCTTCCAGCCGGACCGCTTCCTGCGCGCCTCGGACCTCACCGGCAACCTCGGCCAGGACAACAACCCGGAATGGAAAACCATCGCCCTCGACGAGAGCGGCGAACTGGTCTCGCCGCAAGGCTCCATCGGCTATCGCTGGGGCGAGAAGGGCAAGTGGAACATCCTCGCCAAAGAGGGCGGTGAAGGCCGCGCGATCGACCTGAAACTCAGCCTGATCGGTGACGACGTCGCCGAAGTGGCGTTCCCGTACTTCGCCGGCGAAGTCCAGGAGCATTTCCAGCACGTCGCTGGCGAGGCGGTGCAGTACCGCCGCGTGCCGGTGCATAACGTGACCCTGGCCGACGGCAGCGTGGCCAAGGTGGCGACCGTGTTCGACCTGTCGGCGGCCAACCTGGCCATCGACCGTGGCCTGGGCGGCCACAACGTGGCCAAGGACTACGACGACGCCAGCGTGCCGGGCACCCCGGCGTGGCAGGAAGCGATCACCGGCGTCAGCCGCGAGAAAGCCATCCAGATCGCCCGTGAGTTCGCCGACAACGCCGACAAGACCAAGGGTCGCTCAATGATCATCGTCGGCGCGGCGATGAATCACTGGTACCACATGGACATGAACTACCGCGGGCTGATCAACATGCTCATGCTCTGCGGTTGCGTCGGCCAGACCGGCGGCGGCTGGGCCCACTACGTCGGCCAGGAAAAACTGCGCCCGCAGTGCGGCTGGCTGCCCCTGGCCTTCGGCCTGGACTGGAACCGCCCACCGCGCCAGATGAACGGCACCAGCTTCTTCTACGGCCACAGTTCGCAATGGCGCCACGAAAAAATGAGCATGCACGATGTGCTCTCGCCTCTGGCCGACAAGTCGCAGTTCCCCGAACACGCCCTGGACTACAACATCCGCGCCGAACGCGCCGGCTGGTTGCCCAGCGCGCCGCAGCTCAACACCAACCCGCTGCACATCTGCCGTGAGGCCGCCGCAGCCGGCATGACGCCGAAAGACTACGTGGTCAAATCCTGGCAGGACGGCAGCCTGCGTTTTGCCTGCGAACAGCCGGACAGCCCGGTGAACTTCCCGCGCAACATGTTCATCTGGCGCTCCAACCTGCTCGGTTCGTCGGGCAAGGGCCATGAGTACATGCTCAAGTACCTGTTGGGCACCAAGAACGGCGTGATGAACGAAGACATCGGCCACAGCACCGAATGCAAGCCCACCGAGGCCGAATGGGTCGAGGACGGCGCCATCGGCAAGCTCGATCTGGTGACCACGCTGGACTTCCGCATGTCCTCCACCTGCGTGTATTCCGACATCGTCTTGCCGACCGCCACCTGGTACGAAAAAGACGACATGAACACCTCGGACATGCACCCGTTCATCCACCCGTTGTCGGCGGCTATCGACCCGGCGTGGGAATCGCGTTCCGATTGGGAAATCTACAAAGGCATCGCCAAGGCGTTCTCGGCCATGTCGGTCGGTCACCTGGGTGTGGAACAAGACCTGGTCACCGTACCGCTGATGCACGACAGCGTCGGCGAACTGGCCCAACCGTTTGGCGGCACCGACTGGAAAAGCGCACGCGTGGCCCCGGTACCCGGCAAGAACGCGCCGAACATCGCAGTGGTGGAACGCGACTACCCGAACATCTACAAACAGTTCTCCTCGCTGGGCCCGATGCTGGAAAAACTCGGCAACGGCGGCAAGGGCATCAACTGGAACACCGATGAAGAAGTCGAGTTCCTCGGCGAACTGAACCATCACGAAAACGATGCCGGGATCAGCCATGGCCGGCCGAAAATCGACACGGCTATCGACGCGGCCGAGGTGATCCTGTCCCTGGCCCCGGAAACCAACGGCAAGGTGGCCTTGAAAGCCTGGGCCGCGCTGTCGGAATTCACCGGCATCGACCACAGCCACCTGGCGATTTCCAAGGCCCATGAAGCGATCCGCTTCCGCGATATCCAGGCGCAGCCGCGCAAGATCATCTCCAGCCCGACCTGGTCCGGCCTGGAAGACGAACACGTGAGCTACAACGCCGGCTACACCAACGTCCATGAAAACATCCCATGGCGCACCATCACCGGCCGCCAGCAGTTCTACCAGGATCACCCGTGGATGCAGGCGTTCGGCGAGCAGTTGATGAGCTACCGGCCACCGGTCAACACCAAGACCATCGAAGGCGTGAAGGGCAAGCGCAGCAATGGCGAAACCGAGATCGTGCTGAACTGGATCACTCCGCACCAGAAGTGGGGCATCCACAGCACCTACAGCGACAACTTGCTGATGCTCACCTTGAGCCGCGGCGGGCCGATTGTGTGGCTCTCGGAGATCGACGCCAAGCGCGCCGGGATCGAGGACAACGACTGGATCGAGTGCTTCAACGTCAACGGCGCACTGACCGCCCGTGCGGTGGTCAGCCAGCGCGTCAAGGAAGGCATGGTGATGATGTACCACGCTCAGGAACGCATCGTGAACGTGCCGGGTTCGGAAACCACCAAGACCCGCGGCGGCCACCACAACTCGGTGACCCGCGTGGTGCTCAAACCGACCCACATGATCGGCGGCTATGCCCAGCAAGCCTACGGTTTCAACTACTACGGTACGGTCGGTTGCAACCGCGACGAGTTTGTCGTGGTGCGCAAAATGGCCAAGGTCGACTGGCTCGATGGTTCCACCGGCGATGACTTGCCGCGCCCATTGCCGACTGATATCGAGGAGAACTGAGATGAAGATTCGCTCACAGATCGGCATGGTCCTGAACCTGGACAAATGCATCGGCTGCCACACCTGTTCCATCACCTGCAAAAACGTCTGGACCAGCCGTGAAGGCATGGAATACGCCTGGTTCAACAACGTCGAGTCCAAGCCCGGCATCGGTTACCCGAAAGAATGGGAAAACCAGGACAAGTGGAAGGGCGGCTGGGTGCGCAACGCCAACGGCTCGATCAACCCGCGCATCGGCGGCAAGTTCCGCGTGTTGGCGAACATTTTCGCCAACCCTGACCTGCCGAGCTTGGACGACTACTACGAGCCGTTCGACTTCGACTACCAGCACCTGCACACCGCGCCTTTGGGCGAGCACCAACCGACCGCGCGTCCGCGCTCGCTGGTGTCCGGCAAGCGCATGCAGAAAATCGAGTGGGGCCCGAACTGGGAAGAAATCCTCGGCACCGAGTTCGCCAAGCGCCGCAAGGACAAGAACTTCGACCAGATCCAGGCCGACATTTATGGCGAGTACGAAAACACCTTCATGATGTACCTGCCGCGCCTGTGCGAGCACTGCCTCAACCCGGCGTGCGCGGCCTCGTGCCCGAGCGGTGCGATCTACAAGCGTGAAGAAGACGGCATCGTGCTGATCGACCAGGAAAAGTGCCGCGGCTGGCGCATGTGCATCAGCGGCTGCCCGTACAAGAAGATCTACTTCAACTGGAAGAGCGGCAAATCCGAGAAGTGCATCTTCTGCTACCCGCGCATCGAAGCCGGCATGCCCACCGTGTGTGCCGAAACCTGCGTCGGCCGGATTCGCTACCTCGGTGTGCTGCTCTACGACGCCGACCGCATCAGCGAAGTGGCGAGCACCGCCAACGAGCAAGACCTGTACGAGAAACAGCTGGAAATCTTCCTCGACCCGAATGACCCGGCGGTGATTCGCCAGGCCCTGGCCGATGGCGTGCCGCAGTCGGTGATCGACTCGGCCCAGCGCTCGCCGGTCTACAAAATGGCCGTCGATTGGAAACTCGCACTGCCGCTGCACCCGGAATACCGCACCTTGCCGATGGTCTGGTACGTACCGCCACTGTCGCCGATCCAGAACGCTGCCGCCGCCGGCACCGTGGGCATGAACGGGGTGATCCCGGATGTCGACAGCCTGCGCATTCCGCTGCGTTACCTGGCCAACCTGCTCACCGCTGGCGATGAAAAACCGGTCAAGCGTGCGCTCAAACGCCTGTTGGCGATGCGTGCCTACAAACGCTCCCAGCAAGTCGACGGCGTGCAGGACCTGCAAGTGCTCGAAGACGTCGGCCTGAGCGTGGAACAGGTGGAAGAGATGTACCGCTACCTGGCGATCGCCAACTACGAAGACCGCTTTGTGGTGCCGAGCGCGCACCGTGAAGACGCCATGAGCGACGCGTTCGCCGAACGCTCCGGCTGTGGTTTCAGCTTCGGCAGCGGTTGCAGCGGCAGCTCCGACACCAACATGTTCGGTGCCAAGAAGGCCAACCGTCGCGACGTGTTGAAAACCGTACAGATCTGGGAGGACTGAGCATGCGTATTCTCAAAGTGATTTCGTTGCTGCTGGACTACCCCACCGAAACCCTGGTGAACGGCCGCGACGAACTGGAACAGGCGATCATCGAGTCGCGGGAGATCAGCCCCAAGCAGCGCGGCGCGTTGTTCGAGTTGCTCGAGCTGATCTGCGCCAATGACCTGATGGACGGCCAGGAACACTACGGCGCGCTGTTCGGCCGTGGGCGCTCGCTGTCGTTGCTGTTGTTCGAACACGTCCACGGCGAGTCCCGCGACCGTGGCCAGGCCATGGTCGACATGATGGCCCAGTACGAAGAGGCCGGGTTTGCCATCGGCGTCAAGGAGCTGCCGGACTATATCCCGCTGTACCTGGAGTTCCTCTCGACCCGCGAAGACATCGAGGCCCGCGAGGGCCTGGCGGATGTGGCGCATTTGCTGGCGCTGCTCGCCGCACGTCTGGACGAGCGCGAGAGCGGCTACGCCAGTTGCTTCCGTGCGTTGCTGCAGATCTCGGGGGCCGAGCCGCACCAGGCCGTGGCCGAACTGCGCGCGCAGGTCGCCGCCGAGCCGCGTGACGACTCCCTCGAAGCCCTGGACAAAATCTGGGAAGAGGAAGCGGTGGACTTTATGCAGGCCGAACAACAAGACCGTTGCAGCTCGATGCCCAGCGCACCGGGCAAAGCCCGCGAAGAAAGCGCGGTGCCGTTGCACTGGGTGGATTTTCAGCAAGAAGGGCAGGCCACAGTGCCGGCCACGGAGGTGGGTAATGTCTAAGTGGAATTTGCTGGTATTCGGGGTGTACCCCTATGTCGCCCTGGCGATCTGCCTGTTGGGCAGTTGGGCGCGGTTCGACCTGTCGCAGTACACCTGGAAGGCTGGCTCCAGCCAGATGCTCAACAACCGTGGCATGCGCGTGGCGAGCAACTTCTTCCACATTGGCGTGCTGTTCGTGCTGGCCGGGCACTTTGTCGGCCTGCTGACCCCAGCGTCGGTCTATCACCATGTGATCAGCACTGAGCACAAGCAGTTGCTGGCGATGGTCTCCGGTGGCGTCTTCGGCCTGCTGTGCCTGGTGGGTTTGCTGATGCTGGTCAAGCGCCGTCTGGGCGACCCGCGTGTACGGGCCACGTCGAGCCCGTCGGACATCCTGATCCTGCTGGTGCTGCTCGCGCAGTTGGTGCTCGGTTTGCTGACCATCGTCGCGTCCACCGGGCATATGGACGGTTCGGTCATGGTGATGCTCGCCGACTGGGCGCAGAACGTGGTGCTGTTGCGACCAGTGGACGCGGCGGCGTCGATCGAGCCGGTCAGCCTGATCTACAAGGCGCATGTGGCGCTGGGCTTGACCCTGTTCGTGCTGTTCCCGTTTACCCGCTTGGTGCATATGGTCAGCGCGCCGATCTGGTACCTGGGGCGTCGTTATCAAATCGTGCGGCAGAAGTATTGAGGAGAGCGTCATGACAACTGGATGCGGATGTGGTGGCGGTAATGGCGGCAGCGGCGGTTGCGGCTCGTCGGTCAAAGAACCGGTGGTGGCCGAGGTTGCGGCCCCGGCTCTGTTCGAGGAACTGAAGGCGCCTGAGTTGATCGCCAGCAGTGAACAGGAATGGCCGATCATCAGCGTCAACGGCGTGCCCGTCACGCCGGAGGCCATGGCCCTGGAGTTGCAATATCACCCGGCCGAAAGCCGCGAGGAGGCGGTGTACCTGGCCGCCCGTGCGCTGGTGATCCGCGAGCTGTTGCAGCAGCGGATCGCCGAGCTGGGCCTGGCGGTGGAGATCGCCGCCGGCGAGAACGAAGAAGAAGCCGCCACGCGCTTGCTGCTCGAGCGTGAGGTCAAGGTGCCTGAGTGCGACGAGGCCACCTGTGTGCGCTACTTCGAGAACAACCGCGGGCGCTTTCACAGCGCGCCGTTGCTGGCGGTGCGGCACATTCTGCTCGAATGCGCGCCGGACGACGCCGAGGCGCGCCATCTGGCGCACGGCCAGGCGGAAGTGCTGCTGCTGAACCTGAACGAGCAGCCCGGCCAATTCGCCGAGCTGGCCCTGCAGTATTCGGCGTGCCCGTCCAAGGCCCAGGGCGGTTCGCTGGGCCAGGTGAGCAAGGGCCAGACCGTGCCCGAGCTGGAGCGTCAGTTGTTCACCCTCGCGCCGGGCCTGGCCGGCAAGCCGCTGGAGAGTCGTTATGGCTGGCATGTGATCTATGTCGATCAGCGTATCGAAGGCCAACCGCTGCCGTATGAAGCGGTGGCGGTGGCGATCCGCACCCAGTTGCAGCAAGGCGTGTGGCAAAAGGCATTGGTGCAGTACCTGCAAACCCTGATCGGCGCGGCGGACATTCGTGGCATCGCGCTGCAGGGCGCCGACTCGCCGCTGGTGCAGTGACATGAGCCTGGTGGATGGGGTGGGCCGTTCGATCGATTACCTGCGCTTGTCGGTGACCGACCGTTGTGATTTTCGCTGTGTGTACTGCATGGCGAAAAACATGACGTTCCTGCCGCGCCAGCAGGTGCTGACCCTGGAAGAGCTGGAACGCCTGGCCGCGCTGTTCGTCGGCCAGGGCGTGCGCAAGATCCGCCTGACCGGCGGCGAGCCGTTGATCCGCCCGGGCATTGTCGGGTTGTGCCGCAATATCGCGGCACTGCCAGGCTTGCGCGAACTGGTGATGACCAGCAACGGCTCGCAGTTGGCGCGCCTCGCGCAGCCGCTGGTGGACGCCGGGGTCAAGCGCATGAACATCAGCCTCGACAGCCTGGATGCGCAGCGCTTTCGCGCGATCACCCGCAACGGTGATCTGCGCCAGGTGCTGGACGGTATCGAGGCGGCGCGAGAGGCCGGGTTCGAGCGGGTCAAGCTCAACTGCGTGGTGATGAAAGGGCGCAACTTCGATGAAGTGCCGGCGCTGGTGCAGTACGCGATCGACCAAGGCATCGACATCAGCTTTATCGAGGAAATGCCCCTGGGCGACGTGGGCCGCTCCCGCGGCGAGACGTTCTGTGCCAGTGATGAAGTACGCAGCGTGATCGCCCGTCACCATGCCTTGCTCGACAGCACCGAAAACAGCGGCGGCCCGGCGCGCTATGTGCGCCTGGCGCGGCATCCGGGCACGCGCATCGGCTTTATCTCGCCCAACTCCCACAACTTCTGCGGCAGTTGCAACCGCGTGCGGATGACCGTCGAAGGGCAGTTGCTGCTGTGTCTGGGGCAGGACAACGCGGTGGACTTCCGCGCTTTGCTGCGGCGTTACCCGTTGGACGACGCGCCGTTGATCGAGGCGTTGCACAAGGGGTTGCGGGGTAAGCCGCTGCGCCATGATTTCACCGGGGCAGGGGAGGTACAGGTGGTGCGCTTCATGAATATGAGCGGCGGTTAAATGTGGCAGGGGGCTTGCTGTGGCAGGGAACTTACTGTGGGAGGAGACTTACTGTGGGAGGGGGCTTGCCCCCGATAGCAGTGTGTCAGCCAATACATGCACGACTGATCCACCGCTATCGGGAACAAGTGCGAATCGTCGCACCGCCCCTCCCACATTTTGATCTTCGTTCAGACTTGACCTTGATCAATGGCAGCCCAAACGCTTGACCGTAATATCACTGCATATTGTGTTTCAAAGATCTATTAAATCTATATGTAGTGTCTGGAGCCTTCCAATGCAAAGCATGCTCAGCCCGCTGGTCAGTAACCGCCTGCACAAACGCGACGGTAGCCTCGTTGCCTTCGACGCCGAAAAAATCCGTCAGGCGCTGATCGCCGCCGGCAATGCCACCGGCGAGTATCGGGAGGCCGAGGTCGACCTGTTGCTCGGTGCGGTACTGGCGCGGCTGCGCGGCATCGAACGGCTGGATGTGGAGCAGATCCAGGACAGCGTCGAGCGGGTGTTGATGGATGCCGGTTACTTCTTGTCGATGCGCGCGTATATCGTCTACCGCGAACAGCACGGTCGCCTGCGCCGCGACCGCAAGACCCTGGTGGAAGTCGCCACCTCGATGAACGAATACCTCGACCGTGAAGACTGGCGCGTGCAGGCCAATGCCAACCAGGGGTATTCCCTCGGCGGGCTGGTGCTGAACGTGTCGGGCAAGGTCACCGCCAATTACTGGCTGGACGAGGTCTACAGCCAGCAGATCGGCCGCGCACACCGTGAGGCGGATCTGCATATCCACGACCTCGACATGCTCGCCGGCTACTGCGCCGGTTGGTCGCTGCGCTCGTTGCTGCACGAAGGCCTCAATGGCGTGCCGGGCCGCGTCGAAGCGGGGCCGCCCAAGCATTTGAGCAGTGCCCTGGGGCAGATGGTCAACTTCCTCGGCACCCTGCAAAACGAATGGGCCGGCGCCCAGGCGTTCAGCTCGTTCGACACCTATCTTGCGCCTTATGTGCGCAAAGACCAGTTGAGCTACCCCGAGGTGCGCCAGGCGGTGCAGGAGTTCATCTACAACCTCAACGTGCCGTCGCGCTGGGGCACCCAGACGCCATTCACCAACCTGACCTTCGATTGGGTCTGCCCGGAAGACTTGCGCGAGCAGGTGCCGGTGATCGGCGGTGAGGAAATGCCATTTGCCTATGGCGACCTGCAAACGGAAATGGAGCTGATCAACCGCGCCTACATCGAAGTGATGCAGGCCGGGGATGCCAAGGGGCGGGTGTTTACCTTCCCGATTCCGACCTACAACATCACCCATGATTTCCCCTGGGACAGCGAGAACGCCGACCGCCTGTTCGAGATGACCGCGCGCTATGGCCTGCCGTATTTCCAGAACTTCCTCAATTCGGACATGCAACCCAACCAGGTGCGCTCCATGTGCTGTCGCCTGCAACTGGACGTGCGCGAGCTGCTCAAGCGCGGCGGCGGGCTGTTCGGTTCGGCGGAGCAGACCGGCTCCCTGGGCGTGGTGACAATCAACTGCGCGCGCCTCGGTTACCTGTTCAAGGGCGATACCGGCGGCTTGCTGCAACGCCTGGACAGCCTGATGGAAATGGCCATGGAAAGCCTGGAGGTCAAGCGCAAGGTGATCCAGCACCACATGGACGCCGGGTTGTACCCCTACACCAAGCGTTACCTGGGGACGTTGCGCAACCACTTCTCCACCATCGGCCTCAACGGCATGCACGAGATGCTGCGCAATTTCACGGATGACACGCAGGGCACGCACACCGAAGAAGGCCGCGCGTTCGCCCTGCGCCTGCTCGACCATGTGCGCGCCACCTTGCTGCGCTTCCAGGAAGAAACCGGTCACCTCTACAACCTCGAAGCCACCCCGGCGGAAGGCACCACCTACCGCTTCGCCAAGGAAGACCGCAAGCGCTACCCGGACATCCTGCAAGCCGGCAGCCTGGATGCGCCGTACTACACCAACTCGTCGCAACTGCCGGTGGGCTTCACCGAAGACCCCTTCGAAGCCCTCGAGCTGCAAGACGAACTGCAATGCAAATACACCGGCGGCACCGTGCTGCACCTGTACATGGCCGAACAGATTTCCTCGGCCCAGGCCTGCAAGCAATTGGTGCGCAAAGCGCTGGGGCGTTTCCGCCTGCCGTACCTGACCGTGACCCCGACCTTCTCGATCTGTCCGGTACACGGCTACCTCGCCGGCGAACACGAGTTCTGCCCCAAGTGCGATGAGATCCTCGCGCTTGCCGCCCAGTCTTGAACCTGTTTTTCAACCCGCAAGGAGATTCACCATGCAAACATCCCAGCCACAACGTCAGCGCTGCGAAGTCTGGACCCGGGTGATGGGTTACCACCGGCCGGTGTCCGCGTTCAACCCCGGCAAGCAGTCCGAACACAAGGAGCGTGTTCACTTTACCGAAGCGGCTTGCGCGGCCGGGCGCCAATGAGTCGAATGCTACGGGTTGGGGGCATGGTGCCCCTGACCACCCTCGACTACCCCGGCATGCTCGCTTGTGTGCTGTTCTGCCAGGGTTGCGCCTGGCGCTGTCGTTACTGCCATAACCCGGACCTGATTGCACCGCGCGGTAGCGCGGAGATCGATTGGCGCCGGGTTTTGCTGTTTTTGCAGCGCCGCCAGGACCTGTTGGACGCAGTGGTGTTCAGCGGCGGTGAACCGACCTTGCAGGAAGGTTTGCCAGCGGCGATGGACGAGGTACGCGCCATGGGCTTTCGCGTGGGCCTGCACAGTGCGGGGATCAAACCGGCAGGCTTTGCCAATGCGCTGCGCCATGCCGACTGGGTGGGCTTCGATGTGAAGGCCCTGGTCGAGGACTATCAACTGGTCACCCAGGTCAAAGGCAGCGGCGCCGCCAATTGGCGCAGTTTGGAGACCTTGCTGGCCAGTGGCGTGGACTACGAGTGCCGCACCACGGTGCATTGGCATCTGATTGATACGTCGCGCCTGCTGCGCCTGGCCCAGCGTTTGCAAGCCAGTGGTGTCAAGCGCTTCGCCGTGCAGATGGTCCGCACGGCAAGCATGCTCGATGAGCAACTGCCGATTGCCCCGGCACAGATGGCATTGCCGGAGTTGTGGGGCCACATGCGCGAGTTGTTTCCGGCTTTTGTATTACGAGGGTGACCGATCGCCCTTCCAGGATTTTTAAAGATGCTGCCCGTTTCGGGCAGGTATTCATCAAGGAATGTTTAGAATGACGCAGTTAACCACGGCACAACGCATTGTCATCGGCTTCGCGATTGCGCCGCTGGCTCTGGTCGGTTTGGTGTTTTACGCCTTGCACGACCTGGCAACCCTCAAGCAACAGTCCGAACAGATCGTGCAGCAGGACTGGCCGAAAATCGCACCGATCATGGTGATCGCCACCGGCGTGCGCGATAACGGGCGCAACACCCGCGACCTGCTGATCGACCAGGATAACCAGCAGGCCCAAGAGGCCATTGGCACCACCCGGCAGCGCATTACCCAGGCGTTCGCCACCCTGGAGCCACTGTTCGATACCACCGAAGGCAAGGCGGCCTATGCCGCGTTGAAAACCCATCGGGAAACCTACGTCGCGGCCTTTACCCAGGTGCAGGCGCTGATCAAGCAGGGCGCCCGCGAGCAGGGCCTGGCCCAGCTCAAACAGCAGGTGGTGCCGGCCGAGCTTGAGGTGTTCAAGAGCCTCGATGCGTTGATGGCCATGCAAGGCCGACTGTTCGTCGAGCGCGAGCAGGCTGCGCAAATTCTCTACGACGATGCGCGCCGCACGATGATCGGATTATTCCTGCTATGCGTGAGCCTGGTCGTGGCGGCCGCCGTGATCGTCACGCGCAGCGTCACCCGGCCTTTGGGCGGCGAGCCGGACGAGGTGGCGCGGGTGCTCAGCCATATCGCCCAGGGCGACCTGACCATCGAGGTGCCGCTGGGCAACAGTGCCGACGGCAGCGTGATGCGCAACCTGCACCAGATGCAGCAGAACCTCAACCAGATGGTCCGGCAGATCGCCGCCTCGGTGGATGGCGTGGCCAGTTCATCCGAAGAGTTGAGCGCAGTCAGCAGCCAGACCAGCAGCAGCCTGCAGTTGCAGGGCCAGGAAATCGAACAGGCCGCCACCGCGGTGAACGAAATGACCGCCGCCGTCGATGAAGTCGCGCGCAACGCGGTGAGCACCAGCGAAGCCTCGCGCCTGTCGGAACAGACCGCCCAGCTTGGGCGGGCGCAGGTGCAGGAAACCGTGGCCTCGATCAACACCCTGGCCACCGGTGTGGTGGAAACCTCCGAACGCATCCAGCAACTCGCCGGCCGCGTGCAAGACATCAGCGGCGTGCTGGACGTGATCCGCAGCATCGCCGACCAGACCAACCTGCTGGCCCTCAACGCCGCGATCGAAGCGGCCCGGGCCGGCGATGCCGGGCGCGGTTTTGCGGTGGTCGCCGATGAAGTGCGCGCCCTGGCCCATCGTACCCAGACCTCGACCCAGGAGATCGAGCAGATGATCGGCAACATCCGCCAGGACACCGAACACGCCGTGGCCGCCATGCACAGCAGCAGCGAACGGGTGCAGGCGACCTTGGGCGTGGCGCAACGCTCGGGGGAGGCGCTGGATGAAATCACCCGCTCGATTTCGCAGATCAATGAGCGCAACTTGATGATTGCCAGCGCCACCGAAGAACAGGCACTGGTGGCGCGGGAAGTGGATCGCAACCTGGTGGGGATTCGGAACCTGTCGCAACAGGTATTGCAAGGGGCCTTGCATACCGAAACGGCGGGGCATGATCTGGCGGGGATGGCGGGGGAACTGCATCAGACGGTGGCGCGGTTTAAGGTTTAGGTGGTGTGGCGATGCGTTTCTTCGGTAATGGCCAACCCGAAAAGTAACCAACGCGCGGCGGCCTTATAGCCGACCTGATCCTGAAAGCCCAACGCGGTCAAAAAAGTGTGGGAGGGGGCTTGCCCCCTCTCACATTTTGATCCCCATGGATCAGATAGAACTCGTTCTGCTCTTGCTCTTGGGCGCGGCCTTATAGCCGACCTGATCCTGCAAGTCGAACTCGGTCAGAAATGTGGGAGGGGGCTTGCCCCCGATGGCAGTGTGTCAGTCACTACATGCATGACTGATCCACCGCTATTGGGGGCAAGCCCCCTCTCACATTTTGATCTCCATGGATCAGATAGAGCTCGTTCTGCTCTTGCTCTTGGGCGCGGCCTTATAGCCAACCTGATCCTGCAAGCCGAACTCGGTCAGAAATGTGGGAGGGGGCTTGCCCCCGATGGCAGTGTGTCAGTCACTACATGCATGACTGATCCACCGCCATCGGGGGCAAGCCCCCTCCCACATTTTGATCTCCATGGATCAGATAGAACTCGTTCTGCTCTGGCTCTGGCTCTGGCTCTGGCTCTGGCTCTGGTTTTTGATCTTGATCTTAGGCGCCCCGTCAAACCACGCTGGCCGGAGTGAGGGCATGCCGAGCCTAGGCGAGGCACCGAGTGGTGGGGCAAGAGCCTTTTGGTTACTTTGAGGCTTTTTTTTCCAAAGTGACCCGCTGTAAGAGCGGAACCATAACGGATATGTACTCAGCCGCCGCCGCAATCACCGAAAAAAACGGCACTCAACCCCACCCCCAAAACTGCAACCACCATCCACCCCCCACCAACCCAACACTCAACCCCACACACAACCACCCACCCCAACGCCGCAGCCCCCCAACCCCCTGAAGCTGCCGCCACCCCAACCACAAGCACCACCCAACCGCCGCCATCAACAACACGGCCCGCGCCGATTGCACCCAAGCCAACCCCAAGCCCTCATACCGCAACAACTTCACCGTGGTCGCCGACAACCCCAGGAACAAACCCGCACCACCGAGGGGCGTCAGTGTCAGCGCCAAGGGCCGAAACAGTGCGCGATCACCCGCCACCCACGCGGCCAACCGCAGCAGCAGCCAGCAGCCGCCCCCCAATACCAACGAACTCCCCCCCAGATACAACACAATGCACAAGCCATCCAACCAACTGAAGCTGTCATTGAGCTGCGGATAATGAGTGAGCAACCACCACGGCGCGTTGTCTTGCAGCGGCCACAGCCAGTCATGGCCGACCAGCCACGTCGCCAGGGTTTGTTTGAGCGCGATAAACCACGGACTGACGGTCCATTGAAACGCCCCCATCGCCAGGCCGATCACACCAAACAGCAACAGCCGCGCGTCCCACGCCGAGCCTTGCTGATGGGGCGCCTGCAGGATCTCCTGATTGCACGAGCGGGCGATCAGTTGCACCGCGCCGCGTTGCCCGCTGCAACGGCCGCAGGCATGGCACTCGCTGGCCCCTTGCAGGCGGCGGATATCCAGCAGCGGCGCGCAGTTGGGCAGCGGCAGGCGGGGCGCGTCGTTGGCTTTCCAGCGCTGCTCATCCACCGCGAAATGCACCGGCGCCAGGCGGGCGAGCAGGGCGAAGACTCCGCTGACCGGGCACAGGTACCGACACCACACGCGCTTGCCGCGCACGAACAACAGGCCGACGATCACCGCGCCGAGGGTCGAGCCGCCGAGAATCAACAGGGCCGCCTGGGCGTAGTCATATACGCTGATCAATTGGCCGTAGAGGGTGGTCAGGCAAAAGCCCAGCGTCGGCCAGCCGCCCCAGCGCAGCCAACGCGGAATACCGAGGCCGCGCCCGTGCTGGCTGGCCCATTCGCTCAGGGAACCTTCCGGGCAGAGCACGCCGCACCACAGGCGGCCGAACAACACCATCGACAGCAATACGAACGGCCACCAGAGGCCCCAAAAGATGAATTGCGCGAGCAGCGTCAGGTTGTTCACCAGGCGCGCCTGGCTGTCTGGCAACGGCAGCAGCGCCGGCAGCACCAGCAGCACGGCGTAGACCAGCACCACCGCCCATTGCACGGCACGGATCAAACGCCCATGGCGGCGCATGCCATCGCCCAGGCGCTGCAGCCAGCTCATGCCGCGTGCCGCGAACGGCGCAGGCCGTTGCCCACCCACAGCCAATAGCCGAGCAGCACCAGCACGGTGACCAGGCTCGGCGCGGCGCGGTAGCCGACAAAGTCAGCCAACATCGCGCCCAGGCCGTGGCTGTCGCTGAGCAGGGTACTGCTGTCCCAGCGGCTTTCACCGAAGCTCGAATAGACCCACTCGGGCATGTCCATCGCCAGCAATTGCCCGCTGATACGGTCCACGGCCGCCACCAGCAAAGCCCCGCCGAGCAGCAGCAACAGCGCTTCGCTGAGGGCGAAAAACAGCGACCAGGAAATGAAGCGCCGCGTACTGCGCAACAACAGCACCGTGAGCCCCGCCAACACCAGGCCCAGCACGCCGCCGATCGCGAACAGGTTCAGCGCCGGGCCCTGCAGACGCGCACCGGCACCGTACAGAAACACCACGGTTTCACTGCCTTCGCGGCTCACCGCCAACAGCGTCAATAGCAACACGCCCCAACCGCCCTGGCGCGCCAGGCGTTCATCGGCTTCGCGTACCAGGGTGTTTTTGAGTGTGGCCGCGTGACGATGCATCCAGAACACCATCTGCACCATCAGGCCGCTGGCCAATAACGTCAGCGCCGCTTGCAGCCATTCGCCCTGTGGGCCGGTCATGGCCTCACCGGCCCACAGCATCAAGCCGGCCAGGCCGGCGGAGCAGAACAAGCCCAGGACCACCCCGGCCCACAGGAAACGCCCCAGGCGCGAGTGCGCGGTCTGGCGGCTGATCCAGATCTGCAGAATGCCGATCACCAGCAGCGCCTCGACGCTTTCGCGCCAGACAATAAACATCGATTGATTCATCAACGGCTCCCGGGGCTATTGGGCAAGGATGCTGCCTTCGGGCAACTGTGGGTTGAACTCGTCAAAGAACGGATACAACCCCGGCGTGAGCGGGTGGATCACGACGAAGGTGGTCACGCCGGGGGACAAGACTTTCTCCACGCGCAGCGGCGTGCTCTCGAATTCGGCCGGGCCTTGGCCGAGGTTGTGCAGCACGATCTTGAAGCGCTCGCCGGCCTTGACCGTGAGTTGCGGCGGGATGAAGTGGCCGTCCTGCAGGGTCAGTTCATAGGTCGGCAACGGCGCCGCCAGGGCCGCGCCGCTCAGCAGCAAGCTGCCCAGCAGCAAGGCGCGACGCATCAGTAGCCGCCTTTCTTGCCGATGCCGGCATAGACGAATTCGTAGTGGACTTCGCAGCGTTCGAACCACGGTGCGACCCCGGTTTCCTTGTCGGTATGGCGGCCCAGGGACTGGTGGCCGCTGGGCGGCAATACGCTGAAGGTCAGGGTGTATTTGCCTGGGCCTTGCAGCTTGACGTTGTCGCCGTAGTGCGGCCCGTCATTGGCGACCATGGCGTGGAAATCACCGGTGATCGGCGTGTCGCTGCCTTGCTTTTTCAACGTAAAGGACAGGTTCAGGTACGGCACGAAACTGCCTTCCTGGAAGCCTTGGGCATTGTCCGCCGTGGCGCGCACATCGGCTTCAAGGTGGACGTCGGAGTCGGCCGTGGCGCGCATCATGCCGGCAGGTGCCATCTCGATCGGTTGCAGGTACACCGCGCCGATTTCCAGGCCTGGGCAGTGCTGCGGCTCGCCGATCGGGTACTCCTTGGCGAACGCCGCAGAGGTGGACAACAGCAGGACCAGGGACACAGTAGAAGGGATACGCATGGAGGCTTCCTGACGGGTGAGGGGGAAAGAACCCGAGTCTAGGAAGGTTGATCGTAAATAATAATGATTCTTGTCAAGTTTCTGCGATATTTCATGTTGGCCAACCTTGACCGCAGTCAAGGCCATGCCCCCTCGAGCAGGTTAGGTTGACTCTATTGTTCGCCGGTAGGGAACCTCATCATGGCCAAGCCTTTCCCGCTGCACCCCAAGCACCCCGAACGCATCTGCTGGGGCTGCGACCGCTATTGCGCCACGACCGATCTGGCCTGTGGCAACGGCGCCGACCGTACCATGCACCCGGCCGAGATGATCGGCGATGACTGGTACGAGCACGGCGACTGGGGACTCACCCCCGAGCCACCTGCCACGGACGAACCGTCAGCGGCCTGATCAATCAACGCAATGGCTGGTTGTACGGCGGATGGGCGGTTACTCTTCCTACTCAGTTCAGGGAGAGGTGACGCAGATGTCGTTGATCACAACCATCGAAGACTTACGCAAGCTGGCGCAAAAACGTGTTCCAAGGATGTTTTACGACTACGCCGATTCCGGCTCTTGGACTGAAAGCACTTACCGGGCGAATGAAAGCGATTTTGCCCAGATCAAATTCCGCCAACGGGTGGCGCGCAATATCGATAAACGTTCGATCCGCGCCACCATGATCGGCCAGGACATGGCCATGCCAGTCGCCCTGGCGCCCACCGGCCTGGCCGGGATGCAGCATGCCGATGGTGAGATTCTCACCGCCCGTGCCGCTACTGCCTTTGGCCTGCGCTACACCTTGTCGACCATGAGCATCTGCTCCCTGGAAGACATCGCCGAACAGGTCGGCCAGCCGTTCTGGTTTCAACTCTATGTGATGCGCGACCGCGCCTTTATCGAGCAGTTGATCGAGCGCGCCAAGGCCGCCGGTGTCGATGCGTTGGTGTTGACCCTGGACCTGCAGATCCTCGGCCAACGTCACAAGGACCTGATCAACGGCCTGTCGGCACCGCCCAGACTGACCCTGCCGAATATCCTCAACATGATGACCAAGCCGCGCTGGGTGATGGGCATGCTCGGCACCAAGCGTCATGGCTTCGGCAATATCGTCGGGCATGTCAAAGGTGTGGCGGACATGAGTTCGCTGTCGGCATGGACCGCCCAACAGTTCGACCCGCGCCTGAGCTGGGACGATGTGGAATGGATCAAAAAATGCTGGGGCGGCAAGTTGATCATCAAGGGCATCCTCGATGTGGAAGATGCGCGCCTGGCGGCGAATGCCGGCGCCGATGCGTTGGTGGTGAGTAACCACGGCGGTCGTCAGTTGGATGGCGCGCCGTCGAGCATCAGCCAATTACCGGCGATCGTCGAGGCGGTGGGCGAGCGTATTGAAGTGTGGCTCGATGGCGGTATCCGTTCCGGCCAGGACGTGCTCAAGGCCGTGGCATTGGGTGCCAAAGGCACCCTGATCGGTCGCCCGCATTTGTACGGTCTGGGCGCGATGGGTGAAGCGGGGGTGACCAAGGCGCTGGAGATCATCGCCCGCGAGTTGGACGTGTCGATGGCGCTGTGCGGGTATAACGATATACGCGATGTGAATCGCGAAATTTTGCTGCCTGGCACCTTTCCCCAAGGCGCGGGCTGAGCAAAAAAATCGTAAAAAAATAAAAAGAGTTGTCCACGAAAACCGTGGGTATCTCTGTGGATAACTTTGCGAGGGCCCGGCAGGGGTTGGCGATTCAACCCAAGATCAATATTTGATCAACTTCTGGTGCGGGCCAGCATAGGCTGGGTTTGCGCTTGACAGCCCCGCGCGAACCCAGTGCCGAAAACACATTTTATGAGTCGTTGGCGCGCCCGGTTGAGTGGGTGACAACCTGTGTCGGCATCTTCGCTTGCATCAGGTTGTCCAGCGCTTTGCGATAGCTGCGCCCGGCCAGGCTCATGCTGTTGTTGTGGCTGGCGCCGGGCACCAGCAACAGGCGCTTGGGTTCCTGGGCGGCGGCAAATAATTGCTCGCTGAACCGTGGGGGAACGTAGCGGTCGTCCAAGCCGTGGACCACCAGCAGCGGCATATGGATGTCGGCAATCTTGTCGATGGAATCGAATTTCTGCGACAGCAGCCAGCGCACCGGCAAGGCGGTGGCCACATCCGCCAGGGAATGCTCGTAGATCAGGCGTTTACTGATTGCTTGCAAAGTATTGCGGCATTCAAGCGTCGTCCGCTCAGGCGAGCGCCACCACCTGCACGCGATTGCGTCCATAGGCCTTGGCCTGGTACAGCGCCTGGTCGGCCTGGGACAGTAAGTGCGAGAGGTCGTGGCCTGCCGCCGTGGTGGTGACGATGCCGATGCTCACGCTCAAGAACCCCGGCGTCAGCAGGTCCAGTTCGGCAAACCCGCGGCGGATGCGCTCGGCCACTTCAAACGCCCCGGCCGCATCGCTGTCGGCCAGCAGGCAGGCGAACTCTTCACCGCCGATACGCGCAAACACATCACCGCTGCGCAACATGGCCCGCGTCATCTGGCTGAAGGCGATCAGCGCCTGGTCGCCCATGGGGTGGCCGAAGCTGTCGTTCAGGCGCTTGAAGTGGTCCAGGTCGCACAGCAGCAGGGCCGCGCTGCGCTGGCGACGGCTGCAGTCGGCCAGCAGTTTTTCGCCCCTGAGCATAAAGGCGCGGCGGTTGCCGGCGCCGGTCAGCGCATCGCTGAAGGCGGCGGCCTTGAAGCGCAACTCGGCACGCTCCTTGACCATCGCCAGGGTGATGTAGGCAATGCCGATGGCATACAGCATCGATTCAAACAGCATGAACGAGAAAAACGGCACGCCTTCACCCCCCGAGGCCTGGGCGTTTTTCAGCGGCAGGCCGGCGTCGGTGATTGCGCGTATGCCATAGAACGCGGTGTGCCAAAGGATCAGCGCCAGCGCGGGAGCGTAGGCGACTTCCAGGGTCGCGCGGTTGCGCCACAGCTCCAGGGCCGACAGCACGCCATAACCGGCCGCCAGCAGCGAATACAGGGTGACCCGCGCCGACAGCGAACCATAGAATTGCGGCAACAGGCACATCAACAGCCACACGCCACACCCGGCAAAGATCCCCGGCAGGCTCGGCTTGCGCTGCACGAAAGCGCGCATGGCGGTCCAGTTCATCGCGGCGCTGAGCAACAGCACGACATTGCCGAGGATCAACGCGACAAAATCCAGGCCCACGCCGCGCACCGCGATCAGCCCGGTGCCCAGGGTGGCGAGCAGCAGCATGATGCCGAGATAGCCCAGGGTCGGTTCACGGCCACGGCTCCAGGCATGCACGGTGAGCAGGCCCATCAGGCAGAACACGAACACGGCGACTATCAGTAGCGTCGGGATATGCAGCGACATTGCCTTGCCCTTGCAGAGACTTTTTGTGGGGCCCGATTGTAGCGGTATGCGACCGGCTTGACGTTGGCGTTGCTGGCGCGACATGCTCCTGCTCCTTTGAGCAAAGGCCCGACCATGGACAACAGCCCCGTTCGCATCACCGCCGAAGAAACGCTCTCGGAGAATTGGTACCTGCTGAAAAAATACAGCTTCGACCTGCGCCGCCGCGACGGCAGCTGGCAGGCCCAGACCCGCGAAGTGTACGACCGGGGCAACGGCGCGACCATCCTGCTGTACAACCGCGCTCAGCGCACTGTGCTGCTGATCCGACAGTTCCGCATGCCCACCTTCGTCAACGACTACCCCGGTTACCTGATCGAAGCCGCGGCCGGGTTGCTGGACAACGCCAGTCCCGAAGAACGCATTCGCCTGGAAGCCGAAGAAGAGACGGGCTATCGCGTGGGGCATGTGGAGAAGATCTATGCGGCATTCATGAGCCCGGGATCGGTGACGGAGCGGATTCACTTTTTCCTCGGCGAATACCAACCGGAGGATCGGGTGGGAATGGGCGGCGGGATCGAAGAGGAAGGCGAGGACATCGAGGTACTGGAACTGGGGTTCGAGCGGGCGTTGGCGATGGTGGCGAGCGGTGAGATCGTGGATGGGAAGACCATCATGCTGTTGCAGCATCTGGAATTGCGGATGTTGAAAGAGGGATGGTGAGAGGGGGGCGTGTCGATATCCGTTTTCTCAAAAGTAGCCAACGCTAGGCCCGGTGTGCCCCAGATCAAAAGCAAAGCGGCCTTGTAGCCGACCTGACTCTGCGAGCCGAACTCGGTCAAAAATGTGGGAGGGGACTTGCCCCCGATGGCAGTGTGTCAGTCACTACATGCATGACTGATCCACCGCCATCGGGGGCAAGCCCCCTCCTACATTTTGATCTCCATGGATCAGATAGACCTCGTTCTGCTCTTGCTCTTGCTCTTGCTCTTGCTCTTGGGCGCGGCCTTATAGCCAACCTGATCCTGCAAGCCGAACTCGGTCAAAAATGTGGGAGGGGGCTTGCCCCCGATGGCAGTATGTCAGTCACTACATGCATGACTGATCCACCGCCATCGGGGGCAAGCCCCCTCCTACATTTTGATCTCCATGGATCAGATAGACCTCGTTCTGCTCTTGCTCTTGCTCTTGGGCGCGGCCTTATAGCCAACCTGATCCTGCAAGCCGAACTCGGTCAAAAATGTGGGAGGGGGCTTGCCCCCGATGGCAGTATGTCAGTCACTACATGCATGACTGATCCACTGCCATCGGGGGCAAGCCCCCTCCCACATTTTGATCTCCATGGATCAGATAGAACTCGTTCTGCTCTGGCTCTGGCTCTGGCTCTGGCTTTTGATCTTGATCTTGATCTTAGGCGCCCCGTAAAACCACGCTGGCCGAACGCAGGCTTGAATCCGTGGGTAACCCGGCAGGACGCCGGGTTAGCCGTCCTGGGCCAGGGATGGCCCATGACGGCGGCCCACGGATTCAAGCCGGAGTGAGGGCACACCGAGCACTAGCGAGGTGCCGAGTGGTGGGGCAAGAGCCCTTTGGTTACTTTGGGGCTTTTCCAAAGTGACCCGCTGTAAGAGCGGAACCAATAGCTGCCGTTACCTAAATAACGGATATACCCCCAACCCCCAACCCCCCGACTACCGGCTCTTGTCAGAAATCTCCCACAAGAGTACAAATGTACTCCATGACAACCCTAACCCCCCGCCGCACCGCCATCCTGACCTTCATCCGCGACCGCATCGCGCAACAAGGCCAATCCCCCAGCCTCGCCGAGATCGCCGAGGCATTCGGCTTCGCCTCCCGCAGCGTCGCCCGCAAACACGTTGTGGCCCTGACCGAAGCCGGCTTCATCGAAGTCAACCCCAACCAGGCCCGTGGCATTCGCCTGCTCAACCCGCCAGCGCGGCCCGAATGGCTGGACGTCCCGGTCCTGGGCCGTGTCGCCGCCGGTTTGCCCATCGGCGCCGATGCCGAAGTCCACAGCCGCCTGCAACTCGACCCGGCCACTTTCGCGAAAACCCCGGACTATCTGTTGCGGGTGCAGGGCGACTCAATGATCGAAGACGGCATCCTCGACGGCGATTTGGTGGGCGTGCGCCGCAGTGCCGAAGCCGTGAACGGGCAGATTGTGGTGGCGCGCCTGGACGGTGAAGTCACCATCAAGCGTTTCGAACGCAATGGCGACAGCGTGCGGCTGCTGCCGCGCAACCCCGCGTATCAACCCATCGTGGTCGGGCCCGATCAGGACCTGGCCATCGAAGGCGTGTTCTGCGGCCTGGTGAGGCAAGGCTGATGGGCGCCGTCGTTGCCCTGGACGCGCTGTTCAATGGCGGGCGTGTGTGGAAGGGCCGGCCCGCCGCGCCACCGGCCAGTGTCCACCCCACGGGGCTGGCGGCGCTGGATGCGGTGCTGCCCACGGGCGGCTGGCCGGAGTCGGCCCTCAGCGAAATCCTCATGGCCAAGGACGGCGTGGGCGAACTGCAACTGGTGTTGCCGACCCTGGCGCGTTTGTCGGCGGCGGGGGAGCGCATAGTGCTGGTGGCGCCGCCCTACACGCCGTACCCCCACGCCTGGCAGAACGCCGGGGTGGATTTGCGTCAGCTCGCGGTGGTCCGGGCCGAGGAGCGGGATGCGTTGTGGGCGGTCGAGCAGTGCCTGCGTTCGGGCAGTTGCGGTGCGGTGTTGTGCTGGCCGCGCAAGGCCGATGATCGTGCCTTGCGGCGCTTGCAGGTAGCGGCGGAAACCGGGCAGACCCTGGCGTTTGCCTGGCGCGCCCTGAGTGACGCGCTCAACGCCTCGCCGGCCGCTCTGCGCCTGGCGGTCGACGCCCGCCCCGCGCAAGTGCGGGTGCTCAAGTGCCGGGGCGGGCTGGCCCACCCGGCGCCGATTGCGCTGGCCGGGCACTGAGGTTGGCATGCGCTGGGTGTGTATTGTCTTCCCGCAATTGGCGCTGGACGCGGTGCAGCGTATGCATCCGACGCCGCACGAGCCGCTGGCGCTGCTGGCCGGCACGCCGCAGCGGCGCGTCCTGCAAACCGTCAACGCGGCCGCGCACGCCTTGGGCCTGCGCCCCGGTCAATCGCTGATGGCGGCGCATGCGCTGGTCAAAACCTTTGCCTGCGCCGAATACGACCCCGTGGAGATCGAACGCTGGCAGCAGTTTCTGGCGGCCTGGGCCTACCAGTTCAGCTCCCAGGTCAGCGTGTTTTACCCGCGCGCCTTGCTGTTTGAGATCGAGTCGAGTCTGGGCCTGTTCGGGCCCTGGCCGCGCTTCGAGGCCCGCCTGCGCAAAGAGCTGAGCGAGCTGGGCTTTCGTCATCGCATCGTCGCCGCACCCAACCCGGCGGCGGCGCGGGTGCTGGCGAACCGCTACGATGGCCTGGCCGTGGCCGATGATCACGCGTTGATGCAGGCCTTGGCGCCACTGCCCATCGACCGCGCCGGCCTGGACCCGCAGGCGGCCATCGCCTTGTCGCGCATGGGCTTGCGCAGCCTGGCCCAGGTGCAGGCGTTGCCCCGGCACACCCTGGCGCGGCGCTTCGATGCGGCGTTGCTCAAGCATCTGGATGCCCTGAGCGGGCAGCGGCCGTTGGCGCTGGGCTTCTATCAGCCGCCGGACCGCTTCGATGTACGCATCGAGCTGAACTACGACGTGCAATCCCACCAGGCCCTGTTATTCCCGCTGCGCCGCCTGACCGGCGACCTGTCCGCCTTCCTCTGTGGCCGCGACAGTGGCGTCCAGCGTTTCGCCCTGCACCTGGAACACGCCCAGGCCCCCGACAGCGTGATCCCGGTCGGCCTGCTCAGCGCCGAGCGTGAAGCGCCGATGCTGTTCGAACTGGCCCGCGGACGCCTGGAGCAGGTGCAAGTGACGTCACCCGTGCGCGGTGTTCGCCTGGTGGCCCAGGACCTGCCGGTGTTCGTGCCGCAACGCCAGGACCTGTTCGACGACCGCCCGCAACAGACCCTGCCCTGGGCGCAACTGCGCGAACGCCTGCGCGCCCGGCTTGGCGATGAGGCGGTACACGGCCTGCGCTTTCACGCCGACCACCGCCCCGAATGCGCCTGGCAAGCGGCGACCGATAAAAACCCGTGCCCCACTTTGAACAACGTGCAACGCCCCGGCTGGTTGCTCGCCGAGCCGACCTTGCTGGCCGAGGCGGGCGTGCAGATCCTGAAGGGCCCGGAGCGCATCGAATCGGGCTGGTGGGATGGCGCCGATATCCGCCGCGACTATTACCTGATCCAGACCCGCGCCGGCCAGCAAGGCTGGGCCTACCGCACCGTGGGGCAATGCGACGGGCTGTGGCTGCAAGGCTGGTTCGCATGAGTTACGCCGAGCTGCATTGCCTGTCCAACTTCAGCTTCCAGCGCGGCGCCTCCACGGCGCTGGAGTTGTTCGAGCGGGCCAAGCGCGAGGGCTACAGCGCCCTGGCGATCACTGACGAATGCACCCTGGCCGGCATCGTGCGCGCCTGGCAGGCGGCGAAAGCGGTGGGTTTGCCGCTGATCATCGGCAGTGAGATGCGCGTCGAAAACGGCCCGAAACTGCTACTGCTGGTGGAAGACCTCAGCGGCTACCAACACCTGTGCCGCTTGATCACCCTGGCCCGACGACGGGCGGAGAAGGGCCGTTATCGCCTGCTGCCAGAAGACTTCGACCAACCGCTGCCCGGCCTGTTGGCGCTCTGGATTGCCGAAGACAGCGACACCCAGGCCTCGATCCAATGGCTGCGCCGTACCTTCGCCGAGCGCCTGTGGCTGGCGGTGCATCTGCATTGCGGGCAGGACGATGCGCGTCACCTGGAGCAACGCCTGGCACTGGCCGCCAGCCTGCAGCTCCCGGCGGTGGCCTGCGGCGATGTGCATATGCATGCCCGCGGCCGCCGCGCCCTGCAAGACACCATGACCGCCATCCGCCATCACGTACCGGTGGCCGAAGCCGGCACGCGCCTGCATCCCAATGGCGAGCGGCATCTGCGCAGCCTGCCGGCGTTACAGGCGTTGTATCCGCCATCGTTGCTCGACGAAACCCTGGCCATCGCGCGCCGTTGTACCTTCGACCTCAGCCAACTGCGCTACCACTATCCGCGTGAGCTGGTGCCCGCCGGCCATGACGCCCGATCCTGGCTGCGCGCCGTCACCGAAGAAGGCATCGCCCGGCGCTGGCCGCAAGGGGTCGACGCCAAGACCCGGCAGCAGATCGACCGCGAGTTGGAACTGATCAGCGAGCTGGGCTATGAAAGCTATTTCCTCACGGTGCATGACATCGTGCGCTTTGCCCGCAGCCGTTCGATCCTGTGCCAGGGCCGGGGTTCGGCGGCCAACTCGGCGGTGTGTTTCGCCTTGGGCATCACCGAGATCAACCCGAGCCTGATGAACATGCTGTTCGAGCGCTTCCTGTCCCGGGAGCGTAACGAGCCGCCGGACATCGACGTCGACTTCGAACACGACCGCCGCGAAGAGGTGCTGCAATACGTATTCCAGCGCTACGGCCGCACCCGCGCGGCACTGACGGCGGTGGTCAGCAGCTACCACGGTGCCGGCGCGGTGCGCGATGTGGCCAAGGCCCTGGGGTTGCCGCCGGACCAGGTCAATGCCCTGGCCGAGTGCTGCGGGCGCTGGAGTGACCAGGCGCCGCCCCTGGAACGCCTGCGTGAAGGCGGTTTCGACCCCGACAGCCCGGTGCTGCGCCGCATACTCGCGCTGACCCAGCAACTGATCAGTTTCCCCCGGCACCTGTCCCAGCACCCCGGTGGCTTCGTGATTTCCGAACACCCGCTGGACACCCTGGTGCCGGTGGAAAATGCGGCGATGGCCGAGCGCACCATCATCCAGTGGGACAAGGACGACCTCGACGCCGTCGGCCTGCTCAAGGTGGATATCCTCGCCCTGGGCATGCTCAGCGCGATCCGCCGCTGTTTCGACCTGCTGCGTCGCCACCGTGGCCACGACCTGTGCCTGGCGACGATCCCCAAGGAAGACCCGGCCACCTACGCAATGATCAGCAAGGCCGACACCCTCGGCGTGTTCCAGATCGAGTCGCGGGCGCAGATGTCGATGTTGCCCAGGCTCAAGCCGCAGACCTTTTACGACCTGGTGATTGAAGTCGCCATCGTGCGCCCGGGGCCGATCCAGGGCGGCATGGTGCATCCGTACCTGCGACGGCGGAACAAAGAGGAGCCCACCACCTATCCGTCGCCGCAGCTTGAAGCGGTGCTCGAACGCACCCTCGGCGTGCCGTTGTTCCAGGAACAGGTGATGCAGATCGCCATGGTCGCCGCCGATTACAGCCCTGGCGAAGCTGATCAGTTGCGCCGTTCCATGGCGGCCTGGAAGCGTCACGGCGGCCTTGAACCGCACCAGCAACGCTTGCGCACCGGCATGCTCAAAAACGGCTACAGCGAAGCCTTCGCCGCGCAGATCTTCGAGCAGATCAAGGGTTTTGGCAGCTATGGCTTCCCGGAATCCCACGCCGCCAGTTTTGCCTTGTTGACCTACGCCAGTTGCTGGCTCAAATGCCATGAACCGGCGGCCTTCGCCTGTGCGTTGATCAACAGCTGGCCCATGGGGTTCTACAGTCCGGACCAGATACTGCAGGACGCGCGGCGCCATGGTTTGCAGATCCGCCCGGTGGATGTGCAGGCCAGTGACTGGGATTGCAGCCTGGAACCCATCAGCGGCGCGCAACCGGCGATTCGCCTGGGGTTGCGCATGATCGCGGGGTTTCGCGAAGAGGATGGGCGGCGTATCGAAGCGGCGCGCGAGCACCGTGCATTCAGCGACATTGCCGACCTCGACCGACGCGCCGGGCTGGATCCCCGCGCCCAAGCCTTGCTGGCGGATGCCGGAGCCTTGCGGGCGTTGGCCGGCAACCGGCACACGGCGCGCTGGGAAGTGGCGGGGGTACACAAACAACTCGGGCTGTTCGCCGGCCTGCCCAGCCCCGACGAAGCGCGGGTGGAGTTGCCGACACCCACGGTGGGCGAAGACCTGCAGGCCGATTACGCCACGCTCGGCACCACCCTGGGCCCGCATCCATTGGCGTTGTTGCGCGATGAATTGCGCAAACGGCGTTGCCGCAGTTCCCGTGAGCTGATGGCGGTGGAGCATGGCCGCACTGTCAGCGTCGCCGGCCTGGTGACCGGTCGCCAGCGCCCCGGCACCGCCAGCGGTGTGACCTTTGTCACCTTGGAGGATGAATTCGGCAACCTGAATGTGGTGGTCTGGCGCGACCTGGCTGAACGTCAGCGCCAGGCCCTGGTCGGCTCGCGCCTGCTCAAGGTGGACGGGCGCTGGGAGGCGGTGGGCGAGGTGCGGCACCTGATCGCCGGGCGCCTCACCGACCTGTCGCCGCTGCTGCAAGGCATCGCTGTGCGCAGCCGGGATTTTCACTGAGCGCAGTTGCCCTGGCCTGCGTGGATAAGCTATATGCAATGAAACGAATGATTGCTGGCAGGCTCCTATTTTCTATGCGTGGTGCTGTACCACCAACCCACGCTTCTCTTCGCCAAGAGCCAACCGATGCATTTTTTAGCCAATTCCGCACCTGCTGAGCCCCGACATTCATCTGCTGAGCAAGCCCTATAACCCCGAAACCCAGACGCATCGAGTGCGCCGCGTGCTTGCCGCGCCACAAGGTTGACCATGACTTCATCGCGCAACATCCCTCAGATCACTGCCCAACAGCTTGGGTTCGTCCGGGTTCGCGGCGCTCGCGAACATAACCTGCGTAACGTCGATGTGGATATCCCGCGGGATGCCCTGGTGGTGTTTACCGGCGTGTCGGGTTCCGGCAAGTCGTCCCTGGCTTTTTCCACGGTGTATGCCGAGGCCCAGCGGCGCTATTTCGAATCGGTGGCGCCCTATGCGCGACGCCTGATCGATCAGGTCGGCGTGCCCGATGTGGACTCCATCGAAGGCCTGCCGCCTGCCGTGGCCCTGCAACAACAGCGCGGCACGCCGAGTGCGCGTTCGTCGGTGGGCAGTGTCACGACGTTGTCCAGCCTGATCCGCATGCTCTATTCGCGCGCCGGCAGTTATCCGCCGGGGCAGGCGATGCTGTATGCCGAGGATTTTTCGCCGAACCTGCCCCAGGGCGCCTGCCCGCAATGCCACGGCCTGGGCCGCGTGTATGAGGTGACCGAGGCGCTGATGGTGCCCGATCCCTCGCTGACCATCCGCCAGCGTGCGGTCGCGTCCTGGCCCTTGGCGTGGCAAGGCCAGAACCTGCGCGACATCCTGGTGACCCTGGGCTATGACGTCGACATCCCGTGGCGTGATTTGCCGAAGAAGCAGCGCGACTGGATCCTGTTCACCGAAGAAACCCCGACCGTGCCGGTGTACGCCGGTTTCACCCCGGAGCAGACCCGCGAGGCGCTGAAACGCAAGCTGGAGCCGAGCTACCAGGGCACGTTCAGCGGCGCGCGGCGCTATATCCTGCACACCTTCAGCCACACCCAAAGTGCGCTGATGAAAAAGCGTGTCGCGCAGTTCATGCAGGGCAGCGCCTGCCCGTTGTGCGACGGCAAGCGGCTGACCCAGGCGGCGTTGTCGGTGAAGTTTGCCGGGGTGGACATCGGCGAACTCTCGCAACTGTCGCTGACTCAATTGGCCGAGCTGCTGCGGCCGGTGGCGGCGGGGCAGGACACGATGAAACTGTCGCTGGAAAAGCGCCTGGCTGCCCAGCGCATCGCCGAGGATCTGCTCGAACGGGTCAGCACCCTGACCGAGCTGGGGCTGGGCTATCTGTCCCTGGAGCGCAGCACGCCGACCTTGTCGTCCGGCGAGTTGCAGCGCTTGCGCCTGGCCACGCAATTGGGTTCGCAATTGTTCGGCGTGATCTATGTGCTGGATGAGCCGTCGGCGGGGCTGCACCCGGCGGATGGCGAAGCGCTGTTCACTGCGTTGGCGCGTTTGAAAGCTGCCGGCAATTCGTTGTTTGTGGTGGAACACGACCTGGAAACCATGCGCCGCGCCGACTGGCTGATCGACGTCGGCCCGGCGGCCGGTGAACACGGCGGGCAAGTGCTGTACAGCGGACCTCCGGCGGGTTTGGCGCAGGTTGAAGCGTCGCAGACCCGTGAGTACCTGTTTGCCGAACGGCGCCCGGCCAATCCCCGGCGCCGCGAACCGACCGGCTGGCTGAGCCTGGAGGGCGTCACACGTAATAATCTCAAGGATTTGAGTGTCGATTTCCCGCTGGGTTGCTTCACTGCGGTTACCGGTATTTCCGGCTCGGGCAAATCCAGCCTGGTCAGCCAGGCGCTGCTGGAGTTGGTGGGCAGCGGCCTCGGCCGCGTGCCGGAAAGCGACGACGAACCGAGCCTGGAAGACGATGCCCCGTCCACCAGCGGCGGGTGCATCAGCGCCGGGCTGGAACGGATTCACCGGCTGGTGCAGGTGGACCAGAAACCCATCGGCCGCACGCCGCGCTCCAACCTGGCGACCTACACCGGGCTGTTCGACAACGTGCGCAAACTGTTCGCTGCCACACCGGCCGCAAAGCAGCGCGATTACGATGCGGGGCAGTTTTCTTTCAATGTCGCCAAGGGCCGCTGCGCGAATTGCGAGGGCGAAGGGTTCGTCAGCGTTGAGTTGCTGTTCATGCCCAGCGTGTACGCGCCGTGCCCGACCTGCCACGGGGCGCGTTACAACCCCGAGACCCTGGCGATCCAATGGCATGGTTTGAACATTGCCCAAGTGCTCGGCTTGACCGTCGAGCAGGCGGTGGCAGTGTTCGCCGAGCAGCCGGGGGTGCTGCGGTCGTTGCTGGTGCTGCGCGATATCGGTCTGGGCTATCTGCGCCTCGGCCAACCGGCGACGGAACTGTCCGGGGGCGAAGCGCAGCGCATCAAGCTGGCCACCGAGCTGCAACGCAATGCCCGGGGCGCCACCTTGTATGTGCTGGACGAGCCGACGACCGGCCTGCACCCACGGGATGTGGACCGCTTGCTCCGCCAGTTGAACCATCTGGTCGACGCCGGGCATACGGTGGTTGTGGTGGAGCATGAAATGCGCGTGGTGGCCCAGAGTGACTGGGTGATCGATATCGGGCCGGGCGCTGGGGACCTGGGCGGCAAGGTGGTTGCCTGCGGCACGCCGCGACAGGTGGCGAAGAGCAAGAAAAGCCGCACCGCGCCGTTTCTCGCCCGGGAGCTGGTTTGACCATCAATGGGGCGCACTTCAGTGGTTCGGGTACTCATGCAGTGACTGATGCACCGCTATCGGGGGCAAGCCCCCTCCCACATTGACCGCATTCCCTTGGTTGATCGGCGGGGTTAGTGGCATTTGCTCATGCTCGGGTGCCGGCGGTGAGCCCCACTCTTCCATGTGGGAGGGGGCTTGCCCCCGATAGCGGTGTGTCAGTCACCGTTGTGATCAATGTTCCTGCCGTTGGATCTGTTGCTTGGCCAGCTTCACCACATTCTCCACGGTAAACCCGAACTTCTCCTGCAACTTGGCCAGGGGCGCCGATGCGCCAAAGCTGCTCATCACCACTTTGGCGCCGGTCTGTCCGACATAGCGGTCCCAGCCCAAGGGGCCGGCCTGTTCCACCACCACCCGCGCGGTCACCGCTGGCGGCAGTACGCTGTCGCGGTAGGCGGTGGGCTGCTCTTCGAACAGCTCCCAGCTGGGCATCGAGACCACCTGCGCGGCAATGCCTTCGCCTTTGAGCTGTTCATACGCTGCCACCGCCAGGCTGACTTCGCTGCCGGTTGCCAGCAGGATGACCTCGGGGTGCGTGGCGCCGGCCAGCACATAGGCTCCCTGGGCGGCACCGGACGCGGCTGCGTACTGCGTGCGGTCCAGGGTCGGCAGCGGTTGGCGCGACAACACCATGCAGCTCGGCCGGTGGGTCTGGGCCAGGGCGACCTTCCACAGTTCCAGGGTTTCATTCGCGTCGCCGGGACGCAGGGTCAGCAACCCCGGCGTGGCGCGCAGTTGGCTCAAGTGTTCGATCGGCTGGTGTGTCGGGCCGTCTTCGCCGACGCCGATCGAGTCATGGGTAAACACGAACACCACCGGCAATTCCATGATTGCCGCGAGGCGGACCGGCGGCTTCATATAGTCGCTGAACACTAGGAACGTCGAGGTGTACGGGCGCAGGTAGGACAGCGCCATGCCATTGGCGATCGCCCCCATGGCATGTTCACGGATGCCGAAGTGCAGGTTGCGTCCGCTGTAGTCGTCGGCACTGAAACGTCCGGCGCCGTCGAAGGTCAGGTTGGTTTTGGTCGACGGCGACAAATCCGCCGAACCGCCCAGCAGCCAGGGAATCTGCCGGGCGAAGGCATTCAGCACCGCGCCGCCGGCGGCACGGCTGGCCACGCCCTTGGCGTCGGGGTCGAAGCTGGGCAGTTCAGCCTGCCATTGCTCGGGCATGTTCCCGGCGCGCATGCGTTGCAGTTCGTCGGCCAGTTGCGGGTCGAGGGACGCCAGGGTTTGCTGCCACTGTCGGTACAACGGCTCGGCGCGCGCGTGCAATGCATCACGCAACACCGTGCGCGCCTCCTCGGGCACCAGAAAGCTGGCGTCTTCCGGCCAGCCATACGCGGCCTTGGTCAGGCGGATCTCCGCCTCGCCCAGCGGCTCGCCATGGGCGGCGGCGGTGTTGTGTTTGTGCGGCGAGCCGTAGCCGATCACGCTGTCGACCACGATCAGGGTCGGCGCACCGGTATTGCGCTGGAAGGTCTGCAGCGCCGTGCTCAGAGCACTCAGATCGTTGGCATCGGTCACATGCAAGGTGTGCCAGCCATAGGCCTGGAAGCGCTGGATCACGTCCTCGCTGAAGGCCAGTTCGGTGTGGCCTTCGATGCTGATGGTGTTGTTGTCATAGATCCAACACAGGTTGTCCAACCGCAAATGCCCGGCCAGGGAGGCGGCTTCGCTGCTGATGCCTTCCATCATGTCGCCGTCGCCGCACAGGGTGTAGACGTTGTAGTCGAACAGCACCTGGCCGTCGCGGTTGAAGCGCTCGCCCAACCAGCGCCCGGCCATGGCCATGCCGACGCTGTTGGCGCACCCCTGGCCGAGGGGGCCAGTGGTGGTTTCTACGCCGGTGGTCATGCGGTACTCGGGGTGGCCTGGGGTCTTGGAGCCCATCTGCCGGAACTGCTTGATATCGTCCAGGCTGATCGCCGGCTGCCCCGAGCGCTGGCCCTGGGCATCGATCTCGACCACGCCGGCCAGGTGCAGCAACGAATACAGCAGCATCGACGCATGCCCCACCGACAATACAAAGCGGTCGCGGTTGGGCCAGTCGGGATGCTCCGGGTGATAACGCAGGAAGCGACTCCACAGCGTATACCCCACCGGCGCCAGGCCCATGGGCGTGCCGGGGTGGCCGGAATTGGCCTTCTGCACGGCATCCATGGCCAGGGTGCGCAGGGTGTTGATGCATTGGGTGTCGACAGCGGTGGCGGCGTGATTCATGAAACCGGTCTCCCTCGGGTGGCGATCTACAGTGGAGGGCAGGGCGCGGCAAAGGTTTGATTCCATCGCCGGTGTAGCGACGAACGGAACTGGTTTGCCCGCAAACATGACAAGACCCCCTGGAATGGGCTAGCTTCAAGGGCGTAATCATTGATCAACTTGCGGAGGTAGGCCATGCCAGTGAAACACGACCTGTATCAGGACTTGGGTTTGAGCAAGGACGAAGTCGATGGACACCGGGCGAAAAATCCGCGTCTGAACGCGCTGTTTGATAAATACAACGCCGTCGACGAATTGGTGGTGAGCGCTGAAAAGGCAGCCGGCAGCGATGAGGAGCTGAAGAAGTTAAAGGAAAGACGCTTGTTGGTTAAAGATGAGATCAAGGATTTGCTGCAGTAAAGCGGGCGATCCATTCACCACGGAGGGAGCGCGTCAGTCGCTCCCTTGCACATTTTTTCAGATTTGGCTGAACGACATCCTTCCCGCCGATACTTATGATGCCCGCCGTCCACCCGGCTCTGGGGGATTATAGGGCGCGAGGATTGCGCTGCTGAGCCGGGCGGGCAGTTTGTTTCAGGCCAGTAGCGTGTGAGTGCATTCATCCATCGAGCGCTGTTGCGTCTCGGCATACAGCGCCAACTCATCAAGGGTCTTGCGCCCCAGTGCCTGTTCGAATTCGGCCTGGTTCGAATTGGCCGCGTAGTGACTTTGCGCTGCATCCCCCAGGTTCGACTGGAAAATCCCCGCGGCACTCACCGGCAGAAAATCCTCATACACCAGCGGTTCTACATCGACGTGACCGGCGGCGATCAGCGCGTCCAGCGTGCGCGGTTGGTCGGCTTGGCCGCGTGCCGCCAGGCCTTTGTCGGTGGCGAAGTAGCGGAAGTAGGCCAGGCCTTGTTCGCGCATTTGTGTGTGGTCGTCCGGGAAGGCCTGGAAGTGCTGTTCCATCAAGTGCATGTAATGCGCGGCGTTGGCTTCGTTGGGGAAGGCGCCGAGTGCGTCGCGGGCGGCATTCAGCAGTTGGTCGTACAGCGCGCGGCCTTTGGGTGTGAGGGCGACGCCGCGTTGTTCGATTTCGCCGAAGCGTGCGCTGTGGCTGCCTTGGGCGTCGGTGAAGGCGATGGTTTCGTCGAGGGCCTTGAAGCTGGTCTGGCGCAGCAGGATCGGGCAGTGGCGGCGCGGCGGGCCTTCGATCACGGCTTTGGGGGTGATGCCTTTGCCGGGCATGGCGGCCTGGACCTGGTCGATATCCAGGGTGCGCGGGGTCAGGTGGTTGATGTGCGGGCCCTTGAAGGCCACCACGTCGGCGATCAGGCGATGCTGGTCGCTCAGTTGCCGGTACTGCGCAGCGGTGACGGTGGCGGTGTGGTGCCAGCGGAAGGTTTCCAGGGCCTGGCGGATGAATGCCTCGGCGTCGTCAGCGTTGAGGCCGCCATCGCGTTCCGCTTGTTCGATCAGGGCGAGGGCGCCGGGGGTGAAGATCGAACGCTTGGCCAGGGCGGCTTCGGCGAAGGCGCGCAGTTCGGGGTTTTCGATCAGTTCCAGGCGTAGCAACGAGGTGAATACGCGAAACGGGCTGGTTTGCAGCGCGCATTCATGCACGGCGCGAAATGCGGTGGAATGCACCGGTACGCCGGCCGGGGTCAGGTCGTAGTAGCCCACCGGTTGCATGCCCATCACCGCGAACAGGCGGCGGATGGTCGCCAGTTCGGCGGCGGTACCCAGGCGAATGGCGCCGTGGCGTTCCATGTCCAGGCGCTGGATTTCGCCGGTCCGTTGCAGTTGTTGCGCCAGGCTCGGGTCGGCGTCGAGCACGCGGCGGTTGATGTCGGCCACCAGCTCCATCAGCGCCCCGTACAGGGGCACTTCATCGCGGTACATGTCGGACATGGCCTTGGAAAAGCCTTTGCGGATGTCGTCGGGGCTGATAAACGCGGTGCTGGGCATAGAAAAATTCCTGGCTGCGGTAAGAGTAATGAATGCCGTTACCCCCGATTCTGTTGGGCGCCGCAGGCCCGCGCAAACGAAGATTCCTCTGGACTTCATTCTGCAAACGAATGAGTGGGGTAAAACCGTCTTCATGTGCATCCCGCCGGGAATGGGTTCTACACTGGCCTTACGCGATGGCTGAGGGAGGATTGGATGAGCGCCACTATTGTGCAAACCACTGAAGGCCAGCGCCTGGCCGCCGATTCCGCCGAGTGCTGGCGCGAGTGGGGCCCGTACCTGAGCGAACGCCAATGGGGCACGGTGCGCGAGGACTACAGCGCCGACGGCGATGCCTGGCGTTATTTCCCGCACGAACATGCGCGCAGCCGCGCTTACCGCTGGGGCGAGGATGGCCTGGCCGGGTTCAGTGACAAGGCGCAACGCTGGTGCCTGGGCCTGGCGCTGTGGAACGAGCGTGACGCGATCATCAAGGAGCGCCTGTTCGGCCTGAACAACGCCGAGGGCAACCACGGTGAGGACGTCAAGGAACTGTACTTTTTCGTCGACGGTGTGCCGAGTCATGCCTACATGCGTATGCTCTACAAATATCCCCACGCGGCGTTTCCCTACGCCGACCTGATCGCCGAAAACGCCCAGCGCGGGCTGGCGGACGCCGAGTACGAAATCCTCGATACCGGCGTGTTCGAAGACAACCGGTATTGCGACGTCAGCGTCGAATACGCCAAGCACCAGCCCGACGATATCTTCATGCGCGTCAGCGTCCACAACCGCTCCGACCAGCCGACACGCCTGCAAGTGCTGCCGCAGGTGTGGGCGCGCAATGATTGGAGCTGGGCCGTCGGCGCGCCAAAACCGCAGTTGCGGCTGGACGGCGAGCGCGTGCTGGCGCGGCATCATGAATTGCCGGACCGCCACCTCAGTGCCTGGGGCCAGGACGGCGTCGAATGGCTGTTCTGCGAAAACGAAAGCAACGCCCCCAAGCTGGACGGGCAACCGGCGCCGGGGCCGTTCAAGGATGGGATCAACGATTACGTGGTGGCGGGGCAGGAAACCGCGATTCGCCGCGACAGCGGCACCAAGGCGGCCGCGCGTTTCATCCTGGAGTTGGCGGGGCTGGAGCGCAAAGTCGTGTATCTGCGTTTTGCGCCCAAGGACGCGCCCGAGGTCAATGCGCGCAAGCTGTTTGAACAGCGCCGCCAGGAAGCCGATGACTTCTACGCCGCGTTGCAACAGGGTATCGCCGATGCCGACGCGCGCAATGTGCAGCGTCAGGCCCTGGCCGGTTTGCTGTGGTCCAAGCAGCTCTATTATTTCGACGTGAACCAATGGCTCGACGGCGACCCGACCCAACCCGCGCCGCCGCCCGAACGCCTGCAACGGCGCAATAGCCATTGGCGGCACCTGTCCAACTTCGACATCCTCTCCATGCCCGACACCTGGGAATACCCGTGGTACGCCTCCTGGGACCAGGGCTTTCAGGCGGTGGCCATGGCGCTGATCGATCCGGGGTATGCCAAGCAACAACTGTTGCTGCTGGTGAAGGACCGCTTCATGCACCCCAACGGCCAGTTGCCGGCCTATGAATGGCGCTTCGACGACGCCAACCCGCCGGTGCATGCCTGGGCCTGTTGGCGGGTGTATCAGCAGGACAAGGCGTTGACCGGCGTCGGCGACATGGATTTCCTGGAGCGGATCTTCCACAAGTTGCTGTTGAATTTCTCCTGGTGGGTCAACCGCAAGGATGCCGAAGGGCGCAACCTGTTCCAGGGTGGGTTCCTCGGCCTGGACAATATCGCCTTGTTCGACCGCTCGGCCGCACTGCCGCCGGGCTACCAACTGGATCAGGCCGACGGCACGGCGTGGGTGGCGGCGTATGCGCTGGACCTGATGCGTATCGCGCTGGAACTGGCCAAGCGCAATGTCGTGTACGTCGATATCGCGGTGAAGTTTTTCGAGCACTTCCTGTATATCGCCGGTGCGATCAACCGTGTCGACGACAGCGCCGAGGGCCTGTGGGACGAACAGGACCTGTTCTTCTACGACGTACTGCACCGTCCCGACGGTCAGAACGAACCGGTGCGCCTGCGTTCCATCGTCGGCCTGATGCCGCTGTTCGCCGTGCTGGTACTGGAACAGCGCGAGCATGAGGGCCTCGAAGGTTTGCGTGAGCGGCTGTTGGGCTTCATGCACCACCGGCCGGACCTGGCCAAGCTGGTCTCGCGCTGGAACGAACCGGGGCAGGGCAATCGCCTGTTGCTGGCGTTATTGCGCGGCGAGCGCACCAAGGATTTGCTGCGGCGCATGCTGGATGACGATGAGTTTCTTTCGGCGTTTGGCGTGCGCTCAATGTCCAAGGCCTTTGCCGAGCAGCCCCTGGCGCTGAAGATGAACGGCGACACGTTGTGCGCGCGCTACCAACCCGGTGAATCCGATTCGCGTTTGTACGGCGGCAATTCCAACTGGCGCGGGCCGTTGTGGATGCCGGTGAATTACATGCTGATCGAATCGTTGCGCGAGTTTCATCGGTACTACGCGGATAACTTCTCGGTGGAGTACCCGACGGGCAGTGGTTATCTGTCGTCTCTGGAGGACGTCGCCGACAGCCTCAGCCAGCGTCTGAGCCGATTGGTCCTCAGGGATGACAATGGCCTGCGTCCGTCGATGGCCGGGTATGCGCAGTTGGAGGCGGACCCGGCCAGCCGTGATCTGGTGTTGTTCCATGAGTATTTCCATGGGGAGACTGGGCGCGGGTTGGGGGCGTCACACCAGACGGGGTGGAGTGCGTTGGTGGCGTTGCTGTTGCATGTACCGTCCATGCCTTGAATCGGGTAAATTCGCCGCCCCGAGTTTTACAGGGATGTAGATCATGGCGAACGCTGCCATCCCCCACCAGATTTGGAGCAGTTCAAGAAAGTCGACGCCGCTGATCGCCGGCCGAGAAACGACAAATCCCGCCATTGGCGGGATTTGTCGTTTCAATGCGTGCGTTACAGCCAGCGTTCTCAGGAAGGGAACAGATCGCTCAGCTTCATCGCCAGCATCATGTCGCCTTCGGTGCGCAGGTTGCCGCTCATGAAGGCCTGCATGCCGTCGGTTTCGCCGCTGACGATGCCTTTCAGTGTTTCGCCGTTCATGACCAGGGTCACCAGGGCGTCTGGGTTTTCGCCTTTCTGCAGTTCACAGGTGCCGTCTTTGACGATCAGCGAGAAGTGTTCGCTGTCATCGATACAGAAACCGAATACCAGGTCCAGGCCGGCAGCAGCGGCTGGGTTGAATTTGGCTTTCATTGCTTCTACGGCTTTAGCTACGTCAGTCATGGTTTCGATCCTTTAGGGTAGAGTCCAGCGACCTTGGGGTCACGGTTGGCCGCACTTCATCGGAAAGTGATGAGCTGCGGCGCCTTCAACAGTTGCAAGTGGGTATGACTGTTGAAGGAAGCCAGTGCCACCTCGCGACCGCGGAATTTCAGCTGGTTGAGCGAGGTGTTAACAATTTGCCAGTTCAGTTCGAAGGCCTGGGCGGCCGGCATCCGGGTAATCAGGTGGAGCAGGGCAGTAATAGTGCCGCCGGAGGTAAACACGGCGATCTTGTGCGTGTTGTCGGCCGCTTCCAGCAGACGCTGCAGGCCACCCTGGACGCGCTCGACAAACCCCAGCCAGCTTTCCAGCCCCGGCGTATCGTAAGTGCCGGCCACCCAGCGCTCGATGATCAGGGCGAAGATGCGCTGGAACTCGCTGCGGTTCTGCGCGGCGTTGCGCAGGATGTCCAGGGCGTCGGGTTCGCGGGTGAGCAGGTCGGGGAGCAGGGCGCGGATGATCGCGTCGGCATCGAATTCGTTGAAGGCGCTGTCGACTTCCAGGGCTGGAACCGCCAGGCCGAGGGCGCTGTATTGATCGAACGCGGCCGTGGCGGTGTGCTGCTGGCGGCGTAGGTCGCCGGCGACGCAGCGGTCGAACGTCACGCCCATGTCTGCCAGGTGGCGACCGAGGATTTGCGCTTGTTCCACGCCGACGGGCGACAGGACGTCATAGTCGTCTGCACCGAAGGAGGCCTGGCCATGTCGAATCAGATAGATGCTGCCCACGTCCGTTTTCCCGGTACGTTGAAAGTCTGGCGAGGTTATGAGGATGCCTGCGAGCTGTCAATGAAAAAACATACGCTTGTTTTAAAAGCGTGTTAGAGCGCCTGCCTGCTGGCGGTTTGAGCACTGGCTCCCCGGCGGTCCCGTCGGTATGCTTGGGCGATCCGCGCCTGGCGCCGTGCATTGTTAAGGAGACACATGGATTTTTTGGCTGAATACGCGAGCTTTCTGGCGAAGACCGTCACCCTGGTGGTCGCGATTCTGGTGGTACTGATCAGCTTCGCGGCACTGCGCAGCAAAGGTCGTCGCAAATCGGCTGGCCAGTTGCAGGTCAGCAAGCTGAATGATTTCTACAAAGGCCTGCGCGAGCGCCTTGAATCGACCGTGCTCGACAAGGATCAGCTCAAGGCCCTGCGCAAGTCTGAAAGCAAAGCCGAAAAGAAGAACAGCAAAAAGAAACCCGAGGCCAAGCCACGGGTGTTCGTGCTCGACTTCGACGGCGACATCAAGGCCTCGGCCACCGAGAGCCTGCGTCATGAAATCACTGGCTTGCTGAGCCTGGCCACGTCCAAGGACGAAGTGGTGCTGCGCCTGGAAAGCGGCGGCGGCATGGTTCACAGCTACGGGTTGGCGTCGTCGCAACTGGCGCGGATTCGCCAGGCGGGCGTGCCGTTGACCGTGTGCATCGACAAGGTCGCGGCCAGCGGCGGCTACATGATGGCGTGCATTGGCGAGAAGATCATCAGCGCACCGTTCGCGATCCTCGGTTCCATCGGGGTGGTGGCGCAGTTGCCCAACGTCAACCGCCTGTTGAAAAAGCACGATATCGACTTTGAAGTGCTGACTGCCGGCGAATACAAACGCACCCTCACCGTGTTTGGCGAAAACACCGAGAAGGGCCGGGAGAAGTTCCAGGAAGACCTGGACATCACTCACCAGTTGTTCAAGAACTTCGTGTCGCGCTATCGCCCGCAGCTGGCGATCGACGAAGTGGCGACCGGGGAAGTGTGGCTGGGTGTTGCAGCCCTCGACAAGCAACTGGTCGACGAGCTGCAAACCAGCGACGAATACCTGGCCACCAAGGCCAAGACCGCCGAGGTATTCCACCTGCATTACTCTGAGCGCAAGAGCCTGCAAGAGCGCGTGGGCCTGGCGGCCAGCGGTTCGGTGGACCGCGTGCTGCTGACCTGGTGGAGCCGGTTGACCCAGCAGCGGTTCTGGTAAGCCTTTTTGGGGTATAGGTAATACCTGTGGGAGGGAGCTTGCTCCCTCCCACATTTAGTTCTGTGTGGGTATCGGCTTGCGCATCAGCCTCCCCACCACCAGCGCTCCGAGCAATCCCAATAACCCTGCCACCCACAACACCCCGCTGAACCCGTCCACAAACGCCTGCCGCGCCAGCGGTTGCAGCCTCACCCGCGCCGCCTCGGGCACCAGGTTCAGCGCCGCCGGCATATCACCCGCCACCACCCGCGAAGCGATTCCCGCCACCTGCGCCTGCCATTGCGGGTCGATACTTGCGCGCAACAACTGTTCGCTGTGGCTGCTCAGCAGTGCCCCATATACGCCAATCGCCAACATGATCGCGCTGAAGCGCATGGTGGTGCTCATGCCCGAGGCCATCCCCGCACGCTCCCGTGGCACGCAGGCCATGATGTTTTTCTGCGTATCGCCGTTGAGCAAACCGGCCCCGGCCCCGGTGACTGCAATCGCCAGGGCAAAGGGCAGGTAGCCGCCGACATTCAGCGCCCAGGCGCTCAACAGGTTGCCGCAGCCGACGAGGGTCAAACCGCTGGCCATCATGGTCGCCGGCGCCAAGCGTTGCGCTAGGCGTGCGCCGATCCGTGGGCCAATCAGCATTGTCAGCGCGAACGGCAGCATGCCCAGGCCCGAGGCAATCGCGGAAAAGCCCAGGCCGTTCTGCAGGTAAAACGGCAGCAACGTCATCATCACCTGGGCGCAGCCGGCGTAGGCGAACATGCCCAGCAGGGCGCCGATAAAGCGCGGGTGACGGAACAGTTGCAGGTCGACCATCGGCCGCTGCTGCAGCCGCTCGACCAGCACGAACACGCCCAGGAGCAACCCGCCACCGAGCAGGCGCGCGTAGGTCAGCGGGTTGTCCCAGCCGATGCGGTTGGCCTCGATCAACCCCCAGATCAAACACAGCAGGCTGGCGCTGAACGCCAGGCTGCCCCACGGGTCGAGCCGCGCAGCCAGGGTATCGCGGGACTCGGGGATGGCGTGCAGCACCAGCGCCATCAACCCCAGGCCCACCGGCAGGTTGAGGTAGAAAATCCAGCGCCAGCCCAGGTACTCGGTGATCAAGCCGCCGAGGGTCGGTGCGGCGGTCATTGCCACGCCCATGCACGCGCCCCAGAACGCCCAGGCCTTGGCCCGTTCCACTTCGTCGTGGAAGGTGTGGCCAATGGAGGCGAGCGCCGAGGTGAGCAGCAGCGCGGCGCCGACGCCTTTGACGGCGCGCGCGATATCCAGCCACAGCGCGCTGGGCGCGGCGCCGCAGCCGAGGGAGGCGAGGATGAAAATACCCAGGCCCCAGATCAGGCTCCTCTTGCGGCCGAAGCGGTCGGCGACGCTGCCGGCGGGCAACAACAGCGCGGCGAAGGCGAGCATATAGGCGCTGACCACCCACTCGATATCCGCGAAGTTGGCCCCCAGGTCGCGGGCGATACTCGGCAGGGTGACAGCGACGATATTGGTGTCGAGCACGATCAGCGAGCAGACGCCGGAAGCGGTCAGCAGTGTCAGGCGTGGACTGACCCGGCTCATGCTGTAATTACCCTACAGGCAATATGGAAAAGGCAGTTGACGGACATCGCAAGGGCTCTCTACTGTTGAAGTACCTTGAGCTTATCCCCGCACGCTGCTGCCTTTGTTAGCCACGGCGAAGCACTTCATTACCTTTGAGCTAATCCTCGTATGGACATCCGCCATTTTCGCTACTTCCTGGCCGTGGCCCGACAGCGCAACTTCACTCGCGCCGCCGAGCAGTTGGGCATCGCACCGCCGACCTTGAGCCGGCAGATCCAGGACATGGAAACCAGCCTGGGCACGCGCTTGTTTATCCGTCAGCAGCGCGAAGTCAGCCTGACCGAAGCCGGCGCCGCGCTGCTGGTCGAGGCTGAAGCCACCGTGCGTCAATTCGAATTTGCCCAGCGCAGTGCCCAGCGTGCCGGGCGTGGCGAGACCGGCCACATCGAATTGGGCTACGTGGCTTCGGCGGTGTATTCCGGGCTGTTGCAGCGACAAATGCACGGGTTCAGCCAGGCGTTTCCCGACGTCAGCGTGAACGTGCGCGAATGTGCGATGGCGACCTTGCCCGGCGCGGTGGCGGATGGGCGCTACGACATAGGCTACATCCGTTCGCCGATGACGTTGCCCGACGGCGTGGAGGCGGTACGCCTGCACCGCGAAGGTTTCGTGTTGGCGCTGCCCCAGGATTCCTGGTTACTGGGCTTGAAGGGCATCGGTTGCGAGCATCTGCAAAACGAGACGTTTATCCTGCCGGAGCAGATCAGCGGCACGTTGCACGTCGCCGCCCAAGGCGGTTATGCGCCGCGCCTGGGGCCGCAGCCGGGCGGGTTGGTCGCGGTGGTGGCATTGGTGTCGTTGGGGCAGGGCGTGGCCGTGGTGCCGGCGTCGGTGGTCGGGCATGTGAGTCTGCCGGGCGTGGTCTATCGCAGTATCCAGGGCAGTGAGGCGGCGTCGTGGCTGTCGTTGATTCACCGGCGCTTCGAGCAAGCGCCGGCGGTGGCGCGGTATATCCAGCAGGTCAAGCAAACGCCAGCCTGAGGCGTTACACCAGCCGCGGTTGCACGGAATCGGCCAGGCGGGTGAGGATCAGGCAGCACGACACCGCGCCGGCATCCAGTACGCCCAGTGAGCGTTCGCCCAGGCGGCTGGCGCGGCCGATCTTGGCCACCAGGTCCTTGGTCGAGTCGCGCCCCTGTGAGGCGGCGGTTTTCATCGCGTCGAGCGCATCGCCGAAGGACGCCCCCTGTGCATCGGCCCGCTCGAACGCTTCGACCGCCGGGATCAAGGTGTCCATCAGGCACTTGTCACCCACGCCGGCCTCGGTGATGTCCTGCAACGAGGTCAGGCCGCCGCGCAGCAGGTGGGCGAAGGTGGCCGCGTCGATGTCTTCGCAGCCGCGCACTTCATCGGCCATGCCGATAAACAGGCTGCCGTACAACGGCCCCATGGAGCCGCCGATGCCTTCCATCAGGCTCAGGGTCAGTTCGTCCAGGGCTTCGGCCAGGCTCAGTTGGCGGCCTTCGATCGCACGCCCGCAATGGGCGAAGCCCTTGGCCATGTTGATGCCGTGGTCGCCGTCGCCAATCGCACCGTCGATTTCGCTGAGGTACTCACGGTTGGCCACGATCACGCTGACCAGGTCGGCGACGATGGCGCTGCCGTCGCGGGTGGAAAAATGCTCGCTCATGGTTCACTCCGCCTGGGTCATGCCGATGGAACGGCAGGGTTGGTCGATCAGGGTTTTCAGCTCGGTGTCGAGGCCGAGCAGGGTCAGGGTCACGCCCATCATTTCCAGGGACGTGAAGTAGTTGCCCACGTAGCAACGGTGGATCTTCAAACCCTTGGCGGTGAGTTGGCGTTCCACCTCGGCGTAGAAAATATACAGCTCCATCACCGGCGTGGCGCCGAGGCCGGAGACCAGCACCACCACGCTGTCGTCCTGGCTGAAGTCGCGGTCGGCGAGGATCGGCGCGAGCATGCGCTCGGCCATGGCGGCGGCGGGTTCGATCGGGATGACTTCGATGCCCGGTTCGCCGTGATGGCCGATGCCCAGTTCCATCTGGCCGTCCGCAATCTCGAAGTTCGGCTTGCCCACGGCGGCAATGGTGCAGGGGGTGAGGCCGATGCCGATCGAGCGGCAGTGGTCGACGGCTTTCTGGGCGACGCGGATCACACCGTCGAGGTCGTAGTGCTGGGCAGCGGCGGCACCGCCGATCTTCCACATGAAGATTTCCCCGGCCACGCCGCGCCGCTTGGCGATCTCGGCCTTGGGCGCGGACGCCACGTCGTCGTTGGCGACCACGGTGCGGATACGCATGTCTTTGCTGGCGGCCATTTTCATTGCCAGCTTCACGTTCATGTTGTCGCCGGCATAGTTGCCGTACAGGCAGGCCACGCCAGCGCCGTGGTCGGCGGCGCGGAACGCATCGAAGAAGCTCTTGGCGGTGGGCGAGGAAAAGATCTCGCCGACGGCCACGGCGTCGACCAGGCCGGGGCCGACGTAGCCGAGGAAGGCCGGCTCATGGCCCGAACCGCCGCCGGTGACGATGCCGACGCAGCCTTGGCCCGACGGTTTGGCTTTGACGATGACCCGTGGATTGGTTTCGTACTGGCGCAATTGCGGATGCGCGACCAGGATGCCGCGCAGCATGTCCTCGACCACGTGGTCCGGATCGTTGATGACTCGATTCATAACGCGGGTTCCTGTGTTCTTGTTTTATGGGTTCACAGCTGTTCAGTGTGGGAGGGGGCTTGCTCCCGATGGCGGCGTGACAGTGAGCTCATCAATTACTGAGCCACCGCTATCGGGGGCAAGCCCCCTCCCACATTGGGATGCGTGGTGTGTTTAGGGTTCGAGGACGACCTTGAGTGATTTGTCGCCTCGCTCCATCACCGCAAACGCTTCCTTGAAGTCCGCCAGGGCGAACTTGTGGGTCACCACGTCACGCATGTCGATCTTGCGGTTGCCGATAAAGTCGATGGCGCGCGGGTACATGTACGGCCCCAGGTGCGAGCCGAGGATGTCCAGTTCCTTGCGGTCGCCGATGATCGACCAATCCACCGTGGCCTCGTCGTTGAACACGCTGAACTCAACGAAACGCCCGAGTTTGCGCAGCATCGCCAGGCCCTGGTTGACGGCCTTGTGATGACCGGTGGCTTCGATATAGATGTCGCAGCCGTAGCCGTCGGTGATTGCGCGGATCTTCGCCAGCACGTCGACCTCGGCCGGGTTCCACACTTCGTCGGCACCCATGCGCAGGGCGAGGGCGGCGCGTTCGGGTTTCATGTCGAGCACGATCAGCTTTTTCGGATTGCGCATGCGTACTGCGCCGATGATCCCCAGGCCCAGCGTACCGGCGCCGGCGACCACCACCACGTCGTCGAAATCCACATTGGCGCGCTCCGCCGCGTGCAGCGAGCAGGCCAGCGGTTCGATCAGGATCGCCTCGTCCGGCGCAATCGAGTCCGGCACTTTATGGATGATGCCTTCCTTGGTGAAGATCATGTACTGCGCCATGGCGCCCTGCACATTGTTCTGGAAGCCATACAGGTCGTGTTTCTGGCACATCCAGTACTGGCCGTGGTTGCAGAAGCGGCAGCCCCAGCACGGCACGATCTGCTCCGAGATCACCCGGTCGCCGACCTTCACCCCACGCTTTTCCGCGCCGGGGCCGAGGGCCACCACGCGGCAGACGAATTCGTGGCCGGGGATCATCGGCGGTTTGACGTAGCGCGGTTGCTCGGCGTCGCCCCAGAACGACGGGGCGCCGCGATAGGTCTTGATGTCGCCCATGCAAATGCCGCACAGCTCGACCTTGGTGAGGATTTCATCGGGGCCGGGGGTGGGCACGTCGACGGTTTCCAGGCGGTAGTCTTCCGGGCCATGGCAGACCACGGCCTGCATGGTTTTCGGGATGATCGGGGTGAGTTGCTCGGACGTGCGTTCGGTAACGGTGGACATGACAAAACCTCACGACAAATAGATGAATTATTGAATGCTGTAGCCGCCGTCGATCACCATGTTGGCGCCGGTGATCATTTGTGCCGCGTCGCTGAGCAGGTACAGCGCCAGCCCGGCGATTTCTTCCGGCTGGGCAAAGCGGCCCGCCGGGATCTGCAATTTGGCCCGTTCGCCGACTTCGCCGGCCCAGGCCTGCTTGCCCAGCGCGGTCTCGACGATGGTGGGGGAGATGGCGTTGACGTTGATCTGTGGCGCCCATTCCATGGCCAATACCTTGGTCATGCCGACGATGGCCGCTTTGCTCGCGCAATACGCGACATGCCGGTCCAGGCCGATCACCGCGGCCTGGGAGGCCAGGTTGACGATGCGCCCGCCGCCCTGGGCGAGCATGTGCCGGGCGCAGGCCTGGGCGACGAAGAAGCTGGCCTTGAGGTTGATGTCGAGGGTGGTGTCCCAGGCGCTTTCGCTGACGTCGATGGCCTTGTCCAGCAAGGCCACGCCGGCGCTGTTGATCAGGTAATCGAGGCGTTGGAAGTGGGCGAAAACCCGGTCGACGCTGTGTTGCACCTGGTCGATCTGGCTGAGGTCGACGGCAATGCCCAGATGCTCGGCGCCGAGGCCGGCGGCCACGGCCACCACCGCCGGGTCGCGGTCCAGCAGCGCCACCCGCGCGCCGCGTTCGACCAGCAGGCTGGCGCAGGCCAGGCCGATGCCGGCGGCACCGCCGGTGATCACCGCGCAACGGCCGGTGAGGTCGAAGGCTTGGTTCCAGAATCCAGACATGAATGACTCCTCTTTTAATAGCACTGGAGATTCAATGTGGGAGGGGGCTTGCCCCCGATGGCGGAGTGTCAGTCACCTGATCTATCACTGGTACACCGCTATCGGGGGCAAGCCCCCTCCCACATTTGCTCCCACACTTGCTCCCACACTTGAGTGTGTTTCAAGCCAGTAGTTACTTGCCGCCGCTGACTTGTTGGTACAGCGCGTCGGCATTGGCGTTGGTCACTGGCACCCACGGCAGGATGTAGGTCTTGGCGGTGCCGTCGGCCCATTTCACGTCCTTGCCATAACGTTCCCAGATCACCGATTGCGGTTTGTAGTCCTTGCCGGCGAGGGCGCGTAATGCCACGTCCAATGCGCCTTGGGACTGGGCCTGGGCGTCCTGGAGGAAGGTGGTGACTTCGTCTTTCTTCGCCGCCTGGATCGCATCCGGCATGCCGTCGATCGAGGTGACGGGCACGTCCTTGGAGGTCAGTCCGTGGGACTTCAGGGCCTGCACGGCGCCCAGGGCCATGTCGTCGTTCTGCGCGATCACGCCGTTGATGCCTTTGGGGTGGGCGTTGAGCCAGTCTTCAGTCAGCGCCAGGGCCTGGGCGCGGTCCCAGTTGGCGGTTTTTTTCTCGATGATCTTGATGCCGGGGTGTTTGCCCAGCACTTCCAGCTCGCCTTTTTCCCGGTCGATCTGCGCCGACTGGCCAATCGGGCCCTGGATGATCACCACGTTACCCTTGCCGTTGAGCTTGTCGACCATGGCCTGGGCCTGCAGGCGGCCGCCTTCGACGTCGTCGTTGCCCACATACGGCACGGCGGCGTCGGCCACTTTGGTGTTGGAGGCGATCACCACCACGTCGTTGCTCATGGCCTGCTTCACGCTGCCGACGCCGGCCTTGGTGTCGATGGGCACGAACAGGATCGCGTCGTAGTGCTGGGTCACCATGTTTTCGATCTGGTTGTTCTGCGTCAGGGCGTCGTAATTGCCGTCGAACACGGTCAATTGCACGGTGCCGTCCTTGACCGCCGGGTGTTCCTTGAGCTCGCGGACCCAGTTCTGCATGAACTGGCCCTTGAGGCCGTAGACGGCTGCGCCGACCTTGTAGGTCTTGCCGTCGGCGGCCACGGCGATACTGCTGGCGAGCAGGGAGAGGGCCGCCACGGCGGCCAGGGTGGTACCAAGTTTCATGAGGGGAACTCCGTTATTGTTGTAGTTGGGTCGTTCTCTAGCGTTTTTTCTTGCGCCACACGTCGATCAGTACTGCGAACACGATGATCAGGCCCTTGGCGACCTGCTGGTAATAGGACGACACGCCGAGCAGGTTCAGCCCGTTGTTGATCACGCCGATCAACAGCGCGCCGAACAGCGTGCCGACAATGCTGCCGGTGCCGCCCGACAAGCTGGTGCCGCCGATCACCACGGCGGCAATCGCGTCCAGCTCATAGGACACCCCAGCCTGGGGCAGGGCGGAAGTGGTGCGCGCCGACAACACCACGCCGGCCAGCCCGGCGAGCAGGCCCGAGACCACGTACACCGAAAACATCACCTTGCGCACGCCGATGCCGGAGGTGCGCGCGCTCTTTTCATTGCCGCCCACCGCGTACACATAGCGGCCGTAAGTGGTGTAGCGCAGCACCATCCAGAAGATCAGCGCGACCACGGCAAAGATGATGATGGGGATGCCGATCGGGCCGATCTTGCCGATACCCAGTGCTAGGTAGGCATCTGGCAGGTCGGTGATCGGGCTGCCGTCGTTGAGGATGAAGGTCATGCCGCGCGCAATGCTGAGCATGCCGAGGGTGGCCACGAACGGCGGGATCGACAGGTTGGCGACCATGAAACCATTCACCACGCCGAGCATCGCCCCGGCGAACATCCCGGCGCTCACCGCCGCCAGCAGGCCGTAACCCTGGGTCGCGACCATCGCGCTGCACAGCCCGGCAAACGCGAGGATCGAACCCACGGACAGGTCGATGCCCTTGGTCAGGATCACGTAGGTCATGCCCACGGCGAGGATGCCGTTGATGGAGGTCTGGCGCAGGATGTCCATCCAGTTGCGCCAGGTCATGAAGTATTCGCTGGAAAACGCCATCACCACGCACAGCAGGATAAACACCAGCGGCAGGCCGAAGCGGTCGAGGGACAGGCGCAGGCGGTTGCGCGGCGCGGCGGTGATGGAGGTGGCTGGGGTGGACAGGGTTTTGGCATTCATGAGGCAAGACTCAACAAGGCTTCCTGGGAAAGGGCGGTGTCGGTGCTGATGGTCACCAGCCGGCCGCCTTTGAATACGGCGATGCGATCGCTCAAGTGCAGCAGTTCCGGGGCTTCCGACGACACCACGATGGCGGCGCCGCCGGCACGCACGAACTGGTCGAGCAGGTGGTAGATCTCCTGCTTGGCGCCTTCGTCGATGCCGCGAGTGGGCTCGTCACACAGCAGGCACACCGGTTCGGTCGACAGGCATTTGGCGAGCACGACTTTCTGCTGGTTGCCGCCGCTCATGGAGGCCACCGGCAGTTCCAGGGAGGCGGTCTTGATCTGCAGGCGCTTGACCATGTCCTGGGCCAAGCGGGTTTCCTTGCGCGCGTTGATCAGCGACCAGCTCGATAGGCGTTTGTAGGCCGACAGGGCGATGTTCGACAGAATGCTGCCGGTCAGCACCAGGCCGCTGTCTTTGCGGTCTTCGGTGACCAGCGACATGCCGGCATCGATGGTTGCCTTGGGCTGCCCGATCGGCATGGGCTTGCCTTGCAGGGTGACGTTGCCGGAATCGGCCACCGTCAGCCCGTAGATGCAATTGAGGAACTCGCTGCGCCCCGAACCCATCAGGCCATAGATGCCAAGGATCTCGCCCTGGCGCAGTTGCAGGCTGATGTCGTGGAACTCGCCTTTACGGCTCAGGTTGTCGACCTGCAGGCAGGTGGCGGCGGCGCATTCGCGGCCGACCTTGTGGTCGATGCGCGTCAGTTCCTGGCCGACGATGCCGCGCACCAAATGGTCGCGGTCGATATCTGCCATGCGCCCGCTTTCCACGAAGGCGCCGTCGCGGAAGATGCTGTAGTCATCGGCAATCTGCGCCAGTTCGCTCAAGCGGTGCGACACATACACGATGCCGGCGCCACGGGCGGTGAGGCGGCGGATCGCCTTGAACAGGGTCTGCGCTTCGTGCTCGCCGATGGCCGAGGTGGGTTCGTCCATGATCATCACCTGGCAGTCATGGCTGAACGCCTTGGCGATTTCCACCAGTTGGATCTGCGCCACGCTGAGGCGGTGCATCGGGCTGCTGGCGTCGACGTCGAACTCCAGGCTTTCGAGCAGCTCGCGGGTGCGCCGGTTCAAGGCCTTGTTATCGACGATGCAGCCGGCACGGCGTGGTTCGCGGCCCAGCCAGATATTTTCGGCGACGGTCATGTAGGGGATGGGTTCCAGCTCTTGGGTGATCATTGCGATCCCCGATGCCAGGGCTTCACTCGGGCGGTTGAACTGCACCGCTGTGCCGTTGAGCAGGATGGTGCCGGCGTCGCGCGGGGTGATGCCCATCAGGATGCTCAGGAACGTCGACTTGCCCGCGCCATTGCCGCCGCACAGGGCGTGGACGCTGCCGGCACGCAGAGAGAGGCGCCCATCACGCAGGGCAGGGATACCGGCGTAAGCCTTGGCGACGTGTTCAGCCTGGAGCAGTAATGGCGTGGCCATCGGCGTGTCCTCGTGCTGTGAATTCTTATTAGGTCGCACAGTCATGTTTCGCTGTGAGCATATGTGTATCAAATGAAATTCTGATCAGTCAATCTCTTTCATGTAAAAGCTGGGATTCTGATGTTTTTCGCCAATAACGCCTTTCTAGACCGCTTTGACTGCCGGGTCAGTTAAATCATGCTTGACAGAGAGGGGGTGATGCCCGCGAAATGACTGAACGATATTTCACTGAGTGATCATATGATCAGTCATAAGTACGACCTCGGCAGCGGAGCCAGACGCCATGAACACACCTTTCCCGGTGGCTATCGGATGCGATGAAGCGGGTTTTGAGCTCAAAGAGCTGTTAAAGCGCCATATCGAGACGCTGGGCTACCCGGTGACCGACTTCGGCACCCATTCCACCGCGCCAGTGCTCTACCCGGACATCGCGCTGGCCGTGGCCAATGCCATCAATGCCGGGCAGCAGCGCCTGGGCGTGCTGGTGTGCGGCACCGGGATCGGCATGGCCATCTCGGCGAACAAGGTGTTGGGGATTCGCGCGGCGCAGGCCCATGACACGTACTCGGCGGAGCGCGCGCGCAAGAGCAACGATGCGCAGATCCTGTCCATCGGCGCACGGGTGATCGGCGCCGAGCTGGCCAAGAGCATCGTCACTGCGTTCCTGGCCTCGGAGTTCGAGGCGGCGCGTTCCGGGGCCAAGGTCGCGCGCATCAATGCGATCGAGCGCGATGGGCATCAGTAGTGGACGTGGCGGGGCAAGAGTCGGGAGAATGTGCCTTTGACGCCGAAACGGAAGCCCGTCCCCATGAGTGACAGTAGCCAGCGCATTGCCAGCGATATCGATCAGATGACCGAAGTGGCGATGCTCTATTACCTCGAAAACGTCACTCAGGAAGCCATCGCCAAGCGCTTTGACCTGTCGCGGGCAAAAGTCAGCCGCCTGCTCAAACGTGCGCGCGATGAAGGCATTGTCGAAGTGCGCGTGTTGCAGCACCCGGCGATGAACAATGAGCTGGAACGCGCCTTGGTGGAGCGCTTCAAGCTCGACCGTGCCCTGATCGCCGTCGACCACAGCGACCCCGACACCCAGCGCTCGGCCGTCGCCAGCCTGGTGGCCAATTACCTGAACAAGACTTTGAGCGACGGCATGATCGTCGCCGTGGGCATGGGGCGTAATGTTGGCGCGGTGGCCGATAACGTGTTCCTGCCGGTGACGCGCAATTGCACATTTGTCTGCGCCATCGGCGGTTCGCTCAAGGCTGGCGAATACATGAACCCCGACCATATCTGCCGGCGCCTGGCCCTGCGCTTTGGCGGCGAAAGTGAAAGCCTGTACGCGCCGGCCCTGGTGGCCAACCCGGAACTGCGCGGCGTGCTGATCAATAACGACACGGTGCGCTCGACCCTTGATCGGGCGCGGCGTGCCGACATTGCGCTGATCGGCATCGGCGACATGAGCGAGAACAGCAACATGGTACGCATGGGCTGGTTCTCGCCCCAGGAGATTGCCCAGGCGCGGTTGTCCGGCACGGTGGGCGACATGATGGGGTATGACTTTATCGATATCCACGGGCAGCCGGCGGTCAACGCCATCCAGGGGCGGGTGATCGGGCTGACGGTGCAGGAGTTGTTCCGGATTCCGGATGTGGTGGCAATTGCCAGCGAGAACACCAAGGCGGCGGCCACGCTGGGGGCGTTGCGGTCGGGGGTGATCAACACCCTTGCGACCACGGTCACGAATGCTCATACCATATTGGCGCTGGATGAAGCGACCCGTAAAGCCTGACACGCTACAGGTCAAGGTGTGGGAGGGCGGTGCGACGATTTGACTTGCTTCCGATAGTGGTTTTTCAGTTACTCATATGCTGGCTGATACACCGTCATCGGGGGCAAGCCCCCTCCCACATGGGGTTTGGGTACAGGTTTTGTAATGGTTTTGTGTTGTAGGGAATTTGTATTTCGAATGTAGGATTGAGGTCCTTTTGTTATTTCAGGACTTGCATGAACGCCCTTTCGGAGCCCCCCAGTCGTCTTTCCCCAAGACAACCGTTGTTGCTGTTCCCGCTGAAGCACCCCGTATTTCAATGGCTAACCCTTTCCCGGTCCCCTGACCGCGCTTTGCCGTGCCCGGCATTCTGAACACTGATAAAGAGACTCTATAAATGGAATGGTTAGCGGACCCTACGGCCTGGCTTGGCCTGTTGACGTTGATTGTGTTGGAACTGGTGCTGGGCATCGACAACCTGGTGTTTATCGCGATCCTGGCGGACAAGTTGCCGCCGGAGCAGCGCGACCGTGCGCGGTTGATCGGCTTGTCCCTGGCCTTGCTGATGCGCCTGGGCTTGCTGGCGAGTATTTCCTGGTTGGTGACCCTCACCCAGCCGTTGTTCGAGGTGTTCGACAAGAGCTTCTCCGGGCGTGACCTGATCATGCTGTTCGGTGGTGTGTTCCTGTTGTTCAAGGCCACCATGGAATTGCATGAACGCCTTGAAGGCCATGTGGCGCAACGCTCGGGCAATGTGGCCTATGCGATGTTCTGGCCGATCGTCGCGCAGATCGTGGTGCTCGACGCGGTGTTCTCCCTCGACGCGGTGATTACCGCCGTGGGCATGGTCGATGAGCTGGCGGTGATGATGATCGCGGTGGTCATTTCCATCGGCCTGATGATCGTCGCGAGCAAACCGCTGACCCGCTTCGTCAACGCGCACCCGACGGTGATCATGCTGTGCCTGGGCTTCTTGATGATGATCGGTTTTGCCCTGACCGCCGAAGGCCTGGGCTTTCATATTCCGAAAGGCTACCTGTACGCGGCGATTGGTTTCTCGATCCTGATCGAGGTGTTCAACCAGATTGCCCGGGCCCGGCGCAAGAAGTCGGCGCAAGGCGTGTTGCCCGTGCGTGAGCGCACCGCCCATGCGGTGATGCGCTTGCTCGGCGGTCGCAGCCTGGCGGAGGACGAGGTGGGCGAAGAGGTGGCTGACCTGCTGGGTGAACCGGATGTGACTCAGGGCCCGCTGTTCGACCGACGTGAGCGCGTAATGATCAGCGGCGTGCTGCAACTGGCCGAGCGGCCTATCCGCAGCTTGATGACGCCGCGGGCCAGGGTCGACTTTATCGATTTGGCAGACGATCGCGATACTATCCGCCTGAAACTGATGCGTTCGTCCTACTCGCGCCTGCCGTTGATCCGCAACGGTGCTGTCGATGAGCCATTAGGTTTTGTGCATAAGAAGGAATTGCTCAAGGATTACCTGGCCGGTAACGAACCGGACCTTGAGCAGCTGGCGCGTCGGGCGATCAACTTGCTGGCGAGTTGCTCGATCCTCAACGCCCTAGAACAGATGCGCCAGGCCTCGACCCACATCGCCTTCGTGATCAACGAGTGCGGTGAGTTCATCGGCGTGTTGAGCATGACCGATATTCTTGAGTCCATTGCCGGTGAGTTGCCGGACGCCATGGTTCATGCAGGTTTTCCGGGGGCTGGTGCCACAGGCTTGACCGGATAGGCTTGGGTGTACTGCTCGAAGGCGCTTTCCAGCGCGTCTTCGGCAAGGCCGGGGAGGGCGTCGAGCAGTACCTGGTCGCGGTAGATCAGCAGCATCGGAATGCGGTCGACACGCGGATGCCTGGGCGTGTTGACGCAGTCAAGGATCAAGACTTTGGCCTGGTCCTTGTAACGCTCGCTGATTCGCATGAAGCGCGGCATCGCGTCACTGCACGCGGTGCAGTCATGTGACATGAACACGATAAACACAGGCTGCGGGGTATTCAGTTCCCGTTCAAACGCAGCCTTGTCCTCCACCACCGCGTTGACATAGTTCACGAGGGCTTCTCCCTGTTGTACCTGCGCTTACGCTAGGTGGGAAGAACGCCTGCGTCTACTGTCAATCTTCACAGGTCGCTCGCACGCCCGTCAGAACCCGTTCAGGTGCGCGCACTGCCATGGTGCGCGGTAACGCCAGGCTGGTGCGCCCAGGTGAGCCTGTCACCGCAGTGTGGGGCCTTGGGTAGCAAAGGGATTGCACCTGCTGGCGATACGCCTTGTGCCGCATGAATGTTTATCTCGCTGATTTAAAACGAGTTTATTTCCAACCTATTTTCCCGCTCGTGCGTATGGCACACTTTCTGCTGTCTATTCCGTTGTTACATACTAAGTTCCGGTATAGCGGAATACACAACTCCTGGAGTGCTTGTCATGCATCACCGACCTTCCGTGTTCAAAGCGTGTGTTTTTCTCTTCGCCGCATCGGCTTCCCTCGCAAGCACTGTGCAGGCGGCGGGCAGCAAGCTCGATGATGTGCTCAAGCGTGGGCATCTGATCGTGGGTACAGGCAGTACCAATGCGCCGTGGCACTTCCAGGGAGCGGATGGCAAGTTGCAGGGGTTTGATATCGACATCGGCCGCATCGTGGCCAAGGGCTTGTTCAACGACCCGAGCAAGGTCGAGTTTGTGGTGCAGTCCTCCGACGCGCGGATTCCCAACCTGCTGACCGACAAAGTCGACATGAGTTGCCAATTCATTACCGTCACCGCCAGCCGTGCGCAGCAGGTGGCGTTTACCCTGCCGTACTACCGCGAAGGCGTCGGCCTGCTGCTGCCGAACAACAGCAAATACAAGGAAATCGAAGACCTGCAGGCTGCTGGCGACGGCGTCACCGTGGCCGTGCTGCAAAACGTCTACGCCGAAGAACTGGTCCACCAGGCGCTGCCCAAGGCCAAGGTCGACCAGTACGACAGCGTCGACCTGATGTACCAGGCGGTGAACTCCGGCCGCGCCGATGCGGCCGCCACCGACCAGTCTTCGGTCAAGTACCTGATGGTGCAGAACCCCGGGCGCTACCGCAGCCCGGCGTATGCCTGGAGCCCGCAAACCTACGCGTGCGCGGTCAAGCGTGGCGACCAGGACTGGCTGAACTTCGTCAACACCGCGCTGCACGAAGCCATGACCGGTGTGGAATTCCCCACCTACAAGGCCTCGTTCAAGCAATGGTTCGGCGTCGACCTGCCGGAGCCGGCGATTGGTTTCCCCGTCGAGTTCAAGTGATTCGTGAAAACCGGGGCGCCGCGAACGGCGCCCCCATCAGGTACTGTCGACCATGAACTATCAGTTGAACTTTGCCGCCGTGTGGCGCGACTTCGACACCTTGCTGGCGGGGCTGGGGCTCGGCCTCGAATTGGCGCTGCTGTCGATCGCCATCGGTTGCGTGATCGGCCTGCTGATGGCGTTTGCCATGCTGTCCAAGCACCGCGCGCTGCGCCTGTTGGCCTCGGTGTATGTGACGGTGGTGCGCAATACGCCGATCCTGGTGCTGATCCTGTTGATCTACTTCGCCTTGCCCAGCCTGGGTATCCGCCTGGACAAGATCCCGTCGTTCATCATCACCCTGTCGCTGTACGCCGGTGCCTACCTGACCGAAGTGTTCCGCGCCGGGCTGCTGAATATTCCCAAGGGCTTGCGCGAAGCCGGGTTGGCCATCGGCCTGGGCGAGTGGCGGATCCGCGCCTATATCACCGTGCCGGTGATGCTGCGCAACGTGCTGCCGGCGCTGTCGAACAACTTCATTTCGCTGTTCAAGGACACCTCGCTGGCCGCCGCGATCGCGGTGCCGGAGCTGACCTATTACGCCCGCAAGATCAACGTCGAAAGCTACCGGGTGATTGAAACCTGGCTGGTCACGACCGCGCTCTACGTGGCCGCCTGTTACCTGATCGCCATGCTGCTCCGTTACTTGGAACAGCGTCTGGCGATCCGTCGTTAGAAGAGGCTCGCATGTACCAATCCCCCAGCTGGCTGCATGAGTTGTGGATCGCCCGGGACACCCTCTGGGCCGGGTTCCAGGCCAGCGTCTATGTCTCGGCGCTGGCGATTATCTTCGGCACCCTGATCGGCATCGTCGCCGGGTTGATCCTGACCTACGGCAGATTCTGGATGCGCCTGCCGTTTCGTCTGTATGTCGACCTGATCCGTGGCACGCCGGTGTTTGTGCTGGTGCTGGCGTGTTTCTACATGCTGCCGGCGCTCGGTTGGCAGATCAGCGCGTTCCAGGCCGGTGCGGTCGGGCTGACGCTGTTCTGCGGCTCCCACGTCGCGGAGATCGTGCGCGGCGCGCTGCAAGCCATTCCCCGCGGGCAAATGGAAGCGGGCAAGGCGATTGGCCTGACGTTCCACCAGTCCCTGGGCTACGTGCTGTTGCCCCAGGCGCTGCGGCAGATTTTGCCGACCTGGGTCAATTCCTCCACGGAAATCGTCAAGGCCTCGACCCTGCTGTCGGTGATCGGCGTCGCCGAGTTGCTGCTCAGCACCCAGCAGGTGATCGCGCGCACTTTCATGACCCTGGAGTTCTACCTGTTCGCGGGTTTTCTGTTTTTTGTCATCAACTACGCCATCGAGTTATTCGGGCGCTACATTGAAAAGCGGGTGGCCTTGCCATGAACCAACCTCAAACGACCCAACCGCTGCTGGACATTCGCGGCCTGCGCAAACAATACGGCACGGTGGAAGTGCTCAAGGGCGTCGACCTGTCCATGCAGCGCGGCAACGTGGTGACGTTGATCGGCTCCAGCGGCTCGGGCAAGACCACGCTGCTGCGCTGCGTCAACCTGCTCGAAGAGTTCCAGGGCGGTCAGATCAGCCTGGATGGCGAGTCCATCGGCTACAGCGACATCGCCGGCAAGCGCGTGCGCCACCCGGAGCGGGTAATCGCCCAGCACCGCGCCATGACCGGCATGGCCTTCCAGCAGTTCAACCTGTTCCCGCACCTGACGGCGCTGCAGAACGTCACCCTGGGCTTGTTGAAAGTTAAGAAAATGCCTAAGGACGAAGCCGTGGCCTTGGCGGAAAAATGGTTGGACCGTGTAGGGCTCCTGGAACGCCGCAATCACTTCCCCGGCCAGTTGTCCGGCGGCCAGCAACAGCGCGTGGCCATCGCCCGTGCGATTGCGATGAACCCCAGCCTGATGCTGTTCGACGAAGTCACCTCGGCCCTCGACCCGGAACTGGTGGGCGAAGTGCTCAGCGTGATCAAGGGCCTGGCGGAAGAGGGCATGACCATGTTGCTGGTGACCCATGAGATGCGTTTTGCCTACGAAGTCTCGGACAAAATCGTCTTCATGAACCAGGGGCGCATTGAAGAACAGGGCTCGGCGAAGGACATCTTCGAACGGCCGCAGTCGCCGCGCCTGGCGGAATTCCTGAAGAACATTCGTTTTTAACTGTCAGTCAAGGAGCACTATTTATGAGCATTACTCGTTACGGCACCGGCAGCACCGCCGGCGGCGGCCAGCCTCGGCCTTTCGCCCGCGCGGTGGAAGCGGACGGCTGGCTCTACGTCTCGGGCCAGGTGCCAGCGGTGGACGGTGAAATCATCAGCGGCGGCATCGTCGAGCAAACCCGCCAGACGATGCGCAACGTGGTGGCGATTCTCGAAGAGGCTGGCTACGCCTTGAACGACGTGGTGCGCGTCGGCGTGTGGCTGGAAGACCCACGGGATTTCTGGAGCTTCAACAAAGTCTTCGGCGAATACTTCAGCCCCGAACACGCCCCGGCACGCGCCTGCGTGCAGGCCAACATGATGGTGGATTGCAAGGTCGAGATCGATTGCGTGGCCTACAAGAAAAAGGGCTAAATGCCCCACTCTCAAGACCACATCAAATCCAATGTGGGAGGGGGCTTGCCCCCGATAGCGGTGTCTCAGCAACAGATGTGTCCACTGGCACACCGCCATCGGGGGCAAGCCCCCTCCCACAGTGGACCTGCGCCAGCCCTACCATTTCGAGCGGACCGAAACTGCCATGACCGAAGACACCATCAAACGCCGCGCCAAAGGCCTGGACCGTGCATTCGACATCCTCGATTTCCTCAAGGAAGTCGGCCAGCCCCTGCGCCCGAATGATATCGCCAGCGGCATCGGCAGCCCCAAGTCCACGGTCTATGAGTTGGTCGCCTCCTTACTGGAACGCCGCATCCTGGAAACCGTGGGCAAGGACGGGCACGTCTACCTCGGCCGTCAGCTGTACTTCCTCGGCCAGGCGCACCTGCGCCATTTCGACCTGACCCGCGAGGCCGACCACGCCTTGCAGGCAATCGTCAGCCAGACCCACGAAACCGCGCAGATGTGCCTGCTCAACGGGCGCAAATACACGGTGGCGCTGATGCGTGAAGGCGAGCGGCATTTCCGGATTTCCTCGGACATCGGCGAAAACGCACCGATCCCGTGGACCGCGTCCGGGCGCCTGTTGCTGGGGCATTTGAGCGACCAGCAGATCGTCGACCTGATCGACCCCGACGATTTCATCCTGCCGGACGGCCAGCGCTTGCCGCTGGAGACCTTCCTCGCACAGATCCGTCAGGCCAGCGTCGATGGCTTCTTTTCCTTCGACAGCGTGGCCGACACCTTTACCCATTGCTTTGCCGCCCCGGTCCGGGACGCGCAGGGCATCAGCATTGCGACCCTGTGCATCGTCGCGCCCCGCGCCGATGCCAGTAAAAACTACAACGACTATCGCCGGGTGTTGATCGAAAGCGCCAACAACCTGGCCCGTCGCATCAACGAATAGGAGCAGCTCATGCCTGCCATCAACGCCGTTGCAAAGGGCGCCGCCGCTGTCGGCGCCCATCTGGTCCGTGACGTCAGCCTGCCGGCCCTGGTGCTGCACCGCGACGCCCTCGAACACAACATCCGCTGGATGCAGGCCTTTGTCAGCAACAGCGGCGCCGAGCTTGCGCCCCATGGCAAAACCAGCATGATGCCGGCCCTGTTCCAGCGCCAGATCGCCGCCGGTGCCTGGGGCATCACCCTGGCCAGCGCGGTACAGACCCGCGCCGCCTATGCCGGCGGTGTGCGCCGTGTGTTGATGGCCAACCAACTGGTGGGCGCGCCGAACATGGCGTTGATCGCCGACTTGCTGGCCGACGCAGACTTCGACTTCCACTGCCTGGTCGACCACCCGGACAACGTCGCCGACCTGGGCCTGTTCTTCGCCGCCCGTGGCCTGCGCCTGAACGTGATGATCGAGTACGGCGTGGTCGGCGGCCGTTGCGGTTGCCGCAGCGAGCAAGAGGTGCGCGACCTGGCCACTGCGATCAAGGCCCAGCCGGCGCTGGCCCTGACCGGTATCGAAGGCTACGAAGGCGTGATCCACGGCGAACACGCCATCAGTGGCATCCGCGACTTCGCCGCGAGCCTGGTGCGCCTGGCGGTGGACCTGCAGAACAACGGCTCGTTCGACCTGGCCAAGCCCATCGTCACCGCGTCGGGGTCGGCCTGGTATGACCTGATCGCCGAGTCCTTCGAAGCGCAAAACGCCGCCGGGCGTTTCCTCAGCGTGCTGCGTCCCGGCAGCTACGTGGCCCATGACCATGGCATCTACAAAGACGCGCAATGCTGCGTGCTCGACCGACGCAGCGACCTCAGCGAAGGCCTGCGCCCGGCGCTGGAAGTCTGGGCCCACGTGCAATCGTTGCCTGAGCCTGGCTTCGCGGTGGTCGCCCTGGGCAAGCGCGATGTGGCCTACGACGCCGGTTTGCCGGTGCCGCTCAAGCGCTACAAGGCCGGGATCGTGCCGGCGCAAGGCGATGATGTGAGCGCGTGCAAGGTCACCGCGGTGATGGACCAGCATGCGTTCATGAGCGTTGCGCCAGGGGTTGAGCTGCGCATCGGCGACATTATTTCCTTCGGCACTTCCCACCCGTGCCTGACGTTCGACAAGTGGCAGGTCGGTTGCCTGGTGGATGAGCAACTGCAGGTGATCGAGTCACTGCATACCTGCTTCTAGACCGCGTCGCCTCCATCGCAGGCAAAACCGCTGCGCCCTTTGGATGTGTGAACACATTCAAAGGTAGGAGCGGGCTCGCCCGCGAAGGGGCCATCAGCCGCACCGGAGACAACAGGCATGAACACCACACCCCGCATCGCCCTCATCGGCGAATGCATGATCGAACTGCAACACCGCGCCGACGGCAGCCTGCACCAGAGCTTCGGCGGCGACACCCTGAACGCCGCGGTGTACCTGCGCCGCGAGTTGGGGGCGCTCGGCCACGTCGACTACGTCACCGCCCTGGGCGATGACAGCTTCAGCGACGCCATGTGCCAACAGTGGACCGACGAAGGCCTGGGCCTGAGCATGGTCCAGCGCCTGCCCGGGCGGTTGCCGGGCTTGTACTGCATCCAGACCGACGCCAACGGCGAGCGCAAATTCCTCTACTGGCGCAACGAAGCGGCCGTGCGCGACTGCTTCACCACGCCCGCCGCCGCTCCGATCCTGGCAGCGTTGCCGGGCTATGACGTGGTGTATTTCAGCGGCATCACCCTGGCGGTGCTCGGTGAAGTCGGGCGCGAGCGCTTGTTGCAGGCCTTGATCGAAACCCGTCGGCGCGGCGGCCGGGTGGTGTTCGACAACAACTACCGGCCGCGTTTGTGGGCGAGTATCGAGGCGGCGCGTGCGGCCTATCACAAAGTGTTGGCCGAGGTGGATATGGCCTTGCTGACCGAGGATGACGAGCGCGCGTTGTTTGGTCATGCCGACAGCGAGCAGGTGTTCGCAGCGTATCCGGCAGTCGCGGAAGTCGTGCTCAAGCGCGGCGCCGAGGACTGTTTGATTCGTTGCGCAGGCCAGCGTTTTGTCGTGCCGGCGTTGAAGGTCGAGACGGTGGTAGACACCACGGCGGCGGGGGACTCGTTCAGCGCGGCGTACCTGGCCAGTCGGCTCAAGGGCGGCTCGCCGCAAGAGGCGGCCTTGGCCGGGCATCGGTTGGCGAGCCGGGTGATCCAGGTGGCGGGGGCGTTGATTCCTAGGGGGTGAATGGCCGCCTGCGGCGGATCGGGGGCAAGCCCCCTCCCACAGTGAGCGCAATGCGGTCGAATGTGGGAGGGGGCTTGCCCCCGATAGCGCCCTAAAGCCAACCCCTCAATCCCGATAAAACACCTGCACCAAGTGATACCCAAACTTGCTCTTGACCGGCCCATGCACCACCCGCAGCGGCTTCTTGAAGATCACCGCATCAATCGCGCCGACCATCTGCCCCGGCCGGATCTCGCCCAGATCGCCGCCGCGCTTGCCGGACGGGCAGGTGGAATACTTCTTGGCCAGCACATCGAACGCTTCGCCGTTGGCGATGCGCTGCTTGAGCTGTTCGGCTTCTTCACTGGTTTTCACCAGGATATGGCGGGCTTGGGCTTTCATGGTTCTCTACCGGGGTGTGCGACGGCGCGCGATTATGCCTGAACTGGATCGTCGACGCTGATCATGCTGCGGATTTTGGTGGCGAGCACGTCGATGGAAAACGGCTTGGCCACCATGTCCATGCCGTCTTCCAGAAAGCCCTGGCGTTCGGCGGCTTTTTCCGCATAACCGGTCATGAACAGGATGCGCAGGCCCGGGCGGTGCTGACGGGCGATTTCCGCCAGTTGCCGGCCGTTCATGCCCGGCAGGCCGACGTCGGTCACCAGCAAATCCACGCGCAAGTCCGATTCCAGCAGCGGCAAGGCCGTGCGTGCATCCGCGGCCTGGTGCGCGGTGTAGCCCAGTTCATCGAGGACATTGACCACCAGCATGCGGACCGCCGGGTCGTCCTCGACCACCACTACGGCCTCTCCGGCCAGGGCCACGGGCGCGGCCTCACTGAGGCTGGCCGGCAAGCTGCTTGCCAGGGAAGTGCCGTGCAGGCGCGGCAGATACAAGCGCACGCAGGTGCCCTGGCCCGGTTCGCTGTGGAGGGTCACATGGCCGCCGGATTGCTGGGCGAAGCCATAGATCATTGACAGCCCCAGGCCGGTGCCCTGGCCGATGGGCTTGGTGGTGAAAAACGGATCGAAGGCTTTGGCCAGAATTTTCGGCGCCATGCCGGTGCCGTTGTCGCGCACGCCGAGCATCACGTAATCACCGGCCTTGACCGGTTCCGGGGTGGTGATGTCGGTGCCGTCGAGGTAGCTGTTGGCGGTTTCGATCAGCAGTTCGCCACCATCGGGCATGGCATCCCGCGCGTTGATCACCAGGTTGAGCAGGGCGTTTTCCAGCTGGCTGGCGTCGCTGTTCACCGGCCAGATATCGTGGCCCAGTTGCACCTTGAGCGTGATGTGCGCGCCCTTGGTGCGCTGGAACAAGTCTTCCAGCGAGGCCACCAGCTGGTTCGGGTCGAGCGGGCGGCGGTCCAGTGACTGGCGCCGCGAGAACGCCAGCAGGCGGTGGGTGAGGGCGGCGGCGCGATGGGCAGAGGCCACGGCGGCGTCGGCAAAGCGGCCGATGTCGTCGCTGCGCCCGGCGGCGATGTAGCGTTGCATCAGGTCCAGGCTGCCGATGATGCCGGTGAGCATATTGTTGAAGTCATGGGCGATGCCGCCGGTGAGTTGGCCCACCGCTTCCATTTTTTGCGCGTGGCGCAGGGCGTCTTCGGCGCGTTCGCGTTCGACCATCTCGTTTTGCAGGCGCTGGTTGGCCTCGGCCAGTGCCAGGGTGCGCTGGGCCACACGCTCTTCGAGGTTTTCGTTGAGGTGGCGCAGGCGTTGCTCGGTGCTTTGCTGGGCTTTGAGGCTGGCTTCGGAGCGCTGTTGCAGTTCCTGGGTGAACTGGCGGCGTTCGTTGGTTTCGATGGCGGTGACGAGGATGCCGGCGACGCTGCCGCGTTCATCGCGGATCGGGCTGTAGGTCAGGTCGAGCCAGATCTCGGTGTCGCGCTGGTTGCGTTGCAGCACAAAGCGCTGCTCGCTGAAGGAGCGCACCTGGCCGCTGAAGACCGCGTCATAGATCGGCGCGGTGAAACTGTGCAATTCCGGCCAGGTCTGGTGCGCCGGCTGGCCCATCGCGTCGGGGTGCTTGTTGCCCGCCAGCAGGGCGAAGGCGTCGTTGTAGAGTTGGATGAGTTCGCGGCCCCACAACAGCTGCATCGGCATCGGCGAGTGGACGACGATATCCACGGCGGTACGCAGGCTTTGCGGCCAATCATTGGCCTCACCGAGGGGGCTTTTGGCCCAGTCCAGCCGCGCAATCAATGCGGCGGCTTCGCTACCGGTGGATGTTTCCTTCATAAAAAGCCCTGAGCGTAACGCTTTGAAAAATGACAACAGCGATTATCCGGTGGGATAGCGGTGGGTGACTACCCCCGAAAAATAGCATGCATTGGGTTTTTTTCTGCAAATGAGTGCGTTGGCGCTGAAACCTTTCATCTTAAAGCGCCAGCTCAGGCCGGTCGCGAAACTGTGCCAGGGCCTCCGGGTTGGCCAGCGCGTCGGTGTTTTTCACCGGTTCGCCGTGTACCACATTGCGCACCGCCAGTTCGACGATCTTACCGCTGATGGTGCGCGGGATATCGCTGACAGCGAGGATCTTCGCCGGTACATGGCGTGGTGTGGTATTGGCGCGGATCATCTGGCGGATCTGCTGTTCGAGGGCGTCATTCAGCTCGACGCCATCGTCGAGTCGCACGAACAGCACGACTCGCACATCGTCCTGCCAGCGTTGGCCAATGGCCAGGCTTTCCAGCACTTGCGGGACTTTTTCCACCTGCCGATAGATCTCGGCGGTGCCGATCCGCACGCCGCCAGGGTTGAGCACCGCGTCGGAGCGCCCGTGAATCAGCAGGCTGCCGTTGGGCCGCTGTTCGGCGTAGTCGCCCTGGGCCCACACGCCGGGGAATTGGCTGAAATAGGAGGCGCGCAGTTTGCTCTGCTGCGGGTCGTTCCACAGGCCGATGGGCATGGCGGGGAAGTGCCGGGTACACACCAGTTCGCCTTTTTCACCGAGCAACGGCCGCCCCTGGTCGTCCCACACCTCGATGGCCATCGCCAGGCTCTTGCATTGCATTTCGCCGCGGCGTACCGGCAGCACCGGGTTGCCGATGACGAAGCAGGAGACGATATCGGTGCCGCCAGACATCGATGACAGGCACACCTCGGCCTTGATCGCGCGGTACACGTAGTCGTAGCTCTGCGGCGACAGCGGCGAGCCAGTCGAAATCAGGCCCTTGAGGCTGCTCAGGTCATGGCTCAGGCGCGGCTGCAGGCCGGCTTTTTCCAGGGTGGCGAGGAACTTGGGGCTGGTGCCGAACACGCTGATCCGCTCCGCGTCGATCAGGTCGATCAAGCGCTCGGGGCCAGGGTGAAACGGCGAGCCGTCATACAGCACGGCGGTGGCGCCGAGCGCGAGTACCGAAACCAGCCAGTTCCACATCATCCAGCCGCAGGTGGTGTAGTAGAACAGGCAATCCTCGCGGGACAGGTCCGCATGCAGGCCGTGCTCCTTGAGGTGGGTGAGCAGCACGCCGCCGGTGCCGTGGATGATGCATTTGGGCACGCCGGTGGTGCCGCTGGAATAGAGGATATACAGCGGATGGTCGAACGGCACCGCGACGAACTCAGGCGTGCCGCCGGGTTGGTAGAAGTCACTCCACAGCGCGACGTTGGCGTCGCTCCGATAGTCCTCGACCCGCGCCTGGGGTCGGGCATACGGCACGACGATCAGGTGCTGCAGGGATGGCAGGCGTTCGAGGATCTCGTTGAGCTTGGCGCTCTGGTCGATGGTTTTGCCGGCGTAGCGGTAACCGGCGCAGGCGATCAGCACCTTGGGTTCGATCTGGCCGAAACGGTCGATCACGCCTTGGGTGCCGAAGTCCGGCGATGAGCACGACCAGATCGCGCCCAGGCTGGTGGTGGCCAGCATGCCGACCAGGGTTTGCCAGGTGTTGGGCATGCACGCGGCAACCCGATCGCCCAGCCCGACCCCGGCCGCCCGCAGGCTGCGTTGCAGGCCGGCGACGTGGGCCGCCAGTTCGGCGTAGCTCAGTTGCTCGCGCTGGCCGTCTTCGCTGATGGCGACCACGGCGGGGTGAGCGTCGCGACGGCGCAGCAGGTGCTCGGCAAAGTTCAGGGTTGCGCCGGGGAACCACTCGGCGCTGGGCATCGCGGCGCCTTCGATCAATACCGCGCTGGGCGGGCTGCGAAACTGCACGTCGAAAAACGCCACGATCGCCTGCCAGAAGTCGGCGCGCTGGTCGATGCTCCACTGGTGCAACGCCGGGTAGTCGTCGAGCTGCACGCTGTAGCGCTGATTGATAAAGCGCCGGAACTGGTCCATCCGGGTGTGGCGGATGCGTTCGGGGGAGGGTTGCCAGAGGATCTCGGACATAAGCACGTCTCTTATTCTTGTACAGGTCTTCCAAACAATAGCGTTCGAATGTGGGAGGGGCGGTGCGACGATTCGACTTGCCCCCGATGGCGGAGTATCAGCTAGCACATGCGGTACTGACCCACTGCCATCGGGGGCAAGCCCCCTCCCACATTGGATTTTCTGTGTTTGGTCTATTGGGCCAGCCAACCGCCGTCGATGTTCCACGCCGCGCCGCGCACTTGGGCACCGGCTTCGCTGCACAAAAACAACACCAGCTCGCCCAGTTGCGGCGGGGTGACGAACTCCAGCGACGGCTGCTTCTCTGCCAGTAGATCATGTTGCGCCTGCTGCGGGTCGACACCATTGGCCGCGCGATCATCGATCTGCTTCTGCACCAGCGGCGTCAGCACCCAGCCGGGGCAGATCGCGTTGCAGGTCACGTTGCTGGTGGCGGTTTCCAGGCCGACCACTTTGGTCAGGCCGATCACGCCATGCTTGGCCGCGACGTAGGCGGCCTTGCCCACCGAACCCACCAGGCCATGCACCGAGGCAATATTGACGATGCGCCCCCAGCCCTTGGCCTTCATGCCCGGCAGGCTCAGGCGCGTGCTGTGGAACACCGACGACAGGTTGATCGCGATGATCGCATCCCAGCGCTCCACCGGAAACTCGTCCACCGCCGCCACATGCTGGATGCCGGCGTTGTTGACCAGAATATCCACGCCGCCGAATTCGCGCTCGGCGTAGGCGAGCATGTCGGCGATCTGCGCCGGGTCGCTGACGTCCGCCGGGTGATGCCCGACCTTGCCGCCGAACGCCTGTACCTGGGCGATCACCGCGCTGGCGTCGCCGAAGCCGTTGAGGATCAGGTTGGCGCCGGCCTCGGCCAGGCTCAGCGCTATGCCCAGGCCGATACCACTGGTGGAGCCGGTGACCAGGGCGGTCTTGCCGTTCAAATTCGTCATGAAAACCTCACACAATGCCGGTGGCGTAGAAAGTACCGATCACCACGAACACCGCGAGGGTCTTGATGATCGTGATGCCGAAGATGTCCTTGTAGGCTTCGCGGTGGGTCAGCCCGGTGACCGCCAGCAAGGTGATCACCGCGCCGTTGTGGGGCAGGGTGTCCATGCCGCCGCTGGCCATGGCCGCGACCCGGTGCAGCACTTCAAGGGGAATATTCGCCGCATGGGCCGCCGCAATGAAACTCTCGGACATCGCCGCCAGGGCGATGCTCATGCCGCCGGACGCCGAGCCGGTGATACCGGCCAGCAGCGTCACGGTAATCGCTTCGTTGACCAGCGGGTTGGGGATGCCCTTGAGCCAGTCCGCCAGCACCAGAAAGCCCGGCAGCGAGGCGATCACCGCACCGAAGCCGTATTCCGAGGCGGTGTTCATCGCCGCCAGCAGCGCACCGCTGACCGCGCTCTTACTGCCTTCGGCGAGCTTGCTTTTGATCGCTGACCAGCCGAACACCAGCACCATCACGATGCCCACCAGCAACGCCGCCTGCACCGCCCAGATCGCGGTGAGCTTGGCGATTTCGGTGGTCACCGGCGCGCTCATGCCCGGCAGGCTGAGGCTGTGGGTCTTGCCGTACCACTGCGGGATCCAGTGGGTGAACAGCAGGTTCATCACGCCCACCAGGAGCAGCGGCGACAGCGCGATCCAGGGGTTGGGCAGGCTCAGGTTCTCGGCGGTTTCCGGCTCGTTGCGCAGTTCGGTGCCGTAGCCTTCACCGGCTCGTTGCGCCTTGTTGCGCTGGCGCGCCAGGTAGAGCATGCCGGTGCAGAACACGAAGATCGTGCCGATCAGCCCCAGCCACGGCGCAGCCCAGGCGGTGGTGTTGAAGAACGTGCTGGGGATGATGTTCTGGATCTGCGGCGTGCCGGGCAGCGCGTCCATGGTGAACGAGAACGCGCCGAGGGCGATGGTCGCCGGGATCAGGCGCTTGGGGATGTCGCTCTGGCGGAACATCTCCGCCGCGAACGGGTACACCGCAAACACCACCACGAACAGCGACACGCCGCCGTAGGTGAGCAGGGCGCAGACCAGCACGATCACCAGCATCGCCTGGCGCGTGCCGAGCAAGCGGATTGCGGCCGCCACGATCGAGCGCGAGAAACCCGACAACTCGATCAGCTTGCCGAACACGGCACCGAGCAGGAACACCGGAAAATACAGTTTGATGAAACCGACCATTTTCTCCATGAACACCCCGGTAAACGCCGGGGCGACCGCGGACGGGTCGGTGAGCAGGACAGCGCCGAGGGCGGCGATGGGGGCAAACAAGATGACGCTGTAGCCACGGTAGGCAGCCAGCATCAGCAGCGCGAGGGCTGCCAAGGCAATGATCACACTCATGGTGTGTCTCCATCAGATTGTTATTTTTGTGGGGTGATGCGTTGGAGGAAGGCTATAGCGAGATGCGTGCCATGTTCATAACCTATTGAAATACATAGATATTATTGTATCCACGAACAAGCTTTTCAGATCTGGTCTCAATTCAGAGACAAAAACACATCAAAGGTGGGAGGGGGCTTGCCCCCGATAGCGGTGGATCTGTAAAGAATAGGCTGACTGAGGCACTGCCATCGGGGGCAAGCCCCCTCCCACAAGGATTGTCTTTGTTTTGAGAATTTTGTCTCTTTATTGAGATGTTGCCAGGCCCAACGCGACCATTTTCTTGTACAAGGTCGACCTGCCCAGCCCCAAGCGCTGGGCCGCGTCCACCACATTCCCGCCGCAGGCCTTGAGCGCCGCGTTGATCAGCTGCCGATCGAAGCGCTCCCGCGCCGCCGCGAACGTCTCGCCTTCGAGCGTTTCCACCGCCTCGCGCGCCACCGGGCTGAACGTGCCGATCGCGGCGCGAATCTCAGCCGCGCCCAACACCCGGTCATCGCTCAACAACGCCGCGCGTTCCAGCACGTTGCGCAGTTCGCGGATATTCCCCGGCCATGCATGCCGCGCCAACAACGCCAGGGCCTCGCGGTCCAGTTCGTGGTGGCTGCGCAGGTCTTCGAGGATCGCTTCGCTCAGCGCCGGAATATCCTCCAGGCGTTCGCGCAATGGCGGCACCTGGATCGGCAGCACATTCAGCCGGTAATACAGGTCGGCGCGAAACTCGCCGCGTTTGATCGCCGCTTCCAGGTCCATGGACGTGGCGGCGATCACCCGCACGTCGCTGTGCCGCATCTCGTTGGAGCCGACCGGTTCGTATTCCTTCTCCTGCAACACCCGCAACAGCTTGCTTTGCAGCGGCAGGGGCATGTCGCCGATTTCATCGAGAAACAGCGTGCCGCCCTGGGCGATCTGCAACTTGCCGGGGCGGCCTTTGCGGTCGGCGCCGGTAAACGCGCCGGGCGCGGTGCCGAAGAACTCGGCTTCGAGCAGGTCATGGGGAATGGCCGCGCTGTTGATGCTGACAAATGCCTTGTGCGCCCGCGTCGAGGCGCCGTGGATCGCCTGGGCCAGCAACTCCTTGCCGGTGCCGGTCTCGCCGAGCAGCAACACCGGCGACTCGGCACTCGCACTGCGCCGTGCGCGGCGTTTGACTTCGAGGCTGGTGGCGCTGGTGCCGATAAAGTGCGCAAAGGTGTACTTGCTCTGGCGTGAACGCAGCAGCGAACGGGTGGACGCCAGCTCTTGCTGCATGCTCAGGTAACGCTCGATCAGCGGCGACAGGTTGCGCAGCTCATCGAACAGCGCAAAGCCGATGGCGCCGATCACCGCGCCGGCGTCGTTGTGGATCGGCAGGCGCATCACCACCAACGGGCCTTTGGGCGTGTCCTGGATATCCAGCAGGATCGGCTGGTCGTTGCGCACCACCTGGCGCAACAGGCTGTTGGCGATGACCTGTTCGCAGGGTTGGCCGATGGCTTCGTCGGCGCTCTTGAGGCCGAAGCGCTTGGCGTAGCGCTCGTTCATCCACACGATGTTCGCGTCGCGGTCGACAATCACCGTGCCTTCGCTGGACTGCTCGATGATCTCGAACAGCGACTGGATGGCCAGGCCGCGAACCTGTTGGTAGTCCTTGAGGCTGGTGTTCATGCGTGCAGAATCCTGTAGGAGCGAGCTTGCTCGCGAAAAACGTTAACGATGACGCGGGCCTGCTGGTTGAACGCGGTGTCCTTGCGCTTTTCGCGAGCAAGCTCGCTCCTACAAGGGGATGTGTGCGGCGGCCAGCAGTTCCTGGGTGTACGGGTGTTGCGGCGATTCAAACACATCATGGCTGGCGCCATGCTCCACCACTTTGCCGTCCTTGATCACGATCATGTCGTGGGCCATGGCGCGCACCACGGCCAGGTCATGGCTGATGAACAGGTAGGTCAGGCCGTATTTGTCCTGCAGCTCGCGCAGCAACGCTACCACTTGCTTCTGCACCGTGCGGTCGAGGGCCGAGGTGGGTTCGTCGAGCAGCATCAGCGCCGGCTTGAGCACCAGTGCGCGGGCGATGGCGATGCGCTGGCGCTGGCCACCGGAAAACTCGTGGGGGTAACGATACCGGCTGGCCGGGTCGAGGCCGACGTCCTTGAGTACCTGGATCACCTGCGCGTCACACTCGGCGAGGCTGCACGGTGCGTGGACTTCCAGGCCTTCGCTGATGATCTGCTGCACCGACATGCGCGGGCTGAGGCTGCCGTAAGGGTCCTGGAACACCACCTGCATCTGTTTGCGCCACGGGCGCATCTGTTTGTGGTTGAGCGCGTCGAGGGCGACGCCCTGGAAGCGGATGCTGCCGGTGGAGTCCAGCAGGCGCAGGATCGCCTGGCCCAGGGTGGATTTGCCCGAGCCCGACTCGCCGACGATGCCCAGCGTCTTGCCGCGCTGCACGCTGAGGCTGATGCCGTCCACCGCGCGCAGGTAGGTCTTGCGCTGAAACAGGCCGCCGCCGAGGGGGAATTGCACGCTCAGGTCGTCGACCTGCAACACCGTTTCGCGCGTTTCGCCGCACAGCACCTCGCCCGCCGGTTCAGCGTCGAGCAGCAAGCGGCTGTAGGGGTGTTGTGGCGCGTTGAACAAGGTTTCGCAGTCGGCCTGTTCAACGATCTCGCCGGTATGCATCACACACACGCGCTGCGCCATGCTGCGCACCAGGTTGAGGTCGTGGCTGATCAGCAGCAGCGACATGCCCAGGCGTTGCTGCAAGGATTTGAGCAGCAACAGGATCTTGCGCTGCACGGTCACATCCAACGCGGTGGTGGGCTCGTCGGCGATCAGCAGTTCCGGCTCGCAGGCCAGGGCCATGGCGATCATCACGCGTTGGCGCTGGCCGCCGGAGAGTTGGTGCGGATAGGCCTTGAGCCGTTCCTGGGGGTTCTGGAGGCCGACCAGTTCGAGCAGTTCAATGATGCGCGCCTGTGCTGCTTTGCCACCCATACCTTTGTGCAACAGCAGGGTTTCGCCGATCTGCTTTTCGATGCTGTGCAGCGGGTTGAGGGAGGTCATCGGTTCCTGGAAGATCATGGCGATGCGGTCGCCACGCAGCTTTTGCAGGGTGGCCGCCGGTGCGCCGATCAACTCTTGGCCGCGATAGCGCACGGAGCCGCTGGTTTGCGTGCCGGCTTCGGGCAGCAGTTGCAGAATCGAAAGGGCCGTCACCGACTTGCCCGAGCCCGACTCGCCGACCAGCGCCAGGCACTCGCCGGGGCGCACATCCAGGCTCAGGTTGCGCACCACGGTCTGGCCGCTGAAGGCGACGCAGAGGTCGCGGATCTCGATCAGGTTGTCGCTCATACAGACTCACTCATGCACGGGGGTCGAAGGCATCGCGCAACGCCTCGCCGATAAATACCAGCAGCGACAGAATCAGCGCCAAGGTGAAGAACGCCGTCAGGCCCAGCCATGGCGCTTGCAGGTTCTGCTTGCCCTGGGCGATCAACTCACCCAGCGACGCGCTGCCCGCCGGCATGCCGAAGCCGAGGAAATCCAGGGCGCTCAAGGTGGAAATCGCGCCGGTCAAAATAAACGGCAGGTAGCTCAGGGTGGCCGTCATGGCATTGGGCAGGATGTGTCGGCGCATGATCTTGGCGTCGCTCAAACCCAGGGCCCGCGCCGCCTTGACGTACTCCAGGTTGCGCCCGCGCAGGAACTCGGCACGCACCACGTCCACCAGGGCCAGCCAGGAAAACAGCGCCATGATCCCCAGCAGCCACCAGAAGTTCGGTTCGACAAAGCCGGACAGGATGATCAGCAGGTACAGCACCGGCAACCCGGACCACACTTCCAGCACCCGCTGGCCGATCAGGTCGACCCAGCCGCCGTAGTAACCCTGCAACGCGCCCGCGGCGATGCCGATGCTCGCACTGATCGCGGTGAGCGCCAGGGCAAACAGGATCGACACCCGCGCGCCGAAGATCACCCGCGCCACCACGTCGCGCGACTGGTCGTCGGTGCCCAGCCAGTTCACCGCCGAGGGCGGGCTGGGGGCAGGGCGGGTCAGTTCGTAGTTGGGCGTGTCGTCGCTGAACGGCACCGGCGGGAACAGCATCCAGCCGCCGTCCTGCTTGATCAGCTTCTGCACGTAGTCGCTGCGATAGTCGGCCTGGAACGGCAATTGCCCGCCGAACTGCTGCTCGGTGTAGCGCTTGAACACCGGAAAATACAGCTCGTTCTTGAAGCTCAACACCAAGGGCTTGTCATTGGCGATCAACTCGCCGCCCAGGGTCAGGATGAACAGGCCGATAAACAGCCACAGTGACCACCAGCCGCGGCGGTTCTTCTTGAACCGCTCGAAACGCCGACGGGCCACGGGAGATAGATTGAACATCAGGCGTTCCTCGCGGCGAAGTCGATACGCGGGTCCACCAGGGTGTAGCAGAGGTCGCCGATCAGTTTTATCAAGAGGCCGAACAGGGTAAAGATAAACAGCGAACCGAACACCACCGGGTAGTCGCGGGACACCGCGGCTTCGTAGCTCATGCGCCCGAGGCCGTCGAGGGAAAAGATCACCTCGATCAGCAGCGAGCCGGCAAAGAACACGCTGATAAACGCCTGGGGAATCCCCGAGATCACCAGCAGCATCGCATTGCGGAACACATGCCCGTACAGCACCTGCCGTTCGCTCAAGCCTTTGGCGCGGGCGGTGACCACGTATTGGCGCGTGATCTCATTGAGGAACGAGTTTTTCGTCAGGATGGTCAGGGTGGCGAACCCGCCGATCACCAGCGCCGTGACCGGCAAGACCAGGTGCCAGAAATAGTCGGCGACCTTGCCCACCGTGCTCAGTTCGTCGAAGTTTTCCGAGACCAGGCCGCGCACCGGGAACCAGTTCAGCGACGTGCCGCCGGCGAACACCACGATCAGGAACATCGCAAACAGGAACGCCGGCATCGCATAGCCGATCACGATGGCGGTGCTGCTCCACACATCGAAGTTGCTGCCATGGCGCACTGCCTTGCGAATGCCCAATGGGATCGACACCAGGTAGGTGATCAGCGTGGCCCACAGGCCGAGGGAGATGGTCACCGGCATCTTTTCCAGGATCAGGTCGGTGACGGTCGCGCCGCGAAAAAAGCTGTTGCCGAAGTCCAGTTGGGCGTAGCTCTTGAGCATCAGCCACAGGCGTTCCGGCGCCGGCTTGTCGAAGCCGTATTGTTTTTCGATGTCCTTGATCAGTTTCGGGTCCAGGCCGCGGCTGGCCCGCGAGCCGCTGCCGAGGCCTTCGCCGGCGGAACCACCGATGCCGCCGCCGCCGATCCCTTGCAGGTGGGCGATCGCCTGTTCCACCGGCCCGCCGGGCGCGGCCTGCACGATCACGAAATTGACCAGCAGGATGATCACCAGCGTCGGGATGATCAACAGCAGGCGTCGCACGATATAGGCAAACATCAGCGCATCCCTCCGCGTTTTTTAAGCTCCGCGCTCATTTGTGCGTTCGTCAGTGGCGTGGGGCTGATTTCCCACCAGGTTTCCAGGGCTTCGTCATTCTTCGCCTCGATCGCCGGGCGCCCGAAGCGGTTCCACCACGCGGCGGACGTGCCGGGCGGGTAGTAATTGGGGATCCACAGGTAGTTCCATTGCAGCACCCGGTCCAGGGCGTGGGCGTAGGTGAGCATCTGCGCCTGGGTGTTGGCTTTCACCAGGCCCTTGATCAGGCTGTCGACGGCCGGGTCCTTGAGCACTGTGTAGTTGTTGGCGCCCGGGTCGAACGCGGCGGCGGAGCCGAAGTAGTTGTACAGCTCCATCCCCGGCGAGGTGGTGACCGGGAAACCGGTGACGATCATGTCGTAGTCCCGTGTCATCAGCCGGTTGACGTACTGCGAGGAGTCGATGCGGCGGATGTTCAGGGTGATGCCGATCTGCGCCAGGTTGCGCTTGTACGGCAGCAACAGACGCTCGAGGCCGGGTTGGGCATAGAGGAAGGTGAACTCCAGCGGCTCGCCCTCGGCGTTGACCAGCTTGTCGCCGTCGGGGTTCCAGCCGGCTTCTTCCAGCAGGGCCAGGGCTTGCAGTTGCTTGTCGCGGATCATGCCGCTGCCGTCGGTGACCGGCGCTTTGAAGACCTGGGTGAACACCTCATCGGGCACCTGGCCACGCAGCGGTTCGAGGATCGCCAGCTCTTCTGGAGTGGGCAATTGGCTCGCAGCCAGCGGGCTATTGGAGAAGTAGCTCTGCTGGCGGATGTACAGGTTGCGCATCATCTGCCGGTTGGCCCATTCGAAATCCCACAGCATCGCCAGGGCCTGGCGCACGCGGCGGTCCTGGAACATCGGTTTCTGCACGTTGAACACATAGCCCTGGGCCGGTTGCGGCATCTCTTTGGCCAGGTGCGCGCGTTGCAGGCGCCCGTCGTCCAGTGCCGGGCCGTTGTAGCCGATGGAGTAACCGGTGGCGGAGAACTCGCGGTTGAAGTCATACGCGCCGCCACGCAGCACCTGGCGCGCCACTTCGGTGTCGCCGAAATATTCCAGGCTCAGGTGATTGAAGTTGTACAGACCGCGGCTGACCGGCAAGTCCTTGCCCCACCAGTCAGGGTTGCGGGTAAAGGTGATGGTGCTGCCCGCGCCGATCTTGCTGATTTTGTACGGGCCGCTGCCCAGCGGCGCTTCGTAGCCGCCGCCGTTGGCGAAGTCGCGGGTTTTCCACCAGTGCTCGGGGAACACCGGCAGGGTGGCGATATCCAGCGCCAGGGTGCGGTTTTCATCGCTGGAAAAATCGAAGCGCACCTGGCGTTCGCCTTCGACTTCGACGTGTTTGACGTCGGCGAACAGCGTGCGAAAGCGCAGGCTGCCCTGGGTCATCAGCAAATCGAAGCTGTAGCGCACGTCTTCGGCGGTGATCGGTGTGCCATCGGCAAAACGGGCCTTGGGGTTGAGGTAGAAGCGCAGCGACAGGCCGTCGTCCGCGCGTTCCATCTTCTCGGCGACCAGGCCGTAGACCGTGTACGGCTCGTCCAGGGAGCGCAGGGCCAGGGGCGAGTAGAGCCAGCCGTCGATCTGGGACACGCCGATGCCTTTGTCGATATAGGGCAGCACATGGTCGAAGCGCCCGATCTCGATGGCCGAACGCCGCAGGCTGCCGCCCTTGGGCGCGTTGGGGTTGGCGTAGTCGAAATGGCTGAAGCCGGCGCCATATTTGGCCGGTTCGCCATACACGGTCAGGTAGGTTTGCGGGGCCGCGATCACAGCGGTGCTGGCCAGCAGCAGGGCCAGGGTGGAGCTGAATAGAGTCGAAAAAGCCAGTCGCATTATCTGCCTTGAGCGCCGGGTGAAGGAGAATAGGGATTTGTACGCTAACGGCCTGAGCATCGCCAGTCATCCCATGCACAACGGCCCACCAAAAGGCGGGCCGTTGTTTCAAGCATCAGCGTGGACTGAATCAGTCCTGACGGCTGGTGACTTCCAGCAGGTGATAACCGAACTGGGTTTTCACCGGGCCTTGCACGGTGTTGACCGGGGCGCTGAACACGACGGTGTCGAATTCTTTAACCATCTGGCCTGGACCGAACGAGCCCAGGTCGCCGCCTTGACGGCTGGATGGGCAGCTGGAATTGGCTTTGGCGACTTCTGCGAAATCGGCGCCGCCTTCGATCTGGGCCTTGAGTTCGTTGCACTTGTCTTCGGTGGCAACGAGGATGTGACGGGCGGTGGCTTTGGCCATGGGAATTAACTCCTTGAGTAAAAACGCTGAGCGTACCGGATTCAGGCGATTATTTCCTGGCAAAGTTCCCCTGTCTGTGGCGGGCGTGCTTGATCTACGACAAGGGCAAAGCGCAGGCTGCAGCGCAAGATTGTCGCATTCATCTGTTTAGGAGCCGTGCTATGCAAGTGCTCGATCGACGCAAGGCCATGGCTATTCCCCCATTGTTTCGCCTGGCATTCCGCCCGTTTTTCCTCGGTGCCTGCCTGTTGGCAGTGCTGGTCATTCCTCTGTGGCTGTTCGCCCTGGGCGGCGCCACCGGTACTTGGCAACCGGCCGGCGGCTGGCTGGCCTGGCACCGGCATGAGCTGCTGTTCGGTTTTGGCGTGGCGATCATCGCCGGCTTTTTGCTGACCGCGGTGCAGACCTGGACCGGCCGCCCCGGCCTCAGCGGCGCGCCCCTGGCGTTGCTCGCCGGGTTATGGCTGGCGGCGCGCCTGGGTTGGTTGCTGAACCTGCCGTGGCCGCTGCTGGCGGTGCTGGAACTGAGTTTTCCGCTGGCCGTGGCCGGGGTGATGGGCTGGACGCTGTGGAAGGTCAGGCAAACCCGTAACTACCCGATTGTACTGGTGCTGGGCTTGCTCGCCGTGGCAGACGCGTTGGCGTTGTATGGGTTGCTGACCCATGACGAAGGCGTGGAGCGCCAGGCGGTGCTCACGGGGTTGTGGCTGGTGGCGGCGATGATGGGGCTGATCGGCGGTCGGGTGATTCCATTCTTCACCCAACGTGGCCTGGGCCGGGTCGATGCGGTCAAGCCGTGGCCGTGGCTGGACCGTGTGTTGCTGGGCGGTTCGATCCTGGTGGCGTTGCTTTACGCCAGCGGGCTGGCGGTGTTCCCCAGCCGGTGGAGCGGCGTACTGTTCGCTGTGCTTGGCCTGGGCCACTTGCTGCGCCTGGCGCGCTGGCATGACCGTGGCCTGTGGCGCGTGCCGCTGCTGTGGTCGCTGCACCTGGCCTACGCATGGTTGGCCGTGGCCTGCCTGGGCATGGCGCTGTGGCATTTCGGCGCGCCGCTCAACCCGAGCCTGGCCGTGCATGCGCTGACGATCGGCGCCATGGCCGGGCTGATCCTGGCGATGGTGGCGCGGGTCAGCCTGGGCCATACCGGTCGGCCGTTGCAGCCGCCGGGCGGGATGACCCTGGCGTTCGCCCTGTTGAACCTGGCGGCTGTGTGCCGGGTGGCACTGGTGTTGATCTGGCCCGTGGCGGCCTTGTGGCTGGCGGGGCTGTGCTGGTCGGTCGGCCTGGGCTTGTACCTGTGGCGGTATGGCCCGATGTTGTGGCGGGCGCGGGTCGACGGGCACCCCGGTTAGGAGCATTGCATGCTGTATTCGTGGTTGTTGATCGTGCATCTGCTGGCGGCGATCGCCTTTATCGGCACGCTGTTCTTTGAAGTGGTGATCTGGCACAGCGCCCGCGAGGAGCTGGCCTGGTCGGCGCGTTTCACCGCGGAACACGCGATCGCCCGGCGTTCGCGGCGGGTGCTGCATGGCGTGGTGGTGCTGCTGTATGGCGCGGGTATCGGCCTGGCCTGGCATTACCGCGGTCTGCCATGGAACAGTCATTTCGGACTGTTCCTGAGCCTGAAAATCTTCCTCGCCCTGAGCATCATCGGGCACTACCTGCTGCTGGCCTACTGGCTGACCCGCGAGCGCCTGAGCCCCAAGCGTGCGCTGTGGATACGACGCAGCATTCTCGCGCACATGGTGGTGATTGTGGTGCTGGCGAAGTCATTGTGGTGAGCCGCCTGCGGCGCCATGACGCGGCGGATTGTTGATCGCGGTCAAGGGCTAAAACCTGCGCAGTTCCCACACTGTGGCGAATTCTCTGGAGGTTCGTCCCATGCCCCTGTCCCTCGCGCAACTGCGCCGCAACTACACCCTCTACGGCCTGCGGGACGACGGCGAGCAAGACGATCCGCTGGTGTTGTTCGGCCAGTGGCTGAGCCAGGCGCGCAAGACCGAAGCGCCTCCCGCCGAGGCCAACAGCATGGCCCTGGCCACGGTCGACAGCGAAGGGTACGCCCATTGCCGCATCCTGTTGCTCAAGGGCTTCAGCGCCGAAGGTTTTGTGTTTTTTGGCAATTACCAGAGCGCCAAGGGCGAGGAACTGGCGAGCAACCCCCATGCCGCGATGACGTTTTTCTGGCCCGGCCTGGAGCGCCAGGTGCGTATTGAAGGCGCGGTCGAGCGCCTCGATCCGGCGCTGTCGGACGCCTATTTCCTCGACCGCCCGGCCGCCAGCCAACTCGGTGCCTGGGCCTCGCCGCAGAGTCAGCCGCTGACCCACCGCAGCGAGCTGGAAGGTTTGCTGCGTGAGGTCACCGAGCGGTTCGCCGGCCAGCAACCGCCACGACCCGAGCACTGGGGCGGGTACTGCCTGCAACCGCGCCGCATCGAGTTCTGGCAAGGCCGCCCCGACCGCCTGCATGACCGCCTCGACTACCGCCTGCGAGACGGCGCCTGGCAGCGCACACGGCTGGCGCCCTGACGAGGTACCTCCTTCGAGGAATAGGCCCTGCGCCCGTTGCGGCGCAGGCTGAGCGCATCTTTTTACCTGCCTGGAGCCTTGATCATGGCCCATTTGACCCAACGCAGTTTTGTCTCCCTGAACATCGCCGTACTGACCATCAGCGACACCCGCACCTTTGACACCGATACCTCCGGGCAGACCCTGGTAGAGCGCCTTGAAGGTGCCGGCCATGTGCTGATCGACCGTGGCCTGGTGATGGACGATATCTACCAGATCCGCGCCCGCGTTTCGCAGTGGATCGCCGACCCTCAGGTGCAAGTGATCCTGATGACCGGCGGCACCGGCTTCACCGCTCGCGACAACACGCCGCAAGCGGTGTTGCCGCTGCTGGATAAACAAGTGGACGGGTTCGGCGAGCTGTTCCGCCAGGTGTCCCTGGCGGAAATCGGCATGTCCACCTTGCAGTCCCGCGCCCTGGCGGGCATGAGCAATGGCGTGCTGGTGTGCTGCATGCCCGGTTCGCCCGGCGCGTGCCGTACTGCCTGGGACCAGATTCTGCTCAGCCAATTGGACAGCCGCACCGGCCCGTGCAACTTCGTTGCGCACCTCAAGCCTCAGTTCGAACAAGCGCTCAGCGCCTGCGAGGCGCGGTCATGAACACCCGCGTGTGCGACAGCGGGCAATTGATGCCGGTGGACGAGGCGATCGAGCAACTGCTGGCGCAGGCGCCACCTGCGCCGCCCACCGAAGTCATCCCCCTCGGCCAGGCCGCAGGTCGGGTGATCGCCGAAGAACTGTTTTCACCTCTCGACCTGCCGTGCTGGGACAACAGCGCCATGGACGGCTACGCCCTGCGCGCCGCCGATGTGCCGGAGCAGGGCGGCTACTTGGTGCTGGCCGGGCGGATTGCTGCCGGGCACAGCAGCGATGAGCTTTTACAGGCCGGGCAGACAGTACGGATTTTCACCGGTGCGCCGCTGCCGCCCGGCGCCGACAGCGTGGTGCCCCAGGAGCGTTGCCGCGTCTACGGCCAGCGTATCTGGTGCCCGCCGCTGCGCCTGGGCGAACACGTGCGCAAGCGCGGTGAAGAAATGCAGCGCGGGCAGCGCCTGTTGCGTGTCGGCCAGCGCCTGCGCGCCCAGGAAGTCGGCCTGCTGGCGTCGGCCGGCATTCCGTGGGTCAAGGTTTATCGCCCCCTGCGCGTGTGCCTGCTGAGCAGCGGCGATGAACTGCGCGAGCCGGGCGAGTCGCTGGCGCCGGGGCAGATCTACAACAGCAACCGCCACCTGGTGACCGCGTTATTGCGCGGTTGGGGCGTGGAGGTGCTCGACTACGGGGTGATGGCCGACGCGTTGGCCGCCAGCCGCGACGCGTTGATCCTCGCGTCGTCCGAATGCGACCTGCTGCTGACCACCGGCGGCGTGTCGGTGGGCGAGGAGGATCATCTCAAACAAGCCATCCAGGAACTCGGTCGCGTGGATTTCTGGCGCCTGGCGATCCAGCCCGGCAAGCCCCTGGCGTTTGGCGAAGTGGCGGGCAAACCGTGGATCGGCCTGCCCGGCAACCCGTCTGCCGCGCTGATCACCGCGTTGGTGGTGGTGCGCCCGTTCCTGTTGCGCGCCCAGGGCGTCGAGCGCGTGTTGCCGGTGCCGGTCCAGGTGCCGGCCGGTTTTGAATGGCCTACCCCCAACAAGCGCCGCCAGTACCTGCGCGCACGCTTGAGCCCCGGCGCGGATGGGCAATTGCGCGCCGTCCTGCACCCCCAGCAAAGCTCGGCGATGCTCACCGCCGCCTGCTGGGCCGATGGCCTGGTGATTGTCGAGCGCGAGCAACTGCTGCTCAAGGATGCACCGGTGCCTTTCTTGTCTTTCGCCGAGTTTCAATGAGGAGTCTCCATGCAACTGGTCTGCCCGGCAGGCAACCTGCCTGCGCTGAAAGCCGCGGTGCGCCAAGGCGCCGATGCGGTGTATGTCGGTTTTCGCGATGACACCAATGCCCGGCATTTCGCCGGGCTGAACATGGACGACAAGCAGTTCGACGCCGCCGTCGCCCATATCCGCCAGCACCAGCGCAAGCTGTATGTGGCGGTCAATACCTACCCGCAACCGAAGATCTGGTCACGCTGGCAACGCGCCGTCGACCGTGCGGCCGATCATGGCGTGGATGCGCTGATCGCCGGCGACCCGGGTGTGCTCGGCTATGCTGCCGCGCACCATCCGCAGATGGCGTTGCACTTGTCGGTGCAGGGCTCCGCCACCCATGCGGCGGCGCTGAAGTTCTACGTCGAACGTTATGGCATCCGCCGCGCGGTGCTGCCGCGGGTGCTGTCGCTGGCCCAGGTCAAACAGGTGGCGGCGAGCAGCGTGGTGCCGATCGAAGTGTTCGGCTTCGGCAGCCTGTGCATCATGGCCGAAGGGCGTTGCCACTTGTCGTCGTATATCACCGGTGAGTCGCCCAACCTGTGCGGCGTGTGCTCACCGGCCAAGGCGGTGCGCTGGAGCGACGACGCCGATGGCCTCAGCGCGCGCCTCAGTGAAGTGCTGATCGACCGCTACACCCCGGAGGAACCGGCCGGCTACCCGACCTTGTGCAAAGGCCGCTTCCTGGTCGGCGGCAAGCGCTTCCATGCCCTCGAAGAACCGACCAGCCTCGACACCCTGGACCTGTTGCCCGAACTCAGCGCCATCGGCGTGGAGGCGGTGAAGATCGAAGGCCGGCAACGCAGCCCGGCCTATGTGGAACAAGTCACCCGAGTCTGGCGCGCCGCCCTCGACGCCCACCGCAGCGCCCCGGCCAATTTTGTGGTCAAGGACCAGTGGCGCCAGGTGCTGGCCGGACTTTCCGAAGGCAGCCAGACCACCCTGGGTGCTTACCATCGCGCATGGCAATGAGGAAACACAGATGAAGCTCAGCCTGGGACCGGTGCTGTTTTATTGGGATAAGGAACACTTGGGGCGCTTCTATTCAGACATGGCCGGCTTGCCCCTGGACGTGATTTACCTGGGGGAAACCGTGTGCTCCAAACGCCGCGCGTTTTCCCTGGATCAATGGTTGGGCCTGGGCCGCGAGTTGCAGTCGTGCAGCCCGGCGCAGATCGTGCTGTCGAGCCTGACCTTGATCGAAGCCGCCTCTGAACTGTCGAGCCTGCGCCGCCTGTGCGACAACGGCGAGGTGCTGGTCGAGGCCAACGACATGGGCGCGGTGCAGTTGCTGATCGAGCGCAAGTTGCCCTTTGTCGGCGGCCCGGCGCTCAACCTGTACAACGGCCACGCCCTGGCGCAATTGCTCGATGCGGGCATGCAGCGCTGGGTGCCGCCGGTGGAGTGCTCGCAGAGCCTGATCGCCGATGTGCTGGAACAGGTGCGCGAACTCGGCCGGCCGCTGCCCGAAGTGGAGATCTTCGCCTATGGGCATTTGCCCCTGGCGTACTCGGCCCGTTGCTTCACCGCCCGCGCGGAAAACCGGCCCAAGGACGATTGCCAGTTCTGTTGCATCAACTACCCCGACGGCATGGCCCTGACCAGTCAGGAAGGGCAACCGTTGTTCACCTTGAACGGGATTCAGACGATGTCGGCCGATGTCACCAACCTGCTCGCCGATTACCCCGGCCTGGTCGCGTGTGGCGCTGACCTGTTGCGCCTGAGCCCACGCGCCGAAGGGATGGTCGGCGTGGTCCAGGCGTTCGACCAGGTGCGCCAGGGCGCGATGCCGCCGTTGTGCGTCGACGGCTGCAACGGTTACTGGCATGGCCAGGCCGGCATGCTGCGGGTCGAGGAGGTGGGCCTGTGTTGAGTCGCAAACAATGGCTGCTCAAGGGCGCCGATCGCTTGTTGCCGCTGGTGCGCCACGTGCCGTTCCGGGTGCAGCGCCTGGCCTTGCAGCAAGGCCTCAACCGCTGCCTGGCCGAGCCGTTGCGCGACGGCGGCTTCGACCTGTTGCGCGGGCGCTGGATGTGCCTGCGCATCCCCGACCTTGGGCTGTGCTGGTACCTGACGCTGGCGCGGGATGGCTTGCGCATCGCTGAAAAAGCCGAGGCCCAGGTGACCATCAGTGGTAACTGGCGCGAGTTCTTGTTGCTGGCCAGTCGCCAGGAAGATCCGGACACCTTGTTCTTCCGGCGTCGCTTGGTGATTGAAGGCGACACGGAGTTGGGGCTGGGCTTGAAGAACCTGATCGACAGCCTGGACCCGGACGTGCTGCCGGGCTGGTTGTGGCGCAACCTGGAGCGGGCCGGGCGCGGGCTGGCGGCCTGAGGCGAACGACCTATCCTTTCGCGCTGAACGGATAGGTCACGGCCCTGGGCTAAGGCGTCGGCACCAGAAACGCCGCCTCCAGCAACTGCCGGGTATAGGCATGCTGCGGGTTGGCGAAAATCGCCGGCGCGTCGCCCTGTTCCACCACCTGCCCATGCTTGACCACCATCAACTGGTGACTCAACGCTTTGACCACCGCCAGGTCATGGCTGATGAACAGATAGGTCAGGTTGTACTTGGCCTGCAAACCGCGCAGTAATTCCACCACTTGGCGCTGTACCGTGCGGTCGAGCGCCGAGGTCGGTTCGTCGAGCAGAATCAGGCGCGGCTTGAGCACCAGAGCGCGGGCAATGGCGATGCGTTGGCGCTGGCCGCCGGAGAACTCGTGGGGGTAGCGATGCCGCGACTGCGGGTCGAGGCCGACTTCCTTGAGCGCTGCGATGATCGCCGCTTCCTGCTCCGCCGGGCTGCCCATCTTGTGAATGCGCAGGCCTTCGCCGACGATCTCGCTGACGCACATGCGCGGGCTGAGGCTGCCGAACGGGTCCTGGAACACCACCTGCATTTCCCGGCGCAACGGGCGCACCTGTTGCTGGCTCAGGCGGTCGAGTTGCTGGCCTTCGAAGCGAATCCCGCCTTTGCTCGCGATCAGGCGCAGGATCGCCAGGCCGAGGGTGGACTTGCCCGAGCCGCTTTCGCCGACGATGCCCAGGGTTTGTCCCTGGGGCAGGCTGAAGTTGATGCCGTCCACCGCCTTGACGTAATCGACGGTGTTGCGCAAAAAGCCTTTCTTGATCGCAAACCAGACTTTCAAGTCGTCCACTTCCAGCAACGGTGGCCCGACGGCGGTGGCGGCCGGCCCGCCGCTGGGTTCGGCGGCGAGCAGTTCCTGGGTGTAAGGGTGCTGCGGCGACTGGAACAAGGTTTCGCAATCGGCTTGTTCGACGATGCAACCCTGTTGCATCACGCACACACGGTGGGCAATGCGCCGCACCAGGTTCAAGTCGTGGCTGATCAGCAGCAACGCCATGCCCAGGCGCGCCTGCAGTTCCTTGAGCAGCTCGAGGATCTTCAACTGCACCGTCACGTCGAGGGCGGTGGTCGGTTCGTCGGCAATCAACAGCTCCGGCTCGTTGGCCAGGGCCATGGCGATCATCACCCGTTGGCGCTGGCCACCGGAGAGTTCGTGGGGCAGCGCCTTGAGGCGTTTATGCGGCTCGGGAATGCCCACCAGTTCGAGCAACTCGAGGGTGCGCCGGGTCGCGACTTTGCCGGTCAGCCCTTTATGCAGGCCGAGCACTTCGTTGATCTGCTTCTCGATGCAGTGCAGCGGGTTCAACGAGGTCATCGGCTCCTGGAAGATCATCGCAATGCGGTTGCCGCGAATATGCCGGATGGTTTTTTCGTTGAGGGTCAGCAGGTCCTGGCCGACGTATTCGATGGTGCCGGCGGGGTGCCGCGCCAAGGGGTAGGGCAGCAGGCGCAGGATCGAGTGGGCGGTCACCGATTTGCCGGAGCCGCTTTCGCCGACCAGCGCCAGGGTTTCGCCGCGCTTGATGTCGAAGCTGACGTGGTTCACCACGCGGTGGTGATGCTCGCCGGTGACGAACTCGACGCAGAGGTCGCGGACTTCGATCAGATTGTCCTGATTCATCTCATTTCCTCGGGTCGAAGGCATCGCGAGCGGACTCGCCGATAAACACCAGCAAACTCAACATGATCGCCAGCACGGCAAAGGCACTCATGCCCAGCCACGGCGCTTGCAGGTTGGATTTGCCCTGGGCCACCAGTTCCCCCAGCGACGGCGAACCCGCCGGCAGGCCGAAGCCGAGGAAGTCCAGGGCGGTCAGGGTGCCGATGGCGCCGGTGAGGATGAACGGCATGAAGGTCATGGTCGAGACCATGGCATTGGGCAGGATATGGCGGAACATGATCGCGCCGTTCTGCATGCCCAGCGCCCTGGCCGCGCGCACGTATTCCAGGTTGCGCCCACGCAGGAACTCGGCGCGGACCACGTCCACCAGGCTCATCCACGAGAACAGCAGCATGATCCCCAGCAGCCACCAGAAGTTGGGCTGCACGAAACTGGCGAGGATGATCAGCAGGTACAGCACCGGCAAGCCCGACCAGATCTCCAGGAAGCGTTGCCCGGCCAGGTCGACCCAGCCGCCATAGAAGCCCTGCAGGGCCCCGGCGATCACGCCGATGATCGAGCTGAGCACGGTCAGGGTCAGGGCAAACAGCACCGACACGCGAAAGCCATAGATCACCCGCGCCAAGACGTCGCGGCCCTGGTCGTCGGTGCCCAGCAGGTTGACCGAAGACGGCGGCGCGGGGGCTGGCACCTTCAGGTCGTAGTTGATGCTCTGATAGCTGAACGGGATCGGCGCCCACAGCGTCCACGCGTCCTTGGCCTTGAGCAGCTCCTGGATATACGGGCTCTTGTAGTTGGCCTCCAGGGGGAACTCGCCGCCGAAGGTGGTTTCCGGGTAGCGTTTGAGCGCCGGGAAATACCAGTCGCCGTCGTAATGCACCACCAGCGGTTTGTCGTTGGCGATCAGCTCGGCGCCCAGGCTCAGGCCGAACAGGATCAGGAACAGCCACAACGACCACCAGCCACGTTTGTTTGCCTTGAACCGCTCGAACCGGCGGCGATTGAGGGGGGACAGATTCATCTCAATGCTCCCGGCTGGCGAAGTCGATACGCGGATCGACCAGGGTGTAGGTGAGGTCACCGATCAGTTTCACCACCAGCCCGAGCAGGGTGAAGATAAACAGCGTGCCGAACACCACCGGGTAGTCGCGGTTGATCGCGGCTTCAAAGCTCATCAGGCCGAGGCCGTCGAGGGAGAAGATCACTTCCACCAGCAGCGAGCCGGTGAAGAAGATCCCGATGAACGCCGAGGGGAAACCGGCGATCACCAGCAGCATGGCGTTGCGGAACACATGGCCGTAGAGCACGCGGTGGTTGGTCAGGCCCTTGGCCTTGGCGGTGACCACGTACTGTTTGTTGATCTCGTCGAGAAAGCTGTTTTTGGTCAGCAGCGTCATCGTCGCGAAGTTGCCGATCACCAGCGCGGTGATGGGCAACGCCAGGTGCCAGAAGTAGTCGAGGATCTTGCCGCCCCAGCTCAGCTCATCGAAATTGTTGGAGGTCAGCCCGCGCAAGGGGAACCAGTCGAAGTAACTGCCGCCGGCAAACACCACGATCAGCAGGATCGCGAACAGGAACGCTGGGATCGCGTAGCCGACGATGATCGCCGAGCTGGTCCATACGTCGAAGTGGCTGCCGTGTCGCGTGGCCTTGGCGATCCCCAGCGGGATCGAGACCAGGTACATGATCAGCGTGCTCCACAGCCCGAGGGAGATCGACACCGGCATCTTTTCCTTGATCAGGTCGATGACCTTGGCGTCGCGAAAGAAGCTGTCGCCGAAATCCAGCCGGGCATAGTTCTTGACCATGATCCACAAGCGTTCCGGTGCCGACTTGTCGAAACCGTACATGGTTTCGATTTCCTTGATCAGCGCCGGGTCCAGGCCTTGGGCACCACGGTAACTGGAGCCGGCTACCGCGACTTCGGCGCCGCCGCCGGCAATACGGCTGGTGGCGCCTTCGAAGCCTTCGAGCTTGGCGATCATCTGCTCCACCGGGCCACCCGGGGCGGCCTGGATGATGACGAAGTTGATCAGCAGAATCCCGAACAACGTGGGGATGATCAGCAACAGGCGGCGAATGATATAGGCCAGCATTTAATCGCCTCCGCTCGCCGGGTCGGCGCTCGTGTCCAGGGTGATGGCAGGTTTGACGTCGGGTTTGGCCCACCAGGTAGCGGTGCCGACGTCATAACGCGGTGGCACTTTGGGATGACCGAGATGGTCCCAGTACGCCACGCGGAAGGTCTTGATGTGCCAGTTGGGGATCACGTAGTAGCCAAATTGCAACACGCGATCCAGGGCCTTGGCATGGGCGATCAGGCTTTTGCGCGAGTCGGCGTCGATCAGTTCTTCGACCAATTGGTCGACGGCCGGGTCCTTGAGGCCCATGTAGTTGCGGCTGCCGGGCTTGTCGGCACTGGAGGACTTCCAGAATTCGCGTTGTTCATTACCCGGCGAGGTGGACTGCGGGAAGCTGCCCACCAGCATGTCGAAATCCCGCGAGCGCAGGCGATTGACGAATTGCGAGACGTCGACCCGGCGAATCACCAGGTCGATGCCCAGGTCTGCCAGGTTGCGCTTGAAGGGCAGCAGGATGCGTTCGAACTCGGTCTGCGCCAGCAAAAATTCAATGCTCACCGGTTTGCCGGTGGCGTCGACCATCTTGTCGTCGACGATGCGCCAGCCGGCTTCCTGCAACAGTTGGTAGGCCTCGCGCTGCTGGGTGCGGATCATGCCGCTGCCGTCGGTCTTGGACGGTTCGAAGGCCTGGGTGAAGACTTCGGCGGGGATCTTGTCGCGCAGCGGTTCGAGGATCGCCAGTTCGTCCGGGCCGGGCAGGCCGGTGGCGGCCATCTCCGAGTTCTCGAAGTAGCTGCGGGTGCGGGTGTAGGCGCCGTTGAACAGCTGCTTGTTGCTCCATTCGAAATCCAGCAACAGGCTGATGGCCTTGCGCACGCGCACGTCCTGGAACATCGGCTTGCGTGTGTTGAACACGAAACCCTGCATGCCGGTGGGGTTGCCGTTGGGGATCTCTTCCTTGACCAGGCGCCCCTCGGCCACCGCCGGAATGTTGTAGGCGTTGGCCCAGTTCTTTGCGCTGAACTCCAGCCAGTAGTCGAACTGCCCGGCCTTCAACGCTTCCAGGGCTACCGTGCTGTCACGGTAATAGTCGGTGATGCGCTGATCGAAGTTGTAGAAACCTTGGGTGACCGGCAGGTCCTTGGCCCAGTAGTCCTTGACCCGCTCGTAGCGGATCATGCGCCCGGCCTTGACCTCGGCGACCTTGTACGGCCCGCTGCCCAGCGGGATTTCCAGGTTGCCCTTGGTGAAGTCGCGGGTGGCCCACCAATGTTTGGGCAATACCGGCAGTTGCCCGAGGATCAGCGGCAATTCGCGGTTGTTGGTGCGCTTGAATTTGAACAGCACCCGCAGCGGGTCTTCGGCGACCACTTCGTCGACGTCGGCGTAGTAAGTGCGGTAGAGCGGCGAGCCTTCCTTCATCAGCATCTGGAAGGTGAACACCACGTCTTCGGCGTGGATCGGGTGGCCATCGTGGAAGCGTGCTTCGGGGCGCAGGTAGAAGCGCACCCAGCTGTTGTCCGGGGCTTTTTCGATCTTGCCGGCCACCAGGCCGTATTCGGTGATGGGTTCGTCCAGGCTCTGCATGGCCAGGGTGTCGTAGATCAGGCTGATATTGTCCGCCGGCACGCCCTTGCTGATGTAGGGGTTGAGGCTGTCGAAACCGCCCATGCTCGACTCGCGAAAGGTGCCGCCCTTGGGGGCATCGGGGTTGACGTAGTCGAAGTGCTTGAAGGTGGCGGGGTACTTGGGTGGCTCGTCGTAGAGGGTCAGCGCATGTTGCGGGGCGGCGTTGGCCGCCGTGCAGAGCAACAGACTGCCGAGCAGTGCCGTACGCAAAGACATCATTGGGCTTTCTCCGAAGCTTTCAGCCACCACGCGCTCAGGCCCAGGCTGTAGGGCGGCGTGGTGACAAAGGCGAACCGGTTGCGGTAGGCCAGGCGATGATAGTTGAGGTACCAGTTGGGAATGCTGTAGTGCTGCCACAGCAGGACCCGGTCCAGGGCCCGGCCGGCGGCCAGTTGTTCGTCGCGGGTGTGTGCCGCCAGCAGTTGTTCGAGCAGGCGGTCGACCACCGGGTTGGCGATGCCGGCGTAGTTCTTGCTGCCCTTGATCGCCGCCTGGCTGGAGTGGAAGTACTGCCACTGCTCAAGGCCGGGGCTGAGGGTCTGGTTGAGGGTCATCAGGATCATGTCGAAGTCGAACTGATCAAGGCGTTGTTTGTACTGCGCCCGGTCGACCGTGCGCAGGCGCGCGTCGATACCGACACTGTTCAGGTTTTCCACGTAGGGCTGCAGGATGCGCTCCAGGTTCGGGTTGACCAGCAGGATCTCGAAGCGTAGCGGTTGCCCGTCCTTGTTGAGCAGGCGCTGCCCGGACAGCTTCCAGCCGCCTTCGCCGAGCAGGGCCAGGGCACGGCGCAAGGTCTCGCGAGGGATGCCGTGCCCGTCGGTCCGGGGCAGGCTGAACGGTTGGGTATAGAGATTGGCCGGCAGTTGGTCGCGGTAGGGCGAGAGCATCAACCATTCATGGCCGACCGGGACGCCGGTCGCCGAAAATTCGCTGTTGGGGTAATAGCTCAAGGTGCGTTTATAGGCGTTGCTGAACAGGGTGCGGTTGGTCCATTCAAAGTCGAACATCAGCCCCAGGGCTTCACGCACCTTGGCCTGGCTGAAGGTCGGGCGCCGCGTGTTCATGAACAGGCCCTGGCTTTGGGTCGGGATCTGGTGGGCGATCTGCGCCTTGATCACGTCGCCGCGGCTGACCGCCGGGAAGTCATAACCATTCGCCCAGTTTTTGGCCTGATGCTCGATATAGATATCGAACTCGCCGGCTTTGAAGGCTTCGAAGGCGACGTCGCTGTCGCGGTAGAACTCCACTTCGACCTTGTCGTAGTTATAGAAACCCTGGTTGACCGGCAGGTCCTTGCCCCAATAATCCTTGACCCGCTCGAACACCAGTTGCCGGCCTGGGGTGACCTTGCTGAGGCGATAGGGCCCGCTGCCCAGCGGTGGTTCGAAGGTGGTGGCCTTGAAGTCGCGGTTTTTCCAGTAATGCTGGGGCAGCACCGGCAGTTCGCCCAGGCGCAGGATCAGCAACGGGTTGCCGGCGCGCTTGAACACAAAACGGATACGGTGGCGGTTGAGGATGTCGACCCGCGCGACTTCCTGCAGGTTGGTGCGGTACTGCGGATGACCTTCGGTCAGCAGGGTACGATAGGAAAACGCCACGTCATACGCGGTGATCGGCTTGCCATCGTGAAAGCGCGCTTCCGGGCGCAGGTTGAACACCACCCAGCTGCGGTCCTCGCTGTACTCCACCGATTGGGCAATCAGCCCGTAGCTGGAGGTCGGCTCATCGCCGGACGGCGCGTACTGGCCGGTGCCGACCATCAACGGTTCGTTCAGCTCATTGACGCCGTATTGCAGGAAGTTCGGTGTGGAAACCGGGCTCGAACCCTTGAAGGTATAAGGGTTGAGGGTGTCGAACGTGCCAAACGCCATGACCCGCAACGTCCCGCCTTTCGGCGCTGCAGGGTTTACCCAATCGAAGTGGGTGAATTTGGTCGGGTACTTGAGCGTGCCGAACTGCGCATAACCGTGGCTTTCGGTAATCGTCGCGTGCGCAGCAAAGCTCAAGGCCAGACTTATTAGTAGAAGGAGGGGACGCGTCAAGTCAGAGATCCGATCCAGGCAGCTTGGGCTTTATGATCGGTACAGTAACAGCTTGTTCCGGTTGGAAAAAGGCTGTTGGGCAGGGTGGCAGGAGGCTGGCGAGGTATTGAGCGGCGTAGAGATCAAATGTGGGAGCTGGCTTGCCTGCGATGGCATCACCCTGATGTAACTGATACACCTCGGTGTCTGCATCGCAGGCAAGCCAGCTCCCACAGGAGCGCGCTTGCCTGCGGTTTATCTTGGCCCGGAAACCACCAGCATCTGCCCAGGCTTGAGCGCCATGCCAGTGCGTGGGTTCCAGCGCTTGAGATGTTGCATCTCGACGTTGAAACGCTTGGCGACGATATACAGCGAGTCGCCTTTCTTGACCTTGTACTGCACCGGCTTCTTGCTGTCGGCCTTGGCCACCAGCTTGCGCGTGTCCTGCATCACCAGGGTCTGGCCGACCTTGAGTGCCTGGCCGTTGAGCTTGTTCCAGCGCTGCAGGTCATGCACGTCGACCTTGTTGGCCTTGGCGATCAGCGTCAGGTTGTCGCCGTTGCGCACTTTGTAGCTACGGCTGCGACCGGCCACGGATTTGCTCTCGACTTCGTCGAAAACCGGCTTTTTAGGGCGTAATGCCAGCAATTCTTCAGGCTTCATCGCCGAAAGGCTGCTGGTCAGCAGTTGTGCCTTGGAGCTGGGCACCAGCAAATGCTGGGGACCGTCCAGGGTGGTGCGTTGTTTCAGCGCCGGGTTGAGCTGGAACAGTTCGTCTTCGTCGATCTCGGCCAGCGCGGCGACCCGTGACAGGTCCATGCTTTGCTTGACTTCAACCATTTTGAAGTACGGCGTGTTGGCAATCGGGTTCAGGTTGATGCCGTAGGCCTCGGGGGCCAGCACCACCTGGGACAGCGCCAGGAACTTGGGCACGTAGTCCTTGGTTTCCTGGGGCAGGGGCAGGTTCCAGTAGTCGGTCGGCAGGCCGAGCTTCTCGTTGCGTTCGATCGCCCGGCTTACCGTGCCTTCGCCGGCGTTATACGCGGCCAGGGCCAGCAGCCAGTCGCCGTTGAACATGTCATGCAGACGTGTCAGATAGTCCAGGGCGGCGGTGGTGGACGCGGTGATATCGCGACGACCGTCGTAGGCGCGGGTCTGGCGCAGGTTGAAGTAGCGCCCGGTGGAGGGAATGAACTGCCACAAGCCGACGGCATCGCTGCGCGAATAGGCCATTGGGTTGTAGGCACTTTCAATCACTGGCAGCAGCGCCAGCTCCAGGGGCATGTTGCGTTCTTCAAGGCGTTCGACGATGTAATGAATGTAGAGGCTGCCACGTTCGCCGGCGTTCTCCAGGAAGGACGGGTTGCTGGCGAACCACAGGCGTTGTTGCTCGATACGCGGGTTGACGCCGAGACCGTCTTGCAATTGAAAGCCCCGACGCATGCGTTCCCAGACATCCTGGGGCGCTTCGGGGCTCGGCTTCTCTGAGAGCCAAATAGGTTTTTGCTTGATCTTGGCAGCAAGATTCGGTTTGGGTTGCACGGTGGATTGTGCAGCGAAATTTGTCGATTGGCAGCCCGCCAGAGTTGCGGAGACAGCCACCGCCACGGCTTGAGCCAGGCGGGTCAATGCGTCTGAATGATTGGATTTACGAGTAGATGACGACATTGGCTGGAAGTAAGTTCCGGGCAAAAATGTCGGGCGATTCTAGAAAGCGCTTTGGTTCCGGTCAACCATTCAGAAATTACGTATCAGATTGCGTCACGTTAGAACTTATCTTTCCAAGCCCTCAAGCTAGCAAATACCTCGTCCCCAGAGCGGTTGTCGCGGCCGTTCCGTTCGTCCGCTTTTTGTTTAACGGATGTTTCAGCGGTACGCAGAAACGGGTTGGTGCGTTTTTCCAGGGCCAGGTTGGATGGCAGCGTGATCTCGCCACGGGCGCGCAGTCGGTTGACGTTTTCCACCCGTTCGGCGATATCGGCGTTGTCCGGTTCCACTGCCTGGGCAAACCTGAGATTGCTCTGTGTATATTCATGGGTGCAGTACACCCGCGTGTCGGCGGGCAGGGCGGCCAGGCGTTGCAGCGAGGCATGCATTTGCGCCGGCGTGCCTTCGAACAGGCGGCCGCAACCGGCGGCGAAGAGCGTGTCGCCGCAAAACAGCACGCCTGGGTGGTAAAAGGCGATATGGCCGAGGGTGTGGCCGGGGACGGCGTACACCGCGAAGTCCCAGCCCAGCACGCTGATGCGCTGGTTGTCCTGCAGGGCAACGTCCCGCGCCGGGATCGTTTCGTGGGCCGGACCGTAGACCGTGGCGCCGCTCACGCGTTTCAGCGCTTCGACGCCGCCCACATGATCATGGTGATGGTGGGTGACGAGGATGTCGCTGAGCGTCCACCCCGGGTTCTGCTTGAGCCAGGCCAGCACGGGGGCGGCATCGCCGGGGTCGACCACGGCGCAACGGCGGGACTGGGGTTCCTGTAACAACCAGATGTAGTTATCGGTGAAGGCGGGCAGGGCACTGATCTGTATCATTCTTCGATTCGCCAAGCTGAACACATTGGTGCATCTTAGAACGTCTAGGCGAGTTGGAGAATGCAATGACTGATAAAGCGTTCGCCCAGGCCGATCCTGAATGGCTGGCCCTGATCAGCGCGGCCCGTGACTGGCTGTCCGGGCCGATCGGGCAATTTTTGCTGGATGAAGAACGGCGCATGCTCGAAGACGAGCTGGGCCGGTTCTTTGGCGGTTACCTGGTGCATTACGGCCCGTCGGCCCAGACGCCGCCGTCCGCGCCGCAGGTGCAACGCAATGTGCGCCTGGGCGCGCCGTTGCCGGGGGTGGAGATCGTCTGCGAAGAGCAGGCCTGGCCGTTGAGCGAGCACGCCGCCGATGTGGTGGTGCTGCAGCATGGCCTGGATTTCTGCCTGTCACCTCATGGTTTGTTGCGCGAAGCCGCCAGCAGCGTGCGCCCAGGTGGCCATTTGCTGATTGTCGGTATCAACCCCTGGAGCAGCTGGGGCCTGCGCCATGTGTTCGCCCATGACGGCCTGCGCCAGGCCCGTTGCATTTCGCCGTCGCGGGTGGGGGACTGGCTGAACCTGCTGGGCTTCGCGCTGGAGAAACGCCGCTTCGGGTGCTATCGTCCGCCGCTGGCGTCGACCAAGTGGCAGGCCCGTCTGGCCGGCTGGGAGCGTCGGGCGGGGGCTTGGCAACTGTCGGGTGGCGGCTTCTATTTACTGGTCGCACGCAAGATCGTGGTCGGGCTGCGGCCGGTGCGTCAGGTGCTACGCCAACCCATGGGCAAGCTGGTGCCGATGCCGATGGCCAAGGTCAACCGCAAGCAAAGCCAACCGTAGAACCCTCTTTTTGATTTCAGGCCGGATCAGTCGGCCTCGGGATACTGCCGGCCTAAGCCCGGCAACCCGTTTTGATGGATGTAACCGATGACCGATAGCGTTGAACTCTTCACCGATGGCGCCTGTAAAGGCAACCCTGGCCCCGGCGGCTGGGGCGCCTTGCTGGTGTGCAAGGGCGTGGAGAAGGAACTGTGGGGCGGCGAAGCCAACACCACCAACAACCGCATGGAGCTGATGGGCGCCATTCGCGGCCTCGAAGAGCTCAAGCGGCGTTGCGACGTGCTGCTGGTGACCGACTCGCAATATGTGATGAAGGGCATCAACGAGTGGATGGTCAACTGGAAGAAGCGCGGCTGGAAGACGGCGGCCAAAGAGCCGGTCAAGAACGCCGACCTGTGGCAACTGCTCGATGAGCAATGCAACCGCCACAACATCACCTGGAAATGGGTGCGCGGGCACATCGGCCACCATGGCAACGAGCGTGCCGACCAGTTGGCCAACCGTGGCGTCGACGAAGTGCGGGGCTACAAGCAGGGCTGATGCCGGCTGACGTGTTAAGATTGCGCCCCTTGAAATACACCACACCGTTGAGAGCTGAACCCTGATGGCCATCCGATCTGTTGTACTCGATACCGAAACCACCGGCATGCCGGTGACCGATGGTCACCGGATCATTGAAATCGGCTGTGTCGAACTCATGGGCCGTCGCCTCACCGGTCGTCACTTCCACGTTTACCTGCAACCGGACCGCGAAAGTGACGAGGGCGCGATCGGCGTCCACGGTATCACCGACGAATTCCTCAAAGGCAAGCCGCGCTTCGCGGAAGTCGCCGACGAGTTCTTCGAGTTCATCAACGGCGCGCAGTTGATCATCCATAACGCGGCGTTCGACGTCGGCTTCATCAATAACGAATTTGCCCTGATGGGGCAGACGGATCGCGCGGATATTTCCCGGCACTGCTCGATCCTCGACACCCTGATGATGGCCCGTGAGCGTCACCCGGGCCAGCGCAACAGCCTGGATGCCTTGTGCAAACGCTATGGCGTCGACAACTCCGGCCGTGAGCTGCACGGCGCGTTGCTCGACTCCGAGATCCTGGCCGACGTTTACCTGACCATGACCGGCGGGCAGACCAGCCTGTCCCTGGCCGGCAATGCCTCCGACGGTGCCGGTTCGGCGGAGGGTTCGGGCAATCGCCCTTCGGAAATCCGTCGCCTGCCGGCGGATCGCAAACCGACGCCGATCATCCGCGCCAGCGCGCAGGACCTGGCCGAGCATGCGGCGCGGCTTGAAGCGATTGCCAAGTCGGCGGGTGCGCCGGCGTTGTGGACCCAACTGACCCAGCAATAATCTGGCTGAGCGCAGTCAAACAATGTGGGAGGGGGCTTGCTCCCGATAGCGGTGGATCTGTGGCATCAATGTCGACTGGCCCGCCACTATCGGGAGCAAGCTCCCTCCCACATTGGTGAGTCGCTGCTTTCAAAATCTTCATTCGCTACATCCGCTCACAGCTTCTACCCTGAGTGCATCATCCTCAGGACTCAAAGCCCCCATGTACAAAGACCTGAAGTTCCCCATCCTTATCGTGCATCGCGACATCAAGGCCGACACCGTTGCCGGCGACCGGGTTCGGGGTATCGCTCAAGAGTTGGAACAAGAGGGCTTCAGTATCTTTTCTGCGGTGGACTATGCCGAAGGCCGGCTGGTGGCCTCGACCCACCATGGCCTGGCCTGCATGCTGATCGCCGCCGAAGGTGCTGGGGAAAACACCCATCTGCTGCAAAACATGGTCGAACTGATCCGCCTGGCGCGGCTGAGGGCGCCCAACCTGCCGATTTTCGCCCTGGGTGAACAAGTCACCCTGGAAAACGCCCCGGCCGATGCGATGAGCGAACTCAACCAACTGCGCGGCATTCTTTACCTGTTCGAAGACACCGTGCCGTTTCTCGCCAGGCAAGTCGCCCGCGCCGCGCGCACGTACCTTGATGGCCTGCTGCCGCCCTTCTTCAAAGCCCTGGTACAACACACCGCCGACTCCAATTATTCCTGGCACACCCCCGGTCACGGTGGCGGCGTGGCCTATCGCAAAAGCCCGGTGGGGCAGGCGTTTCATCAGTTCTTCGGGGAAAACACGCTGCGCTCCGATCTGTCCGTGTCTGTGCCGGAGCTGGGCTCGTTGCTCGATCACACCGGGCCGCTGGCCGAAGCCGAAGCGCGTGCTGCGCGGAATTTCGGTGCCGATCACACCTTCTTTGTGATCAATGGCACCTCGACCGCCAACAAGATCGTCTGGCACTCGATGGTTGCTCGAGATGATCTGGTGCTGGTCGACCGCAATTGCCACAAATCGGTGTTGCACTCGATCATCATGACCGGCGCGATCCCGCTGTACTTGTGCCCGGAGCGCAACGAACTGGGCATTATCGGCCCGATTCCCCTCAGTGAATTCAGCCCCGCGTCGATCCGCGCCAAGATCGAGGCCAGCCCATTGACCCGCGGGCGGCCGGCGAAAGTGAAGCTGGCGGTGGTCACCAACTCCACCTACGACGGCCTGTGCTACAACGCCGAGCTGATCAAGCAGCAATTGGGCAACAGTGTCGAGGTGCTGCACTTCGACGAGGCCTGGTACGCCTACGCGGCGTTCCACGAGTTCTTTGCCGGGCGCTATGGCATGGGCACGTCGCGCACGCCGGACAGCCCGCTGGTGTTCACCACGCATTCCACGCACAAGTTGCTGGCGGCATTCAGCCAGGCCTCGATGATCCATGTGCAGGACGGCGGCGCTCGGCAGTTGGACCGCGATCGGTTCAACGAAGCGTTCATGATGCATATCTCCACCTCGCCGCAATACAGCATCATCGCCTCGCTGGACGTGGCGTCGGCGATGATGGAAGGCCCGGCGGGGCGCTCGCTGCTGCAGGAAATGTTCGACGAAGCCTTGAGCTTCCGCCGTGCCCTGGCCAACCTGCGCCAGCACATCGCTGCCGAAGACTGGTGGTTTTCCATCTGGCAGCCGCCGTCCGTGGCCGGCATCGACCGGGTCGCCACGGCGGATTGGCTGTTGCAGCCCGAGGATGACTGGCATGGCTTTGGCGACGTGGCCGAAGATTACGTGCTGCTGGACCCCATCAAAGTCACGTTGGTGATGCCCGGGCTCACTGCCGGCGGCGCGTTGAGCGACTGCGGGATTCCCGCTGCGGTGGTTAGCAAATTCCTCTGGGAGCGTGGCCTAGTGGTGGAAAAGACCGGCCTGTATTCGTTCCTCGTGCTGTTTTCCATGGGCATCACCAAGGGCAAATGGAGTACCTTGCTCACCGAATTGCTGGAATTCAAACGCAACTACGACGCCAATGTCAGCCTTGCCAGTTGCCTGCCTTCGGTATTTGCCCAGGGCCCAGTGCGTTATCAAGGCCTGGGGCTGCGCGACCTGTGCGACCAATTACATAGCTGTTACCGTAGCAACGCCACCGCCAAACACCTCAAGCGGATGTACACCGTGTTGCCCGAAATCGCGATGAAACCGGCCGACGCCTATGACCAATTGGTCAGGGGCGACGTCGAGGCGGTGTCCATCGATGCCTTGGCTGGGCGCATCGCCGCGGTGATGCTGGTGCCTTATCCGCCGGGCATTCCGTTGATCATGCCGGGTGAGCGCTTTACCGAGTCAACGCGTTCGATCATCGACTACCTGGCCTTTGCCCGCACGTTCGATAGCAGTTTCCCCGGCTTTGTCGCGGATGTTCATGGGTTGCAACACGAAGACGACGGCAGTGGTCGTTGTTACACCGTCGATTGCATCAAGGGATAAGGATGTTTATGCAAGCTGTAATGAACCCGAAGTATCCAGGGCTCAGTGTGCGGGTCGCCGACGAAGGCTTCGACGCCTACGTGTGGGGCAATGATTTCAGTTTTGAGGTCAGCGCCTATGGCGTGCCGGAGCTGGGCAAGCGGGTCGAACAGTGGCTCGTGGAGCGCATCCTGCCGTACCGCAAGTGCTACGGCATCGACCCGGAGGAGTTCGCCAGCTTTCGCGACGCGCCCGACAGCGCGATCTTCATGGCCTTTCTGGACGACAGACCGGTCGGGCATGTCGTGGTCAGTACCAATTGGAATGGCTTCGCGCACGTCGATGAGCTGGCCGTGGCGTTGCCCGCGCGCCGTCACGGCGTGGCCAAGGCGCTGCTGGACGTGGCGCAGTTCTGGAGTCGCAAGAAAAACCTGCCGGGCATGATGTTGGAGACCCAGAACAACAACCTCGGCGCCTGCCGCCTGTATGAGCGTTGTGGGTATGTGGTGGGCGGGATCGACCACCTGCGCTATCGCGGGATCGACCCGCAAACCCGTGAGGTGGCGATTTTCTGGTATCGCTTGTTCAAGACGGAAGTCGAGGCGGTCTGACGCGTTCAGCTCGCGAGCAGGCCTTCGGCTTTCTGCGTGACAATCTCCAGCAGTGCATTCAGTGCCGGTGAGGTCACGCCCTCCCGGAGGGTCAGCGCATACAGGCTGACCATGATCGGCGGCGATACCGGGCACGCGTCCAGCCCGGCCTCCCGGGCGCCGAACGCAGTGAACGGATCGACGATCGCCAGGCCTTCACCGGCCTCCACCATGCTGCGCATCATCTGGTAAGTCTGCACCCGCGTCTGCACCACCGGCAGCGGGCGCAGGGCTTGCAGCTTGGCGTCGAGCAGGCGACTGAGCGGGTCCTGGCCCTCCAGCCCGATCATCGACTGCCCGGCCAGGTCCTGCAGGGCGATGTACTTCTGCTTGGGTTTGAGCCAGCCATGGGGCGCGAGCAGTTGCAGTTTGCCCTGGGCCAATACGCTGCTTTGGATTTGCGGATGTTCCGGGTCATGCAGGCTCAGGCCCACGTCGGCCTCGTGCAGCAACAGGCTCCTGACGATCTCGCGGGTCGGCTGGCTCGACAGGTTGCACGGCGTGTCCTGGAAGCGTCGGCGCAGCACGGCGATGCTTTGCGGCAGCAGTTGATTGGCCAGGGGCGGCGTACACAGGGCACGCAGAGTTGGCGCGTGATGGTGCTTCAGGCGGCTGGCCAAGCGTTGTACCGGCTCCAGCGCTTCATACACATGGGCGATTTGCGCCTGTAACTCCAGGGTTTCCCGTGTTGGCTGCAGGCGTCCACGCACGCTGGCGAACAACATAAAGCCCAATTGCTGCTCGGCGTCCTTGAGCGTCGCGTCCACATCGCCCACAGAAAGCTGCAACCATTCGGCGGCCGTGCCGAGGTGTCCGGTCTGCAAGATGGCCTGAATCACTTCGATATGACGTAAACGCATGGCCGGAGTCTAGGGTCAGCAGGGCCGGGATTCAATGGCCTGGAAAAAAACAGCGGGAGCGTTGATTCGCATCGACTTACGTTAGCCTTGCGCAACTGCAACAAGCAGGGCATATAACGAGCGTATCAACCGAGCGACAAGGGAGCTCAGAATGTCTGCACCAGTCATAGTCGGCAACCGGCGCACCCACGGCGGCTTTACGCGGTGGGCGGTGCTGGTGGTACTCGTCGTCATCGGCGTGTTGGCCCTGGCATTATGGCCGCGGCTGTTTGGCGAGATGACCCTGACGGAAATCGCTACGGTCAAGGCCCAGGTCGCCGAGCTGGGCAAGGCCGTCGAGCACTTCCATCAAGACACTGGCCGCTATCCGACCGATGAGGAAGGCCTGGAGGGGTTGATCAAGCCGCCCGCCGCCGACGCGAATTGGAAAGGCCCCTATGTCAACGAGGAGCTGCTGACCGATCCGTGGGGCGTTGCCTATCAGTATCACTTTCCGCCGAGCCAACCTCAGGTTCCGTTCGACCTGTTCTCCTTCGGCAAGGATCGGACGTTGGGCGGTGTCGGGGATAACAAGGATATTACCTACGGCGACAACTGATTCATCTGGCATTACCCATCGACCTGTTTAGAATGGTTGGTCTGATCATCAACGACCAATGCCGGTTACCCGGTACTTACAACAAAAACAGGTCTGGTCTCAAATGCCGATGCCCGCGAACTTCTTCGGGGTAACGGCCAGGCAACTGCTGGTCCTGGTGACCGTGGGAGGCGTGGCCGCTTATCTCTTGAGCAATCCCGACGACACTACGTCCGAAAACCTCGCACTCGATGCGTTCATCCGTTCCCAGGAACAGGTGGGCGCGCAGGTGGGTGCGGTGTTGGGCATCACGCTGGTCAGGCAGGTGGTGGCGTATCCCGCGTATGGTACGCCGGGCTACAAGCGCTTGATGTATGACGTCGAGGGCGAGAAGGGGCGACTGATGGTCACGCTCAAACAGGTTGAGGGAGACCCTGGGATTGAAGTGACGGAGGTTCGCCGCCCGTGATCGCCCGGCCCAGTCTATGCCGTCAATGGCCAGGACTGAGCTGGTACGCTCGGGGGCTCAAGCTTATTGCGCGCGGACGGTTTCCGATTCGCGGACGATAATGGTCCCGGACTGAATCAATTTGAATTCATCGCCTTCCAGTTTTTCTACACGGTCGCCAATGGCCAGCTTGTAGGTTGTGGTGGGCGCCGAGCCAGCCAGGCCGTCTAGCGGCGGGGTGGATTCCTGGAACTCATGCACCGAATACACGCGTCCTTCTGCGTCTCTGGCATGGAACTGTCCGACAAGTACTGCTGCCATCTGTTTAGAACCTCTGGAGATAAACACTCGATTTGCGGTTCTGTAGACCGTCATGGAGCGGGGTAGTTTACCTATGGAAAAAAAATACTATTCGTTGATGTTTTCAGACGCTTCCTACGCGGGTGGTCGCGAGGCAGACGCCGGGGGAATTATCAAAACCTTCTGGTGAACGCGTCGCGAAGGCTCTATAACTACAAGCTCCTTTAGTCAGACGTCGGGAAACCTCAATGAGCAAGGTCTACACGATTGCCGTCCTGGTGGGCAGCTTGAGAAAAGAGTCGATCAACCGCAAGGTCGCCCTGGCATTGGCCGAACTGGCCCCCGCCAACCTCACATTGAACATTGTCGAAATTGGCGATTTGCCGCTCTACAACGAGGACATCGACGGGGCATCACCGCCCGCAGCCTACAGTACTTTCCGTCAACAAGTGCGTTCATCCGACGCAGTGCTGTTCGTGACCCCCGAATACAACCGCTCCGTGCCCGCCCCGCTGAAGAATGCCATCGATGTGGGCTCGCGCCCTTACGGGCAAAGCGCCTGGAGCGGCAAGCCGGGGGCGATTATCAGTGTGTCGCCGGGGGCTGTCGGCGGCTTTGGCGCCAACCACCATCTGCGCCAGTCCCTGGTGTTCCTCGACGTGCCGTGCATGCAGCAGCCGGAAGCCTACCTGGGCGGCGCGGGCAGTGTGTTCGACGAGGCGGGCAAGCTGTCGGAGAAAACCAAGCCGTTCCTGCAGGCGTTTATCGATGCCTACGGCAAGTGGGTAGAAAAACAGCACGGCTGATCGCCGATGTGGAAACGGGCTGGCTCGCGATGGCGATGTATCAGTTGAAGATGCATGCACTGAAGCCGCGCAATCGCGGGCAAGCCCGTCAGCCTGTGTTCACATCAGCGTAACCAGTTGGTGCGCGCCAGCTCGATCACTTCATCCCCGCGCCCGCTCATCACTGCCTTGAGCATGTACAGGCTGAAACCCTTGGCCTGTTCCAGCTTGATACTGGGTGGCATCACCAGCTCCTGGGTCGCCGTCACCACGTCCACCAGCACCGGGCCGTCATGGGCCAGGGCGCGGCGCAGGGCCGGTTCGAGGTCTTCGGATTGCTCCACGCGAATGCCCAGGATGCCCATGGCGTTGGACATGGCGGCGAAGTCCGGGTTTTTCAGCTCGGTGCCGGCCTCAAGGTAGCCGGCGGCTTTCATTTCCATGGCGACAAAACCGAGTGATGCGTTATCGAACACGATGACCTTCACCGGCAGTTTCAGCTGCGCCAACGAAATGAAATCCCCCATCAACATGGTAAAACCGCCGTCGCCGGACATTGAGATCACCTGTCGCCCGGGGAAAGCCGCCTGGGCACCGATGGCCTGGGGCATGGCGTTGGCCATCGAGCCGTGGTTGAACGAGCCGATCAAGCGCCGTTTGCCGTTCATTTTCAGGTAGCGCGCCGCCCACACGGTGGGCGAGCCGACGTCGGCGGTGAAGATCGCATCGTCGTCGGCCAGTTCACTGAGCAGGCGCGCCACGTATTGCGGGTGAATCGGCCGGTTGGCCTTCGACGCTTGCGCCAGGTCGTCGAGGCCCTGGCGGGCTTTCTCGTAGTGTTTCAAGGACGTTTCGAGGAAGCTGCGGTCGGCCTTGCGGGTCAGGCGCGGCAGCAGTGCGTCGAGCGTCTCGCTCACGTCAGCGGCGATGCCCAGGTCCAGGGTGGCACGTCGACCCAGCGCCTGGGGGTTGCGATCGATCTGGATGATCTTCGCGTCGGTGGGGTAGAACTGGCGGTACGGAAAATCGGTGCCGAGCATGATCAGCGTGTCGCAATTGAGCATGGCGTGGTAACCGGAGCTGAAACCGATCAGGCCGGTCATGCCCACGTCGAACGGGTTGTCCCATTCCACGTGCTCCTTGCCGCGCAAAGCGTGTACCACTGGCGCGCCCAAGGCATCGGCCAGGGCCACCACTTGGGCATGGGCGCCGGCGCAACCGCTGCCGCACAGCAAGGTGACTTTCTGGCTGCTGTCGAGGATTTCGCTGAGGCGTTGCAGGTCCTGTTCCGCCGGCAGGGTGCGCGGCGCATGCAGGGCCGGCCAGGGTTTGAGCGTGTCTTCCACTTCCAGCAGCGACACATCCCCGGGGATCACCACCACCGCCACGCCGCGATTGAGGATTGCCGCGCGCATGGCGCGATGCAGCACTTGGGGCATCTGCTCGGGGTTGGTCACCAGTTCGATGAAGTGGCTGCACTCTTTGAACAGTTCCTGGGGGTGGGTTTCCTGAAAGTAGTTCAAGCCGATTTCGGAAGACGGGATTTGTGCGGCGATGGCCAACACCGGTACATGGTTGCGATGGCAGTCGAACAGGCCGTTGATCAAATGCAGATTCCCCGGCCCGCAACTGCCGGCGCACACCGCCAACTCGCCGGTGGCGGCGGCTTCGGCACCGGCGGCGAACGCGGCGACCTCTTCGTGGCGCACATGCATCCACTCGATGCTGTCCATGGTGCGCAGTGCGTCGGTGAGGCCATTGAGGCTGTCGCCGGTCAGGCCCCAGATGCGCTTGATGCCCGCCTGTTCAAGGGTGGTTGCCAATTGCTGGGCCAGGTTGATTTTCGCCATGAAGAACTCCAATCGTCAGTGAGGTTAAAAGTGGCTGATCAATAGAGGACAGTTCGATCACGGCGAATGCTCCGTGCTTAATGTGAAGATTGCGTCATGGTTGCGCGGTATTGGCGAGTGCGCCGGGCGATAAACCATTGATCGCGGACCAGTGCCATGCACGGCGCAACCTTGGGATTGGGGCGATGGCCGCGGCTCAGGCAACGCATCTGGTGACGCACCACGGCGAGGGCGGCGAGGGGCTTGCGCTGCCAACTGATCGATGTGAGTTGCGGGTTGGGGTCGCGACCTTCGCGCCAGTGTTTGATCAGTTGCGGTTCCAGGGTCAGGGCGGTGGCGATACCGGCCATGGCGATGCCGCTGTCGAGGACTTGCTGCACCACCGGCAGGCGGCGAATGCCACCGGTGACCATCACCGGCATGTTTGCGAGGGTCGCCAGTTCGCGGGCCATTTCCAGGAAATACGCTTCGCGGGCCAGGGTCCGCCCGTCCCGGGCTTCGCCCTGCATGGCCGGTGCTTCGTAGCTGCCGCCGGACAGCTCCAGCAGGTCGATGGGCAGGGCATTGAGCAGCTCAATCACGGCGCGCGCGTCGTCCGCGTCGAAGCCGCCGCGCTGGAAGTCTGCCGAGTTGAGTTTCACCCCCACGCAAAACGAGGGGCTGACACTGGCGCGAACAGCCTTGATCACTTCAATCAGCAAGCGTGCGCGGTTCTGCAGCGAGCCGCCCCAGTGATCGGTGCGCCGGTTGCTCAAGGGCGAGAGAAACTGGCTGAGCAAGTAGCCATGCGCTGCGTGGATCTGCACGCCTGTAAACCCGGCTTTCTCGGCCAGGCGCGCGCTGGTGGCAAAGCGCGTGATCACGTTCTGGATCTCGTCTTCGGACATAGCCCTGGGCTTGGCGAACATCTTCGAAAAAATACCCAGGTCGAGGGCCACGGCGGACGGCGCCAAGGCTTGCTGGCGCAGGTTGGCCGGCGTCTGGCGCCCTGGATGATTGAGCTGCACCCAGAAGTGCCCGCCGTTGTTGCGTCCGACGGCCGCCCATTCGCGAAAGCTATCCAGTGACCGCTCGTCCTCCAGCGCAACGCCGCCGGGGCCGGTCATGGCGCGGCGGTCGATCATCACGTTACCGGTCAGCAGCAAGCCGGGCTCGCCATCCGCCCAGGCCTGGTACAACTGCTTCAATTCACGGGACGGCGCTTGTTGGGCGTCGGCCATATTCTCCTCCATCGCAGCCTTGGCGATACGGTTGACAAGGACTTGGCCGTTGGGCAGTTGCAAGGGTTCGAAAGGTGACATGGTTGACTCCTGAGCGGGGGAGGCCTCAGGCTAAGCTTAAAGTTAACTTTAATGTCAAGCGGGCATGGCGATGAATATTGGTGAACTGGCGAAACAGAGCGGGCTGGCGGCGTCGCGTATTCGGTTTTATGAGGCCGAAGGGTTGATCAGCCAGGTGGGCAGGCAGGCCAACGGCTATCGGCGTTATGCCGCCGAGGCCCTGCAAACCCTGCAACTGATCCAGAGCGCGCAACAGGCCGGGTTTACCTTGCAGGAACTCAAGGCGCTGATGCCGACGCCGGGCGAGCACAAGCGCGAGGCGCTGATTGAGGCGTTGGAGCGTAAGGTGCAGCAGATCGAAGGGATGCAGGCGCAACTGGCGCACAGCAAGGCGCAGTTGCTGGGCGTGATCGCGGCGGTACGCGCGCAGCCGGAGGGTGTGCCGTGTTCCATGGAGCAGAAACAGGTGCTGGCGTCGATCAAACTCGATGTATAAAAAAGCCCTGGCATGCCAGGGCTTTTCACTACGTTAACGCTTAACGGCGACGGAACAGCGGCAGCGGCTCGTCCGTTGCAGCCTGGTACGTCACGGAAAAGTCCTTGAGGCTTTCCAGCGCTTCATACGGGTCTTTGTCGGGGCGCAAGGCGAAGGCATCGAACCCGCAGCGGTGCAGGTAGAACAGTTGGTCGCGCAACACGTCGCCAATCGCGCGCAATTCGCCTTTGTAACCGTAGCGGTCACGCAGCAGGCGCGCATTGGAGTAGTTGCGCCCGTCGGTGAAGGCCGGGAAGTTCAGGGCGATGACCTGGAAGTGCGCCACGTCGTCACCGATCTCTTCGGCTTCTTCATCGGCGTCCAGCCACACGCCCAGGCCGCCGTCACGGGCCTTGAGCGCATGACCGTGCTCGCGCCACAGCGCCAGCGGCACGATCAGGTCGTCGCAGTTGGAGATGCCGTCGAAGGTCGCGTCCTTGGGCAGCAGGTGCCAGGTTTCGTCGACGACTTCGTTGTTCTTAATGATTCGCTGCATAGACGCGCTCCTTGAACAGGTCAATGCCGATGCGCTGGTAGGTGTCGATGAAACGCTCATCTTCGGTGCGCTGCTCGATGTACACATCGATCAGTTTGCCGATCACCTCGGGCATGGCTTCCTGGGCGAAGGATGGGCCGAGGATCTTGCCCAGGCTCGCATCGCGGCTGGCGCTGCCACCCAGGGACACTTGGTAGAATTCTTCGCCTTTTTTGTCCACGCCCAGGATGCCGATGTGGCCGACGTGGTGGTGACCACACGCGTTCATGCAACCGGAAATGTTCAGGTCCAGCTCGCCGATGTCGAACAGGTAGTCCAGGTCGTCGAAACGGCGCTGGATCGATTCGGCAATCGGGATCGACTTGGCGTTAGCCAGGGAGCAGAAGTCGCCGCCCGGGCAGCAGATGATGTCGGTCAGCAGGCCGATGTTCGGCGTGGCGAAACCCCCTTCGCGCAGTTCGCCCCACAGGGTGAACAGTTGGCTCTGCTCAACGTCCGCGAGAATGATGTTCTGCTCGTGGGAGGTGCGCAGTTGACCGAAGCTGTAGCGCTCGGCCAAGTCGGCCACGGCGTCCAGCTGCTTGTCGGTGATATCGCCGGGGGCGACGCCGGTAGGCTTGAGCGACAGGGTCACGGCGACATAGCCCGGCTTTTTGTGCGCCAGGGTGTTGCGCACACGCCAGCGGGCGAAGCCTGGGTGCTGCTGGTCGAGCGCGGCGAGTTCGGCGTCCTGATTGCCCAGGGCTTTGTACTCGGGGTCGACGAAGTGTTTGGCCACGCGGTGGACTTCGGCGTCGGTCAGGGTGGTCTGGCCGCCGCGCAGGTGTTCCATCTCGGCGTCGACTTTCTGCGCGAACACCTCAGGGGTCAGCGCCTTGACCAGGATCTTGATCCGCGCCTTGTATTTGTTGTCGCGACGGCCATAGCGGTTGTAGACCCGCAGGATCGCGTCGAGGTAGCTCAGCAGGTCCTGCCACGGCAGGAACTCGTTGATAAACGCGCCGACCACCGGGGTACGCCCCAGGCCACCGCCTACCAGTACACGGAAGCCCAACTCGCCGGCGGCGTTGTGGACCGGCTCCAGGCCGATGTCGTGTACTTCGATCGCCGCACGGTCCGATGTCGAGCCATTGATGGCGATCTTGAACTTGCGCGGCAGGTAAGCGAATTCTGGGTGGAACGTGGTCCATTGGCGGACGATTTCACACCAGGGGCGCGGGTCGATCAGTTCGTCGGCGGCAACCCCGGCGAATTGGTCGGTGGTCACGTTGCGCAGGCAGTTACCGCTGGTCTGAATGGCGTGCATCTGCACGGTGGCCAGTTCAGCCAGGATGTCCGGCACGTCTTCCAGCGCCGGCCAGTTGAACTGCACGTTCTGGCGGGTACTGATGTGGGCGTAGCCCTTGTCGAAGTCGCGGGCAATCTTGGCCATCATGCGTGTCTGGCGCGAAGTCAGTTGGCCATAGGGCACGGCCACCCGCAGCATCGGCGCAAAGCGCTGAACATAAAGGCCATTTTGCAGGCGCAGAGGGCGGAACTCTTCTTCGCTCAGTTCACCTGCTAGGTAGCGTCGGGTCTGATCACGGAACTGCTTGACGCGGTCCTCGATGATGCGCTGATCGTATTCGTCGTATACGTACATATAGGTCCTGTTCTCGGCAAATCTGCGCGCACGGCCGCGCACTCCCAACGGAGCCGGGGCACGATACCAGTTTGCGTTTATGCGCAAAAGTGATGTTTGAGTATATGCAAAGAACCAAATCGACTAATGGGAACGATTGTCGGTATACACGCATTTGTCATGCGGGCAATCATCAACTTTACTGTGGGCGAGTCTGAATGCAATCACCTATAAAACCGACAAGAGGCGATGCGATGAGCCATCCGACAAAAGCCCGTAAACCCGACAGTACCGTGGATGCCTGGGCCATTCTATTTCTGATCATTCTCGTGGTAGGGACGGCGGTGTTCTGGGTTGGCCACCAGTAAACAGCGTTGACTGAGCCTCGAATGACTGTCCGATTGCCAGTATCATGGCGGTCAATGTTCAAGGCTTGAATAACCATGGTGAAGGTTCTGTTTGCGTGTGTGTGGTTGCTGGGGCCAGCATTTTGTGGCGTGGCTCAGGCGGCGTCGGTGGTGTTTCTCAACCCGGGCATGTCGACGGAAACCTTTTGGGTCAGTTACGCGCAATTCATGCAGGCCGCGGCCAAGGACCTCGGCCTGGATTTGCGCGTGCGCTATGGCGAGCGCGATCTTCACACCACATTGGTCCAGGCCCGGGAGGAACTGCAAGGCCGCGAGCGGCCGGATTATCTGGTGCTGGTCAATGAGCAGTATGTCGCCCCGCAGATTCTGCGCATGGCCCAGGGCAGTGGGGTGAAATTACTGGTGGTGAACAGCGCGCTGACCGCCGACCAGGTGCAATTGTTGGGCGCCCGCACGGGCATCGATCTGATCGGAAGCCTGGTCGCCGACGACGAAGAGGCCGGCTACCTGATGCTCAAGGACATGTTGCGCCAGCACGGCCGTGTTGCGCCCGGCGAATCCCTCGACCTGCTGGCCTTCTCCGGCATCAAGACCACTCCCGTTGCCCTGTTGCGAGAGCAGGGCATGCACCGGGCGCTGGCCGAACACCCCGAGGTGCGCCTGCGTCAGTTGGTTTATGGAGAGTGGAGCCGCGAGCGCGCCTTCGAGCAAGCGACGCAGCTGTTCAAGCGTTACCCGCACACGGCGCTGGTGTGGTCGGCCAACGATCAGATGGCGCTGGGTGCCATGCAGGCGTTTCGGGACAGCGGGCGCGTGCCTGGCAAGGACGCGCTGTTCAGTGCGGTCAACAGTTCGCCGGAGATCTTGCAGGCGCGTCTGAACGGGCAGTTGTCGTCCCTGGTCGCCGGGCATTTCACCGTGGGCGGGTGGGCGATGGTGCTGATCAATGATGATGCCAAGGGCGTGGACATCGTCGCTCACGGCGGGCGCGACCGCCAGGAGGCGCTATTCCAACTGATCGATTCCGCCCAGGCGCGGCGCTTGCTGGGGCCCATGCCGACGGTAAATTTCCGCGCACTGTCCGCCCTGGGCAAGCCTGCGTCCTATGGTTACCCCTTCAGCATGCGTCTGTTGCTGCACTAGACCCCGGCCAGCAGCAACACCAGTTTGACGATGCCGAACAGCGTCAAGGCAAACACCACTGTGAACAGAATGCCCAGGACCACAAAGTGGCTGGGCTTGCCATGGGTAAAGTCGCGGGCGCGGTTCTTGCCGCTCTGCACGCCAAAGGCTGCGGCGACGACGCTGTGCAGCATCTGCCACAGGGTAGGCGGTTTGTTGTTGGCTGGATCGTCCATACGTGCCTCGACACAAGATGTGTGAGGCAAGCATAGACAATCTGCGCGTGCTTAGTTGTCGTAACCCAGGTTCGGTGCCAACCAGCGCTCGGTCACGGCCAGGTCCTGGCCTTTGCGTGCGGTGTAGCTCGCCACCTGGTCTTTGTCGACCTTGCCCACGGCGAAGTACTGCGCCTGCGGGTGGGCGAAGTACCAGCCGCTGACCGCAGCCGCCGGGAACATCGCGTAGTGCTCGGTGAGGAACACGCCGCTGCGGCCGGCATGCATCTCGCGGGCCTCAGGGTCCAGCAGTTGGAACAGGGTGCCTTTCTCGGTGTGGTCGGGGCACGCCGGGTAGCCGGGGGCAGGGCGGATGCCGCTGTACTGTTCCTTGATCAGCGCGTCATTGTCCAGTTGCTCGTCCTTGGTATAACCCCAGTAATCTTTGCGCACCTGTTGGTGCAGCCATTCGGCGCAGGCTTCGGCCAGGCGGTCGGCCAGGGCCTTGACCATGATCGAGTTGTAGTCGTCGCCCGCGTCCTGGTAAGCCTTGGCCACTTCCTCGGCGCCGATGCCCGCGGTGGTGATAAACCCTCCCACGTAGTCGGTGATGCCGCTGTCTTTGGGCGCGACGAAGTCGGCCAGGGAGAAGTTCGGCTTGCCGTCGGTCTTGATGATCTGCTGGCGCAGGTGGTGCAAGGTTGCCAGGGGCTGCCCGTCGTCGCCGTAGACTTCCAGGTCATCATCGTTCACCTGGTTGGCCGGCCAGAAACCAAACACCGCGCGAGCGCTGATCAGCTTCTCGTCGATCAGCTTGGCGAGCATTTCCTGGGCGTCGGCATACAGCGCCGTGGCGGCTTCACCCACCACTTCATCGGTGAGGATGCGCGGGAACTTGCCGGCCAGGTCCCAGGAGATGAAGAACGGGGTCCAGTCGATGTATTCGGCGAGCACCTTGAGGTCGATGTTGTCCAGCACCTTGGCGCCGGTAAAGGTCGGCGTGACCGGCGTGTAAGCGCTCCAGTCGAACTGCGGCTTCTTGGCGATCGCCGCCGGGTAGCTCAGGCGTTCGGTGCGTGCGCTGCGGTTCGAGGTGCGCTCGCGCACTTCGATGTATTCCAGGCGGGTCTTCTCGACGAAACCGGCCTTCAATTCCTTGGACAGCAGCTGCGTGGCCACACCCACCGCGCGCGAGGCGTCGGTCACGTAGATCACCGCATCATTGCTGTACTTGGGCTCGATCTTCACCGCCGTGTGCGCCTTGGAGGTGGTGGCGCCACCGATCATCAGCGGCAGGTGGAAGTCCTGGCGCTGCATTTCGCGGGCGACGTGGACCATCTCATCAAGGGACGGGGTGATCAGGCCGGACAGCCCGATGATGTCGCATTTCTGTTCTTTGGCCACCTGCAGGATCTTCTCCGCCGGCACCATCACGCCCAGATCGACGATGTCATAGCCGTTGCATCCCAGCACCACGCCGACGATGTTCTTGCCGATGTCATGCACGTCGCCCTTCACCGTGGCCATGAGGATCTTGCCCTTGGCTTCCGGCTTGTCGCCTTTTTCCAGTTCGATGAACGGGATCAAGTGGGCCACAGCTTGCTTCATCACCCGCGCCGACTTGACCACCTGCGGCAGGAACATTTTGCCCGCGCCAAACAGGTCGCCGACGATGTTCATGCCGGACATCAGCGGGCCTTCGATCACTTCGATCGGGCGCGCGAACGACTGCCGGGACTCTTCGGTGTCTTCGACGATGTGCGTGGTGATGCCCTTGACCAGCGCGTGTTCCAGGCGCTTGTTGACCGGCCAGCCGCGCCATTCCTCGGTTTCGGCTTCCTTGACGCTGCCGTCGCCCTTGTACTTGTCGGCGATGGCGAGCAGGGCATCGGTGCCGTCCGGGGTACGGTTGAGCACCACGTCTTCCACCGCGTCGCGCAGTTCGGCGGGGATCTGGTCGTAGATCTCCAACTGGCCGGCGTTGACGATGCCCATGGTCAGGCCGTTGCGGATCGCATACAGCAGGAACACCGAGTGGATCGCCTCGCGCACCGGGTTGTTGCCGCGGAACGAGAACGACACGTTGGACACGCCGCCGGACGTCAGCGCATACGGCAGTTCGTCGCGGATGTAGGCGCAGGCGTTGATGAAGTCGACGGCGTAGTTGTTGTGCTCTTCGATACCGGTGGCGACCGCGAAGATGTTCGGGTCGAAGATGATGTCTTCCGGCGGGAAGCCGACTTCATTGACCAGGATGTCGTAGGAGCGTTTGCAGATCTCTTTCTTGCGCGCTTCGGTGTCGGCCTGGCCGGCTTCGTCGAAGGCCATCACCACCACGGCGGCACCGTAGCGTTTGCACAGCTTGGCGTGATGGATGAACTGCTCGACGCCTTCCTTCATGCTGATGGAGTTGACGATGCCCTTGCCCTGGATGCACTTGAGGCCGGCTTCGATCACTTCCCACTTGGAGGAGTCGATCATGATCGGCACGCGGGAGATGTCCGGCTCGCCGGCAATCAGATTGAGGAAGGTCACCATGGCCTTCTTCGAATCGAGCATGCCTTCGTCCATGTTGATGTCGATCACCTGGGCGCCGGCTTCCACCTGCTGCAGGGCGACTTCGAGGGCTTCGGTGTAGTTGTCTTCGCGGATCAGCCGGGCGAAACGGGCGGAGCCGGTGATGTTGGTACGTTCGCCGACGTTGACGAACAACGACTGGCGATCGATGGTGAACGGCTCCAGGCCCGACAAACGGCAGGCCTTGGGGATGTCCGGGATCTGGCGCGGCGCGTAACCGGCCACGGCCTTGGCGATGGCTTCGATATGCCCCGGCGTGGTGCCGCAGCAGCCGCCGACGATGTTCAGGAAGCCGCTCTGGGCGAATTCTTCGATGACTTTGGCGGTTTGCGCCGGCAATTCGTCGTATTCGCCGAATTCGTTGGGCAGGCCGGCGTTAGGGTGCGCGGACACATAAGTGTTGGCCTTGTTCGACAGCTCTTCGAGGTACGGACGCAACTCGCTGGCGCCCAGGGCGCAGTTGAGGCCCACGGAAATCGGCTTGGCGTGGCTGACCGAGTTCCAGAACGCTTCGGTGGTCTGGCCCGACAGGGTGCGGCCGGAGGCGTCGGTGATGGTGCCGGAGATCATGATCGGCAATTCGAAGCCCAGCTCTTCGAATACACCCTGCACGGCAAAGATCGCGGCCTTGGCGTTGAGGGTGTCGAAAATGGTTTCGATGAGGATCAGGTCCGCGCCGCCTTCGATCAGGCCCTTGGTGGCCTCGGTGTAGTTCTCCACCAGTTCATCGAAGGTCACGTTGCGGTAGCCGGGGTTGTTCACATCCGGCGACAGCGAGCAGGTACGGCTGGTCGGGCCGAGCACGCCGGCGACGAAGCGTGGCTTGTCCGGCGTCTCCAGGGTCTTGGCGTCGGCCACCTTGCGCGCGACGCGGGCACCTTCTACGTTCAACTCGTAGGCGAGCGACTCCATGCCGTAATCGGCCTGGGACACTTGGGTGGCGTTGAAGGTGTTGGTTTCGAGGATGTCGGCGCCGGCATCCAGGTACGCCTTCTCGATGGAGGCGATGACGTCCGGACGGCTGAGCAGCAACAGGTCGTTGTTACCCTTGACGTCGCTCGGCCAGTCGGCAAACCGTTTGCCGCGGTAGTCCTGTTCTTCCAGCTTATAGCTCTGGATCATCGTGCCCATGCCGCCGTCGAGGATCAGGATGCGTTCCTTGAGGGCTTGGTGAAGGGCTTGCAGACGAGCGCTACGATCGGACATGGGACTACTCTGTTCAGGCATTACGGAGGGCGTGGATCATAGCAAACCTGTGTGGATTTGGAGCATGTGCAGGTTTTGCATGAATATCGTTCATGTTGGTGCGCGTGTTAGATCGGTAGAATCCGCGGGGTTTTCTATTTTGGCTTCATATCGGGACCAGGCTCATGCCGTATCGCATCATCATCAGCTTCGTTTTGTTGCTGATTGGCAGCACTACACAGGCCCAAGATCCCGCTCCGGCGCTTTCCTACACCCGTGATATCCAACCGATCTTCACTGAGAAGTGCGTGGCGTGCCATGCCTGCTACGACTCGGCCTGCCAGTTGAACCTGGGCAGTGGCGAGGGCGCGGCGCGGGGGGCGACCAAGGTACTGGTCTACGATGGTGATCGCAGTCAGGCGACCAAGCCGACGCGTCTGTTCTACGACGCGTTCGGCAAGGCTGCCTGGCGGCACGAAGGCTTCACTTCCGTGCTCGACGCCCAAGGCAGCCAGGCTGCGTTGATGGCGCGCATGCTCGAACTGGGCCACAGCCGCGCGCCGTTGCAGCCCAACGGCAAGCTGCCGGACGACATCGTGCTGGGCCTGAACCGCGAGAACATGTGCCCGCTGCCAGAGGAGTTCGACACTTACGCCGACGTGCACCCCAATGAAGGCATGCCGCTGGCCGTGACCGGCTTGAGCGACCAGCAGTACCAGACCCTGCGACGCTGGCTGGCCTCAGGTGCGCCGATTGACCAGCAGGGAGTGGCGCCAAGTGCCCAGGAAGCCGCGCAAGTGCTGCAGTGGGAAAACCTGCTCAACGCCCCCGGCGCCCGCGAAAGCCTGGTCGCCCGCTGGCTGTTTGAACACCTGTTTATCGCACATCTGTATTTCGAAGGCGGTGAGCCGGGGCATTTCTTCCAGTGGGTCCGCTCGCGCACCCCCAGCGGGCAGCCGATCGACCTGATCAATACCCGTCGCCCCAACGACGATCCCGGTACCCGGATCTACTACCGGCTGTGGCCGATACAAGGGGTGATCGTCCATAAGACCCACATCACGTACCCGCTCAGCGCGGCGAAAATGGAACGGGTCAAAGCCTTGTTCTACAGCGGCGACTGGCAGGTCAGCGCCTTGCCGGGCTACGGTCCGGGCCGTCGTGCCAACCCGTTCGAGACGTTCGAGGCGATTCCGGCCCAGGCGCGCTACCAGTTCATGCTCGATAATGCCGAGTACTTTGTCCGCACCTTCATCCGCGGCCCGGTGTGCCGGGGCCAGATCGCCACGGACGTGATCCGCGACAATTTCTGGGCGCTGTTCCAGGCCCCCGAACACGACCTGTACATCACCGATCCGCTCTATCGCGGCCGGGCCACGCCGTTGCTGGCAATGCCCGGGCAGAACGACGACGTGGGCAGCGTGCTCAGCCTGTGGCTCAAGTACCGTGACAAGCGCAACGAGTACGAAGCGCTGCGTCGCTACCGCTATGGCGAGTTGCCGGCGCCCGGTTGGTCGACGCTGTGGGCCGGCAACGACAATGCGTTGTTGAGCATCTTCCGTCACTTCGACAGCGCGTCGGTCAATAAAGGCCTGATCGGTGAAGTCCCGCAGACGATGTGGTTGTTCGATTATCCGTTGCTGGAGCGCACCTACTACCAATTGGTGGTCAACTTCGACGTGTTCGGCAACGTCTCCCATCAGGCCCAGACCCGCTTGTACTTCGACCTGATCCGCAATGGCGCCGAACAGAACTTCCTGCGCCTGATGCCGGCCAATTCGCGGGACGATTTCCTCGACGATTGGTATCAGAACGGCGGCAAGGTCAAGTTGTGGATGGACTATGAGTCGATCGACGGCGATAAACCCACCGGCCTGAAACTGAATGAAAAAGACCCGAAACGCGATTTCGTCAACCAGTTGCTGGCGCGTTATGGCGACCTCAATGCCAGCCCGGACCCGATCAATCGCTGTGTCGGCGCCTACTGCTCGCGGCCGGGCCTCGAACCGGTGCTGCGCGATGCCGAGCAGGCCCTGAGTCGCCTGACGTTGCGCCCGGCGGCGGGGCTCAAGGTCATCGACCAATTGCCGGAAGCGACCATGCTGCGCATCGAAACCCGCACCGGTCATCGTGAGGTCTACAGCCTGCTGCGCAACCGTGCCCACAGTAATGTCGCGTTCATGCTGGGTGAGGCTTCTCGCTATCAACCGGGCCTGGACACGTTGACGGTCTACCCCGGCGTGCTGAGCAGTTATCCGAACTTCATGTTCAATATCCCGGCCGAGCAAGTGCCGGCGTTCGTCGCGGCCATGGAAAGTGCCCGCGACGCCCAGCACTTCGAGAAGATCGTCGATCGTTGGGGTGTGCGCCGCAGCCATCCGCAGTTCTGGGAGTACTTCCACGATCTGTCGACCTACATCCGCGAAACCACGCCGGTGGAAGAGGGTGTGCTGGATATGAACCGCTATGAAAACCTCTGACGGCGATGGCGAGGCTTTTCCGACAAAATTACTGGGGCTTTGTATCTGCGTAATATTTTGGCGTAAACTGCCGACAAGCCTGTGAGGAGTTTCCATGACTGCCATAACCATTACCGACGCCGCCCACGATTACCTGGCTGACCTGCTGTCCAAGCAGAACACCCCGGGTATCGGCATCCGCGTCTTTATCACCCAGCCTGGCACCCAGTACGCCGAGACGTGCATCGCCTACTGCAAGCCGGGCGAAGAGAAGCCGGAAGACACCGCGCTGGGGCTGAAAAGCTTCACCGCGTATATCGATGCCTTCAGCGAAGCGTTCCTCGACGACGCGGTGGTCGACTACGCCACTGACCGCATGGGCGGCCAATTGACCATCAAGGCGCCGAACGCCAAGGTGCCGAACGTCAATGCCGACAGCCCGGTCAACGAGCGCATCAATTACTACCTGCAAACCGAGATCAACCCTGGGCTGGCCAGCCACGGTGGGCAGGTCAGCTTGATCGACGTGGTGGATGACGGTATCGCCGTATTGAAGTTCGGCGGCGGCTGCCAGGGCTGCGGCCAGGCGGATGTGACCCTGCGTGAAGGCATCGAGCGTACCTTGCTGGAGCGCATTCCGGAGCTCAAGGGCGTTCGTGATGTGACTGACCATACGCAGAAAGAAAACGCCTACTACTGAGTCAGGTGTTCACTGCGAGCAAAAAAACGGCGCCCCGTGAGCGCCGTTTTTTTATGCTTAAAATTCAGATGCTTACGCGACCTACCTAACGCTGAACATTAAGTGTGGGAGGGAGCTTGCTCCCGATAGCGGCGGGTCAGTCGACTTATCAAGCAACAGATACACCGCTATCGGGAGCAAGCTCCCTCCCACATTTTACTTTGTGTTTGTTTAGTTAAATCAGTGTTTTATGTTTGTTTTTTGATGTTTTTGATTAGGGGCGGTACAGGTGTACATGCCCGGCCCGATACAGCGACGACGCGCTGAAACTGTCACTGGCCAGCACCCGACCCACCACAATCAGCGCCGTGCGCCTGAAGCCTTTGGCCGCGACTTTGTCGGCAATGTCCGCCAAGGTGCCGACAGCCCAATCCTGATCCGGCCAGGTCGCGCGGTGTACCACGGCAATCGGGCAATCCGCGCCATAGTGCGGCAGCAGTTCGGCGACGATCTTCTCCAGGTGATTGACCCCCAGATGAATCGCCATGGTCGTGCCGTGACGGGCCAGGCTGTCGAAGTCTTCACCGGCGGGCATGCGGGTTTTATCGGCGTAGCGGGTGAGAATCACGCTCTGGGCGATGTCCGGCAGGGTCAGTTCAGTCTCCAGCAGCGCCGCGCAGGCGGCCACGGCGGTGACGCCGGGAATGATCTGGAACGCAATGCCCAGCTCGCGCAACAGGCGGATCTGTTCGCCAATTGCGCCGTACAGGCTTGGATCGCCGGAGTGGACCCGCGCCACATCCTGGCCCTTGGCATCGGCGGCCTTGATCAGCTCGATGATCTGTTCCAGGTGCAGTTCGGCGCTGTTGACCACCTGTTCGGCCTGATGCCCCTCCAGTACCGCCGCCGGCACCAGCGACCCTGCATAGATGATCACCGGGCAACTGCGGATCAGCCGCTGGCCTTTGACGGTGATCAATTCCGGGTCGCCGGGGCCGGCGCCGATGAAGTAGACGGTCATGGAGAAATCCTGTGAAAAAACGCGCGAGCATGAGGAACGCTCATGATCGGAAGCGGCGATTATCGCGGTTTCAGTCGACGCAGGCCAATGCCAAGGTGGCCCGGGCGGATTTTTTGCGCGGGACCAACAGGCGCGCAGGGGCGCCGCCGAGTTGTTCGGTCAGGGCCAGGGCGGCGCTTTCGGCGATGCCGTAACAACCGGTATGGGCAAAGGCGACGGCAGACCTGTGGCTCAGGCGGTCGTCATACATCGCCAGGTGCGCCGCGCTGAAGCAGTGCAGCGGCAGGTTCAGCCATTGGGCCAGGGCCAGCAAGCCCGGTTCATCCTGCTTGCGATCAAGGCTGGCCAGGGCGGTGATGCGATGGCGCTCGATACCGCCCTCGGCGAGGGCGGCGTCCAGCAGGTCCAGCAGGGCTTGAAACTCGCAGCCGCGCTGGCAGCCCAGGCCGACCACGAGGGTCATGCGGTGTATCGATCGTCGCGGTTGCGGCGAAACAACCAGGCGCTGATCAGCCCCAACGCCAACCAGAACGCGATGTTGGTCAGTTGCGAGGCGATCTTGAACTGTGCTTCCAGGGCCTCAGGGGCCAGCATCGAATGCACTTCAGGTTGCGGAGCGCCAATCACATGAGGCACCACGAGGATCGCCGCGCCCAGCGCCTTGAGCAGCCAGTTGCCACCGAATACCAGCAGCGCGATACCGGCCGCGGTTGAGGCCGCCGTGCCGATCCACCAGATCTGCCGTTGTGCCAGGTCGGCGGCGGCAGTGCCCGGCAATTCCGGCGGCAGGCCCAGGGTTGGCGCCAGCACGAAGGTCGCGTAACCGGCCAGGCCCCACAGCAGGCCTTGAGCCGTGCGAGTCGGCGCGCGCAGGGTGTAGAGCCCGGCGAGCATCAAGGCGAAACCGACCGCCACCACCAGATTGCCGCCGGTGGTCGACAGCACGCGCTGCCAGCCGTCTTCCGGCTCCCAGGCTTCGGCGTCATGGGCGTGTGCAGCGGTGCCGGCGGCGTGCTCGTGTACCACTTGCGTCGCGGCCGGGGCTTTTTCAAAGGTTTCCGCCTGCATGATCAGCGGGGCGACCCAGAAACTTTGCAGCAAGGTCAACAACAGGGCGGCCAGCAGCCCACTGAAACCTGCGGTTTGCGCAATACGCTTGATCATGTCGGCAGGTCTCAATGGCACGGGAACGCGGCGCTGTGGCGGGTATCGTGGGCGGCGTTGTGTACCGCTTCGATATGCGAGAACCCGGCGAAATACACCAGGCACGCGCCGAGGATCGACGCGCCGATGGCGGCGCCCAGGCGTTGGCTCAGGGTGGCGGTGCTGCTGGTGCTAGACGAGGTGCTGCTGATGATCGACATGGCGCGTCCCTTCAGGGGTTCAGGGTGACACGAGCGCATGCAAAACCCGCGAGCCAGGCACGCAGGGTTCAAACAGCGCCCGCCCACCGCGGGTTTGTTAGATGATTTTTTTCGGGCCGGTCTCCGGGCTTGCGAGGGGGCTCTTGAACTGAGTCCTGAAAGCATCGCCTTCCCATGCACAAAGCACAGTGGCTGTGACGCTTCGCTCGCTTACCGTTGCGGGGGCAGCACCGGACTGGTCATATCGCTATGACGCACCGGTTTCCCGTTTCACCCTGTGAAGGGCACCCGAAACAAGGTGTGTAGGAAAGCATGCAGGGCGACGGTAGTCAAATTGACTGAGCCCCTGTAGCCTTGCACCCTCGAGGTTCTTCGGCCCAGGCCGGAGCTAAGAAGGGAACGCGGTTCAAGCCGCGGCTGCCCCCGCAACTGTGAAGGGTTTATCTGACTGCCACGCCACTGCCATCAAGGCGGGAAGGCGCAGCCAGCGCCGGTCGCAAGACCCGCAAGCCCCAAGCCAGGAGACCTGCCTCGCAACCGATTTTTCAATTCAACCGGGCGGGGTGATCCGGTGACGAAATCTGCTGCTGCGCGTCGCGCAGGGCCTATCGTCCCGTATGCCCGCCCCCAAGGGCATCCGATGAAAACACTGGCCAAACTCCCCGTCACCATCGTTACCGGCTTTCTCGGCTCGGGCAAAACCACCTTGCTGCGCCATATGCTCGATAACGCCCAGGGCCGTCGCATCGCGGTGATCGTCAACGAGTTCGGCGAGCTGGGCATCGACGGTGAAATCCTCAAGCAGTGCTCCATCGGCTGCACCGAGGAAGAAGCCAACGGCCGCGTGTATGAACTGGCCAACGGCTGCCTGTGCTGCACCGTGCAGGAAGAGTTCTTCCCGGTGATGCGCGAACTGGTTGCCCGTCGCGGCGACCTTGACCATATCCTCATCGAAACCTCCGGCCTGGCCCTGCCAAAACCTTTGGTCCAGGCGTTCCAGTGGCCGGAAATCCGCAACGCCTGCACGGTCGATGCGGTGATCACCGTGGTCGACAGCCCCGCCGTGGCGGCCGGCACCTTCGCCGCCTTCCCGGATCAGGTCGACGCCCAGCGCAAACTCGACCCGAACCTGGACCACGAATCACCGCTGCATGAACTGTTCGCCGACCAACTGGCCAGCGCCGACCTGGTGATCCTCAACAAGTGCGACCTGATCAGCCCCGACGACCTGGCCCGCGTGCGCCTGGAAGTCGCCGAAGAGTTGCCGCCGGCGGTGAAGATCATCGAAGCCAGCAGCGGTCGGGTACCGCTGGACGTGCTGATCGGCCTGGGCGCCGGCTCCGAAGAGCACATCGACGGCCGCCACAGCCATCACGATCATCATCACGAAGGCGAAGACGATCATGATCACGATGCGTTCGACTCCATTTCCATCGACCTGCCCCAGTCCGACGAAGCCCTGCTGCTCGACGCCCTGAGCCAATTGGTGGTGCAGCACGGCATCCTGCGCGTCAAAGGCTTCGCGGCGATCCCGAACAAGCCGATGCGCCTGCTGATCCAGGGCGTGGGCACGCGCTTCGACAAACACTTCGACCGCGCCTGGAGCGCCGACGAAGCGCGCATCACGCGCCTGGTGCTGATCGGCCAGGACCTCGACGCGGCGGGCCTCGAAGCGCAATTGCGCGCCGCCCTCAGCGTTTAACCCATGCACCTGCTCAGGACCCAGCCCGGCGGTTTCGTCGCGGACGACAACATTGCCGACCTTGGGCAAACCCCCGCCGAGCTGGTGATCCTGTGCAGCGGCGACTCCAGCCTGGCGCTGCTGGCCGAAGCGGCCCAGCAGTTGCCCGAGGATTACCCGAGCCTGCGCCTGGCCAACCCGATGCAGGTGCAGAACCATGCATCGGTGGACCTGTACGTCGATGAAGTGCTGCGCCACGCCAAGGTCATCCTGATTTCCCTGCACGGCGGCATCGGCTATTGGCGTTACGGCGTTGAGCGTCTGGTCGCGTTGGCCGAGCGCGGCGTCACGCTGATCCTGGTGCCGGGGGATGACCGCCCGGACCCTGAGCTCAGCGGCCTCAGCACCGTGGATGCCGCAGCGCGTGACCGCCTATGGCAGTTCCTGCGCCAGGGCGGCCTGGGTAATGCGCTGGATTTTTATCGCTGCCTGGCCAGCGCCTACCTGGGCCGCGACTATGCCTGGGCCGAGCCGCAAACCCTGGCGCGCAGCGCGATTTATCACCCGCGTACAGCCAATGCGTGCCTCAACGACTGGCAGTTGGATTGGAATCCTGAGTGCCCGGTGGCGGCGGTGCTGTTCTACCGCTCCCATCTGCAAGCGGCCAATACCGGTTTTATCGATGTGTTCTGCCAGCGTCTGCAGGCGGCGGGCCTGAATCCGTTGCCGATGGCGGTGGCCAGTCTGAAGGAGCCCGGCTGCCTGACGGCGGTCGAGGACTGGCTGGATGAGGTCGGGGCGGCGGTGATTCTCAACACCACGGGCTTTGCCCAGTCCAGCCCCGAAGCGCCGCATTTGCGCCCGTTTCGCCGCAACATCCCGGTGATCCAGGCGATTTGCGCCCAGGACAACCAACCCGCCTGGCAGGCCAGCGAACAAGGCCTCGGCCCGCGCGACCTGGCGATGCACATCGCCTTGCCGGAACTGGACGGACGCATCATCAGCCGACCGATCAGCTTCAAGGACCTGGCCTGGCGCAGTGAGCGCAGCCAGTCGGACGTGGTGTGCTACCGCGCAGCGCCGGAGCGCATGGACTTTGTCGCTGAACTGGCGCGCCGTTGGGTCGAACTGGCGCGGGTGCCGAATGCCGACAAGCGCATCGCCCTGATCCTGGCCAACTACCCGACGCGCGACGGCCGCATCGGCAACGGCGTCGGCCTGGACACGCCGGCGGCGGCGCTGAATATCCTGCGGGCCTTGCAGACCGAGGGTTATCCGCTGCCCGAAATCCTGCCGGAAAGTGGCACCGCGCTGATCCACGAACTGCTCGGTGGCGTCACCAACGACCTGGACAACCTCGACCTGCGCCCGTGCCACCAAAGCCTGGGCCTGGACGACTACGAGGCGATGTTCAAGCGCCTGCCCGAAGCCAACCGCCAGGCGGTGCTGGAACGCTGGGGCACGCCGCACAACGACCCGATGTGCCGCGATGGCCGCCTGATGATCGCCGGCCTGCGCCTGGGCTTGACGTTTATCGGCATCCAGCCGGCCCGCGGTTATCAGGTGGACGCCAGCGCGGTGTACCACGACCCGGACCTGGTGCCGCCTCACGCTTACCTGGCGTTCTATTTCTGGTTGCGCCACACCTACGGCGCTCACGGCGTGATCCACGTCGGCAAGCACGGCAACCTGGAATGGCTGCCGGGCAAGGGCGTCGGGCTGTCGGAAAATTGCTGGCCCGACGCGCTGCTCGGGCCGCTGCCGAATATCTATCCGTTTATCGTCAACGACCCGGGCGAGGGCGCCCAGGCCAAGCGCCGCACCCAGGCGGTGATCATCGATCACTTGATGCCGCCGCTGACCCGTGCCGAAACCTACGGGCCGCTGCGCGACCTGGAGCTGTTGGCGGACGAATACTACGAAGCGCAACTGCTCGACCCGCGCCGCGCCCGCGAGCTGCAAAAGGACATCCTCAAGCTGGTGCGCGAAACCCGTATCGACCAGGAGCTTGAACTGGACAGCGAGGCCGACGCGGCGATCTGGCTGCCGCGCCTGGATACCTACCTGTGTGACCTGAAGGAATCGCAGATCCGCGACGGCCTGCATATCTTCGGCGAGTCGCCCCAGGGCCGCTTGCGTATCGACACCTTGCTCGCGTTGCTGCGTATCCCGCGTGGCGACGGCCGAGGCGCGCAATCGAGCCTGTTACGGGTATTGGCCAAGGCCTTCGAGCTGGGTTTCGACCCGCTGGACTGCGCCCTCGCCGAACCCTGGACCGGACGCTGCCCGGAGGTGTTGCAAACCATCGATCCACAGCGGTGGCGCACCGCTGGTGATACCCGCGAGCGCCTGGAGCTGTTCGCTGCACGGTTGATCGAACAGGCGCTGGTGGGGCCGCTGGAACAGCTGGAAGAGCCCGGTTGGGAGGACGTCAAATCCGTCATCGAAAGCCTGCGCAGTGTCGTGGCGCCACGCCTGGATGGGTGCGGCCCGGCAGAAATGCGCGGCCTGCTCGATGCCCTGGGCGGCCGCTTCGTGCCGGCGGGCCCAAGCGGCGCGCCGAGCCGGGGGCGTCTGGATGTGCTGCCCACCGGGCGCAATTTTTTCAGCGTCGACGTGCGCAACCTGCCGACCACCACTGCCTGGCGCATCGGTTTCCAGTCGGCCAACCTGATTCTCGAGCGGCACCTGCAAGACCACGGCGACCACCTGCGCCAGCTCGGCCTGTCGGTGTGGGGCACCGCGACCATGCGTACCGGCGGCGATGATATCGCCCAGGCCATGGCCCTGATGGGGGTACGCCCGGTGTGGGCCACGGGCAGCCAGCGGGTGGACGACTTCGAAATCCTGCCGATCAGCCTGCTGGACCGCCCGCGTGTCGACGTGACTTTGCGCGTGTCCGGGTTCTTCCGGGATGCCTTCGCCAACCTGATCCGCCTGTTCGATGCGGCGGTACAAGCGGTGGCGGCGCTGGACGAGCCTGACGATATGAACCCGCTGGCCGCCAAGGTCCGTTGCGAGCGCCAGGCATTGCTTGAGTCCGGCCTGGACGAGGCCGCGGCGGCGAAACAGGCGGGCTGGCGTATTTTCGGGGCCAAGCCGGGTGCCTATGGCGCGGGCGTGCAGGGCGCGATCGACGGTCGCTTGTGGCAAAGCCGCGAGGACTTGGCCGAGGTCTACCTGAATTGGGGTGGCTACGCCTATGGTGGCGCCGACGAGGGCACCGCCGCCCGCGGGCAATTCGCCCAACGCCTGAGCCAGGTGCAGGCGGTGCTGCAAAACCAGGACAATCGCGAGCACGACCTGCTCGATTCCAACGATTACTACCAATTCCAGGGCGGCATGCTCGCCGCCGTGGAAACCCTGAGCGGCGACAAGGCTGCCAGCTACCATGGCGACCACAGCCAGCCGGACGTGCCGAAGATCCGCACCTTGAAGGAAGAGCTGAACCGGGTGATCCGTGCCCGCGCCGCCAACCCCAAGTGGATCGAAGGCGTGAAGCGTCATGGCTATAAAGGTGCGTTCGAGATGGCGGCGACCGTGGACAATCTGTTCGCCTTCGACGCCACCACCGCGCTGATCGACGATCACCAATACGCCTTGCTCGCCGACGCCTACCTACTCGACCCCGACACCCGCGCCTTTGTGCTACAGCGCAACCCTGATGCCCTGCGGGACATGACCGAGCGCCTGCTCGAAGCCCAGCAGCGTGGCATGTGGCAAGCGCCGGGGGCGTATCGCGAGGCGTTGGAAAACCTGTTGCTGGATATAGAAGAAGACAGCTGATGACTGATATTCCCCATTTCCCGCTGTCGGCCGTGGTCGGTGCCGATGACCTGAAACTCGCGCTGTGCCTGACCGCCATCGACCCGAAGATCGGCGGCGTGCTGATCGAAGGCCCGCGCGGCATGGCCAAGTCCACCCTGGCACGTGGCTTGGCGGACCTGTTGGCCAGCGGTCAATTCGTCACCTTGCCGTTGGGCGCCACCGAGGAGCGCCTGGTCGGCACCCTGGACCTGGATGCGGCATTGGGCGAAGGCCGCGCGCAGTTTTCACCCGGCGTGCTGGCCAAGGCGGATGGTGGGGTGTTGTATGTCGACGAGGTCAACTTGCTGCCCGATCATTTGGTGGACCTGCTGCTGGACGTGGCCGCCAGCGGCACCAACCTGATCGAGCGCGACGGCATCTCCCACCGGCATGCGGCGCGCTTTGTGCTGATCGGCACGATGAACCCGGAGGAGGGTGAGTTGCGTCCGCAGTTGCTCGACCGCTTCGGCTTCAATGTGGCCTTGAGCGGGCAAACCGTGCCGGCCGAGCGTGGGCAGATCATCCGCCGGCGCCTCGACTTCGACAGCGACCCCGTGGCCTTCTGCGCGTTGTGGGCCGAACCGCAGGCCGCCCTGCGCGAGCGTTGCACCCGGGCGCGGACCTGTCTCGAGGCCATTGCATTGGATGACGAGGCGCTGGCACAGATCACCCAACGCTGCTTTGCCGCGGGCGTGGATGGTTTGCGCGCCGACCTTGTCTGGTTGCGTGGCGCAAGAGCGCATGCAGCCTGGCGCGGCGCGACCGCCATCGCCGAGGAAGATATCGAAGCCGTGGCCGAGTTTGCCTTGCGCCATCGTCGCCAGGCGCAGTCCCCGCCGCCCAGCCCGCCCAACCATGAGGGCCAGGCGCCTCAAGCGTCCGACACTTCACCCGGCCAAGGCCAGTGGGGCGATATGCCCGCACCGGCCTTGCCCACGGGCGCTCGCCGAGACGTGCCCGCCTGGCCAAAAAAGCCTTAGGCATCTGCCCCCGACCTGACGCGGGGGCGGATGCCCGGCCCAAGGCGGGGCGACTGGATAAAGGCAGGCACGGCAAGTCGCGCGACGCGCAGCAGGGCTCTATCAATTGGCCGGGCACCTTGCTCGGCGGGCGGCCGCAGTCTCGTGAGGACCTGCGTTTCCACCTGCGCAGCCGCTCGGCCCAGCAGTTATGGTTGGTGATTGTCGACGCGTCGGCGTCGACGCGGCGGCATCGTGCATTGACCGATGCCAAAGGGTTATTGGCGCAACTGTTGGATGACGCCTACCGCCAGCGGGCGCGCATGGCATTGCTGACGGCGAGCGGGCAGTCGCCGAAGTGGCAGGTGCAGGGCCTGAAAGCCGCGAAAAGCCTGGCTGGCTGGCTGGATCAGCTCGGCGCGGGTGGCGGTACGCCGCTGTTGGCCGCGCTGGGCGAGGCGGCGCAATGGCTGGCGGCACGCAGAACGCGTTTCCCTACCGAACAGCAGCGGTTGCTGGTGCTGACTGACGGGCGACTCAAGGAGATTGCCGCATTGCCATCGCTGGAGTGCCCGGGGTTATTGGTCGATATCGAGCGCGGGCCGATTCGGTTGGGGAGGGCGCGAGAACTGGCTCAGCGCCTGTGCTTGGATTATCAACATATCGATAGTTTTTAGGCTCTAAAACCAGATCGGGAAGTGTCGCTCTTGTAAAGTCGAATCTTCCGACATTAATCACCGATAACAAATCTTTACTCTCTGGGCTTTCGCGTCCAGGAGTAAAGGGAATGACTTCCAGCGTACTGCCGAGGGTTCTTTTCGATCATGGCCGGCACACCCTGAGTGTGCGCAACATCGAAGCCCGTCTCGACGTGTTGGCCTTTGAAGGCCGCGAACACCTGAGCCAGCCCTTCACCTATCGCGTGGAATTCACCAGCACCGAACGTGACCTCGCCGCCGAAACCCTGCTTGGCCAGGACGCCCGTTTCAGCCTGCACGCCACCCCGCAAAAACCACCGGCCTCAGGCTTCAGCGCGCCCGCGGTCAAACCGCTGCGCACCTTGCACAGCGTGGTCACCGGCTTCAAGCGCCAATCCGGCTCGAACGACCAGGCCCGTTATGAACTCACTCTGCAGCCGCGCCTGGCCCTGCTCGGCCAAGGCAGACAATTTCGCATCTACCAGCATCAATCCGTGCCGCAGATCGTCGAAAGCATCCTGCGCAGCCGCCACGATTTTGAAGGCCAGGACTTTCTGTTCAGCCTGAAACGCGACTACCCCAGGCGCGAGCAGGTCATGCAATACGGCGAAAGCGACCTGGCCTTCATCGACCGCCTGCTCGCCGACGTCGGCATCTGGTACCGCTTCACCAGCGACGAACGCCTGGGTATCGATGTGGTCGAGTTCTGCGACGATCAGCGCCTCTACCAGTTCGACATCGCGCTGCCGTATCGCCCGCAATCCGGGCTGGGCAGCAGCGGGCAGGACGCGGTGTGGCACCTGCAATCGAACCACCGGGTGGTCGAACAACAGGTGCATATCCGCACCTACCACCCCCGCGACGCCGGCGCCCACCTGAGCGGCGAGATCGACCAGAGCCGCGGCGCCAGCGGCACCTACGGCGAGGCCTACCACTACGCCGAGCCCTACACGACCCTCGGCGACCGGCTGGATCAGGACGAAGACCTGCTCAGTGAAAGCGGCTACTTCTACGCACGCCTGCGCCACGAGCGTTACCTCAACGCCCAGACCCAACTCAGCGGCATCACCAGCAGCGCCACGTTGGCGCCGGGGCAGGTGCTGCACATCTCCGGCGGCGCGCCCCAAGCCTTCACACCGGGCGCGGTGATCACCGGCCTGACCACCACCGCCGCCCGCGACAGCAGCTTGGTCGCGACCTTCCAGGCCATACCCTATTCAGACACCGTGTGCTTTCGCCCCGCACTGCAGCCCAAACCCCAAATCGCCGGCACCGTCCCGGCCCGCGTCACCAGCCCACAGGCCAACGACCCCTACGGCCACATCGACCTCGAAGGGCGCTACAAGGTCAACTTCCTGTTCGACCGCGACACCTGGAAACCCGGCGAAGAAAGCCTATGGCTACGCCTGGCCCGCCCCTACGCCGGAGATACCCACGGCCTGCACCTGCCGTTGATTCCCGGCACCGAAGTGGCCATCGCCTTTGAACAAGGCGACCCAGACCGGCCCTACATCGCGCACGCGTTGCACGATAGCCAGCATGTCGATCATGTGACCTTGCGTAACTACAAACGCAACGTGCTGCGTACCCCGGCGAACAACAAGCTGCGGATGGATGACACGCGGGGGCGGGAGCATATCAAGGTCAGTACTGAGCACAGTGGTAAGAGCCAGCTGAACCTGGGGCATTTGGTAGATGGTCAGCGTAAAAAACGTGGGGAAGGGTTTGAGCTGCGCACGGATAGTTGGGGGAGCATTCGTGCAGGCAAAGGGTTGTTCATCAGTGCGGATATACAGGCCAAGGCTTCTGGTGATGTGCTCACCATGGCGCCAGCCACCGATCTGGTCGCGGGAGCCACACAACAAATCGCTGATTGGCAGGCAATCGCCCAGTCTCATCGCAGTCGCAAACCCGCCATTGATGGTCTGCAACAGTTCCAGGACCACGCCAAAGACCTGAACGCCTCGGCCATCCTACTCAGTGCGCCCAAGGGCATTGGCGCGGTAACCCCTGAAAGCCTGCTGCTCAAAAGCGGCGAGGCGATGTATGTGCAAAGCAACGATGAGATCAACCTGGCTGCCGCTCAACGGCTGTCCGTCCATGCGAATCAGGCCATTTCCCTGCTTGCCCAGCAGGAAGGCATGCGCCTGGTGTCCGGCAAGGGGCCGCTGGAAATCGAATCCCACAACGACGTGTTGAATCTGATTGCCCAGCAAGACATCACCCTGCAGACCGTACAGGGGCATCTGCAACTGACGGCTAAAAACGGCATCACCTTGGCGTGTGGTGGCGGGTATATCCGCATCACACCAACCGGAGCCATCGACATCCACACCCCGGGCAAGCTCAACCTTAAAGGCCAACACGTCTGGGAAACCACGACCAGCCAGCGCTTTCCTTTGCGTGAGTTGCCGCAGTCGGTGTGCGAAGAGTGCCTGAAAATTGCTCAACCGCAAGCAGCGGGCGCGGTCATGCGCGCCACCGACTGAGGGTAGAAAAATGCAAGAACACTACACACGCTGGATCGAGCAAATAGAAAACCTGTGCGGTTCCGCGAACGTGGGGCATGTCGATGTCGTGGTTGATCAAGCCGCCTGGGATGTATCCCTATTGCCGGCCCTTCGCCTTATGGAACCGGGCATGCGCTGGTTTTCTTTATTCAGTGCAACACCAGAAGAGGCACTGTTGACGCAGGCGCCCATTTTGATGCGAATCAACCTTGACGACTGGCGGCACAAAGCCTGGCTGGAAGAATTGATTGAGCAAGTCGGGCATCTGCCACGCCTCATGCTGTTGATTTCACCTATGCCGTTTGATGTTTTGGCTAAGTCCCTTCAGGGGCTCTCGCAGCTTGAGTGGGGAGGCCAGTCGGGATTGCTGCGCTTCTATGACCCCCGCGTAATGCCCGAAGTGTTGGCCAGCGTATTGAGCCCAGAACAGAAAGAGCAATTCCTGCGCGTGACCCTGTTCTGGAGTTGGCTGAACCGGGACCAGCAGCCTGTCTGGCAGCCTGGTACCTATCGGTCGAATCAGCCCCTGGCTGAAACCTTTCCTCCCATCAACTTGGCTGACGCTCAATTTGACCGGTTGGGCAGCATCAGTGACGCACAGAATCTGTTCGAAGTTGCCAGGGCGAGGTTTTCGGAACTTTCCCATGAGCAGTGTTTTGCATGTTGTTATCGCGTAGTGCTGCAAGCCAGTCAAGAAAACTATTTTGGTGACTTGAAATTATACGCAGAGTTGCATTGGAGTAGGGCGGATGTTGTCTAGCTGATAGGCCTTAGTTGTCTGTTGAGCAATACAGGGGGGCATGCCGGACTTTGGTGCGAATAAGGGGTAGAGGATGAGCTATTTAAAAAGCAGCGCTATGTACCAATGGGTGGGCGGTTGTTTGCTTGTTTTACTCGCCGGATGCTCGGTGGGGGAGTCCAAGTTTTTAGCGGGTAATTTGAATGGAGTGAACCACACATCAGCGGCTATTAATCACTTTTCGGTGAATGGCTATGGTGGCGCCAATATATCTCCCCATGGTTATGGTGGTGGGATGTGCTGTGCGATGTTGCCAAGGCAGTGGCAGACAGGCTTGAAGCTTGAAGTGGAGTGGGAAACTGATCCGAACCCCTATGCAAAATCTCCGTCTTTAGGTTCGGATGCATTTCGAACTTTTATGGCCAAACATAAAACCAACTACAAACAACACAGTGCCATAGTGGGTCTCCCAGCTTATGAGATGGAAAAGCTATGTTCATTAAAAGTTCATTTCTTACCGTGCAATCAGATCAAAGTCACAACTGCCTGTATGGCTTATGGCCAACCTGGATATCCGATTAAAGAACCATTGGAAATGAAGGAGCCAGCCGTATGTCCGAAGTGAAGGGCGCCGAATCGGTTTATGTGTCTGACTTTTTCCAAGAAAGGATGTTTATCCAGTGAGTCGCAGGAGGTTCTGAATGAAAGAGGTTTGGCGCAGGTATTTTTCTTGCAGAGCTTAAGTGTGAATAAGGAACATGGGATGAACTATTTAGAAGGCAGTGCTATGTGCCGATGGTTGGGCGGTTGTTTACTTTTGTTACTGGCTGGGTGCTCGGTGGGGGACTCCAAGTTTTTAGCGGGTAATTTGAATGGAGTGAACCACACGTCAGCGGCCATTAATTACTTTTCGGTGAATGGCTATGGTGGCGCCAATATATCTCCGCATGGTTATGGTGGTGGGATGTGCTGTGCGATGTTGCCAAGGCAATGGCAGCCAGGCTTGAAACTTGAAGTGGAGTGGGAAACTGATCCGAGCCCTTACGAAAAAATTAAGCGTAAACCTGATGGATTTAATTTTGATGAGGTTGCGTTGGCTAGGCATGAGGCAAACTATGGGAGATATAGCACCATAGTAGAGCTCCCTCCTTATGAGGGCAGATTGTGTGCGTTGGAAGTGCATTTTTTACCCTGCAATCAAGTCAAGGTCTCCACGTCTTGTTGGCGCTATCCATCACCCAATAGCCCCATCAAGGAACCATTGGAAATGAAGGAGCCAGTCGTATGTCCGAAGTGAAGAACGCTGAGTCGGTTTATGTGCCGGCCATATTTCCCAAGAAAAGGCGCTTGCCCAGCGATTTGCAGAGCGTAAGTGCCAACTACGATCTACAAATGATCGAGGTGGAACAGTACCGCCAAGAGTTGAATGCCCTGCGTGGTTTACGTGGTGCTTCTACCTGCGCACATAGCTTGCATATCAGCTTGTTTTTTGACGGTACTAACAACAACGAACCCTACGACACCCATAAGGCCACGCCGCCCCATCCGACCAATATCGCTCGGCTCTACCACGCCACTCTGGAGCAGCCGGAAAGTGGCTATTTTCGTTATTACATCCCCGGTGTGGGCACCCCCTTTCCTGAAATTGGCGAGCTGGACTTCAGCATGCGCGGGTTGGCCTTCGCCAATCGAGGGGAGGACCGGGTTAATTGGGGGCTATTGCAAATTGCCGATGCGCTGTCCTTCGCCCTGAACAACAAGCAGGGGTTGGATCTGCCAGTCGCCCAGGCCAAGCTCAAAGCCATGGCCACCACCTGGCCGCTGACTGCGCAGGGTAAAAGCAGCCGGCGCCAGGTCATGGCCTCGCTGCTGGAGCCCTTGCGGACCAGGGTCGCGACCGTGCAGCCCAAGGTGCTGGCGATCAAGCTGTTCGTCTATGGTTTTTCCCGTGGGGCGGCCGAGGCTCGGACCTTCGTTACCTGGTTGAGTGAGCTGTTCAATACCCCGCAAGGGGCCGAACACCCAGAGCAGGCATTATTGGGACTGCCGTTGACCATCGAGTTTCTTGGCTTGCTCGACACCGTGGCTTCGGTGGGCAGCGCCCATGCCGCGCCCTTTGCCGACGGGCATATGGACTGGGCCGATGGCACTCAGAAGTTACCCGATGTCAAGGCATTCCCCGAGTGGATCAAGGTCTGCCGGCATTTTGTCGCGGCCCATGAGCAGCGCTTGTGCTTCCCGTTGGACTCGATCCGTTATGCAGATGGCCTTTATCCCCCTTATGCCCGGGAGGTGGTCTACCCCGGTGTGCATTCGGATGTGGGCGGCGGTTACCCACCTGGGGATCAGGGCAAGGCCCGAGGCGGTTCGGGCGAGTTGCTATCGCAGATTGTGCTGCATGACCTGTATGCGGAGGCCTTTGCGGCCGGTGCGCCGTTGACGGTACCTGAGGTGGTGCTGCCGGATAAACTGCGTCAGATTCAGCGGGCGCGCACCATGTCGACAGACAACTTAAAAGAGTTTGCGTTAGATGATCAGCTCATCGACCGCTTCAACGCCTGGCGCAACACCCTGGGCCTAACCGAAGAAACCACCCCGCCAACCCCGTCTAACGGCCCATCCCTACGCCTGGGCCACTCCCTCGAAGACGCCATGGCCGCGCAATTGGCCTGGCTCACTGGCTGGCGCATCGAGCGTCTGGCCCGTGGCAGTTACGTCAATCAACCTTTTTACGGCCAAGCCACACAGACCAATGCATCGCTGGAAGCGGCGCAAAAAGCCAAACGTGAGGCTGAGATAGCCATCGCCAAAGAAAAGCGCAAGGCGGCCCGGGGTCAGGAGAACGAAGCACAGCTTCTGTTGGGAACGGCCAGCCCGCCGGCTTACGAACCGGTAAGGGATCAGCAGCAGATCCGCGAGGCCGCTGTGGAGTTCGAACACGACTACCAAGGTTGGCGGCGCGATCAGACCAGCGTGGCAGGCTGGGTCGTCGATGTGGCGCTTAGGGACACGGTGTACCTGCTCAATGACGACGACGAGCAGCAGGAGTATGAGCGGATCAAGGCCGAGGGTGAAATGCGCGCCAAGGAGCTGTTTGTTGAGCTCGGGAACAACAGCAATAAGTTTCGCGTCAGCGATTCGCCGCAGAAAGCTGCGCTGGTCGCGCTGTTTGACGACCAGATGCATGACTCGCGTGCCTGGTTTATGCACGACGCTACGAGTTCACGGGAGTTGTGGGGGGATTATTTTCGTTACCGCATGGTGTATTTCGGCGACGAAACCAACAAGCGTATGACCCCGGTGGTGGTGGCAGGGCGTGTGGTGGGCATCGCACTGGTACTGGGCGGGGTGTACAGCATCCGTCGTCATGGCTGGAAAGGTCTGGCAGGCACGCTGGCTGGTGCATCAGTGGGCTACCAGGTGATCGATGTCGTCAGTGGCAAAGTGGAGCCTTTCCTGCCAGGGGCGGAGAAAATCCTGCAACCGACCTTCGCGATCGGTGAGGTGGTGGCACAGCAAACACAAGCCATTATCGAGGGTGAAGAAGCCCTGCGCAGGCAGAACATGTTGGAGTATCTGAAACGCACGGGCGGATTGGTCGAGCAGGTTAAGGAGCTGGTGTCATGATGCCCCTGGTACGCATGGGCGACCCACTGCACCCGTTTGGCGGTGAGGTTTTGTCGGGGCACTACAAAGCCTTCGGCAAACCAGTGGCCTGCGTGGATGATCAAGTTCGCTGCAACCTGCATGGCATTACGCACATTATCGAAGGTGCTTCGGGTTCAACCATGGACGGCAAGCCTGTGGCGCTGCACGGCCATCGTTGCGCGTGTGGTTGCCAGTTGGTCAGCACCCTGCCGGCCACTTCAATGGTGGTTGCGCCATGAACCGTCCGCCTGAATACCCCGACGTTATCGAACCGGGCGAGCCGCGTTGGCGCAGTTGGTGGTTGGGGTTGGCACTGCCGTGGGGAGTGCAGTCGGCCGTTTTGCTGATGCTGTGGCCTCAGGAGCGACCGCGCCTGGAATTGTGGCTGTGGAGTGCGGTGCTGCCGCTGTGCTGGGCGCTGATTCTGGCGGTGCGTGTGTTGGTGTGGCAGATCGAGCTGTTCAACCGCAAGGTGTATCTGCGCGCGCTGGAGGCCGCCATGCAGGCTTGGTGGCAACGGCGCTCGCTGGGTTTACCGGTGCAGGATGTGTTGTTGCTCGGCCCGGCGGGTGACATGCAAGAAGACTACCTGAACTTGATGACAAGCGTCTCGCCACCCTTGGCGATACCCGGCGCTACACAGCCCATGTTGCGTTGCCCACTGTCGCTGAGCTTGATCAGCGAGCGTGAACCTGCACTGGCACGGCATCTCGCCCGTTTAACCTTGGCCCTCCCGGGGTTGTCCGAGTGCTGGCCACAGCTGCGGGCAATTGCCTGGGTGGGGGGGAGAGCGGCCAGGCTGCTTTCGTTGAGGCGTTGGTCCGGGCGGGAGTGGTGTTGCCCGAGGCCCGTTTGCTGCTACAGAACCTGACTGATTTGGATGACCTGATCGATACCTTCCATCGCGATTGCCGTGGCGAGGACGACTGGTTGTTGTGCGCCGGCGTAGCGTCGGTGGCAAGTGCCGAAGAGGGCGAGCTGGGGGGTGAAGCGGGTTTCTTCTGGCGAGTGAGCTGGCAGGGGCGGCAGTTGGTGCATCGCGGTGAATACCTTGCAAGCCAGTCGCCCGCCGAGCTGTGTGCACAGATGCAGCGTTACGCCGGATTGCAATCTGCGCCGACCACCTGCCTGGCACTGGATCGAGCCAGCCAGGCTGCGTTTGTAGAGGGCGGCTGGTCGGCAGTCGAACATCAACTGGCCAGGCAATGGGGCGTGCTGGCGCACCTGGCGCCGTTTATCGGGATGTCCCTGGCATTGCTGCAAGCGGGGGCGGCGGGTCAGCCCTGTGGTTGGCTGAGCCAGGATGGAAACCAACGATTGGCGATTGGAGTGGCGGTGCCTTATGGCAACAGTTAAGGACGTGGGTAAGGGCTCGTTGGTTCGCGTGGGGTTGGGCTATCTGCTGATTATGACGCTGCTGGTGCTGCTCGGTGGTCTGTTGTATGGCTTGTGCAGCGGCTATCTGGGCTGGCCGAAAATGCCGCTCAAGCAATTGCTGCTGTGGGGGCTGGGGGTGTGGTTCGCGCTCTGCTGGTTCTGCCCGGTCATTTTGCTGGCCTGGGATCGTCTGGCGTTTCGCCAGGCACAGCAGGTCGTGAGGGCGGTCACCGAAACGCCGAACTCGCGATTGACCCGGGAACCCGCATCGCCAGATGCGGTAAAAGTGCGCGAGCACCTACGCGAGCACTACGGCCTCTTCTGGCGCCACAAAACCCGCCTGCTGCTCATCATCGGCGAACCCACCGAAATCGAAGCCATCGCCCCCACCCTGGCCGCTCACCAATGGCTCGAAGGCCAAGGCACCGTCCTGCTGTGGGGCGGCAGTGCCCAGGCCGCGCTGGATCAATCATTCCCTGAGCACTGGCGTGGGCTGAGCCGCTGGCGTGCGCTGGACGGGGTCGTCTGGGCGCTGAACGAAACCCAGGCCGCCGACGATGTCGCGATGGGCAAAGGTGTACGCCAGGTGCAGCGCCTTGCCTGTGACTTGCGCTGGCAGTTGCCGTTATCTCTCTGGCAGGTCTGCGGCAGTGCGTGGGCGCAGGACACGCGCAAAGCCCAGCCGGTGGGCTGTCAGTTGCCCGCGCGCTTCTCGGCGGCGGTATTGGACGCCGCGCTGAATCGTTTGCTGGAGCCTTTGCGTCGCGCGGGTTTGGCGCAGATGAACGCGGTGATGAAGGATGATTTTCTGCTGCGTCTGTCGCGGGATTTAAAGGGCGAGGGCATTGATCGTTGGCGTCACACCTTGGCGCACCTGGCCGGCGAATTTGCCCGTGGCGTGCCGTTGCGGGGGGTGTGGTTCAGCCTGCCGGTACAGCGCTCGCCGCATGATCAACAACAGGCGTGGTCGGTGGCCCCGGTGTGGCACGGCGTACTCGGCGATAACCCCCGTGGCCGCCGACTGGGCTGGAGCGTGCCGCGAGTTGGCTACGCATTGGCCCTCGGCTTAGCCATGCTGTGGAGCGCAGGACTGCTGCTGTCATTCATCAGCAACCGCACGCAGATCGCCCAGGTACGCAGCTCGTTGTCGACCTTGCAACGCGCATCACAAGGCGACGAACAGCTCAGGGCCCTTCATGAACTGGTCCGCGAATTGGCGCGTCTGGATGATCGCGTTCAAGGCGGCGCTCCGCGGTACCAGCGCTTCGGCCTGAATCAAAACCCAGTGCTGCTTGAAACCGTGTGGCCGCGCTACGTTGAAGCCAACAACCGCCTGATCCGCAACCCCGCCGTCGCCGCTTTACGCCAGCAGCTCACGGCCCTGGTCAAGCTGGCCCCGGACAATCCCGAGCGCGCCGAACGCGCCCGTGCTGCCTACGACCAGCTCAAGGCCTACCTGATGATGGCGCGTCCGGCAAAAGCCGACGCCAGTCTGCTGGTGAAAACCCTCGGCGAAGTCGAGCCTTCCCGCGCGGGCCTCTGGCAAGCCCTGGGCCCCACTCTGTGGCAGTTTTACGCTGAACACCTGGCGGAAAACCCGGCTTGGCGCATCGACACCGACGCGCGGCTGGTCGCGCAAGTCCGGCAGGTCCTGCTCGGCCAACTGGGTCAACGCAATGCCGAAGCCAATCTGTACCAACAACTGCTCGATGATGCCGCCCATCACTACCCGGCCCTGGGCCTGCCGCAACTGGTCGGCGACACCGACGCCCAGGCCCTGTTCACCACCGAGGCCAGCGTGCCCGGCGTGTTCACCCGCCAGGCCTGGGAAGGCTCGGTGCGCCAAGCTATCGATGCGATCGCCGAGGCGCGCCGCGAGGAAATCGATTGGGTGCTCAGCGACCAACCCGCCGATGTCGACACCCGCCTGAGCCCTGACCAACTGCGCGCCCGCCTCACCGAACGCTACTTCCAGGACTACGCCAGCGCCTGGCAGGATCTGCTCAACAGCCTGCGCTGGCAGCAGGCCGCGAGTCTCGATGAGTCAATCGACCAATTGACGCTGATGAGCGACGTGCGCCAATCGCCCTTAATCGCGCTGCTGAACAGCGTGGCCTACCAGGCGCAGGCGGGCAGCCGACCCCAGGCCCTGGCCGACTCGCTGGTGCAGTCCGCGCAAAAGCTGATCGGGCCGGACAAGGCTCCAGCGATCGAACCGTTGGCCCAGGCCGCCACGGGGCCACTGGCGGCGACCTTCGGCCCGTTATTGGCGTTGCTGGACAAGTCCAACACGGACGGCCTCAGTCTCCCGGCCTTCCTCACCCGCGTGACACGGGTGCGTTTGAAACTGCAGCAGATCAGCACCGCGCCCGACCCGCTGGAAATGACCCAGGCCCTGGCACAAAGCGTGTTTCAAGGCCGCAGCATCGACCTCACCGACACCCAATCCTATGGCGCCCTGCTGGCCGCCAGCCTGGGCGCGGAGTGGGGCGGGGCGGCGCAGACGCTGTTCGTGCAGCCGCTGGAACAGGCCTGGCAACGCGTGTTGCAACCCTCCGCCGCCGGCCTCAACAGCCACTGGCAGCGCTCGATCGTCAGCCATTGGAACGCCGCCTTCGCCAGCCGCTACCCGTTTGCCGCCACCACCAGCGACGCGTCGTTGCCGATGTTGGGGCAGATGATCCGCGCGGACTCCGGGCGCATCGCACAGTTTTTACAGCAGCAATTGAGCGGCGTGCTGCGCAAGGAAGGTAGCCGTTGGCTAGCCGATCCGCGCCACAGCCAAGGCCTGCGCTTCAACCCGCAGTTTCTGGGCGCGATCAATCAACTGAGCGAACTGGCCGATGTGCTCTACACCGACGGCGGCATGGGGCTGAGCTTTGAACTGCAAGGCAAACCCGTGCGCGACGTGGTGCAAACCACCTTCATCCTCAACGGCGACCGGCACCAGTACTTCAACCAGAAAGAAAACTGGCAGCGTTTCAACTGGCCGGGGCGCAGCGACTATCCCGGCGTGAGCCTCAGCTGGACCAGCGTGCATGCCGGCGAGCGGCTATTTGGCGACTACCCCGGCCCCTGGGGCCTGATCCGCCTGCTGGAAAACGCCCAGGTCACGCCACTGGACGACGGCAACAGCCGCTACCGCCTGGCCCTCAAGGCGCCCGACGGCCTGAACCTGACATGGCACCTGCGCACTGAATTGGATGCGGGGCCGCTGGCGTTGCTCAAGCTGCGCGATTTCAGGTTGCCGCAACAGATATTTCTCAATGAGGGCGCCGCAGAAGAACCCTATGCGCAGAACGGGAGTTTCGAACTCCGGTGAATCACTGTTCCATCGGCGCGCTGACGTAACCAAGGAACACCCTTAACAGGTATTGGATACAAAGGATGTGTAATGCAAAAAATTAAAACTTATCTTCGGGACCATGGCCACGCTCCATTCAAATTCGGCGAGGGGCGTATCAGCGGTTATATCTGCGCTGCACTCGGGCTGTTGAGTCTGCTGGCCGTGTTGTGTTTCTTGCTTCCCGAGTGGCTGACCACGACCGAACTGCGCAAGGTTTACAACGAACAATTGGCGCGTAGCCTGCTACTGCTCGGATTGGCGCTCCTCATCTCCGCGGCGGTCTTTATTCCGCTGGAAAAGCTGTATGCCAAGAATGCGGTGCCGTGGTTATGGCGCTTCCGTGCAGTACACCATTCGAGTACGGCGATGGATTGGCTGGCCGGTTCGCGTGTCCACTTTGTCGAAGTGCTATTGACGCGCACCGCCGTACTGATGCCGCTGATGTTGCTGGGTTTTTCTGCGCAGGCATTGAATGCCTATGTGGTGCTGGTCGGCGTCCAGGCGATGCTGGCTCATGCCAATGTGTGCATCAAAGGTGGTTGGCTGGAATACGTATTGGTACTTCCACGCTACCACCATTGGCACCATGCCCGTCATCCAGACTACCGCTACAAAAACCATGCGATTCACCTGCCGCTGATCGATAGGGTGTTTGGAACATTCAAATTGCCCGCAAAGGACTGGCCAACGCGCTACGGAGTGTTTGGCGAACCGTTGCCGGACGGCATTCTGCGTCAGCATCTATATCCATTCCAGAAGCGTGTGCAGACGCGCGGCAAGCATGAGGGTGTAACACAGCCCGCTGGCGTGAGTGAGGGGGCCGAATGAGCCTGCGCGCCTTGATCGCCCGCTGCCTTGGGGAGCGTGACGCACTGTCTGTCGCACACGAACACGCCGCCCACTGGCAACCCTGGCTACACCCCATCAGCACCGAATTCCCTGTCGGCGACGACCCCGGCTACGACGATGACTTCCAACGCATGCGCGAAGAAGTCAACAAACTGTCGGGTGCCGATGCCGAGCAGGTTGCCCAACTGGCGCAGAAGCTGCTGACCCAGCGCTGCAAGGACCTGCGCGTCGCCACGTACTACCTGTGGGCGCGCTTGCACAAAGACGGCGAACTCGGTTTGGCGGATGGCTTGAGCCTGTTGGCCGCGCTGGTGGAGCGCTTTGCCGACGCGGTGCTGCCCAGCCGTCCGAACAGCCGCAAGATGGCCCTGGAATGGTTGGCCAGTGGCAAGGTGTTGGACACGCTGTCGCTGTACCCGGAAGTGGTCAAGGCCGAAGCCGAGCGCACCGCCGCCGCGCTCGCCTGGCTGGAGCGCGGCTTGAGTGGGTGGGCGCAGGAGCAGCGTCCGGATCTGCAGCCGCTGTACGCGGCATTGTCGGCGCGACTGGCGCAGTCCGGCGGGATGGACGCATTGGTCCCGCAACACACCGCCAGCCTTGAGTCGACTGTGCATGCCAACGCGTCGCCGCCGACGATGATCAAATCCGGGCGGGACCTGTTGGACAGCGGCCGGGCCCTGGCGAGCTACCTGCGTGAGCAACCCTTGGGCTGGCTGGCCGCTCACCGACTGATGAAGAGCTTGCGCTGGGACACCGTGCATCAGACGCCGCCTCAGGAGGCCAACGGCAACACGCGCCTGACGCCGCCGCGTGCAGACTATCGGGCACAGCTCAAGCGTCTGTACCTGCAACAGAACTGGGCGGAGTTGATCGAACAGGTCGAGCGGATGTATGCCGAAGGCGTGAACCATTTCTGGCTCGACCTGCAATGGTACCTGTATCAGGCCTTGAGCAAACAACCCGCACCGCAGGACCGCTGGGCCGCTATCACCAAACGTGACCTGGGCATGTTCCTCGAGCGCCTGCCGGGTCTGGAGGTGCTGTGCTGGAGCGATGGCACCCCGTTCGCCGACGAAACCACCCGCGAGTGGATTGCCCAGCACGTCAGCGGCAACCAACCCCAGCAATGGCTGCCCGTACCCTCGGCGGCCGTGGCCAGCAGTGATGCGGACATCTTGTCCCTGGAAGGTGAGGCCGTGGCCCAGGCCGACAGCGACGGCGTGGATCACGCGCTGGCGTGGCTGGCTGCGCGGCCCGGTATCGACAGCGGGCGCCAGCGCTGGCTGCTGCGCCTGCTGATGGCGCGGGTGGCCGAACAGCATGGCAAGAGCGACCTGGCCATTCACCTGCTGGGGGAACTGGACGCCACCGCGCAACGCCAGGCCCTGGCCGACTGGGAGCCGGCGCTGCATTTCGAGGTCAAGGCGCGCCTGCTCAAGCTGCTGCGCGTGAAAGCCCAACGCAACGACGCCGACAAACCCAGCCTGGCGCGGCGCATGGAAACCCTGCTGGCGGCGCTGGTCGCCATCGACCCGGTACGCGCCGCCGTGCTGTGCGGCTAACCCTCATCTATCAGGAGTCGTTCTGTGAACATGGACAATCTCACACTGCGCTATTTCGATGCCGAAATGCGCTACCTGCGCGAGGCGGGCAAGGAATTCGCGGAGGCCTTCCCGGATCGGGCGGCACAGCTCAACCTGGACAAACCGGGGGCGCAAGATCCCTATGTGGAGCGCCTGTTCGAGGGCTTCGCGTTCCTGATGGGCCGCCTGCGGGAAAAACTCGACGATGACCTGCCGGAATTGACCGAAGGCCTGGTCAGCCTGCTCTGGCCACACTACCTGCGCACCATCCCGTCGCTGTCGATCGTCGAACTGGTGCCGGAACTGGCGCAGATGAAGCACAGCGAGTTGATCGCGCAGGGCTTTGAAGTGCTGTCGCAACCCATCGGGCCCCAAAGTACCCGTTGCCGCTACACCACCACCCAGGACCTGGCCCTGCGCCCGCTGGCCCTGGCCTCGGTCGGGCGCAGCTTCGCCCCGGATGGTCGCTCCGTGTTGCGCCTGCGTTTTGCCTGCGGCGCGTTGACCGACTGGAGCCAGATCGACCTGAGTCGCATGCCGCTGTACCTGAATGCCGAAGCCCCTTTGGCCAGTGCTTTGCATCAGGCGCTGACCCTGAATGTGCAGGCGATGTTCGTGCATTGGCCCGGCCAGACCGAACGCCAGCCGGTGGCCGGGCATTTTGCGCCCAAGGGGTTTGCCGATGAAGACCGGCTGTGGCCCAAGGGCGACAGTGCGTTCAGCGGTTATCAGTTATTGCTGGAGTATTTCAGTTTCCGCGAAAAATTCATGTTCGTGACCCTGTGTGGCCTGGAGCATCTGCAGATTGCTCCCGACGCCGCCTGGTTCGAGCTTGAAGTGGTGTTGCGCGAACCCTGGCCGGCCGATTTCGACCTGAGCCGCGAGCATATCCGCCTGCATGCGGTGCCGGTGATCAACCTGTTCGCGCTGGAGGCCGACCCGCTGACCCTGGCACCGTTGCAAAGCGACTACCTGCTGCGCCCCATGCGTTTGCAGGACGGCCATACCGAGATCTATTCGGTGGACCGCGTGACCGCCTCGCGAAACGCCGAGCGCCAGGACTATGTGCCGTTCAGCAGCTTTCGCCACAAAGGCGGCATGCTGCGCGACGAGGCTCCCGAACGCTACTTCCATACGCGCCTCAAGCGCGCCGCCAATGGCTTGCATGACACCTGGCTGATCCTCGGCGGCGAGGGCTTCGACAGCGACCGCCTGCGCACGCGTGAAAGCCTGTCGTTGCGACTGACCGGCACCCACGGCCAATTGCCGCGCAAGGCGCTGCAAAGCACCGTGCTCGACACGCTGGTGCAAAGCCCCCAGGCCGGTTTGCGGGTGCGCAACCTGTGTGCGCCGAGCTTGCCGTGCTACCCGCCGAACCGCGACCGCTTTCACTGGCGGGTGCTGAGCCACCTGGGCTCGAACTTCCTGCCGATGCTCGACAACGCCGAGGTGTTGCGCGGCACATTGGCCTTGTACGACTGGACGGGCAGCGAACTCAACCGTCGTCGTCTGGCGGCGATCGTCGAGGTCCGTCATCACTTGGTCCAACGTTTCGAGAAAGGCTTTTTGCTACGCGGCGTGGATATCGAGATCACCCTCGATGCCAACGGCTTTTCAGGGGAGGGCGACATCAGCCTGTTCGGCGAGATGCTCAATCGCTTCTTCGCCTTGTATGCCGACATTCATGTGTACACCCAGCTCACGCTGATCCTGCAACCTACTGGAAAGTGCCTGCGATGGAACGAGAATCACAGTCAGCGTATTCCCGGCTGAAAGCCAGCGGTTTGCTGGATGCCTTACAGGGGCAGGTGGCCGAGGCCAATCTGCAGCGTTTTTGCCAGTTGCTGGAACAGGCCTTGCCCGACCATCCGCCGCTGGGCAGCACCGCGCACCCGGCGGATGACGCCGTGCGCTTTCGGCCCGATCCGGGCATGGGCTTTCCGGCCGGCGAGTTGAAGTCGATTGAAATCGATGAAGCGCACCCGGAGCGAGCGGCGACGGTACGCACGCGCTTGCTTGGGTTGTACGGGGTCGATTCGCCGATGCCGACCGTGTACCTGGATGACATCGCGCAGCGTCGGGAGGGGCATGAAGCGCTGGAAGCCTTCCTGGATATGTTCAATCACCGGATCTTCACCCAGTTCTACCGGATCTGGCGCAAGTACTCCTACCCGGCGACGTTCGAAGCGGGCGGCACCGATGCCACCTCGCAATGCCTGCTGGGCCTGATCGGCCTGGGCATTCCCGGCTCCGCGCAACAGGTCGCCACGCCGGTCTCGCGCTTTCTGGCCTTGCTCAGCGTGATGCGCCTGCCCACGCGGAATGCGCAAGGCATCGTCGCACTGGTCAAATTGCTCGCCCCCGACACCCAGGTGCAGGTGACTCCGCATTGGCCGCAGAACATTACGTTGGCGGCGCCGGCCAGCCTCTCCCGGCAACGTCCGGTGAGCCTGGCCCAGGGCACGCCGCTGGGGCGTATCGGCCGCGACGCCAACAGCCAGTTCGCTCTGACGCTCTATACCGAGCACGCCCAGGAAGCCCGTGGCTGGCTCCCCGACGGCCAGCTACACCGCGACCTGCGGGTGCTGTTGCGCGTTTACCTGGGGTGGCGTTGCACGGCGAAGCTGCGCTTGTCGCTGCCGTTGCACAGCCTGCCTGCGCCGGTGTTGGGGCTGGCCACCCTCCGGCTCGGCATGACCGGTGTGCTGGGCTTGGGAGGCAGCGCTTGGCGCACGACGGAACACGAGACCCTCACGATCAACCTGGGGCGCTACCAAGGCCTTTCGATTAACCCGCGCAACAGGGAGACACAGCATGTCGCGTACCGTTTTTAATCTTGTGCTGCTGGCGGCTTTCACGCTACCGCTCGGCGGTTGTGGGTTAGCCCAGACCGTGGCGGATGGCACGGCATCCACCGCCAAGGCGATCTTCTACAAGCAGGTCAACACCCTGCATCTGGATTTCAGCGCGCGCACGGCGCTGAACACCGATGCCACGGACATGCGTGCGTTGTCGGTGCCGACCCTGGTGCGGGTTTACCAATTGCGCGACAGCAAGGCGGTGGAGCTGGCGACCTACGAAGGCCTGCTGGGCGATGACGAGCGCTTGCTCGCGCGTGCGTTACTGGACAAACACTCGGTGGTGGTAAAGCCCGAAGAAGGCGCTCAGCTGAACGTGCCGATGGACAAGGACGCGCAGTTTGTCACGTTGGTGGCGTTGTTTCGCGACCCCGATACCCGGCAGAACAGCTGGCGCCTGACATTGACGCGTGACGACCTCGACCCGGATCGCGCACGGGTGATCGAACTGGGCGATAACCGCTTGATCCTGCGCCCATTGACGAAGGATTGAGCCATGACCGAGTACACCCCTTCGCTCTACGAACGCCTGTTGCAGAATTTCGCCGGTGAACTGGACCTGCAGCGGGTCTGCGAGGCGGACCAGCACGCCCTCTCCGTGCTGGACAACCTGCAGCGCATCCTCAACAGCCGAGCGGGCGCGCTCAGCCATCTGCCGGATTACGGGCTGCCGGACATGGGCCTGATCCTGCAAGGGTTGCCCGCCACGGCCCAAGGCCTGATCGGCGTCATGACCGACACGTTGCTCAAGTACGAGCCACGTCTGGCGGCGATCACCATCGAGCTGCTGCCCCAGGTGCTGCCGGGGCATCTGGAGTATGCCCTGGACATGCAATTGAAGGATGGGCAGCACGTGACCTTCGGCACCCGCCTGACCCCCGAAGGCCGGGTGCTGGTGCGTCACTTGAAGCGACAGCATTACCTGTCGAAGCCTTGAACCGATAACGCAAGGGAAACCCGATGACGGCGTTGTTTGAGATGCGTATTCAAGTCGGCGGTGATCCGCGCGGCTTCAGTGAGTTCATCGCTTTGCGCGAGGAATTGGCCAAGCTCAGCCATCCCGCCTGCCCGGATGTGGACTGGGCCAAGGTCGAGCAAGGCTGCCTTGCGCTGTTCCAGCAAAACGGCGCGGAGTTGCACAGCGCGTGCTTTTACACCTTGGCTCGCGGCCAGCGTCATGGGGTCGAGGGCATCACCCAAGGTGTGGCGTTGATCGAGGCGCTGGGCGGTGAGTGGGTGCGCCTGTGGCCGCCGATGGCGTCGGCGCGCGTGGACTTGCTGGGATGGTTGTTCGAGCAACTGCAACTGGTGCTGCGCAGCCGGGCGATGACCGCCCACGGCGTGCCCGCGCTGGTTCAATTGGACCTTGAGTTGGCCCGTTTGCAGGTGCGTTTGCGGGCTCATCTAGACCACCCTCTACAACCGCTGCACGCCCTGCGCTATCAGGTCGGCGGCTTGATCCAGCGCCTGGAGCAAAGCCCCGCGCCGGACGGCACGATGCTCGCGCCGCTCAGGTTGCCGGCGCCGGCGCTGGTGAGCCCCGTGGTGATCCTGCCGCCACCCGCAGTGGTGGCGCGCCGGCCACGCATCGCGCTGTGGGGGCTGGTCGGGGCGCTGATCGTTGCCTTGCTCGCAGGGTTCGGTTGGCGCATGTGGTTGGCCGGTCCTGGCACTGAACCCCTTATGCCCGACCCCGTTCTACTGGACAGCCTGTCGCTGTTCGATGCCGGCAGCGCCACGCTCAAGCCAGGCTCGGCCAAGGTGCTGATCAATGCCCTGGTCGACGTCAAAGCCCAACCCGGCTGGCTGATCGTGGTCGCCGGGCATACGGACGCGACCGGTTCCGTCGAACAGAACCTGGCGCTGTCCCATGCCCGCGCCTCTGCCGTGCGCGACTGGATGCAGCGCATGGGCGACATCGCCGACAGTTGCTTTGCCGTCCAGGGCTTCGCGGCCAGTCAGCCGATTGCCAGCAATGAAACCGACGTCGGGCGCGCCGCGAACCGTCGCGTGGATATTCACCTGGTACCGCAGACAGGGGCCTGCGGCGAGGCCACGGTGGCCGTGGACTGAGCGCTATTTCATCGCATGCTCGACCACTTGTGTCGCACGCGGCGCAGCCCGCAGACACTTGGCCAAAGCCTGCTGCACATCCGCCAGCAGGTCGGCGATGTCCTCCAGCCCGACCGACAGACGCACCAACCCCTCGCTGATCCCGTGGGCTGCCCGCTCCTCTGGGGTGTAGGTGGAGTGGGTCATGCTCGCCGGGTGTTGGGCCAGGGACTCGGCATCGCCCAGGCTGACCGCGCGGCTGAACAGCTTGAGTGCGTTCATGAAGCGCCGGCCGGTCGCGATCCCGCCTTTGAGCTCGAAGGCAATCATCCCGCCGGGCATCCGCATCTGCCGCGCCGCCAGTTCGTACTGGGGAAATGAGCGCAACCCCGGGTACGTCACGCGCTCGACGGCGGGGTGGGCCTGCAAGGCTTCGGCTACTGCCTGGGCGTTGCTGCAATGGCGGTCCATGCGCAGGGCCAGGGTCTTGAGGCCGCGCATCAGCAGCGATGCGTCCTGCGGGGACATGACCGCACCGGTCAGGTCTTTGAGCCCTTGCAGACGAATGCGCTGCGCCAGTGCGTGGTTGCTCACCGCAATGCCGGCAGTGATGTCGCCATGCCCGCTGAGGTACTTGGTGGCCGAATGCACGACCACATCGGCGCCCAACTCCAGGGGCCGTTGCAGGTACGGCGTGCAGTAAGTGTTATCGACCACCACGATGACGTTGGGCTGCTGGTGCGCCAGCGTGGCGACGGCGGCAATATCGACCAGTTGCAGGTTGGGGTTGGCTGGGGTTTCGCAGTAGATCATGCGTGTGGCCGGGGACAGCGCGGCGTGCAGCGCATCCAGGTCGGTGAGGTCGACATGGCGCACCTTGATGCCGAACTCCGCGATGCCATGGTGCAGCAGGGCGAAAGTGCAGCCGTAGAGTGTCTGGCTGACGATCACCTCATCGCCGGGGCGCAGCAGGGTCCAGAAGGTGGCGGCAATCGCGCCCATGCCGGAGCTGAAGGCGACGGCGGCCTCGCCGTTTTCCAGGGTCGCCATGCGCGCTTCCAGCAGGGCCAGGGTCGGGTTGGAAATGCGCGTGTAGAAGTGCCCGCTTTCTTCACCGGCAAAACACGCGGCGCCGTATTCGGCGGTGGGGAAGGCGAACGTGGCGCTGAGATAGATCGGCGGTACGAGGGCGCCATGGTGGTCCTTGGGGTCGTAACCGTGGTGGATGGCACGGGTGGAAAAGCCGAATGCATTGTGTTTATTGTTCATGTCGGACACTCCTTATTTCCTACAATGCTATGCTCATAACCACAGCTGAACTTTGCAATATTTGCTGACAAATCCCGCGCAATGGGATGAAACCTTCCTAAAAATAATGATTAGAGGCACGTTATGCCCCTCAGTCTGGATCGCACCGACAAGGCGCTTTTAAACGCACTGCAAGGCAACGCCCGCTTGACCGTGGCCGAGCTCGCCGAGCGCGTGTCCCTGACCACCTCCCCGTGTTGGCGGCGGGTCAGGAACCTGGAAGAGAGCGGGGTGATCAGCGGTTATCAGGCGATCCTGTCGCCCAAGGCGTTGGGCTATGGGGTGACGGCGTTTGTCAGCATCATGATGGAGAGCCATACCCAGGAAATTGCGCGGGCGTTCGAGCAGCGCTTGCTCGACATTCCGGAAATCGTCGCCTGCCATAACGTCTCGGGGCGCTATGACTTCCTGCTGGAAGTGGTGGCCAAGGACCTGGAGTCGTTTGGCGAATTCGCGCGGGAGGTGTTGCAGACATTGCCGTGCGTCAAAGAGATCTACTCGAGCTTTTCCTACAAATCGGTGCGGCCTTTGCGCGTGATTCCGTTGCCGCGCTGAGGGGCTGAGCCCGTGGGCACATTGGCTACCTGATCTTTGCCGGAATTGGCTATTTCTCCTGAGTGCTGCGCTGACTAATCTGGCCACCAATTTCCAGTGTTCAGGAGCTCTACCATGCAACCCCGTACCGATTTCTACACCGCTTCCCCAGACGCCATGAAAGCCATGCTCGCCCTGGAAACCGCAGTGGGCAAACTGTCCATCGAACTGCCCCTGCTGGAACTGGTGCGCCTGCGCGTGTCGCAGATCAATGGCTGCGCCTTCTGCCTCGACATGCACACCGCCGATGCGCGCAAGGGCGGTGAGACCGAACGCCGCCTGTACACCGTGTCGGCCTGGCGCGAAACGCCGTTCTTCACCCCGCGTGAACGCGCCGCCCTGGCCTGGGCCGAAAGCCTGACCCTGGTCAGTCATACCCGCGCCGCAGACGAAGACTACAACGCACTCGCCGCCGAGTTCAGCCCCCAGGAACAGGTCGATCTGAGCGTCGCCATCGCCACCATCAACAGTTGGAACCGCCTGGCGGTGGGCTTTCGCAAAATGCCCAAGTAAGCCAGGGGCCGTGGGCGGTCAGAAGTTGACCGAGGCACTCAAGCGCGCTGTCAGCGGCGCGCCCTGGAACAGGTAGTCATCGCCCATGTACTCGCCCGCGTCGCGCCAATAGCGTTTGTCGAACAGGTTGTCGACGCTCAGGCGAAACACCGTTTCATAGCCATCGACTTTGGTGGTGTAACGGCTGCCGACGTTGACCACCGCATAGTCCCCGACCTCGACGTTGCCGCTGCGGTTGGCGTACTTCTTGGCGCTGTATTGCACGCCGCCCAGGACCGCCAGGCCGTTGACCCACGGCAGCGCATAGTCGGCGTAGACACTGGCGCGCAGCTTGGGCACATTGATCGCCTGGTGGCCTTCGTAGTCCGGCGTGCCGCTGCCGCTGACCCGCGCCCGAATCGCCGCGACGCTGGTGGCGATCTGCAGGCGGTCGGTGGCCCAACCATTCGCCGACAGTTCCAGCCCAGTGTTCTTCTGTTCGCCTTGTTGCACGTAGGTGAAACTCCCGGCGCCATCCGGCTTGGCGTACTGGTAGGCCTGGCGCGTCTGGAACACGGCCGCGGCGAAGCTGATGCGGCGCCAGTCGTATTTCACGCCGGCTTCGATTTGTCGCGACACGGTCGGGGCCAGGGTCTCGTCCGCGTTGTTCGCGAACCACGGCGCCGTGCCGCCCAGGGACAGGCCCTTGCTGTAGCTGGTGTACAGCGAGATGTTTTCAATCGGCTTATAGATCAGCGAGGCCTGGGGCAGGAACACATATTGCTGAGTGTGGCGCGCCTGGTCACCATTGCTGTCAAAGGCTTGTTCATCGAGGCGCACTTCGCGACCGCCGAGGAGGGTTTGCCACTGCTCGTTGAAGCGGATGCGGTCGGTGACGAACACGCCGTACTGGCTGCTGTCGAGGGTGCGATGGCTGTCGTTCAGCGGTACGTTGGTCGGCGCAAACGTCGGCGCGTCCTGATTGATATTGCCGCTGCCGATGTACTCGTTGACCGCCTTGCGCTTGTCGATCACCCGGCGAAACGCGCTGGTGCCGAAGGTCAATTCATGGCCCAGGCCGGCGGTGTCGAACAGCCCGGTCATGGCCGCCTGCACTTCATCGTCGCGGCGGGTGTCGTCGGGGCTGCGGTAATCGTAGATGTCGTAGTTGCCGTCTGAGCCGAAGTAGTTTCCGACCCCGTTCGTGTCGCCGCCCCAGGCGAACGAACTGTAGTCATCGATCACCACCTTGCTGCGCGCCGCGCTGACACTGCCTTTCCACTGGTCGCTGAAGCGGTATTCGAACTTGCCGTTGAGGTTCAGCGAATCAATACCGACCTGCTTGGAACCGCTTTGATGGCCCAGCAGCTGTTTCGGCGATGCATCGTGGGGCACTTCACTGCCGCCCAGCAGTTGGTAGCCCGGCACCGAGCGCTGTTGTTTGTTCTGGTATTCGGCATCCAGTTGCAGCACCGCGTCGGGGCTGATGTTCCAGTCGAACGCCAGGGACAGGAAGTCGCGCTGGCCGTTGGCGTGTTCCACGTAGGAATTGAGGTCTTCATGGGCCACGTTGGCGCGCAGGCCGAACTGCCGCTCGCTGCCGAACCAGCCGCCGACGTCGGTGGCGATATAACCGCTGCCGCGGTCGTCGGTGGACACCGTCACCGAACGCACGTCTTGCGGGCGCTTGGTCACGTAGTTGATCACGCCGCTGGGCTCGGAGATCCCGCTTTGCAGGCCGGCCAGGCCCTTGAGTACTTCCACCTGCTGTTTGTTTTCCAGGGCGACGTTCTGCTCGCCGGTGATGGTGCGCCCGTTGATCTTGTAGCTGCTCGCCGCGTTCAGCGAGAAGCCGCGCACCACGAAGTTTTCGTAGTAGCCGATCGGTGCGTAGCTGTCGCCCACCGAGGCGTCGTTGCGCAGCACTTCGCTGAGCAGGCGGGCTTGCTGGTCCTTGATCAGGGCGGCGTTGATCACGCTGATCGAGGCGGGAGTGTCCAGCAGCGGCGCTTCATTGAAACCGCCGACCGAGGCGGTTTCACTGCGATAACCGGACTCATCCTGGCCCTGGACCTGTACCGCCGGCAGTTCAATTTCCGCAGCCAGGCTGCTGCCGATGCCACCGCTGAGCAGCAGGCCGAGGGCGAAACGTGACGTGACGACGGGGCGAAAACGCAGAACCATGGGGCAAGGCCTTAAAGCGCAGGACGGGGGGCGCATAAGCTAGGCATAAGTGCGTGCATTTACAAGGATTCGCGCATTGAGACATCCGGTCTCAGCGCGCACGCCGATTCATGTGCGCCTCGACAGCCCTGGCGTGCATCTGCGATAGACGAGGCTTCTCTCATCGTTGCAGGAGGTCGTCATGAGTACCGCTGGAAACCTCATCGCTGGAAAAGTTGCGCTGGTGACTGGCGCCGGACAGGGCATCGGCCGCGCCATCGCCCTGCGCCTGGCACGGGACGGTGCCGATATCGCGCTGGTGGACATCAATGGCGCCAAGCTCGAAGCCGTGGCTGCTGAAATCGTCGCGGCAGGGCGCAAGGCCTCGGTGTTCATCGCCGACGTGTCCAAGCGCGAACAGGTGGTGGCCGCCGTCGAACACGCATACCAGACCCTCGGTGGTTTCGACATCATCGTCAACAACGCCGGGGTGGCGCAGATCGATTCACTGCTGGACGTCAGCCCCGAGCAGGTCGAGCGCACCCTGGGCATCAATGTGCAGGGCGTGTTGTGGGGCATCCAGGCCGCCGGCAAGAAGTTCAAGGCGCTCAAGCAGAAGGGCAAGATCATCAACGCCTGCTCGATCGCCGGGCATGAAGGTTTTGCGCTGCTGGGCGTGTACTCGGCGACCAAGTTCGCCGTGCGCGCCCTGACCCAGGCGGCGGCCAAGGAACTGGCCAGCGCCGGGATTACGGTCAATGCTTATTGCCCGGGTGTGGTCGGCACCGATATGTGGGTCGAGATCGACAAGCGCATGGCCGAGATTACCGGCGCCGAAGTCGGTGCGACCTATAAGAAGTATGTGGACGGGATTGCCCTGGGCCGTGCGGAAACGCCTGAGGATGTGGCCGGGCTGGTGTCTTACCTGGCGGGGCCGGATGCGGACTACATGACCGGCCAGTCGCCGTTGATCGATGGTGGGATTGTGTACCGATAACGCGGTTCAAAGGTGGGAGTGGGCTTGCCCGCGAAGGCGGCGGTTCAGTCACGGCATCGGTGGCTGATACACCGCCTTCGCGGGCAAGCCCGCTCCCACATGTTTGACCGTGCTGGGTCAGATATGTTTGCCCGGCATGTCGATGCCCAGTTGGTTGACCCGGCGATACAGGGTCGCCCGCGAAATCCCCAGCGCCTGGGCCGTCGGCGACGGCTTCCAGCGATGCCGGATCAGTGCATCCAGCACCACCTGGCGTTCCGGGCTGACACGTTCTTCCACGTCGGCCTCGATCTGCTCGCCGCGCACCTCCACGGGCAGGTCAGCCAGTTGGATGGTGCCGCCGTCGCACACCGCACAGGCATACGCCAGCACATGGCGCAGTTGTCGCACATTGCCCGGCCAGGCATAGCCGAGCAGCACCTCCAGCGCGGCGGGGCCGATGCCCACGGAGATTGCGCCGCTGTGCGCCTGCTGTTCCAGCAGCCGATTGATCAAGGCCAGCTTGTCGCTGCGCTCGCGCAAGGGCGGCAGGCAGAACCGTGCGCAGCCCAGGCGAAAGTACAGGTCTTCGCGAAAGCGCCCCTCGCTGACCAGCACCGCCAGGTCGCGGTGGCTGGCGCAGATCACCTGGATATCCACCGCACGGGTTTTTGCCGCACCCAGCGGCGCGACTTCACCTTCGGCCAATACCCGCAGCAAGCGCGTCTGCAGGGCCAGCGGCATATCGCCGATTTCATCGAGGAACAGCGTGCCGCCATCGGCCTGCAACAATAGCCCGGGCATGCCCTTGTTCGACGCGCCGGTAAAGGCCCCGGCGACATAGCCGAACAGCTCGCTTTCGATGAGGTTTTCCGGGATCGCCGCGCAGTTCACCGCCACGAAGGGCCCGTCGCGACGAGCGCTGCGCTCATGCAGTTGGCGCGCGAAGACTTCCTTGCCGGCGCCGGTTTCACCCTGCACCAGCACCGGCAGGTTGCGGTCCTTGACCCGCAAGGCCAGGCGCAGGTGTTCTTCCACCCGGGGGTCGACCTGATTGTTTACGGCCTTCGCTGGACGCGCCGGCTTACGCCGCGGCGCGCTGACCCGCACATGCAATGCGCCGGGCTCGCCCAGCCAGTGCAACTGTTGCGCCGATTGATCGGTAACCGCGCGCAACGCATCCAGGTCGAAGACCTCGCCGATATGCGCCGGCACCTGGCCAAAGCGCCGACGCAGGGCCTGGCGCGCCTTGCTGTTCAACGCATGCAGGCGCCCATCCTGGTCCCAGGCCAGCAGCAGGTCGGGCTGGCTGTCGACATAGCCGGGCGTGCTGTGGGCCTGGAGCACCCAGTGCTGACGGGCGCTGTGCATGAAGAAGGCATTTTCGATGGCTTGCGCGCTCTGCGCCACCATCTGCCGTACCAGATGCTGGCTGCGCCGGTCATCCGGGGATTTGAGCGCCGAGGCGTCCATCACCCCTAGCAGGTTGCCCTGGGGGTCGAAGATCGGCGCGGCGGAGCAGGTCAGCCCGATAAACGCTGCGCGAAAGTGATCGCGCTTATGCACCGTCACGGCAGCCTTGCTGGTCAGTACCGTGGCCACGCCGCAGGTGCCTTCTTCGGCTTCCGACCAGCAGGTGCCCAGGTACAGGCCGGCCTTGCGGCAATCGGTGCGAATCGCCGTGTCCACGCGGTGGTCGATGGTTTGGCCCTGGGCGTCGGTGAGCATCACGCAGTAGTCGGCGTGGCGCACGCGGTGGTGGAGTTGGCCGACTTCTTCGCTGGCGATGTGCATGAACAGTTCGGCGCGCTCACGGCATTCCTTGAGCAGCGGTTCACTGAGAATGCGTGGCCCTTGCAGCGAGCCAGGGTCGAGGTGGTGTTGCTCCATGGAACGGCGCCATGAATCGAAAATCAGCGACGGCACCGGAGCCTGGGGCAGGCGATCGGCATTGCGGACCACGCGACTGACGCAGTCGACATGGTCTTTGGAGTTCGCGGCGAGCATAAGGCCTCCGGTTCTCGATCTTTTGTTGTTATGCCCGCCATTAAGCGCGCATGCGCGCAGGGGGACAAGGGCGGTCTGACCAACTGCCCGGTGTGAGACGCAGCGTCTCATCCGGCCACGCACGCCACGGGCAGGTTGCAATGGCGCGTCTCATTCTGTGGTTGGCGGTCGCCGCCGCACAACCGCGTGGCACTGCTCTAGATCAAGTCTATGCGAGGTTTATCGAGGCGTTGGCACAGGCTGTGCTGAAGGTCTTGCAACTGGCTGCAGCCAGCCTTTTGTGTGTCGAGACAACCTGGAGAACAACAAGATGTCCACTCACCTGTCCACTGATCAACTGCTCCATGCCTACACCGTGATGCGTACCATCCGCGATTTCGAGGAACGCCTGCACGTGGAATTCGCCACTGGCGAGATCCCAGGTTTCGTCCACCTGTATGCCGGCCAGGAAGCCAGCGCCGCCGGGGTCATGGCCCACCTCAACGATGAAGATTGCATCGCCTCCAACCACCGTGGCCACGGCCACTGCATCGCCAAGGGCGTGGACGTGTTCGGCATGATGGCCGAGATCTACGGCAAGAAAACCGGGGTGTGCGGTGGCAAGGGCGGTTCCATGCACATTGCCGACCAGGAGAAAGGCATGCTCGGCGCCAACGGCATCGTCGGTGCCGGCGCTCCCTTGGCGGCCGGAGCGGCGCTGGCGTCCAAGCTCAAGGGCAGCCAGGGCGTGGCCGTGGCGTTTTTCGGCGACGGCGGCTCCAACGAGGGTGCGGTGTTCGAGGCCATGAACCTGGCCGCAATCATGAAACTGCCGTGTCTGTTCGTGGCTGAAAACAACGGCTACGCCGAAGCCACCGGCTCGGGTTGGTCGGTAGCGTGCAAAGACATCGCCGAGCGCGCCGTGGGCTTCGGCATGCCGGGGGTGATCGTCGACGGCAATGATTTCTTCGCCGTCCACGCGGCCCTGGGGGTGGCCGTGGAACGTGCGCGCAGCGGCCAGGGGCCGACGCTGGTGGAGGTCAAGTTGAGCCGTTTCTACGGCCACTTCGAAGGCGACGCGCAAACCTATCGCGGCCCCGACGAAGTGAAGAACCTGCGCGAATCCCACGATTGCCTGGTGCTGTTTCGCCAACGCTGCAGCGCCGAAGGCTGGCTCGATGCGGCGCAGTTCGAGCGCATCGACGCGGAGGTCGCGCAACTGATTGAAGACGCCGTGCGCCTGGCCAAGTCCGATCCCAAGCCCCAGGCCGCAGACCTGCTCAGTGATGTCTACGTCGCTTACCGCTAATCGCCACCCACTACAAAAATAATCCGTGGAGAATTGATCATGGCTCGCAAAATCAGTTATCAGCAGGCAATCAACGAAGCCCTGGCCCAGGAAATGCGTCGCGACCAGAGTGTGTTCATCATCGGCCAGGACGTGTCCGGCGGCACCGGCTCCCCCGGCGAGCAGGATGCCTGGGGCGGTGTGCTCGGCGTGACCAAGGGCCTGTACCCGGAGTTTCCCGACCGCGTCTTGGATGCGCCGTTGTCCGAAATCGGTTACGTCGGCATGGCAGTCGGCGCGGCCACCCGTGGCATGCGCCCGGTGTGCGAGTTGATGTTCGTCGACTTTCTCGGCTGCTGCCTCGACCAGTTGCTCAACCAGGCCGCCAAGTTCCGCTACATGTTCGGCGGCAAGACCGCCACGCCGCTGGTGGTGCGCGCCATGTACGGCGCCGGCCTGCGCGCCGCCGCGCAGCATTCGCAGATGCTCACCTCGATGTGGACGCACATCCCCGGCCTCAAAGTGGTGTGCCCGGCCACGCCCTATGACGCCAAGGGCATGCTGATCCAGGCGATCCGCGACAACGACCCGGTGATCTTCCTCGAACACAAAATGCTCTACAGCCTGCAGGGCGAAGTGCCGGAAGAGCTGTACACCGTGCCTTTCGGCGAAGCCAATTACGTGCGCGAAGGCAATGACGTGACCCTGGTCACCTACGGGCGCATGGTGCATATCGCCCTGGAAGCCGCTGCCAACCTGGCGCGCCAAGGCATCGACTGCGAAGTGCTCGACCTGCGCACCACCAGCCCGCTGGACGAAGACAGCATCCTGGAAAGCGTGGAGAAGACCGGCCGCCTGGTGGTGATCGACGAGTCCAACCCGCGCTGCTCGATCGCCACCGATATCAGCGCGCTGGTCGCGCAGCGCGGGTTTTCGTTCTTGCGCGCACCGATCGAAATGGTCACCGCGCCGCACACGCCGGTGCCGTTCTCCGATGCGCTGGAGGATCTGTACATCCCCAACGCAGCGAAGATCGAAGCCGCGGTGTTGAAGATTGCCGATAAGAGGACTGCCGCATGATCCATATCTTGACCATGCCCAAGTGGGGCTTGTCGATGACCGAAGGCCGCGTGGATGTCTGGCTCAAACAGCCGGGCGACCGGGTGGAGAAGGGCGAGGAAGTGCTCGACGTCGAGACCGACAAGATCTCCAGCAGCGTCGAGGCGCCGTTCAGTGGCGTGCTGCGCCGCGTGCTGGCGCTGAGCGACGAGACCTTGCCGGTGGGCGGGCTGCTCGGGATCGTGGTGGAGGGCGAGGCCACGGAAGCCGAGATTGATGCGGTAATCGAAGGTTTCCAGGCCAGCTTCGTGTCGAGTGCGGCCGAGGCGCAAGCGTCCGGGCCCAGCGCGCAGAAAGTCGAGGTGGGCGGGCGGCTGTTGCGTTATCTCGACCTCGGTGAGGGCGGCACGCCGTTGGTGCTGGTCCACGGGTTTGGCGGCGACTTGAACAACTGGCTGTTCAACCACCCGGGGTTGGCGGCGCAGCGCCGGGTGATCGCCCTGGACCTGCCGGGCCATGGCGAGTCGGGCAAGCAGCTGCGCAGCGGCGATGCCGACGAGTTGAGCCAGGCGCTGCTGGCGTTGCTCGATCATCTCGCGCTCGACCGCGTCCACCTGGCCGGCCACTCAATGGGTGGCCTGGTCAGCCTGACCGTGGCGCGCCAGGCCCCCGCGCGGGTCGCCTCGCTGACCCTGATCGCCAGCGCCGGGTTGGGCGAAGAGATCAACGCGGACTACTTGCACGGCTTCACCGACGCGACTAACCGCAACGCACTCAAGCCGCACTTGATTCAACTGTTCAGCGACCCGGCGCTGGTCACGCGGCAGATGCTGGAGGACATGCTCAAGTTCAAGCGCCTCGAAGGCGTGGATCAAGCGTTGCGCCAGCTCAATGCCCAGCTGTTCGAGGGCGGGCGGCAGCGCCTGGATTTGCGCAATATTGTCGGGCAGCAGCCAAGCCTGGTGATCTGGGGCAGCGACGACGCAATCATCCCGGCCAGACATGCTGAGGGGCTCGAGGCCCAGGTGGAAATCCTGCCGGGGCAGGGGCATATGGTGCAGTTGGAGGCGGCGGAGCGGGTCAACCAGTTGATGGCAACCTTCCTCAACTCCCAGCCTTGATGCAGTCCAATGTGGGAGGGGCGGTGCGACGATTCGACTTGCCCCCGATAGCGGTGTCTCAGTCAATATTCCTAGTGACTGACCCATTGTCATCGGGGGCAAGCCCCCTCCCACCATTTAGAGTGCATTTCAAAAGTTGGAGGCGGCGGAGCGGGTCAACCCGTTGATGGCAACCTTCCTCAACGCCCAGCCTTGATGCAGTCCAATGTGGGAGGGGCGGTGCGACGATTCGACTTGCCCCCGATAGCGGTGTCTCAGTCACTATTCCTGGTGACTGACCCATTGCCATCGGGGGCAAGCCCCCTCCCACCATTTAGAGTGCATTTCAAAAGTTGGAGGCGGCGGAGCGGGTCAACCCGTTGATGGCCATTGCCATCGGCGGCAAGCCCCCTCCCACTATTTAGTGGTGCGTTTCAAACGGCGCGCTTGAGGGTTTCGCTCGGCAGCTCCTTGAACAACGCCCGGTAGCTATTGGAAAACCGCCCCAAATGCCAGAACGACCAGTTCATCGCCACTTGCGCCACTGTGGCCGCGGCTGAACTCAACAACTCCCGCCGCGCCCCGTTCAAGCGGCGCAAACGCAACCACTGCGCCGGGCTCATTCCGGTGTAGGTCTTGAAGCCTTGTTGCAACTGGCGCAACGGCACGCCGGCGATCTGCGCCAGTTCCAGCAGGTTGACGGTGTCATCCGGTGCATCGACCGCCCATTCGCCGATGCGCGTCATCAGCCGGCGCTCTTCGCTGCGGCGCTGCAATGACTGGCGGTCCAGGCATACGCAGGCGTTGTCGAGAATGAACAGGCAATCGTCGAGCAACTGCTGGGTGAGGGCATCGCGGCTGATCGGGTCGGTGGTGCCGGACAACCGTGTGAGCGTACCACTGAGCCAGCGACTGAATAACGCATTCTGCTGGCAGGTCAGCGGCGCCATGAACAACCCTTCGAGTTTCGCCACATCCAACCGATGGCGCTGCACGAACTGTGGCCCGAATACCACCGCCACTTCACGGTAGTTCTCCGGGGTGATCCAGGTGTTGCGGCTCTCGCCATTGAGCAGGTACAGCGTGTTGTCGCTGCCGTCGAAACAGAACGCCAGGGCCCCCGGCGGCGCGTTGAAATGCTGCTCCACCCGGGTGTTCATGCTCTCTTCGTAGACCTCCACGCCGTGCAGGTCGAGGTAGCGGATCTGCCCGGCAAAATGCCCGGGGGACATCTGCTGGTAGTGCTGCACCCAGCCGGGTGTCGCACGGCATTGAGCGGCCACATCACCGGTGGTGAAGGCCTGTACGCGCAAAGCGGTTGCCTGTGTCATGGGGGGAACCTGCTCGCACTCTATTGGTGCGTTGTGTTCGGAGCAAAGTGGATAGATGCCGTGGCGCGGCGAGCCCAAGATAGACCTCAATGCGCCGGGAGTACAAGCCGGTGCAGTCTCCCACCCATGACGAGGTCCTTATGAACGCCCCCTTCGATCAGCTGTCCGCCTGGCTGAAAGAACACAAGATTACCGAGGTCGAATGCGTGATCAGTGATTTGACTGGCATCGCACGCGGCAAGATTGCGCCCACCAACAAGTTCCTGCATGAGCGAGGCATGCGCCTGCCGGAAAGTGTGTTGCTGCAAACGGTAACCGGGGACTTTGTCGACGACGATGTCTACTACGACCTGCTCGACCCGGCCGACATCGACATGGTCTGCCGCCCGGTGGCCCACGCCACCTACGTGGTGCCATGGGCGATTGAACCGACCGCCATCGTGATCCACGACACCTTCGACAAGCAGGGTAACCCCATCGAACTGTCGCCGCGCAACGTGCTGAAAAAGGTGCTGCAGCTCTACGCCGAGCAGGGCTGGCAGCCGATTGTCGCGCCGGAAATGGAGTTCTACCTGACCCAGCGCTGCGATGACCCGGACCTGCCGCTGAAAACCCCGGTCGGCCGCTCCGGGCGGGCCGAAACCGGTCGCCAGTCGTTCTCCATCGACGCCGCCAACGAGTTCGACCCGCTGTTCGAAGACGTCTACGACTGGTGCGAAGCCCAGGGCCTGGACCTCGACACACTGATCCACGAAGACGGCCCGGCGCAGATGGAAATCAACTTCCGCCACGGTGACGCCCTGGATCTTGCCGACCAGATCACCGTGTTCAAACGCACCCTGCGCGAAGCCGCGCTCAAGCACAATGTGGCCGCGACCTTCATGGCCAAGCCAGTGGCCGACGAGCCGGGCAGCGCCATGCACCTGCACCAGAGCGTGGTCGACATCGCCACGGGCAAGCCGGTGTTCGTCGACGCCGACGGCCAGATGAGCACGCTGTTCCTGCACCACATCGGCGGCCTGCAGAAGTACATCCCCAAGCTGCTGCCGATGTTTGCGCCCAACGTGAATTCGTTCCGCCGCTTCCTGCCGGACACCTCGGCGCCGGTCAACGTGGAATGGGGCGAAGAAAACCGCACTGTCGGCCTGCGCGTGCCGACATCGAACCCCGACGCCATGCGCGTGGAAAACCGCCTGCCCGGCGCGGATGCCAACCCGTACCTGGCGATCGCCGCCAGCCTGTTGTGTGGCTACCTGGGCATGATCGAAAAGATTGAGCCGAGCGCGCCGGTGGAAGGCCGCGCCTATGAACGGCGCAACCTGCGCCTGCCGATCACGCTCGAGGATGCGCTGGTGCGTATGGAGGAGTGTGCGACGGTCAAGCAATACCTGGGCGACAAGTTCGTGCGCGGCTACGTCGCGGTCAAACGCGCCGAGCATGAGAATTTCAAGCGGGTGATCAGTTCCTGGGAGCGTGAGTTCCTGCTGTTGAGCGTCTAAACAATCATAAAGGGGTGTCGATATGCGTCTGATGAAAAAACTTCTCCCGCTGGCCCTGGTGGCAGCATTCAGCAGCGCCGCGCAGGCGGAGCCGACGGTCAGTGTCTACAACTGGACCGATTACATTGGCGAAACCACCTTGGCCGACTTCCAGGCCAAGACGGGGATCAAGGTGATCTACGACGTGTTCGACTCCAACGAAACCCTGGAGGGCAAGTTGCTGGCGGGGCGCACCGGGTATGACGTGGTGGTGCCGTCCAACCACTTCCTGGCGCGCCAGGTCAAGGCCGGCGCGTTCCTCAAGCTCGACCGCGCGCAGTTGCCCAATTTCAAGAACCTCGACCCCAAGCTGCTCAAGCTGCTGGAGAAAAACGACCCGGGCAACGCGCACTCGGTGCCGTACCTGTGGGGCACCAACGGCATCGGCTACAACGTCGACAAGGTCAAGCAGGTGCTCGGCATCGACCATATCGATTCGTGGGCGGTGCTGTTCGAGCCGGAGAACCTCAAGAAGCTCAACCAGTGCGGCGTGGCCTTCCTCGACTCGGCGGATGAGTTGTTCCCGGCGATCCTCAACTACATGGGCAAGGACCCGCGCAGCGAGAACCCTGAAGACTACAAACAGGCGCAAGCCAAGCTGTTGACGCTGCGGCCTTACATCACCTACTTCCATTCCTCCAAGTACATCTCGGATTTGGCCAACGGCGATATCTGCGTGGCGTTCGGTTATTCCGGCGACGTGTTCCAGGCCGCCAACCGCGCCAAGGAAGCCAAGAACGGGGTGAACATTGCCTATTCGATTCCCAAGGAAGGCTCCAACCTGTGGTTCGACCTGCTGGCGATCCCCGCCGATGCGAGCAACCCAAAAGCAGCCCACGCGTTTATCAACTACCTGCTCGACCCTGAAGTCATCGCCAAAGTCAGCGCCTCGGTCGGCTATGCCAACGCCAACCCGGCAGCCAATGCCTTTATGGACCCGGAATTGGTGAACAACCCTGAGGTGTACCCGTCCCAGGCCGTGCTCGACAAACTCTATATTTCCACCACGCCGACCCCGGCGACCATGCGCCTGATGACCCGCGCCTGGAGCAAAGTGAAGACCGACAAATGATCCAATCGAACGACCACGCCCGGTCCTATTACCGGGCCTCGGCCAATGCCATGCCCGAGCGTCCGGCCTTGGCCGCCGACTTGAGCGCGGATGTGTGTGTGATCGGCGGTGGGTTCACCGGGGTCAATACCGCCATCGAACTGGCCCAGCGCGGGCTGTCGGTGATCCTGCTGGAGGCGCGGCGCATCGGTTGGGGCGCCAGCGGGCGCAACGGCGGGCAATTGATTCGCGGCATCGGCCACGACGTGTCGGGCTTTGCCAAGTATGTGGGCGAGGAGGGCGTGCGTTATCTGGAGCGGGCCGGGATTGATTCGGTCACGTTGGTGGGTGAACGCGTTCGCACGCAGGGTATCGACTGCGACCTGCGCTGGGGCTTTTGCGAACTGGCCAATACCGCGGCGCAGTTCGCCGCGTTCAAGGGCGAGCAGGAGCGCCTATTGGCGCAGGGCTACAACCATGAGGTCCGTGTGGTGGGTCCGCAGGATATGCACCAGGTCGTCGGCTCGCAGGTCTATGCCGGCGGCCTGGTGGACATGGGGTCCGGGCACCTGCACCCATTGAATCTGGTGTTGGGCGAGGCGCGGGTCGCCGAGTCCCTGGGGGTGCGGATTTTCGAGCACACCCCAGCGTTGGAACTGCTCCACGGCGACACCGTACAGGTACGCTGCGCCGGCGGCACGGTGCGTGCCAGCAACCTGGTGCTGGCCTGCAATGCACACTTGGAGGCGTTGGAGCCGCGCTTGAGCGGCAAAGTACTGCCTGCCGGCAGCTACATCATCGCCACCGAACCGTTAACGGAAGGGCTGGCCGAGCAATTGATCCCGCAGAACCTGGCGCTGTGCGACCAGAAAGTCGGCTTGGACTACTACCGACTGACCGCCGACCGACGCCTGTTGTTCGGCGGCGCCTGCCATTATTCGGGGCGTGATCCGCAGGACATTGCCGCGTATATGCAACCGAAGATGCTCACGGTATTCCCGCAACTGGCCAATACCGCGATCGAGTTCCAGTGGGGCGGCAAGATCGGCATCACCGCCAACCGCTTTCCCCAGGTCGGGCGGCTAAAACAGTACCCGAACGTGTTGTATGCCCAGGGCTATTCCGGCCATGGGCTGAACGTGACCCATTGGTGTGCGCGGCTGCTGGCTGAAGCCATCCATGCCGGGCACAGCCAGGGCCTGGAGGTGTTCAGCCAGGTGCCGCACATGACCTTTCCGGGCGGCAAGCTGTTGCGCTCGCCGTTGTTGGCGTTGGGCATGCTGTGGTATCGGTTGCGGGAGACCCTGCAGCGATGAGCTGCCGCCGCACGGGGGCGGTTGGATTGAGCCGCACCTAAGGCCGCAAGAAAAACCGCTTTTCCTCGTCATGGCAAGGTTGCGCCTACGGCCCTGTAGTTGGGCGTGGAATCGGTTGCTGTGCCATACACGATCGCCCCGGAGCGCGTAATGCCCACCAACTGGCTTTTCCGCCCGCCCAAAAGCGGGGCGATCGCTACGGTGTTGTTGACGCTGTCCCAGGAGGCGCCGCTGGGGTATTGGTTGGCGTCGAAACTGTTCAAGGCGACGGTGTCGTTATCCGCCAAACCCACCGCGTTGGTCTGGACGCTGCCAGGCAGCGGCTGGATCGACTGCACGCTGAACGAGTTGGTGGGGTCTGGCCAAAAGAGTGCTTTCTCGAAACCCGACGGGTCCCTGCCATACGCGAGTATATGCCCGGGGTTGTTGATCGACACCGCGTAATTCTGCGCATTGAGGGGCATGGTCAGCAGCAGGGGCGCGCTGCTGGGTGTTCCCCAGAATGCCGTTTGCGGCACATCGCCGGTAGCGCCGCTGAACACGCAGGTACCGACCACCTGAAGCTGATCGTTCATGCCCACCGCCCAGCAATAGCTGGCGCCGGAGGGGCTGGCCAGCGCGGTCAACACGTAGCTGCTGCCGTTCCAGGTGGCGACGGTGGGTTTGGGCGTGGCATTGGCCCCCGGACAGTTCATGACGACACTGGGATAGCCGTTGATCAAGGTGTTGTTCACGTCGACCCCGGCACAGTTGTCGCCATAGCTGGAAACGCGCTGCGGCGTGGCATTGCCCGGGGTATACAGCACCACGGTTGCCTGTAACGTGGCGCTGATGCTTTGAGCCAGGGCAGCGCCTAGCGGGTTCAGGGCGGTGGGTACGGTCTGGACATCGGCGGGTCGCAGCAGGGGAAATAGCAAGGTGCCAGGCAAGGGGGCCGTCGCCGTCGGCAGGCCACTGGGCGTCGCTGCATTCCAGAACACGGCAAAACTGAGATTGGCGGCGTTGGCGCAACTTCCCAGCATCCAGCCACTGTTAGCGATTGCCTCGACGCTGCACGGTTGCCCGTTCACCAGCGGCGGCAAGACCTGTTGAGGGCCGCTCAGCGATGCGGCGTACCAAGGATTGCTGTTGGCGCTGACCGTAGCGGATGAACAATTGCCCACGGCCTGCGCGCTATCGTTGACGCTACTGGTTGAACATTGCGCCCCGGCCGCACTGCCCGAGTCGACGTATGTGGCGGCACTGGCGGTTACACCATAGCCGTACAGCAGCGAGGCGCCGAGCAGTGTCAGCGCAGTGATCGAGGTTTTGAAATAACGCGGCATGATGAGTCCCTCCCTGGAGTGTTTTACCTGTCGGTGCCGTATGGGCAGGCGCCGGTTGCGTACCAGTAAACGCTGGAGATGGGGGCGTTACAACTGTCATTTCTAACAGGTACAGAACGAGTTGCTGTGCGTTAGCATCGGTGTTTTTGTGCCCTGCGGGCCGTCCAGGCACGCAGATGATTTCAGTGGTCCGGGACGGCATGGCTTCAATCTCGAGCATCCATCGCGCCACGAATAGGGGGTGAAGTGACGAATCGGCTGGCGTACATTGTTCAACCCCGGTCGCCAGCAACTGTCGGTGCGACAGATCTGGCGATCTGAATTGTTTATTGTCTGGAGTATTGATTGTGCCTACAGCTTCTTCTGTCATTGAAGTTCCGGTTTCGGCCGATCAGGTGTGGCAATTGGTCGGCGGTTTTGACGCGCTGCCGGACTGGCTGCCATTGATCGTCGAGAGCAAGCCGGGCGACGGCGGGCGCCTGCGTCACCTGAAGACCGCCGATGGCGGCGTGGTGGTGGAGCGCTTGCAGACCTTTGATAACGTGGCCCGCACTTACAGCTACAGCATCGAGGAGTCGCCGTTTCCGGTGAGTGCCTACCTGGCGACGTTGCGGGTCGAAGCCCTGACGGAGTCGTCGGCGAAGGTGACGTGGTCGGGCGTGTTCACCCCGCTGCCGGACACCACCGACGAGGCGGTGGAGGCTTTGTTTGCCGGCGTGTACCGCGGTGGGCTTGAGGCGCTGCGCGCCAACTTCCCGGCTTGACCTGATCGATCGGGCAACCGACACCCAATGTGGGAGGGAGCAAGCCCCCTCCCACCGTTATCGATTGGTGTCGTGTCTGGTTTATTTGGGCATCAGTTGCTGGCGACACTCCAGCACCAACCGCGCACCGCCGCGTTGGCTGGTGCCAACGTCCAGATTGAAACCGTGCAGGTTGATGATCGCCGCGACAATCGACAGGCCCAGCCCAAACCCACCTTGCTGGTCGCTTTCATCCACGCGATAGAACCGCTGGAACACCGCCTTGCGTTCCGCTGTTGGGATGCCGGGGCCGGAGTCGTGGACTTCGATACGCGTGCTGCCCGCATCGTTGACCGCGCGCAAAATCACTTCGCCGCCCGCTGGGGTGAACTTGATCGAGTTGCTCAGCAGGTTGGCCAGGGCCTCGAACAGCAAGGCCCGGTCGCCGGTAATCCAGGGCAGGGATGGCGGGGTGTCGAGCACCAGTTGCAGTTCGCCTTCCTCGGCCAGGGGCAGGTAGAAGTCGTGCAGTTCGCGCAGCAGCGGCAGTGGGTCCATCACCAGGAAGCCCGAGCGGCGTTGGTGGTCTTCCAGTTCCGAGATCCGCAACAACCCGCGAAAGCGCGCCATCAGCGTGTCGGTCTCCGCGATGGCGTCGTCCAGCTGCACCGCGTGGGCCGAGTCGTGTTCGGCTTGTTGCTTGATGCGATAGAGCTGCGCGCGCAAGCGGGTGAGCGGGGTGCGCAGGTCGTGGGCGATGTTGTCGCACACGCCTTTGACCTCGTTCATCAGCTTCTCGATGCGGTCGAGCATGGCGTTGACGATGGCGGCGAGCATGTCCAGTTCGTCACGCCGATTCGACAGCGGCAGGCGATGGGTGAGGTCGCCGGCGACGATGGCCTCGGCGCTGGCCTGGATCCCGCGAATCCGTCGCAATGGGCGGCGGCGCAGCAAATGCCAGCCGGCGGCGCCGGGGATGATGGTCAGCGACACCGCCCACAGCAGCGCGTGCCAGATGATCCGGGTTACGCCGAACAGCGAACCGTTGGCGCGCACCAGCACCAGCCAGCGGCCATCGGCGGTGTGGGTGACCACGGCGTCGCAGCTGTCTTTGGGCAGTTTCGGGTCGTCGGAGTCGACGCAATTGGCCAGGGCGTGGATCTTGCCGTCCAGGGGCAAGTCGTGCGGTATCGCCTGGATCGGTCCGTTCAATGGGCGAAATTGCTCATCGAACAGGCCATAGGCGTCCACGCCCTTCATGTCGAAGGTCATGCTGGTGGTCAGGGCTTCCAACAGTTCTTCGCCGTCGAACCGCTGGAACAGGTGCTGGCGCTGCATCAGCGAATGGCGCGAGAGGTCGCTGAGGTAACCGGACACCTCGTAATACAGCACCCCCATGAGGATGCAGCTCCAGGCCACGAACAGTGAACTGTACAGCGCCAGCAAGCGGCTGCTGGAGGAACGCCAGCCCTTAGAGGGGTTCAGCAATGACATACCCGGAACCTCGTACCGTGCGGATCAGCGGCGTGAGGCCCGGTGGATCGATCTTCTTGCGCAGGCGACCGATGTGGACATCGATCAGGTTGGTCCCGGGGTCGAAGTGATAACCCCAGACTTCCTCGAAGATCATCATCCGCGACAGGATCTGCCCGGTGTTGCGCATCAGGAATTCCAGCAGTTTGTATTCAGTGGGCAGCAGGCTCAGCGGCTGCTCGGCGCGGCTGGCTTCACGGCTGATCAGGTTCAGCTCGAGGTCGGCCACGCGCAGCGCGGTTTCGAATTCCTTGACCGTGCTTTTGCGCCGCAGCAGCACTTCGACGCGGGCGGCCATTTCATCGGAGGCGAACGGCTTGGTCAGGTAGTCATCCCCACCGGCGCGCAGGCCGCGCACCCGCTCGTCGACATCGGAGAGCGCGCTGATCATCAGGATCGGCGTAGACACGCCGATGGTGCGCAGGGTGGTGACGATGGCCAGGCCATCGAGTTCCGGCAACATACGGTCGAGGGTGATCAGATCGTAATCACCACTCACGGCGCGGACCAGGCCTTCGCGGCCGTTGTCCACCCAATCTACGTCCAGTCCATGGCTACTCAGCTCGGCGACGATCTCGCGGGCCGTTACGGCGTCATCCTCAATGGTCAAAATGCGGGTCATAGGATTACCTGGTGAGCGATTCACACTAGAAGTGTGGGCATTTTGCCAAGAAATGGCTGAACGCTTCCTAAATAAAACTTCATGTTGGCAAAACTGACACAGTTTTCATAAACCCCGCCTACTCCGATGTGCGGGCTTGCCTGCGATGAAGGCGTGTCAATCGGCGGCTCCGGTGACGGATCCTCCGTCAGTCGTCGAAGCCCACCTGCTCATGAATCTCATCCACCTTCAACTCCAGGCGATACGCCACCGCAATGAACAACGCCTGGCACAGGCACAACGTGGCGCTCAACGAACGGAAGGCAAACGACGAGCCTTCATTGACCAACAGCACTGCGTTCGCGCGCTTGGCCAGGGGCGACAGGTTGCTGTCAGTAATGATCAGGGTCTTGGCCTGGTGGTGCTGGGCGATACGCAGGCAGTGCTGGGTTTCTTTGCCGTAGGGCGTGAAGCTGATGGCGATCACCAGGTCATTGGCGCGCACGCTGCGCATCTGCTCGCGGTAGCTGCCGCCCAGGCCTGAGATCAGGTGGATGCGCTTGTTGGTGTGCTGCAGGTTGTAGACCAGGTAATCGGCCACCGCAAACGAACGGCGCACGCCAACCACGTAGATGTTGTCGGCGTTGACCACCAGGTCGACGGCTTTTTCGAACGCCGCGTCATCCAGTTCCAGGCCCAGGCGCTCGATGCCCGAAAGCGTGGCATTGACACACTCGCGCGCCAGGTCGCCGCCGCTGGCCTTCTGCGACTTGTTGGCGATCATGCTGCGGATGCGCTGCTGATAGTTCTGCACCGGCGTGGTCTTGTGGGTGTACGCCTCGCGAAACAGCGCCTGCATCTCACTGAACCCGCTGAAGCCGAAACGCTGGGAGAACCGCACGATGGCCGACGGATGCACTTCGCATTCGCGGGCGATGTCGCTGATGCGGTCGACCATGATCCGGTCGCTCTGCTGGCTCATGTAGCTGGCGATGCGCTTGAGCTGGCGTGGCAGGCTTTCGTATTCGTCGGTGATCAGCTGCAACAGGCGTTCGGCATTGATCGCAGGGCTGGCGAGAGTGTCTTGGGAAGCGGTCTCGGGCGTGGCCGGCTGATCGGTGCGGGACATGGGCAATCCTTCTGGCGGGTTCATCTGGTGCGCTGATGGTGGGTGCAAGTCTACAGGGTAGGCGCAAAAAAATACCCCGGCATGCGCCAGCGAGTGGGCGGCTGAAACGATGCACTGTCGCTGGCGTGCCCTTATGCTGACGTATTGGAAAAAATATTCTACCAAAAATAATTATGGAATAAATATTGATTGGGCTCGCTGAACGTTCTAGTCTGCTCCCACCAAGAGCGTGTGCCGTCGCCACGGCGGCACAACGCAGGCTGATAAAAATAACAGGAGCCAGCATGGGCCAGACTCGTTTTGCCAGTGGGCGTCAATTGGATCTGATTTGCCTCGGGCGCCTGGGCGTCGACCTCTATGCGCAGCAAGTCGGTGCGCGGCTTGAGGATGTGTCCAGCTTTGCCAAGTACCTCGGCGGTTCTTCCGCCAACATTGCCTTCGGCACCGCGCGCCTGGGCCTCAAGTCGGCGATGTTGAGCCGGGTAGGGGACGACCATATGGGCCGGTTCCTGACGGAATCCCTGGCCCGTGAAGGCTGCGATGTCAGCGGCATCAAGGTCGACCCGCAACGCCTTACCGCGCTGGTGCTGCTGGGCCTCAAGGACCGCGAAACCTTCCCCCTGGTGTTCTACCGCGAAAACTGCGCCGACATGGCCCTGCGCGCCGAAGACATCAGCGAAGCCTTTATCGCCTCGAGCAAGGCCCTGCTGATCACCGGCACGCATTTCTCCACCGACGCTGTGTACAAGGCCAGCGTCCAGGCCCTGGATTACGCGACCAAACACAACGTCCAGCGCGTGCTCGACATCGACTACCGCCCGGTGCTGTGGGGCCTGGCGGGCAAGGCCGATGGCGAAACCCGGTTTGTCGCCGACCAGAGCGTCAGCCAGCACGTGCAGAGCATCCTGCCGCGCTTCGACCTGATCGTCGGTACTGAAGAAGAATTCCTGATCGCCGGCGGCAGTGAAGATTTGCTCAGCGCCCTGCGCACCGTCCGTGAACTGACCCCGGCGACCCTGGTGGTCAAGCTCGGCCCGCAGGGCTGCACGGTGATCCACGGCGCGATCCCGGCCCGTTTGGAAGAGGGTGCGATCTACCCCGGCGTGCGCGTTGAAGTGCTTAACGTGCTGGGCGCCGGCGATGCGTTCATGGCCGGCTTTCTCAGCGGCTGGCTGAACGATGCCAGCGACGCGCGATGCAGCCAGTTGGCCAATGCCTGCGGCGGCCTGGTGGTGTCGCGCCACGCCTGCGCACCGGCCATGCCGACGCCGGCCGAACTGGATTACCTGTTCAACAGCCCGGTGCCGATCACCCGCCCCGATCAAGACGTGACCCTGCAGCGCCTGCATCGGGTCACGGTGCCACGCAAGGCCTGGAAGCAACTGTTCGTGTTCGCCTTCGACCACCGCTGGCAATTGGTCGACCTGGCGCAACGCGGCGGCCAGGACTCGAGCCGCATCAGCACGATCAAGCAGCTGTTCATCCAGGCCGTCGAACGCGTGGAGAACAAGCTGCGCGGGCAGGGCGTCGAGGCCGATGTCGGTTTGCTCGCCGACCAGCGCTTCGGCCAGGACGCGCTCAACGCCGCCAGCGGTCGCGGCTGGTGGATCGCACGCCCGGTGGAGGTGCAGAACTCGCGGCCCCTGGCGTTCGAACACGGCCGTTCGATCGGCAGCAACCTGATCGCCTGGCCCCAGGAGCAAATCATCAAATGCCTGGTGCAATACCACCCCGATGACGAACCGCTGCTGCGTCTGGAACAGGAAGCGCAACTAAAGGCGGTGTACGAGGCTTCGCTGGTCAGCGGGCATGAACTGTTGCTGGAAGTCATCCCGCCCAAGGATCACCCCTCGACCTACCCCGATGTGCTCTACCGCAGCCTCAAGCGCCTGTACAACCTGGGTATCTACCCGGCGTGGTGGAAAATCGAGGCACAGTCGGCCGAGGACTGGACAAAACTCGACGAACTGATCGAGGAACGCGACCCGTACTGCCGCGGTGTGGTGCTGCTGGGCCTGAATGCGTCGGCCGAACGCCTGGCCGAGGGCTTCCGCCAAGCCAGCCAGAGTCGTACCTGCCGTGGTTTTGCCGTGGGACGCACGATCTTCCAGGAGCCGAGTCGCGCGTGGATGGCGGGGGAGATTGATGACGAGACCCTGATCCGCCAAGTCCGGGCCACTTTCGAGCAATTGATCAGTGCCTGGTGCAGTGCCAGAGGCTGAACGCAGTTCTTAATTTGAAATGTAATCCAATGTGGGAGGGAGCTTGCTCCCGATGGCGGTGGTGCAGTTACAGAAGTGTTGCCTGACACACTGCCATCGGGAGCAAGCTCCCTCCCACATAATGCAGATCTCAGTGATACCTGAAAATAATAAAGGTGCAGCCATGCCCGCAATCCGAATTGGCATCAACCCGATCTCCTGGAGCAACGACGACCTGCCGGCCCTGGGCGGCGAAACGCCCCTGAGCACGGCGTTGAGCGAAGGCAAGCAGATCGGCTACGAAGGTTTTGAACTCAACGGCAAATTCCCCAAGGACGCCAAGGGCGTCGCCGATGTGTTGCGCCCCTACGACCTGGCGCTGGTCTCCGGTTGGTACTCCAGTCGTCTGGCCCAGCGGTCGGTGACGGAGGAAATCGAAGCCATCGCCGCTCATGTCGAGTTGCTCAAACACAATGGCGCCACGGTGTTGGTCTACGGCGAAGTGGCCGATTCGATCCAGGGCTCCCGCATCCGCCTGATCGAACGCCCGCGTTTCCACAGTGAGCAGGCCTGGCAGGACTACGCCGACAAGCTCACCGAACTGGCGCGCTTTACCCTGTCCCAGGGCGTGCGCCTGGCCTACCACCACCATATGGGCGCCTATGTCGAATCGCCGGAGGACATCGATCAACTGATGCGCCGCACCGGCCCCGAAGTCGGCCTGCTGTTCGATTCGGGCCATTGCTACATGGGCGGCGGCGACCCCCTCGACGTACTGCGCAAGCACATCGACCGCGTGTGCCATGTGCATTTCAAGGACGTGCGCAAAGCGGTGGTGCAACTGGCGCGCAACCAGATGTGGAGCTTCCCCGACTGCATCGTCAACGGCACCTTCACCGTGCCGGGTGACGGCGATATCGACTTTGCCGCGTTGCTCGACGTGCTGCTGGCCGCGCATTACCGAGGCTGGCTGGTGGTCGAAGCCGAGCAGGACCCGGCTGTTGCGCCGAGCTATATCTATGCGAAAAAAGGTTACGACACCTTGCGTGCGCTGCTGAACGAGAGGACGGGGCAATGAGTTTGCTGGTCAAGAGCAATAAGCGCGGGCAAACCATGGTCGCCCTCGAAGCGGGCCGCCTGGCCTACGTCGGCTTTGCCGCCTACCGCCTGAGCCTGGGCGAAACCCTGCCAGTCACCGCCGGCGACCAGGAGCTGTGCCTGGTGCTGCTTAGCGGTCGGGTGACGATCGAAGGCGACGGTTTTAGCTGGCAGAACCTCGGCGATCGTCAGTCGGTGTTTGAAGACAAATCGCCCTTTGCCGCTTACCTGCCGCCGGGCACCGACGCCCAGGTGACGGCATTGAGCGACGTGCAGCTCGCGGTCTGCGCCGCGCCTGGCGCGACGGGTTTCGCGCCGCGCTTGATCCGCCCCGAACAGTGCAAGCGCAGCGTGCGCGGCAAAGGCGCCAACACCCGTTACGTGTGCGACATCCTGCCCGACAGCGAGCCCGCCCACTCCCTGCTGGTGGTGGAAGTCCGCACGCCGTCCGGGCATTCGTCGAGCTACCCGCCGCACAAGCACGACACCGACGACCTGCCGCACCAGAGCTTTCTCGAAGAGACCTATTACCACCAGGTCAACCCACCCCAGGGCTTCGTGTTCCAGCGGGTGTACACCGACGATCGCAGCATCGATGAGGCCATGGCCGTGGAAAACAGCGACCTGGTGGTGGTGCCCAAGGGGTACCACCCGGTGAGCGTGCCGTATGGCTACGAGTCCTACTACCTCAACGTAATGGCCGGCCCCAAGCGCGCCTGGCATTTTCATAACGACCCGCAGCACAGCTGGCTGCTGGACCTTTAAGGGGCGCGACATGACCACCACTCGTTTGACCATGGCCCAGGCCCTGGTGAAATTTCTGGATAACCAATACATCGAAGTCGATGGTGTGCAGAGCAAGTTCGTGGCCGGGGTGTTCACCATTTTCGGCCACGGCAACGTGCTCGGCCTGGGCCAGGCGCTGGAGCAGGACAGCGGCGACCTGGTGGTGCATCAGGGCCGCAACGAGCAAGGCATGGCCCACGCCGCCATCGGGTTTGCCAAACAGCACCTGCGCCGCAAGATCTACGCGTGTACCGCGTCGGTCGGCCCGGGGGCGGCGAATATGCTGACCGCTGCCGCGACCGCCACGGCCAACCGTATCCCGTTGCTGCTATTGCCTGGCGATGTCTACGCCAGCCGCCAGCCCGACCCGGTGCTGCAACAGATCGAGCAGTTCCATGACCTGAGCATCAGCACCAACGACGCCTTCCGTTCGGTGAGCAAATACTGGGACCGCATCAACCGCCCCGAGCAATTGATGAGCGCGGCGATCCACGCCATGCGCGTGCTCACCGACCCGGCCGAAACCGGTGCCGTCACCCTGGCGCTGCCGCAGGACGTGCAAGCCGAGGCCTGGGATTACCCGGATTACTTCCTGCAAAAACGTGTCCATCGCCTCGACCGGCGCCCGCCCACCGAGGCGATGATCGGCGATGCCGTGGCGGCCTTCGAGGGCAAGCGCAAGCCGTTGATCATCTGCGGCGGCGGGGTCAAGTACTCCGGGGCGAATGCGGCCCTGCAGGCATTTGCCGAACGCTTCGAGATTCCCTTCGCCGAAACCCAGGCGGGCAAGAGCGCGGTGCTGTCCAGCCATCCGCTGAACGTCGGCGGGATCGGCGAAACCGGCTGCCTGGCCGCGAACCTGTTGGCCGCCGAGGCCGATCTGATCATCGGGATCGGCACGCGCTACACCGATTTCACCACGTCGTCGAAGTCGTTGTTCAAGCACGCCGAGGTGCGGTTCCTCAACCTCAACATCAGCCCCGGCGATGCGTTGAAACTCGATGGCGTGCAAGTGCTGGCGGATGCGCAAGTCGCCCTTGAGGCATTGGCCGCAGCGCTGGGCGATTATCGCGCCGGTTGGGGCGAGCAGGTGCGCGATGCCAGGGCGCAACTGGATGCTGAAGTCGACCGGGTGCATCAGTTGGAATACGCCGGTGACGACTTCGTCCCCGAGGTCGACGACCACCTCGACCGCGGCGTGCTGCGCGAATTTATCGAGCTGACCGGTTCGTGCCTGACCCAAAGCCGGGTCCTCGGCGTGCTCAACCAGGTGCTGGCCGACGACGCGATCATCGTCGCCGCCGCCGGCAGCCTGCCCGGCGACCTGCAGCGCAGCTGGCGCAGCAAGGGCGTCAACACTTACCACGTCGAGTACGGTTATTCGTGCATGGGCTACGAGATCAACGCCGCCCTCGGCGTGAAACTCGCCGAGCCGACGCGCGAGGTCTATGCGCTGGTCGGCGATGGCTCCTACATGATGCTGCACTCGGAGCTGGCCACCTCGATCCAGGAGCGCCGCAAGATCAACGTGGTGCTGCTGGACAACATGGCTTTCGGTTGCATCAACAACCTGCAGATCGGCAACGGCATGGACAGCTTCGGCACCGAGTTCCGCTACCGCAACCCCGAGAGCGGCAAGCTCGACGGCGGCCTGGTGCCGGTGGATTTCGCCATGAGTGCGGCGGCCTACGGTTGCAAGACTTACAAGGTCAGCAGCGTCGAGCAGCTCGAAGCGGCGCTGGCCGATGCGCGCACGCAAACGGTGTCGACGCTGATCGATATCAAGGTGCTGCCCAAGACCATGATCCACGGCTACCTGTCGTGGTGGCGGGTGGGTGTGGCGCAGGTCTCCACCAGCGAACGAACCAACGCGGCGGCGAAAAAACTCAATGAACAGCTGGCCAAGGCCCGGCAGTACTAATAACAAGAGGAGTGAATGTATGTCGTTGAAGCTGGGTGTTATCGGTACGGGCGCTATCGGCCGGGACCATATTCGTCGTTGCAGCCAGACCTTGCTCAACAGCCAGGTGGTGGCGGTGACCGACATCGACCTGGAGCAGGCCGCCAAGGTGGTGGCGGATCTGAAACTGGACGCCGAGGTGTATCCGGACGGCCATGCGCTGATCCGTTCGCCTCAGGTCGAAGCCATTCTCGTCACTTCCTGGGGCCCGAGCCATGAGGCATTCGTGCTCGCCGCCATCGAGGCGGGCAAACCGGTGTTCTGCGAAAAACCCCTGGCGGTCACCGCCGAAGGCTGTCGCAGGATCGTCGAGGCCGAAGTGGCGCACGGCAAGCGCCTGGTGCAAGTGGGCTTCATGCGCCCCTATGACGAAGGTTATCGCGCCCTCAAAGCGGTGATCGACAGCGGCCGGATCGGCGAGCCGCTGATGCTGCACTGCGCGCACCGCAACCCGCGGGTGGGTGAGAACTACAAGACCGACATGGCGATCACCGACACCCTGATCCACGAGCTGGATGTGTTGCGTTGGCTGCTCGACGACGACTATGTGTCGGTGCAAGTGGTGTTCCCGCGCAAGACCAGCAAGGCCCTGGCCCATCTGCGCGATCCGCAGATCGTGCTGCTGGAAACCGCCAAGGGCACGCGCATCGATGTGGAAGTGTTTGTGAACTGCCAGTACGGCTACGACATTCAGTGCGAAGTGGTGGGGGAGACCGGTATCGCCAAGCTGCCGGAACCGTCGCAGGTGCAATTGCGCAGCGAAGCCAAGCTGTCCAATGCGATTCTGATGGACTGGAAAGACCGCTTTATCGGCGCCTATGACGTCGAGTTGCAGGCGTTCATCGACAGCGTGCGCGCCGGGCAAGTGGGCGGGCCGTCGGCGTGGGATGGGTTTGCAGCGGCGGTCGCGGCGGATGCATGTATTGAAGCGCAGGGCAGTGGGCAAATTGTCCAAGTCAGCCTGCCTGAGCGTCCGCGCTTCTACGGCTGACACTCGGTCAATGTGGGAGGGGGCTTGCCCCCGATAGCAGCGGGTCAGCTAATGAATCTGGATCTGATCCACCGCCATCGGGGGCAAGCCCCCTCCCACAGTTGGATTGGGTGTGCACTTCAATAAAGGAGTGAATGTATGCGAATTGGACTAGTCGGCTATGGCCACGGAGGGCGCTTCTTTCATGCGCCACTGACTGCAACCCTGCCTTCTACGGCTGACACTCGGTCAATGTGGGAGGGGGCTTGCCCCCGATAGCAGTGGGTCAGCTAATGAATCTGGATCTGATCCACCGCCATCGGGGGCAAGCCCCCTCCCACAGTTGGATTGGGTGTGCACTTCAATGAAGGAGTGAATGTATGCGAATTGGACTAGTCGGCTATGGCCACGGAGGGCGCTTCTTTCATGCGCCACTGACTGTAACCCTGCCTTCTACGGCTAACACTCGGTCAATGTGGGAGGGGTTTGCACTTCAATGAAGGAGTGAATGTATGCGAATTGGACTGGTCGGCTATGGCCACGGAGGGCGCTTCTTTCATGCGCCACTGACTGCAACCCTGCCTTCTACGGCTAACACTCGGTCAATGTGGGAGGGGGCTTGCCCCCGATAGCAGTGGGTCAGCTAATGAATCTGGATCTGATCCACCGCCATCGGGGGCAAGCCCCCTCCCACAGTTGGATTGGGTGTGCACTTCAATAAAGGAGTGAATGTATGCGAATTGGACTGGTCGGCTATGGCCATGGAGGGCGCTTCTTTCATGCGCCACTGATTGCAACCCTGCCCGGCGCTACTTTTGTTGGTGTGGTGACTCGTTCACCCGAGCGCCGTCAGCAATTGAGCACTGATCTTCCAGGGGTTAAAGCCTTTGACAGCATCGGCCAGATCGTCGAGGCCGGCGTTGACGCCCTGGTGATTTCCACCACGCTTAAAGGTCGCCCGGCGCTGGTGCTGGAGGCCATCGAGCACGGCGTCGCCGTGGTCAGCGATAAACCTTTCGCCGCCAACGCCGAGCAGGCCCGGGTGCTGATCACCGCGGCTGAACGCCAGGGCGTGTTGCTCAGCGTCTACCAGAACCGGCGCTGGGATTCGGATTTCCTGACCTTGCGCAAACTGATCGACGCCGGCGCCCTCGGCGCTGTCACCCGGTTTGAATCCCGCGTCGAGCGTTTCAGCCCGCAATCGGTGGGCAATGCCAGCGGCGGCGGCTGGCTGCGCGACCTGGGCAGCCATCTGGTGGATCAGGCGCTGCAACTGTTCGGCCCGGTGGATCGGGTTTTCGCGCAACTGCACTACAGCGCCGAACACCCCAGCATCGACCACGGCTTCTTTGTCTCCCTGACCCACGCCAACGGGGTGATTTCCCACCTGTGGGGCAACGCCTTGCAGAACAGCCCCGCACCGCGCTTGCGGGTCAGCGGCACCCTGGGTTGCTACACCGTCGACGGGTTGGACGGTCAGGAAGACGCACTGATGGCCGGCAAGTCGCCCAAAACCGAGGGCGAGCACTGGGGCTCTGAGGAGCACCGCCGCTGGGGCTGGTTCGAACAAGGCCCCGAGCGCGAGCGTGTGCCGTCGGAAAAAGGCTGCTGGACCCAGTTCTATCGCCAGTGGCAGGCCGCCGTGCAAGGGCAGGGGCCGCTGCCGGTGGACGCCTACGAGGCGCTGGAAACCACAAGGATATTGGACGCCGCACGCCTGAGCGCCGAGCGCCAGCAGGTGGTTTCGACAAAAATAGAATAAAATTCTAAAACAGGTTGATATAGAAATTATTTTCCAATAAAGTCTTTTCCAGGTTGCATAAAGTACGTTCCGGACTCGATCCCGACGACTCAACAAAAACAAGATCAAAAACAACCAGGTACCGTCAGATGAAAATCTTCAACGCTGTACTGCGAGTTTTACGCCCAGCCCTTGCGCCACGCGGTCTGCCCCGCACCCGGCCGTTTTACTTCTCCTTCCTCAACGTGCTGTGCGTCGAAAACCAAGGCGCCCTGGTGTGCTGCATTCCGGGAGCACCGCTCGTCCGCCTGCCGTCATCCTCGCTCTGAAAAACGCAACGTCCAAAAAACCAACAAGAAAGTGGAGACAGACCGTTCATGAAGACCCCGATCCGTTTTACCGCGCTGGCGTTGTCCCTGCTGCTGGCCAGCGGTTTTGCCATGGCTGCCGATCTGAAGATCGGCGTGAGCATGTCGCAGTTCGATGACACCTACCTGACCAATGTGCGTGAATTCATGGACAAGCAAGCCAAGGCCTACCCCAAGGGCGATGGCGTGCAACTGCAGTTCGAAGACGCGCGCGCCGACGTGGTCAAGCAATTGAGCCAGGTCGAGAACTTCATCAGCCAGAAGGTCGACGCGATCATCGTCAACCCGGTGGACACGGCGTCCACGGCGCGGATCAGCAAGTCAGCGCTCGAAGCGGGTATTCCGCTGGTCTATGTCAACCGCCGACCTGACCAGAAAGACCTGCCCAAAGGCGTGGCGGCCGTGACCTCCGATGATGAAGAGGCCGGCAGGCTGCAAATGCAGTACATCGCCGAAAAACTGGGGGGCAAGGGCAAGGTGGTGATCCTGCTCGGTGACTTGGCGAACAACTCCACCACCAACCGGACCAAGGGCATCAAAGAAGTCCTGGCCAAGTACCCGCAGATCAAGATCGAGCAGGAACAGACCGGCATCTGGCTGCGTGACCGCGGGATGACCCTGGTCAACGACTGGTTGACCCAGGGCCGCGAATTCAATGCCGTGCTGGCCAACAACGATGAAATGGCGATTGGCGCGGCTATGGCGTTGAAGTCGGCCGGCACCAAGCCGGGCAGCGTCTTGATTGCGGGGGTCGACGGCACGCCGGACGGCTTGAATGCGATCACCAAGGGCGAAATGACCGTGTCGGTGTTCCAGGATGCCAAGGGCCAGGCAGTCGGCTCGGTGGAGGCGGCGCGCAAGATGGCGAAGAAGGAAGCGATCGAGCAGAACATTGTCATCCCGTTCAAGCTGATCACCCCGGACAACGTCAAAGACTTCAAGTAGCCCTTACATCACAACAATAAGCCGGCAGGGCGGTCGTGCCCGCCCTGTCGATGGAGTACCGCCCTATGCTTGCTCAAGCCACTGTCTCGCAGCCGCCCGGTATCCAGCCGTCGCTGCTGGAAGAACCGTACCTGCTGGAAATCCTCAACATCAGCAAAGGCTTTCCCGGTGTGGTGGCCCTGGCCGATGTACAACTGCGTGTGCGCCCAGGTTCGGTGCTGGCGCTGATGGGCGAGAACGGTGCGGGCAAGTCGACCCTGATGAAAATCATCGCCGGCATCTACCAGCCCGACGCTGGGGAAATCCGCCTGCGCGGCAAGCCGATTGTGTTTGAGACGCCGCTGGCCGCGCAAAAGGCCGGGATCGCGATGATCCACCAGGAACTCAACCTGATGCCGCACATGAGCATCGCCGAGAATATCTGGATCGGCCGCGAGCAGCTCAACAGCCTGCGCATGGTCAACCACCGCGAAATGCACCGCTGCACCGCCCAATTGCTCGCCCGCCTGCGCATCAACCTCGACCCCGAGGAGCAGGTGGGCAACCTGAGCATCGCCGAGCGGCAGATGGTCGAGATTGCCAAGGCGGTGTCCTACGATTCCGACATCCTGATCATGGATGAGCCGACGTCCGCCATCACCGAGAAGGAAGTCGCCCACCTGTTTTCGATCATTGCCGACCTCAAGGCCCAGGGCAAAGGCATCGTCTACATCACGCACAAGATGAATGAAGTGTTCGCCATCGCCGATGAAGTGGCGGTGTTTCGCGACGGCCAGTACATCGGCCTGCAGCGCGCCGACAGCATGAACAGCGACAGCCTGATCTCGATGATGGTCGGCCGTGAACTGAGCCAGTTGTTCCCGGTGCGCGAAACGCCCATCGGCGAGTTGCTGCTGTCGGTGCGCGACCTGGGCCTGGACGGCGTGTTCAACAACGTCTCGTTCGACCTGCATGCCGGCGAGATCCTTGGCATCGCCGGGCTGATGGGCTCGGGCCGCACCAACGTGGCGGAAGCCCTTTTTGGCATCAGCCCAAGCACTCGCGGGCAGATAACCCTCGATGGCAAGGCGCTGCGTATCACCGACCCGCACATGGCCATCGACAAAGGCTTTGCGCTGTTGACCGAGGATCGCAAGCTCAGCGGGCTGTTCCCGTGCCTGTCGGTCCTGGAAAACATGGAAATGGCGGTGTTGCCGCATTACTCGGGCAACGGGTTTATCCAGCAGAAAGCCCTGCGTGCGCTGTGCGAAGACATGTGCAAGAAGCTGCGGGTGAAAACCCCGTCCCTGGAGCAATGCATCGACACCTTGTCCGGCGGCAATCAGCAGAAAGCCCTGCTGGCGCGCTGGCTGATGACCAACCCGCGCCTGCTGATCCTCGACGAGCCGACCCGTGGCATCGATGTCGGCGCCAAGGCCGAGATCTACCGTTTGATTGCGTTCCTCGCCAGCGAGGGCATGGCGGTGATCATGATTTCTTCGGAGCTGCCTGAAGTGCTGGGTATGAGCGACCGGGTGATGGTGATGCATGAAGGCGAACTGATGGGCACCCTGGACCGTGCAGACGCGACCCAGGAAAAAGTCATGCAACTGGCCTCCGGTATGACCGCGGTCCACTGACGAACAGCCGCGCGGGCCTGCGGTTGGCCTGCGCCATAGAATAAAAAGGTGATTGGTTATGAACGCAATAACAGACAACAAGCCTGCCACGGCAGCGGTCAAGCACCGTCGGCGCTTGCCCACCGAGCTGAGCATCTTCCTGGTGTTGATCGGCATCGGCCTGGTGTTTGAGCTGTTTGGCTGGATCGTGCGAGACCAGAGCTTCCTGATGAACTCCCAGCGCCTGGTGTTGATGATCCTGCAAGTGTCGATCATCGGCCTGCTGGCCATCGGTGTGACCCAGGTGATCATCACCACCGGGATCGACTTGTCTTCCGGCTCGGTCTTGGCGTTATCGGCGATGATCGCTGCCAGTCTTGCGCAAACATCTGATTTTTCCCGTGCGGTGTTTCCGTCCCTGACCGACCTGCCGGTGTGGATTCCGGTGGTGGCGGGGCTCGGCGTGGGGCTGCTGGCGGGCGCGATCAACGGCAGTATTATCGCGGTGACCGGTATCCCGCCGTTTATCGCAACGCTGGGGATGATGGTGTCGGCCCGTGGCCTGGCGCGTTACTACACCGAAGGCCAGCCGGTGAGCATGCTCTCGGATTCCTACACGGCCATCGGGCATGGCGCGATGCCGGTGATCATCTTTCTGGTGGTGGCGGTGATCTTCCATATCGCCCTGCGCTACACCAAGTACGGTAAGTACACCTACGCCATCGGCGGCAATATGCAGGCGGCGCGCACTTCGGGGATCAACGTCAAGCGCCACCTGATCATCGTCTACAGCATCGCCGGGCTCCTGGCGGGCCTGGCCGGTGTGGTGGCCTCGGCGCGTGCCGCCACCGGCCAGGCCGGCATGGGCATGTCCTACGAACTGGATGCGATTGCCGCCGCGGTGATCGGCGGCACCAGCCTGGCCGGCGGAGTAGGGCGCATCACCGGCACCGTGATCGGCGCGCTGATCCTTGGGGTGATGGCCAGCGGGTTTACCTTTGTCGGGGTCGACGCGTATATCCAGGACATCATCAAGGGCCTGATTATCGTGGCGGCGGTGGTGATCGACCAATATCGCAACAAGCGCAAGCTAAAACGCTGACGCAGTGCAAAATGTGGGAGGGGCCTGCCCCCTCCCACATTCAGGCCTGTATTCGTCAGATCCAACCGTTTGTCTTCTATATAGCTCCACAACACTGAATTTCTTGCTATAAACGCACTCCGATGACCATTCGCCAAGCCCGTCCTGGTGCCTTTGGGGGTTATCTTGGAAAAAATGCCTGTCTTTTCAGTTGCTGCGCCCTCAAGTCGGCCTTAGACTGCCGCCCCTCGTAAATTGAGTGCCGGGTGGCGCTTGGAATGGATGGCGCCTTTCCGAGACCTGCAGAGGTTGACCGGAACGCTCCCTTATTCGCCTTAATGCACGTATTTTTTATAGAGAAATCAATGACAAAGGAAAAGTTGCTGGCCATGCCGGCGGATGACTACATGAATGCCGAACAGCACGCTTTTTTCGAGCAGTTGCTGCAAGACATGAAAGTGGAACACCACGAGCGCATTGAACAGAACCGCATCGCCATTGAGAGCCTGGACACCCCGGCCGACCCGGCGGATGCCGCCTCCGTGGAAGAAGAGCGCACCTGGTTGGTGAATGCCATTGATCGCGACCAGCGCATGCTGCCGCAACTGGAGCGCGCACTGGAGCGCATCAAGGAAGATTCCTTTGGCTGGTGCGATGACAGCGGCGAGCCTATCGGCCTCAAGCGCCTGCTGATCAGCCCGACCACCAAGTACTGCATCGAAGCGCAAGAGCGCCACGAGCAGATCGACAAGCACCAGCGTCAAGCCTGATGCGCTGAAGCTGGGGGGCGAGTACTGCGCTCCCCAGGGAAAATACCCGTTACGCCCGCTATATTGATCTGTTGCAAGCTCCCCCACTAAAGGCCCATGGATAATGGCCTGATAGTGGCGTTTAATGCAGAGACAATAATGACAAGCAGTGGGGTGACGAAGATGGCTGGAGACGGATCTCTGATGGGCGCAGCAGTGCCACCGCACGCGGTGGTGCGCGGGTTGCCCGGCTGGCTGACGCCGCTTTTGCAGAGCACCGCCGTGGTGCTGGTCCTGCTCGGCCTTGCGTTTGCCAGCCTGCCGATTTATCTCTGCCTGACACTGGCCTTGCTGGTGATCTGGCTGCCTCGTCTGAAAAAACGCACACCCAGCGCGGCGCCGTCCGAAGCGGTCGATGCGATTGGCGACCTGACCCGCGACCTGTCCTATACCACCAGTCATAACGCCTTGTCGGCGGCCGGCGTGGCCTATTCGGTCAAGCAACTGGCTGCGCGCCTGCAGTCGCAGTTGGGCGCTGCCCAGCAGATCGTCAACAGCGCCGAAGTGATGATCGGCACCGAACAAGTCACCTCCCAACTCAGTCACCAGGCGCTGGGCGCCGCCAGCCAGGCGCATCAGCGCAGCACCGAGGGCCGCGAAGTGCTGGCCCAGTCGATCACCCGCATGCACCAACTCAGCCAGCGCGCGAATGCCAGCCGCGAGATGATTGAAGCCCTGAGCCAGCGCAGCGAGGAAATCCAGCGGGTGACCCTGGTGATCCAGTCCATCGCCAGCCAGACCAACCTGCTGGCCTTGAACGCCGCCATCGAAGCCGCGCGTGCTGGCGAGCATGGGCGCGGGTTTGCCGTGGTGGCCGATGAAGTCCGCGGGCTGGCCGGCCGTACCGCCACCGCCACCGAGGAAGTCGGGGTGATGGTGGCCGATATCCAGCAACGCACCGGCCAGGTGGTGGAGCAGATTCGCCAACTGTCGGCGGACCTGCACACCGGCGTGGAGCAGGTGGAACACGCCGGTGAGCAACTGCAGAACATCGCCAGCCTGGCCGCGGATGTCGAAGGGCAGGTCAACGAAATCGCCCAAGGCACCGAGACCAATCGGGCGCAACTCGACAGCCTGTTCCATGCCGTGGAGCAAATGCGCAGCGACCTGACAGTGAGCGACGAGCAAACCCGTCAACTGGCCGATGCCGCCGTGCAAATGGAAGGGCAGGCCGAAACCATCAGCGAACGCCTGGCCGCCGTCGGGCTGGATGACTATCACCAGCGCGTCTACGACCTCGCCCGCGAAGGCGCGAGCCGCATCGCCGAACAGTTCGAGGCCGATGTGCTGCAAAACCGCGTCAGCCTGGAGGATCTGTTCGACCGCAACTACGCGGCGATCCCCAACACCCACCCCAGCAAGTACCACACGCGTTTTGACAGCTACACCGATCAGGTGTTGCCGGCGATTCAAGAGGCGCTGCTGCCACGACACGAAGGTTTGGTATTTGCCATCGCCTGTACGCAACAGGGGTATGTGCCGACACACAACAAGGCGTTTTCCCAACCCTTGACCGGCGATGTACAGGTGGATGCGTTACAGAATCGCACCAAGCGCAAGTTCGACGACCGTACCGGGATTCGCTGTGGCAGCCATCAGCAAGCGGTACTGTTGCAGACTTACACCCGCGATACCGGTGAGTTGATGCACGACTTGTCGGTGCCGATAATGGTCAAGGGCCAGCATTGGGGCGGGTTGCGCCTGGGCTATAAACCCGAAGGCACGAACGCCAGGCACTAGAGATTGTTGCTGTTTGCGCAATAGAGCTATCCAGGGGATAGCTTTTTCTGACGGGAGGAAAAACGTAGCATGGCCGCCGTTGTTAGTTAGCTAACGATTGTTGCGGAGAAGCTCCATGCAAAACAAAGTCGATGTCGCTGTGATGATTGGCAGTGGCGTACCCAAAACCCTGCGTGCGTTGGGTCAGAAGGCTTGTTGGGTCGTGCTGCTCAACGGTGAGCAGCGTGGCACCGCCTTCGCCAGCCGTGATGAAGCCGAGGAGTGCAGGGCCGCCTGGCAAGCGCTGTTGCGCATGGAACAGTCAGACAGCCTGCATTGAGGGGCGTTATTGCGCTTGGTGCAGACGCTGGTTCAGTTCATCCACGGCCATCGCCCATTCAGCGTCTTCCCGAAGTTCTTCCTTGAGAAACTGAGCCTGCTGGGGCGTCCAGAAGGGCGCGTCGATCAGCTTGACGTCGTCGGCCAAAGGATGGGCAGCGATAAACGCGTCGATGTCCTTCGGGGTGGAATTCAGGCCCAGTTGATCAAACAGGGTTTCAAGGGTTGGTACTGGCGCATCCATATCGTTCTCCATGCCGGTTTTGGGGGGTATGCATCGGAGGCTTGTCGCGCAGTAGAGTTCTATCGGATTCTCAGGAGGTCAACGCCCCTGAGTCCACCGCTGTCTTGAGGGCCCTGGCGGCTTCTTTTGCCGCGACGGCGGCGGCGTCCGCGGTCTTGAACCAACGATCTTTTTCCACTTGGTGCATTGTGATCGTGGTCAAGGGAGGCTTGGCACGCATTACGATAACTGCTTGGAATTCTCCGTCTACTTCCTTGGCTTCGCCATGGATAAAAAATTCGCCAATATCAAATTCCGTCACGTATAACCTTCCCTTCAAGGTAACTGCACTGATGAAACCTGACCCGCACGGGGCAAACTTCAATGGACGGGCCAGTATGGCAGTTGTTGAGGGGCGACGGCGCGGTAAAGTCATCCAGGTGACGAAACGATCCCGCCGTGCGGGGCGTGCAGGGCGGCCTCGAGGGTTTTTGCCAGTTCGCAGGCGCGGATATGGTTGCTGCGAAAGCCTTTGATCCTGCCGCTGGTGACTTCCATAATATGAAAGAAGTTGCGCCCGGCCGGTACAACTTGATAAAGCACGGAGTTTGAGTACCCATCATGGCTGTGCAAGCAGTAGTATTGGCGCTCGTCTTGATAGGATGAGTGAGTGCTGGAAGACGTAGCGTTGTGTTGACGTCGTTGCATGGTCAGCTCCTGTCGATCGATCTGGTTGGCCCGCCAGCAGCGGAACGGGTGGTTTTGACCCGTGTTGCTGTTTTAATATTGTCGTCGGCGATCGGTACTCGGTTCCATTCCAGGTGTTTTGTTTTGTGCAGGTTGTCGGAAACTGCGCTTTTTAATTGGGTTATTCTCTGAAGCTGGTCGACCCGTCTTCTCGGGCTGTTAAACCTGTGATTTGCTGTGAAGATCGATGGCCTGCATAAGGCTCGTCGTGTATGCCTGTATTAGTCTTACGGCACCGCAGGGGCGTTTTTTCAGGGTTTTTAATCAATGCGTTGTGTCAGCGTGCCGGTATGGCCGCTTTTTTGTGCTGCCCGTTCCGGCGGACAGTGCTTTTTTTGATCTGGGGGCGTTTCCTTGGCAGTCAGTAATCTGGATATGCACGCGTTATTCGTGCTGGGTGATTTGCGCGCAAAGTTGGTCAAGCAGTTTCAATCCCGTTTTGTTTACATCACTGAACAGACACCGGAAGGCATCTATATCGCCGAGATCGATACTGAATCGGCATTGGTCGTGGATGACAAACAACGCCTTGAACTCAAGGTCGGTGATCATTTTCGTGCCGCGGTATTGCCCAGTCGCGAAGGTGGCAAGTTTGAATTGAAGTTCCGCGATATCAAGTTGACGGTGTATGGCTTGGGCGACTATGCCTTTGTTTCCTCGGCCGAAGGCCAGGGCATTGTGTTCAAGGAAGGTCACAGCGTGATGCTGGTGTTTGCCGCCAACGAACAATTGCAGGAAGGCTTGACCAAAACCCTCAAGGCCGTGACCGGCAAGGCCGCCAAGTGGCGCAAGGGTGAACTGGTGACCTTCAAGGCCAGCGAATAACCCGCTCGTACAGCAAACAGCCTTTATCTCCCGGAACCTCTACTACAGTTGAGTTGACTTAACTATTCAGAGGCTTCGCGCAGTGGCGGCCAAGCCGTCCGTTATTGCAGCGAACACGTGAGGTGCAAAGGCATGAAAGGATTGAGATCCCTGTTGGCGGCGTCCCTGGCGAGCCTGAGTCTGTCGGTGGCTTCGTTGCCGGTTTCGGCTGCACAGGCGCCTGTGCATTTCGCCGACCTGAACTGGGAAAGCGGCAGTCTGATCACCGAAGTGCTGCGCTATATCGTCGAGAAGGGCTATGACCTGCCCACCGACACCTTGCCCGGCACCACCATCACCCTGGAAACCGCCCTGGCGAAGAATGACATCCAGGTGATCGGCGAAGAATGGGCAGGCCGCAGTCCGGTGTGGGTCAAGGCCGAGGCCGAAGGCAAGGTGGCCGGGGTGGGCGATACGGTCAAGGGCGCCACCGAAGGCTGGTGGGTGCCGGAGTACGTGGTTAAGGGCGACCCTGCCAAAGGCCTTAAGCCCCTGGCGCCAGACCTCAAAAGTGTCGCGGACCTGGCGCGTTACAAGGACGTGTTCAAGGACCCCGAATCCCCAGGCAAAGGGCGCTTTCTCAACAGCCCCATTGGCTGGACCTCGGAAGTGGTCAACAAGCAGAAACTCAAGGCCTACGGCCTGGACGACAGCTATGTGAACTTCCGCAGTGGCTCGGGGGCGGCGTTGGATGCCGAGATAACTTCCTCGATTCGTCGCGGTAAGCCAGTGCTGTTCTATTACTGGTCGCCGACGCCCTTGATGGGGCGCTACAAGTTGATCCAGCTGGAGGAGCCGGCGTTCGACGCCGAGGCGTGGAAGACGCTGACGGATGCGGACAATCCCGATCCGAAGCCGACACGGTCTTTGGCGTCCAAGTTGAGTATCGGCGTGTCCACGCCGTTCCAGAAAGAACATCCGCAGATTGTCGGGTTCTTCGAGAAAGTCGAGTTCCCGATCGAGCCGCTGAACAAAGCCTTGGCGAGCATGAGCGAGAATCACACCGCGCCACGCGACGTCGCGCTGGCGTTCCTCAAGGCGCATCCTGATGTATGGAAGGCCTGGTTGACGGAGGATGTGGCGCAGAAGGTTGAAGCCAGCCTGAAATAGCGTCCCATCCTGCGGCAGAACGCGGGGCAAGAATGTGGAAGCGGGCTTGTCAGCGTGTGCCCGCTTTCACATTGGCTAGCATTCCAGCCTCAAAAGCGGGTTTGCACCGCCACTTCAAACGTGCGCGGCGACCCCAGGTAATACGCCGGCGACACATGGGCAAACTCGGCATACACCTCGTTGGTCAGGTTGCGCACGCGGCCGGTCACCGAGGTGTGGGCGTCCACCTTGTAGCGCAGGAATGTGCCGAACAGGGTGTAGGCCGGCACTGTCTGGGTGTTGGCGTTATCCGCATACACCTGGGCCACATACCGCGCATCCACGCCGCCTTGCCAATCCTCGGAAAAATCATAGGTCAGCCACAGGTTGCCGACGCGCTTGGGCACATTGGTCGGCGTATTGCCCTTGCGCGAGACCACCGCGCCGCTGGCGATTTTTTCGTTGAACTCGTCGTACTCGGCGTCCACCCAGGCGAAGTTGCCTTCGGCGAGTAGTCGCGGCGTGATGCGCAACGAACTGGCCAACTCAATGCCCTTGGACGACTGTGCGCCTACCGGGATGCTGTTGGTGGGGTCCAGCGGGTCGGTGACGGCAAAGTCCTTGCGCTCGATTTTGTAAGCCGCGACGGTGGCCGAACCGCGACCGTCCAGGTAATCGAATTTACTGCCCACCTCCCACTGTTTGCCGGTCGATACGTCGAATACCTGGGTGGTGGTACTCGGCTGTTCGGCGGCCGTGCTGTATTGCACGTACACATTGGCCGTCGGGATGAACTGGTAGGTCAGGCCCGCGCGCCCGGTCACCGGCTCCCAACTGCGCGTGAAGTGCCGTGGACTGCTGGCGGTTATCGCGCCATGGTTGGTGACATCCAGGTCGATGGCGTCGTAGCGCAGGCCCGTCAGCAATGTCAGTTTATCGGTCAGGCCCAGGCGATTTTCCACGAACAGCGCTTTGGTGGTGACCTCGTTGGTCTTGTCGCTGATAAAGCCCGGTCGGGTGCCTGGGATGTCGTAAAAGTACCCCGGGTCGTAATGGTCAGGATCGACCGTGCTGTTGCCTGCGGCTCTCAGCGGGCTATTGGTCGTGCTGTTGACCTTGTATTCGAAGCCGCCGGACCAGGTGGTGGCGAGACCGAAGACGCGGTCCTCGTGGCGCAGCTCGAACTGGTTGCCATTCTGCTCACCCTGATGACGCACCTGGTACGCGGTCGAGCGGTTCACCGCGCTGTTGTCGGCGTTGTATTGGTAGGTCTCCAGGTTGCGGTAATCGCGCTGGCTGTCCAGGTGATACAGGGTGTTTTTCAGCGTGGTGCTGTCGTTGATCCGGTAGTCGATGATCGAACGCGCCCAGAGCGTGCGCTGTTCGTAACGGCCGTCGGCGACGTTGTAATTGTTGAAACGGTTGTGTTTATCGATCTTCAGCTCGCCGGCCTTGGGGTTCAGCACCGGCGTGCCCCAGTACGGGCTGTCTTCATGTTCGTCCTGGTATTCCAGGGCCAGGGTATGGGACAGGTTGGGGGTAAGGTCGCTGAGCAGGGAAAACGCTACGCTCCAGGCGTCGCGCTGGTCGCGGTCGATGTAGCTGTGGTTGGTGTTGCGGCTGACGTCCAGGCGTGCGTAATGCTGCACGTCGGCGCTGGGGTCGGTCAGCGCGTGGTTCAGGCCGAATGCCATGCCGGCGGTGTCGTAGCTGTCGTAGGTCAGTTGGCCTTCGGCGGCCTGTTCTTCGCGGGTGGCCAGCTTGGTCACGTAGTTCAGCGAACCGCCCACGGAGCCGGCGCCGTTGATCAAGGACGAGGGGCCGCCGACCAGTTCCACCCGATCATAGATCCACGCGTCCACCGGCCGGGCCAGGCCGGTGGCGACGTTGATGCCGTTGAACATCTGGGTGATCTGGCTGCTGGTAAACCCACGATACGAGACAAAACCCCCAAACCCCGGCGGTGCGCTGGCGTTGACACCGGGCAAGGTATTGGCTGCATCCCGGAACGTCTTGGCGCCATGGCGCTCGATGTCATTGCGGTTGGCGATCGCCACCGAGGCGGGCGTTTCGCGCACGCTCAACCCCAGCCGCGACGCCACGCCGCTGGACTGGTCCAGGGCCAGGCCGGGTTCGTGGGAGGGTTCGCCATCAATGGTGGTCGGGGCCAGTTCGAGCGCCCAGGCACAGACTGGCAGGCAGCCGAACAGGCCTGCCAACAGAGGTAAATGTTTCATGCTTGAATCCTGAAAAACCTGCTTGAAAACAACGCACAGTCGCCCGTACTTCCTTACGGAAACGGTGTCAGTGCAGATCAGAAAGCGCGAGGATCAGGCGAGGGCGGGCGGCGCCCGTGGGTGGGCCGTGGGCCAGGTGAAGCGGGCAGGAATGTCAGCCGCCAGTACGATAGCCGGCGGCGGTGCGTGGGGTTGCGGCAACACCGCGACGTTGAGGCTGGAGTTCAGCGCCGGGCCCATGCCGCCGGTCGAGCACAGCGGGCAACCAAACGCCTTGGACAGCGTCGGCAGGCTTTCCTCGGCGGGGGGGGACGGCTTGGGCGCCTGGGTGCGCGGGTCGACGGTACAGAACTGCCCGCCGATGCCGTTGAGCTGCATGCCCGCCATCTGCCCATGACCGATGCTGCACGCGAACACATTGAACAGGACGCTGCAGTAGAGCATCCAGGCAATGAGCGAGCGGTCGGCACGGGTGATTTTCATGGGGTGGCACTTTACCATCGGCCGCCGACGAAATGCCTGCAAAAAATCTCAGGGGGACTATCCTACTTCGCACAAATTCCGGGAGAGGCCGCCATGAGCTTTATCGTCGCACGATGGATCGTCGGTATTTTCACCTTTGTCAGCATGGTGCATTTGTACTGGGCCGCCGGTGGCAAGCTCGGCAGCCTCGCCGCCATTCCTCAACTTCCCGGCGAATTCGCCAGCGGCCCCCGCCTGGCGTTCAAGCCTTCGGCATTGGGCACCTTGCTGGTGGCGATGGGCCTGGTGGCAATTGCCTTGCTCGTTTGCCTGCGGGCCGGGCTGTATTTTTCGCCGGTGTCCCATGGCGCATTGCAATGGGGCATCAGCGCGATTGCCGTGATCATGTTTGCCAGGGCAATCGGCGATTCGGAGCTGGTGGGTTTTTTCAAAAAGGTCGGTGGTTCGCGGTTTGCACGGTGGGATACGTATTTTTATTCGCCGTTGTGCCTGTTGTTGGGCGCCGGGTTGTTGGTGGTGGCGTGGAGTTGATCGCCTGATCGCGCCGCGAGCTTTCACCCGCCTGCAGACCCGCCCCGTGGATTTGGGCGCTTACCGATAGGCGTTGATCCTGCCCACCCGTCAGGCAGCGCCCGTTATCCGGATCGTAGTAGCGGTGGCGATGGTAGTGCAGCCCGCTTTCCCGGTCGAAGTATTGACCTTGGGAGCGCAGCGGGTTTTCGACTTTTTCGACGTCCAATCGCGTGATCCGGCCGTCGGCGCGGTAGTGCGCGGACCACACGATTTCGCCGTCGGGCGTGGTGAGTTCCTGCGCGGTGCCAAGGTGATCCAGTTGGTAGTGGAAAGGCGTGGTGTGCTGTGGGCCGAAGCCTTCCAGCAGGGCCAGTGGGCGGACACTGTCGGGTTCGTAGACGTAGCTGCGATGCCGTTGCGCGTGGTGCTCGGCGATCAGTCTGTCGCCTTGCCAGAAAAACTCGGTGGTCGTGCCGGCGACGGTTTTGCTGATGCGGCGACCAAACGGGTCGTAGCGGTAGTGGACGGTTTGGCCGTTGGGGCGGGTGAGGCCGATCAGACGCTGCTGGCAGTCGTAGCGGTATTCGGTAACGACAGAGTGGGCCTGGCCACGCCGTTCGCGGATGAGATTGCCAAAGGCGTCATAGTCGTAGTGGCGGCCATCCTGGAGCGTCAGACGGTTACCCGCTGGCGTGTAGGCGAAACGTTCCTGTGCGGCCTGGGAATGATCAGCGCGGACCAGGCGGTTTAGCGTGTCGTAGTGGTAGCGGTGCTCGCCTTTGCGGGTGTCGAGCAAGTACCTGAGGTTACCGGCTTTGTCGTAGCTGTACTGGCGGCGGTAGCGAGTGCCTTCGATATCGCAGATGCCATGGTTGAACAGGCGTGCATGCTCATCGTATTGGTAACTGCTGAGCAGTTTGCCTTGGGCGCGTTGGTGTTCTCGGCCGGCGTCGAACAGGTGAGACGTCAACAGCGCGCCATTGAGTTCAACGGTCGCAAGGTGGCCGCCCTTGTCATGGTTGAACCCTAGCTGGTTGTTGTCCGGCAGGCGCAGGTATTTGAGTCGGCCGCAGGCGTCGTAGCCATAACGGAGTGTGCCCCAGCCCTGGTGTTCGGCGATCAGGCGGTTTTGCGGGTCGTATTCGTAGGTAAGCGGGCGGTAGCCGTCGTCGACGCTGAGGAGGTTGCCCTGGCGGTCGTAGGTATATTCAATAATGCCGCCATCGGGCAGGGTTTTCCTGACCAACCGGCCGGCGTGGTCTCGCCGGTAACGGCTGACGAGCTGACTGCCGTCGGTGCCGTGTGCGGTTTTTTCCAGCAGCTGACCGTTGAGGTCGTAGGCGTAGGCGGTGCGTCGGCCGTCGAAGTCGATTTCCTGCTGGAGCCGGCCGTTGGGGTGATAGTCGAAGCGGTAGATTTCGCCGACTTCGTTTTCGATTTCGGCGAGCAACAATCGCACGTGGTCGTAGCGGTAGTTGACCTGGCTACCGTCCGCATTGATGCGGCGGCTGATCAGGGGCAGACCGTCGGTGTATTCGTAGCGAGTGACGTGCCCCAGTTCATCGCGTTCGGCGGTGATTCTTCCGTAGGGGTTGTAGCTGTATTCCCGCGTGCCACCGCCGGGCATGACCACACGAACCAATCGTCCGACACCGTCCCACTGGTACTGGGTCGCCACCCCATGCTTGTCCTCTTGCGCCACCCTCCGACCGAGATCGTCATAGCGATAGCGCTTCACACTGCCGTTTGGCCAGTGTTCTTCAAGCAACTGCCCACGCTCATTCCACCACCGCCGCAGGCAGCTATGGTCGGGAAACCAAACCCCGATCAGTTGGCCATACTGGTTGTAGCTATAGTCGGTAACGTTGCCATCGGGGTCGGTCTGACGAATGACATTGCCTTGGTCGTTATGTGCGTAGTTCCAAACTGCCTGGCCACGACGTACAACTCTTAAGAATCCATTGTCATACTCGTAGGACGTTGGCTCATCTTCCCCCGGAAAAAACGCGACCAAGCATCCAGCGTCGTCGTACTGATACGCCGTTACCGCGCCGAGGGGGTCTTGCTCGACTGTGAGACGGCCCTTGTCATCATAGGATCTGAAATGCTTGGCGCCATCCGGACCCACCCGCTGCACCCGCCGTGCCCGAACATAGGTTTCCTGGCTCCCATCGGCGTTGTGAAGGGTCACGCTGCCGTCGTCCCCCCAGGCATACCGCGTGTCGATCTGCAAGAAACTCGCCCAATGCCGGACACATCGCGCCGCCTTGCCAGCCCGTTCCCAAGCCCAAAAGAAGCGCGCGCCGCCGGTTAACTGGCGTTCAAGGATCAAGTGTTGCTTGTCGTACCGATAGGTCTCGCTTTCCCCTACGGCATTGGTCGCCGAAACCAGTCTTCCAATGTCGTCATAGGTGTAGGAAACCACGGTCTGTTCGGTCATCCAATCCCCGGCCGCACGGCCCTCGGGCCGCTGAACCTGGTAATCGAGCGCCACCAAGTGGCCGCGCTCATAACGGAAAAACAGCGAGCGACCGACACCGTTATCCAGGCGTTCAATGTGCCCCAATACATCGCGGACAATTCGCAGCCGGTTGCCGTAGGCATCGCTGATCGCGGTCAGCACACCGTGGCAGAAGTGGTAGAAGCGCGATGCCTGGCACAGCACCAGCTCATCCGACCGCGCCCCCAGGTAGATCGCGGCGTCGGCCTGGCGATTGCCGGTTGTCGGTCGCGTCTCGGTCGGCAAGGGCAGGGCGGTCGATCGGTGCTCATGCTCGATCCACATCGTCGAGGCGTCCGTCAGCGTCAGCCGATGCGCCAGCGAGTGGCTCCAGCCAACCCCCAATCCGCAGTCCACATCCACCGCACGGGGGTGATAGCACCGCGTCCATTCGAACGGCAGGAGCCCGTCCAGTGCGGCATCGGTCAGCCTCAGCGAATCCAGTGCGCCATACCCGGCGTTGACCTGCTGCGGATACTCGGCCCGGCGTTGATGCACGCAATCCAGCTCCGGTGTGATAAAGGCAATGTGGGAAGCGTTAGTCATCCGTGACGTCTCGGCAAAGGGTAAGACGTCGGAGTCTGCCGCGGAAAAAAGACGCTGGACGAACGGCTGGAAAAATCAGAAGGGGCTGACACGCCCAGGGAAAATCCCGCGAAAAAGCAATTGAAAGGGCTACCCAAAAAGTCGATCCGACCGATTGCGAGACCGCCCGTCATTGTTCGCGCAAATAAAACCACTCGTCTTGCTGCCCGGTTTCCAGATATCGGCCGGCGAGTTGAGCCCGCATTGTGGCGATCCTTCAATCCGTGCGATAAGGCAATTTAGTGGCCCCTTTGTAACAAAATTCTCGCCAGAATCGCTTTTATTTTCAGCTGGTTAGGTGAGGAAGCAAATGCGCAATGTAGGAATCATGCTGATCGCCTGTTCCCTGGCCGGCGGCGCGGCTGCCGTACAGGCACGGGAGTTGCGCGAGGGCGACAAGTACATGTGCAGTTGGGGCGCGGGTACGGCCGCCAGGGCACAGGAACTCAAGCTGTCGGGCGTTTCACTGTATGCCGCGCGGCAGAAGATCCAGACCATCAAGTTCAACAAGTCATGGATGCGGATGATGGCCATGGGCATCACCGAGCAGACCTATGACAGCCGTTCACGGCTCAAGCCCGAGGCGATTCGCCAGAGTTTCTATCAGGATTGCGTGCGCTACAAAGTGGCGCGCAAATAAGGCGCTTCTTGCTGGTCGAGCAGCGCGGTTTACAAATCCACGACAATCTCAGTGTTTCTATTTGCATACAATTGCCCCCGTCATTGAGGAGACTGGTATGCAAACGCTTTTTCCCGGGGCGACGTCGGATGATGTCGCCGCGCTGTTCCTGATCGCCGACGTTCGCTGCCAGAAGAGCAGGGCGCACTAAAATGATGACCCCTCCGGAGCCCCGGTCGCCCGACAGCTTGCGCTACTTCGCAGTCGCGGTGTTGTGCGTTGCGGTGTTGCTGGGGATCTATTTCGTACAACTCAATGCCAAAGTCGACCGCCAGCGTGAACAGACCGTCGAGTACCTGGCTCTCTGCAGGCAAGTGGAGCGCGTGGCCAGTGCCGCCTCGGCAAACAGGATTGAACTTAGCGATACGTGCAAACAGTTGAGCGGACAGTCATCGAAAAGTCTCACGCCGAAATCGATTGATAACCCTTCTTTATAAAGGGAAATAGTACTTAAAAGTCGCGATGGTATTTGCACCAAAAAGTGGCGCTTATATACCTCCCTACCTTGATAAATGTGTGGTTATTGAAGGACTTACGATTGTTTTATTCCGACGAAAGGATTAAAACCATCTTGTTACGGAATTAGGCAATCGGTACTATAGCCGGGCGTTCACCTCCCACGGTTTATGCATTTTTTAAATCCCAAGTTTCCATCAGCTACTTGGGATTTTTTTTGCCTGGGATTTGTTGTCGGCATCAACAAGCTCCGCGCGCATCCGACCATTGTGCTTGGCTTGGTACAGCAACTCGTCGATGTTCTCGACAAACTCGAGCATCACACTGTTCCATCCAACTCGCTGGATGAGATTACCGATTTCGGTGGCGAGCAAGTCGATAACCTGCCTGAGCACATTCGAGTGAAGCGCCCTGACGCAGAATCTGCACAGGCCGCCGGACAGAGCGCGGAACTACAGGCGTCGCAGAAAGGATTTGACGATGTGCCGGGTGGTATCGGTAGTGTCCAGCTCGTCCATCGCACCGTAGGCGTGCCAGCGGCAATCGATGATTTCGTTGCACGGCCGTGCTTGCGCGATGTTCACCACCGACGCCTCGAACACATGGTGCAGCGTGTCGCGCGCCTTCAATTCCTGCAGGTACAGCAGTCCGTCGACGTTCAACCCGGTTTCTTCTTCCAGCTCCCGTTCGGCGGCGCCGACCGGGCTCTCATCGCGTTCGACCTTGCCGCCCGGCAACGCCCATTTCGATCTGGCTTTGCGCACGAAGAGGATATGCCCCTCGTGTTCGCAAATCACCGTTGCGCGTATTTTCATCGTCTGTGCCCCGCAGCGAGATGTTTGTCATAAAAGTGTAATGCAAATGTCATGCTGGATGGTGGTGGCGTATCTGCGTGAGGATATAGATACTGGTCGATTGACGACAACGCACGAGGGGAGCAGATGAAGACGGTACGTTGGGGCATGATCGGCTGTGGCAGCGTCACTGAGTTAAAGAGTGGACCTGCTTTCTACAAAGCGCCAGGTTCGGCCCTGGTGGCCGTGATGGGGCGCCGCGAGGAGGCTGTGCGCGATTATGCGGCACGCCACGGCATTGGCCGTTTCTATACCGACGCCCAGGCACTGATCAACGACCCTGAGGTGGACGCGGTGTACATCGCTACACCGCCCGACAGCCACCTCGAATACAGCCTGATGGTCGCGGCCGCCGGCAAGCACTGTTGTGTCGAAAAACCCATGGCGCTGAATGCCGAGCAGGGCGCATTGATGCAGCGCACCTTCGAACGTGCCGGGCTGCATTTGTTTGTGTCCTACTATCGCCGCTCGCTGCCGCGCTTCCAGCAAGTGCGCGACTGGTTGCGCGATGGGCGCATCGGCCAACTGCGTCACCTGACCTGGTCCCTGTGCAAGCCGCCAGCCATCGAAGACACCAGTGCCGCCAATTGGCGCACCGACCCGGCCATTGCCGGCGGCGGCTACTTTGCCGACCTGGCCAGCCACGGCTTTGATCTGTTCCAGTACCTGGCCGGCGACATTGTCGAGGTTGCCGGGTTTAGCGCGCGACAGGCCGGACAGTATGCGGCGGAAGACGCGGTGACCGCCTGCTGGACTTTCAGCTCCGGCGCGCTGGGCATGGGCTGCTGGAACTTTGTCGCGGACCGCCATGAAGATCGCGTCGAGCTGATCGGCACCCTGGGGCGGATCACGTTTGCGGTGTTCGACGACCAGCCGTTGCGGCTTGAAGGGGCGGTCGACGAAGTGCTGGAGGTGCCTTGCCACACGCATATCCAGTGGCACCATGTGCTGGGCATGAACGCCCATATTCGCGGCGAAGCCGAGCACCCCTCACTGGCGATCGAGGCATTGAAGACCGACCGGATTCTGGACAAGGTGCTGCAACGCAATCCCTATCATCCTGAGTAGTTTTCCTGGCGTCGGCGTTGCATTCACCACTTTCGCCGGACCCTGGCCTGCACTCACAATGCGGGCTTATTTTTTTCAAGGAACAGACGGATGAAATACAAGGCAGCCTGGCTGGCCGTGGGGTGGGTACTGGCAAGCATGGCGACGCAGGCGGCGCCACGCGAGCAACGGCCGGCGGGGGACTTTGATTTTTATGTGCTGTCGCTGTCGTGGTCGCCAACGTTCTGCCTGGCGCACCCGAACAACGAGCAATGCAGCGGCAAAGGCTACGGGTTTGTATTGCATGGGCTATGGCCGCAATACGCACGGGGTGGCTGGCCGGCGTCGTGCGATACGCAGTCGCGGCTGTCGGCGGATGAGCTGGCCAAAGGCGCGTTGATATTCCCGACGCAGGCACTGCTCAAGCATGAATGGTCCAAACATGGCACCTGCAGCGGCCTGGAAGCCACGCGTTACCTGCAGGCCACCGATGCGGCCTTGGCCACGGTGCAGATCCCGCAGCAATTGCAGCCATTCAACGTGCCGGGTCACCTGGAGGCACGGGAGATCGAGGCGCTCTTTCGCGAGAGTAACCCGGCCATGGGCAACCATGGCGTGGCGGTGATCTGCAAGGGCAAGGTGCTGTCCGAAGTGCGCGTGTGCCTGAGCAAGGAACTGCGTTTTGCCGGCTGCCCCAAGAGTGTGAAAACTCAGTGCCGGGACGGTGATATCCGCATTCCGGTTCAGCGCTGATCGGGCGCCTGGAGCGAGTGCAATGCGATGGCCGCCGGGGCCTCGGTTGACGTCGACACCCCGACGCGGCCCGCCAGGTAACGCGCTGGCGGCTGGCCCACGGCCTTGCGGAACATGGTGATAAAACCGCTGGCATTTTCATAGCCCAAGTCCAGGGCGACGCGCTGCACACTTTCGCCCCTGGCCAGTCGTTGCAACGACAGGATCACATGCAACTGCCGACGCCAGCGGCCGAAGCTCAGGCCAGACTCCTCCAGCAACAAGCGCGTCATGCTGCGCTCGCTCATGCCGATGCGCGCCGCCCATTGGCCTAGCGTGGCCTTGTCGCCGGGGTTGGCCAGCAGGCTGTCGGCCAGGCGACGCAGCCTCGGGTCCTGGGGCATCGGCAGGTGCAGGCCTTCAATGGGCGCCTGGGCCAGCTCGTCCAAAAGCGTGTCGATCAAACGCCCCTGCGCACTGTTCACGTCGTACAACTGCGGGAAGCTCACCGCTTTGCTGATCAACTCATGCAACAGGCCGGATACCGACAGGGTGCAGCATTGCGAGGGCAGGGCGCCGGCAGCGTCCGGGTCGATCAGCAGGCAATACAACTCAGCTTCGCCGGCGCCACGCGCGGCGTGGGGCATGCCGCCGGGAATCCACAGCGCACACTGGCGCGGCACAATCCAGATGCCGGCCTCGATTTCGCAATGAATCACCCCGCGCAGCGTGTACATCAACTGGCCTTTGCGGTGGGTGTGCTGAACGTGCTCCCAACGCTCGGACGTACTGGTCGCGCTCACGGCCACCACCGCACGCGGGACCAGATCGGCATCCTTGGCTAACGACAGATCATGCTGGTCCAGGCGATGGCGTTTCATGGTGAGCTCGCAGCTTGGCTGAGTTGCGAAACATTCTGGCTATTCTGTGCAATGCCGTCCAGCTTCGTCAGCCTTATAGTGAGACTCTCTCTCATTAAGGAACTCTGCCATGCGACTCGACAGTTCAGCATTTCCCGTGGTGAAGATCATTTTTGATGCGCCGAATGAAGGCGGGTCGCAGGACAGCTTCGTGATGTTCGAAGGCCTGCTGGCACGTCAGCAATCTTTTGTGTTGCTGTATGAAAAAGCCTTGGACGAACTGAATCACGCGCATTCCTACGAAGAGCGCGAGCACGCCTCGCACTGGATGAAGACACACCGGCAGGCCCTGCGTGCGTATGTCAAAGGCATGATCCAGGTGGAGCCCTGCGCGGCCAAGCGCCGGGCACTCAAGCCGTTCGCCGCGACGTTTGGCAATGCCTGGGGTTATCCGCTGCTGATGGTGGCGTCCAATGACCAGGCGTGGGCGCTGGCGCGGGATGTGCTGGATGAGCAGGTGTCGGATGTGACGTATTTCTAAGCGATGCACCGCCTCCCGCCAGTGGGACTGCCGAGCGCATTGAAGTATCCTCCGCGCCCCGCTTACCACTGATTCAAAGAACGATGACAGGACAAGACATGCAGGCGCTGTTGGAGTCGATTCTCGACGAAGTTCGTCCACTGATCGGCCTCGGCAACGTCGCCGACTACATTCCCGCGCTGGCCGACGTACCCGCCGATCAACTGGGGATCGCCGTGTACGGCAACGACGGCGCAGCCTACTGCGCCGGGGATGCCGATACCCTGTTCTCGGTGCAGAGTATTTCCAAGGTGTTCAGCCTGGTGCAAGCCATCGACCACGGCGGCGAAACCATCTGGGAGCGCCTCGGCCACGAGCCCTCGGGGCAACCGTTCAACTCCCTGGTGCAGCTGGAATTCGAACGCGGCCGCCCGCGCAACCCCTTTATCAATGCCGGCGCGCTGGTGATCTGCGATATCAACCAGTCACGCTTTGCCGTGCCGATTCTGTCGATGCGCGACTTTGTGCGGCGCCTGTCGGGCAACCCGCAGATCCTGGTCAATAGCGTCGTCGCCGAATCGGAAGCACAACACGGCGCGCGCAACGCGGCCATGGCCTACCTGATGAAGTCGTTCGGCAACTTCCATAACGACGTCGACGCGGTGCTCCACAGCTACTTCAACTACTGCGCGTTGCAGATGAGCTGCCTGGACCTGGCCAGGGCGTTCAGTTTCCTGGCCAACGAGGGGGTGAGTGCCCACAGCGGCGAGCAGATCCTGACTGCGCGCCAGACCAAGCAGGTCAACTCGATCATGGCCACCAGCGGGCTGTATGACGAGGCGGGGAACTTCGCCTATCGCGTGGGTTTGCCGGGCAAGAGCGGGGTCGGCGGCGGCATTGTCGCGGTGGTACCGGGGCAGTTCACGGTGTGCGTGTGGTCGCCGGAGTTGAACGCGGCGGGGAATTCGCTGGCGGGGATCAAGGCGTTGGAATTGTTGAGTGAGCGGATTGGGTGGTCGGTGTTTTGAGGCCGCTCCCGTGTGTGCAGGAAGCATCACGAATCCACATGTGGGAGGGGGCTTGCCCCCGATTACAGTGTGTCAGTCAATACAGCTGTGACTGATCTACCGCTATCGGGGGCAAGCCCCCTCCCACATTTTGGTTCGGTCTGCTATCGCCTATCAGGCTATCGCATCCCAGGCCCGATCGCCGTGCTCGTCTTTGATCCGAGTCGGCAGGCCCATCACGTCCAGCGCTTTCAGGAACGGCTCAGCCGGCAGTTCCTCGACGTTGGCCATGCGCTTCACATCCCACTCACCACGCGCTACCAGTAGCGCAGCGGCGACCGGCGGCACGCCGGCGGTGTAGGAGATGCCCTGGCTGTCGGTCTCGGCGTAGGCTTCTTCATGATCGGCCACGTTGTAGATGAACACCTCGCGCGGCTGGCCATCCTTGGTGCCTTTGACCAGGTCGCCGATGCAGGTCTTGCCGGTGTAGCCGGGGGCGAGCGAAGACGGGTCGGGCAGCACGGCCTTGACCACTTTCAACGGCACCACTTGCAGGCCTTCGGCGGTGGTGACCGGCTTTTCGGAGAGCAGGCCGAGGCTGTTCAGCACGGTGAACACGTTGATGTAATGCTCGCCGAAGCTCATCCAGAAACGCACGTTGGGCACGTCGAGGTTTTTCGACAGCGAGTGAACTTCATCGTGGCCGGTCAGGTACAGGTTCTGCGAACCGACCACAGGCAGGTCGTCGGTGCGTTTGACTTCGAACATGGTGTTGCTGGTCCACTGGCTGTTCTGCCAGCTCCACACCTGTCCGGTGAATTCGCGGAAGTTGATTTCCGGGTCGAAATTGGTGGCGAAGTATTTGCCATGGGAGCCGGCATTGACGTCGAGAATGTCGATCGAATCAATGCGGTCGAAATGCTGTTGCTGCGCCAGCGCGGCATACGCGTTGACGACACCCGGGTCGAAGCCCACGCCAAGGATGGCGGTGATGTTCTTCTGTTTGCACTCTTCCAGGT
>Ga0208898_1000046_pt1 | contig 220120 bp, 197 predicted proteins | sample VirMetDEL_Mar_4_FD_184513 | JGI IMG/M metagenome (GOLD analysis project Ga0208898, IMG submission 184513) | Aqueous microbial communities from the Delaware River and Bay under freshwater to marine salinity gradient to study organic matter... | ecosystem: Environmental > Aquatic > Marine >...
GACGAACCTGGTGGAAGGCATCAACAACAAGATCAAGGTCATCAAGCGCGTTGCCTACGGATACCGAGATGACGCGTACTTCTTCCTGAAGATCCGGGCGGCCTTCCCCGGAGTTGGGTGAAGAACCAAAAAAAACGCCGGCAAGCCGGCGTTTTCCCTTCGCGGATGGCGCCGTCGCGCCACTCCGCTCAGTGCTTGAGGTTCTTGCGCAGGCGCTCCAGCGCCTGCAGCTGGGCGGACACTTCCGCCAGGCGCTGCTGCGCTTCGGCCACTTCCATTGCTTCACCACGGTTGGCCAGGATGCGCTCGGCTTCTTCCTTGGCCTTGCGGACCGAGGCTTCGTCGATGTCCTGGGCACGGATCGCGGTGTCGGCCAGCACGGTCACGACCTGCGGCTGCACTTCGAGAATGCCGCCGGAGATGGCGAAGTCGATCTGCTCGCCGCTTGGCGTGGTCACCACCACCTTGCCCGGCTTCAGGCGGGTGATCAGCGGGGCGTGCTTGGGCGCGATGCCCAGCTCACCCAGCTCACCGGTGGCCACGACCAGGGTCGCCTCACCACGGAAGATTTCCTGCTCGGCGCTGACGATGTCGCAACGGATGGTGCTCATGAAACTCTTCTCGCTTTAGGGCGGGCTGGCGCCCACCGCAGGATGTCCTCAGCGGTGGGCATGCGCCCACCCCGTGTGACGGGTCGGGACGGGCATGGCGCCCGTCCCCGCCGCATCAGGCCTTTTCAGCCATCTTCTTGGCCTTCTCGACCGCTTCTTCGATGCTGCCGACCATGTAGAACGCCTGTTCCGGCAGGTGGTCGTATTCGCCATCGACGATGGCCTTGAAGCCACGGATGGTGTCCTTCAGCGACACGTACTTGCCCGGCGAGCCGGTGAACACTTCGGCCACGTGGAACGGCTGGCTGAAGAAGCGCTCGATCTTGCGGGCGCGGGTCACGGCCTGCTTGTCTTCTTCGGACAGTTCGTCCATGCCCAGGATCGCAATGATGTCCTTCAGTTCCTTGTACTTCTGCAAGGTCTGCTGGACGCGCTGGGCGGTGTCGTAATGCTCGTTGCCGATGACCAGCGGGTCCATCTGGCGGCTGGTGGAATCCAGCGGATCCACGGCCGGGTAGATACCCAGCGAGGCGATCGAACGCGACAGGGTCACGGTCGAATCCAGATGGGCGAACGTGGTGGCCGGCGACGGATCGGTCAAGTCATCGGCGGGCACGTACACGGCCTGGATCGAGGTGATCGAGCCATTCTTGGTCGAGGTGATGCGCTCCTGCAGGACGCCCATTTCCTCGGCCAGGGTCGGCTGGTAACCCACCGCCGACGGCATACGACCCAGCAGTGCCGACACTTCGGTACCGGCCAGGGTGTAGCGGTAGATGTTGTCGACGAACAGCAGCACGTCCTTGCCCTTGCCGTTCTCGTCCTTCTCGTCGCGGAAGTACTCGGCCATGGTCAGGCCGGTCAGGGCGACGCGCAGACGGTTGCCCGGCGGCTCGTTCATCTGGCCGTACACCATCGCGACCTTGTCCAGGACGTTGGAGTCCTTCATCTCGTGGTAGAAGTCGTTGCCCTCACGGGTACGCTCACCCACGCCGGCGAACACGGACAGACCGCTGTGCGCCTTGGCGATGTTGTTGATCAGTTCCATCATGTTGACGGTCTTGCCGACGCCGGCGCCGCCGAACAGGCCGACCTTGCCGCCCTTGGCGAACGGGCACATCAGGTCGATGACCTTGATGCCGGTTTCCAGCAGCTCGGTAGCCGGGGACTGGTCTTCGTACGACGGGGCCGAACGATGGATTTCCCAGGTATCACTGGCAGCCACCGGACCGGCTTCGTCGATCGGGCGACCGAGCACGTCCATGATGCGGCCCAGGGTGCCTGCGCCGACCGGCACCGAGATGGCGCGTTCGGTGTTGGTGGCGACCAGGTTGCGCTTCAGGCCATCGGTGGAGCCCAGCGCGATGCAACGGACCACGCCGTCGCCGAGCTGCTGCTGCACTTCCAGCGTGATTTCGGTGTTGTCCACCTTCAGCGCGTGGTACACCTTCGGCACCGACTCGCGGGGGAATTCGACGTCGACGACGGCGCCGATGATCTGAACGATCTTGCCCTGACTCATTGCTGCAATCCTCTAATGTGTGCTTTGACTGTGCGCGTCAGACTGCTGCCGCGCCGCCGACGATTTCGGAGATTTCCTGGGTGATCGCTGCCTGGCGCGCCTTGTTGTAGACGAGCTGCAGGGTGCCGATCAGCTTGTTCGCGTTGTCACTGGCCGACTTCATCGCGACCATGCGGGCTGCATGCTCGGACGCGACGTTTTCCAGCACGGCCTGGTACACCAGCGACTCGACGTAACGCGTCATCACGTGCTCGAGCACGGTCGCGGCGTCGGGTTCGTACAGGTAGTCCCAGTCGTGATGCGCGACCTGCTTCTCAGCCGCCGGCAACGGCAGCAGCTGATCGAAGCTGGCCTTCTGCGTCATCGTGTTGATGAAGCGGTTGTAGACCAGGTACACGCGATCGACCTTGCCTTCGGTGAACGCATCGAGCATCACCTTGATCACGCCGATCAGCTGTTCCAGGTGCGGCACATCGCCCATGTGGGTGACGGTGCCGACCATGTTGACCTTGACGCGACGGAAGAAGGTCGAGGCCTTCTGGCCGACGGTGACCACGTCGATCTCGGCGCCCTTGTCCTGCCACTGGCGCACTTCGCCCAGCATCTTGCGGAACAGGTTGTTGTTCAGGCCGCCCGCCAGACCGCGGTCGGAAGAGACCACGATGTAACCGACGCGCTTGACCTCGTCACGCTGGACCAGGAACGGATGCTGGTAGTCGGTGCTGGCCTGGGCCAGGTGACCGATCACCTGCTTCATCGCCTGCGCATACGGACGCGACGTCTTCATCCGCTCCTGCGCCTTGCGGATCTTGGAGGCCGAGACCATTTCGAGCGCACGCGTCACCTTGCGGGTGTTCTGCACGCTCTTGATCTTGGTTTTGATTTCGCGTCCGCTTGCCATCTCTTCTTCCCGTGGCGCGGGGCACAGGCCCCGCGTTTGACGTAGAGCGGAGCGTTGCTCCGCTGCTTTCAGCCCAGCGGAGCAGCGCTCCGCTCTACAGGACCGGTATTACCAGCTGCCGGTGGTCTTGAACTCGGTGATGCCCTTCTTGAAGGCAGCTTCGATGTCATTGTCCCAGCCGCCGGTCGCGTTGATCTTGCTGATCAGCTCGCCCTGGGTGTTGGCGAAGTGCGCATGCAGACCTTCTTCCAGCGCCAGCAGCTTGTTGACCGGCACGTCGTCGAGGTAACCCTCGTTGACGGCGTAGATCGACAGCGCCTGGTTGGCGATGGACATCGGGGCGTACTGCTTCTGCTTCATCAGCTCGGTGACGCGCTGACCGCGCTCGAGCTGCTTGCGGGTGGCTTCGTCCAGGTCCGAGGCGAACTGCGCGAAGGCCGCCAGTTCACGGTACTGGGCCAGCGAGATACGGATGCCGCCGGACAGCTTCTTGATGATCTTGGTCTGGGCCGCACCACCGACGCGCGACACCGAGATACCGGCGTTCACGGCCGGGCGGATGCCCGAGTTGAACAGATCGGTTTCCAGGAAGATCTGGCCGTCGGTGATCGAGATCACGTTGGTCGGCACGAAGGCCGAGACGTCACCGGCCTGGGTTTCGATGATCGGCAGCGCGGTGAGCGAGCCGGTCTTGCCCTTGACGGCACCGTCGGTGAACTTCTCCACATACTCTTCGGACACGCGGGCAGCGCGCTCGAGCAGGCGGGAGTGCAGGTAGAACACGTCACCCGGGTAGGCTTCACGGCCCGGCGGACGCTTCAGCAGCAGCGAGATCTGGCGGTAGGCGACGGCCTGCTTGGACAGATCGTCGTACACGATCAGCGCGTCTTCGCCGCGGTCCATGAAGTACTCACCCATGGTGCAGCCCGAGTAGGCGCTGATGTACTGCATCGCGGCCGATTCAGACGCGGTCGCAGCGACCACCACGGTGTGCGCCAGGGCGCCGTTCTCTTCCAGCTTGCGCACGATGTTGGCCACGGTCGAGGCCTTCTGGCCGATCGCGACGTACACGCACTTGATGCCGGTTTCTTTCTGGTTGATCACCGCATCGATGGCCAGGGCGGTCTTGCCGGTCTGGCGGTCACCGATGACCAGCTCGCGCTGGCCGCGACCGATCGGGATCATCGAGTCGACGGACTTGTAACCGGTCTGCACCGGCTGGTCGACCGACTTGCGCCAGATCACGCCCGGCGCAACGCGCTCCACCGGCGCGGTGGCCTTGGCCGCGATCGGGCCCTTGCCATCGATCGGCTCACCGAGCGCGTTCACGACGCGGCCCAGCATTTCCGGACCGACCGGCACTTCCAGGATGCGGCCGGTGGTCTTGGCGACGTCGCCTTCGCGCAGGTGCTCATAGCCACCCAGGACCACGGCGCCGACCGAGTCGCGCTCCAGGTTCAGGGCCAGGGCGAAGGTGTTGTTCGGCAGTTCGATCATTTCGCCCTGCATCACGTCGGCCAGACCGAAGATGCGCACGATGCCGTCGGACACGCTGGTCACGGTGCCTTCGTTGCGCGATTCCGCGGCCAGCTTGACCTTCTCGATGCGGTTCTTGATCAGTTCGCTGATTTCGGAGGGGTTGAGCGTGGTTGCCATCGTCAAGTCCTAGTGCCGGCAATCACGCCGGACGTTAAATGAATTCAGTTAGCGAGCGCGGTCTGCAGGCGCGACAGCTTGCCCTTGAGCGAGCCATCGATGACCACATCGCCGGCGTCGATCACGGCACCGCCGATCAGCGACGCATCGACCGCGGTCGTCACGTCCACCTCGCGGCCGAAGCGCTTGCGCAGCGCGGCCTTGATGGCGTCCAGTTCGGCGCCGGACAGTTCGGTGGCCGAGGTCACCGTGGCCTTGACCACGTGTTCGGCTTCAGCGCGCAGCTGGTCGTACATGCCGGCGATTTCCGGCAGCAGCGGCAGACGGTGCGCATCGGCCAGGATGGCCAGGAAGCGACCGAAGGTCTCGCTGGACGATTCCGGCACCAGCATCGCGACGGCATCGTCGCGGTCCAGTTCCGGGTTCGACAGCAAGGCCGCCACGCGCGGGTCGGCAGCTACGTGGGCGGAGAACGCAAGCGCGTCCGACCACGGCGCGAACGTGCCTTCGTCGCGCGCGGTCGCGAACGCGGCGCGGGCATACGGGCGTGCAAGCGTGAGGGCCTGGCTCATCGATCAGATCTCCGAGGCCAGCTCGTCGAGCAGCGCCTTGTGGGCGTTGGCGTCGATTTCGCGCTTGAGCAGCTTTTCGGCACCGCTCACGGCCAGGGCGGACACCTGCTTGCGCAGATCTTCACGGGCACGGTTGGCGGCAGCTTCGATCTCGGCGTGGGCCAGGTCTTTCTGGCGGTTGGCTTCGACGATGGCTTCATTCTTGGCGGCATCAACGATCTGGTTGGCGCGTGCGTGGGCCTGATCGATGATCTCGTTGGCCTTGGTGCGCGCATCCTTCAGTGCATCGTTGACCTTTTCCTGCGCCTGGGCCAGATCCTTCTGGCTGCGGTCGGCAGCGGCGAGGCCTTCAGCGATCTTCTGCTGACGCTCTTCGATGGCGTTCATCAACGGCGGCCAGATCTTGGTCGCGATGATCCAGATCAGACCGGCAAACGCCAGTCCCTGGGCAACGAGGGTAAAACCGATATCCATGGGGTTCGCTCAATCGGGGGTGACGGGGTGGATGGGCCGCCTTGGCGGCGCATCCGATCCTTCATCCGCGATCAGGCGCACACGGCGCCTGATCGTTTCGCTGTTGCTGGATTAACCAGCAACCTGCGGCAGGCGTGCAACGAACTCGCCGATCATCGGGTTGGCGAAGGCCAGCAGCAGGCCGACGGCGACCGAGATGATGAACGCGGCGTCGATCAGGCCGGCGGTGATGAACATGCGGACCTGCAGAACCGGAATCAGTTCCGGCTGACGGGCAGCCGATTCCAGGAACTTACCGGCCATGATGGCCAGACCGAGACCGGCACCCAGCGCGGCCAGGCCGATCATGATGCCGACGGCGAGGACGGTGGAGCTCTGGACTTGGGCGAGGTTGGTCAGGACGGCGAAGTACATGGTTTTCTCCTGGAACTTTGAATAGCTAAGGGTTTAGAAACAAACGGATGAAGGGTGAAGCGAAACTCAGTGAGCGTCTTCCGACAGGCTCAGGTACACGATGGACAACATCATGAAGATGAACGCCTGCAGCGGAATCACCAGCAGGTGGAACAGCATCCAGCCCAGGCCGAATGCACCGCCTGCGATGGCACCGGCGATACCCGCACCGCCCAGCACCCAGATCAGCAGGAAGACGATTTCGCCGCCGAACATGTTGCCGAACAGTCGCATCGCCAGCGAAATCGGCTTGCTCAGCCACTCGACGATGTTGAGGATCAGGTTGAACGGCATCATCCACTTGCCGAACGGCGCGGTCAGGAATTCCTTGGTGAAACCACCCAGGCCCTTGGAACGCAGCGCGAAGAACAGCATCAGGAAGAACACGCTGATCGACATGCCCAGGGTGGCATTGACGTCAGCGGTGGGGACCGGCTTCCAGTACGGCACGCCGAGGGCTTCCAGCGGCATGGCGATGAAGTCGGCCGGGATCATCTTGATGAGATTCATCATGAGGATCCAGAAGAACAGGGTGATCGCGATCGGGGTCACCAGCTTGCTGGTGCCGTGGTAGGTGTCCTTGGCCTGGCGGTCAACGAACTCCAGGCAGATCTCGACGAATGCCTGCCACTTGCCCGGGACGCCGGCGGTGGCCTTGCGGGTTGCCATCCAGAAGCCGAACACCATCAACAGGCCCATCAGGACCGAAGTCACAATGGTGTCGACGTGAATCGCCCAGAAACCACCTTCCTGCATATGGAACGTCAGGTTGTGCAGGTGATGTTGGATGTAGGAGGTGGGTGTCAGCGCCTCGCCTGCCATGTGTCCGGAACCTTGAGTTAAATGAAAATTGGATCAGCGCCTGGCCAGAGCCAGGACCTGGAACATCAATCCGACGGCGATACCGGCCAGCAGCGCCAATGCAGGCAGCTTGAAGACCAGGAAACCCACCATCAGGACGCCGAATACGAGCACCCACTTTGCCACGACCGCCAGAATCAGGCGGGTCATCGCCGAGCCTGCGGCCTGCACCCCACCCCCCAGCGCCATCCGCGCAGCCACCCAGCCGGCCGCCGAAACCGCCACGCCGGAGAGCAACGCCCCCAGGGCTGCCTTCGGGCCTCCCCACAGCAGCAGGGCCAGAGCCAGGACAGCCACTGCAACGAGCGGGTAAACCGCTGCGCGCAGCATCAGTCGCCGACCCGCGTCAACGGAGTTCAGCACGTGAATGTCCTGCATGGTTGTGAGTAGGAAAGGCCGAGGTCGCAAGCTAGCGCCTCGTCGAGCCGCCAAATTATAGCAATGGGACAATTTGAGAGACAACCGCTGCCTGTTCATCCCGGATGTAAGCCCGCCGTTGGCGGCTCTTGCGAACCTGTTCCACCACCGGGCCAATCCCACTGCGCAAAGGGACACGCGATGCGGCGGTGCAGCATATTGAACTTTGGTCGCACGGTCCGGTCATAACGACCAGCCTGCCGTTGAATCCTCGTCGGCGTCCCGCGCGCAGGCCAGTACAGGGTGGCCCCGAAGCCCTCTCCGGGGCCACCCTCTTTTTGCGGCCTGCGGCGCTGGCGGCCGGGTCGAACAACGCCGGCGGGTAGCGCGTGTAACGGCGTCTGGCCCGGGAACCGGCCAGCAAACCGCCCTGCGGTAAGCGAAAGTGCATGAACGGTACACACAGCCTCCACCATACCTTCACGAATGGTGGACGTCGCAGTGGGCAATGTGACGCCAAATCACTAGAACCACCGCAAGGACCCCCGATGCGCCCGATGCTCTCCCTGCTTGCCGTGCCAGTCGCACTGGCCGCGCTTTCCTACGCCGCTCCGTCCCACGCTGCCGAAGGCGATGACCGCTTCGCCCTGCGCCTGGGTGCGATGCAGATCGATTCGGACAACACGATCCGAGGCAACACCAACATCGCTGGCCAGGATGTGGGCTTCTCCGAAGATTTCGGCCTCGGTGGCAAGGAATGGGAGCCGCGCGTGGACGGCATGTTCCGCATCAGCAACCGCCAGCGCCTGCTGTTCAACTACTTCAAGTACGACAAGGATCGCCGCGAGACCCTCGACCAGGGTGTGAGCTTCGGCGATACCAACGTGCCGGCCGGCAGCTTCATCAAGGGTGAGCTGAAGTATCAGGTCGCCAGCCTGGTGTACGACTACTCGGTCGTGGACACCGACAAGTTCGACCTCGGCCTGCAGCTGGGTGCCGAGTACGCCAAGGTGAGCACCAAGGCTTACGCGGATGTCGGTGATCTGTACCAGGGCGAGTTCCTGGACGAGAAGGCCGACGGTGTCGCCCCGGTGGTTGGTGCACGCCTGAGCTTCACCCCGTCCGAGAAGTGGATGATCACCTTCCAGGGCCAGTACCTGAACACCAAGTGGGGCAACTTCGATGATTACGACGGCGACCTGAGCCGTGCCAATGCGATCGTCGATTACCGCTTCACCAAGAACTTCGGCGTGTTCGCCGGCTACGACTGGTTCAAGCTCGACGTCGATCAGACCGGCAGCGATGGCACGATCGGTCTGAAGCAGGAGTTCAAGGGTCCGGTGGCAGGCGTCAGCTTCGTCTTCTAAGCCCTTCGCACTACCTCTCTCCAAGCGCGGCCTCCGGGATATCGGGGCCGCGTTTTTTTTGGGTTGCGGGGTGGGGCAACAGCATGGTGATCGGGTGGCGGGCACGGATACCCTGTCGGGCGAATGTCCCCGGCGACGGCCTGTGGCCGTCACCTCCTCCTTGATTTAGCCCCACAGGGTATCCGTACCCGCCCCGACAAGTTCCGGTGGTGGCCTGCAGGAGAGCGCCAGGCGCCCGAGCGAAGCTGGATCGACAACACCAGAAACAAAAAACCCCGGCTTTCGCCGGGGTTTTTCGTTGCATTACTTCTTCTTCGGCATGTACAGATCGGTGATCGTGCCGTCGTAGATCTCCGCGGCCATTGCCACCGATTCGCTCAGCGTCGGATGGGCGTGGATGGTGTGGCCGATGTCCTCGGCCTCCGCGCCCATCTCGATCGCCAGGCCGATCTCGGCCAGCAGGTCACCGGCGTGCACGCCGACGATCGCGCCACCGATGATGCGGTGGGTCTCTTCGTCGAAGATCAGCTTGGTGAAGCCCTCGGTACGGCCGATGCCGATCGCGCGGCCGCTGGCGGCCCACGGGAACTTGGCTACGCCGACCTTCAGTCCCTTGGCCTTGGCTTCGGTTTCGGTCACGCCGACCCACGCGATTTCCGGGTTGGTGTAGGCCACCGACGGAATCACGCGCGCCACCCATTCCTTCTTCTCGCCGGCGGCCACTTCCGCGGCCAGCTTGCCCTCGTGCGTGGCCTTGTGGGCCAGCATCGGGTTGCCGACGATGTCGCCGATCGCAAAGATGTGCGGCACGTTGGTGCGCATCTGGCGGTCCGCCGGGATGAAGCCACGGTCGGTGACCTGCACGCCGGCCTTCTCAGCATCGATCTTCTTGCCGTTCGGCGAGCGGCCCACGGCGACCAGCACGCGGTCGAAGGTGGTTGCCTCCAGACCCGGCTTTTCGCCTTCCACGGCGGCTTCGAAGGACACGGTGATGCCGGCCTTGTCGGCCTTGACGTCGGTCGCCTTGGTCTTCAGGTGCACCACGATGCCCTGCTTCTTCAGGCGATCGGCCAGCGGCTTGACCAGGTCCTTGTCGGCGCCCGGCATCAGCTGGTCCATGAACTCGACCACGGTCACTTCACTGCCCAGCGCGCCGTACACGGTCGCCATTTCCAGGCCGATGATGCCGCCACCGACCACCAGCAGCTTGCCCGGCACGTCCGCCAGTTCCAGCGCATCGGTGGAGTCCATGACGCGCTTGTCGTCCCACGGGAAGTTCGGCAGCTTCACCGCCTGCGAACCGGCGGCGATGATGCACTGCTCGAAGCGCAGCAGCTGGGTCTTGCCGTCGTCGCCGACGATCTCCAGCTCGTTGGCCGAGACGAACATCGCCAGGCCCTGCACGGTGCGCACCTTGCGCTGCTTGGCCATGCCGGCCAGGCCCTTGGTCAGCTGGGTGACCACCTTTTCCTTGTAGCTGCGCAGCTTGTCCAGGGTGATGGTCGGCTTGCCGAACTCGACGCCGAAATCACCGGCATGGGCAACTTCATCGATCACTGCGGCGGCATGCAGCAGCGCCTTGGACGGGATGCAGCCCACGTTGAGGCAGACGCCACCGAGGCTGGCATAACGTTCCACCAGTACGGTGTCCACGCCCAGATCGGCCGAGCGGAAGGCAGCGGTGTAACCGCCCGGGCCGGCGCCCAGCACCACCATCTTGCACTCGATGTCGGCCGGCTTGCCCGAGGACAGCGCCGGCTGCGGCGCGGCCGGTTCGGCCGGGGCGCGGTGCGAGGGGGTCACCGGCGGCTTGCTGGCCGGTGCGTCGGCCTTGGGTGCCTCGGCCTTGGCCGGCGCGGCCGCTGCAGCCGCCTCACCCTCAGCCTCCAGCAGCAGCACCACATCGCCTTCGGAGAGGTTGTCGCCGAGCTTGACCTTGATTTCCTTGACCACGCCAGCAGCCGACGAGGGCACTTCCAGCGTTGCCTTGTCCGATTCCAGCGTGACCAGACCCTGGTCCTTCTTCACCGTGTCACCCACGGCGACCAGCAGTTCGATCACCGGCACACCGCTGTAATCGCCGATGTCGGGAACCTTGATTTCAATTGCGGCCATTCGTGTTCTCCTGGTGCTCAGCCGGCCTTGCCGCCGAGCAGTTGCTGCAGTTCTTCGAGCGACTCGTCCAGATCTTTCCAGCGACGGTCGAGCTTCTTTTCCCTGGTGTCGCTGGCCTGGATCGGCAGCGCCACCTGTTTCATCATCCGCCGGCCCGCACCACACGCCAGGCCGGTGCCGCTGTAACGCTGGCCCTCCACGGTGGAGGACCGCACGTTATCGTCCAGCACCGGCGCCCTGCGCTCGCTGCACCATCGGCAGCGCCATCAGCAGCCCGGCCAGGACCAGGCCCTGCTTCACAGCAGGACGCGCCGCATGTCGGCCAGCACCTGCGAGAGGTAGGTGGTGAAGCGGGCGGCCAGCGCGCCATCGATGACGCGGTGGTCATAGCTCAGCGACAGCGGCAGCATCAGCTTCGGCGCGAACTCCTTGCCGTTCCAGACCGGCTGGATCGACGACTTGGACACGCCCAGGATGGCCACTTCCGGCGCATTGACGATCGGGGTGAACGCAGTGCCACCAATGCCGCCCAGCGAGCTGATCGAGAAGCAGCCACCGCTCATGTCCGCCGGGCCGAGCTTGCCATCACGCGCCTTCTTGGCCAGTTCGCCGGATTCCTGCGCGATCTGCACCACGCCCTTCTTGTCGACATCGCGGATCACCGGCACGACCAGGCCGCTCGGCGTATCGGCCGCGAAGCCGATGTTGAAGTACTTCTTCAGGGTCAGGTTCTCGCCGCTGGCATCCAGCGAAGCGTTGAACTCCGGGAACTTCTTCAGTGCCGCGGCGCTGGCCTTGACCAGGAAGGCGAGCATGGTCAGCTTGATGCCGGCCTTCTCGTTTTCCTTGTTCAGGGCCACGCGCAGGGCTTCCAGCTCGGTGATGTCAGCCTGCTCGAACTGGGTGACGTGCGGAATCATCGCCCAGTTGCGGGCCAGGTTCGCGCCCGAAATCTTCTTGATGCGCGACAGCGGCTGGACCTCGACCTCACCGAACTTGCTGAAGTCGACCTTCGGCCAGGCCAGCAGGTTCAGGCCGCCACCGGCCGCCACCGTGCCGCCAGCGGCGGCGCCGCCGCCGGCCAGGGCCGACTTGACGAACTTCTGCACGTCGGACTTGGTGATGCGGCCACCCTTCTCGGTGCCGCTCAGCTGGTTCAGGTCCACGCCCAGCTCGCGGGCGAACACGCGCACGGCCGGCGAGGCATAGGGCACCTTCTGCGGCAGCACGCTGTCGGCGTTGAAGGCGACCGGCGGGCTGGTCGGCGAGCCGCCCGACGGGGCAGCAGCGGCCGGGGCCGGCTGGGTCGGCTTGGCGGCGGACTGTTCGATGTCACGGGCGGCCAGCTTGTCCGGCTCGGCCGGGGCGGCGACGGGTTCGACCTTGGTCGCGGTCTCGGCCGCTTCGGTCTTGGCGGCCGGGGCCGGGGCAGCCGCAGCGGCCGGCGCGGCGGCCTCTTCGCTGACTTCGATCAGGGCCACGAGCTTGCCCTCGGAGAGGTTGTCGCCGACCTTGACCTTGATTTCCTTGACGATACCGGCCACCGAGGACGGCACTTCCATCGTGGCCTTGTCCGATTCCAGCGTCACCAGACCCTGGTCTTTCTTGACGGTATCTCCAACGGCGACCAGTACCTCGATTACCGGGATATCGCTGTAGTCACCGATATCGGGGACAAGTGCTTCCTTGATTTCGGCCATGGGGAAAACTCCGGCAATCTGGTGTAGGGAATCGCCTATTGTGGGGGTATCGCGCGCCAGCGCCAACCGGCTTGGCGAATTTTCCGCCCCCCTGTCCCGGGACAGGCTGTTGCAGGCATCTGCTTTGGCCGCATTCGGCTTGGCACAGTGCAAAGCGGAATTTTCCAGTCGGTACCGTATTGTCCGCCGCTGTCCCCGCCTCAGCGGCGCACGGCATCGAACAGCGGCTGCCACGCCTGCACCAGCCGGGGCAGCGGCCAGGCCGCATTGGCGGGGCTGGTGGAGGGCAGCGACCAGACCGGCAACGCCTGCGCCCGTCCGACAAGCGCGGGCGCGATGAACCGCTGGAACGCGCGGTAGGCGGTGCCGCCATTGCAGGCGATCGCGCACAGCGCGGGCAGCCCCTCGATCAGTGCGCCCAGCGCATTGGGGATTTCACTGCCACGCACGATCGACGCATCCAGGCTGCCGCGCCGTTCGCACTGCCCGATCACATCCCACACGCCCACGCCGGTCGCATTCAGTGCATGCATGCGATCGGGATAAGCAAGCGTTGCGTCGATCCCGCACAGCACGCCCATCAACGGCCAGAAACGATTGCGCGGATGCGCGTAGTACTGCGCGGCCTGCAGCGACGCCACGCCGGGCATCGAGCCGAGCACCAGCACGCGGCATCCTGCATTCAGCTGCGCAGGAAAGCCGATGCAGCGTGTTGTTTCCATCACACGGTCACCAGATGCATGAATGTCGGAGGTTGCATGATCGCCCGGAAATACAGCGGTTTCGCACTGATCGCTGAATGGAAACAACTAAAATTTAACGCGCGTCGGATGCGATTCATATTGCGGGGACTACGGTTGCCTCGCCCCACAACACCGGGGCCCAGAACAAAAACATCCTGAGGAGATTCCCCCATGCGCTCCATCCGTACTCTGACCCTGGCTACCCTGACTGCTCTTGCTTTTGCGCCGGCTGCTTTCGCGCAGGACAGCACCGTTGATACCGCGTCCGGCAAGCACTTCGCCGTGGTCGGCGGCGTCTCGCTGCTGCAGCCGAAGAATGACCCGCTGGACGGCGTGCGCAAGGTGGACGGTGGCCCGGCCCCGACCCTGAGCTTCAGCTACTACATCAACGACAACTGGGCCGTGGAACTGTGGGGCGCAGCGGACAAGTTCGACCACCGCGTGCGCGGCACCGATGGCGCCCGCCTGGGCACCGTCGAGCAGCAGCCGATCGCGCTGAGCGGCCAGTACCACTTCGGCCAGGCCGACAACGTGTTCCGTCCGTTCGTGGGCGCCGGTTACTACGAGTCCAACTTCAGCAATGAAGACCTCGCCAGCGACATCGGCCACATCGGTGTGAAGACCGCCAAGGGCGCGATCGGCACCGTCGGCGTGGACATGAACATCAACAGCACCTGGTTCGCCCGCGCCGATGCCCGCTACATGCATTCGCGCCCGGAACTGACCGTCAACGGCGAAGGCACCGGCGACAAGGCCAAGCTGGATCCGTGGACCGTGGGCTTCGGCATCGGCGCGCGCTTCTAAGCACGCCTCTTCCGCACCACGCAGTACGCACAACGGGCCCCTTGCGGGCCCGTTGTCGTTGTGGGGCCCGCTACTTTCATCGGGCGTTGCCGACCACTGCCCGACACTGGCCACCACGGCGGACCACGCCGATCCGCCCCGGGGAACCGATGCGCGAGTCCTTCGACATGCTGGTGGTGGGCGGCGGCATCAATGGCGCCGGGATCGCGCGGGATGCGGCCGGGCGCGGGCTCTCGGTATGTCTGTGCGAGCAGGATGACCTGGCCGCCCACACCTCCAGCGCCAGCACCAAGCTGATCCACGGTGGCCTGCGCTACCTGCAGCAGGGTGAAGTCGCGTTGGTGCGCAAGGCGCTCAACGAACGCGAAACGCTGCGCCAGCTCGCCCCGCACCTCATTGCCCCGACTACGTTCGTGCTGCCGCATGCGCGCCATCTGCGCCCGGCCTGGATGCTGCGTGCCGGCCTGTGGCTGTACGACCACCTGGGCCGCCCCAATCCGCATTTCCCGCCCTCGCAGCGCATCGACCTGCAACGCGATCCCCGCGGCGAGACGTTGCAGCCGGGCTACCGGACCGGCTTCACGTATGCGGACGCCCGCGTCAACGATGCCCGGCTGGTGGTGCTCAACGCACTGGATGCACACGAGCGCGGTGCCGATATCCGCACCCGCACCCGCTGCGAACAGTTGATCCGCCACCGCGACCACTGGTGGGCGGTGCTGCGTACGGCCAGCGGCGACGTGCAGCGCATCCGCGCCCGCTGCGTGGTCAACGCCAGCGGCCCCTGGGCCGGCACGGTGCTGCAGCGCGCGGGGCTGGATGCACCGCTCGGGCTGCGGCTCGTGCAGGGCAGCCACCTGGTGGTGCCGCGCCTGTTCGCACATGACAGCGCCTACCTGTTCCAGCAGCCCGACCAGCGCGTGGTGTTCGCGATCCCGTTCGAGCAGGACTTCACCCTGATCGGCACCACCGATACCGATTACGACGGTGATCCGGCGTGGGTCAAACCGCGCGCGGAGGAGCAGGCCTATCTGCTTGATGCGGTGAACCGGTTCCTGCGCTTGCCGGTCGAGGCCGAGGACATCGTCTGGCGCTACAGCGGCGTGCGCCCGCTGCTGGCCGATCATCATCGCGCTGCATCGCAGGTCACCCGCGATTACCGGTTGGAGCTGGATACCGCCGGAGCCCCGCTGCTGAGCGTGCTGGGCGGCAAACTCACCACGTATCGCGCGTTGGCCGAGGAAGCGCTTGGGCGCCTGTCACCCTCGCTGCCGGCGATGGGACCGGCCTGGACGGCCGGCGGGCCACCGCTGCCCGGTGGCGACGGTGGCGACGCGGTACAGGTGGCTGAGACCCTGCAGCGCGATCATCCTCACCTGTCCCCTGCCCTGCTCCAGCGCCTGGCCACCAGCTACGGCACGCGCGCAAGCGGCCTGCTTGCCGGCGCCCAGACACGCGACGCATTGGGCCAGGACCATGGCGGCGGCCTGCACGAGCGCGAGCTGGACTACCTGATCACGCACGAATGGGTACGCACCGCCGAGGACGTGCTGTGGCGCCGCAGCCATCTCGGCCTGCGGCTGGACGCTGCACAGCGCGAGGCCCTGGCGGCCACCGTGCAGGCGCGCGTTTCGATGCCGTAGGCTGTATGTCTGTCACGCCTCACGGCATCGATTCCACGGAGCAGACCATGGACAAGCACTACGTGCTCGCCATCGACCAGGGCACGACCAGTTCGCGCGCCATGCTGTTTGATCGTGCCGGGCGCATCGCCGGCAGCGCGCAGCGCGAGTTCACCCAGATCTTCCCCCAGCCGGGCTGGGTCGAGCACGATCCGCGCGAGATCCTGACCAGCGTCTACACCACGATCACCGAACTGTTGAACCGCCACCAGGTGGACCCGCGCACGATCGCCGGGATCGGCATCACCAACCAGCGCGAGACCACCGTGGTCTGGGACAAGGCCACCGGCCAGCCGATCCATAACGCGGTGGTATGGCAGTCGCGGCAGAGCCATGCGATCTGCGAGCAGCTCAAGGCCGACGGCCACGAGCCGCTGATCCGGCGCAGGACCGGGCTGCTGATCGATGCCTATTTTTCCGCGACCAAGATCCGCTGGATCCTCGATCACGTCGAGGGCGCGCAGGCACGTGCCGAACGCGGCGAGCTGCTGTTCGGCACCATCGACAGCTGGCTGATCTGGAATCTCAGTGGCGGCCAGGCGCACGTCACCGACGTGACCAATGCCGCGCGCACGCTGCTGTTCGATATCCATGCGCTGCAGTGGGACGATGAGCTGCTGGCGTTGTTCAACATTCCGCGCGCGATGCTGCCGCAGGTCCGCAGCTCCAGCGAGGTGTATGCCACCACCCAGGCGCAGTTCTTTTTCGACCAGCACCTGCCCATCGCCGGCATCGCAGGGGATCAGCAGGCCGCGCTGTTCGGCCAGGCCTGCTTCGAGCCGGGCATGGCCAAGAACACCTACGGCACCGGCTGTTTCATGCTGATGAACACCGGCGACAAGGCGGTGGTATCCGAGAACGGGCTGCTCACCACCATCGCCTGGGGCATCGATGGCCGCGTGGAATACGCACTGGAAGGCTCGATCTTCGTCGCCGGCTCGGTGGTGCAGTGGCTGCGCGACGGGCTGCGCATGTTCGGCAAATCCAGCGATTGCCAAGCGTACGCCGAGCGCGCCGCCGACAACGGTGGCGTGTACCTGGTGCCGGCGTTCGTGGGACTGGGCGCACCGTACTGGCGCAGCGATGTGCGTGGCGCGATGTTCGGCCTGACCCGCGGCACCACCAAGGAACACTTCATCCGCGCGGCGGTGGAATCCATGGCGTACCAGACCCGCGATGTGCTGGCGGCGATGCAGGCCGATGCGGGCATCGAGCTGAAGGAACTGCGCGCCGATGGCGGTGCGATCGCCAATGACTTCATGGCGCAGTTCCAGAGCGACATCCTGGGCGTGCCGGTGCTGCGCCCGCAGGTGGCCGAGACCACCGCGCTGGGCGCCGCGTATCTGGCCGGGCTGGCCACCGGCTTCTGGAGCAGCCGGGCGGAGATCGCCGAACAGTGGGCGGTGGACCGCCGCTTCACCCCGCAGATGCCGACGGATCAGCGCGAGGCGCTGTACCGCGGCTGGCAGCAGGCGGTGGAAGCGACGATGGGCTTCCGCGTGGGGTGACGCCCGCGTCGGCGATCATTGCCGCGCGGGGCGCGGCCAGCCACGCATGGCGTGGCGCTACCGCGGGTGCCGGTCAGAACGCGGGGAGGACGGCGCCCTTGTACTTCTCGGCGATGAAGGCCTTCACTTCCGGGCCGGTCAGGGCCTTGGCCAGCTGCTGTACGCGGGCATCGTCCTTGTTGTCCGGGCGGGCAACGAGGAAGTTCACGTACGGAGAATCCTTGCTCTCGATCGCCAGCGCATCCTGGGTCGGGTTGAGCCCGGCATCCAGCGCGTAGTTGGTGTTGATCAGGGCCAGATCGACCTGGTCCAGCACGCGCGGCAGCATCGCCGAGTCCAGCTCGCGGAACTTGAGCTGCTTCGGGTTGGCGGTGATGTCGCGCTGGGTCGCCAACGCGTTGGTCGGGTCCTTGAGCGTGATCACGCCGGCCTTGTGCAGCAGGATCAGCGCGCGGCTGTTGTTGCTCGGGTCGTTGGGGATCACCACATCGGCGCCGTTGGGCAGCGCATCGAGCGATTTGAAGCGGCGCGAGTACGCACCGAAGGGCTCGATATGCACGCCGATCACCTTGACCAGGTCGGTCTTGCGGTCGCGGTTGTAGGCGTCCAGGTAGGGCTCGGTCTGGAAGTAGTTCACGTCGACCTGCTTCTGCACCAGCTGGTCATTGGGCTGCACGTAATCGTTGAACACGCGCACCTCCAGGGTCAGCCCCTCCTTCTCCAGGATCGGCTTGACCACGGCCAGGATCTCGGCGTGCGGCACCGCAGTGGCCGCGACCACCAGCTTCTGGGAATCATGGGCCGGCTTGCCACAGGCGGACAGGGTCAGCGAGGCGGCAAGCAACGGGAGCAGCAGGTACTTTTTCATGGGGGCAGCGGAATCCGTAGGGGCAGCAACGCCCCACGATACCGCACGCCCCGGCCCTTGCGGAATCCGGGGCATATGACCCCACGGCATGAGCCGATGCCGGCCGGGCCGGCTTACTCGTAGCTGGTCAGCGCCAGGGCCAGCAGGGCCTTGGCCTGTTCGCGCAGCATCACCGGCTCGACGATCTCCGCGTCCGAGCCGTAGTGCAGCACGTCCATCAGCAGCTCACGCGAGACGCTGTAGGGCAGTTTCAGCTCGTAGCGGCCATCGGGCAGGAAACGGCCCTGCTGCTTGGAATGCCAATGCTCATCGGCCACCCAGCGCGCGGCTTTGGCACTGAAGACGATCGTGGCCCAGCCCTTGGGCGGCCCGGAGAAGATGCCGTAGCTGGCGCCGAGCTGCTCGTCCAGCTCGCTCTCATCCACATCGCGCGCGGTGGTATCGATCACGCGCGCCTTGTAGATGCGGTCCACGGCGAAGCTGCGCAGGCCTTCGCGGCCGTGGTCCCACGCATCGAGGTACCAGTTGTCGCGGTAGTGGGTCATGCGCTGCGGCGACACGGTGCGCTGGGTCGCCTCGTCGGTGGAGCGGGCCCGGTACTCGAAGGCCAGCTGCTTGCGCTCGAGCACCGCCGAGGCCACCGCGCGGAAGCTGGCCTCATCGAATTTGCGCCCGCGGTGCGGAATCACCCGGACCCGGTCGACCGGCCAGCTGGAGACACCGGCCTGCGCCGCCAGCAGCCCTTCGATGCGCTGCTGCAGCGGGGCCAGCACCGAGGAGAGCACGCCGCCCCCTGTCCGCGAAAGCAGGTGCTGGGAGGCCAGCAGCGCGTGCAGCTCTTCCGAGCTCAGCCACAAGCCCGGCAGCTCGAAGCGGTCGCTTTCGTCGGCCTGGTAGCGGAAGCCCGCCTCGCCATCGCCTTCCACCGGCGCCATCAGCGCATCGCGCAGGAAGGCCAGGTCGCGGTAGACAGTCGCGCGGGAACACTCCAGTTTTTCCTGCAGGGCCGCCACCGTTACCGGGTAACGGGCGGACTTGAGCAGGCGATGCAGGGCGTTGATGCGTTCATATCGGTCCATGACCCGATTATGTCCGAGTCGCCGTCGTTGTGGCGGCTTCGGCTGCATCTTCGGCTATCGTGGGGCCCCCATCGCCTGCTGCCGCCCGTCATGCGCCTGTTGCCCGCCCTTGCCCTGTCCGCCGCCGCCCTGCTGCTCAGCGGCTGCGGGCGCACTGAAACGCCCGTGGCTGCGGTGCCTGCCGCGACCGCACCGGCCGCCGACCCGGTCGGCACGGTGCTGGCCGCCAGCCAGCGCTTCGGCCAGCTGCGCAGCTTCCATGCGGTGATGAAAATGCAGGGCCCGCGCGCGGTGGAAGCGCAGATGGACTACGTGGCCCCGGACCGCTACCGCCTCGTCACCGAGGATGGCCCGCAGACCATCATCGGCGGCACCTTCTTCCTGCAGCGTGCCGGCGAAGTGCGCCAGATCCCGGTGCCCGAAGGGATGCTGGCCCAGTGGCGCAATCCGTTGCCCGCTGATCTGGAGCCGGCGCAGCTGCAGGTGCGCGACCTCGGCGAAGAACGCGCCGGCGGCCAGCGCGCACACAAATACGAGGTGCGCCACGCCACTGCAGCGCCCGATGGCCTGCTGTACTGGGTCAATGTGCAGGGCCTGCCGGTGCAGATCGAGCGCAAGGGCCAGACCAACGGGCAGCCGTTCCGGATTACCGTGACCTACTCGCGCTTCGACGACGCCTCGCTGCGGATCGATATTCCCTGAACAGGGGCGAGGCCGAACGGGTCCTAAAGCCCCGGCCCATCGCCGAATGTGACGTGGAACGCATCAAGTATCATCCCCCCCTTGTTGTCCCTCCCCCTTGTCCGATCACGGAGAACCGTTGATGTCCCTGCGCGTTTCGTTGCTTGTTCCCCTGCTGCTCTGCGCCCCGGCGGTTTATGCACAGGACGTTGCCGAACTGGCGGCGATGACCTCCCCCTGGAGCGGCAGTGGCGGCGAACTGGGCTTTGCCTCGGCCCGCGGCAACAGCAATACCGAGAGCTTCAACGGTCGTCTGCGCCTGCGCTACACCGATGATGACTGGGTGCACAGCATGGACCTGTTCGGCCTGCGCTCGCGCTCGGAGTACACCGATACCAACGACGACGGCACCACCATCCGCCGCCGCAACACCACCGCCAACCGCTACACCGGCAGCGCCGGCAGTGCGCTGCAACTGGGCGAACACCGCCAGATCACCGCCACGGTGCGTTACGAGCGCGACGATTTCGCCACCTACGACCGCCAGAGCTCGTTCGGTCTCGGTTACGGCACCCGGATCATCGACGCCGAGCGGTTCTACATGGACGCGCAGATCGGTCCGGGTGTGCGCCGCACCCACAACACCGAAGACGACTCGACCCGTACCGGCCTGATCGGCCGCGGCCTGTTCGATCTCAAGTACACGCTGACCCCGAACACCGACCTGGTGAACACGCTGCTGGTCGAATCGGGCTCGTACAACACCTTCGCGCAGAACGATTTCGGCGTATCGGTGAGCATGAACGAGCATCTGGCACTGAAGGCCGGCTGGCAGGCGCGTCACAACAGCGACGTCGCCGATGACAAGCGCAAGACCGACACGCTGACCACGATGAACGTGGTCTACAAGTTCAAGTAATCGCTGCGGGCGCCGGTGCGCCCGCCATCGTGACGTAGTGCCGGCCGCTGGCCGGCTACCCGGGAACCTCGCGCGATCTGGAATGCCGGCCAGCGGCCGGCACTACACCGCGAGCAGCTCCCCGGCGCCGGCATCGAGCAGGCCGCGCGCGACGCGCTGGCCCAGCGTCTCCGGATCACTGGCCGGGCCCCGCGCTTCCGCGCGCACGATGCGGCCATCGGCGACCCCGCCGACCAGGCCCTGCAGGAACAGATCCTCGCCCTCCCATTGCGCAAAGCCGGCCACCGGCACATGGCAGCTGCCGTGCAGCGCGCGGTTCATGGCGCGCTCTGCTTCCACGCAGGCACGCGTGTCGGCATCGTCCAGCGCAGCGAACAGGCCCATCACCGCCGCGTCCTCGCCGTTGCACTCCACCGTGACCGCGCCCTGCGCCGGGGCCGGCAACCAGTCCGGGGCGGCCAGGCGCGCCACGATGCGGTGGCCCAGGCCCAGGCGTTCCAGCCCGGCGACCGCCAGCACGATCGCGTCGTAACCGCCGTTGTCGAGCTTGGCCAGGCGCGTGTTGACGTTGCCGCGCAGGTCCTGCAACTCCAGATCCGGGCGCAGCGCGCGCAGCTGGGCCTGGCGGCGCAGCGACGAGGTGCCCACCCGGGCGCCGATCGGCAATGCCTCCAGCGAGGCGTACAGATTTGAAATGAACCCGTCGGCCGCGTCATGACGGGTCAGCATGGCTGGCAGCGCGAAGGGCGCGTCCAGTTCCATCGGCACGTCCTTGAGCGAGTGCACGGCGCAATCCGCTTCGCCACGCAGCATCGCCAGTTCCAGTTCCTTGAGGAACAGGCCCTTGCCGCCGATCGCCGCCAGCGAGCGGTCCAGCACCTCATCGCCGCGGGTGCTCATCGGGATCAGCACCACCTCCAGCCCCGGGTGCACCTGGCGCAGGCGGTCGGCGACGTATTCGCTCTGCCACAGGGCAAGCGGGCTCTTTCGGGTGGCGATGCGCAGGGTCTTCATGGCGCCATTATCGACGCACGGAGGCATATCGACCAACGGTGAGCGCCTGCCAGGCCCGATGGGATCCCCGTGGCCTACAGGTGTTTGAGGTCCTGCTTGAGGCTGGCCACGCAGCGGCGGCTGACTTCCAGCGGCCCGTGGCCATGGCGCAGCACCGCCTGGACCTGGCTTGCGCCATTTCGTCGCAGCTCCACCAGTTCGTGCCGGGCGACCAGGCAATTGCGATGGATGCGCACGAATCGGGTGCCGAATTCTTCTTCCAGCGACTTCAGCGATTCTTCCAGCAGGTCTTCGCCGCGCGCGTGGTGCACGACGACGTATTTCTCTTCGGCCTGCAGGTAATGGATGTCCTCGACCGGGATCAGCCGCAGGCTGCCGCGCAGGCGCGCGCACAGCAGCGTGCGCGCCTGCTGGCTGGCGGCGGTCGCCGGGCCGCTGCGGCCGGCCAGGAAGGTCCGCGCCCGTTCAAGGGCGGCAGCCAGGCGCTCGGGGCGCACCGGCTTCATCAGGTAATCGATGGCCGCCGCTTCGAACGCGGACAGCGCATGCGCGTCGTACGCGGTGCAGAACACCACGGCCGGGCGGGGTTCGAAGGTCGCCAGATGGCGTGCGGCCTCCAGCCCGTCCAGGCCGGGCATGGCGATATCGAGCAGGACCAGGTCCGGTTGCAGTTCGGCGCAGGCATGCAGCGCCTGTTCGCCGTTCTCGGCCTCGGCCACCACCTCGATGCCGGCCTGGTCGGCAAGCAGGGAGCGCAGGCGCTCGCGGGCCAGCGGTTCGTCGTCGGCGATCACCACCTTCAATACAGTTTCCTCACTGGACCGGGACCGTGATTTCGCAAGCATAGTAGCCGTCGGCCCACGCCCCCGTCATCCGCGCGGCCGGGCCGAAGCGCCAAGCCAGGCGGTGGGCGATGTTGCGTTGTGCGTGGCCTGCGCCCTGCAGCAGCGGCAGCCCGCGGGTGGCCGGATCCGGCGCCGGGTTGCGCACCCGGATGCGCAGCTGGGTGCCGTCGCTGGACAGCGCCAGCACGATCGTGCCGCCGGCAGGCACCCGTGAGATGCCGTGCAGCACCGCGTTCTCGACCAGCGGTTGCAGCACCAGCCGCGGCATCGGCAACGACCATGGCAACGGCTCGTCGCGCAGCCAGATCACCTTCAGGCGTTCGCCCAGGCGCAGCGATTCGATCGACAGATACTGCTCGGCCAGTTCGCACTCGGCCTGCAGGGTGGAGTCGCCATCGCCGGCACCCAGCGCGGCACGGAACAGGTCGGACAAGTCCAGGACCGCGCGCTCGGCCACGTCCGGATCGCGGCGCAGCAGGCTGGCGATCAGGTTCATGCTGTTGAAGAGGAAATGCGGCCGGATCCGCGCCTGCAGCGCATCGGCCTGGGCCCGTGCATTGGCCAGCATCTGCGCGCTGCCACGATCACTGACGTAGAAGTAGCGCAGCGCCAGTGCGCTGATCAATGCGGTCATCGCCGCGCTGCCCAGCGTGAACCGCCAGAAGCCGACGGTCTGGGCGAAGCTGCCGCCGCCGATCACCCCGTACAACGCATGCACGATCGCCGCGCACGCGCCGGCGATCAGGCCGGTCATCATCACCACCAGCACCATGCCCGGCACCTCGGGCAGGCGCGAGAGCATGGCGCGCACGCTGCACAGGCTGACCGTCACTGCCAGCGCCAGCCACAACGCGAAGCCGCTGGCGGACAGGAAGTCCGGCAGCGTCCAGTGGCGGCTGCCATCGGGTGCCAGCGCCACCACCACGACCACCAGCTCGGCCAACCCGAGCATCGCCGCCAGTCGCGGCAGGCGGCACAGCTCGGGCAACCAGGACTGCTGGCGCGGGTCGTTCATGGCGTCAGGCGGCCAAGCGCGCCTCGAGCCAGTTGCCCAGTGCGTCGAGCTCGTCGGCACAGACCTGGTGGGCCATCGTGTAGGTGTGCCACTCCACCGGCAGGCCGAGCGCGCTCAGCGTCTGTGCGGTGTGCTCGGCGATCGCCACCGGAATCACCGGATCCTGCGTGCCATGGGCCATGAATACCGGCACGCTGATTGCGCCGGCCACGCGCGCGGCCGCAGCCTTGGCCGGGTCGGGCAGATAGGTCGACAGCGCGATCAGCCCGGCCAGCGGACGGGTGCGGCGCAGCAGCGCGCTGAGGATCACCGCCCCGCCCTGGGAGAAGCCGGCCAGCAGGATGCGCTCGGCCGGAATGCCGCGGGCGATCTCGCGCTCGATCAGCAGTTCCAGTTCCACGATCGAGGCATCCACGCCGGCGCTGTCGGCGCGCGAGCGAAAATCCATGCTGACGATGTCGTACCACGCGCGCATCGGCACGCCGTTGTTGATCGTGATCGGCTGCACCGGCGCATGCGGGAACACGAAGCGGATCGCCGGCCAGTGCGGGCGCACCAGCTCGGGCACGATCGGGGCGAAGTCATGGCCATCGGCACCCAGGCCATGCAGCCACAGCACCGACCACTGCGGGTCGGCGCCGGTTTCGTTTTCCACGGTATCCAGCATCAGGCGGCTCCAGTACGATCAAGCCGCATTATGACCGCGCCCCGCTGCAATGGGGCGCTGATCGCGGCAACGCAGGGCTCAGCCGGCCGGGTGCGCCTCGGCAGCCGCACGGCGCAGCTCGGCCGCGCGCACCAGCACCTTGGGCGGTGCCGATTCTTCCGGGATTTCCATCAGGCCCAGCCGGTGCATCCACACGCCGGCGGTGCGCGAGGAGGTGAAGCCCACCACCGGAATCGCCAGCACCATGCCGATCACCACCGGCGCCATCCACGCCGCCAGCGAGGGCGAGACCGCATAGGCCAGTGCCCCCATGAACAGACCGAACACGCTCAGCCCGCCATAGCCACGTGCCAGTGCCAGCCAGGACACTCCGCCATCGTCGCGCTGCTGCGCATCCCAGCCCGAGTCCTTGCCGGCCAGCACTTCTGCCACGCCGCGCGACTGCACGTACATCACCACCGGCGCCATCAGCGCGGCAAGGATGGTCTCCAGCAGCATCGAGATGAAGGCGCGGATCGTGCCACCGCAGCCGCGGCGTTCCACCGGCTCCAGCAGCATGGCCAGATAGCCCAGTACCTTGGGCGAGAGCAGCACCACCATGGTGATCGCGAACATGCGGATCACCTGCGTCTCGTCCTGGTGGCGCCAGTAAACGCCCGGCGAGAGATGCAGTACTTCATTGAGGTCGATGCCGCCCTGGAACAGCGGGATCGCGATGCCGATCAACATCAGCATGGCCCACATCGGCGCGGTGAAGTAGTGACCGATGCCGACCAGCATGTGCATGCGGCTGACCCAGTGCAGGCCCTTGGAGCCAACCACCTTGGCGTGCTGCAGGTTGCCCTGGCACCAGCGGCGGTCACGGACCAGCAGGTCGGTAAGGGTCGGCGGGCCTTCCTCATAGCTGCCTTTGAGGTACGGCACCATGTGGGTGGCCCAGCCGCCGCGGCGCATCAGCGCGGCTTCGACGAAATCGTGGCTGAGCACATGCCCGCCAAACGGCTCCTTGCCCGGCAGCGACGGCAGGCCGGCCTGCTCGGCGAAGGCCTGGGTGCGGATGATCGCGTTGTGGCCCCAGTAGTTGCTCTCCGCGCCATGCCACCACGCCACGCCGCGGCCGATCACCGGGCCGTAGACGCGCCCGCCGAACTGCTGCATGCGGGCAAACAGGGTGCGCCCGCCGACCACCGCCGGCAGGGTCTGGATCAGCCCGACATCCGGGTTGTGCTCCATCCCTGCGACCAGGCGCACGATGGTGTCGCCGGTCATCAGGCTGTCGGCGTCCAGGATCAGCATCTGCGGGTAAGCGCCGCCGAAGCGGCGGACCCAATCGGCGATGTTGCCGGCCTTGCGCCCGCTGTTGTCGCCGCGGCGACGGTAGAAAATGCGGTCATGGCCGCCCACGGCATCGCACAGGGCGCGGTAGGCCGCTTCTTCGGCCTGCCCGATGTCATCGCGCCGGGTGTCGCTGAGCACGTAGAAATCGAAGTTCGCCAGCTGCCCGGTCTCGGCCACTGACTCGTAGATCGCCTGCAGGCCGGCCAGCAGCCGGCGCGGATCTTCGTTGTAGGTGGGCATCAGCAGCGCGGTGCGCGTGTGCACGGTCGGCAGCGGTGCGTCCGGGTCGATGCCCAGCTTGTAGCCCCGATCGAACACGGCGGTCAGGAAGCCCGCCACGGCGCCGGCAAACGACAGTGCGATCCACGCGAACAGGCCCACGAACAGCACCAGCAGGCAGGCCTCGAGCACGCTGATGCCGTTGACGGCCAGCACCTTCCACATCATCCGGCTCGCTGCAGCGGTCATCGCCGCGGTGCCGCCCAGGATGTAGAAACGGCGCAGCCCGATCATCCGCGGCGAGGTGCGCTGGCGTGGCACCTGCAGCCGGCCTTCGCGCAGCGACTGCTCGGGCATCGGCAACGGCGACTCGGCCGGCAACGTCGCCCGGCCGGCATCCAGCGGGGCGTTGAGGGTCTGGGTACTCATGCGCGGTGTCCCTGTGCAGGGCGTGCCAGGCCGGGGGTGCCAAGTGCGGAAGGGGGCGTCCTGAGCCCGGCGTGCGCGCTGGCACGCATGCGTCCTGTCGGTGCGGGCCGGAGACCGGCACGCAGCGTATGTCTGTGACTACCGGAACCCACGAACTCTCCAAACCGACTTGAGACGAAAAATGCGGCTCAGTCTATGGCGCGAAATGTAAGGTGCGCGCGAAGGGCTGACCGGGCATTTCTCCGCATTCAGCTTTTGGATCGAGACAAGTGGAGCGCCCCGCACAGGCACCGCCGCGCAGGCCCTGTGCCATGGGCCTCTGCCCATTCATCTTGCAGGCGGCCGGTCCAGGCCCCGCATGGCGATGGACACCGTTCCAACGGCCCCGGTGCGGGGCCAGATGGGCCGATGTTGCGCGGTTTTCCATCCCGTGGGCGGGGGAGCGGGCGTGCGTTTGGACGACAGGGCGCACCGGCGTGCAGTGGCGCGTTGGGCTCAGGCGACGGTGGCGGCGATGGCCAGGTCGGTGTCGACCGGCGGGCGCGACAGCGCACGCGCGCTCACCTGCGAGAACTGCAGCTGGGCAAGCAGGTGTTGCGCCTGGGTGGCGACCGGGCACGGCGTGATCTGCGGTCCTGCCACAGGGCGCTCGGGGGACATCACATCAATGGACATGGTCTGGCATCTCGCTGACTTCTCATGACCCGCGGGGCTTCCGGCCGCGCGGATTGCGCACCCTATCGGAAAACCGGGACGAATGTGTGACGGTGCCCGCAGTCCCTTCCAAGAGTGCCCGCAAGCGTCGAAAAATTGGCGCCAATCAAGAGCTTGTCGGTATCATGTAATCGTTTTCAACAAACGATTCGGATATGGATTCCAACACTGCTTCCCCCTACAGCCCCAAGTGGCAGTTCCGCTTCAACTTCTTCGAACAGCACGGCGCCCCCAATACGCCGACCTTCAAGGCGGCGTACAAGACGCTGCCGTTCGGCCAGAAGATCAAGGTCAACTTCAACTTCTACGCCCTGTTCTTCAGCTGGATCTACCTGCTGATCGTGGGCATGTGGCGCAAGGCGCTGACCATCCTGGGCATCACCCTGGTGCTGATGGTCGTCGTGGCGTTCCTGCCGGACGTGGTCGGCCGTGCGATCGGGGTGGCCTGGTCGGTGTTGATCGCGCTGACCACCAACTATTCGTACTACCTGGAAAAAGTGAAGGGCGACACCAGCTGGAACCCCTTCGCCGGCATGCGCTGGTAAGCAGCGCGCAGGCGTGGATGAAGAGCCCGGTCATTGACCGGGCTTTTTTGTGGGGCGCCGGCCCTGGGCGTCGATCACCACCTCGCCGTCTTCCTTGCGGAACGGAGCATGCACCGGTGGCAGAATCTCCAGCACGGTCTCCGAGGGCCGCGCCAGGCGCACCCCGCGATCTGTCTGCACGAACGGCCGGTTGATCAGGATCGGATGCGCGAACATCGCATCGAGCAACTGCGCGTCGTCGAGCGCCGGATCGGCCAGGCCCAGTGCGGCGTAGGGCGTGCCCTTCTCCCGCAGCGCATCGCGCACCTGCAGCCCCGCCGCCGCGATCAGTGCGATCAAACGCGCGCGATCCGGCGGGGTCCGCAGGTACTCCACCACCTCCGGTTCGACGCCGGCATGGCGCATCAGCGCGAGCACATTGCGCGAGGTCGCGCAGGCGGGGTTGTGATAGATGACCGCCTTCATGCGCGGTCTCCCACGGCGAGCGGCGGCGGTGGCGGGACCGGCTCCACCACGCCGGCAGTACGGGCCAACTGCGCCGCGTACACGTCGTCCTTGCGTTCACTGTATCGGTCGGTCAGGTAGTCGCTGTGGTCACGCACCAGCAGGGTGAACTTCACCAGCTCCTCGACCACGTCCACCACGCGGTCGTAGTACGCCGAGGGCTTCATCCGGCCGTCCGTATCGAACTCCTGCCAAGCCTTGGGAACCGAAGACTGGTTGGGGATGGTCACCATCCGCATCCAGCGCCCGAGCACCCGCAATGCGTTGACCACATTGAAGGACTGCGAGCCGCCACACACCTGCATTACCGCCAGGGTGCGGCCCTGCGTGGGGCGTACGCTGCCTTCGGACAACGGCAGCCAGTCGATCTGATTCTTGAACACCGCACTGAGGGTGCCGTGACGTTCCGGGCTGATCCAGACCTGGCCTTCGGACCAGTGCGACCAGGCACGAAGCTGTTGGACCTTGGGGTGGTCGGCATCCACCGCGTCGACCATCGGCAGCTCGTGCGGATCGAACACGCGGACCTCGGCGCCGAAGTGCTGCAGAAGACGTTCCACCTCCCTGGCGAGCCGCCGGCTGTACGACTGCGGGCGCAGTGAGCCAAACAGAACCAGAATGCGCGGCGGATGGTCACTGGCACGCGTCGACAACCGCGCGGGATCGGGGATGTCGACCGCCGCAGCGGTCAGGTATGGCAAGCGGGACATCGGGTTGCTCCGGATGATTTGTTCGATTATTCTAGAAACATGGAACATAAAACCGCAACCCACGCCCTGGCCGCGCTCGGCCATGCCACCCGCCTCAGTGTCTTCCGTCTGTTGGTCCAGGCCGGCCGCGGCGGCCGGTTGGCCGGCGAGATCGCCACCGAACTGGGCCTGCCCGGTGCCACCCTGTCGTTCCATCTCAAGGAGCTGAGCGCAGCCGGACTGGTCAACGCCGAGCCACGCGGACGCAGCATCTGCTACCGCGCCGATTTCGAGGCGATGAATGGCCTGATCGGTTACCTGACCGAAAACTGCTGCGCCGGCGAGGCGGACTGTGGCCCAGGCGGCCAATGCGCGCCGCCGCGCTGACACCTAGATGACCGCGCCTGTTGCGATGACGACGCCCGCCTCTTCCCGGTTGTCATTCCTGGACCGCTGGCTGACGCTGTGGATCTTCGCGGCGATGGCGCTTGGCGTGACGCTGGGGACGCTGTTCGACGGCCTGCCCGCCGCGCTGGAGGCCATGACCCTGGGCGGCACCAACCTGCCCATCGCCGCGGGGCTGATCCTGATGATGTACCCGCCGCTGGCCAAGGTGAAGTACGAGGCCCTGCCCGCCGTCTTCGCCGACAAGCGCGTGCTGGCGCTGTCGCTGCTGCAGAACTGGGTGGTGGGGCCGGTGCTGATGTTCGCGCTGGCCGCGCTGTTCCTGCACGACCGGCCGGAATACATGACCGGGCTGATCCTGATCGGGCTGGCCCGCTGCATCGCCATGGTGCTGGTCTGGAACCAGCTGGCGCGCGGCGACAATCAGTACGTGGCCGGCCTGGTCGCGTTCAACTCGCTGTTCCAGATCACCTTCTTCAGCGTCTATGCGTGGCTGTTCCTGACCGTGCTGCCGCCGTTGTTCGGGCTACAGCGCAGCGTGATCGATGTCAGCACATGGACCATCGCCGGCGCGGTGCTGGTGTACCTGGGCATTCCCTTCGCAGCGGGCTACCTTGGCCGACGGGTACTGCTGCGGCTGCGCGGGGCCGCGTGGTACGAAACCCGTTTCCTGCCCGCGATCAGCCCGATCACGCTGGTCGCGCTGTTGTTCACCATCGTGGCGATGTTCAGCCTCAAGGGGGGTGACGTCCTGCGCATTCCGCTGGATGCGGTGCGTATCGCCATCCCGCTGACGATCTACTTCTTCGTGCAGTTCCTGATGAGCTTCGTCATGGGCCGCTGGATCGCACGCGACTACCCGCGCACCACGGCGATCGCCTTCACCGCGACCGGCAACAACTTCGAGCTGGCCATCGCGGTGGCGATCGCCGCCTTCGGGCTGGGCTCACCGGTCGCGTTCGCCGCCGTGATCGGGCCATTGGTGGAAGTGCCGGTCCTGATCGTGCTGGTCCACCTCGCGCTGCGGCTGGGACGTCGCGGTTTCCCAGACACCACCTGAAACAGCAGCAACAGCAGATCGATCTGCTGACCGAACGGGGGGCGCGCGGCAACCGGGAAGGCTGAGCCGATCCGGCGCGCTCAGGCCAGGTGAAGATGACCCTGGTACAGACCCCACGCCGCCCAGCAGGCAACAACGATCACGCCCGCCACGATCACCTGCTCGGCCCGGGTGAATATCCGCTGCCCATGCTGGTGCTTGGCGGCGGCGAACATGGCGATGCCAGGCGCATACAGCAGTACCGACAGCAGCACCTGGGACAGCCCGCCGGCATAGACCAGCCACAGCGCGTACAGCGTTGCCAGCCCGGCCACCAGCAGATCGCGGGCCCGCAGCCCGCGCTGCCCGGCATAGGTTTCCCCGCGCAGTGCGAGCAGGGCGCCGTAACCGGCCGAGAACAGATACGGCACCAGGCTCATCGACGCGCCCAGCAGCACCAGGCTGGTATAGGTGCCGGCACTGAACAGCGTGATGATCAGAAACAGCTGGATCAGCCCGTTGGTGAGCCACAGCGCATTGGCCGGCACCTGGCGCGCGTTCTCACGCCCGAGGAAGGCGGGCATCGTGCCATCCCCCGCCGCTGCGTACAGCACTTCGGCGCACAGCAGTACCCACGCCAGCAACGCCCCCAGCACCGAGACGATCATGCCGATGATGATCAAGGTGGCGCCCCAGGGCCCGACGATGGCTTCCAGCACGAAGGCCATCGAGGGGTTGCGTGCATGGGCCAGGGCGTCCTGGCGCAGCACCCCCATCGAGAGCAGATTGACCAGCATCAGCAGCGCAAGCACGCACAGGAACCCGATGATGGTCGCGCGCCCGACATCCGAGCGCCTGGCCGCACGCCGCGAGTAGATGCTGGCGCCCTCGATGCCGATGAACACCCACACCGTGATCAGCATCATGCCGCGCAGCTGTTCGCCCACGCTGCCAAGTTCTGCCGTGCCCCAGAAGTCGCCGGTGAAGATATCGGCCTTGAAACCGACCGCGGCGATGATCAGGAACACCACGATCGGCACGATCTTGGCCACGGTGACGACGGCATTGACCAGCGCGGCCTGGCGGATGCCGCGCAGGATCATTGCGTGCATCGACCACAGCAGCACGGACGCACACGCCACCGCCTGCCAGGTATTGCCCTCACCGAAGGCCGGCACGAAATAGCCCAGGCCACTGAAGATCAGCACGAAATAGCTGACGTTGCCCAGCAGCGAACAGACCCAGTAGCCCCAGGCTGCCGAGAAGCCGATGTAATCGCCGAACCCGGCCCGCGCGTACGCATAGATGCCGGTATCCAGCTCGGGCTTGCGGTTGGCCAGGTTCTGGAACACGAAGGCCAGCATCAACATGCCCAGCCCGCTGATCATCCAGCCGATCAATGCCACGCCCGGGCCGGCGCTGCGCGCGATGTTCTGCGGCAGCGAGAAGATGCCGGCACCGATCATCGACCCGACCACCAGGGCAGTCAGCGCGGTCAGGCCAAGCCGGTCGGAACGGGAGGTCATGTGCTCACCATGCCTGCAAAGGATAGCGCCGATTACCAATGCAGCGCGGTGAGCATCCGGTGAATCACGCGACCCGGCGCGCCATGGGATGTGGCACGCCGGGCAGGATCAGAAGGTCTGCCAGTCGTCCCCGTCTCCGGCCACGGCCGCTGCCGGCATCCGCGCGGTGCTGCGCGCGGGCGCGGCCCGGCGTGCCGATGTGCTGGCCGCACCAGCACTGGACTGCAGGCGGAAGATCGCTACCGCAGTACCCAGCTGCTGGGCCTGCTCCTCCATCGCACGCGCCGCCGCCGTGGCTTCCTCCACCAGCGCGGCATTCTGCTGTGTGGTTTCGTCCATCTGGGTGATGGTCTGGTTGACCTGCTCGATGCCGGCAGACTGCTCTTTCGAGGCGGCCGAGATCTCGGCCATGATGTCGTTGACCCGACGCACGCCGGTGACGATCTCCTCCATCGTGCGGCCAGCGGTCTGCACCAGTGCCGAGCCCGCACTGACCTGGGTCACCGAGTCGTCGATCAACGTCTTGATCTCCTTGGCGGCGCCCGCCGAGCGCTGGGCCAGCGCGCGCACTTCCGTGGCCACCACCGCGAAACCACGGCCCTGCTCGCCGGCCCGGGCTGCTTCGACGGCGGCGTTCAAGGCCAGGATGTTGGTCTGGAAGGCAATGCCGTCGATCACCGAGATGATCTCGGCGATACGCTTGGACGAGGCCTCGATGCCGGCCATGGTGGTCACCACCTGGCCGACCACCACACCGCCCTGCGAGGCCACCTCGGCAGCACCGGCGGCGAGCTGGTTGGCCTGCACCGCATGGTCCGCGTTCTGCCGGACCGTGGAGGTGAGCTCCTCCATAGAGGCGGCGGTCTCTTCCAGGCTGGCGGCCTGCTGCTCGGTGCGGCGCGACAGATCGCTGTTGCCCGCGGCGATCTCACCGGCGGCCAGGTTGATGCTGCCGGTGGCCTGCTGGATGCGGCCGACGATATCGGTCAGCTGCGCGACCGTGGTATCGGCGTCGTCACGCATCCCGGCGAACACGCCATGGAACTCACCGCGCATGCGTGCCGTGAGATCACCCGCTGCGATGGCGCGCAGCAGCGCGGAAATCTGCTGCAGATTGTCATCACTGACCTGCATCATCGTGTTGAGGTTTTCGACCATGGCGCGGAAGTCGTGGTCGAAGCGCACCACGTCACCACGCTGGCTGAAATCGCCCACCGCCGCCGCGCCGGCCAGGTCCCCGATCTGGGTATTGATGGCGCGCAGGTTGGCCTTGGTGGTATCCATCGCCGCGGTAAAGGCGGCCTGCTCGCCGGGCAGGCGGTCCATGTCCTGGCTCAGGTCACCGACCGCGTAGCGCTGCATCACCTCGACCAGACGGCGCGTGACCGCGATGTTGGCGCCAACCAGCTGATTGGTGTCTTCCACCATCTTGCCGTACTCGCCGGGGAAGGCCTGCGCGTCCATGCGGTAGCTCAACTCACCGGCGTCGTGGCGCTGGGCCATCTCGCCCTGCGCCGCCATCACGGCGCGCAGCTGGCTGCGCATGCGCTGCATCGATTCGAGCAGGCGCCCGACTTCGTCGTTGCGCGCGGGCGGCAGCGGCGTGTCCAGACGGCCTTCGGCCACCTCGGCGGACAGGCGTACCGCATCGGCCAACGGACGGATCGCCTGGCGGCGCAGCAGCACGTACACGCTGCCGCTGAGCACCAGCGCCGCGCCCAGGCCAACGGCGAGAATGATCCACAGCAGCGCACGTGCCTGCGCGGTGATCAGCGCGTGCGGCACGATCACACCGAGCGCGAAATGCTCCTGGCTGCCACCGATGCGCAGCGGCACATAGGCCTTTACGTTGCCGGCCGCATCCGGTTCGAAGGCATCGAAGGTCTTGTCCGCCTTCACCGCGGCCAACACCTGCGTGGTCACCGCATCCTCGCGACGCTTGCCGATCTCGTTCGGGTCCTCCGCGGCCAGCACGATGCCGCCGGGCGAGATCAGTTCAACGTGACCTTCACCCATCGGGCGCAACGCGGCCAGGTGCTTCTGCAGTGCGGCCAGCGCGAAATCCACCGTCACCACGCCGAGGAAGGTGCCGTCATCGATCACCGGGGTGGACAGCGTGGTCATCAGCACCTTCTGGCCACCGATCTCGTACGTATAAGGCTCGGCCACCGTCTGCCGCTTCAACTCCTTTGGCTTGAGATACCAGTCGCCGTCGCCGGGCACGTCGTAGCCCTTCAGCGCATCCTGCATCGGCGTACCGTCGTGCCAGGCCCAGTAGCTCATGAAGCGGCCGGTATCATCGTGTGCCTCGGCACCGACGAACTCGGTGTCCTTTCCATCGAAGGCTTCCGGCTCCCACAGCGTGCCGAACCCGACCCACTCCGGGTGTACCTGCACCTGCTGGTGGATCACGGCGGCGACCGTCGCCCGCGACAGCGTACCCGCGGCGCGCTGCACCAGCAGGTTCTGCGCCAGCGCCTGGCTGGTGGCGAAGGCACTGGAAAGATCACCACTCACCCGCAGCGCTTCGGCCTGGGCCTCGCTCTGCATGGTGTGGCGTGAGGCATCGACCAGCGACGCGCTGGCTTCGCGATAGCTGATGGCGGCGGTGACACCGAAGCAGAGCATGGCGATCAACGCCGTACCCAGCATCAGTCGGTTGGCGATGCTGCCAGGGCGCTTGGACGCGGTGGGGCGGGACACGGGCATGGGGGGCGGTTCCGGAAAAAGGGCATACCGGCGGACGCACGCGTGCGCCGCCACGGAAACACGCAGTCCATTGCGGGCCGGCACGCGCGCGGTGCAGTCACGGCGCGGCCAGCGGGGATCGATGCCACCGCCCTGCTCTGTGGAGATACCACCTGCCGGCACCCTGACGGCGCCGGCCCAGAGAAGGGACTCAGCTGGATAACGGCGTGATCGGCCCGATGTTTAGCGCCGATTCCTGACCGTGTTCAGTGAACGCCCGCGCCGCGCTCGCCACGCCCCAGCCGCTCCACCAGCGTCTGGCTGGCGGCATTGAGTCCGATCACCTCCACGCTAGCGCCACGCGCGCGCAGCTTGCCGGCCACCCGCTCCAGTGCACCGACCGCACTGAGGTCCCAGAAGTGCGCGTTGCTCAGATCGATGACCACGCGCTCGGGCACATGCAGCAGATCGAAGGCCGCCGCGAACTGCCCGGCCGAGGCGAAGAACACCTGCCCGCGGACCGTGTAGACACGGCTGCCCTCGGCGGCTTCGGCATCGGCGATGTCCAGCATCCGGCCGACCTTGCGGGCGAAGAACAGCGCCGACAGCAGCACCCCGGTGAGCACGCCCTTGGCCAGGTCATGCGTGGCGACCGTCACGATCACCGTGCCCAGCATCACCAGCGAGGAGCTCTTGGGATGCAGCCGGAACTCGGCGAACGAGCGCCAGTGGAAGGTGCCGATGCTGACCATGATCATCACCGCGACCAGCGCGGCCATCGGAATCTGCCGGACCCACTCCGCGCCGTAGACCACCAGCAGCAGCAACAGCACGCCCGCCACCAGGCAGGACAACCGGCCACGGCCGCCGGAGGACACATTGATCACCGACTGCCCGATCATCGCGCAGCCGCCCATGCCGCCGAACAGCCCGGCGGTGATGTTGGCCAGGCCCTGTCCAGCGCACTCACGGTTGCGCTGGCTGGGGGTGTCGGTCATGTCTTCCACGATCTGCGCGGTCATCATCGACTCCAGCAGCCCCACCACCGCCAGCGTGGCCGAGACCGGCAGCAGGATGCGCAGGGTCTCCCAGGTGAGCGGCACATCGGGGAGCAGGAAGGTCGGCAGGCTGTCCGGCAGCGCGCCCATGTCGCCGACGGTGCGGATGTCCAGGCCCAGCCAGATCGACAGCCCGGTGAGCACCACGATCGCCACCAGCGGCGAAGGCACCGCCCGGGTCAGCAGCGGCAGCAGGTAGATGATCGCCAGACCGGCCGCGCACACGGCGTACACCGTCCATGGCATCCCGATCAGCTCGGGCAACTGCGCAAGGAAGATCAGGATGGCCAACGCGTTGACGAAGCCGGTGATCACCGAGCGCGAGACGAAGCGCATCAGGGCACCCAGCTTGAGCGCGCCGGCGACGATCTGCAGCAGCCCGGCCAGGATCGTCGCGGCCAGCAGATACTGCAGGCCGTGGTCGCGGACCAGATCGACCATCACCAGCGCCATCGCGCCGGTGGCCGCGGAGATCATGCCCGGCCGGCCGCCGGCGATGGCGGTGACCACCGCGATGCAGAACGAAGCGTACAGACCGACCTTGGGGTCGACCCCGGCAATGATGGAAAACGCGATCGCTTCGGGAATCAGCGCGAGGGCGACCACGGCGCCGGACAGCAGATCACCGCGGATGTTGCCGAGCCATTGCTGGCGCAGCGGATAGGACACAGACATGGACAGACTCCACGCACCGGCGATGCGCACGGCGCGTTGTGTGATGAAGACAAAGCACTCCCTGAGCCAGCGCAAGGGCCGGCGCGTCGTCAACGCGGTATCAGGGTGGCGTCATCACAAGGGTCCTGCCGGGGCAGTGGAAGCGGCGCGCAGGATAGCGCAGTCCTCCGATGGCCTCAAACATGGCCAGCCAGTTCACCTCGCGCGTTGCCTGCCCAGCGCGACGGTGGCTGCCCGGTCACCCGCCGGAACGCCGCGGCGAACTTGCCGGGGTTGGCATAGCCCATCGCCAGGGCGACCTCGGTGACGCTGCGGCCGGCCAGCAGCATCGGCTTGGCCGCTTCCATCCGGCGCCAGGTGAGGTACGCGTAGGGCGTCATGCCGGTCGCCAGCCGGAAGCCACGACTGAAGCCACTGGCTTCCTGCCCGACTTCCTGCGCCATGCGGGCGACGCCCAGATCGTCGCCGAGATGGGCATCGATCAGTTCCTGCACGCGCTTGACGTGCGCCGGCGACAACGCGCGTCGCGTCGGGGGCGACGCAACCGGAAGTCCCGCCAACCGCTTCAGCACCAGATCGACACCGTGCTCGAAGAACGCGGCTGAGCCTGCATGCGCTTCAGCGCAGTGCCATAGCGCCCCCATCACCGAGGCGATCACCGGGTCCCCATGCAGCGCCGATGCTGCGCGATGCAGCTGCTCCAAGCGCACGTCGTGCCCCTGCAGATGCCGCGCGTCGATGGCCAGGCCCAGCAGCGCCAGCGCTGGGCTGCGGAATTCGCCTGGGCAGTCCGGCAACACAACATTGAACGCGCCTGCGCACCAGGGCTGCGCGATGCGTCCGAGCGCCGTGCGCTGATACAGGGTGCCGCCGCCCGCCGTGAGCAGCCCGATGCGCAGCGCACCACCCTCACCCATCGTGCCCTGCGCCGCCGCAAACGCATGGCGGAGCATCAGCACCGAGCCGTCGGCGCTGCCGACGCAGGCGTCCAGCGGACGGCCGGCTTCGGCCGCCACACGGGCGGCCACCGCTGTCGCTGGCGTGGCAGTGGCGCAGGTCATCAGGTGTCCAGTTCTGGATCCGCCCTGCCGGGAATGGAGCGGCAGCACCTCATTGTTACACAATAACATTTGCGATTCCTCCCCATCACCGTGGTGCGCGCCACCACCCCAGAGGCTCCTCGTGAAACACGCTGTACTTGCCGGCGCCGTGCTCGCCGCGCTTCAGTTGCTGCCCAGTGCGCCCGCCCAGGCCCAGTCCACCCCACCCGCCAAGGCCACCGAGCTGGACGGCATCGTGGTCACCGGCAGCAAACGCGATACCCCGTACCTCAAGAGTGACATGTCGGTCACCGTGCTCGACCGCGAAGCGCTCAAGGAAGCGCACGTCACCGAGTTCCGCGACCTGGACAAGCTGGCGCCTAACGTGAAGTTCAACGTGATGGGCCAGCTCAGCGACATGTTCATCTCCATCCGCGGCATCGAGTCCAACCCGTTTCTGGTCAACCGCGCCTCGGTCTACATCGACGGCATCCCGTTCCGCGAACTGAGCAACGCGGTGTTGAACCATGTCGAGTCGGTGGAGATCCTGCGCGGGCCACAGGGCACGCTGTACGGTGCCAACAGCGAATCCGGCCTGGTGCTGGTGCGCACGCGCGCACCGTCGGCGACGACCGAAGGTGAGGTGAATGTCGGGCTGACCTCCTTCAGCAACGGTCATGGCCGCAGCGTGGATGGCTTCCTCGGCGGCGCGCTTGGCAAGAGCGACCGGTTGTTCGGCTCGATGGCGTTCATGGCCTCGGACGAAGACAGCCACCTCAAGAACCTCACGCCTTTCAATGGCGTAAAAGGCAAGGTCCAGGAAACCTACCTGCAGGGCAAACTTCGCTGGGAGCCGACCGATACGCTGGCCATCAATGCGATCGCCTATCACCTGGGCACGCGTGCACCCGGGATGTTCGAGTACGAATATCTGCCGCTGGATGTCGGCCTGTATAACCGCACCTACGGCGATCTCTACAACGGCGGCCGTGGTACCGGTGACTTCACCTACATCAACGATGCGCCCAAGCGCACCACCAAGAATGAAACCGTCGCCGGCACCAGCGCGCAATGGCAATTGTCCGGCGGCACTCTGGATGCGGCCCTGTCCTACCGCCAAGAGGAGGACACCTCCGCCGGCTACGACTTTGACATGACCGCCACACCCGCGCTGGCCGGCCGCATCTACGACAAACAGCACAGCTGGAACGGCGAGCTGCGCTTCAGCTCCCCCAGCGATCAGGCCCTGACCTACATCGCCGGCATCTCCACCTACCGGCACCACAAGGACTCCATCCTGGGCACGCTGGTCGGCCCGCCGTTGCGCGGCCTAGGCAGCTATGACCTCGCTCCGCTGCAGGGCTCGGATGGCCAGGACTACAGCGTGTTCGGCACGGCCAGCTACACCCCACCCTCGCTGCCGAAACTGACCGCCAGCGTTGGCCTGCGCCATGAGCAGGCCAAGCGCTCCACCCGCCAGCGCGAAGGCACGCTCGATCTGGGCCCGGGCGGCCTGGTGTTCTATCGCGATGCCGAGCTCGCACACACCTTCACTGCCACGCTGCCACGCGTGTCACTGCGCTACGACGCCAGCGACACGCTCTCGTTCTACGCCGCATCCGCCAAGGGCTACATTCCGGGCGGCTTCAATCTGGCGGCCGCGCAGAGTGACGTCGTCAACGACAAAGTGCTGCGCTACGAATCGGAAATGATGTGGAGCCACGAGCTCGGCTTCAAGATGAACGTGCTCGGCGGGCGGGGGCATATCGGTGGCGCGGTGTTCCACATCACCTCGGACAACTGGCAGGAAATCCAGCTGGCCACCGATGCCAACGGCCGGCCGATCTCCTCCGACTACGTAGGCTCGGATGCGTGCATCCGCTCGCGCGGCGTGGAGCTGGAAGGCGCGCTGGAGGTCCTGCCCGGCCTGACGTTGACCGCCAACGCGGGCTACGTGGACGCCGAGTACCGCAAGCTGTTCGTCGGCGCCAATGAAAGCCTGGCCGGCAACGACGTCAAACTCACTCCGCAGTACACGGCGTATCTTGCCGCACGCTACCAGCACCGCTCCGGGCTGTTCGCGCGCGTGGAGTCATCGTTCAATGGCCGCATGGCGCTGGACGAACGCAATCGCGCCTACCAGCCGGCTGTGGCCATCCTCGGCGTGCAGCTCGGTTATGAAACCGGACCGTGGAGCACGCGCGTGTACGTCGACAACCTGACCAACAAGCGACGCATCAACGGGTTGATCTTCGACAACCTGGCGTTCGGCCGTGACGGCAACTACTACGGTCCCATCGACCGCCCGCGCATCGTCGGTGCGGAAGTCGGCTATCGGTTCTGAGGCAGGTGGAGGGCGCTGCGGGCGGTGCCCTCCTACTCCTTTAGCACTTCCTGCGTGTCCACGATATCCACCCCCGAGACCTGCCCCAGCCAGCCATCGAACCACGGCTTGTGCGAGGCACCGACGATGGACAGGACGCGGGAGCCGGGGTGGTCACGCACAACCTCGAGAATGTTGGCGACCATGCGCAGATTGCGGATTTCCCAGCCCTGCACCCAGATCTGGGGGTAGTGCTGCGGTGACACGGCGGCCAGTGTCGGGCGCACGTTGGACTCGGCGAGCACCTGCAGCGCCGCGGGATCGTTGACGCTGCGATACAGCGAGAGCAGATCGTTGGACGCGATGAAGGCCGCTTCGCGTTCCGTCATGGCATCGAACGTGGGGCCATACCCACTCCACGCCTGCTGGAGCGCGGCGCTGAACGCCTTGCGGTCGGCGATCTGGTGATTGTCACCGGTATGGTCGTCGACGGCGTACACGCGCTGCAGACCGAGCCGCGCGGCCAGGACCGCAGCGATCTGGTAGCTCTCGTTCTTGCGCGTTTGAATCTGCTTGAGCAGCTCGACGAGGCTGCCGTCCAGGCCGTCGCCCGCGCGTCGCTCGGCCACGGGCAGCTGCAGCCACTGCACGTAGGCAGACGCCCGTTCGCCAGCGGCAAGGAACAGGGCGGCCAGTTGGCGAGGCTGCGCGGCGGTGGGGGCAGCCGGCCAGGCCGCCAACGTCCTGTTGACCTGTACGATCGCCGCCGGCACCTCCAATCCCGTGGCCGTCTTCGCGGTGTCCGTGCTGGCGCAGTAGTCATCGCCGTAGACCGCCGCATGGCGCTTGGCCAGATCGCACTGCTCGCCGCTGATGGCTTCGATGGTGATGTAGCCGGGCTTGAAGGCCGCCAGCCTGTCCAGCAGCGGATCCAGCGCCTTGGGATCGAAGGCCTCGTGCTCGCTCAGGTGCACGCTGCCCAGCACGAGGACCTCGGTGCGTGGGCCGACCATGTCCTTGTCCAGGTTTGCCAGGTCGATCTGCGCCTGGGCGCAGAACGGGATCAGGGCCATCACGCAGGCCGACAACACGCGTTGCTTCATGCATCACCCCCGGGGAAGTCCGTGACAGCCTTTCTAGCAGGCAGATGCGGCGCCGGCCACGTGCCGGATGGCATAGGGGTCCAAAGGCGTTATGCGAGCGTCCTTTCCGGCTTATGGGCTCCAGCACCCAGTTCCCGATGCCGCCTACGGACAAAGATAGTAGGATTGAAGCAACCAACGGAAGGTCTTACGCATGGGCAGTTTCAGTATCTACCACTGGATCATCATCGGCGGCTTGATGCTCATCCCGGTCGCCATCGCAGCGGTGATCGCCATCGTCGTCCTCAGCCTGCGAAAGAAGTCACCCAACCGCTGACGAGCGCCCCCTGCCGGGTCAGAATGGCCGGCTCCCCGGGTGTTGCGGGGTGACTCAAGGGATCCGGCATGGCGACAAGAAACAACACGGTCGAGTGGATCACGGGGGTGATGCTGCTCATCTTCTTTGCCATGCTGTTCGGTATCCCCAACAGCTCACCGTGGTTCGGGCTGGTGTTCGTGTACCTGATGGCGGCCGCGCTGTTCATCGTGGGCAGCATGCTGTGGAGTGCGTTGCGCAGCCGCCGCGCAGCACTGGCATTAGGTCGCATGCCACCCACGCGCGCACTGCACACCCGCGAGGTGAAAGCGCTGGAGTGGTTCGGCCAACCCGAGCGCATCGTTTGGCGCATGCCGCGCGGCAACGTGATCGACCTGATCAAGGCGGCGCAGGCCGCAGGAACCCGGCCGGTAGTGCGCACACTTCGCGGGCCGTATCGCGTGATGGTGCGCGCCCGGCATCACGAGCGGTATGACTTCATCGGCGATGTGGAGGTACTCATGCTGCCGGGGGCGGATCGCTACCTGCGCGAGAACAACGAGGCCGACGTGTTGCTGTGCGGAAGGTTCGCGGTGGTGCTCGCGTTGAATGGTGCGTGGCGGATCGACCAAGCGCCATCGCTGTTGCGATGACGCGCGTGCGCATCGCGTTGTCGTTCAATCAGTAGCGCGGCTTGATTGGCTCACTGGAATCCAGGTACCCCGCGGCGAGAGCCTTCTCGCAGGCGATATAGCCTGCGTTGACGACGCGCCCCTGCGCGTTGAAGACCACATAGTAGGGCGAGGTGTTGCCGCGGTTGCGCAGGAGATAGTTGTAGCAGACGCCGTTGATGCCGGGCACCACCATTGCATCCAGCGGCCGTCCCGCGGCGCTCAGGACTGACTCGCGGGTCGCCCCCTGCTGCAGCGAACTGATCACGACCGGATTGCCGCGGTCATATTGAAGAACGCTGGGCATGCATGCGGACAGACCCGCGCAGACACCACACGCCAGCAGGATCGCCTTGGTCATGGGGGCGGCGCTCACTGCCGGCGCGCACGCGCTGCCGCCGCGTTGGCGTCGCGGATGCGCTGGTTGCGCGCCTGCTTGTCATAGTCATCCTTTGCCTGCATCACGCCACCGGCCGCCTGGATCCAGCTGCTGGTTGTGCAACCGGACACAAGCAATGTCGCGGCAAGGGCTGCCGGGATAGTGAGAAACTTCATGAATCAACCTCTTTGACAGCCACCACATATGGCCGATGGAAAACTGCGCTGCACTACCGCCACGCGCACAGGAAGCGATGCGCAAAACCACATCGCGAAATCGGCAAAGCCACTCATGGCGGCGTCAAACGGGGCGGAACGATAGTTGACGCGCACTTAACAAAAACAGAATGCGCGGCATTTCTGTTTTTGTATATTCCTATTGTTGCTCAAGCGCAGACGCCATGAGGGCGCCTTCTTCCATGCGATCCCAGCTGCGCTGTACGCACTAGGCAATAGACGTTTCTGGTGCCGGCCGATCACTACGACAGAGCGAGAAAATCACTTTGCGCCAGAGTTACCGCTGAGCACTGTTTGGTGGGAGTTGATCAGATGAATCCTCCGACGAGCGGCAGCGGCAGCCGCAGCGGCACTGGCAACGGCAGTGGCAGTGGCAAGACTGCTCAGGAGCGGCCGGCGCGAGGAAGACCGTCAAGACGGAAGAGACAACGTCCGCAACGCAGACGAAAAACCCGCCAAGGATGGCGAAGACAACGAGAACTACCGCACCCCGGTTGAATTGGTGGGCCCACCAGGATTCGAACCTGGAACCAAAGGATTATGAGTCCTCTGCTCTAACCGTTGAGCTATAGGCCCTTGCGGCCGCACAGTGTAGTGGAGGCCTGTAGGCGCTTTCCACTGCAACCCTCACATCAGCCAAAACGCTGCCCCATCGCCTGCACCCGACGCGCATTCTCCGCCGCCAGCTCACGCAGCCCGCCCGAGCGCAGCAGCGCCGAACCCGCCACGCGCTGCCAGTAGTCCACCGCCAGCGGCGCTGCCCAGTGCAGGTGCGCGAGCTGGCCGCTGCGCTCCGGCGCGATGGAGGCGAGCGGCGTAGCCGCACGCAGCACGCCTGTGCGCGAGGGTGCCAATGACATCGGCAACATGTCATACGCGGGCGCCAACGGCAGCGGGCCGCGATCGACCAGGTGGAAACCCAGATTGCCCTGATGCATGTCGCTGTTGCCGATCAGCCGGCCGAACGCGTGCAGCCTTCCCATCGCGGCCTGCGTGTCGCGATCGACCCAGCCCTGCGTCAGCAGCGCGTCGGCGGCGGTCCCCCAGTCCACGGTCACGTCACCAGCGAAGGCCGAGGACAGCGCCAGCAGCGAGACGAAGCCACGCCGGCCGAGCACGTCGACAGTGCGGTCGAAGCGCTGCACTTCCAGGAACGTGTGCGTGTCGGTCTGGAGGATCTCGGACGCTGCTGCCGGCACGCCGGCGTCGCGCAGGCACTGCAGGGCGAGGTGCTCGCAGACCAGCAGGTCTGCCCAGCGTTCTGCGGCCTCGCCTGCGGTGGGCTGCGCGAACTTCACCAGCGCCGCATAGCGCCCTCCCTCATGCTCCACCGTGGCAGTGAACTTCGGTTGCTCGCCACCCGGCGACGATCCGACGTCTTCGCCTTCCAGTGCCGCCGCCGCGCGCTCGGGATAACGACGTGCGCGCTGCCCGGCCAGGACATGATCGCCAGGCGCATCGAGCGCGCGCAACGCCATCTGCACGGCATCGCCGCCCAGCAGGAGATCACCGATCTCGGTGCCGCCTGCACGCACCAGCGCCTGTAGCGTGTCACCCAATTGCCATCGATTGAGGTCGTCGGGGACGCCCAGGTCACGCCCGCGACGATGCGCGAACGTACGCCCGAGAAAACCCTGTGGCCGCAGGTCGTCCAGGTACCACGGCAGCCCCGGGAAGTGGCCATCGACGGTCTCGTCTGGCGAACGGGTCAGATTGGGGCGTGCGGCGGTGGTCGCCACGTGGAAGGTCTCGCCCGTGAGTGCCACGACCGTGCCCAGTTCTTCAAGGGTGGCGTCCGGCCCCAGCCGGAACAGCGGCCACTCGCTGCCCGCGGCGGTCTGCTGACGGATGGCATAGGCCGTGGCGCGGGTGCGGCCAAGTCGCACCAGGCGGTCCCCGGCCTCGGCGACAAGACGACTCAACGTTGTCCGGGTAACCCCCAGGCGATCGACGAGATCGGCAGCTGAGACGACCTCGCCAGCAGGCAGGTTGTCGAACAGCGTCTGGAGCTGGACGGTACGGGGACGGGCCATGGCCTGAGTTTCGGGACGAGTTAAGTTACGAATCTATACGCCAATCTTCGGCGAACCGCAACCCCATTAAACTCATAAGCCATTGATTAAAATACCATCACCGCGGAGAACACCGAAAAAACATCCGTAATTAAGTTACGAAACACGCAACGAAATCACGCGATCAGCCCAGCGATCCCCCACCCCTTCGAACATCCGCTCCATCCGCTGCGCCGCCACCCGCCCCAAAAAAACAAACCCCGCTTGCGCGGGGTCTGTCGGGTTTCAACGCGATGCGCCGGTATCGATCAATCGATATCCAGGAAACTGCGCAGCTGCTCGGACCGGCTCGGATGACGCAGCTTGCGCAGCGCCTTCGCTTCGATCTGGCGGATACGCTCGCGGGTGACGTCGAACTGCTTGCCCACTTCCTCGAGGGTGTGGTCAGTGTTCATGTCGATGCCGAAGCGCATGCGCAGCACCTTGGCTTCCCTCGGGGTGAGGCCGGCCAGCACGTCACGCACGGTTTCAGACAAGTTGATGTTGGTGGTGTTCTCGATCGGGGACTCCACGTTGGTGTCCTCGATGAAGTCGCCCAGATGGGAATCCTCGTCGTCGCCGATCGGGGTTTCCATCGAGATCGGCTCCTTGGCGATCTTCATCACCTTGCGGATCTTGTCTTCCGGCATGTCCATTTCCTTGGCCAGCTCCTCCGGCGTAGCCTCGCGGCCATACTGCTGGAGCATCTGACGGGAAATGCGGTTCAACTTGTTGATCGTCTCGATCATGTGCACCGGGATACGGATGGTGCGCGCCTGATCGGCGATCGAACGGGTGATGGCCTGGCGGATCCACCAGGTCGCATACGTGGAGAACTTGTAACCACGGCGGTATTCGAACTTGTCCACGGCCTTCATCAGGCCGATGTTGCCTTCCTGGATGAGGTCGAGGAACTGCAAGCCGCGGTTGGTGTACTTCTTGGCGATCGAGATGACCAGGCGCAGGTTGGCTTCGACCATTTCCTTCTTGGCCTTGCGCGCACGCGCTTCACCGTAGGCCATGGCGCGGCTGATTTCCTTCAGCTCGTCCAGTTCCAGCCAGGTGGTCTTCTCGATGTCGATCGTCGCCTGCTGTTCGGCGATGATCTGGTCCTTCACGTCACGCAGGGCCGAGGACCACTTCTGCTTGCGCTTCAGTGCGTCTTCCACCCACTCCAGGTTGGTCTGGTTGCCTTCCCACGAGCGGATGAAGTCCTTGCGCGGCATGCGCGCGGTCACGGTCGCCAGGTTCAGCACGCGGCGTTCGTGGGACTTGATCGAGGCCATGACGTCGCGCAGCTGCTTGACCAGCACATCGGTCAGCGGCAACGGCAGCTTCAGGGTCACGAACACGGCGGCCATGTCGTCGCGCAGCTTGGCCAGCGGCTTGCGGTCGCCCTTGGCAGCGGCCTTCTTGAACGCGGTGTACGCATCGCTCAGGGCCTGCATGCGGCGTGCGACTTCTTCCGGATCCGGACCGGTCGGGCCGGCCTCTTCCTCGACGTCGTCGCCGTCGTCGTCTTCATCGGCGTCTTCGTCAGCCTCATCGCTGGTGTCTTCGGCCACGGCCGGGGCCGGGACTTCTTCGACCAGATCGTTGAAGCCGACGATCACTTCGGCCAGGCGCTTCTTGCCTTCCTTGTGCGCGTCGTAGTCGGCCAGCAGCGATTCCACCGATACCGGGAAGGTACCGAGTGCGGCCTGGACCTGGCCCAGGCCTTCTTCGATGCGCTTGGCGATGGCGATTTCGCCTTCGCGGGTCAGCAGCTCGACGGTACCCATTTCGCGCATGTACATGCGCACCGGGTCGGTGGTGCGGCCACCTTCGGTGTCGAGCGCGCTCAGCGCGGCGGCGGCTTCTTCGGCCGCGGTGTCATCGACTTCGCGGTTGCCGGTGTTGCCATCGTTGAGCAACAGGGTTTCTGCATCGGGAGCAACTTCATGGACATCAATGCCCATGCCGTTGATCATGCCGATGATATCTTCGATCTGCTCCGGGTCGACGATGTCGTCGGGCAGATGGTCATTGACTTCGGCGTAGGTCAGGTAGCCCTGTTCCAGGCCCTTGCTGATCAGAAGCTTGATGTCGTTTTGCTGGGCAGGACGTTCGTTGGCCATGTAGTGCTCGCGCCACCGGCTGGGAGAGGGAATAGAACCTAGCATTATACCAGCCCGGCGCCCCGCGTTCCCGGGCGGTGGTCCCGGGGGCTAGGGTCTGAGCAGGAAGGTCACGGGACCATCGTTGACCAGGCTGACAACCATATGGGCACCAAACTGGCCGGTTTCCACCCCCGGGGCATGTTTTTGTCTGCAGATATCGACCAGTCGATTGAATCCGCGTTCAGCCTCCGCCGGCGGCGCGGCGGTACTGAAGCCCGGCCGCATCCCGCTGGATGTATCGGCCGCCAGGGTGAATTGGCTGACCAGCAGCAATCCGCCGCCGGTGTCGCGCAGCGACCGGTTCATTTTTCCGGTCTCATCGCCAAAGACACGGTAACCAAGCAGGCGATCGGCCATCCGGGTGATCTGGGCCTCGGTGTCGCCCGGCTCCATGCCCACCAGGGCCAGCAGGCCGGGCCCGATCTGGCCCACGACGGCCTGCTCGACATGGACGCTGGCTTGGCTCACGCGCTGGATCAGGACAAGCATCGGCAGGGCTCCGCAACTGAAGGCGGCCTACCTTAACGCGCCCGCGCGCCGACAGGCTGGCCGCCAGCGGCTAGACTTCGCAGCGATGAAACCGCACACCACTGCCCGCCTGGCGTACCGCGCCGCTGCCCTGTTCACCCGCCTGCCCTGGTCCTGGCTGCGTGCCGTCGCGACGCTGCTGGCCTGGCTGTGGATCCGTCTCAACGCCCGTGAGAGCCGCGTCACCCGCCGCAACCTTGAGCTGGCCTACCCCGAACTCAGCGATACCGAACGCGCGGCGCTGCACAGGAACGTGCTGCGCTCCACCGCGCTGCAAGCGATCGAAACCCTTCGCCTGTGGACCCAGCCGCGCGAGCGCAACCTGGCCCGGCTCACCGAGCGCCACGGTGAGGCGCTGTACGACGCCGCCCTGGCTGCCGGCAACGGCGTGATCGTGGCCGCCCCGCACTACGGCAACTGGGAGCTGCTCAACCAGTGGCTGGCCTCGCGCGGCCCGATCGCGATCGTCTACAAGGCCCCGGATGAAGCGGTGGGCGATGCCTTCCTGCAGCTGGTCCGTGGCGGCGACAACGTCCAGCAGGTCCGGGCCGAGGGCCCGGCCGTGCGCCAGCTGTTCAAGGTGCTCAAGGACGGCGGCGCCACCGGCATCCTGCCCGACCAGCAGCCCAAGGCCGGCGACGGGGTGTTCGCGCCGTTCTTCGGGGTGGAGGCGCTGACGATGACCCTGGTCAACCGGCTGGCCGAGCGCACCGGCGCGACCGTGCTGTACGGCTGGTGCGAGCGGATCGGCCCGGACATGGACTTCGCGCTGCACATCGAGGCCGCTCCGCCGGCCGTGGCCGATCCCGACCCGCGTACCGCCGCCAGCGCCCTCAATGCCGGGATCGAACGCATCGCCCGGCGCGATCCGGCGCAGTATCAGTGGACCTACAAGCGCTATACGCTGCGTCCACCGCAGAGCGGCGAGGACGATCCCTACGCCACCGAGGACCATCCGCACTGACTGCGACGCAGCGTCGCGCCCTTGGCGCGATTGAATCGGCGCTTTCCGTCCCCACTGTGGAAACCACGATGTCCCCCACGGCCCCTGCCATGTCTTCTGCTTCTTCCCTGTTCGGCGACCCGGCCGCGATCCGCTGCGAGCGCGCGGTGGCCGAACTGCGCGCCGGTCGCCCGGTGGTGATCGACGATGGCCACGGCCTGCGCCTGGCCTTCATCGCGCTGGACAGCAGCACCCGCACCAGCTTCACCGCCTTCGCCGCCGCCGCGGAAGATCGCCACTACCTGTTCCTCACCTCCACCCGCGCACGCGTGCTCGGCGTCAGTGCCGAACGTGGCGCGCGCGTGCCGCTGGCCGGCATCGACTTCGATGCACTGCCCTCGCTCAGCTACCTGCGCGATCCCGGCGCAATGCCGCCCGGCTGGACCGGCGGTGAAGCGCTGGACGATGGCGCGGTGGAGATTGCCCGCCTAGGCCTGCTGCTGCCGGCGATGGTCGGGGTGCTGTTGAACTCCGATGACCGCCGCTTCGACGGCTGCGCCCAGGTCTCGCTGTGCGACCTGAGCCAGGGCGCCGAGCAGGCCGCGCACGCCTATGAGCTGGTGGCCCGCTCGCCGGTCCCGCTGCGCGAGGTCGGCATGACCGAATTCGCGGTGTTCCGCGGTGGCGTGGCCCAGCGCGACCAGGTCGCGATCATCGTCGGCACGCCGGACCTGTCCGCCGTGGTGCCGGTGCGCGTGCACTCCTCCTGCCTGACCGGCGATCTGTTCGGCTCGCTCAAGTGCGACTGTGGCGACCAGCTGCGGCGTGGCCTGCGCAAGCTCAAGGAGCTTGGTGGCGGCGTACTGCTGTACCTGGACCAGGAAGGCCGTGGCACCGGCATCGCCGCGAAGATGCGCGCCTACGGTTACCAGCACGATGGGCTGGATACGATCGACGCCGATGCGCAGCTTGGTTTTGGTGCCGACGAGCGCCGGTACGGCAGTGCCGTGGCGATGCTGCAGGGCCTGGGCGTGACCCGCGTGCAATTGCTCAGCAACAACCCCACCAAGGCCCAGCGCCTGCGCAATGCCGGCATCGACGTGGTCGATTGCGTGCCGGTCACCGGCGACATCACCGCCGAGAACGAACAGTACCTGCGCACCAAGGCCGAACGCGCCGGCCACCTGCTCGATGTGGATGCGCTGATCCAGGCCGCGCAATAGCCCACGGCAACCTGCTACCGTCTGCGCCACGGGCGGTTGCACCTGCACGCATGCGCCCGGCCCGTTTCCAGCCGAGCGCCCTGCCTTGTCCGATCTCCTCGACACTCCCGTGCCGCCGCCCCTGCCGCCGTCGCCCGCCGCGCCGGACTGGCAACCGCTGCCGCTGCGTTCGGCCTCGCTGGCCGCCTTCGGTGGCGCGATCGCCGGCGCGCTGCTGATCGGCGGTGCGTTCGGTGCGCTGTGGGTGGTGTTCGATCTGCCGGGGCGCTGGTGGGGCGCGGCCGGCGTGGTGCTGCTGGGCGCACTGATCGGTGCCGCGCTCGCCTTCCGCCGCCAGCGCCGCACCTATTGGCGGCTTGATGCCCAAGGGCTCGGGCTGCGCCGTGACCTGCTCTGGCAGAACGAAACCCGCGTACCGACCTCGCGCGTGCAGCACCTGGATCTGCGGCGTGGCCCGATCGAACGCAGCGCCGGGTTGAGCACGCTGGTCGTGCATACCGCCGGCAGCCGCTTCAGCGCGGTCACACTCAGTGGCCTGGACAGCGCCGATGCCGAGCGCCTGCGCGATACCCTGGCGCACCAGCTGGACCAGGACGACGACGCCCTGTGAGTATTCCGCCGCCGCTTGATGCCGCGCCGGAGCAGCGGCTGCATCCCTGGTCGTGGCTGTTCGTACTGCTGATGCAGCTGCGCCAGGGCCTGGTGCCGTTGATCGCGCTGGTGGTGTTCGGCCAGCGCGGCGACCGCGATGAGTTCTGGTTGTCGATCGGCCCGGTGATCGCCGTGGTGGTGCTGGTGGCGTACTCGGTGCTGCAGTACCTCACTTACCGCTACCGGATCGGGGCGACGGCAATCACGGTGCGCAGCGGCGTGTTCGCGCGCAATCGCCGCGAGATTCCCTTCGCCCGCATCCACAACGTGGTGGTGCACCAGAACCCGTTGCACCGCCTGTTCGGGGTGGCCGAGCTGAAGCTGGAATCGGCCGGCGGCAACCGACCCGAGGCAGAAATGCGGGTGCTCAAGCTGGACCAGGCGCTCGCACTGGAGCGGCTGGTCCGCCAGCGTGGCCAGGCAGCGCCGGCCGCGGCCGGGGGCGAGGCGGCGCTTGCCGAGCCTGCCGAGGACGTGCTGCTGGCGCTGGGCCCCGGCGAGGTCATCAGCATCGGGCTGTTGTCCAACCGCGGCTGGGTCGTGGTGGTGGCGGTGCTGGGTGCGATGCTGCAATTGTTCCCGCGTGGCAGCGTGTCCGATGTGATCGAAGCAGGCGGGCGCCAGGCCTTCGGCTATGCCAGCCACCTGCACCCTGGCATGTGGCTCTGGGCGATTGCCGCAGTGCTGGCCGTGGCCGGTTTCTGGGTGCTGCTGCGGGTGCTCTCGGTGGTGCTCGCGCTGCTGCGCTATTACGGTTTCCGGCTCAGTGAGCACGAGCGTCGGCTGACCGTGGCCAGCGGACTGTTGACGCGGATGCGCACCAGCGTGGCGCGGCGCCGGATCCAGGCCTGGACGCTGCGCGAGACGGCCCTGCAGCGCTGGTTCCAGCGCCGCCAACTGCGCATCGATATCGCGGCCGGCAACCCCGGCGAAGGCGAGCGGCGTGACCTGCGCGAACTCGCGCCGCTGGCGACGCCGGCCGTGTGCGATGGGCTGGTCCAGCATCTGCTGCCACACCTGCAGTGGCCGCCGGCGCGCTGGCAGCCGGTTCAGAGGCGCGGCTGGTGGCGGCTGTGCCTGGGCGCGCTGTGCGTGGTTCCGCTGCTGAGCGCGGGCGCGATCTGGTACGGCGGTCCGTGGGGCGCGCTGTTGCTGCTGTGGTTGCCGTGGTCGGCATTCCGCGCGCACCGGCAGATGGACCGCATCGGCTATCACCTGGATGACGACTACGTGGCCGTGCGTGGCGGCTGGTGGCAGCGCTGGTGGCGCTTTGCAGAGCTGGACAAGCTGCAGGCGCTGCGTCTGACCCGCTCGCCGCTGGACCGCCGGCTGGGCACGGCCAGCGTGTGGCTGGATACCGCCGGCGCGGGCATGGGCACGCCGCTGGTGCTGCAGTACCTGCCGGAGGCCGAAGCACGCGCGGTGTACGAGCAGCTGGGCCGGGCGTTGGCCAAGCGCCGCCTGCGCTGGTAGACGAGCCTCCACGCACGGCGTGGACCGACCGGATGAACACCGTCCACGCAGGGGGTGCATCCCGGTGCTGTCGGCTGCTCGCCGGCTCGCCCTAACCCGACCGGCATCGCCAAGGATGCTTCAGCGCTTGGCCGGTCCCCAATACCCGAGATCCCTGCGGATCTGCAGGCCGCGCGTCCACGCACCGAACGGTTTGCGCTTGAGCGTGCCGAGTTCGCCGGACAGGAAATCCTCGGTCGCGGCGATCACCCGCTCGGAGGAATAGCCATCGCGGAACGGGTGGATGGTATCGGCGTAGCGCCGGATCTCGGCCATCAACGCCGGCGCCGGATCCAACGCCTGGGCCAGCATCGCGGGCAGCTGCGTGGCGTCGTCGAAATCGATCATGTGTGGCTGCGGCACCCGGTTGCGGAAGGTGACCACGGGTTTGTGCTGCACGATGAACTCGGACACGATCGAGGAGGTGTCCGAGACCAGCACATCGGCGGCGCGCTGCGCGGCCATCACCTGTTCGGGCTCGATGAAGCGCGCATGCGGGCCAGCCAGCGCGCGGTAGCGATCGAACAGCTCCGGCGCGCACTTGGGGTGCAGGGTCAGCAGCCAGTAGTGATCGCCGCGGGCGATGTCGGCCGCGATCTGGTCGTACAGGTGTGGCGCCGCGCTCAAGCGCTCGGTGAAGGTCGAACCGAACAGGATCACCGGGCGGCCCTGGGCCGGCACGCGCAATCCCGCGCTCAGGCCGCCGTCATCGCGGAACAGCGGGTCCAGCTTGGGCCAGCCGGTCTCGGCCACGGCGAAGTGGCCCTCGCGCGCGGCCAGCTCGCGGAACGGGGCGGTCGTGGCCGGGCCCTGGGTGCAGTACAGATCGAACAGTCCCCGCACCCGGAAGTGGCCACGGGCGCTGTCGCGCTTCTGCACGTTGAAACCGTGGAACACCTGCACCTTGGCCCCGGCGATGAACGGCGGCACCCAGTTGGCGGCACTGAACACCGCACGTGGGCGCAGCGCCAGCGCCTCTTTCAGGCCGACGTTGGGCACGCCGGGCAGCGATGCGCCGGCGGCGCCATCGGCGAACCAGGCCGACACCGATTGACCGGATGCGTGCAACGCCTGCGCCAGAGGGGCGAGAATGGGCAGCGCATAACGCTCCGTCGCAAACAGCAGGTACTCGGCCATCATGTCCTCCTCGACCGCTCCCACTGAACGGCCTCGCATTTCGGCCTGCATTATCGCGTTCAATGAAGCCGACCGCATCGGCGACTGTCTGGCCTCATTGGCCTTCTGCGACGAGATCGTCGTGGTGGACTCGCAATCGACCGACGCCACGGTGGCGATCGCGACGGCGGCCGGGGCGCGGGCGCTGCAGCGCCGGTTCGATGGGTTCCGCAGCCAGAAGGCGTTCTGCGTCGAGCAGGCCACCCACGACTGGGTGCTGTGCCTGGATGCCGACGAGCGCATCAGCGACGCCCTGCGCGAGGCGATCCTGACCGCGCAGGCTGCCGGCTTCGCCGGCCACCACGGCTACCGTTTCGCGCGGTTGTCCGCGTATTTCGGCAAGTTCCTGAAGCATGGCAATGCCTACCCGGACCGGGTCCTGCGCCTGTTCGACCGCCGCCATGGCGGCTGGCGCGGCAAGCGCGAGATCCATGAGGCGGCCAGCGTGGATGGCGCGGTGGGCACCCTGCGTGGTGATCTGATCCATTACCCCTACCGCTCGCTGGAACAGCAGCTGCTCAAGACCCAGCGCTACGCGCGGATGATGGCCGAGCACGAGTTCGCGCGGGGCAAGCGCGCCACCCTGCCCAAGCTGATCCTGGCGCCGGCGTGGCGGTTCTGGCGCGGGCTGCTGCTGCGCGGCGGCTTCCGCGATGGCTGGCACGGGCTGGTCTACGCCTATGTGCGCGCCAACTACGTGCGCCAGAAGACCATCATGCTGTGGATGCTGCAGAACGGGCAGCCGGTCACCGACCCGCCGCGGAATCAGCCCGACGCCTGAGCCTGGGCCTGGGCCCGCGCCAACGCCAGGCGCCGGGTATTGCCCTGGACGATCGACAACCCGGCCAGCAGGCCGACGATGGTGACGTAGAAGCTGGCCGTGATCTGGTGCGCGAACATCGACTGGGTGATCCCGCACAGCACATAGGTCACCACCACCATGATCCCGGCGGCGGCCGGGCCACGGAAGGTCTGCTCGCCGCTGCGCCGGTGCAGACCGGTGAACACCCACAGCGGCACGCCATAGATCGCCAGCAGCAACAGCAGGCCCGGGGCGCCCTGGGTCGCGGCCCATTCGGCCAGATCGTTGTGCGCATGGCCCAGGTGGCAGCGCTGCTCACTCGGATCATCCCGGCACACCGGCAGGCGCTGCATGGCGCTGTCGAAATGGCCGATGCCCACCCCCGTCAGGGGATGGTCGAGGAAGGTTTCATAGGCCACCTGCAGCCGCTCCACGCGCGCTCCGGCGGACGAGTCGCTGTCGCCGCGCTCCATCCGCACCACGTCGTGCTTGAGCTCGGTCAGGCGGACCTGCTCGCGCAGGCTCGGGATGGTCAGGGTCAAGGTGCCGGCGATCGCCACCAGTGCCAGCAGCACGCCCAGGCGCGCACGCCCGGTGCGCCAGCGCAGGCTCATCGCCATCACCACCAGCAGCGCCAGCAGCGCCAGCCAGACCCCGCGGCTGCCGCTGAGCACGATGGTCACGCAGCCGGCGACCATGCCCACGATCACCCAGGTCCAGCGCTGGTGTGGCCGGCAGAAGACCAGCAGCACCATCAGCACCAGCACGATGTCGGCCAGCACGATCGCATTGGTGCTCAGGTCGGCACGCGGCGCGCCCCCGGCCACCTGCAGGATCGACAGCACCATCGTGCCGAGCAGGCCGGCCAGGGCGCCTGCCCACAGCCAGCGGATATCCGGCCGCAAGGCACACACCCACAAGGCGATCCACGGGATCACGACGAACCGCGACCGGTTGTCGATATCGCGCAGCCCCTGCTCGAACAGATGGATCGAGAGCAGCGCGAAGGCGATTGCGGCCACCACCAGCCAGGCCAGCACTTTCACCGGCCGCCCGGCCAGGCCACGTGCGCGCCACAGATAGTCCGGCGCCAGCAGCGTGCTCAGCAGCAGAAGGATGCCGTAGGGCAGCAGATTCTGCGGCAGGGTCAGCACCAGGGCGGGCATGCAGAACAGGCCCACGGTGGCGATCCAGTGCGCCACGCCGGCACGCCCCTGCAGCGGCGGCAGGGAAACAGGCGTGGCCGGCTCGGATCCACGGGAAAACGTCATTGCCAACCTCGATCGCCACACGCAGGCACGCAGGCCCGTGACTGCACTGGACGCGACCGGCGCCCACGGTCCTGCGGTTCCGGCCCGAGCAGGCCGCCAGCAGTGCAGACCTCACTCATCGCCATCGATCCGGTGCAGCGCGCGTTCGCGCTCCTGCTCTTCGGCGCTGGCCACGCAGGGGCCATGGATGTCACCGGGCCTTACCAACCACCAACGCCGGCGGTTGGCGACCCCGGCCAGCTCGGCGCTGGTGCGGTCCACACAGGCCAGCAGTGCGTCCTCCTGCACCAGCAACCAACGCTGCTGCGGACGTGCCGCCTGCCAGGCGACGCCATCGCCCAGCTGCCGGTCCCAGCGTCGGTTGAAACCGAAGGTAGCGGCGTCCCGGTCGGCCATCAGCAGATTCTGCTCTTTCCAGGCGACCAGGCCCAGTTCGGCGTCTGGACCGATGCGCTGGCCGACCTGCTGCATCAGGCCGCGGGCGGAACTGGAGTCGTTGAACAGCGGGTAGCCGATCAGCCCGAATGCGACCCAGGCCATGGTCAGCGTCGCCACCACGGCCAGGTGGAAGCGGCGCACGCCGGCGATGCACAGGGTGAGCACGGCCCAGCAGCCGAGTGCGACCGCGACCCAGCCCAGGCCGGAGGTCACCGCGGTATCGATGCCACGGTCGAGGATCAGTTTGCGTTCGAAGCCCGGCTGCCCGACCAGCATGGACATGCCGATGCCGAGCAGGCCGGCCGCCAGCAGGGCCACGAAGCCGCCCAGCAGCCACTGGAACGCACGCTTGCGCAGCAGCCCCGGCAGCAGCGGTGCCAGCGCCAGGCAGAACATCGGCAGCGCCGGCAGGATGTAGACGTCGCGCTTGCCGTTGGGGATCGAGAAGAACAGCACGATCAACAGCCACCACACCAGCGGCAGCAGGTAGCGCGCATCGCGCCGCTGCAGGCGCCGGCGCCAGGCCGGGATCGCCCACGGAATCGCCAGGAAGCCGGGGATCCACATCGAGGGCATCGTGCCCAGGAAGTACCACCACGGCTGGTGGTGATCCCAGGACTGGGCATAGCGTTTGGCGGTCTGCCGGAACAGGATGTCGTCCAGGTAGGCCCGGTACTCGGCCGAGCCACTGCCCAGCGCGGTCACCACCATCGGCACCAGCCACAGCGCGATCGCCAGCACGAACGCCAGCGGGCCGAGCCAGAAACGCCAGTCGCGGCAGTGCAGCTTGACCCGCGGCCAGCCGAGTACGGAGGCCACCGCCGCCGGAAGGATCATCAGCAGTGCAATCACGCCCACGCCCTTGGTGATCACCCCGAGCCCGGCGGCGAACCAGCCCAGCCACCACCAGCGCCACGCAGGGCCACTGAGCAGATGGCGCAGCAGGCCGTAGTTGGCCAAGGTGATGAAGAACACCACCAGCGGGTCGATCTGGGCCTTCTTGGACTGGAAGGTGAAGTGCAGCGCGAACAGCAGCGCCCAGGCGGCATACAGACCGACCCGCCGCGTCCACAGCCGGCGGCCAAGGTCGTAGACACAGGCCAGAGTACCCAGCGCGGCCAGCAGCGAGGGCAGCAGGAACGCCACGCGCCAATCACCGATCAGCGAATACAGCGCAGCCTGCGACCACATCAGCATCGGTGGCTTGTCCGAATACAGCTCGGTGCCCCGGTGCGGGAACAGCCAGTCGCCGCTGTCCACCATCTGCTTGGCGACCAGCGCGAAGCGGGGTTCGTCGGATGGCCAGGGATCACGCATGCCCAGGCCGGCCCCCAGAACGAGCAGGGCCATCAGGGCAAGCAGCCAGAACTCTCGGGATGCGCGGTGGTTAAGCATGGGGCGGGATTCTAGCCGGGTTCGGTTCAACCCTTCTTTAGCAGACGCGCATAGAAGAAGCCGTCAGCACCGTCCTCACCCGGCAGGCGCTGGCGCCCGGCCCAGGAATCGTGGCCATACGCCTCACCCAGCGGCAGGAAGCCCGCGCCACGCGTGCGCTGCAGGAACGCTTCGACCTGGAACTGATTTTCATCGCGCAGGATCGAGCATGTCGCATACAGCAGGGTTCCGCCGGGAGCGAGCATCGTCCAGCACGCATCCAGCAGGCGTGCCTGCAGCGCGATCAGGGCGTCGATGTCGGTCGGCCGGCGGTGCACCAGCACGTCCGGCTGCCGGCGGATGATGCCGGTGGCCGAACACGGGGCGTCGAGCAGGATGGTGTCGAACAACTGCCCATCCCACCAGCTGGCCGGATCGGTCGCGTCACCGGCCAGCACCTTCGCGTTCTGGCCCACGCCGGTGCGTGCGAACGTTTCGCTGATGCGCTTGAGCCGGCGCGCATCGATGTCCAACGCCAGCAGGTGCAGGGTCGGATCGCGCTCGAGCAGGTGCGCGGACTTGCCGCCCGGTGCGGCGCAGGCATCAAGTACGCGCGCGCCCGGGCGCGGCACCAGCGCATCGGCCACCTGCTGGGCAGACAGATCCTGCACCGACAGCGCGCCCTCTGCGAAGCCGGGCAGCGCAGTGACCGCGACCGGCACCGGCAGGCGGATCGCATCGGCACCGATGCTGGAGGCTTCGGCAGCGATGCCGGCGGCTTCCATCTGCTGCAGCATCGCCTCGCGGCTGCCGTGCTGGCGGTTGACCCGCAGCCACAGCGGCGCGGCCTGCAGGCTGGCGCTGAACACCGCCTCGGCCTCGTCCGGCCAATCCTGTTCGATCTTTTCGGCCATCCACAGCGGGAAGGCATCGCGCGGCGGCAGCGGCGGAATGCCTTCGCGCTGGGCACGGCGCAGCAGCGCATTGACCATGCCGGCCTGACGGTCACGGCCCATCGCGCGGGCGGCGTCCACCGTGGCCGAGAGCGCGGCGTGGGCGGGCAGCTCCAGCGCGTCGAGCTGGGCGAAGCCGACCAGCAGCAGCGCACGCAGCTCGTCCTCGCGCACGCTCAGCGGGCGCGGCATCCACTGCGCCAGCGCGGCATCGTAGGCGGCACGGCGGCGCAGCACGGCAAAGCACAGCGCCTCGAGCAGCGCGCGGTCGCGGCTGTCGTCCAGGGTTGGCAGGGCGGTGGCCAGTTCGGCCTTCAGCGAGCGGCCACGGCCGATCACCTGGGCCAGGACGCGCGCGGCCAGCACGCGCGTGGGGACGCCGGGGGCGGTGTGGGCGGTGTAGGGGCCTGCAGGCTTGCCGGAACGCGCGTTGGTCATCTCAGGCACCCACGCCGAGGTCGCGGCGGGCGTTGAGGTAATCGGCGGCGGTGATCGCCTTGCCGCCCTCACGCTGCAGCACGCGCAGGCGCAGCGCACCCTGGCCGCAGGCGATGTCGATGCCCTCGCGCGAGGCCGCCAGCAACGTACCCGGGGCCTTGCCCTGGTTGTCATCCAGCGCGATCGCACCATGGATGCGTACACGCTCGCCGACCAGCATCGCCTCGGCGACCGGCCACGGATTGAACGCACGCACGGTGCGCGCCAGCGCGTCGGCGTCCTGCGCCCAGTCCAGACGGGCTTCGGCCTTGTCGAGCTTGTGCGCATAGGTCACGCCAGCCTCGGGCTGCGGCTGGGCGATCGGCTTGATGCCCGCGCGCAGCAGGCCCAGGCCGTCGGAGAGCACCTGCGCGCCCAGCTCGGCCAGGCGGTCGTGCAACTGGCCGCCGGTATCGTTGGCACCGATCGCGATGTGCTGCTTGAGCAGCACCGGGCCGGTATCCAGTCCCGCCTCCATCTGCATCAGGCACACGCCGGTCTCGGCGTCGCCCGCCTGGATCGCACGCTGGATCGGCGCGGCACCGCGCCAGCGCGGCAGCAGCGAGGCGTGCACGTTCCAGCACCCGTGGGTCGGGATGGTCAGCACCGCCTTGGGCAGGATCAGCCCGTAGGCCACCACGACCATCAGGTCCGGCGCCAGATCGCGCAGCTGCTGCTGCGCTTCGGGGGTCTTCAGGCTTTCCGGCTGGAACACCGGGATGCCGCGCGCGATCGCTTCGAGCTTGACCGGCGACGGTGCCAAGCCACGGCCACGGCCGGCCGGGCGATCGGGCTGCGTGTACACCGCGACCACTTCATGGTGGCGGGCGGCAGCACGCAGCGAGGACACGGCGAACGCCGGCGTACCGGCAAAGACAATCTTCATGGCGACCCCACTAACAGAACGTAAAACGGCGCCGATGTCCGGCGCCGCGCGACAGCACACGTCGCGCGGTCAACCCGCGCGGCGGTCGCTGCAATCACCTCAGGCAACGTGCTTGCGCTGCTTGGCCAGCTTCTTGCGCACCATCTCGCGCTTGAGCGGGGAGAGGTAATCAATGAACAGCTTGCCATCCAGGTGGTCCATCTCGTGCTGCACGCACACGGCAAGCACGCCGTCGGTGGTCAGTTCCTGGGCCACGCCATGGCGGTCCAGGTAACGCACGGTGATCTGGTTGGCGCGGGTGACGTCGGCAAAGATGCCCGGCACGGACAGGCAGCCTTCCTGGTAGACCTGGCCGCCTTCGTTGGCGACGATTTCAGGATTGATGAACACCATCGGGGTGTCCTTCTCCTCACTGACATCGATCACCATGAAGCGCTTGTGCACGTCCACCTGGCTGGCGGCCAGGCCGATGCCCGGGGCGTCGTACATGGTCTGGAACATGTCGTCGATCAGGGTCTGGAACGCCGGCGTGGTCACGTCGGCGGCATCGATCAACGCAGCCTTGGTACGCAGGCGCGGATCGGGAAATTCGAGAATGGGCAGGAGGGCCATGGCAAATACCGGTAGGGGGCGCCGGTCGAAGCGGCGTACAGGGCGATTCTATCGCCAACGCTTGCCCCGCGCCCCGGTTTCTGGACTATAGTGCGCGAACCTGTTGGGGAATCAGGCACCACATCTATGTTTGAACGAACTCGTACGGTCGTCGCCGTGGCGATGCTGACCGTTGCTACCTATGCTACCGCAGTGGAAATGAATGGCGGGCACCCGGATACCTATGTCGTGCGCAAAGGGGACACGCTGTGGGATATCTCGGCGCGCTTCCTGCAGAAGCCCTGGCTATGGCCGGAGATCTGGCAGGCCAACCCGCAGGTCAAGAATCCACACCTGATCTACCCGGGTGACGTGCTCAGCCTGGCCTATCTGGACCGCGTCGTGGCCCAGCCCGGCCCGCGCCAGGAGGCCCCGATCAACGGCGTACCGCTGGAGCAGGTCGAGCCGTTCCTGAAGCAGCTGAGCGTGGTCGACGAGGTCAAGTCGCTGCCGTATGTGGTCAACCTGGAAGACAACCGCCTGCGTGCCACCACCGGGCAGACCGCCTATGTGCGGGGCCTGGAGAACGCCCAGGTCGGCCAGCGCTACGCGGTGGTCCGCCCGACCGTGCAGTACGCCCTGCCCAAGCCGACCGAAGACCTGAACGCCCGCGGCGACACCACGCCCGGCAGCGGCAATGTCTGGAAAGCCTTCATCGTGCCCAGCAAGCGCCACCAGACGCTGGGCTACGAACTGGCCCAGATCAACGTCGGCACGGTGAGCCGCGTGCAGAGCGGCGATGTCGAGGTGACCTCGCTGGTGCTGCAGGGCCAGGTCGACGGCCGCGAAGTGCGCGCCGGTGATCGCCTGGTGCCGGTCGAAGCCCGCCCGTACGATCTGCAGTTCGTGCCGCACGTGCCCGCCCCGCAGACCGCCGATCTGGATGTGCGCGTCCTGGCGGTGGCCGACACCTTCACCTCGGGCGGTCCGCGCGATGTGATCGCGATCTCCGCCGGCAGCGCCAACGGGGTCGACAACGGCACCGTGTTCTCGCTGTGGCGCCAGGGCCGTCACGTCGCCCACCGGATGGACTACCCGAACTCGTCGCGGATGGACGATTCGCTGACCAGCGGTGCCGGCCGGGTCACCCTGCCGGACGAGTACGCCGCCCACGCGATGGTGTTCCGCACCTTCGAGAACGTCAGCTACGCGCTGGTGATGGAAGGCGTGAAGCCGGTCCACGTCGGCTATTCGGCACTGCATCCCGATAAGCAGTAAGCGCGGCGGAATCCTACCCTGCCCTCCGACGGCGCCCTAGGGCGCCGTCGTCGTTTGCGCCTCAGGGTAAGCGGATGCCCATCTGCTGCCCTGCCTCCTCCACCGCCCTGCTCACCGTCGTCCTCGCCGGAGGCGCCCTGCCGCCCCGCCTGCGCCTGCTGCGCCAGTTCCCGGACGCGGCCGCGGCGCTGCGCGCCGGTCCGGGCGCCTGGCGCGCCGCCGGATGCAGCCCCGCGCAACGCGCCCGCTTGGCCTTGCCGGACGAAGGCTACCTGGCCCACGGCCTGGCCTGGCTGGCAGACGAACGCCACCACCTGCTGGCCCTCACCGATCCCGATTACCCGGCGCTGCTGGCCCAGATCGAGGAACCGCCCGTGGCGTTGTTCGTGGACGGAGACCCGACGCGCCTGTGGCATCCGGCGGTGGCGGTGGTCGGCAGCCGCTCGCCCTCCCCCGGCGGCCGCGAGCACGCGCACGCCTTCGCCACCGCGCTGGCCGGCGATGGCTGGTCGATCATCAGCGGCCTGGCGACCGGGGTCGATGCCCAGGCCCATGAGGGCGCCCTGCAGGTCGCCCGGGGCATGACCGTGGCCGTGGTGGCCACCGGTCTGGACCAGACCTACCCGCCCCGGCATGCCGCCCTGCATGAACGGATTGCCGCCACCGGCGCGGTGGTCAGCGAATACGCGCCCGGGATGCCGGCGAGCCAGGCGCACTTCCCCGCACGCAACCGCATCATCGCCGGCCTCAGCCTGGGCACCCTGGTCATCGAGGCCGCCCAGCGCTCGGGGGCCCTGATCACGGCCCGCTGCGCCGCCGAGGCGGGCCGCGAGGTGTTCGCCCTGCCCGGCTCGATCCGCAACCCACGGGCCCGCGGCTGCCACCGGCTGATCCGGCAGGGTGCGGCGCTGGTCGAGGAGCCGGCGGAGGTGACCGCCGGCCTGACCGCCCTGGCCCAGACCCTGGCCGGGGCCTTGCGAACCCGATTGGACGCCCCCACTGAACAGGCACGACCGGCGCCCGAGCGCGCCCCTTCCTACACCGACCCGGACTACCAGTGCTTGTGGAAAGCCCTGGATCACGACCCAACGGGTATGGATTCACTGATCCAGCGCAGCGGATTGACGGCGGCCCAGCTGTCGGCCATGCTGCTGGTCATGGAACTGGATGGAAAGGTAATGGCCGCCCATGGTCGCTACTGTCGAAAACCCTAGTTTCTTCACCTCCACAGCGTCGTTGACGCAGGCCGAGGGGCAATGAAAGAGAGCATTCTGGATGTCCTGCTGTACCTGTTCGAACACTATTTCAGCGAAGACGCGGACCTCATCCGCGACCGCGACTCCCTCCAGAACGGCCTGATCCAGGCCGGCTTCAGCCCCACCGAGATCAACAAAGCCTTCGATTGGCTGGACGCGCTCGCCGAGCAGCGCCCGGCCGTCGTGCTGGGCCGTGTCAACGGCCCGGTGCGGATCTTCCATGGCCCCGAGCTGGACAAGCTGGACGTGGAAAGCCGCGGTTTCCTGATGTTCCTGGAGCAGCACGGGATTCTCGACGCCAGCCAGCGCGAGCTGGTACTGGACCGTGCGATGGCGCTGGACCAGGACGAGCTGGACCTGGACGACCTCAAGTGGGTCGTGCTGATGGTGCTGTTCAACCAGCCCGGGGCAGAGGCTGCCTACGCCTGGATGGAAACCCAGATGTTCGTGGACGAGCCGGAACCGCTTCACTGACCTTACACTGAGCGCCTTGCGCATTCAGGAGCGGGCCGGTGGACCAGTGGTTCTTTGCAGAAGGAAACAGTCAGCAGCGCGGTCCGCTGCCTGCTGACGAGCTGATCGCGCTTTACCGTTCCAGCCGCATCGGGCGCGATACGCTGGTCTGGCGCGACGGCATGGTCCAGTGGCAGCCGCTGGAAACCGTGGCGGCCGAGATCGGCCTGGACATCGCCCCCGCCGTCGAGGTGGTGGCAGAGCCGGTTCCCGGCCCCGCCGTGCCACCGGCGCTGCCCGCCGCGCCCGGCGTTCCCGTCACCCCCGTGTCCCCCGCCAACCCCGCCGCCGTTCCCCCACCCCGCAAGGGATTGAGCGGGTGCGCGATCGTGGGCATCGTTGCGGCCGTGATCGTGGTGCTGGTGCTGATCGTCGGCGCGGTCCTCGCCTCGTTTGCGCTGCCCGCCTATCGGGACTATGTGGCGCGGGCCAAAACCAGTGAAGCACTGGTGACGCTGGCCCCGGTCAAGCTCGCGGTGGCCGGGTTCCACAGCGCACATGGCCGCTGCCCGGTCAACGATGACGAGGGCTTCCAGCCGGCCGAAGGCTATGCCGACGGTGCCATCAGCACCGTGCGGATCGGCCGTTTCAACAACGGCCACTGCGGCGTGGAAGCCCAGCTCACCGTGCCCGGCAACGCCGCGCTGGATGGGAAGCTGCTGTGGTTGGACTACAACGGCGCCGATCATTGGGAATGCAGCGGCGAGCCCGATGACAAGTACCTGCCGCAGGAATGCCGCGGCTGATAACGGACACACGTCCATGGATGCACCCAACAGGGGATTGAAGCAATGACTGAGTGGTATTTCGCCGATGGCCAGGACCGACAGGGTCCGTTGAGCGCAGACGACATGCGCCAGCGCTTCCAGCGCGGTGACATCACCCTGGCCACGCTGGTGTGGCGGGAAGGGTTCGCGCAGTGGGCGCCCCTGTCCGAGGCCGTCGATGAGCTGCAGCTGCAGAACCTGGCCGCTGCGGCCAGCGACCTCGGCAGCGGCATCGACCTGCGCGGGGATTACACCGCCATCGACAACGGCACCGCCCCGCTGCCCGGCACCGGCGGCGGCACGTACTCGCCGTACACCGCGCCGGCCGCGGCCACCGGCTACGCCAACGCCGCGGTGGTCAACGGCCAGGACGTGGTCTATGCCGGGTTCTGGAAACGCTACGCCGCCTACTTCATCGATTACATCCTGCTCACCGTGGTCACCCTGCCGCTGAGCATGATCATCAACCTGACGGGTGCCGGCTCGGGCAACGAAAGCGTGCAGGTCGCGCTGACCCTGGTGGTGATGCTGCTCAGCATGGTCATCAGCATCGGCTACTACGCCGGCTTCCACGCCTCGCGCGGCGGCGCCACGCTGGGCAAGATGGCCGTCGGCATCAAGGTCGTGCGCGGCAACGGCGAGCGGATCAGCTTCCTGCGCGCGTTCTGCCGCTACCTGGCGACCATCGTCAGCAGCCTGATCCTGATGATCGGTTTCATCATGGCGGCCTTCACCGAGCGCAAGCAGGCCCTGCACGACATGATGTGCGACACCCTGGTGGTCGACAAGTGGGCCTTCACCGAGCATCCCGAGCTGCAGCAGCGCGGCCTGGGCACGGTCACCATCGTGATCCTGGTGCTCGCCGCGCTGGCCATGGTGGCCCTGTTCGGCGTGATGATCGCCATGATCGGCGTGATCGCATCGATGTCCTGATCCGGGCAATCCTCACACCAGGCCGCTTGACATGAGCCGGCCCGGCGTGATTCCACTAATAGGCAGAAAGCTGAACGCCCGGCCCACCCCCGGGCGTTCGGTTTATGTATATCGCCCGCGCCGCTTCACTAATGCGGCCATTTGCTCCACCCTAGCGGCCCTCCCCGGGGCCCTGCCCATAGAATCCTGACGCCATGCCCAAGCACCTGCTCATCGTCGAATCGCCCGCCAAGGCCAAGACGATCAACAAATACCTCGGCAAGGACTTCACCGTCCTGGCCTCGTATGGGCATGTGCGCGACCTGGTGCCCAAGGAAGGTGCGGTCGACCCCGACAACAACTTCGCGATGCGCTACGACCTCATCGAGAAGAACGAAAAGCACGTCGATGCCATCGTCAAGGCCGCCAAGGGCGCCGACGACATCTTCCTGGCGACCGATCCGGATCGCGAGGGGGAAGCGATCAGCTGGCACATCGCTGAAATCCTGCGCGAGCGCGGCTTGGTCAAGGACAAGCCGATGCAGCGCGTGGTCTTCACCGAGATCACCCCGCGCGCCATCAAGGAAGCGATGGGCCACCCGCGCGAGATCGCCGGCGACCTGGTCGATGCGCAGCAGGCACGCCGCGCGCTGGACTATCTGGTCGGCTTCAACCTCTCCCCGGTGCTGTGGCGCAAGGTGCAGCGCGGCCTGTCCGCCGGCCGCGTGCAGAGCCCGGCGCTGCGCATGATCGTCGAGCGCGAAGAAGAGATCGAAGCCTTCATCGCCCGCGAGTACTGGAGCATCGACGCGCTGTGCGCGCATCCTTCGCAGCACTTCAATGCGCGCCTGATCAAGCTGGACGGCCAGAAGTTCGAACAGTTCACCGTGACCGACGGCGACACCGCCGAGGCCGCGCGCATGCGCATCCAGCAGGCCGCCCAGGGCGCCCTGCACGTCACCGACGTGGTCAGCAAGGAGCGCAAGCGCCGCCCGGCCCCGCCGTTCACCACCTCCACGCTGCAGCAGGAGGCCTCGCGCAAGCTCGGCTTCACCACGCGCAAGACCATGCAGGTCGCGCAGAAGCTGTATGAAGGCGTGGCGATCGGTGAGGAAGAAGGCACGGTCGGCCTGATCTCGTACATGCGTACCGACTCGGTGAACCTCTCCCAGGACGCGCTGGCCGAGATCCGCGACGTGATCGCGCGCGACTTCGGCATCGCCTCGCTGCCGGACCAGCCCAACACCTACCAGACCAAATCCAAGAACGCCCAGGAAGCGCACGAAGCCGTGCGTCCGACCTCGGCGCTGCGCACCCCTGCCCAGGTGGCACGCTTCCTCACCGACGACGAGCGCAAGCTGTACGAGCTGATCTGGAAGCGGGCCGTGGCCTGCCAGATGATCCCGGCCACGCTCAACACCGTGAGCGTGGACCTGTCGGCCGGCAGCGAGCACGTGTTCCGCGCCAGCGGCACCACCGTGGTCGTGCCCGGCTTCCTGGCCGTGTACGAGGAAGGCAAGGACAACAAGAGTGCAGAGGACGACGATGAAGGCCGCAAGCTGCCCGCGATGAAGCCCGGCGACCGCGTGCCACTCGAGCGCATCCTGGCCGAACAGCACTTCACCCAGCCGCCGCCGCGCTTCACCGAAGCGGCGCTGGTCAAGGCGCTCGAAGAATATGGCATCGGCCGCCCGTCGACCTACGCCTCGATCATCCAGACCCTGCTGTTCCGCAAGTACGTGGAGATGGAAGGCCGCAGCTTCCGCCCGTCCGACGTGGGCCGCGCGGTCTCCAAGTTCCTCTCCAGCCACTTCACCCAGTACGTGGATTACGACTTCACCGCCAAGCTCGAAGATGAGCTCGATGCGGTGTCGCGTGGCGAGGAAGACTGGATCCCGCTGATGGCGCGCTTCTGGGAACCGTTCCACAAGCTGGTCGGCGAGAAGAACGAATCGGTCGACCGCGCCGAGGCCAGTGGCGCGCGCGAGCTCGGCACCGACCCCAAGACCGGCAAGCCGGTCAGCGTGCGCCTGGGCCGCTTCGGGCCCTACGCGGCGATCGGCAGTACCGCCGAAGATGCCGAGGACAAGCCGAAGTTCGCCTCGCTGCGCCCCGGCCAGTCGATGCACACCATCTCCCTGGAAGACGCGCTGGAGCTGTTCCTGATGCCGCGTGCGCTCGGCCAGGACAAGGATGAGGACGTCAGCGTCGGCATCGGTCGCTTCGGTCCGTTCGCCAAGCGCGGCAGCACCTATGCCTCGCTGAAGAAGGAAGACGACCCGTACACGATCGACCTGGCCCGCGCCGTGTTCCTGATCGAAGAGAAGGAAGAGATCGCGCGCAACCGGATCATCAAGGAATTCGAGGGCAGCGAGATCCAGGTGCTGAACGGTCGCTTCGGCCCGTACATCAGCGACGGCAAGATGAACGGCAAGATCCCGAAGGATCGCGAGCCGGCCTCGCTGACCCTGGCCGAGGTGCAGAAGCTGATGGAAGAAACCGGCAAGCCGGTGCGCAAGGGCTTCGGCAAAAAGGCCGCCAAGAAGGTCGTGGCCAAGAAGGCACCGGCCAAGAAAGCCGCTGCCGGTGAAGCGACCAAGAAGACCGCCACCAAGAAGGCGGTGAAGAAGGTCGCCAAGAAGGCCACGGCGAAGAAGGCGACCAAGAAGGTGGCCAAGAAAGCCGTGAAGAAGGCGGTCAAAAAGGCCTCCTGACCCCCTGGTGCAGGTCACGTCACGTGAACCTGCCTGTGGCCGGGTTGACCCCTCCCGCCACGGCGGGAGGATAATGCGGGCCATGCATCCGGCCTGCCTGCCATGAACGAACTCACTGTGGACACTGCCCTGCCCGTGCTGCGCGCTGGCGGGGTGATCGCCTATCCCACCGAAGCGGTCTGGGGCCTGGGCTGCGACCCCGCGCACGAGGCGGCCGTAATGAAGCTGCTGCAGCTCAAGCAGCGGCCGGTCGAAAAAGGCATGATCCTCGTCGCCGCCGATCCGGCCCAGCTGGAAGGGTGGGTGCGGATGGACGTCCTGCCCCTGGAGCGCCAAAGCGCGGTGCTGGCCAGCTGGCCCGGCGCCAATACCTGGATCCTGCCCGCCGGCGTTCGCGCGCCGCGCTGGATCACCGGCGAACACAGCGGCATCGCCGTACGGATCAGCGCCCACCCGCTGGTCGCCGCGCTCTGCCGTGCCTGGGGCGGGCCGCTGGTCTCCACCAGTGCCAACCTTGCCGGCGAGCCGCCGGCACGCACGCGTGCCGAGCTGGACCCGCGCCTGCTGGCCCTGCTCGATGGCCTGATCGATGGCCAGACCGGTGGCCTGGCACAGCCCACGCCGATCCGCGATGCGCTCAGCGGCCAGGTGTTGCGCAGCTGAGCCGCCTTTTGCGCGCAGGCAGGCAAACCCGCACACTGGCTGCATGATCCTGCGCCCTGCCCTGTGGTTGGCCCTGCTCGCACTGGTGGGCCCTGTGCTGCCCGCTGCGGCGCAGAACGACAACGTACGCATCTATCGCTGCGTTGGCAGCAACGGCGCCGTCTCGCTGCAGGATGCCCCGTGCCGCGAGGGCCGACAGCAGGTCCGCGACCTGCAGCGCCCACGCGACCCGGCCCCGCAGGTCGTTCGCAGCGACCGCGCGCCCGAGCCGACGCCTGCGCCGCGCGCGCCCGAGCGCGAGGTGCGGTATGTGCACGTGCAGCCGCCGCAGCCGATGTACGAATGCACCACCAGCGAGGGCGACAGCTACGTCAGCGACAGCAATGAAGGCAATCCGCGCTGGGTGCCGATCTGGACCGAGGCCTATCTGCCGTATCCGCCTGGCCCGAGGCCGCCCTCGGGCAGCCATCCACCCTCACGGCCGTTGCCACCGATCATGCCGATGGGCAGCGGCTCGGTGCGCAGCAGTGGAGGCTCGCTCTCCGTCAGTGGCGGCGGCTCACGGGTCGGCGGCAGCATCAACATCGGTGGTGGCAGCTCGCAGTGGGAAGGCGGTGGCTATCCGTACCCGGGCGTGGGGAACAGCGTGGTGGTACCGGCCGGCAACGTGCTGGTGCGCGATGAATGTCATGCCCTGCCCGCGCAGGAGGTCTGCTCGCGGTTGAAAGACCGGCGCTGGGACCTGATCCGCCGCTACAACAGTGCGCTGCAGAGCGAGCGAGACGCGCTGACCCGCGAGCAGCGCGGGATCGATGCGCGCCTGGACCAGGATTGCGGCGGCCACTGAGCGCGCTGCGCTCTACACTGATGCGATGAAACGACGGTTCCTGCTGCCCCTGCTGTTCGTTTCCTTGCCCGCTGCGGCAGACGAGGCGGTGTTCTTCCGCTGCACCGATGCAGGCGGCAACCTCACCATCCAGAGCGTGGCCTGTCCCGCCGGCAGCGAACAGCGCATCCAGCGGATCAGCGCGCCGGTGCGTGGCGCCGCCGTGGCCGAGGCAGCGCCGTCCGTGCCCACCACCGCGCACACCATGCCACCGCTGCCGCAGGCGGGCGATGAGGACAGTGGCCTGCTCGACAGTGCAGCCCTGCGCCCGCAACCGCCGCCGGCCGAGCACGACGCTGCAGGGCCGCCCAAGCCGCCGCTGCCGGACATCTACCAATGCATCTCCGCAGAAGGTGTTCGTTACCTGCATGAGCGCGAACCGGCCCCGTCACGGTGCGAATCGCTGGCCCTGACCGGGCTGGGTGGCAGCCAGGCACCAGGCAATGCGGCCAGCTGCGAAGTGGTCCGCGATGCCTGCGAGCCGGTGGCCGAGGCGCAGCGCTGCAGCAGCTGGCAGCAGCGCTTCCGCGACGCGCGCGGCCGCGAGCGCTTTGCTGCGCCGGAGAATCAGGCCGCTGCAACCGCCGAACGCGCGCGCCTGGAAGCGGTGCTGGCCGACAGCGATTGCCCGGTCCCGTGACCCGGTTTGCCCGCGTCGTGACTGGATTGACCGTGCGCCATGACCGCGTGCTGCCGCGCACCCTGTGAGCTGCCACGCACTGTGTGATCGGTAGTGCCGGCCGCTGGCCGGCTCAGAACCCGTAGCGCAGGAACCCGCCATCCACCGCGATGCACTCACCGGTGACGTAGCTGGAGGCCGGCAGGCACAGGAAGCCGACGGCGGCAGCGACTTCTTCCGGCTCGCCGATGCGCCGCATCGGGGTGCGGTCGATCACCTGCTCGTAGTAATCCGGATCCGACAACGGCCCTGAGGTCCGCCGGGTGCGGATGTACCACGGCGCCACCGCGTTGACGCGGATGCCGTCCTCGGCCCACTCCACGGCCAGGTTGCGGGTCATCTGGTGCATGGCGGCCTTGGTCATACCGTACACCGCGCCGCTGCGTACGTGGGTCAGGCCGGAGACGCTGCCGACGTTGACGATGGCCGAAGCCGCATGCCGCGCCAGCAGCGGGTGCGCGTAGCGCGACAGCTCGAAGGCCGAGAACAGGTTGGTCTCGAAGATCCCGCGCCATTCGTCCTCGGTGTATTCGGTGGCCGGCTTGCTGATGTTGCCGCCGGCGTTGTTGACCAGGATGTGCAGCCCATCGCTGTGGTCTTCTACCCAGTCCAGGATCTCGCGGCGGTCTTCGTCATCGGAGACGTCGGCGGCCAGGCCGTGGATCTCACGGTCCGGGAAGGCATCGGCGAGCTCGTCGCGCGCCATCTCCAGCGCATCGGCATCACGGCCCACGATCAGCAGGTCCGCACCGAAGCCCAGCAGTTCGCGCGCGATCGCCAAGCCGATGCCGGCGCTGGCGCCGGTGATCAATGCGGTCTGTCCATCCAGTCGCCAACGTTGCGCGCTCACGTGCCTCTCCTGCGGTAATCCATGGAATGCGGCACCGGTCGTGCTGCCCGGATAGGATAACGCGCGATGGCCGGCACGCCGGGCGCAATCACGCGCGGGGCGCGAGGCGGTGGGACACTGGTCCTCTGCCACCGGCTCACCGAGGGAGGTTGCCATGACGATCCGTACTGCCCTGCCGCTGCTCGCGATGCTCGCGCTGAGCGCCTGCAACCGGCCGGTGCCCCCGGCACCGGACACCCCGCCGGAACCACAGGCGACCGCACTGCGCGATGCGATCCACGATCCGATCGACCGCGCCAAGGGCGTGGGCGATACGTTGCAGAAGACCGCCGACGCTCAAGCCGCCGAGGTGGACCGCGCTACCGGCGATGCGCCACCGCCCAGCCCCTGACCCCATCGGCCGGATGGCAGAACGCCCGGCACAGGCCGGGCGTTCGGGTGTCACACAGTACCGCTGAGGCCGCTTACAGACCGCAGAAGCAGTACACCAGCGTCTTGACCGGCGCGGCGTTGTTGCGCGGGTCGCGTGCGGCGTCTTCGACGAAGCGCAGCTGGGTGTCCAGCTCCGGCATCGAACGGGCCAGCATCAGACGGGCCATGCCCGACTCGCCCAGCATCCAGGCACCGGCATGGCTGCCGGCGAAGCCGCTGAGGAACTGCGCGAACGGCGTGGCCGCCTTCTCGATGTAACGCACGCGGAACTTGCCGGCCTCACCAAGCTTGGCGCGGCTGGCGGCATCCGCCACCGCGGCCTTCAGGCCACCGAAGTCATCGACCAGGCCACGTTCCTTGGCCTGCGCACCGCTCCACACACGACCGCGGGCGACTTCATCAACCGCTTCCACCGGCTTGTTGCGCGCGGCGGCGACCTTGCCGGTGAAATCGGCGTAGCCCTTGTTGATCACCGACTGGATGACCTGGCCCACGGCCGGGTCCATCGGGCGGGTGATGTCGAACGCACCGGCGAAGCGGGTGGTGCCCACGCCATCGGTATGCACGCCGATCTTGTCCAGCGAGCGGGCCACGTTCGGGATCATCCCGAAGATGCCGATCGAACCGGTGATCGTGGAGGGGTCAGCGTAGATGCGATCGGCGTTCATGCTGATCCAGTAACCGCCCGAGGCAGCCAGGTCGCCCATCGAGACCACCACCGGCTTGCCGGCTTCCTTCAGCGCGACCACTTCGCGGCGGATCTGTTCGGAGGCGAACACTTCACCACCCGGCGAGCTCACGCGCAGCACCACGGCCTTCACGTCCTTGTCGTCGCGCGCTTCGCGCAGCAGCGCCGAGGTCGACTCGCCACCGATGCGGCCGGCCGGCAGATCGCCACCGGAGATTTCACCGGACGCCACGATCACCGCCACCTGCGGACGCGAATCCACCGGCGAGCGACGGCCGTCCAGCACGCTCAGGTAGGCGTCGAGATTGACGTTGCGGTAGCCACCGTCGGCGTCATCGTCGGCGATGCCGCGCTCGGTCAGCAGGGTGTCCACTTCCTCGCGCGTCTTCAGACCGTCCACCAGCTTCTGCTGCAGGGCGAACTTGGCCAGGTCGCCACCGGCGGCAGCGATCCCTTCGGGCATGGTGTCGATGCCGGCGGCCAGCTGTGCCGGATCGAGCTTGCGTGCCTTGGCGATGTCGGACAGGTAGCGCTGCCACACATCGTTCATCCAGAACAGGTCGGCTTCCTTGGCCTGCGGCGATGCGGCGTCCAGCACGTACGGCTCGGCGGCCGACTTGTACTCGCCCACCTTGAACAGGTGCACGTCCACGCCCAGCTTGTCCTGCAGGCCGGTGCGGAAGTACTGGCGGTAGCGGCCCAGGCCCTCGAGCACCACGCCGCCCATCGGGTCCAGGTAGACCTCATCGGCCTGCGAAGCCAGCAGGTACTGCGACTGGCTCATGTTCTCGCTGAAAGCCACCACCTGCTTGCCGGCGGCGCGCAGCTCCTGCAGCGCAACGGTCACTTCGCGCATCGAGGCGAAGCCGCTCGGCTGCAGCTTGTCCAGCTCCAGCACCACACGCTCGATCTTCTTGTCGGTCTTGGCCGCCTCCAGCGCGCGGATCAGATCACGCAGCTGGATTTCTTCGGCGCCCTTGTCACCGACGGCCTTGCCCAGCGCGCGGCTGACCGGATCAGCGCTGAACTGCTCGACCAGCCGACCTTCCGGCGCGATGACCAGCGTGGTGCGGTCCTGCAGCGACGCCTTCGAGGTCGCGCTCTTGCCCATCGCGACGATGAACAGGATCAGGATCAGGAACAGCAGGCCGAAGAACACCAGGTTGAGGATGAGCCGGCGGGTAAAGTTCATCACATCCCACAGCCCGATGAAGAAGCTGGCGACGGGATTGCGACGCGCGGGTTGGTTCATGGGGGTAACTCCAGAGTGGCTTCTTGCCGTGGTGCCAGAATAGCCGTTGCCGGGCGCGCCGGCATCGGACACAAGTCAGGGGGTCGAAGGGAGACCGGCGCGGGCGCTGCTCACGCGCAGGCGCCAGCCCATCAGGATCGCGGCGGCGGTCAGGCCCAGGATGAGGCCCAGCCACATGCCCTGCGGGCCCATGCCCAGGCCGAGCCCCAGCCCGGCGCCAAGCGGCATGCCCAGGCCCCAGTACGAGAACATGGCGATGAACATCGGCACGCGGGTGTCCTTCAGCCCGCGCAATGCGCCGGCCGAGAGCACCTGGATGCCATCCGGGAACTGGAACGCCGCCGCGTACAGCAACAGCGTCGAGGCCAGTGCGGCCACGCCCATGTCGGCCGTGTAGACGCCGACGATGGCGTCATGGCCAAACAGCAGCACCAGCGCGGACAACGTCTGCGTGCCGAGGATGATCACGAGCCCGGCGATCGCCGCGCGGCGCACGCCCAGCCCGTTGCCGCTGCCGACCGCATGGCCGACCCGTACCGTGGTGGCCTCGGCCACGCCCATCGGGATCATGAAGCACAGCTGCGCGACGTTGATGGCGATCTGGTGCGAGGCGGCTTCGGTGGCGCCGAGACGACCGATCAGCAGCGCGGTGACGATGAACAACCCACCTTCCATCAGCACGGTGATGCCGATCGGCAGGCCGGTCCGCAGCAGGTCCCAGATCGCCGACCAGCGCGGCGCTTCGAGATGCGAAAACAGCTGCAGGTGGGCGAAACGCTTGGTCTTCCACAGATAACCGGCAAAGCACAGCGCCTGCAGCCACATCATGATCGCCGAGGCCATGCCCAGGCCTTCGGCGCCCAGCTCGGGGAAGCCGAGCTTGCCGTAACACAGCACATAGCCCAGCGGCGCGAGCACCAGCAGGCCGCCAAAGCCGAGCAGCATCGTCGGCAGCGTCCAGTGCATGCCTTCGCTGAGGTAGCGCATGCAGAAGTACAGGGTCAGCGCCGGCCCGCCCCAGCGCACCGCGTGCAGGAACGCGGTTGCGCCCGGCACGATGTCCGGCGCGATGCCGAACGCGGGAAGCAGCGGCGGCACCACCGTGAGGAAGGTGAACATGATCAGGCCCAGGCCGAGCGCCAGCCACAGGGCCTGGCGGAACAGCGGGCCGATCTCGCGCTCGCGGCCGGCGCCATGCAGCTGCGACACCGAAGCGGTCAGCGAAATCAGCGTGCCGATCGGGATCAGCATCGGCAGCCACAGCAGCGCCGTACCGATGGTGACGGCGGCGAGCGTGTGGGTGCCGTGGTGACCGGCGATCACGTTGTCGACGAAGGAAATCAGGCCGGTGGAGACGTGGCCCAGAACCAGCGGCAGCGCGAGCAGACCGGTGGCGCGCACTTCCCGGGAGAGGCGCGGCGTGGAGGAAGCGGTAGACATGGGAGTCACAGACGGCAACTACGGTCGCGCGCGGAGGGCACAGGCACCGGGTTGCGGCCCGCCATCTTACGCGCGCGGCCGGGGAAAAGCCGCGCTTTCAGGTAAACGGGCCGAAGCCGTCAGTGGCCCACGTTCTCGCGCAGCCAGCTGTCCCGTGCGGCCGGCGCCACGCCAAGGAATTCGGCGCGCACGCGGTCGCGGTCCTGCGGTGGAGTGCGCTGGGCGACCAGGGTCAGCTGGGTGAGCTGGGAGGGCGTGAGCTGGCGCAGCACCGCCAGCGCGGTGGGGCGCTGCTCGGCCGGCAGATACCCGAACAGGCCCTGCAGCTTGGTGAACTCATGCCCGAGCTGTGGGCCAAGCAGCCAGCCGTCGCGGAAGCGCTGGTCCTGTTCGGCGAAGCGCTGGCGAAGCGCCTGCTGCTGGGCCGGCGGCAGGGCCGCCACGCGCGCCGCCGCGGCGCGGACACGGGCACGCTCGCTTTCGGTCATGGCCTGCCAGGCGGCATAGCGGCTGCGCAGCTCGCGCAGCTGGGCCGGATCCAGCGCCGCAGGCGTGGCCGGGATCGCCGGGGCGGTGGCACTGGCAGGCGCGGGCACCGCCAGCGGCACTTCGACCCGGTTGGGGGCGGCGATGGCCGCACTGGACAGCCCAAGGGCGATCAGCAGGAAGGCAGGCTTACTCATCGGCGGCAGCCGTCTCCAGGCCGGCGGTGGCGGGTTCGGGGCGGCTCGGCTGGGCCTGCGATTCGTCGACCGGGACCGGGCCGCCGGCGGCGAACCAGGCGTACAGATCGGCATCGCGGGCGGTCGGCAGATCCGGATCGGCCAGCATCGCCGCATCGCTGGCGGCGTACGGCGAGGCAGCCGGGGCCACGCTCGGCAGATCGTCAGCCGGGAGCGCTTCAACCTTCACCGGGCCCGCATCGGCAACCGCGCCTTCGGGGGTATCCATCACGGGGTCGCCAGCCTGGCGGGCGTGTTTCCACCAGGTGGCACCGCCCAGCAGCACGCCGACGGTCACGGCCACGATCAGCACGCCCTTCCATGGGAAACGGCGGCCGCGTTGGCGCCTGACCGGGCGGCGCTGGGCGGGGGCATCGGACTTGGCCGGGGTGCGCCAGGACGCTGCGTCCGATGGCTGGCTGGCCGGGGCGGCCACGGGTTGCTGCAGCCGCTGCAGACGGCTGGCGGGCAGATCCCGGATGCGCAGCTGGACCTGCTCGGCCAGGGCGCGCCAGCCAGCGGCATCGGGATTGCCATGGGCATCGCGCGGGCAGGCATCGGCCAGGGCGTGCTGGTAGTCGGCCATCGGCAGATCCAGGACCTGTGCGGCAGCGGCTTCATCCAGCCCACCGCCGATCCGCAGCACGAACGCCAGCCGTGCCGGCGGGGCCAGCCCGGCCAGATGCGCCAGCGGCGCCGGCCACTGGCCTGCGGCCGGGTCCCGCAACGGTGCGCGGTGCACCAGCAGCGACCAGAACCGCTCTGGCCACTGGGCCATGGGCAGGTCGCTGGCGATCCCGGCAAAGGCGCGCATGACCGCGACCAGGGCCTGCTCGGCCACGGTCGGGTCGCCGCACTGCAGCTCGGCCACGACCAGGGCCCGGCGTTCAACGCCACGAAGAAATGCCGACAGCGCGCCGGCTGCGGTAGAGGAAACAGGGGCGGGCGCAGCCGTCATAGCAACTCCATCATTGTGGGGAAATGATAGCGATTGCGTCACTGCTGCGGCGCGCAGATGTTCATTTCCTGTGAGCGGCCACGGTCTGCAAAGCGTTCTGGTGGAAAAGGTTGTGCACAGCACCACGAAAAACCGGGGTAGAACCGCAGGTGAGGCCCACGTCAAGTCTGTTTCAACTTTGTTTCACAGCTATCTTGTTGTTTTTATTGATCATTGTTTCTTGGCTATTTTTTGACCAACCTAAGGAGAACATCGGAAGTTCCTGACGCAAGGCGGTCACATACGCAATGGCACACAGACTTATCCACAGAAGATGTGGATAAGCCTGAATCTCCAATCAAGTCGGATATTTAGGTGGGATTTATGATTCGGCGCGCACCTGGTTGAGACGGTGAATGGGCGTGATCCGGGTCCACCTGCCCCGCTACACTGGCCCGATGACCTCCTCGTCTTCGACCCTGCGCGTCGCCCTGCCGGTGCCGCTGCCGCAACTGTTCGACTACGCCCCGCCGCCCGGGCCGGTCCCGGACCCGGGAATGACCGGGCAACGGGTACGGGTGCCGTTCGGCTCCCGCGAGCTGGTGGGGGTGGTGGCCGGGATCGGCCAGGTGGAGGATCCCGGCAGCCTGCGCGCGGCGATCGAGTGGATCGACACCACGCCGCTGCTGACCGGCGAGCTGTGGCGCTCGCTGCAGTGGCTGGCGCGCTACACCCATGCGCCGCTGGGCGAGGTGATCAGCACGGGCCTGCCCGGCCCGCTGCGACGCGGTGAAGCAGTGCCGGACACCCATCAGTGGGGCTGGCAGCTCACCGACGCCGGGCACGACCCGCAGCCGAAGTTGCGCAACGGCACGCGCCCGCAGCGATTGGCCGAGTGCCTGGCCGAGGGTGTGGTGAACGAAGACCGCCTGGATACGTTGATGGACGACTGGCGCAGCGCCGCCCGCTCGCTGGCCAAGCGCGGGCTGGTTGAACGGATCGCGCTGGCCCATTCGCCGGCCGTGGCCTCGCCCGCGGGCGGCCCCGCGCCCAACGCCGAACAGGCCGACGCGATCGCCGCGATCACCGCCGCCGACGGCTTTGCCGCCTACCTGCTGGATGGCGTCACCGGCAGTGGCAAGACCGAGGTCTACCTGCAGGCGATCGTGGCGTGCCTTGCGCGTGGCAAGCAGGCGCTGGTGCTGGTGCCGGAGATCGGGCTGACCCCACAGACGCTGTCGCGCTTCCGCAACCGCCTGGGCATACCGGTGCATGTGCTGCACTCGGGCCTGAACGACAACGAGCGTGCCCGCGTGTGGGCGGCTGCCGCGCGGGGTGAAGCGCAGGTCATCGTCGGCACGCGCTCGGCGGTGTTCACCCCGCTGCCGAATGCGGGCCTGATCGTGATCGACGAAGAGCACGACGGCAGCTACAAGCAACAGGACGGCATCCGCTACCACGCGCGGGATTTCGCGCTGGTGCGCGCCAAGGCACTGGACGTGGCGGTGGTGCTCGGCAGTGCCACGCCGTCGCTGGAATCGCTGCACAACGCGCATGCCGGCCGTTACACCCACCTGCGCCTGAAGCAGCGCGCCGGCGCCGCGCGCCCGCCGGTGGTGCGCGTGCTCGATGTGCGCAAACGACCGTTGCGCGATGGGCTCTCGCCGGAAGTACTGGCCGGCATCACCCAGCATCTGCAGGCCGGGCACCAGGTGCTGGTGTTCAAGAACCGCCGCGGTTATGCGCCCGTGCTGCTCTGCCATGACTGTGGCTGGACCGCGCCGTGCCAGCGCTGCGATGCGCCGATGACCGTGCATGCCGGTGGCCGGCGCCTGCAATGCCACCATTGTGGTGCGCGCCAGTCCGCGCCGCTGGCGTGCCCGGACTGCGGCAGCCTGGCGCTGCAGCCGCAGGGCATCGGTACCGAACGGCTGGAAGAACATCTGGTCGAGGCCTTCCCGGAGTTCCCGGTGATCCGCATCGACCGCGGCACCACCGGCAAGCGCGATGCGCTGGAAACCCAGCTGGCCTTGCTGGGCGATCGCGCGGGGATTCTGGTCGGCACGCAGATCCTGGCCAAGGGTCACGACCTGCCGAAGCTGACCCTGGTGGTAGTGGTCGGCATCGATGAAGGTCTGTTCTCGGCCGACTTCCGCGCCAGTGAAAAGCTCGCCCAGCAGTTGATCCAGGTCGCCGGCCGCGCCGGGCGTGCGGTGGATGCCGGCGAGGTCTGGCTGCAGACCCACCACCCGGGGCATCCCCTGCTGGAGACGCTGGTCAACGGCGGCTACCACGCCTTTGCCGATGCGGAGCTTCAGCAGCGCGAGGCGGCCGGTTTCCCGCCGTTCGCGCACCTGGCGCTGCTGCGTGCCGAAGCGCAGCAGGTGGAGCATGCCAACGCGATGCTCAGTGCGGTGCGCGCGTTGATTCCCGACGATGCCGCGGTGGAACGCTACGGCCCGATGCCGGCACCGATGCCCCGCCGCGCCGGCTACCAGCGCACCCAGCTGCTGCTGTCCTCACCCGCGCGACGCCCACTGCATGGCGTGCTGGACCAGGTGACGCCGCAGATCTCCGCGCTGCCGCAGGCTCGCAGGGTGCGCTGGTCGCTGGATGTGGATCCGATGGATCTGTACTAGGCCGGCATGTGCTGACCGTTTGTCGGCACGAGGTAGTGCCGGCCGCTGGCCGGCACCCCGATCAGGTCAACGCCGTCATGACCCCACGCTGGTACGCCGGCCGCTGCTTCAGCCGTTCGTACCAGGCGGCCAGATGCGGCAGGTCCGGCCGCTGGATCGGCATCTCGAACCAGGCATAGATGAAGGCGCCCAGCGGGATATCGCCCATCGCGAACTGCTCACCGGACAGATACGGCTGCCGCGACAAGGCCTCATCGGCCATGGCCAGCAACTCGCCCGAGCGCACCAGTGCGGCAGCGATGCGCGCCTCATCCCGATCAGCGGGCGCGGTCCGCAACGTGCCCCAGAACAGATCGCGGAACACGCCGGCGAAGGTCGAGGTGGTCCAGTCCATCCACTTCTCCGACTGCGCGCGCGCCACCACGTCCTCCGGGTACAGCGTGCCCAGCGCGTAGCGCGCGCAGAGATAGCGCACGATCGTGTTGGATTCCCACAGCGGCAGGCCCTGGTCCTCGATCACCGGCACCAGCCCGTTCGGATTCATCGCGCGGTACGCCGGCGACTGCGTGCCACCGAATGCACCGCCGACTTCGATCGACTCGTAGGGCGCACCGATCTCCTCGGCACACCACAGCACTTTGCGCACGTTGCTGGAATTGCGACGGCCCCAGATTTTCAGCATGATCGGACTCTCGTATCGGGCGATGCGCGGCACGGGGCGCGCGGTGCGGATACGATACGCCCAACGGCGGGCTGTTACTTCGTCGCCTTCGCCGCACTCTTCTTCGGCAGCGCGCGCACATACGTCGATTTGCCGTCCTTCTTCATCTCGAACAGGCCGGTCGCGGCCAGCAGATCGCTGAGTTTGCCGTACCCGTAATTGCGCGAATCGAAGGAGGCCTGGTTGCCGATCTGGCTGCCGACCGGGCCCAGGTGTGACCAGCCATCCTCGGCTTCGGCCGAGGTCACCGCGCGGCGCAGCATCTGCACCAGGCGGGTGTCGTTGCGCAGCTCCGGGCCGCTCTTGCGCGGGCGGGTTTCCTCGTTGTCCTGCTCCACTTCCTGATCGGCCGCATGCGGCTGACCCAGGGCTTCGATGTAGGTGAACTTAGAGCAGGCGTTGACGAACGGCTCGGGCGTTTTCTTTTCGCCGAAGCCGTACACCTTCACCCCGTCGGTCAGCAGGCGCATCACCAGCGGGGTGAAATCCGCGTCGCTGGAGACGATCGCAAAACCGTCCAGATTGCGGGCGTACAGCATGTCCATCGCGTCGATCACCATGGCCATGTCCGAGGCGTTCTTGCCGCGGCTGTAGGCGAACTGCTGGATCGGGCGGATCGCGTATTCGTGCAGCACCGATTCCCACCCTTTCAAGCGCGGACTCTTCCAGTTGCCGTAGGCGCGGCGGACATTGGCCACGCCATAGCGGGCGACTTCGGCCAGCACCGCATCGATCTTGGACGAGGGCGCGTTGTCGGCATCGATTAACAGGGCGATGCGCTTTTCCGGTTCGGACATCTCGGTCTCCTGGGCGGGATCGGATCGGCCATCGGGCAAGTGCGATGGCCCCTGAACCCAGTATCGGCCATCGACGTGAACATCGCGCTTCACGTGCGACCATGGGCCGCATCACGAGACGACCTGCGCCGCCCCCCGCCGGCGCCCGCCAAGGAGTGAAGCATGACCCGCGATCCCACGCCCCACCTGCTCATCATCGGTGGCGGTTTTGCCGGCCTCTGGGCCACCCGTGCCCTCGCCTCGGCGCACGTGCGCATCACCCTGGTGGACCGTCGCAACCACCATCTGTTCCAGCCGCTGCTCTACCAGGTGGCCACCGCCGGCCTGTCCGCGCCGGATATCGCCGCACCGCTGCGCCACATCCTCGGCGACCAGCGCAACGTTGAAGTGCGGCTGGGCGAAGTGACCGACATCGACAAGGCAGCGCGCACCGCGACGCTGGCCGATGGCACGCAGATTACGTACGACACCCTGATGCTGTGCACCGGCGCCACCCATGCGTATTTCGGCCACGACGAATGGGCCGCCGATGCGCCGGGCCTGAAGACGCTGGACGATGCCATCGCGCTGCGCCGCAAGCTGCTGCTCGCCTTCGAGCGTGCCGAGGCCGAACCCGATCCCGCGCGCAAAGCGGCGTGGCTGAGTTTCGCCGTGGTCGGTGGGGGCCCCACCGGCGTGGAACTGGCCGGCACCCTGGCCGAGATCGCGCGGCACACGCTGCGCAATGAGTTCCGCCATATCGATCCCGCCTCGGCCAAGGTCCGCCTGGTCGAAGCCGGCCCGCGCGTGCTGTCGACCTTCCCCGAGGTGCTCTCGCTCAAGGCACGGCGGCAGCTGGAAAAGCTGGGCGTGGAAGTGCTCACCGGCACCCCCGTCAGCGACATCACTGCCGAAGGCTTCCAGCTCGGCGAGCGCTTCGTCGAGGCCCGCACCGTGGTCTGGGCCGCCGGTGTCGCCGCCTCACCGCTGGCACGTACGTTGGACGTGCCACTGGACCGCGCCGGCCGCGTGCCGGTGCAGCCTGACCTCACCCTGGAGGGCCACCCGGAGATCTTCGTTGCCGGTGACCTGGCGGCACTGACCCAGGCCGACGGCAAGCCGGTGCCCGGCGTCGCGCCGGCGGCCAAGCAGATGGGCAAGCACGTGGCCACCACCGTCCAGGCACGCCTGGCCGGCAAGCCCGCGCCGGGTGCGTTCAAATACCAGGACTTCGGCAACCTGGCGACCATCGGCCGCATGGCGGCGATCGTCCACCTCGGCCGGCTGCAGCTCTCCGGCGTGCTGGCCTGGTGGTTCTGGCTGGCCGCGCACGTGTTCTTCCTGATCGGCTTCCGCAACCGCGTGGTGGTGCTGTTGAACTGGGCGGTGGCGTACTGGAGCTACCAGCGCAGCGCACGGATCATCTTCGGTGATGCACAGGACGATCGCCGGCCGAAACGACCGCCCACGCCCTGATCATCCCTGCGACAGACATCCCCAGCCATCCACCTGGCCGCTGTAGGAGACCGCCTCGCTGGCCAGCAGACCTTCGAAGCCGGCGATGTTCTGGTGGGTCGGCAGCATCAGCGGATGCACCACCACCTGCCAGGGGTAGTCGTCGTTGCCCTCGTAGGCGGCGAAGGACACCTTCTGGTCGTTCTTGAGCAGGTGCACGGCGAAGGCGATCGCCACATCCTGGGTCGGAAAGATCAGCGCGAAATCCACCTCGCGCGGAATCGACAGATCGTCGCCATCCTGCAGCATGTTCCAGAGCACATCGCCATTCTCATCTTCCGGGTACAACGACAGATCGCGGGACATGGCACTCCAGGGCTTGGGCAAGCGGATCAACGAACGAGGGTCGATGGTATGCCGCCAACGAAGACCCGAACAACCAGCACGCGGGGCTACATGGGATCGGGCAGCGCCAACCACGCCAGCTTGCGCTCGCGCGGTTGCCGCTTGAGCTGCCACTCGGCCTTCGACGCCGCGGCCCGGTCCGGGTAGGCGCGCATCGCCAGCACTCTCACCGGTGGGTGGGCACGGGTGTATTTGGCCCCTTTGCCGGCGAGGTGGGCCTGGAAGCGCGCCTCCACGTCGTTGCTGATGCCGGCGTAATAGCTGCCGTTGCGGCATTCAAGCAGGTACAGGTACCAGAGGGCGGGTTCAGCGGGCATACCGGGATTATCCCCCGGCGCGGGCCCGGCGGCTGCTAGAATCCGCCCCGGATGCAGGAGAGAGGCGCCGCGCTGGCGCCCGCCGAAGGCGCAGGCTCCCATAATCGCTCAGGCCGGTGGCTCGATACGCCACCAACCATGCATCCGACACGCCGATCTGGAGAGAGGTCTTCAATGACCCGCCGAAGGGGCACGTGGCCTTGGCCACCGAACTCTCAGGCAAAAGGACAGCGGGAGCGGCAACGGAATCCCACCCCCACGACAGTGCAGCGGCGCTGGCGTGATGCGTGTGCGTTTCCGTCCCCGCCTGACGTGTTTTCCGGAGCCACCCCCATGCTGCTCTCCCTGATCTACCTCATCGCCATCTCGGCCGAAGCCATGACCGGCGCGCTGTCGGCCGGCCGCCGCCGCATGGACCTGTTCGGCGTGGTCATCATCGCCTGCGTCACCGCGCTCGGCGGCGGCTCACTGCGCGACATCGTGCTCGGGCATTACCCGCTGGGCTGGGTGAAGCACCCGGAGTACCTGGGCTTCACCATCTGCGCGGCACTGATCGCGACCTGGGTGGCGCGCTGGATGCACCACTTCCGGCGTACCTTCCTGGTGCTCGATGGCCTGGGCCTGATCGCGTTCACCCTGATCGGTTGCGCGGTCGCACGCGAGAGCGGGCACACCGTGCCGATCATCCTGATCGCCGGCATGCTGACCGGTGCGTTCGGTGGCGTGCTGCGCGACGTGCTGTGCAACGAGGTGCCGCTGATCTTCCAGAAAGAACTGTATGCCGTGATCACCCTGCTCACCGGCGCGGCCTACCTGACCCTGCTGGAACTCGGCGTGTCGCTCAACGCGGCCACGCTGTGGTGCCTGGGCGGCGGCTTCCTGTTCCGCCTGCTGGCGATCCACTTCAAATGGGAAATGCCGAAGTTCGTGTACCGCGACGAGGTACATTGACGCACGCGCAGGCATGACCAAGGTCACGGGAGCTTGAGCGGCCTGGCCCTGTATCATGGCGCTCCCGTTCCAATCGAACGGCATCCAGCCACGCGGCGGTGTTCCACCCGCTGCCCCGCCAGACACCCTCTCCCCCGTTGACCTGCCGCACTCGGCCGGTCCCCATGGACGCACTGCTCCGGTGGAGGGTGCGCAGGATGCGTATGTCCGCTTCAACGCCCGCCTCGTCTCGCCGTCGTTTCGCCAAACCGCTGTTGATCGCTGCCGCCGTCGGCCTGGCCGCGATCGCCGCAGGGAAGCTGCTCTCGCCCGCGCCTGCCGCCAGCCCCGCCGGTGGCCCACAGCCGACCCCGGTGCGCGTGGCCACTGCGACGCAGGAAGACCTGGTGGTGCGCCTGAAGGCGCTCGGCACGGTGACCCCGCTGCATACGGTGAGCCTGCGCAGCCGCGTGGATGGCGAACTGCTGCGGCTGGCGTTCTCGGAAGGCCAGCACGTCAAGGCCGGCGAGCTGCTGGCCGAGATCGACCCGCGCCCGTTCCAGGTACAGCTGTCGCGTGCGCTGGGCACCCAGCAGCAGAACCTGGCCGAGCTGGACAACGCCGAGAGCCAGCTCAGGCGCTTCACCGAACTGCAGACCAAGCACTTCGTCTCCGCGCAGGACCTGAGTGATCAGCAGAGCAAGGTGCGCCAGCTGCAGGGCCGTCGCCAGACCGACCAGGCGGCCGTGGATGAAGCGCGCCTGCAGCTGCAGTACACCCGCATTACCGCGCCGGTGGCCGGACGCATGGGCCTGCGCAATGTGGATGTCGGCAACCTGGTGCGCAGTGGCGATACCGAACCGCTGGCCACGATCACCCAGACCACGCCGATCAGCGTGCTGTTCACCGTGCCCGAGCCGGACCTGCCGGCGGTGGTCGCCGCCGCCCGTGCCAATCCACAGCTTACCGTGGAAGCCTGGGACCGCGAGGAGCGCACCGCGCTGGGCGACGGCGTGCTCTCCAGCCTGGACAATCGCATCGATACCGCCACCGGCACGCTCAAGCTGCGCGCGCAGTTCGCCAACGCCGATGAGTCGTTGTTCCCCAACCAGTTCGTCAACGTGCGCCTGCAGGTCAGCAGCAGCGATTCGGTGGTGATCCCCAATGCCGCCGTGCAGTTCGGCAGCAAGGGCAGCTACGTCTACGTGATCGCGGCCGATGCCACCTCGCACCTGCGCAACGTGGTGCTCGGCCCGGCCGATGGCGAACGGGTTTCGATGCGCGAAGGGCTCAAGGCCGGCGAGCGCGTGGTGGTGGAAGGCATCGACGGCCTGCGCGAAGGCGCCAAGGTCGAGGTGGTGGAGCAGGACCCGCCGCGGACCGGCGCATGAACCTCTCGCGCCCCTTCATCGAGCGCCCGGTCGCGACCACGCTGCTGATGGTGGCGCTGCTGCTGTCCGGCGTGATGGCCTACCGCCTGCTGCCGGTCGCGGCACTGCCGCAGGTCGATTACCCGATCATCCAGATCACCACGCTGTATCCCGGTGCCAGCCCGGATGTCACCACCAGCGCGGTCACTGCACCGCTGGAACGGCAGCTGGGGCAGATCCCCGGCCTGAAGCAGATGTCCTCGACCAGTTCGGGCGGCGCTTCGGTCATCACGCTGCAGTTCTCGCTGGAGGTCGCGCTCGGCGTGGCCGAGCAGGAAGTGCAGGCCGCGATCAACGCCGCCGACAGCTTCCTGCCCGATGACCTGCCGGTGCCGCCGGTGTACCGCAAGGTCAACCCGGCCGATACCCCGATCCTGACCCTGGCGGTGACCTCGCAGGGGCTGTCGCTGCCGCAGGTGCACGATCTGGTCGATACCCGCATGGCGCAGCGGCTCTCGCAGCTGCCTGGGGTCGGGCTGGTCAGCCTCGCTGGTGGGCAGCGCCCGGCGGTGCGCATCCAGGTCAATCCTTCGGCGCTGGCCGCCAACGGCCTGAGCATGGCCAGCATCCGCACCGCGATCGGCACGGCCAACGTCAACATGCCCAAGGGCAGCTTCGACGGACCGACCCGCGCGATCATGCTCGATGCCAACGATCAGATGCGCTCGGTGGCCGAGTATCGCGCCCTGATCCTGGCCTGGAAGGACGGCGCACCGCTGCGCCTGGGCGACGTGGCCACCATCGAGGATGGCGCCGAGAACCGCCAGCTGGCCGCGTGGTCGGGCACCACCCCGGCGGTGCTGATCAACATCCAGCGTCAGGCCGGCGCGAACGTGATCGCCGTGGTCGACCAGGTGCGTGCGCTGCTGCCGCAGCTGCAGGCCTCGCTGCCGGCCGGGGTGGATGTGACCATCCTGAGCGATCGCACCGAATCGATCCGCGCGTCCATCCGCGGCGTGCAGCACGAGCTGCTCATCGCGATCGCGCTGGTGGTGATGGTCACCTTCGTGTTCCTGCGCAACATCCCGGCCACGATCATTCCCAGCATCGCGGTCCCGCTGTCGCTGGTGGGCACCTTCGGGGTGATGCTGCTGGCCGGCTTCTCGCTCAACAATCTCACCCTGATGGCGCTGACCATCGCCACCGGCTTCGTGGTGGACGATGCGATTGTCATGCTGGAGAACATCGCCCGCCACCTGGAGCGCGGTGCCACGCCGATGCAGGCAGCACTGAAGGGCGCCAGGCAGATCGGCTTCACCCTGATCTCGCTGACGCTGTCGTTGATCGCGGTGTTGATCCCGCTGCTGTTCATGGCCGATGTGGTCGGCAAGCTGTTCCACGAGTTTGCGATCACGCTCGCGGTGGCGATCGGCATCTCGCTGCTGGTCTCGCTGACGCTGACGCCGATGATGTGCGCGCGCCTGCTCAAGGCCGGTCATGCCACCCGCCGCGATGCGGATGGGCAGGAATCGGCGCAGCAGGGTGACCCGTTCGATCGCGTCGTGGCGGTCTACGATCGCCAGCTGCACTGGGTGCTGCAGCGCCAGCCGCTGATGCTGGCCGCCACCGTCGCCACCCTCGTACTGACGGCACTGCTGTACGTGTGGGTGCCCAAAGGCTTCTTCCCGGTGCAGGATGCCGGGCTGATCCAGGGCATCAGCGAGGCGCCACAGTCGATCTCCTTCCAGGCGATGGCGCAGCGCCAGCAGGCGTTGTCGGCGGCGTTGCTGGAGGATGAGGACGTGGCCAGCCTGTCCTCGTTCATCGGCGTGGACGGCAACAACGCCACGCTCAACAGCGGGCGCCTGCTGATCGAATTGAAACCGCACGCACAGCGCGCTGCCGATGCGCAGGCGATCATCGCGCGGCTGCAGCAGCGCGTGGCGCATGTCCCGGGCATCAGGCTGTACCTGCAGCCGGTGCAGGAGCTGGGCATCGAAGACCGGATCAGCCGGACCCAGTACCAGTTCACCCTGACCAGCCCGGATATCGCGCAGCTGGAGACGTGGACGCCGCGCCTGCTCGAGCATCTGCAGCAGGCACCGGCACTGGCCGACGTCGCCAGCGATCTGCAGAACCAAGGGCTGCAGGCACACGTGGTGATCGACCGGGTCGCCGCCGCGCGCCTGGGGATCAGCGTGGAGACCATCGCCGATGCGCTGTACGACGCGTTCGGGCAGCGCCAGATCTCGACCATCTTCACCCAGGCCAACCAGTACCGCGTGGTGCTGGAAGCGCGCCCGGACGTGGCCTTCGGCCCGGATGCGATCGCACGCCTGCACGTCACCGGTCCGGACGGACGGCAGGTGCCGCTGGGCGGCATCGCACGGATCGAACAGCGCCCCGCGCAGCTGCTGATCAACCATGTCGGCCAGTTCCCGGCGGTGACGTTCTCCTTCAACCTCGCCCCGGAGGCATCGCTGGGCGAAGCGGTGGAGGCGATCGAAGGTGCACGCGCCGCGATCGGGCTGCCGGCCAGCGTCGAACTGCGCCTGCAGGGCGCGGCCGATGCGTTCCGCGCGTCGCTGTCGAGCACCTTGTGGCTGGTGCTGGCCGCGGTGGTGGTGATGTACCTGGTGCTGGGCGTGCTCTATGAGAGCTTCATCCATCCGATCACCATCCTCTCCACCCTGCCCTCGGCCACGGTGGGTGCGTTGCTGGCGTTGCTGGTCAGCGGGCGCAGCCTGGACCTGATCGCGGTGATCGGCATCGTGCTGCTGATCGGGCTGGTCAAGAAGAACGCGATCATGATGATCGACTTCGCGCTGGAGGCCGAGCGCGAGCACGGCATGGCGCCGCGCCAGGCGATCCACCAGGCCGCGCTGCTGCGCTTCCGGCCGATCCTGATGACCACGCTGGCCGCGCTGTTCGGCGCGATCCCGCTGATGTTCGCCAGTGGCTCGGGCGCGGAGCTGCGCCAGCCGCTGGGCCTGGTGATGGTCGGTGGGCTGATCGTCAGCCAGGTGCTGACCCTGTTCACCACGCCGGTGATCTACCTGTTCTTCGACCGCTTCCGCCAGCGCCCGGCGCCGGTGACCGACGGGGCTGACGAGGCGCTGGCGTGAGTCCGCTGTCGCGGGCGATCGGCTGGTTCGTCCGGCATCCCGTCGCCACCGTGCTGCTCGCGGTCGCGGTGGTGCTGGCCGGCCTGCTCGGGCTGCGCCTGCTGCCGGTCGCGCCGTTGCCGCAGGTCGACTACCCGGCCATCAACGTCAGTGCCAGCCTGCCGGGCGCGAGTCCGGAATCGATGGCGGCCAACGTCGCCACGCCGCTGGAGCGTGCCCTGGGCACCATCCCGGGATTGACCGGGATCGACTCGGCCAGCACCCAGGGCTCGACCCAGGTCGAGCTCAAGTTCGCGCTCGGCCGCAACGTGGACGATGCCGCGCGCGACGTGCAGGCGGCGATCAATGCCGCGCGCGCGCAGCTGCCCAGCGGCATGCCGGGCATGCCCCAGTACCGCAAGGTGAATCCCTCGCAGGCGCCGATCATGGCGCTGGCGCTGAGCTCGGACAGCCTCGCGCCGGGCCAGATCTACGACGTGGCCTCCACCGTGATCGCACAGAAGCTGGCGCAGATTCCCGGCGTCGGCGAGGTGCAGGTGGGCGGCAGCTCACTGCCCGCGGTGCGCGTCTCGCTGGATCCCAATGCACTCAACCATCACCGCATCGCGCTGGACGACATCGCCGCGGCGATCCGCAATGCCAACGCACTCAAGCCACTGGGCACCGTCGCCAGCCAGGCCCAGCAGTGGCAGCTGGAAGCGACGCTGCAGCTGCGCACCGCCGCCGAGTACCGCCGCCTGATCGTGGCGATGCGCGATGGCCGCCCGGTGTACCTGGAGGACGTGGCCGGGATCAGCGAAGGGGTTGAAGACCGCTACGCCAGCGGCTTCCACAACGAGCGCCCGGCGGTGCTGCTGATCGTCAGCCGCCAGCCGGAGGCCAACATCATCGAGACCGTCGACGCCATCCAGGCACAGATGGACACGCTGCAGGCGCTGCTGCCGGCCAACATCGACATGCAGGTGGTGATGGACCGTTCGCCGGTGATCCGCGCCACCCTGCGCGAGGCCGAGCTGACGTTGCTGCTGGCGATCGCCCTGGTGGTGCTGGTGGTGCTGGCCTTCCTCGGCCACTGGCGCGCGGCGCTGGTGCCGACCGTTGCCATCCCGGTCTCGCTGCTGGGCGCGCTGGCGATCATCGCCCTGCTCGGGTTCTCGCTCAACACGCTCTCGCTGATGGCGCTGATCGTGGCCGCGGTGCTGGTGGTGGACGATGCCATCGTGGTGCTGGAGAACATCGCCCGCCATCGCGAAGAAGGCGCCTCACCGATGACCGCCGCGCTGCGGGGCGCGGGGGAAGTCGGTGCCACGCTGCTGTCGATGAACATCGCGCTGGCCGTGGTGTTCATCTCGATCCTGTTCCTGGATGACTTCGTCGAGAAGCTGTTCCGCGAGTTCTCGCTGACCCTGGTGGCGGCGATGGGTGTCTCGCTGCTGGTTTCGCTGAGCCTGACCCCGATGCTGTGCGCGCGCCTGCTCGGGCAGGCACGGCCCGGCCCCGGCAATGGCCTGCAGCGCGCCGGCACCGCGCTGTTCGAGCGTCTGCGCGGCGCCTATGTGGGCAGCCTGCAGACAATGCTGCGCTGGCTCGCGCTGCCGCTGCTGCTGTTCGCCGGTGTGATCGCACTGAACGTGTGGCTGTTCCAACAGGTGCCCAAGGGCATCGTGCCCAAGCAGGACACCGCGCAGCTGCGTGGCTTCGCGCGCGGCGACGACGGCCTCTCGTTCCAGGTGATGCAGCCCAAGATCGAGGCCTACCGCAAGCTGCTGCTGGCCGACCCGGCGATCAGCGACATCATCGGGTACATCGGCGGCCGCAGCGGGGTCAACAACGCCTTCATCATGATCAAGATGAAGCCGCTGGCCGAGCGCAAGGTCTCCAGCCAGCAGGTGATCGACCGCCTGCGCGCCAACATGCCGAAGATTCCGGGCGGCGGCATGTTCCTGTGGGTGGACCAGGACATCAAGCTGGAAGGCAGCGGCGACAGCGGCCAGTACGAGTTCCAGCTGCTCTCCGGCGAGCTGGAACCGCTGCGGCAGTGGACGCCCAGGGTGGCCGATGCGCTGCGCGCCCTGCCCGAGCTGGTCGACGTGGAATCCAAGGGCGATGAAGGCATGCGGCAGGTGGTGCTCGACATCGACCGCGATGCCGCCGCCCGCCTGGGCGTGGACATGCGCATGATCGCTTCCGTGCTCAACAATGCCTTCAGCCAACGCCAGGTTGCCACGCTGTACGACACGCTCAACCAGTACCGCGTGGTGATGGAGCTGGACCCGCGCTACACCCAGGATCCTTCCACGCTGGAGCAGATCCATGTGATCGGCAAGGACGGCCAGCGCCTGCCGTTGTCGTCCATCGCGCGGTGGGAGTACGGCATGGCGCCGGACCGGATCTATCACAGCCAGCAGTTCGCCTCGGTCTGGATCGAGTTCGCGCTGGCGCCCGGCGTCACTCTGGACCAGGCGGTGAAAGCGGTGGACCAGGCCATGGCCAGGATCATGCTGCCCACCCATGTGCAGGCGCGGCTCAGCGGCGAGGCCGGTGGCTTCGAGAAACTGCGCGAGCGCCAGCTGTGGCTGATCCTCGGCGCGATGCTGGCGGTGTATCTGGTGCTGGGCGTGCTGTACGAAAGTTTCGTGCAGCCGCTGGCGATCCTCTCCACCCTGCCCTCGGCCGGCGTAGGCGCGTTGCTGGCGCTGATGGCCTTCGGCAACGAGCTGAACCTGATCTCGCTGCTCGGCCTGTTCCTGCTGGTGGGCGTGGTGATGAAGAACACCATCCTGATCATCGACTTCGCGCTGTCGGCCGAACGCGAGCGCGGCCTGTCGTCCTACGAGGCGATCTGCGAGGCGGCACGACTGCGGTTCCGCCCGATCCTGATGACCAGCGTGGCCGCGTTGCTGGGCACGTTGCCGCTGATGCTGGCCACCGGCGAAGGCTGGGAGATGCGCCAGCCGTTGGGCATTGCCATTGTCGGTGGCCTGCTGGTCAGCCAGTGGCTGACCCTGTACACCACGCCGGCGATCTATCTGGCGTCGGCGAAGCTGCGGCGCGCCGCGTGATCATCAACGGGCGCGCTATGCAACAGGCAACATCATCGTCCTGCCATCCATCGGCGACGCGATGAAGCCATGCTTGAGATAGAACGCTTTGGCAGTGTCGTCGAACGCATGACACAACAAGGCGCGCGCGCCGATGTGCCCGCAGACCTGCATCGTGCGTTGCACAGCGTCTTTCAGCAGTCCCGCGCCGACACCCTGGCCGACCCAGTCGGCATGGACGGCCAACCTGCACAGCACGATGACCGGAATGGGGTGCGGCATGTTCCGGCGAAGGCGACCGGGAACCAGCTGGTGCGAAACGCCGCCGGCAGCGAGCGCGTAATAGCCCACCACATTGTGTTGCGCATCACATACAACAAAACACCGCAATGCCCCCGATGCCTGGTTCTGGTGGGCACGCTCCATCAACCACGAGGTCAGCTCCGCCGCGCTGCATCGAAACTGCTCCAACCGATGCGCTTGAGCCAGCGCATGCGGCACAGACAACCGCAACGCTCAGCGCTCCCAGGGTGCAGGCGTGCTCAACAGTTTCCTGATGGCCGCGTTGTTTTCCAGCGGTGCATCCAGCAACGCATTAAAGCGTCGCAGCTGCTGAGGATCCAGGGAGAACTGTGTCTGGTCCGCGAGTACCTCCCGCGCCTTCTCACAGGCAGCATCCAGAATGAACTCGGTTCGGCTCACCCCGGTAACCTCAACGGCGCGGTCGATCAGCGCCTGCTTGTCGGCGGGCGCCCGGAAGTTGATGACTTTGCTGGCGAGGGCCACGGGAGGCGCTCCGGAGGTCTGTGCATACAATGTACACACAACTGGATGATCGCTCAACGGCTCCCCCCTCTTCTCAGATCGTAAGGCAAGGGTAATCCGTTGGCTCTCCATGGAAAATCGGGAGTTTCCCCGGAAAACCGTAGGCCTGAGCGCCCCGCGAATGGGGGCGCCTCCACCCGTTACGCCGCCTCGCTGATCCGCGCCGCCCGCCGTGCCCGCACTGCCTCGGCAAGGCTCTCCAGCACCGCCAGCGAGCTGTCCCAGCCGATGCAGCCATCGGTGATGCTCTGGCCGTAGGTCAGCGGCTGGCCGTCCACCAGGTCCTGCCGGCCGGCCACCAGATGACTCTCCACCATGACGCCGACGATGCGCTCTTCGCCATTGGCCAGCTGCGCGTTGATGTCGGCGATGACCTTGGGCTGGTTCTCCGGATTCTTGCTGCTGTTGGCGTGGCTGGCATCGATCATGATGCGTGCGGCCAGGTGCGACTTGGCCAGCGTCTGGCTGGTCGCTTCCACGTGGTCGGCATCGTAGTTCGGCGTCTTGCCGCCGCGCAGGATCACGTGACAGTCCGGGTTGCCGGCGGTGGCCACGATGGCGGTGCCGCCTTCCTTGGTCACCGACAGGAAGTGATGCGGGTTGGAGGCCGCACCAATCGCATCGGCAGCGATCTTGATGTTGCCGTCGGTGCCGTTCTTGAACCCGACCGGGCACGACAATCCCGATGCCAGTTCGCGATGCACCTGGCTTTCGGTGGTCCGCGCGCCGATCGCGCCCCAGGCGACCAGGTCGGCGATGTACTGCGGCGAGATCACGTCGAGGAATTCAACGCCGGCCGGCAGGCCGAGCTTGTTGATGTCGCGCAGCAGACCGCGCGCCACGCGCAGGCCCTTGTTGATGTTGAAGCTGCCGTCCAGGTCCGGATCGTTGATCAGGCCCTTCCAGCCCACCGTGGTGCGGGGCTTCTCGAAGTACACGCGCATGACGATTTCCAGCTCGTCGGCGTAGGCATCGCGCAGCGGCTTGAGGCGCTGAGCGTATTCGATGGCGGCCACCGGGTCATGGATCGAGCACGGGCCGATCACTACCGCCAGGCGGTCATCGCGGCCGTGCAGGATCTCGTGCAGGGCCGTGCGCGAGGCGCTGACCGTATCGGAGGCTTCATCGTCGCAGGGCAGCATGGCCAGCAGCTGGGCCGGCGGGGTCAACGGTTCGATCTTGCGGATGCGCAGGTCATCGGTGTGCGGGGGCATGGGGGAAAACTCCTTGGAAGTGGGGGTCCCCAGCGCGGCGGCAACAAAAAAGCCGCCAGGTGCGCTGGCGGCTTTCGGGAATGCGTCTGAAGGTTTCTTCAGGGTGAGCGCATGCCTTCCTCCGCCGGTGGCTTCGGAAAGTAATACCAAAAGTAGGAATTGGCGGGGCGTGCGTTCATTGGGGAGTATTGATAACACAGGGGTTTGGAGGTGCCAACTGTTTCATTCGCAACTGCGGCATCGGTTCAGGCCCCTCCCCGCGAGCGGTGCGCTCACCCCCGCGGCAACGCCGCCAGCTCGGCCAGGTGCTGCTGCAGCGTGCCTGCTGCCCCCACCGCGTGCGTCGTGGTGAAGTACTCGTGCCACCCGGTAGCGCCGATCGCGGCCAGCAAGGCATCGGCATCGAGCCGTTCGGCGCACTGCCACACCGCATAGAACTGCTCGGCCGTGGTGTGCGGAACGTCCTGTTCGATGCGGCCCATCGCCACCGGCGTGATGCGGGCCGGATCCACGTGCTGCATGCCGGCGCCGATGCGGGCGAAGAACGCCCCGCGCGACACCGGGTCCAGCGCGGTCCAGGCGGGGGTGGCGGTGTAGAGCTCGATCAACATGTGCGACATGGCATTCCTTGAGGTCAGAGCGAGCGCAGTGCGCGCTTGCGGATATAGGTGTTGGCCGGATCATCGGCGTGGTGCTGCTGCCATTCGCTGCACAGCGCGCGGACCCAGTCAGGCTGGCTTTTGCCCGCATCGTTCAGCCAGTTGCCGACCGAATCCTGCACGTAGCGCGAGGCATCGCAGCACAGCGCCTGCAGCAGCGGCAGGGCGTGCTGTGGTTCCTGCTTGAACAGCGCGATGTGGGCTGCCCAAACACCCCGCGGTCGCAGCGCTTCGCAGGCGAAGCGGCGCACGTTGGGCGAGGCGTCGGTGGTCCAGCCGTGCACGTGCGTGAGCACCCGCAGCGGTTCGGACACGATATGCGGACGCACGGCCAGCCACGCCCACTCGCGCACGCCGAAGTGTGCGTCATCGGCCAGCGCGCGCAGCGCATCCAGCTTGTGCTCCAGTGACAACCCCGGGTCGCTACCAATCAGATAGCAGGCCCAGCCACGTACCGTGTCACTGGCATGGCGCGACCACCGCGCGTGATCGCCGTGTCCGTGCACGCGCAGCAGCGTGGCGGCGCCCTGCATGCGCAGGGTGATGCCGCGCTTGGCAGCGTTGCGCATCGGGGTGATCGCCGACGCGGGCAAATCAGGGGCGACATTGGCCATCAGCTTGGCGAAATCGACGGCCAGCACTTCGGTCAGATGCGTGGCTTCGGCTTCACCGCGATCCAGCTGTCCGCGTCGCTCGCGGGTGACGGGCGGTTTCATGCGGCACGTCCTGCGTCAGTGCGCGACCACACGCGTTGCAACAGCGTGCTAAGCGTGCGCCGTTCCCTGGGGCTGATGTCGGCGAACAGCGAGGCGATCCAGTCGGTCTGCTGGTCGAACAGTTGCGCAGCGAGTGCCTGACCCGCCGGGGTCAGCCGTACATGGATGCGGCGTTTGTCATCCGGATCACTGTGGCGGCTCACCAGGTGTTCGCGCTCCAGGCCATCCAGCAGGCCGGTAACGGTGGCACGGGTGACGCCGGCGCGCTCGGCCAATTGGTGGGGCGACAAGGCCGTATCCGCACCGCGCAGCAGGAACAGGAGCACGAAACGCCCTTCGCTCAGGCCCAGCGGTGCCAGACGACTCGCGCAGTCCTGGTCGATCGCGCTGGCCAGCGACAGCACCTGGAAACACAGCGCCAATTCCCCCGTATCCGGCTGGCCACGTCGCGCCAGTTCGGTCAGGAAAGCCTGGTGTTTGATTTCCAGCATGCAGGCGGATCCGGAATAGTACGGCGGCTAATTATACCGCTCCTGCGACTTGTCTGACACCCCGCCGCGCTTTTACCTCGCCCCGATGACAGGCGAAGATCCGGGCCAGGATCAACCACAAGGATGCGTAGATGACCCCTTCCCAAGCTGACGCGATCGCCGAGGCCATCCTGCGGCCGGACGACAAGCGCGAGGCCGTCCAGCAACGTCAGCGTGCGCAGGCGCAGCACCTGGCGCGGCAACGCGTTGCCGCCGCCGTCAGCCTGGTCGGCATGGCGCTCGGCGCGGCGGCAGCGATATGGCTGCCCATGGCGTACGCGCAGGGAATGTTGGTGGGCGGCGCACTGTCCTTCCTGCTTGCGCATCTCGGCCTCGCTTGGCGCGAGCGTCGGCGCGCGGGGCGTTCTCCGGCCTGACACATGCCGCGCCGCCCCGCATGGCGGAGCGGAGGGCATGCCTACCAGCGCGTGCCAGCCGGCAGCGCCCCGTCATGCGAAGGAAACAACGGCAGTACGTACTCGGCCAGTTCCTGCAGCACCTCGCCCGCCGGGCGCTGCGAGAACTGGATGCCCAGCGCAGCATGGTTCACGCCGGCACGCTGCCACTCGCCCAGCAGATCGATCAATCCGTTGCGGCCGGTTCTCAGCGTGTAGCCGCTATTGAGCGGCGTGCGGGGATGGTTCGGGTCCTCGACCAGATCCAGCCATTCGTTGGTGACATGCGGGCGGAAGCCACCGTCGGGGATGAGACGGCGCCATGCCTGGATCTTGTCGGCCAGGCGCCGCGGTCCGCCCGCGTGATGGGTTGCCTCGGGATAGGTCAGCCAACCATCGGCATGCTGCCCGACCCAGTCCAGTGTCTGGCGCGAGGTGCCGGTCACCAGCAGGGGAATCGCCCCGGCCACCGGCTTGGGCAACAGCTCTACGCCCTGCAGCGCGCCCAGTGGCGAGTCGATATGCAAGGGACCGTGCTGCATCAGCTGCCTGACGTACAGCACCGAATCGGCGAAGCGGTGGCCGCGGTCGGCATGCTCCAGACCGTACGCGGGGAACTCGACCGGACGATCGCCGGAGGCGATGCCCAGCACCAGGCGCCCACCGGACAGCTGGTCGATGGTGGTGGCCGACTTGGCCAGATCGATCGGGTGGCGCAGCGAGAAGATCGCACTGCCTGTGGCCAGCGCCAGCCGCTTCGTGCGTGCCGCCAGGAAGGCCAGATAGGTAAACGGATCGAACACCTGCCCGGCATCGCCGAACAGAGGATCGAACAGCGGCACATCGCGCACCCAGGCCGCAGCGAAGCCGTCACGGTCGAGCTGGCTCACCAGATCCGCCTGCCCGGCCAGCACCTGCATGTCGCCTTGATAGAAGCGCAGGGGCAGGAACACACCCAGCGTCAGCGCCCCCTCGCGGAACATGCGCTGGTAACCGGCATGGCGGGCGAACGTCGGTGCGGATGCGCCGGTCAGTGGCGCCTGCATCGGGGTGATATCAGTCAACAGGGTCATCGTGGTCGTTCCTGGGTCAGGGGCCGGTGGCCGGTTCGGGGAGCAGCACCCCACGCTGTACGGCGGGCCGCTGCGACATGCGCGCGTGCCACGCACTCAGGTGCGGGTAGGCGCTGAAATCGAAGCCGATGAGCCGGGCGATATGGGTCCAGCCATAGCCGGCGATATCGGCGATGGAGTACGCCTCGCCTGCCAGCCATGAGCGGCCTGTGAGGCGCTGGTCCAGGGTGGCGAAGAACTCGGCGCTCAGGCGCCGGTAGCGTTCGATGGCGGGTGCGTAGGGCGCGTCGGCGAACATCTCGAAGTGCACGCGCTGCCCAAGGATCGGCCCGACGCTGGCCGAGTGGAACATCAACCAGGTGATGGCCTCCGAGCGCGAGCGTGGCGCGTCGGGCAACAGCCGTCCGCTCTGCTCGGCCAGATACAGCAGGATGGCGGCGGATTCGAACACCGTGACACCGGTTGCCTCGTCGACCAGCACCGGAATGCGGCCGTGTGGATGCAGCCGAAGGAAATCGGGATGGCGGTGCTCACCGGCGTCGATGCGCACGTGATGCAGCACGTAAGGGATGCCGAGCTCTTCCAGCGCGATGGTGATCTTGAAGCCGTTGGGCGAGCTGTCGGTGTACAGGTGCAGCGACGCTGGGGACATGCGGGTCTCCTTGGCAGGGGATGGATGGCGGAGGGAGGTCACGTCACGTCACGACGCCACGCCGCGATGGCAGCGCATGCCGGCTGCGGGCGCATTGGTGGAGTTCATGCAATGCAGCTGGACTAAACCGTCGTGAATCAACATGATCACGATGCTACGCAGTCCGTTGCCTGCTGTAGAACGATTTATCGTGCTTGCTCAAGAGAGAAAATCTAACGTCATGGGCGCTGTCCTTCCCCTCCTCGCGCTGCGCGCCTTCGTCGAAACCGGACGACATGGCAGCCTCAAGGCGGCCGCCGCGGTCATGGGCGTCACCCCGGGTGCGATCAGCCAGCAGCTCAAGCTGTTGCAGGCGCGCACCGGCGTGGAGCTCTTCACCCGCACGCGGCACGGCGTCGCCCTCACCGCCGCCGGCGCGCAGGTGCACCCTGCGCTGCTGCGTGCGTTCGATCAGATCCAGGACGGCATGGCGACGCTGGACGCCATCCATGCGCGGCAGACGCTGACGATCAGCACCGTGCCCAGCTTTGCCGCCGCCTGGCTGGTGCCGCGGCTGGGCCGCTTCACCGCGCGGCATCCGGAGATCGAGGTGCGCGTGGAAGCCTCGTCGGCCTTGGCGGATCTGCGCCGCGATCGCATCGACATCGCGATCCGCCACGGTCTCGGCGAGTATCCCGGGCTGGTCTCGCGCCCGCTGGCGGCACCGGTGCTGTTGCCGGTGGCCTGCCCGACGCTGCTCGCCGAGGGACCGCCGATCCACTCCCCCGTGGACTGCCTGCAGTACCCGCTGCTGCAGGATTCCGATCGCAGTGACTGGTCGCTATGGTTCCGCGCGCTTGGTCTGCCCGCCGATCCGCGCATCGAGCGTGGCCCGGCCTTCGATGATGACGTGCTGCTGATCCGCGCGGCGGAAGCGGGCCAGGGCATCGCGCTGGTGCGCGATCTGTATGTGGACGCCGAAGTGGCCAGCGGTCGGCTGGCGGTGGTGCTGGATCAGCCCTGGCCGACGCGGTTTGCGTACTACGCCGTCACCCTGCCCGGCGCCGAGGAGACACCGTCCATCGCAGCCTTCCTGGGTTGGCTGCAGGACGAGGTCGAGGCCCCCACCAGCGCGCTGTGAGTCGGTACTCCGCGCACAAAAAAACCCCGCGTTCCGGCGGGGTTTTTCGTACTGCCGTGGCGGATGGTGGTACCGACCAACGGTGGGTACCTACCGCTCCGATGTGTGCCGACCGAGGGCCGGCAGCGACATCAGAAGTCCATGCCGCCCATGCCACCCATACCGCCCATGCCGCCGCCGGCTGCGCCAGCGCCGTCATCCTTCTTCGGGGCTTCGGCAACCATGGCTTCGGTGGTGATCATCAGGCCAGCGATCGAGGCCGCGTTCTGCAGCGCCGAACGGGTCACCTTGGTCGGGTCCAGGATGCCGAATTCCAGCATGTCGCCGAACTCGCCGGTGGCGGCGTTGTAGCCGAAGCTGCCGGTGCCTTCCTTGACCTTGTTGACGATCACGGACGGCTCTTCGCCGGCGTTGGCCACGATTTCGCGCAGCGGGGCTTCCATCGCGCGCAGGGCGATCTGGATGCCGTGGTTCTGGTCTTCGTTGGCACCCTTCAGGCCGCTCAGCGCGGTGACCGCACGGACCAGGGCAACGCCGCCGCCCGGGACCACGCCTTCTTCAACGGCTGCACGGGTCGCGTGCAGGGCGTCGTCGACGCGATCCTTCTTTTCCTTCATTTCGATCTCGGTCGAGGCACCGACCTTGATCACGGCAACGCCGCCGGCCAGCTTGGCCACGCGTTCCTGCAGCTTTTCACGGTCGTAATCGGACGAGGTGTCTTCGATCTGGGTCTTGATCTGGGTGACACGCGCTTCGATGTTGGCCTTCTCGCCGGCGCCATCGATGATCGTGGTGTTTTCCTTGGATACCTGCACCTTCTTGGCGCGGCCCAGGTCCTTGATCGTCGCCTTTTCCAGCGACAGACCGATTTCCTCGGAGATCACGGTGCCGCCGGTCAGCACGGCCATGTCTTCCAGCATCGCCTTGCGACGATCGCCGAAGCCCGGTGCCTTGACGGCCACGACCTTGACGATGCCACGGATGGTGTTGACCACCAGGGTCGCCAGCGCTTCGCCTTCGATGTCTTCGGCGATGATCAGCAGCGGCTTGCCGGCCTTGGCGACGCCTTCCAGCACGGGCAGCAGGTCGCGCACGTTGGAGATCTTCTTGTCGTGCAGCAGCACGTACGGATCATCCAGGTCAGCGGTCTGCGACTGCTGGTTGTTGATGAAGTACGGGGACAGGTAGCCACGGTCGAACTGCATGCCTTCGACGACGTCCAGCTCGTTGTCCAGGCCCGAGCCTTCTTCAACGGTGATGACGCCTTCCTTGGTCACGCGGCGCATCGCTTCGGCGATGATGTTGCCGATCGACTCGTCCGAGTTGGCCGAGATCGTGCCGACCTGGGCAATGGCCTTGTCGTCAGCGGTCGGCTTGGAGATGTTCTTCAGCTCGGCGACGGCGGCGATCACGGCCTTGTCGATACCGCGCTTGAGGTCCATCGGGTTCATGCCGGCAGCAACGGCCTTGGCGCCTTCGCGGATCAGGGCCTGGGCCAGCACGGTGGCGGTGGTGGTGCCGTCGCCGGCGTCATCGTTGGTGCGCGACGCGACTTCCTTCACCATCTGCGCGCCCATGTTCTCGAACTTGTCAGCCAGTTCGATTTCCTTGGCGACGGAGACGCCGTCCTTGGTGATGGTCGGCGCGCCGAAGCTCTTTTCGAGCACGACGTTGCGGCCCTTCGGGCCCAGGGTAGCCTTGACGGCATTGGCGAGAACGTTGACGCCGCGAACCATGCGGGCGCGGGCGTCTTCACCGAAACGAATATCTTTGGCAGCCATTGCGATTACCTTTTTATGTAGAGCCGGGCCATGCCCGGCTGCTTGAACGGGAGGAAGTGCGGAAGCGCCGGCACGGGGCCGGCCGCATCACTCAGCCGACGATGGCGAGGATGTCGTCTTCGCGCAGGACCTTGAACTCGACGCCTTCGGACTTGTAGCTGCTGCCGGCGTACTGGCCGTAGATGACCTTGTCACCGACCTTCAGCGACGGCGCGCGCACGCTGCCGTTGTCCAGGGGCTTGCCCGGGCCGACGGCCACGACTTCACCCTTGGTCGACTTTTCCTTGGCGGAATCCGGAATCACGATGCCGCCGGACGAGATTTCGTCGGCTTCGATCGGCTTGACTACGACGCGGTCATGAAGCGGCTTGATGCTCATGTGAGACCCTTTTAAGTTGTTGATTGGTCTAGGAAAGTCTGGCGATGTTAGCACTCGCACAGGGCGACTGCCAGCCACGCTCACGAAAAAACCCGACGGTGCGGGACAGAGCAGAGATGGTGCTGGCCCCTGCCCTTTCAAGGGCAGCCGATCGGATTTTTTTGCCGGCCGGTCGTCGGACGTGAATGTTTGACGCAGTTCTCAGTGCGAAAGGTCGAATCCGACAGGGTGGCGGATGTGTCATCTGGATTGCGTAGATTCGAGCGGCACTGACCAATCACAAGGAGCCGTAGATGAGGTTGCTGACGCCGCTGTCCCTGGCCTGCCTGCTGGTACTGGCCACCAGCCCGGCCCGGGCCGATGTATTCATCAATGAACTGCATTACGACGACAGCACCCCGGCCGGGGATGTCGGCGAGGCGATCGAGGTGGTCGCCACCGCCGGTGAGGACCTGTCCGGCTACCGGCTCTACCTCTACAACGGCAGCAATCCCTCGGCCGCCGCGGTCTACGCCAATAACGCGGTCCCGGCCGGCACCGCCAGCTGCGGCAGCGCGCGGCTGGCCACGGTCAGCTACCCGACCAACGGCCTCCAGAACGGGCCCAACGATGGCATCGCCCTGGTCGATGCCAGCGGCAAGGTGGTCCAGTTCCTCAGCTACGAGGGCACCATCACCGCGGCCGGGGGACCCGCGGCGGGCCTGACCAGCCAGAACCTCCCGGTCAGCGAGACCAACAGCACCGCCCCGGGCACCTCCCTGCAGCTGACCGGCACCGGCAGCCAGTACGCGCATTTCACCTGGGCCGAATCGGCCGGGCAGACCTTCGGCGCCTGCAACCACGGCCAGAGCTTCAGCGGCGGCGGCGGCCCGACCGGCCCGAATACCGCGCCCTCGGTCACGGCGACCACCCCCGAACAGGGCGCCAGCACGTTCCCGGCCGCGGCCGACCTGGGCGTCACCTTCAGTGAGCCGGTCACCCTCTCCAGCGGCGCGTTCGCGCTGAGCTGCGGCCAGTCCGGCACGGTCGCGCTGAGCCATCCGACCACCGGTACCCGCTTCACGCTGGCCACCCACACCGCGCTGGTGGCGGGGGAAGCCTGCCGCTTCGATATCCGCGCCACCCGCGTGAAGGATGCCCAGGGCGCGCGCCCGGCCGCCGATACCCGCATCGCGTTCACCGTGGCCACCGCCACCACGCCCGACCCGGGCAATCCGGGCAACCCCGGCGAGTACTACGCGAAGGTGAACACCTCCAGCCCCAGCCAGCTGCGCTGCTCGCTGCACGAGACCATCAAGGGGCACACCGCGTATCCGTACAGCGGCTCGGGCACCAGCACCTGGACGATCCTGGAGATCGCCGACGAAGATCCCAACAACAGCGGCAACATCCTCGATGCCTACCGCAACCGCAGCTACACCAAGGTCAGCGGGCGCGCCGGCACCGGCAGTGGGCTGACCTACAACCGCGAGCACACCTGGCCCAACTCACTGGGCTTTGCCAGCACCAACGGCGACAAGGGCCTGCCCTACGCGCCGTATACCGACACCCACATGCTGTACCTGACCGATGCGCAGTGGAATGCGGACCGCGGCAACAAGCCCTATGCCAAATGCGACAGCAACTGCGGTGAGCGTGCGACCGAATCCAACAACGGGTCCGGCGGCGGCAGCGGCGGCTACCCGGGCACCTCCAACTGGGTGCGCACGCCCGATGGCAATGGCGGCTCGTTCGAAGTGTGGGGCCATCGCAAGGGCGATATGGCGCGTGCGGTGATGTACATGGCGATCCGTTATGAAGGCGGTAAAGATGCGAAAACCGGCCAGTCCGAGCCCGATCTGGAGCTGACCGACGACCGCAGCAAGATCGTCAAAACGTCGGCCTCGCCGGCCTACATGGGCCTGCTCTCGACCCTGATCGACTGGCACCTTGCCGACCCGCCGGACGCGGCAGAACGCGCTCGCAACGAGGTGATCTTCAGTTTCCAGGGCAACCGCAATCCGTTCATCGACCACCCCGAATGGGCCACCCCGGCCCTGTTCACCTCGGCCAGGCCGGCCACCTGCCAGCTGGCCAACTGAGCCCGGCCGACCGGCGCCCCCTCGTGGCGCCGGTCGGACCATTGGCCTCCAGCGGTCCTATACTCGGCGGTCATGTCGATTGCCGATCCCGTCTTCCTGCTGTTCACCACTTGCCCCGACGTGGCCTGCGCCACGCGGCTGGCACATGCGCTGGTGGACGAACGCCTGGCCGCGTGCGTGACGCGCCTGGACGGGGCGCACTCGACCTACCGTTGGCAGGGCGAGGTCACCGAGGACCACGAGGTCCAACTGTTGATCAAGACCACCGGCAGCCGCCTGGATGCCGCGATCGCGCGCGTGCAGGCCCTGCATCCGTATGAACTCCCCGAGTGCATCGCGGTCGAAACCCGCGCCGGCCTGCCGGCGTACCTGGATTGGATTCGGGCGCAGACCCGTGAGGAAAGTGATTGATGACGCTGTTTCGTCGTGTTGCCGCGCTGTGCGCGTTGCTCGTGGTCTCCCTGCCGGCCTGGGCCGTCAGTGAAAAAGACCTGCTCCCGGTCGATGAGGCCTTCGGGCTTACTGCGCAGGCGCGTGACCGCGATCGCGTGGAGATCAGCTGGAAGATCGCCCCGGGCTATTACCTGTACCGCCACCGCACCACGGTCAAGGCCGAGGCCGGCTTCGATGCCGAGGCGCTGCAGCTGCCGGCCGGCAAGAAGCACCACGATGACTTCTTCGGCGAGGTGGAAACCTACCGCGAGCGCCTGACCGGTGTCCTGCCCGGCAAGGCCGCCGACGGCGCCGACACCGTCACGCTGGAAGTGCGCTACCAGGGCTGCGCCGATGCTGGCGTGTGCTACCCGCCGCAGAAGCGCACGCTGCAGGTGAAACTGCCGGGCGGTGGCAGCGGCGCGGCCAGCACCGCCCCGGCTGCCGCCAGCGCTGCCGCCTCCCCGTTCAACAACCCGCTGGCCGGCAACAGCGGCACCGGCCTGCGCCTGCCCGGCACCAGCACCACCCAGGCGCTGCCGCTGCCCTCCGAGCGCGCGTTCGGCTTCGATGCGATCGTCGGCGATGGCAATACCGTGCTGCTGCGTTTCACCCCGGCGCCGGGCTACTACCTATATCGCGACCGCACCTCGCTGGCGCTCGAAGGTGCCCCGGGCATCCGCGCGGACAAGCCCACGTGGCCGGCTGCCAAATCGCACCGCGATGAACACTTCGGCGATGTCGCCGTGTATTTCGACCAGATCGATGTGCCGCTGCCCCTGCGCCGCAGCACCGCCGGTGCGACCGACGCCACGCTGGTGATCACCTTCCAGGGCTGCCAGACCGATGGCATCTGCTACCCGCCGATGACGCGCCGGGTGAAGCTGGCGCTGCCGGCCGGCACGATCAACGCCAAGGCCGATGAGGTCGCGCAGAAGACCGAGGTCATCGCCCCCCTGCCCAATCGCGACAAGCGCGACCAGGCCCGCAGCGACGCCGGCAGCCAGCCGATGCTGATCCGCCCGAACGAACCGGCGCTGGCCGTGCCCGGCGATACCGCCACCCCGCCCGATGCCAGTGCCGACAACGCGCAGCGCACCCCGCCGCCGGTGGCACCGGCCGCCGCACCCGGCAACCTGCTGGTGCTGCTGCTGTTCGCCGTCGCCGGTGGCCTGATCCTCAACCTGATGCCGTGCGTGCTGCCGATCCTGTCGCTGAAGGTGCTGGGCGTGGCGCAGAGTGGCGAGAGCCGCCAGCGCGCGCGCAGCCATGCGCTCTGGTACACCGCCGGCGTGCTGGTGGCGTTCGCTGCCATTGGCGCCCTGGTGATCGCGCTGCGGGCGGCCGGCCAGGCCGCGGGATGGGGCTTCCAGTTGCAGCACCCGTGGTTCATCGCCGCGCTGGTGTACCTGATGTTCGCCGTGGGCCTGAGCCTGTCGGGCGTGTTCACCCTCGGCGGCAGCCTGGGTGGCATGGGCCAGTCGCTGGCCTCGCGCAGCGGTCCGGTCGGCGATTTCTTCACCGGCGTGCTCGCCTGCGTGGTGGCCAGCCCGTGCGTGGCTCCGTTCATGGGGCCGGCCCTGGCCTACGCCTTCGCGGCACCCGGCCTGCAGGCGATGCTGGTGTTCCTGGCGCTCGGCCTGGGCCTGGCGCTGCCATTCCTGCTGATCGGCTTCGTGCCCTCGCTGGCGCGCCGCCTGCCGCGCCCCGGTGCGTGGATGGAAACCCTCAAGCTGGTGCTGGCCTTCCCGATGTACGGCACCGCGATCTGGCTGCTGTGGGTGCTGGGCAAGCAGCGCGGCGTGGACGCCATGGCGCTGGTGCTGGGCGGCCTGGTGATCCTGTCGCTGGCCCTGTGGTGGTTCGAGCGCAGCCGCTGGCGCAGCCAGCGCGTGGGCGGCCTGCTGGCCCTGCTGTTGGTGCTCGGCGCGCTGTACCCGATCTGGGGCGTGACCCGCCTGGATCCGCCGGCCAAGGCCGCACAGTCGGCCAGCGACAACGTGGTGGAGTACTCGCCGCAGATGCTGGACCGCCTGCGCCAGGACAACCGCGTGGTGTTCGTCAACATGACCGCCGACTGGTGCGTGACCTGCAAGGCCAACGAGCGCGCGGTGCTGGGCACCGACGCCTTCCGCGATACGTTGCGGCGGACCAACGCGGTCTACATGCGCGGCGACTACACCAATGTCGACCCGCAGATCACCGCCTTCCTGGATGAGCACAAGGCCGTCGGCGTGCCGCTGTACGTGGTCTACGGCCCGGGCGCCCCGCCGACCGTGCTGCCGACCGTGCTGACCCAGGCGCTGGTCGAAGAAGCGCTGCTGCGGACCGCGCGATGAGCCTGCGGCCACCACGGCGGACGGTCGTGGTGGCCGTGATCGCGGCCGTGCTGGGCATCGGCGTCGGCGTCTGGTTCGCCGGGCATGACGAGCGCCCGGCCACTGCCCCGCCACCGCCACGGCCGGCGGTGGTCGCGGCCCAACCGGGGGATCCGATGCCGGCGATCACCCTGCCGGACCTCCAAGGGAAACCGCAGGACCTGGCCAGCTTCCACGGGCGTCCGCTGCTGATCAATGTCTGGGCCAGCTGGTGCGGCCCCTGCGTGGAGGAAATGCCCGGGCTGACCGCCTTTGCCGATGCCCAGGGCGCTACGGGCGTGCAGGTGCTCGGGCTGGCGCTGGATACGCCCGAGGGCGTGCGCGATTTCCTGACCCGCGTCCCGGTCGCCTATCCGATCGTGCTCGATACCCCCGGGCCGGCCGATGCGAGCGTGCGCTTGGGCAATGCGCAGGGGCTGCTGCCGTACTCCGTGCTGATCGACGCGCAGGGGCGCATCGTGAAACAGAAGCTGGGGCCGTTTGCGGCCGGCGAAATCGAGGCCTGGGCAACGCCCTGACGCGCTTGGGCGAAGTGGCTGTTTGATCGGGGGGCCGTACGGGCCTGACCTGGGCTATTGACCGCCTCCGGCCTGCACCCAACAATGACGAGATCCATTCTCATCCACCGCCGGGCGCGCTTCGCCTTGCCGCCGGACCGCCCCCATGTTGAAGACCATCATTTTCCAGCTGCACTGGCTGCTGGGCATTACCGCCGGCACCGTGTTGGCGGTGATGGGCCTGAGCGGGGCCACGCTGGCCTTTGAAGACGAGATCATGCGCGCGGCCAACCCGGCCCTGGCGCAGGTGGTGCAGCGGCACGCGGCGGGCGAGCAGCCACTGGCCCTGACAGAGCTGCTGCCACGGCTGCAGCAGGACATGCCACAGCCGCTGCAGCGGCTGCGCGTGGACGCCACCGGGCAGCGCCTGTCGGTGGCGCGTTTCGAAGGCGGCCAGGCGAATTGGCGCTATTTCGATCCGTACACCGGCACCGTGCTCACCGGGCTGAAGGGGCTGGCCTTCTTCGCCTTCGTCGAGGATCTGCATCGCCACCTGGTCAGCGGTGAGCGCGGCAGCCTGATCACCGGTAGCTGCGCGATCGCGCTGGTGTTCTTCTGCCTGTCCGGCCTGTACCTGCGCTGGCCGCGGCGCTGGTGGCACTGGCGCACCTGGCTGGCGGTGGAGTGGGCACGCAGCGGGCGCAGTTTCCTGTGGAGCCTGCACTCGGTGGTCGGCACCTGGGTGCTGCTGGTCTACCTGATAATCGCGCTGACCGGGCTGTGGTGGTCGTTCGACTGGTACCGCAAGGGCGCAACCGCATTGCTTGGCGGCCCAACCGTCGAGCAGACCGCGCCGCGCACCCGTGGCGGCCCACTGGACCTGCACAAGGTGCAGACCACGCTGTACGCCTTGGAAGGCGTGCGGCGCGGGTACATCGACCTTCGTTTCCCGGCCAAGCCAGGCCGTGCGCTCACCAGCCGCGTGCAGGGAAGCAACACCGCGCACGACCGCGCGCAGGACATCCTCCAGCTCGATCCGTCCACGGGTGCCCTGCTCTCCTACGAGCCTTACCGCAGCAAGAACGTTGGCGGCAAGATCATCGTCAGTGTGTTCGCGCTGCACTCGGGCAGCTTCTTCGGGCTACCGGGTCGGATCATCGTGATGCTCTCCAGCCTGGGCATGCTGGTGTTCTTCATCACCGGCTGGATGCTGTACCTGGACCGCCGCCGCAAGAAACGCGACGTGCGCGCCTCGCGCCTGCCGCTGGCAACGGCCGTCGGCACCGGGCAGCCGTGGCTGGTGGCATTCGCCAGCCAGAGTGGCTTTGCCGAACAGCTGGCCTGGCGCACGGCTGCACAGCTGCAGGCGGCCGGCCTGCCGGTGCACGTCCGCCCGCTGTCGCAGGTGGATGCCGCAGTCCTGGCAGACACGGAGACCGCGTTGTTCGTCATCAGTACCTTCGGCGATGGCGAAGCACCGGACGCCGCGCGTGCCTTCGAGCGACGCGTACTGGCGCACGCCGCTGCGCTGCAGGGAATGAGGTATGCCGTGCTCGGGCTCGGCGATCGCGAGTACGGCCGCTTCTGTGGTTTCTCGCGCCAGGTGGATGGCTGGCTGGCGGCGCAGGGCGCGCAGCGGCTGTTCGCCAGCATCGAGGTGGATCGCACCGATGCGGTGCCACTGGCGCAGTGGCAGCAGCAGCTGGCCCTGCTGACCGGCGTTGAGGACCACACGCCGCTGCCGGCGCCGGTCGCGCTGCAGCCGTGGGCACTCGGTGCGCGAACCGTGCTCAATCCGGGCAGCGCCGCCCGGGCGATCTGGCAGGTGGCACTGCACCCGCCGGCCCACGCGCACTGGCAGGCCGGTGACATCCTGGAGATGGCGCCCCGCCACGCGCGTGCCCACGTGCTGGCGGCACTGGCCCGCAACGGCCTGGATCCGCAGGCACCGGTGACGGTCGATGGACGGATCACGACGCTGCTCGAAGCGGCTGCCGCGCGCGTGCTGCCGGAGGCTGTGGAGCCACGTGATCCCGCCGCCGCAGCCGATGCCGCGCTGGCTGGCGCGGCTGCCGGCGCTGCCCCATCGCGAGTACTCGATCGCCTCGGTACCGGCCGATGGGGCCGTGCAGCTGGTGATCCGCCTGACCGCGCTGCCCGACGGCCGCCATGGGCTGGGCTCTGGCTGGCTGTGCGTGCATGCCACCGAGGCGGAGAGCATCGCGGCCCGGGTACGTCGCAACACCGGCTTCCATCGCCATCCCGAGCATGCCCCGATGCTGCTGATCGGCAACGGCACCGGTATCGCCGGCCTGCGCAGCCTGCTGCGCGAAGCGGACACACAGGGCGACCGCGGGCACTGGCTGGTGTTCGGCGAGCGCACCCGCGCGCACGATTTCCTCTATCGCGAGGAGATCGAGGCCTGGCAGGCGAAGGGCCATCTGAGCCGCGTGGACCTGGCGTTCTCGCGCGATGCCGAGGGTGGCGGCTATGTGCAGGATCGTCTGCGCGCCGCACCGGAGGCACTGCGCGCATGGGTGGATCTGGGTGGCAGCATCTATGTGTGCGGCTCGCTGCACGGCATGGCCGAAGGCGTCGATGCGGTGCTGCGCGAGGTACTGGGCAACGATCCGGTCGATGCCCCGCTCAACGACGGACGCTACCGTCGCGATGTGTACTGAGCAACGCCCGGCCGCTCAGGGGAACCAGCGGCGCAGATAGCGCGCCGTCGCCCCCTGCCTGGCCCGGCTGACCTGTGCCGGCGTGCCCTCGGCCACGATCCGTCCGCCCTCTTCGCCAGCCCCCGGCCCCACGTCGATCACCCAGTCCGCATCGGCCACCACGCGCAGGTCGTGCTCGACGACCATCACCGTGTTGCCGGCATCCACCAGACCGTGCAGCTGCGCCATCAGCTTGTCCACGTCGGCCGGATGCAGGCCGGTGGTCGGCTCGTCCAGCACGTACAGGCTGCTGCCGTGCTGGCTGCGCTGCAGCTCGGTGGCCAGCTTGATCCGCTGCGCTTCGCCGCCGGACAGCTCGGTGGCGGGCTGGCCCAGGCGCAGATAGCCCAGCCCGATATCCCGCAGCAGCTGCAGCGGCCGCTGCACCGGTGGCTCGTCGGCGAAGAACGCCAACGCCTCCTCCACCGTCATCGCCAGCACCTGCGCGATGTTGCGCCCGTTCCACTGCACCTCCAGCGTCTTGGCGTTGTAACGCTGCCCGTGGCAGGTAGGGCACGGCGCATAGACGCTGGGCATGAACAGCAGTTCGACGTGGACGAAGCCCTCGCCTTCGCAGGTCTCGCAGCGGCCGGCGGCGACGTTGAAGGAGAAGCGGCCGACGCTGTAGCGCCGCGCCTTGGCCGAGCGTGTACCGGCGAACAGCCGGCGCACATGATCGAACAGGCCGGTATAGGTCGCCAGATTCGAGCGCGGCGTGCGCCCGATCGGCTTCTGATCCACATTGACCAGGCGCTTGATCGCCTTGGCCCCGTTCAAGCGGCCACGCGTGCGTTCGATGCGGCTGGGCTGCGGCAACTCGCTGTCGGTTTCCTCGGTCAGCGGCTCCTGGCCCAGGTGTTCGCCCACCAGCTCCACCAGTGCCTGGCTGACCAGACTGGACTTGCCCGAGCCGGAGACGCCGGTGACTGCGGTGAACGCACCAAGCGGAAAGCGCGCCTCCACGCCATGCAGATTGTTGCGGTGGACGCCCTGCAGGCCCAGCCAGCCGGACGGCGCGCGCGGCGTGCGGCGCGTGCCGGTGGCGTCCTGGAACAGATACGGCGCAGTGACCGAGGCTTTGACCGTGCGCAGGCCGTCCGGCGGCCCGCTGTAGAGCACCTGGCCGCCATGCTGCCCTGCGCCGGGGCCGACATCCACCAGCCAGTCCGCGCGGCGCAGCATCTCCAGATCATGCTCGACCACGAACAAGGTATTGCCGCCGGCCTTGAGCTGGGCCAGCGCGTCGTACAGGGCCTCGCCATCGGCCGGATGCAGGCCGGCGGTGGGTTCATCCAGCACGTACACCACGCCGAACAGGCTGGAACGGATCTGCGTCGCCAGGCGCAGGCGCTGCAGTTCGCCCGGCGACAGCGTCGGGGTCGCGCGGTCCATCGACAGATAACCCAGGCCCAGCGACTGCAGCGTGCCGATCCGCTCGACCAGATCGTGCGCGATGCGCTGTGCCGCGATGCGTTTCTCTTCGGACAGATCCGGCGTGCGGCGTACGTCGCTGCCGCCGGCATGCGCATTGCCACCGGCGGCGACGCGCTTGGCGGTGGCCTGCCGGCCTGCGCTGCGGCTGCGTGTGGCCGTAGCGGCCGGTGCATCGAAGTGGCCTTCGGCCGCAGGACGCAGCGCCTGCGCCATCGCACTGAGCGGCAGCTGCGACAGCGTGCCGATGTCCATGCCGGCGAATGTCACCGACAGCGCCTCGCGCTTCAACCGGCGGCCATCACAGACCGGGCACTGGGCGCCGATCATGTAGCGGGCCACGCGCTTTTTCATCATCGCGCTCTGCGTGGTCGCAAAGGTGTGCAGCACATAGCGGCGCGCACCGCTGAAGGTGCCCATGTAGCTGGGTTCTTCCTTGCGCCGCAGCGCGGCGCGGGTTTCGGCCGGGGTGAAGCCGGCGTAGACCGGCACCACCGGTTGTTCCTCGGTGAACAGGATCCAGTCACGCTGTTTCTTGGGCAGATCGCGCCAGGGAACATCCACGTCGTAGCCCAGCGTGACCAGGATGTCGCGCTGGTTCTGCCCGTGCCACGCCGGCGGCCACGCGGCGATGGCGCGCTCGCGGATGCTCAGCGACGGATCGGGCACCATCGATTGCTCGGTCACCTCATACACGTAGCCCAGGCCGTGGCAGTTCGGGCAGGCGCCCTGCGGCGTGTTCGGCGAGAAGTCTTCGGCGTACAGCATGGGTTGCCTGGCCGGATAGGTACCGGCGCGCGAGTACAGCATCCGCAGCAGACTCGACAACGTGGTCACGCTGCCGACGCTGGAGCGCACGCTGGCGGTGCCGCGCTGCTGCTGCAGGGCCACGGCCGGTGGCAGCCCTTCGATCGCATCCACATCCGGCACGCCGACCTGGTCGATCAGCCGGCGCGCATACGGCGACAGTGATTCCAGGTAGCGGCGCTGTGCCTCGGCGTAGAGCGTGCCGAACGCCAGCGACGACTTGCCCGAGCCGGAGATGCCGGAGAACACCACCAGCGCATCGCGCGGGATCTCGACATCCACGTTCTTCAGGTTGTGTTCGCGTGCACCCCGGACGCGCACGAAGGCATCCGGGGCAGTGGGAGGCGACGGCCGGCGCGTGGATTTCTTCATACGTGGACAATAGCGAACCACAGCGCCGGCTCACCGCCGGTGAAGAACGGTGAGCGCGGCCTTGACGCAGCCTCAGGCCGTCGCCCGCACACGCGCCGGCGGCGGTGGCGTCACGACGAAGGCATCCACCGCTTCGCCCAGCAGCGAGGCCTGGCGGTCCAGGGCGCGCGCCGAGGCCGAAGCCTCTTCCACCAGCGCCGCATTCTGCTGCGTGCTGCCATCCATCTGCAGCAACGTCTGGCTCACCTGCTCGATGCCCGCCGTCTGCTGCTGCGACGCGGCTGAAATGCTGGCCATGATCGATGTCACCCGCTGCACGCTGCCGACGATCTCACCCATGGTCGCACCCGCGTCATCGACCTGGCGCGTGCCGGCATCGACCTTCTCTACCGAGGCTTCGATCAGCTGCTTGATCTGGCGCGCAGCGTCGGCACTGCGCTGTGCCAACAGGCGTACTTCGCTGGCCACCACCGCGAAGCTGCGCCCCTGCTCGCCGGCCCGCGCCGCTTCCACGGCGGCGTTCAGGGCCAGGATGTTGGTCTGGAACGCGATCCCGTCGATCACCCCGGTGATCTCCCCGATCCGCCGCGAGGACAGGGCGATATCGGCCATGGTGGTGACCACCTGCGCCACCGATTCGCCACCGCGGGCCGCAACTTCGGCCGCGCGTATCGCCAGTTGGTTGGCCTGCTGCGCTGAATCCGCGTTCTGCCGGACGGTGGCCGAGAGCGCCTCCATCGACGAGGCCGTCTCTTCCAGGTGCGCCGCCTGGCGCTCGGTGCGATCGGAGAGGTCGTGGTTGCCGGCGACGATCTCCCCGGCGGCATGGTTGATCGCCAGCGACGCCTGCTGGATGCGCGCGACGATGTCGGTCAGCTGCATCACCGTGGCATTGGCATCGTCGCGCAGGCGGGCGAACACGCCGTGGAAGTCACCGTGCATGCGGACGCGCAGATCGCCCTGCGACAGCGCCGAGAGCAGCCCCTGCAGCCCGGACAGATTGCTCTGGAAGGTATCGAGCAGGTGGTTGATGCTCAGGGCCAGGGTTTTGACGAAGCCCTGCTTGTCGTCCACCGAGATGCGCCCGTGCAGTTCCCCCCGTGCGGCGGCGTCCACCAGTGCGGCGACTTCGTTTTCCACCGTGGTTTCCAGCGCGCGGCTGCGCCACTCCACCGCTGCGCCCAGCAGCTGGCCGTGGTCCACGATCGGGGTGATCACCAGCTGGTAGCGGATGCCCGCGTGCTCGATCTCGCGGCTGGCGCGCTGGCCGGCCTGCAGCGTCGGCACCAGGGTGGCGAAGGCCGGATGCAGGGCGGCAGCCGGTTGGCCGCTCCAGTCCGCGTGCGTGAGCTGCAGTTCGGCCAGCAGCGCCTGGTTGAGGAAACCGATCTGCCCCTCACCGTCGAGCACCATCACCCCGGTCTGTGCGCAGTCCAGCGCCTGGCGGGCACGGGTGTTGTCGCGCGCCACCGCGCGCTCGGCGTCGATCCGCTCACGCAGGCGGTGCTGCATGTGGCGCAGGCGCGCGGCCAGCTGGCCGATTTCATCGTGCGGATTATGCAGGGGCAGGACGGTGTCGAGCCGATCCTCGGCGATGTCCTCGGCAAAGCGCAACGTATCGGTGATCGGATGGCGGACCGCGCGCAGCACCAGCAGCAGCGTGGCGATCAACACCACCGCGACCAGCAGCAGCGTGAGCGCGAATACGATCCCCATGGTGCTGGCCCGCGCGGCCTGTCGCTCGCGTGCCGCCGCCAAGGCCCGCGTCTGCGCCTGTTGCAGCGCCTGCAGCCCCGGGCCGATCTGGGCCGCGGTCTCGGCCAGTGACTGCGCTTCCACGTCCAGCCCGATGCGGGCAGCGGTGTAGGCCAACAGCGCGCCCTGGTAGTCGTCCATCTGCGTCCGCAGTGCCTCCTGCATCTCCGGCCCCAGGCGCGCCTGGCCCAGTGCGAGATCGAAGGGCAGCTTCTGTTCGCTGGCGCGATCGGTGTGCGCCGAATCGCCGGTGAGCAGCAGCAGGCTCTCCTCGCGGCGCATCTTCTGCAGCTGGGCCATCAGCGCCGGGCGCGCGCTGGCCTCGACGCTGGCCTCCAGCGTGGCAGCCGCTGCCTCCAGCTGTGCACGCAGGCCGGCATAGCCGCGTCCCATCTCGTCCACGCGGGCGTTCAATGCGGTGATGCCCTCGGCAAAGTCGGCTGCCCGCGTCGCCAACTCACGCAGCGCACCGGCACTGCCGGCATCGTGCGGATCGCGCTGCAGCTGGGCCAGCGTGGCCTGCAAGCGCTGGTGCGCCGCCTGCAGGGCGTCGCGATCGACATCATCGAAGGTGCTGGCATACCGTGTCTGCAGGCGTCTCGCCTCGGCGACCTCGGTTGCCAGCGTGGCGGCCAGCGCGGCCTCCTGCTGGTGGGCGGCGAAGGTCTCGGCCGCCCGCTCGGTATCATGCCGCGTCCAGCCGTACACCACGGCCACCGCGAACAGGCCCAGGCCGCAGATCAGCAGGCTGGCCCTGAGTTTCTGTGCCACGCTGAGACGACCGAGCCCGGCCAACCGGGACGGCGGGGCCAGACGGAAGCGGAACCGGTCGCCCAGGCGGGCGACGAACAACGACAGGCGGCGGGGGACGGCCGACATCACGTACTCCAGGCGGAAGGACGCATCGATATCGGCGGGTTTTGGATGAACTTTAGGGCCCATCTCAACCAGCGGCCATGGCGTCGCCAGCGGCTCCCGTTGTAAGCGAGCCAGACGACGGAGTGATGACGGTCCGGCGACGAGCGCCCTGCGGCTCGGGGTATCCCTCGCAGGGACAGCGCCTTCACGGCGATTGCGCTGAACTAGCGCTGGGGTCGCGGCCGGGGCCGCTGCAGGCGCCGGTGCGCGCCACCGCACCTCGGGCCGATCACGACGCACCAACGCCATACCGCACGGAGAGAGACCGCCATGAATGCCGCCTTCAAGATCTTTCTGCTCGCCGGTGCACTGCTGTACGGCCTGCCGGGGCTGGTGTGGTGGGTGAACCATCGGCGGGCCAAGCGCGCACGGCTGGCCCAGGGCGCGATCAGCGTCGAGGTGCGCGCGCCATGAGCGGAAGCGAAAGCACCCGGGCGCCCCTCACTGAAGAACAGCGGCAGATCCTTCGCGATATCAACGCTACGCGTCCGGTCAGCGATGAGGCGGCCAACTGGGCCGTCAAGGCCGGCTACGCCGCGCAGGCCGAAGATGGTGACATCGACCTCACCCAGGCCGGTCGCCAGCGGGTGGACTCCAGCACGCTGTAGGGGGCCACTGCCCTCGCCCGTCATTCCGTGCGCCGGAGGTCATCCGTCCGAATGACACTTGAAGGGCGTTCCGGCCCGTGCGAAAAGTGACGCCCGCTCTGGTCCGATTGAAGCAGGCACTGCCGATGAAACGCTTCCCCGCTGTTGTCGCCGCCGTGCTCGTAGCCGCCGGCCGCCGTGCTCGTAGCCGCCGGCATGCTCGCGCCCCTGGCGGCATTCGCTGGCGAGGAGGCCGAAGATGCCGCTGCCCTCACGCGCACCATCACCGGATTGGATGACCAGGTCTTCGACGCTTACAACCGCTGCGACCTGGAGACCTTTACCCGCTACTTTTCGCCTACCGTCGAGTTCTATCACGACAGCGGCGGGGCCACGTTCGATCGCGACACGGTGGTCTCCAACACGCGCAAGTACATTTGCCACAAGGTCCGCCGCGAACGGGTTCCCGGGACGCTCAAGGTCTACCCGATCAAGAACTTCGGCGCGATCGAGGAAGGCGAGCACCGCTTCTGCGAGGTGGCCACCGGCAAGTGCGAAGGCAGCGCGAAGTTCGTGATGGTCTGGCAGCACAAGGACGGGCAATGGCAGATGACCCGGGTGCTGAGCTACGGCCATCGCGCGTTGACCGTGGCTGAAAAGGCGGCGCTGGAGACGACAGGACAAAAGTGAGGCCTGGCAGGGTCGGTCCGCACTGTCACCGTGCGCCTGAGGGATTGCCGGTACCACACCGCACTGACCGCTGATCCTGTCAGGCCGCCACGGCATCGATCCGCTGGAGGGGAGCCGTACCCTACCGATCCGGCAGGCACGTCCCGCTCAGCGCCGACGTGAGGTCGCGCGCGGCTGCAACGCGTCCAGGGCGCCAGCATTGCGGCGCGCCCAGTCGTAGATCAGTTCGATCGGTTCGACCAGTTGCCGCCCCAGCGGGGTCAATGTGTACTCCACCGAGGGCGGCACGGTGGGGTACTCGGTGCGCAGCACGATCCCCGCATGCTCCATGTCACGCAGTGTCTGGATCAGCATCTTCCTGGAGACGGCCGGCAGGCTGCGGTGCAGCGCGTTGCTGCGGGCGGTACCGTCATGCCGCACGGCCAGGGTGTGCAGCACCATCGAGGTCCACTTGGTGCTGAACAGCTCCAGCACCCGCCGGGGGGCGCAATCCTCTCGCCAGTGCTCTTCGGGAGTACCCGTTTTCATGTGTGGTTACCGTTTGGTGCCTTCTTTCGAGGCGTACCTCGATATCCTAAGGTGTGCGCCTGTAAAGCAATGAAAGAGGCGACATCGTGAGGCAGAAAGCGTTGGTGGTCGGTGCAACCGGCATCGTGGGCAGTGCACTGATACAACGGCTGCTTCAGGAGGGCTGGGAAGTTCACGGCCTGGCCCGTCGGCCCGATTCGCTGCCCGCCGGCGCCCACGGCGTCTGCGCCGACCTGCACGATGCGCAGGCCACGCGCGCTGCGCTGTCCGGACTGGCACCCACGCACGTGTTCATCACCACCTGGTCCCGGCAGGCCAACGAGACCGAGAACATCCGGGTGAACGGCGCGATGGTGCGTCACCTGCTGCAGGCCCTGGCGCCGGCTGGCACGGTGCAGCACGTAGCGCTGGTGACGGGCCTGAAACACTACCTCGGCCCGTTCGAGGCGTACGCGCAGGGCAACCTGCCGCAGACGCCCTTCCGTGAAGAACAACCGCGCCTGCCCGTGGACAACTTCTACTACGCACAGGAAGACGAGGTGTTTGCCGCCTCCGCCCGCGATGGCTTCCACTGGAGCGTGCACCGTCCGCACACGGTGATCGGCGCGGCGGTGGGCAATGCCATGAACATGGGCACGACCCTGGCCGTGCACGCGAGCCTGTGCAGGCACACCGGGCGCCCGTTCCAGTTCCCCGGTTCGCTCGCCCAATGGGAGGGGCTGACCGACATGACCGATGCCGGGCTGCTGGCGCGTCATCTGCTGTGGGCCACGCAGACACCGGCCGCCGCCAACCAGGCCTTCAACGTGGTCAACGGCGACGTGTTCCGGTGGCGCTCGATGTGGGGCCGGATCGCGGCGTGGTTCGATATCGAGGCCGTGCCCTTCAGTGGCCACGTGCGGCCGCTGGCGGCGCAGATGGCCGACGATGCCGCGCCCTGGTCCGCACTGGCCGCCACGCACGGTCTGGCAGAGCCGGATATCCATCGGCTGATCTCGCCCTGGCACACCGATGCCGATCTCGGGCGCCCGCTGGAGGTGATCACGGACATGTCCAAAAGCCGCCGGATGGGCTTCCTGGACTACCAGCCCAGCGACGATGCGTTCTTCGACCTGTTCGCCCGCCTGCGGGCGGCGCGCCTGATCCCCTGATCGAGCCGGAGCCACGGGCGACCGACGGGCTCCAGCCCCGGCAGCGGGGGCGAACGGGGGGTGTTCCAAAGCGGCGCCCGGCAGCGATACCCTATCGTTGCCGCCCCGTGTCGCCTGCAGTACGGGCCACCGGGTTCCGGAGCCGCCCCCCGCCGATCGCAGGTACCGCTTGAGTTCTTCACCTTCCCCCGGCTCCCACCGCGAGCGGGATTCCGAGCGCGTCAAGATGGCGCTGGCCGCCGGCGCGATCATCGGCACCTGGTTCTGGGACGTGGCCCGGGACAACCTCACGGTGGATGATGCCCTCGCCCTGGCCCATGGCCTGGACCCTGCCCTGGCGCGCACCGAACTGCGGCTGGAACAGGTGGTCGCCGCCGTTCATCCCGACGACCGCGCCGGCCTGGCCGATGCGATCGCCGAGGCGGTCCGCCGGGGCGGTCGCTATGCGCACCAGTACCGTACCCGCGGCCCGGACGGCGCGTACCGCTGGATCGAAGCGATCGGCCGGGTGGATCTCGATGCGCAGGGAGAGGCCATCGGCTTCCCCGGCGTGCTCATCGATATCGACGAACGCCGCCGAATCGAAGCCGAGCGGGACCAGGCACAGACCCTGCTGCGCTCCTTCGTCGAGGCAGCCCCCGGCGTGGTGTATGCCAAGGACCGCCAGGGCCGGATCCTGATCGGCAACCGCGGCACCACCGACCTCATCGGCCTGCCGCCGGAGGTGTACGTGGGCCGCACCGATGCCGAACTGCTGAACGACCCAGCCCAGGCCGCCACGGTCATGGCCACCGACGAGCGGGTCATGGCCAGCGGGCAGACCGAGCAGCTCGAAGAGGAAGTGAGCTTCCCCGATGGCCGGCGCGCCTACTGGCTGTCGACCAAGTCACCGTTGCGTGACGCCGACGGCACCGTGGTCGGCCTGGTCGGCACCTCGCTGGACATCACCGACCGCAAGGCCGCCGAGGCGCGCCACCTGGAAGTGGAGGAGCGCTATCGGCTGGCCGCCCAGGCCACCAACGATGCGATCTGGGACTGGCGGATCTCCGATGGCCATGTGATCTGGAACGAGGCGCTCACCACCCTGTTCGGCCATCCTCTGGCCGAGACCACGGCGCAATGGTGGCTGGACCACATCCATCCCGATGACCGTGCGCGCGTCGATGCCGACATCCATGCGGTGATCGAAGGCGGCGGGACGAGCTGGAACAGCGAATACCGGTTCCGGCGCGCCGATGGCAGCTTTGCGCCGGTGCTCGACCGCGGCACCGTATTGCGTGGCGGCGTGGGTGAGCCGCTGCGGATGATCGGCGCGATGCTCGACCTGACCGTCCGCAATACCGCCGAAGCTGCGCTGGCCAAGAGCGAGGAACGCCTGCGCTTTGCCACCGAGGCCGGTGACATGGGCTTCTGGGATGTCGACCTGGTCCGCGATGAACTGATCTGGCCGGCACGGACCAAGGCGATGTTCGGCATCTCGCCCGGGGTGGCAGTGACGTTGCGCGACTTCTACGACGGCATCCATCCCGATGACAGCGAGGCAACCTTCGCGGCCTTCGCCGCCGCGGCCGACCCGGCCCGGCGCGCGCTCTACGACGTGGAGTACCGCACCGTCGGCAAGGAAGACGGTGTCGTGCGCTGGGTGGCGGCAAAGGGGCGTGGCCATTTCGAAGGCGACCGCTGCGTGCGGGTGGTCGGCGTGGCGATCGAGATCACGGCGCGCAAGCTCGCCGACGCACGCCTGCAGGAATTGAACGAACACCTCGAGAGCCGCGTGCTCGAAGAGGTCGCCGAACGCACGCGCGTGGAAGATGCCCTGCGCCAAAGCCAGAAGATGGAGGCGGTGGGCCAGTTGACCGGCGGCATCGCGCACGACTTCAACAACATGCTCGCCACCGTGATCGGCCCGCTGGACCTGCTTGCGATGCGCATGGGCGACAGCGATCCGCGCGCCAAGCGCTATATCGACATGGCCATCGACGGCGCGACCCGGGCCGCGCAGCTGACCCAGCGCCTGCTGGCGTTTTCCCGGCAACAGCCCGTGCAGCCGGTGCCCTTGGACGTGAACCACCTGGTGGCGGGCATGTCCGACCTGCTGGTGCATTCGCTGGGCAGCAGCATCCGCCTGGAGACCGTGTTGGCCGCGCAGGTGTGGTGCACCTTCGCCGATGCCAATCAGCTGGAGAACGTGATCCTCAACCTGGCCGTCAACGCGCGCGACGCGCTGCCGGGCGGCGGGCGGCTGGTGGTGGAAACGGCCAACTGCCGGATCGCCTCTGCCGCAGACGCCATGCGTGCCGACGTGCCCACCGGTGAGTACGTGCTGATCACCGTGGCCGACAACGGCGGCGGCATGCCACCGGAGGTGATCGCCAAGGCCTTCGATCCGTTCTTCACCACCAAGAAGGTCGGCCAGGGCACCGGGCTGGGCCTGTCACAGGTGTACGGCTTCGTCCGCCAATCGGCCGGGCACGTGAAGATCCATTCCTCGCTCGGCAAGGGAACGACGGTGGCGCTGTATCTCCCGCGCCGGGAGGGGGAGATCGACGCGGGTCCTTCGACAGCACCCGCGGACAGTCGCCCGCTGAGCGGTGGCCGCGAGCTGGTCCTGGTCGTGGAAGACGAACCGGGCGTGCGACAGTTTTCCATCGAGGCGCTGAGCGAACTGGGCTACCCGGTCCTTGCCGCCGACGGTGCGGCCGGCGCGCTGGCGCTGCTCGAGCAGCATCCGGACATCGCGCTGCTGTTCACCGATGTGGTGATGCCGGAGGTCAACGGCCGGCAACTGGCCGACGAAGCCCTCAAACGGCGGCCCGACCTGAAAGTGCTGTTCACCACCGGCTACAGCCGCAATGCGCTGGAACACGATGGGGTGCTGGACCCCGCAGTCCACGTGATCGGCAAGCCCTTCACGCTGGAAGATCTGGCGCTGCGGGTGCGCGCGGTGCTGGCAGAGGTGCGGTGATCCCGGCGCCGGCATGCCGTGCTGGGACAGGGGCCGCACGCGAATTTCAAACAACCGTTTGAAACACGCGTAACTTCGCCGAACTGGACACGATCCACCAGTTCCGCCAGACTCCGCCCTTTCCTGTTGTTCGGCACCCATGGCGAAACTGCTGGTCCTGCATGGCCCCAACCTCAACCTGCTCGGCACGCGCGAGCCGGGGGTCTATGGGCACACCACGCTGGCGCAGATCGACCAGGCCCTGCTGGCCCAGGCGCAGGCCGCGGGCCATGCCCTGGAGAACCTGCAGTCCAACGCCGAGCACGTGCTGGTGGACCGCGTGCAGGCCGCCCGGGACGACGGCACCGCCTTCATCCTGATCAACCCGGCGGCGTTCACCCACACCTCGGTGGCCCTGCGCGATGCGCTGGCCGCGGTGGACCTGCCCTTCATCGAGATCCATCTGTCCAACCCGCATGCACGCGAGCCCTTCCGCCAGCACAGTTATTTCAGCGACAAGGCGGTCGGGGTGATCTGTGGGTTCGGTGCGGACAGCTATCGCTACGCGATGGATGCAGCGCTGACCCGGCTGGCGGCCGCTTCGGCGTGATGACGCTGCCGCGGGTCCTGGCCAGCGTCGCGCTGTGGGGCTGCCTGTGCGGCGCCGCCATCGCCGCTGATCGCAGCGCGGAAGGCATCGACTGCGCGCAGCCGAGCGGCACCATGGAATCAGACCTGTGCGCCTCGGATGTGGCCAGCGAGGCCGATACCGAATTGAACGCGGTGTACGCCCAGGCGCGCCAGCAGTTGCGCAGCCAGGCTGCCGAAGGCGCCTGCACGCACTGCGCCGATGCCGAGAAGCAGCTGGTCCTGGCCCAGCGCGCGTGGATGCAGCTGCGCGACCACGACTGCGACGCGGTCTACGCCTTCAACGCCGATGGCACCTCGCGCAATGGCGCGCAGATGCATTGCCTGACCACCCTCGCGCGCGACCGTACGCGGCAGCTGCGCGATTTCTACGAACTGCTTTGACCCGAGCGCACCGCGCTTTCCCTCTCCACTGACATCAAGACCACAGAGGCCCCTATGGATCTCCGCAAAATCAAGAAGCTGATCGACCTGCTGGAAGAGTCGAACCTCGCCGAAATCGAAATCAAGGAAGGCGAAGAGTCCGTGCGCCTGTCGCGCGCGCCCGTCTCCGGCTACGGCATGGTGCAGGCCCAGCCGCAGATGATGATGGCCCCGGCACCGGCCCAGGCCGCTGCCCCGGCGATGCCGATGCAGTCGCCGACCGAAGCCTCCACCGGTGGCACCGCCAAGGCCGGCAACGCCCTGCCGGACGGCCACGTGCTGCGCGCGCCGATGGTCGGCACGTTCTACGCCTCGTCCTCGCCGGACAAGCCGGCCTTCGTGTCGGTCGGCCAGGCCGTCAAGGCCGGTGAAACGCTGGCGATCATCGAAGCGATGAAGATGTTCAACCCGATCGAAGCCGATGTTTCCGGCACCATCGTCGCCATCCTGGGCGAAAACGGCCAGCCGGTCGAATTCGACCAGCCGCTGTTCGTGATCGGCTAAGGATTAGTCCATGCTCGACAAAGTCGTTATTGCCAACCGAGGGGAGATCGCGCTGCGCATCCTGCGCGCGTGCCATACCCTGGGCATCCGCACGGTGGCTGTGCATTCCACGGTCGACCGCAACCTCAAGCACGTGGCCATGGCCGACGAGTCGGTCTGCATCGGTCCGGCACCGTCCTCGGAGAGCTACCTCAACATCCCGGCCCTGATCGCTGCGGCGGAAGTCACCGACGCGCAGGCCATCCACCCGGGGTACGGCTTCCTCTCGGAGAACGCCGACTTCGCCGAGCGCGTGGAAGAATCCGGTTTCATCTTCATCGGCCCCAAGGCCGACACCATCCGCCTGATGGGCGACAAGGTGGAAGCGATCCGCGCGATGAAGGCGGCCGGCGTGCCGTGCGTGCCCGGCTCGGGCGGCCCGCTGACCGACGACATCGTGGCCAACACCAAGATCGCCCGTGAAATCGGCTACCCGGTCATCATCAAGGCCTCCGGTGGCGGTGGCGGTCGTGGCATGCGCGTGGTGCATGCCGAGGCCTCGCTGAAGGCGGCGATCGAGACCACCAAGTCCGAAGCCAAGGCCGCTTTCAGCAACGATCAGGTCTACATGGAGAAGTTCCTGGAGAATCCGCGCCACGTGGAGATCCAGGTGCTTGCCGACGGCCAGGGCAACGCCATCCACCTCGGTGAACGCGACTGCTCCATGCAGCGCCGCCACCAGAAAGTGGTGGAAGAAGCGCCGGCACCGGGCATCACCGCCGAGCTGCGCGACGAGATCGGCAAGGTCTGCGTGGAAGCCTGCATCCGCATCGGCTACCGCGGCGCGGGTACCTTCGAGTTCCTGTTCGAAGACGGTCGCTTCTACTTCATCGAAATGAACACCCGCGTGCAGGTGGAACATCCGGTGACGGAGATGGTGACCGGCATCGACCTGGTCTGCGAGCAGCTGCGCATCGCCGCCGGCCAGAAGCTGAGCATCAAGCAGAGCGACGTGGTGCTGACCGGCCACGCGATCGAATGCCGCATCAACGCCGAAGATGCCGAAACCTTCGTGCCGAGCCCGGGCCAGATCACCGCGTTCCATCCGCCGGGTGGCCCCGGTGTGCGCGTGGATACCCACATCTACAGTGGTTACCGCGTGCCGCCGAACTACGACTCGATGATCGGCAAGCTGATCGTGCACGGCCCGGATCGCGAGACCGCGATCGCGCGCATGCGCGTGGCGCTGAGCGAACTGGTCGTGGACGGCATCAAGACCAACGTCGCGCTGCAGCAGCGCATCATGCGCGACAAGGGCTTCCAGGCCGGTGGACAGAACATCCACTACCTGGAAAAGCGCCTGGCCGAACGCAAGAACAAGTCGATCGCGTTGACCTGATCGCTTGCGCGGGACGCTGGACAGCAGAAAGGCGGGGATTTCCCCGCCTTTTTGTTTGCGCGAACCGAGCTGCCATGGCCCGCGATGCCGGTGGCGCCAAGCCGGGGTTGGTTGACCCGAGCCATGGCGAAGGCACGCCGCGGCCCCGCAGGACGGGGCATGCCGCGCGTGCTTACCGCTTGGCGGTATCGGCCGCGGTGACCTGCGAATTCTTCACCGGCTCCACGCCCAGCGACGAGGTCGGATCGACGATCACCATCGTCTCGGTGGAACCATCCGGCCACACCACCTGGAAGGTGCTACCGGTCGGCAACGAAGCGAACGGCATGCCACTCTGCGCGCGATACACCGCAGCGACCTGACTGGCACCGGCACGACGCACTTCGGCATCGGCCTTGACCGAGGTCAACTGCACCTTGGACAGGCTTCGGTAACGATCATCGTAGGTATCGATCATCACCAGGCCCACTGCTCCGGCCGAGTACGCGAGGAACAACGCCACCCAGAACCAGAATTTCGCACCGTGCAGGATTCGACGGTAATTCATCGCCCATTCCTCTGCTTGACCAGCTCTTCGACCAACACGTTCATTTTCCCCGCACCTTGCCGCGATACCGCGGCGTCATACACAAAAGTGGCAAAGTCCTGCCCACCGTTCTGCGAACAGATCCCTCCGTTCGCGCAGAAATTGTTCATCAGCACACTGTCCGGGCCGCAGGCCATACCCAGTTCGCAGGCCGCCAGCCGCCAGGCCAGTTCGCTGAACTGATCGCCGGCCACCAGGCCGCTCATCGCGCTGTCCCCGCTGGCGCGCTGACCCATGCCTGGCGCGAGCGCCATGAAGGCTTCCGGATCGCGCGAATCCATCACGCGCTCGACCAGGCCGCGACGATAGGCCGGGGCGGTTTCCAGCGGATGACCTTCGGCGAACAGCGACGCCTCCGCAGCCAGGTTGCCGGCCTTGGCAGCCTCCAGACGCTGGGTCAGGATCAACGGGCGGCCGAGATTATCGCTGCTGACGAAGCCCGCGCAGCGGCGCGACACGCGCTCGCGCGCGGCGACCATCGGTGCCGACGCGCTCATGCCCATGCCGGTGAGCAGGGTGTTGTCGAGCTGGTAACCGCCCGGGTCCATCGCGTACATGGCGCAGTAGTCGTACACCCGGCTCACCATCCACCCGGCCTCGGCGTTGCCATTGGCGGCCTGGAACTGCAGCCGCTGCGCGTAGGCGAACAGGTCGGTGTCGCCTTCGATATCCGCGCGCAGGTCCAGCGGAAGGCCCGAGGCCACCGCGGTGCCGCGCTCGCTGCCGAGCAGACGCCGGGCCAGCTGCCGCGCTTCGGCCGGAACCGCGCTGGTGGCCTCGCCGGCCTGCGGCCCATCCACCTGCGAGGTGGCCGGTTCGGCGTGCAGCACCCGATCGCCCGCGCGATAGCCCACCACCCCCAGCAACGCCAAGGCCGGTACGACCAGCAACCAGGTTTTCAGGGTCGGCACGAGCGCCATGGGCAGGACGTCACAGGCTGTCAGCGGTTGACAGCAGAACGCCGAGTTTAGCAAGCAGCCGCGAGGCTGTCTGAACCGGCTGTCAGGCCAATCTTACCGGCCGGCGAGACGCCCGCGCCGCGCGGCCGCCGGGACCATCGGCCCGCACTGGTCTAACATGCACGGTTTTCCGCCGGTCCCCTGCCCCATGCCCTTCCTGGAACTCACCCTGCACTGCACCGAAGCCACCCAGCCGCGCTATGAGAATGCGCTGGACGACGTGGGCGCGCTGGCGGTGACCCTGCTCGATGCCGATGCCGACACCAGCAACGAGCGCGCGATCCTGGAGCCGGGCGTGGGCGAGACGCCACTGTGGAACGACCTGGTGCTGACCGCGCTGTTCCCGGGCGACACCAATGCGCTGGCCCTGCTGGCCGCGCTGGACGCCTTCGATCCGGGCCTGGACTGGGCCAATGCCAGCTTCCGCGCCGTGGCCGACGAAGACTGGGAACGCGCCTGGATCGACCAGTTCCAGCCGATGGCCTTCGGCGACCGCACCTGGATCGTGCCGTGGAACCACGACCTGCCGGAGGCCGCGCAGGCCGAGGATGCCGCCGTGGTCCGCCTGGACCCGGGCCTGGCGTTCGGCTCGGGCACCCACCCCACCACCGCGCTGTGCCTGCGTTGGCTGGACGGGCTGGCCACCGAAGGCGCGCTGGCCGGCAACACCGTGCTCGATTTCGGCTGCGGCTCGGGCATCCTTGCCCTGGCGGCGCTGAAGCTCGGGGCTGCCCGCGCGGTGGGCGTGGACAACGACCCGCAGGCGGTGATCGCCACCGGTGACAACGCCGAGCGCAATGGTCTTCAGGACCGGGTGCAGGTCTATCTGCCGGAGGACGAACCGCAGGCCACGTACCCGGTGGTGGTGGCGAACATCCTCGCCTCGGCCCTGGATGCACTGGCCGAAGTGCTGGCCGCGCGCGTCGCCCCGGGCGGTCGCATCGCGCTGTCGGGCATCCTGCACGGGCAGGAAGGTGAACTGCTGGAGCGCTATGCCCCGGCCTTCGAGCAGCTGGCCGTGGCACAGGATGGCGACTGGATGCGCATCACCGGCGTCCGCCGTGCTTGAATAGCCCGTCCCCTGCCCGGTCCCTTGCCCATGTCCGAGCCTCCGATGCCGCCGCGACGCCCGCTCGCCACGTTCCTGCGTCCGTCTGCGCCGGCCCCGGCCGAACCGGCGGATCGTCCGGCCGTACCCGATGACACGCCGCCTGCGCCGTCGATGACATCCGTGGGCGATCGCATCGCGCCGCTGGCGGTGGAACAGGTGATCGATGCACAGCCGCTGCATGCGCCGCAGCGGTCCGCGCCGGCACCTGGCATCGGGGTCGACTCCGACGCTGATGCCGCATACCGGTTCGTCGCCGACGCGGCGCCCGCAGCCGCGCCGGTCGGGCAGGCGCAGGCGCCAGCGCCATCGCCTTCGACAGCGCTGTCCGATGACGGGCGCGCCTTGGGCGGGGACGCACCCACCCCGGCCACGGCTGCCCTGCCGCAAGCCGACGCGATCACCACGCCGAGTTTCCTGCGCCTGCCCGGTGCGCGCCTGCGCACGCCACGCTGGCAGTGGGGCATGGTTGCCGGGCTGGCCGCGCTGCTGCTGGTGCAGATCGCGGTGGCCGACCGCGCCCGGCTGGCTGCCGATGCCGGCACGCGGCCCTGGATTACCGGGCTGTGCAGCGTGCTGCGCTGCGCCTTGCCGGCCTGGCGCGAGCCGACCGCTTTCAGCATGCTCAGCCGCGATGTACGCCCCGTTGCCGGCGTGGCCGGCGCGCTGCAGGTGCAGGCGAGCATCCGCAACGATGCACGCTGGGCCCAGGCCTGGCCGTCGCTGCGGCTGTCCCTGTCCGATGCCGATGGCCGCGTGATCGGCACCAATGTGTTCGCGCCGGCCGACTATCTGGATCGCGCGACGGACCCGGCCGCTACGCTGGAACCGGGCCAGAGCGCACAGATCGCCTTCCGCGTGCGGGAGCCTGCGGCGTCTACGGTCGCATTCACCTTTGAGTTCCTCTGAGGCACCGCCGGGCTGCCAGAGCGTGGCAGGCGGCCCACGCACGCGCTAGACTGACCCCATCATCATTCCGCCGTGGGCTGTTGTCCGCCCCGGCTCTTGCACCGGGAAACTCCTTGAACGCTGTCCTTTCTCGTCCTGACAACAGTCGTGGCGCGCCCAAGCCACCCCTGCGCGAACACGTGGCCCAGTCGGTCAGGCGCTACCTGCGGGACCTGGATGGCTGCGATGCGGACGATGTCTACGAGATCGTGCTGCGCGAGATGGAAATCCCGCTGTTCGTGGAAGTGCTCAACCATTGCGAAGGCAACCAGAGCCGCGCCGCTTCGATGCTCGGCATCCACCGCGCCACCCTGCGCAAGAAGCTGAAGGAATACGGCATCACCACCTGATGCCGGGCCGGGCGCGCGCATCGTGCCCGAGGAAAAGAAGGCCGGATCGAGCACGCCTCGGTACCGGCCTTCGTCGTTTCAGGGGCCCGCAGGCCGTCGTGGTGACCACCAACGCGGCCATGCCAGCGCCACTGGCCTACAATATGGCCCCGCTCCGCTTCGATCTCCTGCCCCCATGAGTTCCGATCTGCTGCCCGTGCGCCGGGCCCTGCTGTCCGTTTCCGACAAAACCGGTCTGATCGACCTGGCCCGCGCCCTCGCTGCGCGCAACGTGGAGCTGCTCTCCACCGGCGGGACCGCCAAGGCGATCCGCGAGGCTGGCCTGGCAGTGAAAGATGTCGCCGACGTCACCGGCTTCCCGGAAATGATGGATGGCCGGGTCAAGACCCTGCACCCGATGGTGCACGGCGGCCTGCTCGGCCGCGCCGGGCTGGATGACGCCGTCATGGCCGAACACGGCATCGGCGCGATCGATCTGCTGGTGCTGAACCTGTATCCGTTCGAGTCGGTCACCGCCAAGGCGGACTGCACCCTCGAAGACGCCGTGGAGAACATCGACATCGGTGGCCCGGCGATGCTGCGTTCGGCCGCGAAGAATTTCGCCCGCGTGGCGGTGGCGACCGATCCGTCGCAGTACGCCGAACTGCTGGCCGAACTGGACGCCAACGACGGCAAGCTTTCTGCCGCCAAGCGCTTCGCCTTCTCGGTCGCCGCGTTCAACCGCGTAGCCCAGTACGACGCGGCGATCAGCAACTACCTCTCGGCCGTGACCACCACCGACACCGCCGTGCCGGTGCGCGCGGAGTTTCCGGCCCAGATGAATTCGAACTTCGTGAAGGTGATGGATCTGCGCTACGGCGAGAACCCGCACCAGAGCGGCGCGTTCTATCGCGACCTGTACCCGGTGCCGGGCACGCTGGCCACCTTCCAGCAGCTGCAGGGCAAGGAACTGAGCTACAACAACCTGGCCGACGCCGATGCCGCGTGGGAATGCGTGCGTCAGTTCGACGTTCCGGCCTGCGTGATCGTCAAGCACGCCAACCCGTGCGGCGTGGCCGTGGGCGCCGGCAACGGCGATGCCTACGAGCTGGCCTATGCGACCGACCCGACCAGTGCCTTCGGCGGCATCATCGCCTTCAACCAGCCGCTGGACGCGGCCACCGCCAAGGTGATCCTGGACCGCCAGTTCGTCGAAGTGCTGATCGCTCCGGATTACGAGCCGGCCGCGCTGGAATACGCGACCAAAAAGGCCAACGTGCGCGTGCTGCGCATTCCGCATGGCGAAGGCCGCAACAACTACGACACCAAGCGGATCGGCTCGGGCCTGCTGATGCAGAGCGCCGACAACCGCGGCATGAGCCGCGACGAACTGACCGTGGTGAGCAAGCTGGCGCCGACCGACAAGCAGTTCGCCGATCTGCTGTTCGCCTGGAAGGTCGCCAAGTTCGTCAAATCCAACGCCATCGTGTACGCCAAGGACAACCGCACCATCGGTGTCGGCGCCGGCCAGATGAGCCGCGTCTACTCGGCGCGCATCGCGGGCATCAAGGCCGCCGATGCGAACCTGGTGGTGGAAGGCTCGGTGATGGCCTCCGATGCGTTCTTCCCGTTCCGCGATGGCATCGATGCCGCCGCTGCGGCCGGCATCAAGGCGGTGATCCAGCCGGGTGGCTCGATGCGCGACAACGAAGTGATCGCCGCGGCCGACGAACATGGCCTGGCGATGGTCTTCACCGGCGTGCGTCACTTCCGCCACTGATGGGGGGATCGACACGGATGTCGTCCTCGCTCCGCAATCGCCTCGCAGCGGTGGTCATCGCCACTGCTGCGGGGGTGCTGGGCTGCACGCCTGCCAGTGAACCGGGGGCGTCTTCCGAACCGGCCAAACCACACCGCGTGCTCGACACCACGGCGCAGCCGGAAGACACCGTCCGGGTCCGGGGCGATCACACCCAGCGCCTGCTGGCCTTCCTTCGCACGCGCTATGGCGACAAGGCCGTCCTGGATGCGCCGTGGAAGGATGCGTGGGAGGACACCGAGGTCGAGGCACTACGCCCGGTCACCCGCAGCGTGTGCGCGCGTGACACGGTCACGGCCGACGGTCATGAGCAGACCCTGCTCGCGGTGTGCCAGACCCTGGACGACGCAGCCACGGTCGAGCCGGGCCGGGTCGATCTGTATGTGCTGCGCGTGGGCACAGACGACGGAGAGGCCAACCGCGGCGGCATGTTCGCCCCACTGCCTGCCAAGAAGGATCCGCTGCTGGTGATGGCCCAGCGCCTGCAGGGCCCATACGGGCGCCACGGCGCACCCGGTACGGTCCAGATCGCGCAGCTTGGCCCGCAGCGCCATGCCTTCCAGATCACCCACGAAGAACACCGGCGCGGCCATCGGCGCGTCTGGCGCAGTTACATCGCCGAACACAATCATCGTCTGCGCGATGTCGCCCGGTACCGCGATCACCTCGACAATCTTGCCCTGCACCGCTGTGACGGCCATCCGGCCGACTGCGGCGAGGGCGTGTTCTCGGTCGACTTCAGCACGACGGTGGGCGACAGCAACGCCGTGGATGGCTACTGGCCGCTGACGGTGCGTGCCAGCGGCCACGACTGCACGGGCCCGGCGACCGCGTTCTACCACCTCATCTTCGATGCCCGGCAGCGCGCGTATCCGGTGCCGGACGACCTCCAGCGCGACGGCTGCGCCGACAGCTGAGGCCGTGGGTTGCCACGGCCACCGACCGCCCCAATGCACCCGCCGCCCGCACCGCGTAAAATCACGTTCCTGCCCTCTTACGCGAGAACTGCATTGAAGATCCTGGTCATCGGCGCTGGCGGCCGCGAACACGCCCTGGCCTGGAAGCTGGCCCAGTCCGCGAAGGTCCGTGAGGTCATCGTCGCCCCCGGCAATGCAGGCACCGCCACCGAGCCCAAGTGCCGCAACGTGGACGTCAAGGTCACCGATCTGGACGGTCTGTTGGCGCTGGTCGGCACCGAAGGCATCGGCCTGACCGTGGTCGGCCCGGAAGTGCCGCTGGTGGCTGGTGTGGTCGATCGCTTCCGCGCCGCCGGGCACCGCATCTTCGGGCCCACCGCCGCCGCCGCGCAGTTGGAAGGCAGCAAGGCGTACGCGAAGGATTTCCTGGCCCGCCACGGGATCCCGACCGCGTTCTATGCCGTGCATACCGACATCGAACCGGCGCTGGCCTACCTGCGCGAGAAGGGCGCCCCGATCGTGGTCAAGGCCGATGGCCTGGCCGCCGGCAAGGGCGTGATCGTGGCGATGACGCTGGCCGAGGCCGAGGACGCGGTGCGCGACATGCTCTCCGGCAATGCGTTCGGTGATGCCGGCGCCCGCGTGGTGATCGAAGAATTCCTGGACGGCGAAGAAGCCAGCTTCATCTCGATGGTGGACGGCAGGACCGCGCTGCCGATGGCGACCTCGCAGGACCACAAGCGTGTCGGCGACGGCGACACCGGCCCCAACACCGGCGGCATGGGCGCCTACTCGCCAGCCCCGGTGGTGACCGATGAAGTACATGCGCGCGTGATGCGCGAGGTGGTCAACCCGACCGTGCAGGGCATGCTCGCCGACGGCATTCCGTTCACCGGCTTCCTCTATGCCGGCCTGATGATCGATGCCAATGGCGCGCCGAAGGTGATCGAATTCAACGTGCGCTTTGGCGATCCGGAAACCCAGCCGGTGATGCTGCGCCTGCAGTCGGACCTGGTGGATCTGGTCGAAGCGGCGATCGACGAGCGCCTGGATACCGTGGAGGCGCAGTGGGACCCGCGCCCGTCGCTGGGCGTGGTGATGGCGGCCTCGCCGTATCCGGAGACCCCGATCACCGGTGACGTGATCCACGGCCTGGACGCTGTCGCCGCGACGGCCAAGGTGTTCCATGCCGGCACCACGCTGGACGCGCAGGGCCAGGTGCTCAGCGCCGGCGGCCGTGTGCTGTGCGTGGCTGCACTGGGCGGCACGGTGGGCGAAGCACAGCGCAACGCCTACGCCGGCGTCGGTGCGATCCACTGGGCGCATGAGTTCCACCGCGGTGATATCGGCTGGCGGGCGATCGCGCGCGAGCAGGGCTGAGGCGGGTCAAGGGCAGCGACGGCTGCCGTACAGCGCAACGGCCCGGCATTGCCGGGCCGTTGTTCTAGAGGACGGCGTCGAGGCCTTTCCGGTCGTTTCATCAGCACGTGGCGTGCCCGGCTGTCGGAAAGATCAGTGGGCAAACACGGGTGCAGTGCTGCCAGAACAGAAAAGGCCCGGCATCAAACCGGGCCTTTTCGCGTGACCACGCCAGTCACTGCATCACGCAGTAAACAGCGCCTTCATCTTCTTCAGGGCATTCGCTTCGACCTGGCGGATGCGTTCGGCGGACACGCCGTACTCATCGGCCAGCTCCTGCAGCGTCACCTTGCTGTCCGCATCCAACCAGCGACGGCGGATGATGTCGCGCGAACGCGCATCCAGTTCGGCCATGCCTTCGCGCAGCAGCTGCAGCTGATTGTCTTCGCTGTCCATCCGCTCGTACGCCATCGAAGGATCTTCTTCGTTGGCGCGCAGGTAGGCAGCCGGCGACGGCGGCGCATGATCGTCATCGTCATCGCTGGAGAGATCGAAACCGATATCGCGACCCGACAGGCGCGACTCCATCTCGAGCACTTCACGCTCGGACACGTTCAGGTCCTTGGCCACCGCGCTGACTTCGGCCGCGTTCATCCAGCCCAGGCGGGTCTTGGACTTGCGCAGGTTGAAGAACAGCTTGCGCTGCGCCTTGGTCGTGGCGACCTTGACGATGCGCCAGTTCTTGAGGATGAACTCGTGCATTTCCGCACGGATCCAGTGCACCGCGAACGACACCAGGCGAACGCCCATGTCCGGGTCGAAGCGCTTCACCGCCTTCATCAGGCCGATGTTGCCTTCCTGGATCAGGTCGCCCAGCGCCAGGCCGTAGCCGTTGTAGCCACGGGCGACGTGCACCACGAAGCGCAGGTGGGAATGGACCAGCTCGCGCGCGGCGTCCAGATCCAGCTCGTCGCGGAAGCGGCGGGCCAGATCCTGCTCGTCATCGACCGACAGCACCGGGATCTGGTGCACGGCACCGATGTAGGCGTCCAGCGAACCGAGCGCACTGGGAATCGGGAGATTGTTTGCCACAAGGGCAGTAGAGGTGTTCTGGCTCATAGCACTCATCTTAGCAGTCCCGGAATTGGACTGCTAAAGGGGAAAGAAGTTCCAGCGTTCTGTTCATGGGACGCTGGCACCGAAGACACCCCTAACGTACCGCGAAATGATGACAGTGGCGAGAGGCTGGAAACAAACCATCAAACTCCATGAAATCAACAAGATAGACGGATGAATTGGGCGCTGGCGCGTGTTTTCTGGCTGAACAGGCTGCCGGATGCGCCCATTCAGCCCGGAAAGGTTGTCGGCAGTTCAGCCAGGCATGGCCTGGCTCTACCCCCTGCGCCACCGCTACGCGTGGCAGGCCCAAACCCACCGACGCCTGGTAATAGCCCGCCATGTTCAACCCGCAAGCGGCAGGTGGCGCACTCCATCATCGCGATGCTGGCCGTCCAGATGACGACCGCCAGTGATTACGCCGCCGGCTCCAGCGCGGCACGCGGCGGCAGCGACCAGTCGATGCGCGCGTTGCCGCGGCGCTGCAGGTAGTCATTGGCCATCGAAAAATGACGGCAGCCCAGGAAGCCGCGATGCGCCGACAACGGCGAAGGATGCGGCGCCTTGAGCACGCGGTGCCGGCCGGTATCGATGACCTTGCCCTTCTGCTGGGCGTAACTGCCCCACAACAGGAACACCAGGCCCTCGCGCTCGCGGTTGAGCGTGTCCACCACATGGTCGGTGAAGCCCTCCCAGCCACGCCGCTGGTGAGAGCCGGCGTTGCCCGCCTCCACGGTCAGCACCGCATTGAGCAGCAGCACCCCACGGTGCGCCCACGGCAGCAGGCAGCCGTGGTCCGGGCGCGGGATGCCCAGATCGGCCTCGATCTCTTTGTAGATGTTCAGTAGCGATGGCGGCACCGGTACGCCCGGCATCACCGAGAAACTCAGGCCGTGGGCCTGGCCATGCCCGTGATACGGATCCTGGCCGAGGATGACCACCTTGACCTGGTCGAAGGGCGTGGCGTCGAACGCGGCGAAGATCTGCGGGCCAGGCGGGAACACCTGCGCCCCGGCTGCTTTGCGCTGGCGCAGGAACGCGGAGAGTTCGCGCATGTCCGGGCGCAGCAGGTAATCACCGATACGCGTCTTCCAGCTCGGTTCGAGCTGGATGCTGGGCACTACATCGTCATTCATCGCACTGCAGGCTTGTCGTTGAGGCGGGACAGACGCAGCTGGAACAGCACCTTGGTGATGAGCAGCCGCTCTTCGATCGGCTTCTGCACCAGATCGTTGGCACCGGCCTGGAGCAGACCGGATTGATTGTGCGGGTTGCCGTCGCCGGTCATCACCAGCACCGGCAGGCGGCGCTTGCCGTAGCCGAAGTCCACGCGCACGCGCTGCACCACATCGCGGCCACTGAGTTCGCCCTTGAGCGTGACATCGGTGAGCACCAGATCGATGCGGTGACTGCTGCGGCCGAGCGACTCGGCGGTGAGCAGCGCGAAGGCGTCTTCGGCCGTCAGCACGTGCAGCACGTTCAAGCCCTGCCGTTCGAGCATGCGCTTGGTCGCCTCGGCCACCACGCGGCTGTCCTCGACATACAGGATCGTCGCGCCCGGAATCGTCTCCGGCTGGACATAGCCGCGGATGAAGGTGGCCAGCGCTTCGTGGCCGAGCGCCTTGTCGAAGTAGTCGGTGACGTACTCGGTGAAGCGACGCTGCTCCAGATGCTGCTGCGCGTCGCCGGACACCACGATGACCGGCACATAGGCCTGGCCCGCCGCGTCGCGCACGATGCGCGCCAGGTCGAGCCCGTCGCCGTCGCTCAGGGTGAGCGAGGTGGTGACCAGACTGACCGGCCCGGCGTCGAGTGCCGCACGCGCCTCGGCGATGCTCGCGCAGCCCACCACCTCCACCGTCGGCAGTTCGCGTTGCAGCACATCGGCAATCAACTTGCGGACCAGCTTGGAGCCGTCGACGACCATCACGCGCGGTGCGTCGTCGACGAGGTGCTTGAGGGCTTGCGGGCGCATGCGGGGCTCAGGTTTCGGTGGGACGGGTCTGGCGCAGGAAATGTCCCGTCACCAGCCAGGCGCCCAGCCAGCCCAGCACTACGGTGCCGAGCAGCACGAACGAGGAATGCAGCAGGTCCAGACCATGCAGCACGAACGGGCTGCCATAACTCTGCGAGAGCGCCGCCAGCGGCGGGCGCAGCGCCAGCCCGGCGGCACCGATCAGGGCCAGCGCCACCGCGCCGGCGCCCAGGCCGTACCACGCGCCCAGGTACAGGAACGGGCGACGGATGAAGCCATCGCTGGCACCGAGCAGCTGCAGCACACCGATCTCATCGCGGCGGGCCTGGATGTCCAGGCGCACGGTATTCCCGACCACCAGTGCGGCGCCGAGGCCGAGCAGGACCGACAGCACCTGCACCAGGCGCGTGCCGAATCCGAGCCAGCCATCCAGGCGCTTGCGCCACAGCGCATCGTGCTGCACCAGATCGGCCTGCGGCAGGCCTTCCAGCGACTGTGCCAGGCGCGTGTCATCAGCGCCCTCGCCCGGGGTCACGATCAGCAGGGTCGGCAGCGGGTTGTCATGCAGCGCATCGATCGCTTCGCCCAGCCCGGCGCTCTCGCGCAGCTCGGCCAAGCCCTGCTCGGGTGTCTGCACGGTGACGTTGGCCACATCGGCGCGGCCGCGCAGGGTCTCGGCGACCTGGCCGGCCGCATCGGCACCGGCATCGGTCTTGAGGAACAGGTTGATGTCGCGCGATTGCTGCACGCTGCCAGCGAAGTGCTTGAGGTTGTCCAGCGCGATCGACAGGCCCAGCGGCAGGGCCAGCGCCAGTGCCATGACCATCACGGTCAGCAGGGTCGCCCACGGCTTGCGCCACGCGCGGCCGAGGCTGAAGACCACGCTGTGGCCGTGGTGGTGCAGCCACACGCCAAGGCGCGATGGCGCGGCGGTTTCCTTGGTCACCGGGGTATTCATTCGGCCAGGTCCTGCGGCGAGATGTCATCGACCAGGCGGCCGTGGTCCAGGATCAGCACGCGCTTGCGCATGCGCCGCAGCAGGGCCAGATCGTGGCTGACCACCAGCACGCTGGTGCCGCGGTCGGGCAGTTCGGCGAACAACGCCATGATTTCTGCCGCCAGGGTCGGATCAAGATTGCCGGTTGGTTCATCGGCGACCAGCAGCTTGGGCTCGCCGACAATCGCACGGGCGATGCCGACGCGCTGCTGCTCGCCGGCCGACAACTGCGAGGGCAGCGCTTTTTCGCGATGGCCCAGGCCCATCCGTTCGAGCACCGAGCGCACGCGCTTGCCGATCTCGTTGCGACGGGTGCCACGCAGGATCAGCGGCAGGGCGACATTCTCGGCGATGCTGCGGTCCATCAGCAGGCGGTGGTCCTGGTAGACCGCACCGACCTCGCGCCGATGCCGCGGAATACTGCCGCCGCGTACCTTCAGCAGGTTGCGCTCATCGAAGATCACCGCGCCGCGGCTGGGCCGCTCGTCGAGATGGATCAACTTGAGCAGGGTGCTCTTGCCCGCACCGGAATGACCGGTAACGAACAGCATTTCCCCGGGGGCGACATCGAAGCTGACGTCCACCAGTGCCTGGTGGCCGCCGGCATATTGTTTGCTGACATTGTCAAAACGCAGGACGCTCATCCCCTGATTATGCAGGACGAGGGTGGCGCGTAGGTAACGGCAACCTGATGGGGGGCTGATCGGTAGCGCCGGCCAGCGGCCGGCACTACCTCAGCCGTCAGGTCTTACGAACCGGAGAGCATCCGGCGGATCTTGCGGCCCAGGCGGGTCAGGAACGAGGCGCCCGGATCGGCGGCCGGCGTGCCGCGCATCGGCTTGGCGGTCACCTGCACCGGGGTCACCGGGCCGGTGGCTGCCGCGCCTTCGGCACCTTCGACCGGACGGCCGTGGCGACGGCGACGACGCTTGCGCGGGGCGCGCTCGCCTTCCACGGCCGGGCTGCCTTCGGCGGACGGGGCGGCGATCGGTGCGAGCTGCGGCTTGGCCACGGCATCGGCGGCGGCAGCCACCGGCTGCTCGCCTTCCACGCGCGGCTTGCGCTCACGGCGCGGCTTGCCATCGGCACTGCGCTCACCCGGGGCGCGGCGCTCGCCACGACCGCCGGACGGCTTGCCGCCGCGGCTGCTGCCACCGCCACGACGCTGCTCTTCCGCCGCACGCGCTTCGCGCGCTTCACGGAAGATCTGGCCGACGCTCTCGTTCTCGTCGCCCTCGGCATCACCCTCGCCTTCGGGCGACGGTGCACGCGGCGCGCGCGGAATCGGGGTCAGGATTTCGCTGGTGACCGGCTCGACCGGAATCTTCTGGTCGATGTAGGCCTCGATATCCGGCAGGCCCATCGCGTAGCGCTCGCAGGCGAAGCTGATCGCATCACCCTCTTCGCCCAGCCGCGCGGTGCGGCCGATGCGGTGCACGTAGTCTTCCGCATCGAACGGCAGGTCGTAGTTGTAGACGTACTTGATGCCGTCGATGTGCAGGCCGCGGGCGGCCACATCGGTGGCCACCAGGATTTCCAGCTGGCCCTTCTGGAAGCGGTTGAGCAGGCTTTCGCGCTTCTTCTGCGGCACATCCCCGGACAGCACGCCGACGCGGTAGCCGGCCTTCTCCAGCGAACGCGCGACGCGCTCGACGAACACCTTGGTATTGACGAACACCATGGTGCGGGCGCCTTCGCTGCGCGAGAGCAGGCCCAGCAGCAGCGGGATCTTCTCTTCGTCGGCCGGGAAGTAGATGCGCTGGCGCACGCGGGCGGCGGTGATCGATTCGCTCTCCACCACCAGCTTCTGCGGCTCGTTCATGTGCTCATAGGCCAGCTCCAGCACGCGGTGGCTGAGCGTGGCGCTGAACAGCAGCGTCTGGCGCGTGGTGCGCTCGGGCATGCGGCGCAGCAGGAAGCGGATGTCCTTGATGAAGCCCAGGTCGAACATGCGGTCGGCTTCGTCGAGCACGCAGATCTCGCAGGCATGCAGCGAGACCACCTTGTGCTGCTTGACGTAGTCGATCAGGCGGCCCGGGGTGGCGATGATCACGTCCACGCCCTGCTGCAGGATCTCGCGCTGCTTGTCGTAATCCACGCCACCGTAGACCAGCGCGAAGCGCAGGCCGAGGTCGGAGCCGAACTTCACGGCGTCCTTGTGGATCTGGATGGCCAGCTCGCGGGTCGGCGCCAGGATCAGCGCGCGCGGGTCTTCCGGCTTGCGGTCGGCCAGCGCCGGGCGGGTCAGCAGGCGGTTCACCACGGCGACCAGGAAGGCCAGGGTCTTGCCGGTACCGGTCTGGGCCTGGCCGGCGACGTCGCCGCCGGGCAGCGCGACCGGCAGGGTCAGCGCCTGGATGGGCGTGCAACGGGTGAATCCGGCTCCTTCAAGGCCGGCCTGCAGGGCCGGATGCAGCTCGAAGGAGGAGAAGGTCAAATCGGTCAGCGGTTTGTCGCTCATGAGTCCGTCTTGGTAAGGCCATCCCGGCAGAGGTGCGGGGTGGCTTGCAATCTTGGGGGGCACCGTCGCAAACGGCCCCTGCGCCGGGATTGGCAGGGCCGGACTCCAGGTCCAGGGCGCCGCACAATGCCCCAGTTTAGCGCAATGTCGGCGTCAAACCGGGATCACCCGTCGCGCAGCGCCATGAGAATGTCCGCCCGGCGTGCTTTTGCGGCAGGTTTCAGGCCCTGGAAGGCTCTCCACCTCGCATTCACCGGCCCTGCCGCCGGTTGAACGGGGCGGCGGAAGGGGCTGGAAGCGTCGTGCCAGCCCCCGCATATCAACCAGGATCGTCGCGATAACGCAGGTGGGCGATCACGGGACGCTTCTTTCCAACCAGCGTCTGTCCGGTCACGGCGATAGCGGTACACTGCGCCCCGTGAGCGTCCAGGCATCCGCCGAACGCACCGCTGGCCGCCCGCGGCCACGAGGCACCAGACGAGGGTGACGCCCGGTTGGCGTTGCCCAAATTCAACTTCCTCCGGCCCTGCCGGGTGCATTACCAGACGAGAAACCAAGATGAGCGACAAGGTTGTACATGTCGGCGACGCCGACTTTGATAGCGCAGTGCTGAATTCCAAGGAACCGGTACTGGTCGATTTCTGGGCCGAATGGTGTGGTCCCTGCAAGATGATCGCCCCGGCCCTGGACGAACTGGCTGACGCCTACAACGGCCGCGCCAAGATCGCCAAGGTCAACGTGGACCAGAACCGTGCCCTGGCCGCCAAGTACCACGTGCGCTCGATCCCGATGCTGCTGGTGTTCAAGGACGGCGAAGTCCAGGCCCAGCAGATCGGTGCCGTCGGCAAGGCCCAGCTGGCCGGCATGCTCGACAAGGCCCTGGCCTGATCGCTGCAGGCAGCCGGCCCCGTCCGGCTGCCACGCGGGCCCATCGCCCGCATGAATGACCCTGCCCCACCCGGCTTGCGCGCTGCCGCGAGCCGGTGTTAGTGTCGGCATATCCGGCCGCATTCGCGCGCCGCATCTTCTGGACGCAGTTTCCTTCCAGATCCTTTCCCAACGTTCGCCGCCCTGCCGGGCGCTCGCACCTTCTAGCGAGGAATCCAGCACTTGTCCGATATCACTACTTCCGAACCCGGGAGCGCCGACGCGCCCGCCGAGAAGCGCGTGCGCAAGCCGCGCGTCGCCAAGGCCGCCGCCAACACCGCTGCCGAGGCAGGTTCCCCCCCCTCACAACCCGCTCTGCCTCTGGCTGCCGCGTCTGACGCGCCGGCGCCGGCTGCTGCTCCTTCGGCAGCCCCGCAGGCATCGGCGCCGGCAGCTCCTGCCGGTGGAGACGCATCGCCCTCGCAGGGCGGTGGTCAGCAGGACACCGGCGACGGTGGCCAGCGCAACCAGAATGGCCGGCACCAGAACCAAAACCAAAACCAAAACCAGAACCAGCAGGGCGGGCAGAACCCGTACCAGCAGGGTCAGGGTCAGGGCCAGAACCAGGGCCAAGGCCAGGGTCAGGGCCAAGGCAACCGCCGCGACCGTTTCCGCAATCGCCGTGACCGCAACCGCGGTGGCGATCGCTACAACGACGACGGCATGCCGCAGGACAACGGCGAACAGCAGCCGTTCGTGCGCAGCCAGCAGGCCAACGTGCCCGAAGGCTTCCCGGTCTATTCGCTGAGTGACCTCAAGCGCATGCCGGCACAGAAGCTGCTGGAAATCGCCGAACAGCTGCAGATCTCCGAAGGCGTGGCCCGTGCCCGCAAGCAGGACGTGATCTTCGCCCTGCTCAAGGTGCTGACCCGTCATGGCGACGGCGTTGCCGCCGACGGCGTGCTGGAAATCCTGCCGGACGGCTTCGGCTTCCTGCGCGCGGCCGAAGCCAGCTACCTGGCCGGCCCGGACGATACCTACATTTCGCCCAGCCAGATCCGCCGCTTCAACCTGCGCACCGGCGACCACCTGTCCGGCCGCATCCGCTTCCCGAAGGACGGCGAGCGCTACTTCGCGCTGTCGATCGTGGACACCATCAACGGTGAGCCGCTGGAAGCATCCAAGAACAAGGTGCTGTTCGAGAACCTGACCCCGCTGTTCCCGCGCAAGCGCTTCACCCTGGAACGCGGCAACGGTTCGTCCGAAGACATCACCGGCCGCATCCTCGATCTGATGGCACCGCAGGGCAAGGGTCAGCGTTCGCTGATCGTCTCCCAGCCCAAGGCCGGCAAGACGATGATGATGCAGCAGGTGGCCACGGCGATCACCACCAATCATCCGGACGTGCACCTGATCGTGCTGCTGATCGATGAGCGCCCGGAAGAAGTGACGGAAATGCAGCGCACCGTGCGCGGCGAAGTCATCAGCTCCACCTTCGACGAACCGGCTGCGCGCCACGTGCAGGTCGCCGAAATGGTAATCGAGCGGGCCAAGCGCCTGGTCGAGCACAAGAAGGACGTGGTGATCCTGCTCGACTCGATCACCCGCCTGGCGCGTGCCTACAACAACGTGGTGCCCAGCTCCGGCAAGGTGCTCACCGGTGGTGTGGACGCCAACGCCCTGCACCGTCCGAAGCGCTTCTTCGGCGCCGCGCGCAACGTGGAGGAAGGCGGCAGCCTGACCATCATCGCCACCGCGCTGGTCGATACCGGCAGCAAGATGGACGAGGTGATCTACGAAGAGTTCAAGGGCACCGGCAACAGCGAAGTGCACCTGAGCCGCCGCATCTCTGAAAAGCGCGTGTTCCCGGCGATCGACATCAACCGCTCGGGCACCCGTCGCGAAGACCTGCTGATCGAACCGGAACTGCTGCAGAAGATCTGGATCCTGCGCAAGCTGCTGCATCCGATGGATGAAATGGCCGCGATGGAATTCCTGCTCGACAAGATGAAGAACACCAAGTCCAACGACGAGTTCTTCGGTTCGATGAAGCGCTGATAGGCGCATCTTCCGGACAGAGAAAGGCCCCGCATCGCGGGGCCTTTTTCGTTGAGGGGTGCCCGGGTAGTGCCGGCCGTTGGCCGGCTCCACGCATCCCCACACCACGCAGGTAGTGCCGGCCGCTGGCCGGCTCCACACATCCTCCGCCGAACGCCGGCCGGACAGAGCCCGGCGCTACGGGCAGCGCACCCCGCCCGCCGCATTGTCTGCATCCACCGATACGCGCACCTGGGTGAACGCCGCCGCGAACGGCTTGTCGGCGCTCACCACGAACGGTGCTTCCACCGCACCCAGGTCCACGCCCTGCTTGGCAAAGCACGCCAGCGGTACGGTCACGGTCTGCTTCTGCCCCGGCGAAAGGGTGGCCAGGACCGGCGCGATATCCACGCCGCCCTCGCAGCCGGTACCGCACTGCATGGTCACCTTCACCGGCGACACCGGGCGCTGCACCAGCTGCACGTCAAACTGCAGCGCGCCGTGATTACGGGCCAGCGCACCCAGGTTGCGCCGCGAGGAACTGCGTGCGATCAACTGCGCCGGCGCCAGCCAGGTCACTTCCTTGGCATCCTGCTGGGTATTGATCTGCACGGTGCGTACCTGCACTACCGGCGCGGCGGCCGGCCAGCGCAACGTGGCGTTGAGGTCGTTGCCCAGCGGCTGGGTGGCACCAGCGGCCGCCACATGCAGCGCGAACGGCGGCGTGTCGGCCCGGTTGAAGATCGGCACCGTGGTGACCTCGCCGCAGTTGTCCGGGTTGGCTTCGGGCAGGCGGTCGACCTTGCCCGGGGTGCGGTAACTCAGGCCGTGGCCAAGCGCGAACAGCGGCGGCTGCTTCGGATCCGGGCGGTCGATCGGCGCCGGGCACGGCACGCCCGGCCACGGGAAGCTCAGCCGCCCGCGGAAATCATGCGCGGGCTTGCCGTCCTTGCCAGCCACCAGCACGTCGGTGATGCCCTTGCCTTCGGTACCCGGCAACCACGCCGCCACGAAGGCCTGGGAGTGGTTGAGCAGATCGTTGGTGTACATCGGGCGCCCGGAGAAGTACACGGTCACCACCGGTTTGCCACTGGCCTGGGCCGCGCGCAGCACGGCCAGATCCTGCGGATAGGCACGGCTGTGGCTGACCGGATCGGACGCGAGGATGTCGCCGTTGGTTTCGGCATATGGCGTCTCGCCGATCACGGCCACCACGACGTCGAACTGCGCGGGATCCAGCGCCGTCGCATCGGCGCTGTAGGCAACCTTCTGTGCGCCAAGTTCGGCACGCAGCGCACCCAGCACCGAATCGGCAGTGGGGAAATCGGCATTGCGGTTCTCGGTGCCCTGCCAGGTCAGCGACCAGCCACCGGACTGATCGGACAGGTTGTCGGCACTCTTGCCGACCACCATCACCCGCGCATCGCGGCGCAGTGGCAACACCTTGGCCTCGTTCTTGAGCAGCACCAGCGACTCACGCACGGCCTGGCGCGCCAGCTCACGGTGCTGCACGGCGGCGACGTCACCGGCATGGCGGCTGTCGGACGGCTTGTGATCGAACAGGCCCGCGCGCAGCTTCACGCGCAGGATGCGGGTGACCGCATCATCGATGCGCGCCATCGGGATCTCCCCGCTCTCCACCTGGGCGATGGTATTGGCGATGAAGGCCTTCCAGTCGTCGGGCACCATCACCATGTCGATGCCGGCGTTGATCGCCTGCGCACAGCTGTCGTTGCGGCAGCCCGGCACCTGGGCGATGCCGTTCCAGTCGGAGACGACGAAACCGTCGAAGCCCATCTTCTCCTTCAGCGCGCCGGTCAGCAGCGCTTTGTTGCCGTGCATCTTGCCGTAGTCGACGCCACCGCTGCGGTCGTTCCAGCTGTTGAACGAGGCCATCACCGTCTGCACGCCTTCGCCAAGCGCACCGTAGTAGCCCTGCCCGTGCACGTTGATCATGGTGGCCTTGTCGACCAGCGCTTCGCCCTGGTCGCGGCCGCTGTCGGTCGCGCCATCGCCGATGTAGTGCTTGGCGGTGGCAACGACATTGCCGTCGTCGCCGAAGCGCCCCTGCGCACCCTTGACGTAGGCCTGGGCGAATTCCCGTACCACGTGCGGGTCGGAGGAATAGCTTTCGTAGGTGCGCCCCCAACGTGGATCGTGCGCTACTGCCAGCGTCGGCGCGAACACCCAGTCGATGCCGGTGGCACGCACCGCGTGTGCGGTGGCCCGGCCGATCCGCTCGATCAGCGCGGCGTCGCCGGCCGCGCCCAGCCCGATGTTGTGCGGGAACAGCGTGGCACGGTAGACGTTGTTGTGGCCGTGCACTGCATCGGTACCCCAGATCACCGGGATCGGTGTGCGCGCATCGGTGGCCAGCGAGGCCGCCCGATACGCATCGGCCAACTGCAGCCACTGCGCGACCGTGGCGTGCTTGTCCATGCCCGGCCAGGAGCCGCCGCCATTGAGGACCGAGCCGATGTAGTACTGGCGGACCTGGTCGGGCGTGATCATCTTGATCTCGGGCTGGGTCATCTGGCCCACCTTCTGCGCCAGCGTCATCTGCGCCACGATCTCCTGCACCCGCGCCTCCAGCGCAGCATCCGGCCCGATCGCGCTGGTCACATGGGGCCAGTCCTTGAGGCGTTCACCGGTGGCCGGTGCGGCACCGGCCGTCGAGGCCAGCGCAGCCAGCAGGCAGGTAGCGAGAATCGTCTTGTTGGAGCTGGTCACTGGACATCTTCCTCTGATGAAATACGCGCGAACGGAACGGGCGGGACCGCAGCCGGGCAGCGGTCAGCGCCCCTCTCTGACAGCGCTGTCATATAAGCCCATGGCAACGCTGTCAACCGCCCGCGGCCCCGCTTGCGAACGGCGTCCCGCTGCAGCGGGGATCACCACCGGAGATGATGTCCAGGCCGTGCTTGAACTGCTGCATCGCGGCATGGAAAACCCGAACCCGCCACGCACGTCGCCGGCATGGCAACATCCGCCTGCATCGGCAACATCGATGTGACACACGCGCACTACCATCGGCACCTGGCCGCCCGCCCCTCCGAGAGGAACCCCCGCACCATGCGTAGTCGTATCGAGGATGTCGCCGCCGTTGCGGGTGTATCGATCAAGACGGTCTCCCGCGTGCTCAACAACGAGCCCAACGTGCGCGCGGAAACCCGCGAGCGGGTGCTGGCCGCCGTGACGCGGCTGGGCTACAAGCCCAACCTCTCCGCGCGCAGCCTGGCCGGGCAGCGCTCGTATGCACTGGCGCTGGTCTACAACAATCCCTCGCGCAACTACCTCATGGAAATCCAGAACGGGATGCTGGAGGCGTGCCATGCCCACCACTACAACCTGATCCTGGGCCCGGTCGGCACGGCGCGCCGCACCCTGCCCGACCTGGCTGCGCTGTTCGAGAATTCGCGCCCGGACGGGGTGGTGCTGATCCCGCCGCTGACCGATGACGCGGTGGTGCTGGCCTACCTGGAAGAGCATGAGATTCCGTATGCGTCCATCGCACCGCGGCATCCGGACGGCTGCATCGGCGTGCGCATGGATGAGACCACCGCAGTGGTTGAACTGATCGGTCATCTGGTCGCGCAGGGGCATCGCCGCATCGGCCATATCAAGGGCCCGCGCGCGCACGGGGCCTGCCAGTGGCGTCTGGCCGGCTACCGCCAGGCATTGCGCCAGTACGGCATCGCCTACGATCCGGCGCTGGTGGTCAACGGGCAGTTCTCGTTCGAATCCGGCATCGAGGCGGCCAATGCACTGCTGGACCTGCCAGAGCCGCCGAGCGCGATCTTCGCCGCCAACGATGACATGGCCGCCGCGGTGTTCCGCGTCGCCGGGCAGCGCGGCCTGCGCATTCCCCGCGACCTGTCGGTCTGCGGCTTCGATGACACGCCGATCGCCGGGCACATCTACCCGGCGCTGACCACCGTGCGCCAGCCGACCGCCTCCATGGGCAGGCTGGCCACCGAGCAGTTGATCGACCGCATCCGCTCCCCGGAGGCCGGGGTCATGGTCACCGTCGACCATGCGGTGCTGGTGCGCGAATCCACGCACCCCCCGCGTCGCCGCTGAGCGCCTGCCTCAGTGGCTGTGGCGTGAACCGCGCCAGGCGTAGAAGGCAATGAACAGGTAGCACAGCATCGGCAGCAGGAAGGACACCTGCAGCCCGTGATGGTCGGCCAGCCAGCCCATCGCCAGCGGGATCACCGCGCCGCCCACGATCGCCATCACCAGCAGGCTGGAGGCCTGCCCGGTCAACGTGCCCAGGCGGGCGATGGCCAGCGCGAAGATGGTCGGGAACATGATCGAGTTGAACAGGCCGATGCTGACCACGCTCCACTTGGCCAGGTTGCCGCTGCCGAGCATCGTCACCGTCAGCAGGGCGATCACGATCAACGCGAAGACCCCCAGCATGCGGCGCGGGTCCAGCCGGGTCAGCAATGCCGCACCCAGCAGACGGCCGACCAGCGCCCCCCCCCAATACAGCGACACGTAGCGCGTGGCTTCCTGCTCGGTCAGCCCCTCACCGATACCGGGCATCGAAAGGAAATTGACCAGCACGCTGCCGATCGAGACCTCCGCGCCCACGTAGAAGAAGATGGCCAGCACGCCATAGCGCAGGTGGCGATGGCGCAGCGCATCGCGCAGGCGGCCACTGCCGGTGGCGGCCGCGCCTTCCACGCCGGGAATGGCCGGCAGGCGGAACATCCAGATCGCCACCGCCAGCACGAACAGCGCGACGGCCAGGCCGAAGTACGGCAGCTGCACCGATTGCGCTTCGGCGGCGCGGTAAGCCAGTGCCTCGGCCTGCGGCAGCAGGGCCAGTTCATCGGCGGTGCGCGGCGCGGCCGAGAGAATCAGCAGGCCGCCGAACAACGGCGCGATCGTGGTGCCCAGCGCGTTCATCGACTGCGCCAGGGTCAGCCGGCTGGAACTGGTCTGCTCCGGACCGAGCAGCGCAACATAGGGATTGGCAGCGACCTGCAGCACGGTGATGCCGGTGGCCAGCACGAACAGCGCGCCGAGGAACAGGCCATACACATGCGCCTGTGCCGCCGGCCAGAACAACAGCGCGCCCACACCGGCGATGGCCAGGCCGGCAACGATGCCGCGCTTGTAGCCCACCGCCGCGACAAGGCGACCGGCGGGCAGCGACATCAGGAAGTACGCGCCGAAGAAGGTGAACTGGACCAGCATCGCCTGCACCCAGGTGAGCGCGAACGCCGCCTTCAGGTGCGGAATCAGGATGTCGTTGAGGCAGGTGAGGAAACCCCACATGAAAAAGATGGCGGTGACCACGGCCAGTGCAACGCCATTGCTTTGCACATGTTGTCCGCGGACGGCAGCAGGAGTGTCCATTGCATGTCCTTCCAGATTGGGAGAGCCGGCCAGTCGGCGGCCAGACATGGAACCTGCTTGGACCGCGATTGTCCAGCGCTGTCAGCCATCCGCTGTCCGTGGCCCGCGATGCTGCGGTGCGTGCACGCGATTCACTTCGCGCAGTTTCGTTCTGCACTGCACAACGCGTGTGCATCCTCCTTCCGGCGGCCGACGTCCCGGTGAAATCGGGCCACAACGCCTGCGTTGCAGTGCTTCCGCCGCGCAGGTGCCGGATGTGCAGGCAACGTGGAACGCGTGACGATGGCCAGGCAAAGCGCAGCGGGGACGTCGTTTGTTGACAACGCTGTCAACCATGGCTCCAATCCGGGCCGTGCGCACTGGAACCCGCGCCGACACAACGCAGAACCGCCACGATCGAATTCCCTGGGGAGGGATCATCATGAAGACGTACAAGGCCGTACCCCGCAAGGCGATGCTCACCTCCGCACTTCTCGCTGTCCTGGCCGGCCCGGCCTGGGCGCAGGATCCCGCGGCCCGGGAAACCTCCACGACAGCCCCGAATGGCGTCGACCCCACCACGCTGGATGCGGTGCAGGTCACCGGCATCCGTGGCAGCCTCACCTCGTCGATGAACCTCAAGCGCGACAGCCAGGGCGTGGTCGACGGCATCGTTGCCGAGGACATCGGCAAGTTCCCGGATACCAACCTGGCCGAATCGCTGCAGCGCATCAGCGGCGTGTCGATCGACCGTACCTCCAGCGGCGAGGGCTCCAAGGTGACCGTCCGCGGCATCGGCCCGGACTACAACCTGGTGCTCCTGAACGGCCGGCAGATGCCGGCGTCCAACCTCGGCAACGGCGGTGCCGGCCTGAACGGCTCGCGATCGTTCGACTTTGCGAACATCGCCTCCGAATCGATTTCGGCCGTGGAGGTCTACAAGACCACCCGCGCCGACAATCCGACCGGCGGCATCGGTGCCACCATCAACATCAAGACGCTGCGTCCACTGGAGGCGGCGCCGGTCGTCAGCCTGGGCCTGAAGGCGGTGCACGACACCTCCAACGACAACGTGCCGCGCACGCTGCAAGGGTCCAACATCACCGGTGAGCTGTCGGGCATCTTCAGCCAGACCTACGCCGACGGACGCTTCGGCGTTGCACTCAGTGCCAGCCACCAGGAACGCGATTCCGGCTTCAACCAGGCGACCGTTGCCGAAGGCTGGGCGACGCTTCGTGGCAGCGACACCACCGACTGGCGGGCATTGCCACAACCCGGCACGGGCTATGCCGACCGGATCACCAACCGCCCGGGCCCCGATGATATCTATGGCCGCCCGCAGAACTCGGCCTACAACGTCAATGCGGTACAGCGCCAGCGCACCAACGGGCAGGCCACGTTCCAGTGGAAGCCGCTGGACAACGTGACCACCACGCTGGACTACACCTATGTCGAGAACAAGGTCCAGCAGCAGCGCAGCGAACTGTCGGTGTGGTTCAACTACGGCCCCGGCGACAGCACCTGGACCAACGGCCCGGTTGCCGCGCCGATCGTCTACAGCGAAGACGTGGTCAACGGCGACGTGGCCATGGGCGGCATGAAGCTGGCGACCAAGAACAACATGGAAGCGGTAGGCTTCAACGTCGAGTGGGAGGTCAACGACGCGCTGGACATGACCTTCGACTACAACCGCGCCAGTGCCGAATCGCAGCCCGATGGCCCCTACGGCTCGGCGGGCGTGCTTGGCGTCGCCGCTTACGTGCGTGGCAAGACCACGGTCGATTACAGCGGCGACCTCCCCATCATCAACATCGCACTGCCTCCTGGCGGCATCCAGGCATCGGATGCCCTGGTGACCGGCTCGGTCTTCCAGAACAGCTACAACAAGTCTGAAGTGGAGCAGCTGCAGGCCAAGGGCGTGTTCCGCTTTGCCGACTACTCCGCGCTGGATTTCGGCGTGGGCCACACCAAGGTGGACAACCGCTCGGCGGCGGCCATCATGCAGCGAGACAGCTGGGGCGGCGTCGGTACGCCTGCGGACTACGATGACAGCATCTGGTACGCCGATGACATGGCCAAGTACTTCAAGGCGTTCTCCGGCCACAACGATCCGCGCCTGACGGGCCAGTTCCTGGTGTTCGATTTCGACCGCCTGCGCGATCGTGCCGCCCAGGTGGCCAATGGCGTGGAACCGGCCTGCCCCACCTGCTATGTCGCCCCGACGGAATACTCCGAGGACATCCGCACCACGGAAACGTCCAAGAGCGCCTACCTGCAATACCGCACTACCTTTGACTGGAACATGCCGCTGCATATTGCCGCGGGTGTGCGCTACGAAGAAACCGAGGTGGAATCGCAGGCGCTGGTGCGCGTCCCGACCTCCATCAGCTGGAATTCGCTCAACGAGTTCAACATCACCTACGCCGACGAAGGCGCCTTCGTGGGTGGCAAGGGCAAGTACGACTACATCCTGCCCAATCTCGACCTGAAGCTGGACCTGAGCGAATCGTTGGCGCTGCGCGGCAGCTACAGCCGCAGTCTCGGCCGTCCAGGCTGGACGCAGATCGAAAGCGGGCAGCGTCTGGACAACATCGTGCGCACCCAGGGCGGCACCGGCTCGCGTGGCAACCCGGCACTGGAGCCGTTGCTCTCGGACAACTTCGATCTCTCGCTGGAGTGGTACTACGGAGAGGCCAGCTACGCCTCGGTCGGCTTCTTCCGCAAGAACATCAAGAACTTCATCAGCAATACGATCGCGCGTGAGGATGCAGGCAGCCTGCACACCCCCGTGGGCGGCGCCTACTGGAACGAGGCACTGGCATCGGGCTGCGTGGCCACCGATACGGTGTGCATCCGCAACTACATCTTCACCAACCATGCCGGCGACCCGGGCGTGACCTCCACCGGCGTCAATTCCGCAGGGCAGCAGACCGGCAGCATCGTCGGCCAGCCGGGTGATCCGATTGCCGGGTTTGACGTCACCCTGCCGGCCAACCAGCGTTCGGACCACCTCCAGGGTTGGGAAGTGGCCGTGCAGCATCTGTTCGGCCAGTCCGGCTTTGGCGTCGCGGCGAACTACACCAAGGTGAAGTCCGGCCTGACCTTCGACAACCTCAGCCTGGGCGACCAGTATCCGATGATCGGCCTCAGCGATTCTGCCAACGCGGTGCTGTTCTACGACAAGAACGCCTGGCAGGTGCGTGCGGCCTACAACTGGCGCGACAAGTTCCTCAACGGCATCGGCGGCCAGGGCCCCAACCCGAACTACACCGAAGCCTACGGCCAGCTTGATCTCAACATCAGCTACGCGGTCAGCGAGCAGCTGACCCTGAGCCTGGAAGCGATCAACCTGACCGACGAGACCATGCGCACCTACTCGCGCCACACCAACATGCTGCGCTACGCCACCCAGACCGGCCCGCGGTACATGTTCGGCGTCCGTTACAAGTTCTGAGTCGGCACTGCCGAGCTGCAGCACCGGAAGGCCGCGCTCATCCCGCGGCCTTCCGCTTCCCTCACCTGCGCGCTACCGTGGGCGCCACCCGCCCCTGCCATCAGGATGCCGATGTCCGCCATGCCCGGCCCGATCGAGGAACTGCATGATCTGGATCCGGCGCAGCTGCACGCGCAGTTGCCCGGCTGGACCACGCCGAAGGTGATCCGCGGGCTGGTGGCCGGGTGGCCGCTGGTCGCCGCAGCGACCCGGTCCGCGCAGGCGGCGGTTGACCATCTCAAGCAGTTCGATCACGGCGCGCTGCCGGTCACTGCCACCACGGCGCCACCGGAGGCCCGGGGACGGGTGTTCTACAACGCGGACATGAGCGGCTTCAATTTCCGCCGCGAGCAGATCCCGTTGAAGGTCGTGCTCGATACCCTGCTCAAGTACGCGCCGGCACTGGCACCGCCGTCGATCTATGTGGCATCGACCACGCTGGACAGCTTCCTGCCTGGCTTCCGCCAGACCAATGCGCTGGAACTGGGGGTGGACGATCCGCTGGCCAGCATCTGGATCGGCAACCGCTCGCGCATCGCCGCCCACCAGGACGTGCCGGACAACCTGGCCTGCGTAGCCGCCGGCCGCCGCCGCGTCACCCTGTTCCCCCCATCGCAGGTGGGCAATCTGTATATCGGGCCACTGGATTTCACGCCGGCCGGGCAGGCGGTCAGCCTGGTCGATTTCGCCGCACCGGACCTGGTGCGGTTTCCACGCTTCAGCGCGGCACTGGCGCACGCACAGGTGGCCGAGCTGGGGCCGGGCGATGCCGTGTTCATTCCATCGCTGTGGTGGCACCACATGGAAGGGCTGGAGGCGTTCAACGTGCTGGTCAATTACTGGTGGCGGCCGGTGCCGGCGTGGATGGATGCGCCGATGAACGCATTGATGCTCTCGCTGCTGGCGCTCCGCGATCTGCCGCCGGCGCAGCGCGCGCATTGGCAGGCGATTTTCCAGCATTACGTCTTCCAGGCCGATGAACACACCACCGCGCACATCCCCGAGGCCGTACGCGGTGTGCTCGGACCACTGGACCAGGCCGGCGCCGATCACCTGCGCGGCGTACTGCGCAGGCGCCTGGAACGCTGAAGGCCGCCACCGCGGTGCCCACTTCACCCACGTGGGGGTATAATCCGCAATAATCGCCGCCCAAAGAGTTGTTGACCGCCCGGGGGCGGGGTCGTCGAAAGGCGGGCGCGGCACGCGCACCGGTTCGGCACTGTGTCGTGCGCTCCTGACTGCTTCGCTGCTGCCGTTCCATCCGCGTGTTCCGGTTGGTGCTGCACCCTGCTGCCCGTGAACCGCATGCGCCCGTTGTCCGCCCGCCTCAACCTCGGCACGTTGATCCTTGCCCTGGCCCTGCTCAGCGCGATCATCGCCCTGGCCAACACCCTGCATGCCAGCTACCGCGTGCAGCGCGAACAGTTGATCGGCAACACGCTGGAAGCCAACCGCGTGTACGCCAGCAAGCTCGCCGAATCGACCCAGAACTTCGTGCTCTCCGCTCAGCAGCAGGTGGCCTACAGCGCCACCGTGCTCGGCCAGCGCCAGCATGATCGCCAGGCGCTGGAGGCCGAGGCCGCCCGCCTGCAACTGCAGACCAACAGCTTCAACTCGGTGTTGATCGTCGATGCCGGGGGCACCGTGCTGGCCACCTCACCGCAGAGTCTTGCCCTGCAGGGCGTGCTGCTCAACAGTGCTGGCAACCGCGACGCCCTCGCCCGGCGTGCGCCGTTCATCAGCGATCCGTACCAGTCGGCCACCGGCCGGCTGCTGGTGGCGATCTCGCACCCGATCTTCTCCGCGCAGGGCCAGTACCAGGGCTACGTCAGCGGCACCATCTACCTGCGCCAGCGCAGCATCCTGCAGTCGTTGCTGGGCAAGCACTACTACCGCGATGGTTCCTACCTGTACGTGGTCGACCGCAATGGCCGCATCCTGTACCACATCGAGCAGGACCGGGTCGGCCAGTTCGCGCTGCAGAACCCGGCCGTGCAGGCAGTCACCCAGGGCCACTCGGGCGCCCAGCAGGTGCGCAATACCCATGGCGTGCAGATGCTGGCCGGGTACGCGCCGGTGCCGAGCGTTGGCTGGGGGGTGGTGGCCCAGCGGCCGACCACCGCCACGCTGGCCTCACTGTCCAAGCTGATGTCGGCGGTGATCTGGAATGCGATTCCGCTGGGCATCCTGTCGCTGCTGATCACCTGGTGGTTTGCGCGGCGCATCTCGCTGCCGCTATGGCAGCTGGCGCGCAACGTGCAGAACCGCGACACCGGCATCGCGATCCGCCACGTCACCGGTATCCGGGCCTGGTACTACGAAGTCGCCCAGCTCAAAGCCGCCCTGCTGTACAGCTTCAACCTGCTGCAGGACCGCATCGGCAAGCTCAACCGCGCCAGCATGACCGATCCCCTTACCGGCCTGCAGAACCGGCGCGGCCTGCAGCAGGGGCTGGAAGACTGGCAGGCACGCGGCCAGCCGTTCGGGATCATCGCGCTGGACATCGACCGCTTCAAAAGCATCAACGACCGCTTCGGTCATGCGGTCGGCGACGCCGTGATCCTGCGCATCGCGCAATTGATGCGCGATGGCTCACGCGACACCGATCTGCTCTGCCGCAACGGCGGCGAGGAGTTCCTGATCCTGTTGCCGGGCATCGATGCCCTCCATGCCGCGCAGGTGGCCGAGCGCCTGCGTATCCAGGTGGCCGCCGAAGTGTTCGAGCAGGTCGGCACGGTCACCGTGTCGCTGGGCGTGGCCCACTACCCGACCTATCACGATGATCCGCAGCAGGCGCTGCGGCTGGCCGACAAGGCGCTGTACATGGCCAAGGAACAGGGCCGCAATCGCACCGTGGTGTACCCGCAGCCCGGCAGTCCGGGCGTTGGTTGAGGGACCGCGGGCGCGACGCCCGCGCTCCTGTCAGCCTCAGCCGCCGAGCGGCGTCAGCAGCTTCGGCGCCTTGCTGGCGGCGTCGGCCATGAACACGCCGCCGGCGGGCAGCAGGTCGGCATTGGCATCGGCGCTCAGTGCCTTGTCGCTGCGCCACGGGGCCTGCTGGTGCGGGCCGGGAATGTAGGCATCCCAGCGGCCGTAGCGCTCCACCTCATCGCTGAACGAAAATCGCACCGGCACCCGGATGGTCCAGCTCGCCTCGTCCTTCTGATCTCCGGTAGAGGGCGCCTTGAAGGTCCACTTACGTGCGGCGCCCATCGACACGCGGGCCAGCTTGTCGCGCATTTTCCGCATGTTCGCCTCGTTGGCGATCACACGAAGATTGACCTGCTCGGTGGCCACATCCAGCACCTTCCCGTCGCGCCCGACCTGTATCAGCAGCAATACATCGCCACGCCCGCGCGCATTGAAGACATCCTCGGGATACACCGGCGGCGTCATCTTCACCTTGGTGACGTTGTCGGTCGAGGTTTCGTCGTACGTTTCGAAATTCGCTGCCAGCAGCGTGATCAGGCCGGTGCCATCGGGGTTGTTCTTCGCACCCAGGCGGATGGTGGCCGGGGTACGTGCCTTGACGGTCTGGCCATTCACAAGCACCGGGGCGAAACGCCACGTCTTGACGGCATTTTCGACGAAGGTGACGATGGTCTCGTCGACCTGCGCGCGCTTGTCCAGACGGAACGCCTCGACCTGCCCTTCGGTGCCGATATCGATCTCGCCGGTAAGCACCATGCTGGCTTCGGCCTGCTCGCGCACCTCGCGCTTGGTCTGTGCGTCCGCATCAGGGACCACGACCATGCCCACGCCGCTGAAGGCCAATGCCAGGGCAAGAATAGGGGAACAACGCATCGCACTCTCTCCTTGTGGATGCCTGACAGCGTAGCGCAGTGGGAATCGGGTGGACAATCAGGCCAGCCGCAGCGCCCCGGCGTACGGCGGGGTATCCGGAAAATCACCGGCCGCGAAACCGGCCTGCAGCCGCTGCCACCAGGCCGGATCAAACAGATGCCCGAAGTGCTCGCGCACCGCGGCCAGCTCGGGCGGCGGCAGCCCCATGAACATCCAGAAGCGCTCGGGAAACACGTCCTGGGGGCCGATCTGGAACCATGGCTCGTCGGCCAGCGCTTCCTCTTCGTTGCGCGGCGCCGGCCAGGCGCGGAAGGCACACTCGGTGATCAGGCACAGCTCATCGTAGTCGTAGAACACGGCACGCCCATGCCGCGACACGCCGAAGTTCTTCGGCAGCATGTCGCCGGGAAAGATGTTGTTGCGCGCCATGTCGGTGATCGCCTGCGCGTAGTCGAGCGCGGCAATGCGACGCGCCTCGGCGGTCTGCTCGCGCAGGTACAGATTGAGCGGACGGAAGCGTCGCTGCACGTAGCACAGCGCGATCACCAGTTCCTCGCCCTCCTCATGCACGCTGCCGGCGCACTGGGTCAGCAGTTCCTCGCGCAGCGCCGCGGAGAAACGCGACCGCGGGAAGCGCAGGTGCCGATAGGGCTGTGCGTCGAGCAGCCGGCCGACACGGTCCAGGTTGAATACCAGCGCATACTTCTCTTCGACCTGGTGCCGGGTCATGGTCTTGGGCCAGGCGAAACGGTCGCGGATCAGCTTGAACACCAGCGGATAGCTGGGCAGGGTGAACACCGCCATGACCATGCCGGGCGTGCCATCGGCGTGCACCAGCTGCTCGCCGGGCTGGTCCTGGAAGTGACGGAAGAACGTGCGATAGCGCTCGGTCTTGCCCTGCTTGGCGCGCCCGAGCACGGTGTAGATCTCATCGACCGGCTTGCCCGGCAGCAGGCTGCGCAGGAACACCACCGCATCGCCAACGGTCGCCAGGTCGGCCTGGAAGTAGCTGCGCGAGACACCGAACAGATGCGCGAGATCGCGGCGCCGGCTCAGCACCGCATCGACGCGCAGGCCGCGCTCGTCATGGACCAGTGCGATCACGCAGGGCGAGAAGCAATGCTCGCCGAAGACGCGCCCGACCAGATAGGCGCGGCGCTCACGATAGAACACCGTATCGAGCAGTTCGATGCTGCGCACCGGGTAATCGCCCCAATGTGCCAGATCGTCCTGCAGGCGCACGGCCACCGCCGCGGCGCAGCGCAGCTGGTGTGCATACGGCACATCGAACCGATAGTCGCCGAGCACGCGCATGAACGCGTCCGCCGGACGCGTGGGAGAGAGCGTGTAGCTGTGTCGCGCGACCGGATGGGTGATGGCATCGGACGGCTCCACATCCATCGCCATGAACTCGATCGCCCCGTCCACACCGCGGGTGGCGAACAACCGCCGCGCCAGTGTGTTGTAGAAGGTCTTGTAGAGCTCGGCGTCGATCAACCCGGCCAGCAGCGCAGCGTAGGCGGGGCGTATGCGCAGCCACAGCGCGCGCTCACCGATGTCCGCGCCCGCTGCGCGGCGCAGGGCATCGACGGTCCCGGCGATGCACTGGTCATACAGCGCGATGCGCTCCACGGCGTCCTGCCGCGCACCCGCCCAGTCGCGCTGTTCGAAGCGCCGCCGCGCACGCCGGCTGATCGCCGCGAAGCGCGCATGGTAGTCCTCGAAGCCATCGCGGATCAGCCGCGCCAGCGCATCCGCTGCCGGGTTCATGCGGCACCCCGGACGGCGCAGTGAGAGAACCGGCAGGAACAGCGAGCGCGCATGCAGCCACTTCCAGAGGACCTGCCGCCACCATACGGCAGCGACTGGGCGGTTGCCCAGTCGGCGCAGGTGTGCACCCGGGTTCCGGGGTAGAGTCGCCCCATCAACCATCAACTATCGAACAGGGGCAGTGATGACGACAGGCCGTCGCAGGACAGTGTGGGCGAGCGCCTTGTTGCTGGCGGCAATACTGATAGCCGTGTTCTGGGGCCAACGTGACCCGTCACGGGCATCGCAGACCATGGCAGGACCTTCTTCGACACCTGCGCTGTCCGCGGAGGCTGTCGCTCCAGCCCCTCATGCGCTTAAGTCTGGACCACTCGCGGCCGGCTTCGAAGATGCCACCCGCAGAGAGTTCGAACGTGTCAGCGCTGCGGCCGGAGGCGGTGATGTCCACGCGCAGCGTCGGTTGGCCGAGCTGTACGAGAAGTGTTTTCTGGTGAACCTCCGGCGTGCGTCCTATCTCGAGGGCGTCGAAAGCGCGGCCAGGGTGCATCCGGATCCAGATGCCGCGCAGCAGATGCGCCTGACCGGCGAACGTGTTTTCGCGCAATGTGGCGGTGTGGATGGCGGGCAGGTGATTCCACTTGACGCCATGCTGGCTTGGCGCGAGCAGGCCGCACGCCAGGGTGATTTTGCTTCGCAGCTTTGGTTGCGTCTTCGCCATACCGCTACGGCACCTCTCACGCCGGCGGAGTATGGCCAGTTGATGGAGCAGGTCATTGCGGGCGACGACGCGACGGCGATGGTGTATCTGGGGGCCCTTGCTCAGGGAGCCGCTGCGACGGGAGCCGCGGGTGGAGATCCGCTCATCACCGGATTGGCGTGGCAGATCACCGCCTGCCAACGTGGACTTGCCTGCGGGGTGGGAAGTGAATTGATGGATGCGCTGTGCTTCAACACGGGTGCCTGCACGGAGACAGATGGCACCGTCGTCCTGCGTTTGATGGCCGCAGAGCAGCAGGCTGCGCTGGATGCGGAGATCGCCCTCCTCTCGACCCAGTTTGGCCGCCGTCCCGGCCGCCAGTGAACTGCCGCCCGATCAGAAGCAATCACCCATAAAAAAACCCGCGCCGGAGCGCGGGTTCTTCATCGATCACCGCAGTGGCGGGACCGTTGCCTTACAGCGCAGCCAGCGCGCTGTTGAAGGTGCTGCTGGGGCGCATCGCGGCGCTGGCCTTGGCCACGTCCGGGCGGTAGTAGCCACCGATATCGACCGCCTTGCCCTGCACCGCGGCCAGCTCACCGACGATGGCCTGCTCGTTGTCGGCCAGTGCCTTGGCCAGTGGCGCGAAACGGGCCTTCAGCGCGGCATCGTCGTCCTGCGCGGCCAGGGCCTGGGCCCAGTACAGCGCGATGTAGAAGTGGCTGCCGCGGTTGTCGATGCCACCGAGCTTGCGCGACGGCGACTTGTCGTTGTCCAGGAACTGGCCGTTGGCCTGGTCCAGGGTCTTGGCCAGCACGGTGGCACCGGCGTTGTCGTAACGGTTGCCCAGGTGTTCCAGCGAAGCGGCCAGGGCGAGGAACTCACCGAGCGAATCCCAGCGCAGGTAATCCTCTTCCACGAACTGCTGCACGTGCTTGGGGGCCGAACCACCGGCACCGGTCTCGAACAGGCCACCACCGGCCATCAACGGCACGATGGAGAGCATCTTGGCGCTGGTGCCCAGCTCCATGATCGGGAACAGATCGGTCAGGTAGTCGCGCAGCACGTTGCCGGTCACCGAGATGGTGTCCTCACCCTTGCGGATGCGGTCCAGCGAGAAGGCGGTCGCCTCCACCGGCGCCAGGATGCGGATGTCCAGACCGTTGGTGTCGTGGTCCTTCAGATAGGTCTCGACCTTGGCGATCACCTGTGCGTCGTGCGCGCGGTTGGCATCCAGCCAGAACACCGCAGGGGTGTTGCTCAGGCGGGCGCGGTTGACGGCCAGCTTCACCCAGTCCTGGATCGGCGCATCCTTGGTCTGGCACATGCGCCAGATGTCACCGGTCTGCACGGCGTGCTCGAACACCACCTTGCCGGCCTCGTCGGTGAGGCGCACGGTGCCGTCAGCCGGGATCTGGAAGGTCTTGTCGTGCGAGCCGTATTCCTCGGCCTTCTGCGCCATCAGGCCCACGTTGGGCACCGAGCCCATGGTGGCCGGGTCGAAGGCACCGTGGGTGCGGCAATCGTCGATTACCGCTTGGTACACGCCGGCGTAGCAACGGTCCGGAATGACGGCCTTGGTGTCCTGCAGCTTGCCGTCGGCGTTCCACATGCCACCGGAGTCGCGGATCATCGCCGGCATCGAGGCGTCGACGATCACGTCGCTGGGCACGTGCAGGTTGGTGATGCCCTTGTCCGAATTGACCATGGCCAGGCCCGGGCGCTTGCCGTACTCGGCAGCCAGGTCGGCCTTGATCGCTTCCTGGGTCGCTTCGGGCAGCTGCGGCAGGCGCGCGAACAGATCGCCAATGCCGTTGTTCGGATCGAAACCGGCCTGCTTGAGCACGTCGGCGTGCTTGGCCAGCACGTCCTTGTAGAACTCCTCGACGACGACGCCGAACATGATCGGGTCGGAGACCTTCATCATGGTCGCCTTCAGGTGCAGCGAGAACAGCACGCCCTTGGCCTTGGCATCGGCGATCTGCGCCTGCACGAACGAGGCCAGCGCATTGCGGCTCATCACGGCGGCATCGACGATTTCACCGGCCTTGACCGCGGTCTTTTCCTTGAGCACGACGCTGCTGCCGTCGGCCTTGAACAGTTCGATCTTCAGGCTGCCGGCGTTGGCCAACGTGGCCGACTTCTCGCTGCCGTAGAAGTCACCGCCATCCATGTGCGCAACGTGCGACTTGGAGTCCTTGGACCACTTGCCCATGCGGTGCGGGTGCTTGCGGGCGTAGTTCTTGACCGACAGCGGCGCGCGGCGATCGGAGTTGCCTTCGCGCAGCACCGGATTCACCGCACTGCCCTTGACCTTGTCGTAGCGCGCCTTGATGTCGCGCGAGACGTCGTCGGTCGGCACGTCCGGGTAGTTCGGCAGCGCGAAGCCCTGGTCCTGCAGTTCCTTGATCGCGGCCTTCAGCTGCGGGACCGAGGCGCTGATGTTGGGCAGCTTGATGATGTTCGCATCCGGGGTGGTCGCCAGCTGGCCCAGTTCGGCCAGGTGGTCGGCCTCTTTCTGGTCATCCTTCAGGTAATCCGGGAACAGGGCCAGGATGCGGCCGGACAACGAGATGTCGCGGGTTTCCACGGCGATGCCGGCGGTGGCGGTGTAGGCCTCGACGATCGGCAGCAGCGACTGCGTGGCCAGGAACGGGGCTTCATCGGTGAGCGTGTAGAGAATCTTGGGCGTGTTCGACATGGGGGATCAGGGCTCTCTTGCAGATCTCGTGAATGATGGCCGACGGCAATGCCGGGCCGCGTGCAACCGTGTCGCGTGCAGGGCCTGGCACAGCGGGCCCGCACTTTCCCTGGGGACCGCGCCGACCAACGGCGCGCACGGCGGGAAACCCCCGCATTGTCGCGTTTTCAGCCCCCCGGAGCAAAGCCATCCCATACGCAAACGTACTGGAACGGTGTGATGCATCAGCGCCAACCGGCAGCTCAGGCGCCCTCCGGGTGCAGATCCGCTCATTCGGAAACTGCTGCGGCCTCTGGGAGACCGTCCACCCATTCCGCAAGGGGCTTTCCCCACACGCTTTGGCGAGGACACGTGAGTGTCTGGCTGCTGTGGTTGCGCTTGAAACTACATACCCGGAAGCCGCCAACTGCCGCTGCCAGGTCCTTTCGCTGTGAGGCGCCGGTCGCCGTGCCGATCAGATGCAGCGGCATGACACCCGATCGGTCAGGCTTGACGAAGATGTCGTATCGGGTCGAATCGCCCTCGGCCGTTCTGTAGCCTGAAAGCTGATAGCCAGGAAGGGTTAATTTCAGATCGATAGACGATCCCGGACTGGGCGGTTGCGGTGCGTCACCTTCATAGACCAGCAACACGCTCCGCTGATCTTTCAGAACGTCATGAATCCCGAAATCCGCAGGTGATTCGTAGCTGATCGACATCCCGGCGGGGACCCGCAGGCACGCGCCATAGAGGAGGTGATCGCAACTGTGGCCCCATATTGCTGCTTCCTGTCCACATGCGTATCCAGGAACAAACGCCATAGCAGGCGCAAAGAAACACCACATCCCCGTTTTGCTCATTGCCGCTCCTTGGATCCCAGCGCCGCGCCACGCCCCATCCTCCGACTATACGAGTTCCGCCATCCGCGGATAGTGTGGATCGGGTGATGCCACCGCTGGAGCCTGCTGCGAGCCTGAAACCGAGTCCTTCCGTGAGGCGGCAATCATCTGGCTACGCGGGCCGCGCTGCGCTCGACCCACACCGGCGGATGTGCGCGCAATGGCATCAAGCACTTCTGCTTGCCACGCCGATGGAAAAAGAACAATAAAAAAGACGCAGCCTCGCGGCTGCGTCCATCGTGAGCCTGTTGCCGGGAGAGAGTCGGCGTCTAGGCTTACTTGACCTCAAACTCCTGCGGCGATCCAGCCGCCTTACCATCTACCGTGACTTCCGCGCGGTACTTGCCCGCCGGCCAGCCATTGGCATTCTTGAAGGAGATGTTGGTGGTCTCGGCACCGGTGGTATTGACCACCTGGTTCTGCTCACCGGCAACCTGCCCGTTCTGGAAGGTCAGCTTGGCCGCGACGTTGGCGTTGTTGGCGCTGCCGTCCGTGCGGATCGAGACGATGATGTCGTCCTTCGGCGCGAACAATGCGGCCGAGGTGACGGTCTTGTCCGCCGCAGCGGTCTTGCCGACGGTGACGGTCGAAACGGTCACGCCGGTGGCAGCGGTCATCGGCTGCGGCGCGGCTTCGGTCATCGGAGCCGGCGCGGCAGGCGCGGTCGCCGCCGGCTGTGCGTTGTTATCGGCGGTGTCTTCTTTCTTCTTGCAGCCAGCCAGGGCTACGGTGGCCAGAAGCGCAGCGAGAACGGCAGTACTGATGGACGACTTCTTCATGGAGATTGCTCCCTGTGTGATGGTGGGCAGTAAAGTGGATCAGGCTTTGGGCGGCAGTTTCAGGGTCTGGCCGGGCTGGATCTTGTCTGGATCGTCCAGCACGTCGCGGTTGGCCTCGAAGATGCGCTTCCACGCATTGGCATCGCCCAGTTCCTGCTTGGCGATCTTCGAGAGCGAATCGCCCTTCTGCACCGTGTAGGTGCCTCCTACCTTCTCCGCGGTGGTATCCACCGAGGCGGTCACACCCGAGAAATCGACCTGATCGACTTTCTGCGCGGTGGTGTCAACGCTGGCGCTGACACCGGAAAAGTCGACTTTCTTATCGGTACTCATCCATACACTCCCGTCTTGATTGACGACATGGGAGGCACGGTGTCACAGCCCTTGTTAATGGGGCATGGCGTGGATGTGAAGACGTGCGGAACGGCTACCGGCGGCCACGTTGCCCGGGGGTAGAGCCACCCCATAGGTGGCTGCGCGTGGTGCCGGGTTCCGGGGCAGCGACCCGTGGGGTCGCTCTACTGGCGCAGGTCGCGGACGGTACGTGCCGGGGCGGCGATGCCCGGGCTAGCCCGCCACGGGTTGATGTCCAGCCCGCCGCGCCGGGTGTAGCGCGCTTCCACTTCCAGCCACTGTGGCTGGCAGCGCTGGGTGATCTCGCTGAAGATCCGCTCAACGCACTGCTCATGGAACTCGGCGTGTTCGCGGTAGCTGATCAGGTACTTCAGCAAGCCGTCGCGGTCGATCTTCGGGCCGCGGTAGCGCACGCTGACACTGGCCCAGTCCGGCTGGCCGGTGACCGGGCAGTTGGACTTGAGCAGCGCCGAACTCAATGTCTCGGTGACCACGTCATCGGCATAGGCGAACAGGAATTCCGGCGCCGGTGGGCCGTAGCGCTCGATGGCCACGTCGCGCTCGTCCAGCGATTCGCCCTCGGCGTCTTCCACCAGCGGTGGCACCCCGAACACGACCGTCACCACCGCCCCCGCACAGGCCGACAGATCGCGCGTGATGCACAGGCGCGCAGCCGCGTCATCGTCGAAGCGCGTGCTGTTGAGCGAATTGAGGTACAGCTTGAATGACTTGGATTCGATCAGGTTCGGCGAGGTGCACGGCACGCTGACCGTGGCCACCGCCACGCGCGGCTTGCCGCGCCCGTCCAGCCAGCTCAGCTCATAGGCCTGCCAGCGGTCATGGCCGACGAACGGCAGCGCCGCCTCGTCCAGGCCGATCTCTTCGCGGGCGCCGCGGCGCGGGATGGGGAAAAGCAGGCCGGGATCGTACTGCGACGGGTAAGCCACCTCGCGACCGAGGCTGGAGTCCTGGGGGGTATTCATGCCGCCATTTTACGCCGGTAGGCGCGCGGCGTCCGCCGGCGAAAACGAACGGACCCGGCGGCCGGGTGGTTGCATCCCCAGTCGGGGGGAGGATCGGAACCCTCCCGCCCGTGCCGGTTTTCGCCCCGGCCAGCGGCCGGGACCTGCCGTCTACCAGCCGTCCGCTGGCTTCAGCCCGCGCCAGGCGCCGCAGCCGGCGTCCCATTGAGGTAATCCAGGCTCACCTGCAGCAGCGCGCGCAGGCCCACATCGAGCGCCTTCTCATCGAGCAGGAACTTCGGCGAATGGTTGGCCGGCGCCGTGGCCGGATCGATCCCCTCGCCGGTCGAGCCGACGAAGAAGAACATGCCCGGCACCTGCTGGGCATACAGCGAGAAGTCCTCGGCGCCCATCTGCAGCGGCGGCTCGTAGACATTGCCTTCGCCCACCACGGCCTGCAGGCTCGGCAGCATCCGCGCGGTCAGGGCCGGGTCGTTGACCGTGGCCGGGTTGCCTTCGGATTCGTAGATCTCGGTTTCCGCCTTGGCCCCGTGCGCGGCCGCGGTGTGCTCGGCCACGTTGCGCAGGTCGGCGAAGATCTGCTGGCGCATGCCCTCGTCGAAGGTACGGATGGTGCCGACCATCTCCACTTCATCGGGGATGATGTTGTAGCGGATGCCGCCCTTGATCGCGCCGAAGGTCACCACCGCCGGCTGCTTGGAGAGGTTGGCGCGGCGGCTGACGATGGTCTGCGCGGTGCCGACCAGGTCGGCCGTGGCCACGATCGGGTCCACCCCGTTCCACGGCGCCGAGCCATGGGTCTGGCGGCCGATCACCTTGATCCCGAACCGGTCCGAGGCCGCCATCAGCGGGCCGCCGCGCACCGCGATCTGGCCCGCGGGCACGCTGGAGAACACGTGCAGGCCGAACACCGCCTCGGGCTTGAAGTCCTTGAACAGCCCTTCCTTGAGCATCAGCGCCGCACCGCCCTCTTCCGGCGGCGGCGCGCCCTCTTCGGCGGGCTGGAAGATCAGCATCACTTCGCCAGGCAGGTTCGCGCGCATCTTCACCAGCGCGTCGGCCACGCCCAGCAGGATGGCGGTGTGGGCATCGTGGCCGCAGGCGTGCATCACCCCGACGGTCTCGCCGCGGTAGGTGCTGGTGGCCTTGGAGGTGAACGGCAGGCCGGTCTGTTCGGTCACCGGCAGGGCGTCCATGTCCGCGCGCAGGGCGATCCGCGGGCCGGGCTTGCCGCCCTTGATGATGGCCACCACGCCATGGTGGGCGATACCGGTCTGCGGCTTCAGGCCCATCGCGCGCAGGCGCTCGGCGACCTTGGCCGAGGTGCGTTCCTCGCGGTTGGACAGCTCCGGGTGCTGGTGGAAATCGCGGCGCCAGTCGATGACCTGGGCCTTGAGGCGGGTCGCGGCGGCCGCCACTTCGGGGCGTTCGGCGGGGGCGGCGGCGGCCAGGCCGGGGGTGGCCAACAGCAGGGCGGACATCAGCAGCGACAGACGGGGCATTGCAGGTCTCCACGGGGCAGGACAACGGTCGAACCTGAATGTAGGGCATCCGGAACCGCCGCGGTGTAACTTTCTGCCCCGGCGAACGTTCATGGGGGAACCTCACCCGTCACATCCGGTCTGATCGCCCGTCCCATCCGTCATGCATGAAAGGCCACGGGCGACGAGTATGCTTTGCGCCTAGCCAACCGGGGCCCCCCGCCCTCCGCCAGCCCCCTCAGGAGTTATTGAATGTCGCGTTTCTGGAAGATCGTGCTGCTGGTGGTCGCAGTGCTGGTGGTTGCCGTCATGGGTGTGCGCCTGATGGGCGGCAAGAAGGGAGACGCGGCAGGTCCGGCAGCCGAAGGGCGCCAGGGCGGTGATCCGGCCAATGCAGGCCCGGTGCCGGTCACGGTGATCGAGGCGGCGCGCCAGGACGTGCCGGTCTATGCAAGCGCACTGGGTACGGTCGCGGCGATGAACACCGTCACCGTGAGCCCGCAGGTCGGCGGCCAGCTGATCAGCCTGAACTTCAAGGAAGGCCAGGAAGTGAAGAAGGGCGACCTGCTCGCCCAGATCGATCCGCGCACCCTGCAGGCCAGCTACGACGAGGCCGCGGCGGCCAAGCGCCAGAACCAGGCCCAGCTCGCCACCGCCCGCTCCAACTACCAGCGCTCGAACTCGGCCGAGTACCGCCAGTACGTAGCCAAGACCGACCTGGATACCCAGCGCAACCAGGTGGCCCAGTTTGAAAGTGCCGTGGCGGCCAACGAAGCCAGCATGCGCGCCGCCCAGGTGCAGCTGCAGTACACCCGCGTGACGGCGCCGATCTCGGGCATCGCCGGTATCCGTGCAGTCGATGCCGGCAACATCGTCAGCGCCGGCACCGCGCTGGTGACCCTGACCCAGATCCACCCGATCCACGTCGTGTTCAATCTGCCCGAGCGTCAGCTGCCCGCCGTCCGCCAGGCCCAGGCCGCCGGCGCGGTGGCCATCGCCGCGCTGGACCGCAACGATGCGCACGTACTGACCGATGGCGGCAAGCTGGACGTGGTCGACAACCAGATCAGCAGCGACAGCGGCACCTTCCGCGCGCGCGCCCTGTTCGACAACGAAGACAATTCGCTGTGGCCGGGCCAGTTCGTCAACGTCCGCATGCAGCTGCGCACCATCGCCGGCGGCGTCGTCATCCCGACCCAGGCCGTGATGCGTGGCCCGGACGGCGAGTACGTCTATATCGTCAAGCCGGACAGCACCGTGGCCATGCAGACGGTCAAGAGCGGCGTGGAAGTCGGCGACAGCCAGGTGCAGATCACCGAGGGCCTGAAGGGCGGCGAACGGGTCGTGAGCGAAGGCCAGTTCCGGCTCAAGCCGGGCGCCAAGGTCACCGCGCTCAAGCCCGGCGAAACCCCGGCCGCACCGACCGAAGCCGAGCTCAAGGCCGCCCAGCAGCAGGGTGGCGGTGGACGCCGCGGTGGCGGTCCGCGCTGATCGCGCCCGCCCTGTGTACCTGACGCCGGCCCAAGCGCCGGCGTTCGCCTGATCCAACGCAGCACGACGCACCAGCAAGGACCCGCCCGTGGGCTTTTCGACGATTTTCATCCGCCGCCCGATCGCCACCTCGCTGCTGATGGCAGGCCTGCTGCTGCTCGGCATCCTCGGTTACCGCCAGCTGCCGGTGTCGGCGCTGCCCGAGATCGATGCGCCCAGCCTGGTGGTGACCACCCAGTACCCCGGCGCCAACGCGGTCACCATGGCCTCGCTGGTGACCACGCCGCTGGAGCGCCAGTTCGGGCAGATTTCCGGGCTGGAGATCATGACCTCCGATTCGTCGGCGGGGCTGTCCACGATCATCCTGCAGTTCTCGATGGACCGCGACATCGACATCGCCGCGCAGGACGTGCAGGCCGCGATCCGCCAGGCCACGCTGCCGTCTTCGCTGCCCTACCAGCCGGTCTACAACCGGGTGAACCCGGCCGATGCGGCGATCGTCACCCTCAAGCTCACCTCCGACACGCGCCCGCTGCGCGACGTCAACAACTACGCCGACTCCATCCTCGCCCAGCGCCTGTCGCAGGTGCAGGGCGTGGGCCTGGTCTCCATCGCCGGCAACGTGCGCCCGGCCGTGCGCATCCAGGTCAACCCGGCGCAGCTGTCCAACATGGGCCTGACCCTGGAAGACCTGCGCAGCGCGCTGACCCAGGCCAACGTCAACGCGCCCAAGGGCTCGCTCAACGGCAAGACCCAGTCCTACTCGATCGGCACCAATGACCAGCTGACCAGCGCCGCCGAGTACCGCGACACCATCATCAGCTACAAGAACGGCCGCCCGGTGCGCCTGTCCGATGTCGCCAACGTGGTCGATGGCGTGGAGAACGACCAGCTGGCCGCGTGGGCCGATGGCAAGCCGGCGGTGCTGCTGGAAGTGCGCCGCCAGCCCGGTGCCAACATCGTGCAGACCGTCGAGCGCATCCGTACGCTGCTGCCGCAGCTGCAGAACGTGCTGCCGGCCGACGTGCACCTGGAGATCTTCAACGACCGGACCGAGACCATCCGCGCCTCGGTGCATGAAGTGCAGTTCACCCTGATCCTGACCATCGGCCTGGTGGTGGCGGTGATCTTCGTGTTCCTGCGCCGCCTGTGGGCCACCATCATTCCCTCGGTGGCGGTGCCGCTGTCGCTGGCCGGCACCTTCGGGGTGATGGCGTTCGCCGGCATGTCGCTGGACAACCTCTCACTGATGGCGCTGGTGGTGGCCACCGGCTTCGTGGTCGACGATGCGATCGTGATGATCGAGAACATCGTGCGTTACATCGAACAGGGCAAGAGCGGCCCCGAAGCAGCCGAGATCGGCGCGCAGCAGATCGGCTTCACGGTGCTCTCGCTGACCATCTCGCTGGTGGCGGTGTTCCTGCCGCTGCTGCTGATGCCCGGCGTCACCGGCCGCCTGTTCCATGAGTTCGCCTGGGTGCTGAGCATCGCGGTGACGCTGTCGATGCTGATCTCGCTGACGCTCACCCCGATGATGTGCGCCTACCTGCTCAAGCCGGACGCGCTGCCCGAAGGCGAAGACGCGCACGAGCGTGCCGCCGCGGCCGGCAAGACCACCGTGTGGTCGCGCACCGTCGGCCTGTACGAGCGCAGCCTGGACTGGGTGCTCGATCACCAGCCGCTGACCCTGGCCGTCGCCGCCGGTGCGCTGGTGCTGACCGTGGTGCTGTACATCGTGATCCCCAAGGGTCTGCTGCCCGAACAGGACACCGGCCTGATCACCGGCGTGGTCCAGGCCGACCAGAACATCGCCTTCCCGCAGATGGAGCAGCGCACCAAGGCCGTGGCCGAAGCCCTGCGCAGCGATCCGGCGGTGACCGGCGTGTCCGCCTTCATCGGCGCCGGCACCATGAACCCCACGCTCAACCAGGGCCAGTTGTCGATCGTGCTCAAGGAGCGCGGCGACCGCGATGGCCTGGATGAGATCCTGCCGCGCCTGCAGAAGGCCGTGGCCGGCATCCCCGGCGTGGCGCTGTATCTCAAGCCGGTGCAGGACGTCACCCTGGATACCCGCGTGGCGGCCACCGAGTACCAGTACTCGCTGTCGGACGTGGACAGCGCGCAGGTCGCGCTGCAGGCCACCCGGCTGACCGAAGCGCTGCGCCAGCGCCCGGAACTGGCCGACGTGGACAACAACCTGTCCAACCAGGGCCGCGCGCTGGAACTGACCATCGACCGCGACAAGGCCAGCGTGCTCGGCGTGCCGATGCAGACCATCGACGACACCCTGTACGACGCCTTCGGCCAGCGCCAGATCTCCACCATCTTCACCGAGCTCAACCAGTACCGCGTGGTGCTGGAAGTGGCGCCGGAATTCCGCACCAGCACCGCGCTGATGAACCAGCTGGCGGTGGCCTCCAACGGGGCCGGTGCATTGACCGGCAGCAACGCCACCAACTTCGGCCAGGTCACCTCGTCCAACTCGTCCACGGCCACCGGCATCGGCGCGCAGAACACCGGTATCCCGGTCGGTGCGGGCAACATCATTCCGCTGGCCGCGCTGGCCGAAGGCAAGGTCACCAGCACCCCGCTGGTGGTCAGCCACCAGCAACAGCTGCCGGCGGTCACGGTGTCGTTCAACATCGCGCCGGGCTACTCGCTGTCCGATGCGGTCAAGGCGATCGAGGAAACCAAGGCCGGCCTGGACATGCCCTCGCAGGTGCATGCGCAGTTCATCGGCAAGGCGGCCGAGTTCACCGGCAGCCAGACCGACGTGGTGTGGCTGCTGCTGGCCTCGCTGGTGCTGATCTACATCGTGCTGGGCGTGCTGTATGAAAGCTACATCCACCCCTTCACCATCATCTCCACCCTGCCGCCGGCCGGTGTCGGCGCACTGCTGGCACTGATGGTGTGCGGGTTGCCGCTGTCGGTGGATGGCATCGTCGGCATCGTGCTGCTGATCGGCATCGTCAAGAAGAACGGCATCATGATGGTCGACTTCGCGATCGAGGCACGCCGCACCGGGGCCAACGCGCATGAAGCGATCCGCCGCGCCTGCCTGCTGCGCTTCCGCCCGATCATGATGACGACCGCCGCGGCCATGCTCGGCGCGCTGCCGCTGGCGCTGGGCACCGGCATCGGCTCGGAGCTGCGCCGCCCGCTGGGCATCGCCATCGTCGGCGGCCTGCTGCTGTCGCAGCTGGTCACGCTGTACACCACGCCGGTGATCTACCTGTACATGGAGCGCTTCTCCGAGCGCCTGCGCCAGCGCCGCGAACAGCGCGCGCTGCGTCACGGCCATGGCCCGGTGCAGGAGCCGCAGGCGTGATGATGAGCACCGCAGACCGCTGCGGAGGCGTTCGATGAACATCTCCGGCCCGTTCATCCGCCGCCCGATCGGCACCGCTCTGCTGGCCATCGGCCTGTTCGTGGTGGGCGTGATCTGCTACCTGCAGCTGGGCGTGTCGGCACTGCCGAACATCCAGATCCCGGTGATCTTCGTGCACGCCAACCAGGCCGGCGCGGACGCCACGACGATGGCCTCCACGGTGACCGCGCCGCTGGAGCGCCACCTCGGCCAGCTGCCCGGCATCGACCGCATGCGCTCGTCCAGCTCCGAAGGCAGCTCGCTGGTCTTCATGATCTTCCAGAGCGACCGCGATATCGACTCGGCCGCGCTGGACGTGCAGACCGCGATCAACTCCGCCCAGTCCGACCTGCCCGCCGGGCTGGGCACGCCGATGTTCCAGAAGGCGAACCCGAACGACGACCCGGTCATCGCGATCGCCCTGACCTCCGAAACGCAGTCGGCCGACGACCTCTACAACGTGGCCGATTCGCTGCTGGCCCAGCGCCTGCGCCAGATCACCGGGGTCTCCTCGGTGGATATCGCCGGCGCCTCCACGCCGGCGGTGCGGGTGGACGTCAACCTGCGCCTGATGAATGCCCTCGGCCTGACCGCCGATGACCTGCGCAATGCGGTACGCGCAGCCAACGTGACCTCGCCGACCGGCTTCCTCACCGATGGCAACACCACCACCGCGATCATCGCCAACGATTCGGTCGCGCGCGCCGCCGATTTCGCCCAGCTGGTGATCAAGACCGCCGACGATGGCCGCGTGATCCGCCTGCAGGACATCGCCAACGTCTACGACGGGCAGCAGGACGCTTACCAGGCCGCGTGGTTCAACCACAAACCGGCGGTGGTGATGTACGTGTTCACCCGCGCCGGCGCCAACATCGTGGAAACCGTGGACCGGGTGAAGGCGCAGATCCCGACCCTGCGCGACTACCTCGAACCGGGTACCACGCTCACCCCGTATTTCGACCGCACCCCGACCATCCGCTCGTCGCTGCATGAAGTGCAGATCACCCTGCTGATCGCGCTGGCCATGGTGGTGCTGACCATGGCGCTGTTCCTGCGCCGGCTGGCCCCGACCCTGATCGCGGCGGTGACCGTGCCGCTGTCACTGGCCGGCGCGGCGCTGGTGATGTACGTGCTGGGCTTCACCCTGAACAACCTGAGCCTGCTGGCGCTGGTGATCGCGATCGGCTTCGTGGTCGACGATGCGATCGTGGTGATCGAGAACATCATGCGCCACCTCGACGAGGGCATGCCGCGCATGCAGGCCGCCCTCACCGGCGCGCGCGAGATCGGCTTCACCATCGTCTCGATCACCGCCTCACTGGTGGCGGTGTTCATTCCGCTGCTGTTCGCCGAAGGCATGATGGGCGCGTTCTTCCGCGAGTTCACCGTCACCCTGGTGGCGGCCATCGTGGTCTCGATGATCATCTCGCTGACGCTGACCCCGGCGCTGTGCAGCCGCTTCCTGAGCGCGCATGCCGACGCCGGTGCGCCGAGCCGTTTCGGCCGCCTGCTCGATGCCGGCCACGACCGCATGCTGCGGATCTACGTGAAGCTGCTGGATTTCTCGCTGCGCCACGCGCTGCTGCTGTCGCTGACGCCGCTGCTGCTGATCGGCGCGACGGTGTTCCTGTTCGGTGCGGTCAAGAAGGGCGCGTTCCCGCCGCAGGACACCGGGCTGATCTGGGGCCGCGCGAATTCCAGCGCCACGGTCTCGTTCGAAGACATGGTCAACCGCCAGCGCCGCATCACCGACATGCTGATGGCCGACCCGGCGGTGAAGACCGTGGGTGTGCGCCTGGGCAGTGGCCGCCAGGGCTCGAGCGCGCAGTTCAATGTTGAGCTGAAGTCGCGCAAGGACGGCCGCCGCGAGACCACCGCGCAGGCCCTGGCCCGCCTGAGCGCCAAGGCCGATCGTTACCCCGACCTGCAGCTGCGCCTGCGCGCCATCCAGGATCTGCCCAGCAATGACGGCGGTGGTGCCAGCCAGGGCGCGCAGTACCGTGTCTCGCTGCAGGGCAACGACCTGGCCCAGCTGCAGGAGTGGCTGCCCAAGCTGCAGGCCGCGCTGAAGAAGAACCCGAAGCTGGCCGATGTCGGCACCGACGTGGACGCCGCCGGCCTGCGCCAGAACATCGTGATCGACCGGGCCAAGGCCGCCCGCCTGGGCGTGTCGGTCGGTGCCATCGACGGCGCGCTGTACGGCGCCTTCGGCCAGCGCCAGATCTCCACGATCTACTCGGACATCAACCAGTACAGCGTGGTGGTCAACGCCCTGCCGGAGCAGACCGCGACACCGGGCGCGCTGGACCAGATCTACGTGCGCGCCGGCAATGGCGAGATGGTGCCGATCACCGCGGTGGCCGAGCAGGTACCGGGTCTGGCACCGTCGCAGATCACCCACGAGAACCAGTACACCACGATGGACCTGAGCTACAACCTCGCCCCCGGCACCAGCATGGGCGAGGCCAAGGCGATCATCGACAGCACCGTCAACGGCATGCGCATGCCCGGCGACATCCGCCTGGCCGACGACGCCGGGTTCGGCTTCGATTCGGACCCGATGGCGATGCTGATCCTGGTGATGGCGGCGATCATCACCGTCTACCTGGTGCTGGGCATGCTGTACGAGAGCCTGATCCACCCGGTCACCATCCTCTCCACGCTGCCGGCGGCAGGCGTCGGCGCGCTGCTGGCGCTGTACGGCACCAACACCGAGCTGTCGGTGATCTCGATGATCGCGCTGGTGCTGCTGATCGGCATCGTCAAGAAGAACGCGATCATGATGATCGACTTCGCGGTGGTCGCGCAGCGCGAGCATGGCAAGACGCCGCTGGAGGCCGCCCGCGAAGCCAGCATCGTGCGCTTCCGCCCGATCATGATGACCAGCATGGTGGCGATCCTGGCCGCGGTACCGCTGGCCATCGGCCTGGGCGAAGGCTCCGAACTGCGCCGCCCGCTCGGCATCGCGATGATCGGCGGCCTGCTGTTCTCGCAGAGCCTGACCCTGCTCAGCACGCCCGCGCTGTACGTGATCTTCTCGTGCCTGCGCGAGCGCTGGGTGGCCCGCCGGGCGCGGCGCCGAGAGAAGCGCGCGTTGAAGCGGGCCGCCGCCGCGCGGTAGGCATTGCATCGGTAGGTACCGACCGTTGGTCGGTACGCCCCTGTCGGTACCCCCGGCCGGTGCGCACCGGTTTGACGCCACGTAACAAAACGACAACAATTCTCATCCAGCCACGGTCCTGCATCGCCCTCTGCGATGCCCCCGCTGCCGGTTCCCGGCCAGCCTGCGCGATCCAGCCATCGACCCTCCCCCGCCCTCTGTAGATCGCGGACGGCATTGTGCTGTCCGCCAAGGAACCCATCGATGCTGTCGTCCTCCCTGCCCCGCCTGGCCACGTTGGCCGTCGCACTGTCGCTGGCCTGCGCCGCCCATGCCCAGTCCGTACCGGACGGCACCGCGCGGGCGCGCTCGGCCACCGACCTGGATGCGATCAAGGTCACCGCCGAACGTACCCACACCGATACCGGCGCCCTGGGCGACCGCGCCGTGCGCGATACCCCGTTTGCGATCTCGGTGGTCGGCCGCGAGGACATCGAAAAGCGCCAGGTGGTCTCGCTGGGCGAAGCCTTCCTGACCGATCCTTCGGTGGTCACCCAGGTCAGCGCCTACGCCAGCGGCTGGAGTTCGCCGATCCGCAACCGCGGCATCGATCTCAGCTACGACAGCTACCGCGTCAACGGCCTGCAGGTGTCCTCGTGGGGCACCGAGTGGCCGCTGGAAGTGATGGAACAGGTGGAACTGCTCAAAGGTCCCGGCGGCTTCATGTACGGCTTCGGCCAGCCCGGCGGCATCGTCAACTACGTCACCAAGAAGCCGACCGAGGTCACCACGCTGTCGGCACAGCTCGGCTGGCGCGAGGCAGGCATCGTCAGCGGCCAGATCGATGTGGGCGGACGCTTCGGCAACGAGGACATGTTCGGCTACCGCTTCAACGCGTACCAGGAGAAAGGTGAAACGTTCAACGGCGGGGAGGTGAACCGCAAGGTCGGCGCCCTGTCGCTGGATGCACGCCTGACCGACCGGCTGACCTGGACCTTCGATGGCGTGTTCCAGTCGCGCGATCTCAGCAACGAGTCGCCGCAGTATTACTTCATCGGCCTGACCGAGCTGCCGCGCCCGCTCGCGGGCGACATCGACAACAGCATCGATGGCAGCTACTACGACACCCGTTCCAGCCTGCTCTCCACGGCGTTGAACTGGCAGATCAACAGTGACTGGAAGGCCAGCCTGAGCTATGGCGTGACCACCTCATGGAACGACGTCAACAAGATCTTCGCCTATATCGATGACGTCAACGGCGATTACAACGTCAACACCTACGAGCTCGGCGGCAAGAGCGAGTGGAAGCTGGCCCAGGCGATCGTGCAGGGCCGCTTCCAGACCGGCCCGCTGTCGCACCAGGTGGTCGCCGGCGTCTCCCACCAGATCGGGCTGGGCTGGGACCGTCCCTACGAGTGGAACACCATCGGCCGCGGCAACCTCTACCAGCGCCCGACACTGCGTCATGATGCGGTCGGCTCGCGCGTGCTCAGCCGCGGCAGCGAAACGGTGCAGCAGGCTGCGTTTGTCAGCGATACCGTCAGCTTCGCCGATGGCTGGTCGCTGCTGGCCGGCGCGCGCTACAACGACTTCGAGAACAAGGGTGCGTACCACACCTATCCGGTCACCCCGACCTACGCCCTGATGTACAAGCCGGCCGATGCAGTGACGCTGTATGCCAGCTACGTGGAATCGCTGGAAGCCGGCAGCCGCGTGGGCAGCGATTACATCAATGCCGGTGACGTGCTCGACCCGACCATCAGCAAGCAGTACGAGATCGGCGCCAAGATCGAGTACCCGCGCTGGAGCGCCAATGCCGCCGCCTTCCGGCTGGAGCGTGGCGCGAACATCGACCTGCTCACGCCCGCCGGCAAGCTGCTGGTGCAGGACGGCATCACGCTGTACGAAGGCGTGGAAGTCAGCGGCGACGTGCGCCTGACCGATGCCTTCACGCTCGGTGGCGGCGTGACCTGGCTGGACCCCACCTACGACAAGCTCTCCCCCGACAGCGTCGCCCAGGAAGGCAACCGCACCGCCGGCGCCGCCCGCTGGCAGGGCGTCCTGCACGCCGACTACAGCGTCCCGCAGGTTGAGGGCCTGAGCGTGTATGCACTGGCCCGTTACTACGGTGACGTCTATTACGACGCCGACAACACGCTCAAGCTGCCCGACTACACGCTGGTCAACGCCGGTGTCGGCTACCGGATGCAGGCCGCCGGCCATCCCGTCACCTGGCGCGCCGGCGTGGAGAACCTGGCCAACAAGAAGTACTGGTTCAACGCAGGCGTCGGCCTGCCGCGCACCTTCGCGGTAAGCGTGCGCTGGGACATGTAACCGGAAGCACACAGGTAGTGCCGGCCGCTGGCCGGCTCCTCCACACAGCGCGTAGTGCCGGCCGCTGGCCGGCTCCTCGGCATTGTCGGGAGCCGGCCAGCGGCCGGCACTACCGTCGGCGGTAGAGGTGTCCCCTTCACTCCGCACCGGCAATAATGGCGGCCTCTCTTCCGCCGAGTCGCCATGCCCTCGTTCGAAACCCGCGTCAGCCGCCTCTGGGCACATGAAAAGGCCAGCTATGGCCTGCGGGTATTCATCGCGTTGTCGGCGGCCATGGGGCTGTGCTGGTACCTGGACCAGCTGCCCGCCCTGCCCGGCGTGTTCCTGGGCATCATCGCCAGCGCGATCGCCGAGACCGACGACAACTGGTGGGGCCGGATCAAATCGGTGGCGCTGTCGCTGCTGTGCTTCGTGGCGGCCGCCGCGGCGGTGGTGGTGCTGTTCCCGCATCCGTGGTGGTTCATCACCGCCTTGGCCGCGGCCACCTTCGGGCTGACCCTGCTCGGCGCGCTCGGCGAGCGCTATGCCTCGATCGCGCAGGCCACGGTAACCCTGGCCATCTACACGATGATCGGGCTGGAACAGCACGGTGCCGCCGATCTGTCCCAGGCGGTCAACGCCGTGAGCCACCTGCTGGCCGGTGCGGTCTGGTATGCGTTGCTCTCGATCCTGTGGACCGCCCTGTTCGCCAACCGCCCGGTGCGCGAGCGGGTTGCCCGCCTGTATCTGGAGCTGGGCCGCTACCTCAAGCTCAAGGCCGATCTGTTCGAACCGGTCCGCGATGCGGACGTGCAGAAGCGCCAGCTCGCCCTGGCCGAGCAGAACCGGCGCGTGGTTGAAGCCCTCAACATCGCCAAGACCGCGATCCTGGCGCGCTTTGGCCGCTCCGGCCGGCCCGGCGTGCAGTCCGGCCTGTACCTGCGCCTGTACTACATGGCCCAGGACTTCCACGAGCGCGCCAGCTCCTCGCACTACCCCTATGGCGCCCTGACCGAAGCGTTCTTCCACAGCGACGTGCTGTACCGCTGCCAGCGCCTGCTCGCGCTGCAGGGCGAAGCCTGCGCCAATCTCGGCCAGGCGATCCGCCTGCGCCAGCCCTTCCAGTACGGCGAGCGCACCAAGCAGGCCACCGCCGACCTGACCGATTCGCTGGCCTGGCTGCGCGCCCAGCACAACCCCCAGTGGCAGCGCCTGCTGGCCTCGCTGGAACTGCTGGGCCACAACCTGCAGAGCATCGAACGCCGCCTGTCCGAAGCCGAGAAGTCCGAGTCCACGCTGGACAACGTGGACACCCGCCTGCGCGATACCAACCCGCACACCCTGCGCGAGATGGGCGTGCGTATCCGCCAGCAGCTCACCCCCGGCTCGGTGCTGTTCCGGCACGGCCTGCGCATGGCGCTGGCGCTGATCGTCGGCTTCGCGGCGATCCGCCTGTTCAACGCCCAGAACGGCTCCTGGGTGCTGCTGACCATCGTGTTCGTCTGCCGCCCGCACTTCGGTGCCACCCGCCAGCGGCTGGCGCAGCGGATCGCCGGCACCCTGATCGGCCTGGTGCTGACCTGGGCGCTGATGCAGTTGTTCCAGGACCTGCGCATCGAGCTGCTGATCGCACTGCTCTCGGCGCTGCTGTTCTTCTTCACCCGCAGCGATCGCTACCTGGTGGCCTCGGCGGCGATCACGGTGATGGCGCTGACCTGCTTCAACCTGATCGGCGATGGCTTCCTGCTGATCTGGCCGCGGCTGGTGGATACGCTGCTGGGCTGTGCGATCGCCGCGGCGGCAGCCTTCCTGATCCTGCCCGACTGGCAGGGCCGCCGCCTGAACCTGGTGATGGCGCGGGTGCTCGACAACTGCGCCAGGTACCTGCACGCCGTGCTCGGCCAGTACGGCAGTGGCATGCGGGACGATCTGGCCTACCGCATCGCACGGCGCGACATGCACAACGCCGATGCGGCGCTGTCCACGGCCCTGTCGAACATGCTGCGCGAGCCGGGCCACGTACGCCGCAACCTGGATGCGGGGTTCCGCTTCCTGGCGTTGTCCAACACGCTGCTCGGCCATCTCTCCGCGCTGGGTGCGCACCGCACCCAGCTGGACAGCTACGGCCAGGACCCACTCGCCCTGTCCGGCGGGGAACGCGTGGAGCAGGCGATGCAGCAGATCGCCAGCGCGCTGCAGCAGCGCGAGCCGGTGGCCGAGGACGCCAACGACGGCGACCGCGCCCTGGCCGAACAGCTCGAGCAGATCCCGGACGACATGCCGCCCCAGCTGCAGCTGATCCGGACCCAGATGGGCCTGATGCTGCGCCTGCTGCCCAAGCTGCGCGGTGCCGCCAACGAGGCCGCGCGCACGCTGCGGTAGGTATCGACCGGTGGTCGATACGGATGTTGAACGTCTCACGGCCTATAGAACGTTCTCACGACCAACGGTCGTGAGCTACCCAGGACGGGGCTGCCTGCACCGTACCGCGGCGCTGCCATGCTGCGCCAACAGGGAGAATGCTAGGCTGCGCCGGTTCGCAAGGAGTCTCCATGTCCGGCCATAGTCAGTTCGCCCTGCTCAGGCAACGCCGTTTCCTGCCGTTTTTCATCGTCCAGTCGCTGGGCGCGTTCAACGACAACGTCTACCGCCAGGCGATCATCGCGCTGCTGTTCTTCCTCGGCACGCCGATCGAAGAGCGCTCGCTGTACACCAACCTGGCACCGGCAATCTTCATCCTGCCGTACTTCCTGTTCTCGGCGCTGGCCGGGCAGATCGCGGAGAAGCTGGAGAAGTCGCGGCTGATCGTGATCACCACGACCATGGAGATCGCGATCATGTCGCTGGCCGCGGTCGGCTTCCTGACCGAGAGCATGCCGGTGCTGCTGGTCGCGCTGTTCTGCACCGGCATGCAGTCCACCCTGTTCGGGCCGGTGAAGTACTCGGTGTTGCCCTCCATCCTCAAGCCCGAGGAGCTGACCGGCGGCAACGGCCTGGTCGAAATGGGCACCTCGCTGTCGATCCTGACCGGCATGATCGCTGGCGGTCTGATCTTCACCCTGGCGGGCAGCCATGGCCCGATCGTCGCCGCGACCGCGGTGATCGTATTGGCCGTGGCCGGCAACCTCACCGCGCGGATGATCCCGAAGGTCGATGCCGGCGCACCGGACCTGAAGATCAACTGGAACCCGCTGCCCGAGTCGCTGGCGGTGCTGCGCATGGCCAAGAAGCAGAAGGCGGTGCGCAACGCGATCCTCGGCGTGTCCTGGTTCTGGTTCGTCGGCACCATGCTGACCTCGCAGCTGCCCACCTACGCCGAAATCAATCTAGGCGGTGGCTCCACGCTGTACATCTTCGCGCTGGCGCTGTTCTCGCTCGGCACCGGCACCGGGTCGCTGCTGTGCGAGAAGCTGTCCGGGCGCACCGTGGAAATCGGCCTGGTGCCGCTGGGCGCGTTCGGCATGACCGCCTTCATGCTCGACCTGTACTTCGCACGTGTCGGGGAAGCCGCCGCCGCCGGGCTGTCGATCTGGCAGTTCGTACAGGCGCCGGGCAGCGTGCGCATCATCATCGACCTGATCGGCATCGGTCTGTTCACCGGCTTCTTCGTGGTGCCGCTGTTCGCACTGATCCAGAGCCGCACGGCCAAGTCGGAGATGTCGCGCGTGTTCGCCGCGCTCAACATCCAGAACTCCGGTTTCATCGTGCTGGCCGCAGGCCTGGGCCTGCTCACCCAGCGCGTGCTGGACTGGACCATTCCGCAGCTGTTCCTGGCCCTGGCGATCGCCAACGCCGTGGTGTCGATCTACATCTTCACGATCGTCCCCGAATTCCTGATGCGCTTCCTCAGCTGGGTGATGGTGCGTGCGCTGTACCGCCTTCGCCCGCACGGGATCGAGGCCAACGTGCCGGACGAGGGCGCGGCGCTGATCGTGTGCAACCATGTGAGCTACATGGACGCGCTGATCCTCTCGGCCACGATCCCGCGCCCGGTGCGCTTCGTCATGTACTACAGGATCTTCAACATCCCGGTGATGCGCTGGATCTTCCGCACCGCCAAGGCGATCCCGATCGCCGGTGCACGCGAGGATCCGGCGCTGATGCAGGCCGCGTTCGACGAGGTGGACAAGGCATTGGCCGAAGGCGAGCTGGTCTGCATCTTCCCCGAGGGCGCATTGACGCGTGATGGGCAGATGGGCGCGTTCAAGTCGGGCGTGGAGAAGATTCTCGAGCGCCGCCCGGTGCCGGTGGTGCCGATGGCGCTGCGCGGCATGTGGTCGAGCATGTGGAGCCGGCGCGACACGCGCCTGGGCCGGATGCGCGTGCCACGTCGGTTCCGCGCGCATGTCGGGGTGGTTGCGTCGGCACCGATCGCCGGCGAGGTCGCCACGGCCCCGATGCTGGAGACACAGGTGCGCCAGCTGCGGGCTGACCAGGCGTGAGTCCCGCCCTGCCTGCATGTAACCGTATACATGGACGCGGGTACATCGGTTAGATTACCGCCCGGGGCACCTCGCCCGCGCTGGCCGGCGCGGGCGGACGCTCGATGCCGGACATTGCCGTCGTGTCACCTGTTGCCGATCGTGCCTCATCGCGTGTGTTGTTCGCCCCGGATCCATCCCGTACACACCCACCCAAGCAAATGGAGCTTCGCTGATGAATGCCACCGCCCCCCTGCCGCCCGCCCCGGGCAGCATTCCGAACCACCTGATCTGGTCGATCGTCGTCACCATCCTGGCGTTCTTCGTGTGCTGCCTGTCGTGCCTGAGCTTCCCGGGCATCGTCACCGGCGTGGTCGCGATCGTGTTCGCCAGCAAGGTCAACGGCCTGCTCAACCAAGGCGACCTGGAAGGCGCACGTCGTGCCTCCAAGAACGCCAAGATCTGGGCGTGGGTCACCACCGGTTTCCTGATCGCCGGCGTCGTGCTGTTCGTGATCTCGCTGGCCTTCATGGGCGTTGACGGTTACATGCAGCAGATGCAGCAGTTCCAGCAGCAGATCGAAAGCGCCAGCTGATGATCGCGCTGCACGGCAAGCGCTGGTTGCTGGCGGCCCTGCCGCCGGCCACCTTGGCCGCCGGCGCGGGGTTCTGGGTGCTGCGGCACTACGACCCCAACAGCGCCAGCAGTCCGTTCCCGCCGTGCAGCTTCCTGGCCGTTACCGGGTACTACTGCATCGGCTGCGGGCTGACGCGTGCACTGCACGCGCTGGCCCACGGCGATGTGGTCGCCGCGTTCTCGATGAATCCCCTGGCCATGCTGATGCTGGCCGTCGCCCCGCTGGTGATCGGCTGGGCGCTGGGCTGGCGCCCACGCGTGCTGCAGCCGCTGATCACGCTGCTGATGAAGCCCGCCTTCTGGCTGATCCTGCTGCCCGCGTACTGGATCGCACGCAACCTGCCGTGGGTGCCGTTTACCTGGTTGGCACCGGGCTGATCCCAACCGCTAGGTGACCCAGCCGGCGATCACCAGCAACGCCAGCACTGCCATCCACAACAGCAGCATGCGCCACACCAGGCTCATTGCATCGCGCAGTTCCGGCAGCCGACGCCATACCGGCACCATGCCCGCATCGCTGTAATCGTGCGCATCCTCGCGCAGCTCGGCACTGACGCTCGCCCGCGCGACCGCGCCAAGGAAGTGCGTGGAGGCGGCCCACTGGTTGCCATGCGCCTCGCGCCACGCCTTGAATGCGGTATCGAAGTTGCCGACCAGCGCCATCGACAGCGACATCAGCTGCGCCACCGGCCATTCGAGCCAGGACAGCACCACGCGTGCACCGGCGACCGCTTCCACGCTGGCCAGCGAGCGCATCGGGCCGACCGCCAGCAACGCCAGCAGGCGATACAGCAGCGCGCCGACCGGGCCCAGCAGCAGGAACCAGAACAGCACCGCGAACCAGCGCCGCAGCGCGTTGAGCACCGTTGCTTCGACGAGCGAGGGGACGTCTTCGTGCAGGCTGCCACCGGCGGACTGCAGCTGCGCGATCGCCAGATGACGCGCATGGGCGTCATCGGCATCGATCACCGCCTCGACATCGCGGTCCAGGTCGCGCGGGCCCCAGCACATCACCAGCACCAGCACGCCCAGCAGCAGTGACGGCAGGCCGTACATCCGATCATCGAAGAGCCACTGGATCAGGCCCAGCACCACGACGAACGGCAGCACCGCCAGCCAGGCACCCTTGCGTCCGCGCCAGGCGCCGTCTTCGGCGGCATGCCGGTCCAGCCACTGCAGCCAGCGCCGGTAGAGGCCGAACCGCCGCAGCGCAACGGCCGCGCCCGGCGCGACATGGCCCAGGGCCAAGGCAACCAGCACGGCGACCAGGGTGGTGAACATGTAAGCCTCCGGCTCGGGACGTGGAACGCGCCGCTACTATGCCTTGCGGCCCGGCAATTCCCCGGGCCGTAGGTAATGTAACGCGCCGCGTGTTCAGCCTGCGGCAACGGCAGGCGACGGTCAGGCGACCTGCTGGCGGTACCAGTGCTCGATCAGGCTGCGCGAGATCGAGATCGGCGGGGACAGGCGGATGCCTTCGCCGTCGTCCTCGACATCCCGGGCCAGGGCAGCGCCCACTTCCTGGGCGGTGAACCAGCGGGCATCCTCAAGCTCGCCGTTCACGGTCGGCACGTCGTCTTCGGCCGTCGCGGCGAAGCCGAGCATCAGCGCGCCGGGGAACGGCCATGGCTGGGTCCCCAGGTAGCGGCACTCGCGCACGCGCACCCGGCTTTCCTCGAACACCTCACGGACCACGGTCTGCTCCAGCGATTCACCGGGCTCGACGAAGCCGGCCAGCACCGAATAGCGACGCGGGGCCCAGTTGGCCTGGCGGCCCAGCAGCAGCCGACCCTGGTTTTCCACGGCCACGATCACGGCCGGATCCACCCGCGGGTAATGTTCGGTTGCGCACTGGCCGCAGCGGCCGACGAAGCCGCCGCGGCTGAAGGTCACCGCGCCGCCACACACGCCGCAGAAACGGGTGCGCGACTGCCAGTAGGACATGCCGCGTGCGTAACAGAAGGCGGTGGAATCGGCGATCGACCAGGTCGCGGCCGACTGCCGCAGGTCGACCCGCTGCGGGGCCGTCACCGACAGGCCGGCGGCCTCCATCGAGAACCACGCCTGCTCGCCGCGCAGGCCGAGGAAGATCGCGGTACCCGGGCCACCGCCCAGCTCGGCGCCGGTCAGTGGCAGGGGCTGGCCGTCGTTGCCCGCCAGTGCGGTGCCGTCCTGGTCGAGCACCAATACGCGCGCGTCCGGCCACAGCCGCAACAACGCATCAGCGTCATCGCGCAGGGTATCGGAGCGCTCCAACGGCTCGCTGACGAAGGCGAAACCGGAAAGCTGCGAAGAGAATTTGGACATCGCAAGAGCCTGCCCACATTCGGCGGGACTGGCAAGCGGCAACCGACCCGCAGGCCGGTTGCGCGCGCATCACATGCTGAAACTGCTGCCGCAGCCGCAGGTGGTCTTCGCGTTCGGATTGCGGATCACGAACTGCGCGCCGGTCAGGCTCTCGGTGTAATCCACCTCGGCGCCCATCAGGTACTGCAGGCTCAGCGGATCCACCAGCAGGGTGACGCCCGCGGTATCCACCGCCAGATCGTCCTCGGCCCGGTTCTCATCGAACTCGAACCCGTACTGGAAGCCGGAACAGCCACCGCCTTCGATGTAGACGCGCAGGGCGAGGGCAGCGTTGCCCTCATCCTGGATCAGCTCCTTGACCTTGGCCGCAGCGGCCTCGGTGAAGTTCAGCGGACGGTCCAGGGACTGGTAGTTCGGCGCGGCGGCGGGTGCGCCGGGCAGGGAAACAAGCGTGCTCATGCCCCCAGCATGGGGCTGCATGAGCACGGTTTCAAGGTGAGGCGCCGGCGCGATTCAGGCCATCGCCTCGGCCAGCTTCTTGCGGGCGGCGGTGTCCTTGCCCTTGCCCTCGTCCGCATCCCCGGACGGCGGCGGCAGGGCCATCTGCGCCGAGGTGTGGATCAGGCGGCCGGTCAGCTGGGCACCGGCGTGCATTTCCACCACCTGGTAGTGGATATTGCCGGTGACCCGGGCGCTGGGGGTCAGTTCGACCCGCTCGGTGGCGTGCACATCCCCATCCAGGCGGCCGCTGATGACCACCACCTGGGCGCGGATCTCGCCCTCGATGGCGCCGTGCTCGGCCACCGTCAGGGTGGCGTTGCTGGCGCCGTCCTGGGCGATCACCTTGCCCAGGATGGTGCCTTCCACATACAGGCCACCGCTGAATTCCACGTCCCCGCGGATCACCACCTGCGCGCCGATCAGCGCGTCCACGACCAGATGTCCGTCGCGGTTGGACTTGTTGCTGCCAAACATGGGCTTACTCCCCTTCTTTTGCCGATGCCGCCGGTGCCCCGGCCTGTTTCCAATCGAATACCTGGGTGGCGCCCCCCGCGCCCGATCCCAGCGTGACCCGCACACGTTGCGGGGTGAAGCCTTGGGGCAGCATCACGCTGCCGGTGAGCTGCTGGAAGTACCGGAAGGAATAGTCCTGGCCCGGTACCTTGGTGCGCTGGTGCAGCTCGTCCCAGCTGACCGAGGTCAGCTTGCCGTCCTTGACGCCTTCCACGGTGAAGCGCATCTGCCCCTGGCTGATCGCCCCGCGGTTCAGGTTCTGGGTCAGCACCACGGCGTACTGCCAGGTGCCGCCGGTTTCCGGCGAAAACTCCACCGAATGGGTGTTCAGGCCCTTGCGCTGGCTGGTCGCCCCGACCAGGCGCTCGTAGAAGGCCACGTCGGCGCGCAGGCCGGCGATCTCTTCATCGCGCTCACCCAGCGAGGCCTGGACCTCGGTATTGGCAGCACGGCTGATGCGGTCGGAGGCCTGCAGGGTCGCCTGGCGCTGCTGCAGTTCGATGAGCTGCTGCTGGAGGCGCTCGTTGCGGGTCTCGGCGGCCTTGAGCTGGGTGCCGACGTCGCCGCCGGGCGAGCCCAGCCAGGCGCCGAGCAGCGCGGCCAGGATCAGCGACAGCAGCCAGGCACCGCCCAGCACCAGCAGGCGCTTGCGGTCCTGCACGGGCGGCGTGCCCGGCCGACGGATCTGGATGCGGGAAGGTGTGGGCTTATTCATGGCAGTCCTGGGCGACCGCGCCTGCCGGCGCTGTCGCAACGGCCCCTGTCTGGAACGACGGGCTAGTGTAAGTCAGGGGAAAGGCCTTGTCCGCGCAGGCTCGGGATCCGGGCAGTAGCGTTCATGGACGTCATCCACGATAGTGTGCGCCTGTGCACATTCTGCCACCGGAGCGCGTGCCATGACCGAAGCCCACCTGTTCGTGATCGGCATCCTGCTGGCCTGGCTGGCCGGTATCCGCGTGTACCTGACCGTGTTCGGCGTGGGGCTGGCCGGCCTGCTCGGCTGGGTCGACCTGCCGCCCGCGCTGCAGGCCACCGAATCGTGGTGGGTGCTGGGCACCTCGGCCGCGCTGGCCATCGCCGAGTTCTTCGCCGACAAGATCCCCGGGGTCGATTCAGTCTGGGACCTGGTCCAGACCCTGGCCCGGGTACCGGCGGGTGCGTTCCTGGCCGCGGCCACGCTCTCGCCCAGCGGTGAACTCAGCGGTACCGCCCTGGTGGCCGGGGCCGGGGTGGCGCTGGCCAGCCACGGGCTGAAGTCCGGCACCCGTGCCCTGCTCAACACCTCGCCCGAACCGGCCAGCAACTGGGTCGCCTCGGCGGCCGAAGACACCGTGGTGGTCGGCGGGCTGGCGCTCGCACTGGCGCACCCGTGGCTGGCGCTGATCCTGGTGGTGGCGTGCAGCCTGATCGGCGCGTTGATCGTGTGGATGATCTGGCGGACGCTGTGGAAGGGGATGCGCTGGCTGATGCGCCAGGCCGACAGTGGGCAGACGCAGGTGAAACCGGGCACCCTGCCCCGGTAAGGCGCGCCCTGCCTCCGGGCGTTCATCGCATAATTGCGGCGCAGACTGGGAGTACGGATGGCCGTTCACGACAACGTTGTTGCACCCGCCCGCGCCGTGCGCGCTGAAACGCCGCCGGCCGAGCACTGGCAGCGCTGGCAACGCCAGGCCACGCCCGCCGCGTTGGCGCACAGCAATGTCGTCGCGCTCAATCCTGTGCCGGCCAGCCCGCCGCCGTTGCTGCCGCCAATGACCACCGATGCCAGCGACCTGGTGCCGCCAGGCATCGATTCGCCGTACCGCGTCCTGATCGTCGAAGACGACCGCTCGCAGGCGCTGTTCGCACAGAGCGTGCTGCACGGCGCCGGCATGCAGGCGCTGGTGCACGGCGATGCCGAAGGCGTGCAGCAGGCCATCGCCGAGCATCGCCCCGACCTGATCCTGATGGACCTGCACCTGCCCGGCCTGGACGGCATGCGCCTGACCGCGTTGATCCGCCAGCAGCCTGGCCAGCAGCTGCTGCCGATCGTGTTCCTCAGTGGCGACCCGGATCCGGAGCGCCAGTTCGAGGTACTCGACAGCGGTGCCGATGATTTCCTCAGCAAGCCGATCCGCCCGCGCCACCTGATCGCGGCCGTCTCCAACCGGATCCGCCGCGCCCGTGCGCAGGCCGCCTCGCAGGCGGGCAACGCGGGTGCGCCGGCGATGAACAATCCCGAGACCGGCCTGCCCACCCGCCATCACGTGATGCAGGAGCTGGGCACCTCGCTCGCGCACCGCGATCGCGGCGGCCTGTTCTTCATCGAGATCGCCAGTGCGCTCGGCCTGCGCGAACGCTATGGCTATGCCGCCTTCGAACGGCTGATGACCCAGGCCGGCCAACGCCTGGCCGATGCCGCGCAACCGCACCTGCTGGCGCGCTTGAACGACAACAGCTTCCTGGTCCTGGCCCGCGATGCCGACGAGGACACGCTGGATACGATGGCGCACGCGCTGCGCGAACAGTTGTCCACGCGCGCGTTCGTGATCCGCGATGACGAATCGGTGCACCTGCGCGGCGTGGTCGGCCATGCCCAGCTTTCCCCGGGCTTCTCCGACGCGGGCAGCGCGCTGGAAGCGGTCGAACGCACGACGCTGCAGGCGCGCCTGCTGACCGCCGGCGTGGCCGCCTATGTGCGTCGCGAAGATGTGGCCGCACAGGAACATCTTGCGTTGCTGGAAGGGCAACTGGAACTGGCCTATCAACCCATCGTCGCCGTCGCCGGCGGCAACACCGCGCAGTACCAGGTGCTGCTGCGGCTGCGCCAGGCCGATGGCAGTGTGCTGGCCGCCGGCCAGGTGATTCCGGCGGCCGAGGCGGCCGGGCGCATCGCCGATCTTGACCAGCAGGTGCTCGACCACGCGCTGGGCCTGCTGGATCTGTATCGCCACGCCGCGCAACCGCTGCACCTGTTCGTCTCGCAGTCGCTGCGCACGCTGGCCCGCGATGCGTTCGGCGATTGGCTGCTGGAGTCGCTGGCCAGCCGCCAGATCGACGGCAGCGCGCTGGTCATCGACGTGCGCCTGCCTGATGCCCTGATCCACACCGTCACCCTGCAGCAGTTCTGCACGCGCATGCATGCGGCCGGCGTGCGCTTCTGCCTGAGCCAGTTCGAGCCGGGCGATGAGGCCAACGCCTTGATGGCGCAGCTGCCGCTGGCGTATGTGCGCATGGCCGCGCGCTTCTCCAACAGCCATGCCAACCAGCAGACCCGCGACGAACTGCGCGCAGCGATCGACCGGGCGCACCGCGCCGGGCTGCGCATCATCGGCCAGCAGATCGAAGATCCGCAGGCCGCGGCCGCGATGTGGATCAGCGGCGTTGATTTCATCCAGGGCAACATGGTCCAGTCCGCCGGCAGCGAACTGAACTTCGACTTCCAGAACTCGGTGCTCTGAGCATGGGACGCCACGGACGGCCAGCCCCCTCGCCCACCCCGGCCTCGCTGTGGATCGCCGCCGGGTCGGCCGCGGCCTGCGCGACCGCCGGCGTGATGGCACGGATCGGCGCCAATGGCCCCTGGATCGACATCGCCGCGGGCACCGCCGTGCTGGCGCTGCTGGCTGCGCTGCAGGTGGTGCGCCGCTGGCGGGAGACGCAGGATCAGTTCCACACCCTGCAGCTGCGCAGCGAGTCGCTGCTGCTGGAGCGCGATCACCTTCAACAACGCCGGCAGCAGCAGAACCAGCTCGAACAGGAACTGCTCAGCGCCAAGCAGGCCGCCGAAGCCGCGGCGCTGGCCAAGGGTGAGTTCCTGGCCACGATGAGCCATGAGATCCGCACGCCGCTCAACGGCATCCTGCCGATGCTGGACCTGATCGCGCGCGGCCAGCTCGGCAGCGACCAGCGGCAGATGCTGCAGACCGCCGCGACCAGCTCGCAGCAGCTGCTTCGCATCGTCGATGACATCCTCGATTACTCGCGGCTCGAAGCCAGGGGCCTGAACCTGGAGATCACCACGTTCAACCTGCGCGAGCTGCTGGAAGGACTGGTGCAGCTCATGCAGCGTGCCGCCGATCCCAAGGGCCTGCAGCTGTCGCTCGAGCTGGACCCGGCGGTGCGGTTGTCGGTTCGCGGCGATCCGGTGCGGCTGCGCCAGGTGCTCAGCAACCTGCTGGTCAACGCGATCAAGTTCACCGAGCGCGGCCAGATCCGGCTGCGCGTGCAGCGCCAGGGCGAGACCAACGCACAGCACCAGCTGCGGTTCGAGATCGCCGACAGCGGCATCGGCATCGATGACGCCCTGCAGGCGCGCCTGTTCCAGTCCTTCAGCCAGGCCGATGCCTCGACCACGCGCCTGTATGGCGGCACCGGCCTGGGGCTGGCGATCTGCAAGCGCATCATCGATCTCATGCACGGCCGCATCGGCGTGCATTCCACGCCCGGGCAGGGCGCCACGTTCTGGTTCGAGATCCCGCTGCTCAAGGTGATCGGCGACCTGCCCGCCATCGGCACCGTGCGCCGCGCCCTGCTGATCACGCGCGATGCGTTGCTGGCCCAGCGCATCGAGCGCGTGGCCCAGCACCATGACCTGCGCCTGCACACGGTGGAGACCGCCGCCGAAGCGATCGACGCCCTGCGCGCGCCGCAGCGCCCCGGCATCGACCCGGTGCTGGCCTGGGTCATCGCCGACACTGACGGCCTGCGTCACGGCACCCAGGCGCTGCAGAAGGCATTGGCCGGCAACGAGCGGCATGCCGGAGCGCAGCTGTTGTGGCTGTACGGCGAGGAGGCACCCGCGCCCGAGGCCCTCGGCCCGGGACCGGCGCTGCCGCGGCAGGTTGCAGACAGCGAACTGCATGCACTGCTGAGGCCGGTGGTCGCCAGCGCCCGGCCGGCCGCGCTGCTGGCCGAGGTGGAGTACGCCGGCTCGCCCATGGCCCTGCCGCAGTTCCCATTGCGCGTGCTGCTGGTGGAGGACAACAGCGTGAACCTGCTGGTCGCCCAGCGCCTGCTGCAGGTATTGGGCTGCGAGGTGGAGACCGCCACGCAGGGCGAGCAGGCGCTGGCGGCGCTGCACGCGCGGCCATTCGATGTGGTGTTGATGGATTGCCAGATGCCGGTGCTGGATGGCTACGACACCACCCGCCGTTGGCGCGCGCACGAGGCCCCGCGCGGCACCGCACGGTTGCCGATCGTGGCGATGACCGCCAACGCGATGGCCGGCGACCGCGAGCGCTGCCTGCAGGCCGGCATGGATGACTACCTGTCCAAGCCGATCAACCGCGAAACGCTGCAGGCCGTACTGGCGCGCTGGGGCAGTGCGATGGCCGATGACCCGGCAGTGCAGCCACCGTCCCTGCCTCAGCACGCGCCGGCTCCGCCCGCCGCTTCGCCGACCCGCGACGAGTCACCGGCCCCGGTGCTCGATCAGGAGGTGCTGGATGAACTGCTGGAGGTAGTCGGCGCCGACACCGCGCGCATCATCGGCGTGTTCCTGGATGACACGCCACCGTTGATCCGGCAGCTGCAGGACGCCTCGGTTGCCGCGGATCTGGACCAGCTGCGCGCGTTGGCGCACAGCCTCAAATCCGCCAGTGCGAATGTGGGTGCGATGGCCTTGTCGGCCGCGGCCTGGCGGATCGAGCACGATGCCCGCGCCGGCACGCTGGAGCGCCCCGCGGTCGCGGTGGCGCTGTTGATCGCCGAGTTCGCGCGTGCACGGATCGCGCTGGGCGGCTATCACGCCCGCCTGCGCGCCCCGTTGCAGGGCTGACTCAGTCTTCGATCTTAGTCAGCAGGTAGTTCGGTTCGCCGATGCGCTCGATCAGATCCAGCTGGGTTTCCAGCCAGTCGATATGCTCTTCCTCGGACTCGAGGATCTTCACGAACAGCTGGCGGCTGACGTAGTCACCGATCGAATCGGCATAGGCCACCGCTTCGCGCAGGGTCACCACGCCATCGCGTTCCAGGCTGAGGTCGCACTGCAGGATCTCGGCCGGGTTCTCGCCGATGCGCAGCTTGCCCAGTGCCTGGAAGTTCGGCAGGCCTTCGAGGAAGAGGATGCGGTCGGACAGGATGTCCGCATGCTTCATCTCTTCGATCGATTCCTTGTACTCGTGATCGGCGAGCTCCTTCAGACCCCAGTTCTTCAGCATCTTGGCGTGCAGGAAGTACTGGTTGATGGCGGTCAGCTCGTTGTAGAGGACCTTGTTGAGGAATTCGATGACTTTCGCGTCGCCCTTCATGAGCGTGCTCCTGCTGCGTGGAATCGCGGGCACTGTAGCGCGTCGCGCGGAAGCATGAAGGAACGCGAATCGTGCTCAGTTGCGACCCGGCAGAAGGGCAAGCCCACCCTGGGCGGCCGGCGGCTCGCGGGCGCACCGCCCGGTCAGGCGGCCTGGAGGCCCAGGACCGGCAGGGGCAGATCGTGGGTGGCGCTGAACTTGGCCAGCAGGTCCGCCGCCATGTCCAGGCAGGACCCGCAGGTGGCGCCGCAGCCGGTGCGCATCGTCAACTCGGACACGCTCGCGACACCGCTCTGGGCGGCTTCACGGATCTGATGGTCGGTAACCCCGTTGCAGATGCAGACGTACACGTGCGGACTCGGCAGGCAGGCCCGGATCGGCCTGCTGCTATTCCAATCGAAACGAGAATGGTTGTCAATTTCGAACCTGAATCATTCTCGATACGGTTCACGGCCACCGGGATCGCTCAGACCGCGCCCGGCTCGCCCTTGGTCTTGCGCGGCCAGTAGCCGCCGCCCCGCTTGGGCGTGGTGCGCTTGCGTGGCCGGTCGTGGCCGGCCGCATTGCCGGGCATCCAGGCTTCCTGGGCGGATTTCGGCATCGATTCCACCCCCGTCCCGGCCACTCCCCGGGCCAGCGGCGCCAGATGGCGCAGGGCGCGTGCGTAGACGCCCCGCTTGAACATCACCACGTGCTCCACCGGGTACCAGAAGTCGACCCAACGCCACTGGTCGAATTCGGGGCTGTCGGTATGGTCCAGGGTGACGTGGGATTCGTCCCCGGCCAGCCGCAGCAGGAACCACACCTGCTTCTGGCCGATGCAGACCTGCCGTTCATTGCGGCGGATGGCCCGGGCCGGCAGCCGATAGCGAAGCCAACCCGGCGTCGCCCCGAGCACTTCAACGTGCTCCGGCAACAGCCCGGTCTCTTCCTGCAACTCGCGATACATGGCTTCGACAGGCGTCTCGTCGGTGTTCATGCCGCCCTGCGGGAACTGCCAGCCATCCCGGCGCACGCGTCGTGCCCAGAAAACCTGCCCATCCTGCCGCATCAGCACAATACCGACGTTCGGTCGATAGCCGTCCGGATCGATCACGATGCGGACTCCTAGAAAAATCTACTGATCGGGACTGTGCCACGCCCGCTGCCCACTCACAAGCGCGGTGAAAAAGTGTTGACAGATTCCAGATACATCTCCAGAATTACCGGCTCCCTGAGGCTATGTAGCTCAGCCGGTTAGAGCACAGCACTCATAATGCTGGGGTCGGTGGTTCGAGTCCACCCATAGCCACCAAGTTCGCTTGGTTTTTCAGGGAGAAAGTGCAATAATTGCACGCACATTTTGCCCCGTCGCCAAGCGGTAAGGCACCTGACTCTGACTCAGGCATTCGGTGGTTCGAATCCATCCGGGGCAGCCAAACAAACAGAAAAGGCCGATCGAAAGATCGGCCTTTTCTGTTTGTTTGGGCGTTTGTCGGGACGCGAAGCGCCCGGACCCCACACCTTGCGCAGCAAGGTGTGGGCGCCAGCCCTCCCCTGCCCTGCCTGCCACATCCCCTCGCCTGGCGGCGCGCGCCCCCGGACGGGGACACCCACCCCCGGAAACGACAAAAGCCCGGCCGAAGCCGGGCTTTTGCGTACCTCCCAGGGGGATCCCGAAGGATCCCACGCCAGGCGCGATGGATCAGCGCTTGGAGAACTGGGTGGCGCGACGTGCCTTGTGCAGGCCGACCTTCTTACGCTCGACTTCACGGGCGTCACGGGTCATGAAGCCAGCCTTGCGCAGCTCGGACTTCAGGGTTTCGTCGTACTCGATCAGCGCGCGGGCGATGCCCAGACGGATCGCACCGGCCTGACCGGTGGTACCACCGCCAGCAGCGGTGACCATGATGTCGAAGGTTTCGGTGTTCTTGGTCAGTTCCAGCGGCTGACGCACGATCATGCGTGCAGTCTCACGGCCAAAGAACTCGTCCAGCGGACGGCCATTGACGGTGATGTTGCCGGCGCCCTTGCGCAGGAACACGCGGGCGGTGGAGGACTTGCGGCGGCCGGTGCCGTAGTTTTGCGTGATAGCCATGATTAGATATCCAGAACCTGGGGCTGCTGAGCGGCGTGCGGGTGCTCGGAACCCGAGTACACCTTGAGCTTGCGGTACATGGCGCGGCCCAGCGGGCCCTTCGGCAGCATGCCCTTGACGGCGGTCTCGATGACGCGCTCCGGGTGGCGCTCAAGCGCCTGGGCCAGAGTTTCGGTCTTCAGGTTGCCGATGTAGCCAGTGAAGCGGTGGTACAGCTTGTCCTGCAGCTTGTTGCCGGTGACGGCAATCTTTTCTGCATTGATGACAACCAGGTAATCACCGGTATCAACGTGGGGGGTGTAGACCGGCTTGTGCTTGCCGCGCAGACGGCGGGCCAGCTCGGTGGACAGACGGCCCAGCGTCTTGCCGGAAGCGTCGACGAGATACCAGTCGCGCTGGACGGTCTCGGACTTTGCAGTGAAAGTGCTCATGAAAGAACTCAAGTAGGTCGGGCTCATTACGGCGCAGTACGGCCGGAACTCTGCCACGCGTTGTGAAGAGGCGGGATTGTACTGGCCATCCCCACCACATGCAAGTTGACCCCGATCCCGGCTTGGCACACCGGCCCCATGGGGCGAGAATCGACGGTCCCCCGCCGCGACACCGCCTGCCATGACCGCGCTCCGCCAGATCACCCCGCTCGACCACCTGCTGACCGAAGCCCAGCGGGCCCTGGATACGGTGTTCGGCAACCCGCCGGCCAGCCGCCCCTACCCCGCCGAGGGCACCCCGGACGTGCAGATGGCCGCACCCGAGCGCCGCCACGCCGCCGGCCTGATGCGCATCAACCACGTCGGCGAGGTCTGCGCCCAGGGCCTGTACTTCGGCCAGGCCGCGGTCGCCCGCGAGCCGGAAACCCGCGCCCACCTGCTCGATGCGGCCCAGGAAGAGACCGACCACCTGGCCTGGTGCGCCCAGCGCCTGCGCGAACTGGACAGCCGTCCCAGCCTGTTCAACCCGATCTGGTATGCCGGCAGCTACACCATCGGCACCCTGGCGGGCCTGCGCGGGGACGGCTGGAACCTGGGTTTCGTGGTTGAAACCGAGCGCCAGGTGGAAGCCCATCTGGACGAACACCTGGACACCCTGCCGCCGGCCGACCTGCGCAGCCGCGAGGTGATCAAGGTGATGAAGATCGACGAGGCCCGCCACGCCGACCACGCCGAGCATGCCGGCGCGCGCAGGCTGCCCGCCCCGATCCCATCGGTGATGGCGCTGGCCTCCAAGGTCATGAAGACCATCGCGTACCGGTTGTAACGGCGTATCGACCAACGGTCGATACCTGCCGCGGTGGCGCGGAGGCCCAGCGGTAGCGTCCGACCGTTGGCCGGGCGACGATCAGACCGAGACCAGCTTCAGCCCGATCACCCCGGCCACGATCAACGCGATGCAGGCCAGCCGCGACGGCGAAGCGCTGTCGCCGAACAGGAAGATGCCCAGCATCGCCACGCCCAGTGCGCCGATCCCGGTCCAGATCGCATAGGCGGTGCCGACCGGAATGGATTTCATGGCCTGGCTCATCAGGTAGAGGCTGACCAGGGCGGCGGCGACGGTGGCCAGCGTGGGAAGGGGCTTGCTGAAGCCTTCGGAGTACTTCATTCCGATGGCGAAGCCGATCTCGAACAGACCGGCCACGAGAAGATAGATCCAGGGCATGGGGGATTCCTTGGGTTAACAAAAACAAAACGGCCCGGTGTTTTCACACCGGACCGTCGTCGGTAGCTGCCGTGGAACCCGATTTTGCGCAAACACCGGTTCCACAGGGCGGGCCGTCCCGCCTGGACGAGGTCGGCCGGGGCCAGGCCCGGACGAAATCGCAGGGTGTGCCTTACTCGGCCAGGTTGCGCCCGTGGAACAGCTCTTCGATCTCACGACGCAGCAGCGCCTCGATCTTCATGCGTTCCTTGAACGACAGGTTCTTGGCCTTCTCTTCGAACAGGTACTGGTCCAGGTCGAAGTCCTTCAGGTGCATCTTCGTGTGGAAGATGTTTTCCTGATAGACATTGACGTCGAACATCTCGTAGCGCGACTTGATGTTCTTGGCCAGGAAGTTCTGGATCGAGTTGATCTTGTGATCGATGTAGTGCTTCTTGCCCTTCACGTCACGGGTGAAGCCACGCACGCGGTAGTCCATGATCACGATGTCCGATTCCAGACTCTCGATCAGGTAGTTCAGCGCTTTCAGCGGGGAAATCACGCCACAGGTGGCCACATCGATGTCCGCGCGGAACGTGGCGATGCCCTCCTGCGGATGGGTTTCCGGGTAGGTATGGACAGTGATGTGGCTCTTGTCCATATGGGCGACCACGGCATCGGAGATCAGCTCCTTGCCGGCCTGCTTCTTGTCGATCACCGGCTCTTCCGAGATCAGGATCGTCACCGAGGCACCCTGGGGGTCGTAGTCCTGGCGGGCCACGTTCAGGATGTTCGCGCCGATGATCTCGGCAACGTCGGTCAGGATCTGAGTCAGCCTATCGGCGTTGTACTCTTCATCAATATATTCGATGTAACGCTGACGCTCCTCTTCGGTGCGGGCGTAACAGACGTCATAGATGTTGAAGCTCAGCGCCTTGGTGAGGTTGTTGAAACCCTGCAACCTCAGGCGAGGCAACGGCTTGACCACGGCGGTCGATCCTGTGTGTGGTGGGAAAGAAGTAATTATGGGGCAAAGTGATCGGGGGCGAAACTTGCATTGAAACGAGTAGCTGTGCTCGGTTTGCCCTTAACAATTCGGATCGTTAAGCTCCCGGCACATAGCCGTGAATTCTTCATGAGCAATCGGAGCGCCTCAACGTGTCAACTGTGCGCCTTGCCACAAGTCCATTGGCCCTGGATATCGCAACAATCGATCGCTTCCTGGCCCACAGCCACCGCCGCCGTTATCCCGCCCGTACCGACGTGTTCCGTCCGGGGGATCCGGCAGGCACCCTGTACTACGTCATCAGCGGCTCCGTCTCAATAATGGCTGAGGAAGATGACGATCGTGAGCTGGTGCTGGGCTACTTCGGCTCGGGAGAGTTCGTCGGCGAGATGGGGCTGTTCGTGGAATCGGACCGCCGCGAGGTGATCCTGCGCACCCGCACCCCGTGCGAACTGGCCGAGATCAGCTACGAACGCCTGCATCAGCTGTTCCTCGGCCCGCTCTCCGCCGATGCCCCGCGGCTGCTCTACTCGATCGGCCAGCAGCTCTCCAAGCGCCTGCTCGACACCAGCAGGAAAGCCAGCCGCCTGGCCTTCCTGGACGTGACCGACCGCATCGTGCGGACCCTGCACGACCTGTCCCGCGAGCCGGAGGCCATGAGCCACCCGCAGGGCACCCAGCTGCGCGTCTCGCGCCAGGAGCTGGCGCGCCTGGTCGGCTGCTCGCGTGAAATGGCCGGCCGCGTGCTCAAGAAGCTGCAGACCGACGGGCTGCTGCATGCCCGTGGCAAGACCGTCGTTCTGTACGGCACCCGTTGATCCTGCCCGCGTAGTGCCGGCCGCTGGCCGGCAACCATGCAGATCCCCCCTTGCCCGTCGACCTGGACGAGGTGGCCGGCCAACGGCCGGCACTACCTGCCCATTTGCCGCTAGGCTGTTCGCATGGAACTTGGCAGCGAATTCTATTGGTTCATCCTGATCGGCCTGGGCGCACAGCTGGTCGATGGCGCATTGGGCATGGCCTTCGGGCTGGTGTCCTCCTCGGTGATGCTGAGCATGGGCGTGCCGCCGGCAGCCGTGAGCGCCAGCGTGCACACCGCTGAAGTCTTCACCACCGGCGCCTCCGGGGTGTCGCACCTGGTCGCCGGCAATGTGGACCGCCGGCTGTTCCTGCGCCTGGCCCTGCCCGGCGCGGTCGGTGGTGTGGTGGGCGCCTACGTGCTGACCCAGCTGCCCGGTGACGTGATCCGCCCCTTCATCTATATGTATCTGCTGGTGCTGGCGATCTTCATCCTGCTGCGCGCGGCCGGCCGGATGCTGCCGGCGCAGGAAGTGAAGCGTGTCCCGCTGCTGGGCTTCGTGGCCGGCCTGCTGGATGCCAGCGGCGGCGGTGGCTGGGGCCCGGTGGCCACCTCCACCCTGCTCGCCCGCGGCGGAAAGGCCCGCACCACCATCGGCACGGTCAATGCCGCCGAGTTCGTGGTGACCCTCGCGGTGTCGATCACGTTCCTGCTGACCATGGGCGTGCAGTACCTGAACATCGTCGCCGGCCTGCTGATCGGCGGCATGATGGCCGCGCCGATCGCCGCGATTCTGGTCAAGAACGTCAAGGAACGCTGGGTGTTGATCGCCGTCGGCGTGCTGGTCCTGGGCATCAGCCTGTTCCAGATCAGCCACGCAATCGTGCAGTGGCGCGCAGGCTGAGCCGGACGCGACACGCTTTTCAGCCCTTCCCGGGCGTTTTCAGCGCCGGATCAGACCGGGTCGCCGGCCCGGTCCACGCAGCCCCAGTTGAGCACCGGGGTACCCGGGGGCAGCACCTGGCGGAAGTACGCCACCCGCGAGGCCTTGGGATTGACCACGACCGGCGCGGCCGCGGCCAGCAGCAGCGGCAGGTCGGCGCTGCTGTCGGAGTAGGCGACGTCGATCTCGCCATAGCCGCGCTCGCGCAGCATCCGCATCTTTTCTTCGTTGTGGCAGTGCCGGGTGGCGATGACCGCGCCCAGGAACGGGCCGACCTCGCTGCCGATCACCGGCACGCCCTGGTGGGCGACGAAGGCCAGGATCGCGCGGGCCAGTTCCGGCGGCGCACCGGTGGCGACCACCACGCGGTCTCCGGCGGCCCGGTGGCGGGCAAACACCTCCAGCGCGACCGGCAGCAGGCGGCGGCGGATGTCGGCCTCGTGCTTGAGCACGTAGCGGTCGATCACCTTGTTGAACTCGCGCGCCCGGTGCAGGCCGAACGTGGCGATCCAGACATAGCCGGAGATGCCGCGGCGCCGGGTCGGCAGGAACGCCACCAGCGGGCCGAGCAGCGGCGTGGCGATGAGGGCGGCCAGCAGCCGCAGCGGGTTGCGCTTGATCAGCCAGGCGAACAGATGGCTGCCGGAATCGCCGTCATACAGGGTGTGATCGAAATCGAAGACCACCAGCGGGGCGTCGTCGCGCGGCGTTGGGTAGATCGCTGTCATGCGCTGAAGAATAGCTGACGCAGGCCCTCGCCGGGCTCTTCCACGCGCATGAAGGCCTCGCCGACCAGGAACGCATTGACCCCGGCCTCACGCATCACCGAGACATCGGCCGGGCCGAGGATGCCGCTTTCGGTGACCAGCAGGCGGTCGCGCGGTACGGCCTGGCGCATGTCCAGCGTGGTCTGCAGCGAGACCTCGAAGGTGCGCAGGTTACGGTTGTTGATGCCGATCAGCGGCACCGGCACCTGGATGGCACGCTCCAGCTCGTCGATGTCGTGCACTTCCACCAGCACGTCCATGCCCAGCTGCATGGCCAGGTCGGAAAGCTCGGCCAGCTGGCGGTCGTCCAAAGCAGCCACGATCAGCAGGATGCAGTCCGCGCCGAGCACGCGCGCTTCATACACCTGGTAGGCATCGATCACGAAGTCCTTGCGCAGCACCGGCAGCGTGCAGGCCTCCCGGGCCTGCTGCAGATAGGCATCGCTGCCCTGGAAGAAGTCCACGTCGGTCAGCACCGACAGGCAGCTGGCGCCACCGAACTCGTAGCTCACCGCGATATCGGCCGGATGGAAGTCAGGGCGGATCACGCCCTTGGACGGGCTGGCCTTCTTGATCTCGGCGATCACGGCCGGGTTGCCGGCGGTGATCGAGGCGCGCAGCGCATCGGCGAACCCCCGCACCGGCGGGGCCTGCTCCACGCGCGCGATCAGCGCCTCCAGCGGCACCTGGGCACGGCGTGCGGCGACTTCTTCGGCCTTGCGGGCCAGGATGGTATCGAGGATGTCGCTCATGTCATTGGGGTCCTGGAGGCCGGCCATTATCGGCCAGCCCCGCTGAATTCTGAAAACGCGGGCTCAGACGGCCCCGCGGATGCGGCGGGTGGCGGCTACGTACTGCTCCATCCGCGAGCGCGCACTGCCATCGGCCAGCACCGCGCGCGCGCGGGCCAGGCCATCGGCGATGCTGTCGGCGACACCGGCCACATACAGGGCGGCGCCGGCGTTGAGAGCGACGATGTCCAGCGCCGGGCCGGGCTGGTTGTCGAGCACGCCGCGCAGCATGGCGATGGATTCCTCCGGACTCTCGACCTTGAGGTTGCGGCTGGCCGACATCGCGATACCGAAGTCTTCCGGATGGATCTCGTACTCGCGCACCTTGCCGTCGCGCAGCTCGCCGACCAGCGTGCCGGCACCGAGCGAGATCTCATCCATGTTGTCGCGGCCCCACACCACCAAGGCGCGCTCGGCACCGAGTTCGCGCAGCACGCGTGCCTGGATGCCGACCAGATCCGGGTGGAACACGCCCATCAGCACATTGGTCGCACCGACCGGATTGGTCAGCGGGCCGAGGATGTTGAAGATCGTACGCACGCCCATTTCGCGGCGCACCGGCGCGACGACCTTCATCGCCGGGTGGTGCATCGGCGCGAACATGAAGCCGATGCCGGTTTCGGTGATCGCGCGCGCGACTTCGTCGGGGGTGAGGTCGATGATCGCGCCCAGCGCCTCGACCGCATCGGCACTGCCGGACTTGGAGGAAACACTGCGGTTGCCATGCTTGGCCACCTTGGCCCCCGCCGCGGACACCACGAACATCGCGCAGGTGGAGATGTTGAAGGTATGCGAGCCATCGCCGCCGGTGCCGACGATATCCACCAGATGCGCCTTGTCCTCCACCGGCACCGCGAGCGCGAGTTCGCGCATCACGGTGGCCGCACCGGCGATCTCGCCGATGGTTTCCTTCTTGACCCGCAGGCCGGTCAGGATCGCGGCGGTCATCACCGGCGAGACCTCACCGCGCATGATCTGCCGCATCAGGTCGACCATTTCGTCGAAGAAGATTTCGCGGTGCTCGATGGTGCGCTGCAGGGCTTCCTGGGGGGAGAAGGTCATGCGGGGGTCCTTTGTGATGCAGGTGCAGCGCGCTCAGCGCTGCAGGAAATTCTTCAGCAGGGCGTGGCCATGCTCGGTGAGGATCGACTCGGGGTGGAACTGCACGCCCTCGACCGGGTACTCGCGATGGCGAAGGCCCATGATCTCTTCGATCGAGCCGTCCTCGTTCTCGGTCCAGGCGGTCATTTCCAGGCACGCCGGCAACGTGGTCTTGTCCACCACCAGCGAGTGGTAGCGCGTGGCCTGGTAGCGGTCCGGCAGGCCGGCGAACACGCCCTTGCCCTCATGCCGGATCGGCGAGGTCTTGCCGTGCATGATGTTGGTGGCGCGGATGACATCACCGCCGTAGACCTGGCCGATGCTCTGGTGGCCCAGGCACACGCCGAGGATCGGTGTGGTCGGGCCGAGCCGGCGGATCAGCTCCAGCGACACGCCCGCTTCGTTGGGCGTGCACGGGCCGGGCGAGATCACGATGCGCTCGGGCGCCAGCGCGGCGATCTCATCGACGCTCAACGCGTCGTTGCGCACCACCTTCACCTCGGCGCCCAGCGTCTGCAGGTACTGTACGAGGTTGTAGGTGAAGCTGTCGTAGTTGTCGATCATCAACAACATGGTCAGGGTCCGTCTTGAATGGGGAAGTGGCGTGCGCGCAACCGCGCACGGGCCAGGCCGTTCGGCAATGCGCCGTTACAGGCCCTTGGCAGCCTGCGCGACCGCACGGAACAGCGCGCGGCCCTTGTTCATCGTCTCGTCCCATTCCTTGCCGGGATCGGAGTCGTAGACGATGCCGGCACCGGCCTGCACGTGCAGGCGGCCGTCCTTGATCACCGCGGTGCGGATCGCGATGGCGGTGTCGGCATCGCCATGCCAGCCGATGTAGCCGATGCTGCCGGCGTAGACGTTGCGCTTGATCGGTTCCAGCTCGCGGATCACTTCCAGCGCGCGGATCTTCGGCGCACCGCTGACGGTGCCGGCCGGGAACGTCGCACGCAGCACGTCTGCATAGCTCAGGCCCGGCTGCAGCTGCCCGGTGACTTCGCTGACGATGTGCATGACGTGGCTGTAGCGCTCGATCACGAACTGCTCGCCCACTTCCACCGTGCCGGCCTTGGACACGCGGCCCGCATCGTTGCGGCCGAGATCGATCAGCATCAGATGCTCGGCGCGCTCCTTGGGGTCGGCCAGCAGTTCCACTTCCAGCGCGTTGTCTTCTTCCACCGTCGCGCCACGCGGGCGCGTACCGGCGATCGGACGCACGGTGACTTCCCCGTCCTGCAGGCGCACCAGGATTTCCGGCGAGGAACCGACCACCTGCACATCGCCGGTATCGAGGAAATACATGTACGGCGAGGGATTGAGCGCACGCAGCGCGCGGTACACATCCACCGGGCGCGCCTTGAACGGCACGCTCAGGCGCTGGCTCAGCACCACCTGGAAGATGTCGCCGGCGCGGATGTATTCCTTGGATTTGTCGACCGCGGCGATGAAGCCTTCGCGGGTGAAGCCGGAGACGAAATCGTTCTCGTCCAGCACGTCGCGGGTGATCGGCGCGGGGTAGCCGGCACCCGGGGCGCGCAGCTTGGCGACCAGTGCATCCAGCCGTGCCTGGGCCTCCTCCCATGCACCGGGCTGGCCCGGGTCGGCATGCACGATCAGGTACAGGCGGCCCTTGAGGTTGTCGAACACCGCCAGTTCTTCGGAGTGCAGCAGCAGGATGTCCGGCGTGCCCAGCTCGTCGCGGCCACGCGGCGGCGCCAGGCGCGGTTCGATGTAGCCGATGCACTCGAACCCGAACCAGCCGACCAGGCCCCCGGTGAAGCCGGGCAGACCGGCCAGCTTCGGCACCGAGTGGGCGCTGCGCAGGGCCTCGACCTCGGTGAACGGGTCGGCGACCTCGCGGGTTTCCACCACGGTGCCGGATTCGCTGATGGTCAGGGTATGGCCGTGGAAGGCATACACCCGGCGCGCCGGCAGGCCGATGATGGAATAGCGCCCGAAGCGTTCGCCGCCCTCGACCGATTCAAACAGATAGGTATGCGGGCCGTCGGCGAGCTTCAGATAGACCGAGAGCGGCGTGTCCAGGTCGGACAGCACTTCACGGACGACGGGGATGCGGGTGTGGCCTTCAGCGGCCTGCTGCTGGAACTGCTCGAGCGTAATCAAGACGACTTTCCTTCCGGGAAACGGCGGTGGCGGGACGGACGACGGCAACAGGCCACCATCGCCACCAACGGCGAGCGGAAGAAAGGGTATGCGGGGTCGTCAGAATGGACACCCGGCGACTGTACCTCAGCCCGGCGCGGGGGGGAACCCCGCCCGGGCCTGCGTGCAGCCGCTCCAAGGCCGACGTGGCGGCCCACTCCGGCATGGAGCGACTGCCCGGGCGTCAGTACAGCGGCAGCGGGCGCTCACTGGCCAGCATGCCGTTCAGGGTGTCCAGCATCCTGACCAGGTCCACCTGCCGATGCAGGCGGGTCTTCTCGAAAATGCTCTGCAGGCGGGTCCGCGCACTCCCGACACCGATGCCGCAGGTCGCTGCGGCGGCCGACAGCTCGCCCTGGTGATGCAGCGCTACGGCCAGCGTCGCTTCGCCCGGGGTCAGGCCGAAAAGCTCGCGCAGGGTGGCGGACAGCCCCGCCGAGGAGCGGCGCACCAGCGTGTTGACCGTCATGACGAAACGGGCGGTGCCCGTACCGGGAATGTACTTTCCATAGGGCCGAAGCGATGCGAATCCTGCCAGGAGTCCATCTGCATCGTGCAGAGCGACGATATCCTCTCCGGGGTCCTGCGCCGGACCGCCCCGCAGCGCCAGGCGCCGGACCAGGGCATTCCAACCCGCCCGCGAGGCGGGATGCACCGGCTCCAATGCCGCCTTTCGGCGCACACGCAGGACGCGCGCCAGCAGCATCTCCTCGCCCCCGGCATTGACCGATACTGGCCGCAGGTTCTCATCGAGAAGCAGCAGGGCCAGCGTTCCTGCCTGCCGCCACGCGTCCTGCAGTGCCTGGCGCAGCTCGAAGGCATTGACGAAGTGAGGGGCCAACGCTTCGCACAGTGCCACCTCGCGGGCATCGAAATCACCGCGCCGCTCGGTTCCCACGAAGGTCAGCATGGTCACCTGGTCCGGCTTGCGCGAGGCACACAATGCCACCGAACGCAGCGTGTCGATCTGGCGCAGGAAATCCAGGTAGTACCGCGTTCCACGCATCTCATCGAGCGTGGCCACCCGATCGCTGACGATGACGCTGCCAGCACGCATCGTCGGCGCGGCCCGGTTGAACCAGAGGTTGTCCACCGAGTAGAGCGTGTCTTCGTTGAAGCGCTCCACCGTACGCGGGTCGGCCATCGCGCCGGCCGCGACCAGCGCCCTGTGTCGCCCCCCGTGCACGTCGCGCAGGGTCACGCTGCCGGAGTGGCAACCGACTGCGCGACCGAGACGTTCAACGAATGACTGCATCCGCTCCGGGTCGGTGACCCCCGCGTACAGCTCTTCCATAAGCTCCGCTTTCACAACCATCTCCTGTGTTGTTCGTCAAGTCATGTCCATGACCTGCGTCGCTGCGCATCTGGACGCAGATTTGCCGCCATCCCATCACCACGTCAAGGACGCCATGGCCCTCTCTGCGCTGCGATCAGTTTCTACTGCGCTCACCCTGTCCCTGCTGCTCGTCGGATGCGGCGGCAGAGGCGATGCAGCCTCCCCGAGTACCGATAAGGACAGCAACGCCGCTGCGGCCGAGGGTGAGGCAAACGCCGATAAACCGGCGCCCACCCCCCTTCCTCAAGCCGACCTGGCCAAGCCGCTGGCCGAGTACCGCAAGTTGGATAGCGGCCAGCAGGTCATGTTTCTTTATGCCGCCATGTCCAGGCTTCCGACGGATTTCGACACGATGGCCAGCCTTGCCTCGCAGGAATACCGCGGCACCGCCGATACCTTCCGCCGCAAGGACCTGATGGGGGCGCTTCGCCCGCAGCTCGAACAGAGCATCGCAGACGCTGGCCGCTCGCCCTATTACTGGAGCGAACTGGAGGATGCCGACCTGCAGGCCTATGACTTCGAGCGGAAGGGCTTCCCGGTCGGCGAATTCAACGGCGGCAAGTACCGCTACTTCATGGACATTCCGGAGTACAGCTACACCTGGGCCAATCCCGCGCAGGTCCAGCTTGCCCCGGTCGCTGACGAAACGGTTGCCCGCCAGCTCGAAGGGCTTCGCAGCCGATGGAACAGCAAACCCCGGCTGCGGACCTACTTCTTCGTCCAGTCTGCCGATCTGAACCAGCGTCGCATCAATGCCTATGTCACGCATGTCCAGCTTCTGGACCGCAGCGGACGCGTCCTGGCGTCCTACTCGCCCGATCCGGCGGTGGCAGCGCAGCCAGCGGAAGAGGATCCGTGCGTTTCACCGGAGGACTGCGCACGGCGTGCGTTGGGCAGCTGATCGTTTCGGAATCCACAGGGGAATCATCCATGAATCAACTCAATGAAAGCGACGTCCAGAACGCGCTGCAGCAGCGCCTCGTGCGCGAGGAAGCCGGGCGGCGCGCAACCGACGGCCTGATGCGCACGGCCAGGACGCTGCGATGGATCGGCTGGGGCTGCGCGCTGGTGCCGATCGTCGGCATCGTCGGTGTGGTGCTGTTCCTGCTCAGCACGATCCTGTGTTTCGCCTATGCGCAAAGCAAGGGGAACCCCGATGGCATCAAGCAGTTGTTGATCACCTTGGCCAGCCTGTTCGCTGCGGGCATCGTCTGGGTGCTGGTCAATCTCACCGTGCTCGGCCTGTTTGGCGCAGCCATGTCCATGCATTGAGGATCTGCACATGAACGGAATCACCTTGAAGCAGTCGCTGCTGTCGGCCGCTGCGGCGGCCGCATTGCTGGCCGGTCAGGCCGTGCCTGCCCACGCACAATCCGCCGACGCGCTCCGTCGTGAGAACGCACAGCTGCGTGCCCAGCTGGACGCGTTGAACCAACGCTGCGGCGTGCCAGCCCCCGACAACACCGGCGCACTGGAGCGATTTGGCGATATCGAAGCGCGACTGGATTCGATCCGGGCAGGACAGCGCACGCGCGGCTCGGTAGAGATCACGGTGACGATGACACTGCGCAATGTGTCGTCGCAGCCGATGGTGTTGAATTATGAGTACGACACCTTCAACGCGACCGACAGCCACGGCTATACCTACCGCTTCTTCGGCGGGCAGGACAAAGACACGATCAAGGGCATCCCGATCGCCACCACGAACCGGGTCGACCCGACCTTCACCCTGCTGCCAGGCCGATCCAGCACGGTCACCTTCCTCGTGCAGCGCGCCATGAACGAGGCGCAGACCCCGGGCAGCCGCTTCGATATCAGTGCCAGCTTCGGCCAGTACGAAAACCTGGGCCAGGGACGACTGCGACGGCTGCAGACATTCCCCGTTTCCTTCAAGGATCGCCCAGTCACGTCGGCCGGCGTCGCCACGGGTATCGGCGGGCGCGCGGATCAGACGGTTGAAAACGCGGCCGGCAGGTTGTTGGACCGCCTGTTCAAGTGAGCCGGGCACGGCAGGCGCCACCACGCGCCAGCCGTATGCAGGACGGCCCCGCAGCCGCGCCGGGACTCAGGCCCTGGACAGCAGCGGGCTGTCCAGCGCCACATGCAGGTTCACCCGCCCCGGCACGCAGTCGATGCGGAAATGGCGGGCTTGGACCGGCTCGCCATCCAGATTGAGGGTCAGCGGCGCCTCGGCCTCGATCTCCACCCACGGCGCCTGGACACGTTCGGCCACCTGTTCCAGCGCACCGCGCTTGCCGCCCTTGACCAGCGCAGCGAAGGTGGACGCCACCTCCCCGCTCAGCTCGGGAATCACGGTGATATCGAGCACACCATCGTCGATCAGGGCCTCCGGGCACAGCACTTGGCCGCCGCCGGCCTGGCGGCCGTTGCCAACGCCCAGCGCGATGAAGCCACCGGCCCATTCGAAGCCCGGCGCCCGGACCCGCGCCTGGATGGGATCGATCCGGCCCAGCCGCGAGACCCCGGTCACCAGATAGGCCAGCCCGCCGAGCACCTTCTTCAGGCCCTCATCGGTCTCCACCGTCACCTCGGTGCCGAAACCGCCACTGGCTACGTTCGCGCACCACCACACCTTGCCGTCGGCATCGATGCGCAGCAGATCGACCGGCCGCGCCGGCGCGTGCCTGATCAGCTCCAGCGCCGCCAGCGGTTCGTCGGGAATTTCGGCCGCCGTGGCGAAGTCATTGGCCGTGCCCAGCGGCAACAGGCCCAGCGACGGCAGTGCATCGGCCGGCTCCTCGCGATGGGCCAGCGTCTCGGCCACCTCGCTGAGCGTGCCGTCTCCGCCGGCCGCGATGATCGTGTCGACCCCGTGTGCGATCGCCTCGGCCACGTAGCGCTCGGCATCGCCCGACTCCCAGGTCACCCGCACCTCCAGCTGCACCCCGCGCTCGCGCAGTGCTGCCACCGCCTCGCGCACATCCTCATTGCCGGTGGCCTTGCCGTTGAGGATCAAACGCCAATGGGGACGGCTCATGCGGTACTTCCAGGGAGTGGGGAAGCGAAGGCTAGCAGCGCGCGGGGTGGCCGTCGGTGAAGCCGGCGAAACCGTTCAGCCGAGCGCCATGACCGCGACCCTCAGGGGATGCTTTTCCGTGTACATCGGCTCGTTTACATCGACATCGATGCCGCCGTCTGCACCGTCTTCTTCAAAGCACATGTATCGAGGGTTGTTCCAATCGTCGACCACGATGGCTTGCACAACGCTGCGGATATCCGTCGTTTCAACGTAGTGGCAGCCAAATGGCAGATGGCCGTGCCCGAATGACACCAGACTCAGGCGCAGCTGCCGCACCATCGCGTCGTGCCAGCAGTAGAACGTCATTGCGTGACCCGCGACCTGCGAGGCCCGGTGCGTGGCAACCCGGTTGATGAAGGCAACCACCGGCTCAACTTCCAGGTTCATTTCTGGAGGTGGAGAGAAAGCGCAGAGATTCCCACGCGCCTCGGTATTGATGGAGTCCAGATCAACGACCAGTGCATCTTCTGCCGCAAACTGGAACCATGATTCAAGCAGCGCAACGACATCGGCATCATTTTCCATCGACGCATTCTAGTGCGCATGCGCTGCTCTCCACAGGGCCATTGACGACATCATGTCATCTGCCTGTCATCGGCCACCGGGAGAATGGAAGGCCATAGCAGGGAAGATGGATGGAGGCAGGATCAGCCTCCCGCTGTTCCCGGGGCCGCATCTGCAAGGGTGCGGTCTTTTTTCTTGCCGCCGGGAGGGCAGCCGACCAACGGTCGGCTCTACCGGGTGCTCAGCCTTCGGCGAAGGTCCGCAATGCCTCGCCTTCCATCCGGTACACCGTCCACTCGCTTTGCGGCTTCGCACCGGCGGCCTGGTAGAACTGGATCGCCGGTTCATTCCAGTCCAGCACCGACCACTCGAACCGGCCGCAGCCTTCGGCCACCGCGATCCGTGCGATGTGCTGCAGCAATGCCTTGCCGGCCCCGCTGCCGCGCCGTTCCGGGCTCACGTACAGGTCTTCCAGGTAGATCCCGTTGCGGCCCAGCCAGGTCGAGTAATTGTAGAAATACACCGCATAGCCGATGGCCACGCCGTCGGCCTCGCAGATCAGCGCGTGCGCTTTCGCTTCCGGCCCGAACAGGCTCGCGCGGATGCCCGCTTCGTCGGTCTGCACCGACGACTCGGCCTTCTCGTAGATCGCCAGCTCGCGGATGAAGCGCAGGATCAGCGCTGCATCGTCGGCGGTGGCCACGCGGATGGTCACAGTGGCCACCGTCATGGCTCAGCCCCGCGCTTGGGCGACGTTCTGGCGCATCTGCGCGATCACGTCCTGGTAGCTGGTCTTCGCATTGAAGATCGCCGAGCCGGCCACGAACGCATCCGCACCGGCCGCCGCGATGGCACCGATGTTGTCGGCCTTCACGCCACCGTCGATCTCCAGGCGGATGTCCTTGCCGCTGGCATCGATCTTCCTGCGGATCGCGCGCACCTTGTCCAGCGCCGAGGGAATGAAGGCCTGGCCGCCGAAGCCCGGGTTGACCGACATCACCAGCACCAGGTCCAGGTCATCGAGCACCCAGTCCAGGATGTCCACCGGCGTGGCCGGATTGAGCACCACGCCCGGCTTGCAGCCCAGCGAACGGATCAGCTGGATGGTGCGGTGCACGTGGCGGCTCGCCTCCGGATGGAAGCTGATGTAGGTCGCGCCGGCCTCGGCGAAATCCGGAATGATGCGGTCCACCGGCTCCACCATCAGGTGCACGTCGATCGGTGCGGTCACGCCATGCTTGCGTAGCGCCTGGCAGACCAGCGGGCCGATCGTCAGGTTCGGCACATAGTGGTTGTCCATCACATCGAAATGCACCCAGTCGGCGCCGGCCGCGAGCACGTTGTCCACTTCCTCGCCCAGGCGGGCGAAATCGGCGGACAGGATGGAGGGAGCAATGATGCAGTTGGACATGGCCGGGACCTTCAGGATGTTGAAAGGGGGCGCCGCGCGGAATCAGCGCTTGCGCAGGGTCTTGATGCGGTCATAGGCGGCATTGAGCTGGCGCGACTTGCGCTCGGCCTGCTGGCGCAGCTCCGGGGCGGCGCCGACCACCTTGTCCGGGTGGTACTGGGACATCAGCCGGCGGTAGGCCAGGTCGATCTCGGCATCGGTCGCCTCGGAGGTCAGCCCCAGCTCGCGGTAGGGGTTTTCCCTGTTCAGCCGGAACCAGTCGGCGTCGAAGGCATGCCCCAGCAACAGCCCGAACGCGGCCCCGAACAGCGGATTGGGCCTGAACAACAGGGCGCCAGCGATGAATCCGAGCAGTTTTCCGTACCAGCGCATGGTGGTCTGGGCAGCCGAGGCGACAAAGGATCCTCATTTTACGTCACAGCGGGCCCAACCCGCTTTACACTAGGCCGCCCGCTGTCTGTGCGGGCCCTCCGGGTCCCCTGGACAGCTGTCATGACGAAGCCTCAGGAGTGCCCGTGCCGACCACGTTGTTGCAATCCGATCTCCCCGGCCTGCCCTTGCGCCATCGCGGCAAGGTGCGTGATGTTTTCGACATTCCGCGCGACCGGCTCCCCGCCGGCACTCCGCCGGGGGACTACCTGCTGATGGTCGCGACCGACCGTCTGTCAGCCTTCGACGTGGTGCTGCCCGATCCGATCCCCGGCAAGGGCGAAATGCTCTGCCAGGTCTCGAACTTCTGGTTCGCCAAGACCGCGCACCTGATGCCCAACCACCTGACCGGCATCGATGTCGCCAGTGTGCTGCCCGAGGGTGTCGATCCGGCGCTGTACGCCAAGCGCGCGGTGGTCACCCGCAAGCTCAAGCCGGTCCCGGTGGAGGCGATCGCCCGCGGTTACCTGATCGGCAGTGGCTGGAAGGACTACCAGCGCACCGGCAAGATCAGCGGCATCGAGCTGCCTGACGGCCTGCGCCAGGCCGAGCAGCTGCCCGAACCGATCTTCACCCCCTCGACCAAGGCCGCCGTCGGCGACCATGACGAGAACATCGATTTCGATGCGATGGTGAAGGCGGTCGGTGCGGACCTGGCCGAGCGCGTACGCGATGCGACCCTGCGCATCTACGCCTTCGCCGCCGACTATGCGCGCGAGCGCGGCATCATCCTGGCCGACACCAAGTTCGAGTTCGGTACCGATGCCGATGGCCGTCTGTACATCATGGACGAGATGCTGACCCCGGATTCCTCGCGCTACTGGCCGGCCGACGAGTACGAGGTGGGCACCAGCCCGCCAAGCTACGACAAGCAGTTCGTCCGCGATTACCTGGAGACGCTGGACTGGGGCAAGACCGCGCCCGGCCCGAGCATCCCGGCCGAGATCATCGAACGTACCCGCGCCAAGTACGCCGAGGCGCTGCAGCGCCTGGCCGGGATCTCCGTCGACTGATTCGCCTGCGCCCCCGGCCGTGATGGCCGGGGGGTCCCGGCCGTAGAGTCGACCGTTGGTCGACGGCCGCGGACGTTGGTGGCCTAGTGCCTGGGTGAGAGCAAGCCGACCAACGGTCGGCTCTACCCGCCCGGGGCGGTATGCTCTGCAGATCCTGGGAGGGACCATGGCCACCACCGTCGCACGCCCGATCGACCGCTACTTCGCCAGCTATTCCGACGACCACCGCAATGTGCTGAACCAGCGCATCCACGTCCTGGCCGTCCCGGCGATCGCGTGGTCGGTCATCGCCCTGCTGTGGTGCCTGCCGCCGCTGATCACCTGGTTCCAGAACGGAATCTGGGCCGGCCTGGCGATGTTCGCCGCCTGGTGCTTCTACAACCGTCTTTCGCGCACGCTGGGCTACGGCATGCTGGCGTTCTTCTTCGTCAGCGGCTGCGTCTGCCGGTTGCTGGAAGCCGAGATCGGCCTGGTGAACCTGTTCTGGCTGGCGCTGGGGGTTTTTGCCGTGGCGTGGGTGGCGCAGTTCATCGGCCACAAGCACGAAGGCCGCAAGCCGAGCTTCCTGACCGATCTGGTCTACCTGTTGATCGGCCCCCTGTGGGTATTGGCCAAGCTCTATCGCCGGATGGACTGGCGCTACTGACCCGCTTTTCCTGAACGAGCGCGGACACTCACCGGCACTCCACGCCGCACCCTCCAGCATCGTCCCCAGTGGCCTTTCGAGCGACGGCCACCGTTCATCTTCGTGCACACCGTTTCGGCCCCGCAGCCCCTGCGACGCCTGGTTCCGGATCCGTTTCCACAGGCGTCGGGAGGCCACAGTCGGCAAAGTCACCAGCGGGCTTCCATACGGCCGCCGACGGACCCGAATGGGGCCGGGCGCTGCCCGGAAAAAATGAATCAGTGCACGTTACATGCAATTGAGGGCGTATTCGGGTGTATCGGCAGCAATTGCCTGCCTGTTAGACTGAACGGCCTGCTCGTGAATCCCGCATTCCCTGCATGAATCCTAGTCTGCTCCTGCTGCTCGCCCTGCCCTTCCTGATGGCAGTGGCTGTCGCTTCATTCCGCCGCACCTCCCGCTCCACGGCCGCCTGGGTAGCCGCGGCCGCTCCGCTGGGGGGACTGGCGCTGTTGGCGACGATGACCCCGGCGATCATGGACGGCGGCATCGTCCGCAGTTACGGGGAGTGGATACCGCAGATCGGCCTGGCCTTCTCGCTGCGCCTGGATGGCCTGGCCTGGATGTTCGCCGGGATGGTGCTGGCGATCGGCGCACTGGTGGTGATGTACGCCCACTACTACCTCAGTGCCCGCGACAGCGCCCACCGTTTCTACTGCTACCTGCTGCTGTTCATGGGCGCCATGCTGGGCATGGTGCTGTCGGGCAACCTGTTGCTGCTGATGGTGTTCTGGGAAATGACCAGCATCAGCTCGTTCCTGCTGATCGGCTTCTGGTCGCACCGGCAGGACGCCCGCGAGGGCGCCCGGATGGCCCTGGTGGTCACCGGCGGCGGCGGCCTGGCCCTGCTTGGCGGCGTGCTGTTGATCGGCCGCATCGTCGGCAGCTTCGAACTGGATGCGGTGCTCGCCGCCGGCGATCTGATCCGCGCCAGTTCGCTGTATCCCTATGCGCTGTTCCTGGTCCTGGCCGGCATCTTCACCAAGAGCGCCCAGTTCCCGTTCCACTTCTGGCTGCCGCACGCGATGGCCGCGCCGACGCCGGTCTCGGCCTACCTGCACTCGGCCACGATGGTCAAAGCCGGTGTCTTCCTGCTGGCCCGACTGCACCCGGCGCTGGCCGGCACCGACCTGTTCTTCTATACGGTCAGCGGCATCGGTGCGATCACCCTGTTGATCGGTGCCTGGAACGCGATCTTCCAGCATGACCTCAAAGGCCTGCTCGCCTATTCGACGATCTCCCACCTGGGCCTGATCACGATGCTGTTCGGCCTGTCCGCGCCGATGGCGGTGGTGGCCGGTGTGTTCCACATCCTCAACCACGCCACCTTCAAAGCCTCGCTGTTCATGGCCGCCGGCATCATCGACCATGAAACCGGTACCCGCGACATGCGCAAGCTGGGAGGACTGCGAAAGCTGATGCCCATCACCAGCGCGCTGGCGATCATCGCTTCGCTGGCCATGGCGGGCATCCCGCTGCTCAACGGCTTCCTGTCCAAGGAAATGCTGTTCGCCGAAGCCCTGACCGCCGGGCCGGAGGCGATGCGCATCGCCATGACGATCGCCGCGCTGCTGGCCGGCGTGTTCGGTGTGGCCTACAGCCTGCGCTTCGTGCACGACACCTTCTTCGGCAAGGGGCCGCACGATCTGGACCGCGTCCCGCATGAGCCGCCGCGCTTCATGAAGGTGCCGGTGGAGATCCTGGTGGTGGTCTGCGTGGCCGTCGGCGTTGCGCCGGCGATCACCATCGCCCCGGTACTGCACGCCGCCGCCTCGTCCATCCTCGGCCCGGCGATGCCGGCTTACAGCCTCTCGGTCTGGCACGGGTTCAACATGCCGCTGGCGATGAGCGCAGCCGGTGTGGTCGGGGGCATCGCGCTGTACTTCGGTCTGCGCCGCCTGATCGACCTGCACGCGGTGGTCAGCCGCAGCATCGGCCGCAACATTTTCCACAAGCAGCTGGACCTGGTGTTCGGCTTCGCCCACCGGCTCACCCAGGGCCTGGCCAACGGCAGCCTGCAGCGCATGCTGATGGCGCTGGTGGTGGTGGCGGTGATCGTCGCCGCCGCCCCGTTCGTGGCCCATCCCGCCTCGCCCAACTGGCCCTCGCCGCAGCCGATCCCGCTGCTGGGCTGGGCCCTGTGGCTGGTGATGATGGCCTGCGCGCTGGGCGCGCTGTTCGTCTACCGGCAGCGTTTGCTGGCGGTGCTGGTGGTCGGTGGCGTCGGCCTGATGGTGTCGCTGACCTTCGTGTTCCTGTCCGCGCCGGATCTGGCCCTGACCCAGCTGCTGGTGGAGATGGTCACCCTGGTGCTGATGCTGCTGGGCATGAACTACCTGCCGATCCAGTCGCCGCCGGAGAAGTCGGTCTGGCGCAAGCGGCGCGATGCGGTGATCGCGATCGTCGCCGGTGGTGGCCTGGCCGCGATGGCGTACACCGCCATGACCCTGCCGCCCAACACCATGGCCGGCGAGCTGCTGGCACGTGCGCTGCCGGAGGCCTATGGGCAGAACGTGGTCAACGTGATCCTGGTCGACTTCCGTGGCTTTGATACGTTCGGTGAGATCACCGTGTTCGGCATCGCCGCGCTGGTGGTGCACGCCATGCTGCGCCGCTCGCGGATGGCACCGGAGCAGATCATGCCCGGCCCGCCGATCAAGCTGCCGGTACCGGCCGATCTTGCCCAGATCATGTTCCCGCTCACCCTGACCGTCTCGATCTTCCTGTTCCTGCGCGGCCACAACGCGCCCGGCGGCGGCTTCATCGCCGGCCTGGTGCTGGCCGTGCCGCTGCTGATCCAGTACGTCATCCAGGGCACCACTTCGGTGGAATCGCGCTTCGGCTTCGATTACATCCGCTGCATCGGTGCCGGTCTGCTGATCGCCATCCTCAGTGGCTGCGCCTCGATGCTGTTCGGCGTGCCGTTCCTGACCAGCGGCCATCTGGACCTGCACATTCCGCTGATCGGCGAGGTGCCGCTGGCCAGTGCGGTCGGCTTTGATACCGGCGTGTACCTGGTGGTGTTCGGCGGTGTGATGCTGATGCTCTCGATGATGGGCACGATCAAGCCCTCGCGCACCCGCAACGCCCGCAAAGGCGAGATCGATCCCACCCGCCGTTCGGCAAAAACCGGGGAGATGCACTGATGGAACTGGCCCTGGCAAGCGCCATCGGCGTACTGAGCGCGATCGGCATCTACCTGTTGCTGCGCGCGCGCAGCTTCGATGTGATCCTCGGCATGACCTTCCTGTCGTATGCGACCAACCTGCTGATCTTCGCCGGTGGCCGGCTGGTGCAGGGCAAGGCGCCGGTGCTGCGTGAGGGCATCGACAGCGACCTGGGCAACTACACCGATCCGCTGCCGCAGGCGCTGGTGCTGACCGCCATCGTGATCGCGTTTGCGATGACCGCGGTCAGCATCGTGCTGGCCATGCGCAGCCGCAGCGACAACCACAGCGACCACGTGGACGCGCACGAAGAAGAAGAGCTGCCTGCCGATACCGCGCCGGGCCGGGAGGGCGGCGCATGAACCATGCGGTGATCCTGCCCATCCTGATTCCCCTGTTCGGCGCGGCCTGCTCGCTGTTCGTCGAGCACCGCCGTTACGGGCCGAAGGTGCAGCGCACGGTGGCGTGGACCACGCTGACCGCGCTCGCCGCGGCGGTCGCACTGCTGTTCGCGCAGACCGCCGATGGCAGCATCGCGGTGTACCTGCTGGGCGACTGGCCTTCGCGGCTGGGCATCGCGCTGGTGGCCGACCGCCTCTCGGCATGGATGCTGGTGACCACCCTGCTGCTGGCCATCCCCTGCCTGCTGCACGCCTGCTCGGGCTGGGACCGGCGCGCGCCGCACTTCCATGCGCTGTTCCAGTTCCAGCTGGTCGGCCTCAACGGCGCGTTCCTGACCGGCGACATCTTCAATCTGTTCGTGTTCTTCGAGGTGATGCTGATCGCCTCCTACGGCCTGCTGCTCAGCGGCGGGCGCGGCCTGCGCATGCGCATCGGCCTGCACTACGTGGTGTTCAACGTCACCGCCTCGACCCTGTTCCTGATCGCACTCGGCCTGCTGTACGCCTCGCTGGGCTCGCTCAACATGGCCGAGCTGTCCCAGCGCATCGCCGAAGTGCCGGCCTCGCACCTGACCCTGGTCAAGGCGACCATGGGGCTGTTGCTGCTGGTGTTCTGCAGCAAGGCCGCGCTGATGCCGCTGTACCTGTGGCTGCCCGAAGCCTACGCGCGTGCGCCGGCTGCCGTGGCCGCCCTGTTCGCGATCATGACCAAGGTCGGCCTCTATGCAGTGCTGCGGGTCAGCACCCTGTGGTTCGGCGACGGTGCCGGCCCGATGGCCGGCTACGGCAGCCAGTGGCTTCTCTGGGCAGGCGTGGCCACGCTGGTGCTGGGCGGCCTGGGTGTCCTGGCCGCGGCGCGCCTGCGCGTGCTGATTTCCTACCTGGTGGTGGTCTCGGCAGCGACGCTGTTCATCGCCTTCTCGGTGCGCACACCCGAAGTGCTCTCGGCCGGCCTGTACTACCTGCCGCACAGTACCTTCGTGGCTGCCGCGCTGTTCCTCATTGCCGATCTGATCCGCCGCCGCCGCGGCGGTGCCAGCGACAGGAAGGAAATCATCGCGCCGATGCCGGGCAAGGAAACGCCGGCGGTGCTGTTCCTGATCGGCGCCGTCTCGGTGGCCGGCCTGCCGCCGCTGTCCGGCTTCCTGGCCAAGGCGGCCCTGCTGGCCGGCATGCCGGCGCAGTACACCTGGGCGGTCTGGGCCGCGGTGCTGGGCAGCAGCCTGATGGTGATCATCGGCCTGACCCGCGGCGGCATCCGCCTGTTCTGGCGGGTGCCGGTGGTCGAAGAAGGCGCCCCCAAACCGCGCAAGGCGCCCACGCGCACCGTGGAGCTGTTCGCCGCGGCGCTGCTGCTCAGCTACGGCATCGCGATGAGCGTGTTCGCCGGCCCGCTGATGCAGCACACCGATGCGATGGCCACCCAGCTGCTGCAGCCGCAGGACTACGTGGGTGAGCTGCGCGCCACCACGCCGGAGATCCGCCAGCCATGACGCGCAAGCCTTCCCTCTACAAACGCGTGCTGCCCTCGCCCTCGCTGAGCGTGATGGTCGTGGTGTTCTGGCTGCTGATGTCCGACAGCTTCACCCTCGGCCAGATCGTGCTCGGCATGATCCTGGGCGTGGTGGTGCCGCTGTTCGCCGCGCGGCTGGATCGCGAGTTCGCCCGCATCGGCTCGCTCCGCCCGCTGCCCAAGCTGCTGTTCGTGACCCTGTGGGACATCCTGGTGTCCAACATCCGGGTGGCGATCCAGGTGCTGGGGCCGGAGCGTCGCATCCATCCCGGTTTCATCTGGCTGCCGCTGGATATCGCCAACATCCACGGCATCGCCGCGCTGACCAGCATGATCACGCTCACCCCGGGCACGGTTTCGGCGGCGTTGTCCGATGACCGCAGGTATCTGCTGGTGCATGTGCTGCACCTGGATGATCCGGACGAGCTGATCCGGCAGATCAAATCCCGCTACGAAGCCCCGCTGATGGAGATCTTCCCATGACCGGACATATGTTCATCCAGACCACGATGGTGGTGTGCATGCACGTGGTCGGCCTGGCCATGCTGCTGGCCACCTGGCGCCTGCTGCGCGGCCCGACCGTGCCCGACCGCATCCTCGCCCTGGACACGCTGTCGGTGACGGCGATCGCCGAGCTGATGCTGTTCGGCATGTACCTCAACTCGGCGGTGTATTTCGAAGCCGCGCTGATCATCGCCATGCTCGGTTTCGGCAGCACGGTGGTGCTGAGCAAGTTCGTGCTGCGCCGGGACATCGTCGAATGATCACCTTCATCCAGATCGTGCTGTCGATCCTGCTGCTGTTCGGCTGCTTCTTCATCCTGGTCGGCGCGCTGGGCCTGGTGAAGCTGTCCACCTTCTTCAAGCGCCTGCATGCGCCGACCAAGGCCAGCACGCTGGGCGTGGGCTGCGTGCTGGTCGGCTCGGTCTGTTATCACATCTTCCTCGGCGAGGATCCGCAGCCGCGCGAGCTGCTGATCACCGTGTTCCTGTTCATCACCGCGCCGATCAGCGCGCACATGATGGCCAAGGCGGCGCTGTCGCTGCTGATGGAAACCCGGCCAGAGCTGCCGGGACACAAAACCGCCAAGGAAGAACAGCTGCCGCCGCCGGAACCGCGCCGCGCAGACGAGACCGACGATGCCAAGGCCCCCGTTTCCCGGGACAGCCAGTAGAGCCGACCGTTGGTCGGCTGCAACACGCCTGCGAAACGGTAGCGCCGGCCGCTGGCCGGCTGCTTCAACGGTTGGCCGTCAACCTCACACGCTGCCGATCAACGCCAGCTCGAGCGCGATCCAGCCGACGAAGGCCACCACCAGCACCGCGCCTTCGCGGCGGCTGATGGTGAGGTCACCGCGGAGCATGGGATAGAGCACCAGCACGAAGGCGATCGCCGCCGGCAGCTCCAGCTTCACGAACGATGCGGGCAGCGCCAGCGGGCGCAGGGCAGCCATGCCGCCGACCACCACCAGCAGGTTGAACAGGCTCGAGCCGATCACATGGCCCAGCACCATGTCACCCTGCCCACGCCGCGCCGCCGCGATCGCCCCCGCCACTTCGGGCAATGCGGTGCCGATCGCCACCGGCAACAGGCCAACCAGCAACGGCGACCAGCCCAGCCCGGCGCCGAACACCGGCGCGGCCTGCACAACCCAGCGCGCGCCGACATACAGGCAGAGCGCCGCGAACAGCAGCCGCAGGAGGTTCAGGAACAGCCCGGTGCGGGTCATGGCATAGCCGGCGATGGCCTCGCGCACCGGCTCGGTTTCCAACCGCGCACGGCGCAGCAGGAACACCAGCAGCCCGACGAAGGCGAGCAGCAGAACCGCCCCTTCCCAGCGCGCGATGACGCCATCCAGGCCGAACAGGATCAGCAGCAGGCTTGCCGCCGCCAGGCATACCAGCAGCGGCGAGAGCAGGCGCGCACGGACCAGCAGCGGTGCGGCCAGCGCCGCCAGCCCCAGGGTCAGGCCGACATTGACGATGTTGCTGCCCACCGCGTTGCCCAGCGCGAGTTCTTCCGCCCCGACCACGAAGGCGCGGGCGTTGACCACCAGTTCCGGCAGCGAGGTGCCGAAGGCCACCAGCAGCAACCCGGCCACGAACGGTGAGGCGCCAAAGCGCTGGGCCAGCCCGGAGGCGGCACGGACGATGCTGTCCCCGCCCAGTGCCAACAGCACCAGGCCCAGCACGAACCAAACAGTGGCAGCGATCATCTGGTGCTCCCCGGTGACGGATGTGGGCCGATTCTAGGGCCCGCCCGGCCCGAACGGTGAACGCCCGCCCCGGCACCCGGGCCAGGGCGGTAGCGGTGGCTCAGGAACAGCCTTCCACGTAGTCGACCTGCGGTGTCTTGCCAACGCGCCACGCGGTCACGTTGCCATCGCCGTTGATCTCGAAGTTGATCAGCGCACCGCCCTCGGCCGCCGGGCGCACGCGCAGGTTGTGGCCCTGCGCGTCGTACTTGTGCGGGGTCAGATCGCCGCGGTCGGGGTACAGCGTCTGCAGCTGGCCCAGCGACATGCCGACCTTGCCGCCACCGGGGGCGACGGTGCGGTCGTTGCGCACGTCATAGCGGACCAGGCGCCTGCCCTCGATCATGAAAATGACGTCCTCGGCCTGTGCGCCTTCGGGTTGCAGCGCATGGCAGTAGTCGTCGGCGACCTCGCCCTGCAGCGGTTCTTTCCAGGCCGCGCGGACCTCCTCCAGCGTACTGCCCAACGCAACGGGGCCGTAGCCGTCCAGGCGTGCCGGCCCCGCCGTTGGCGTCCCCGATGCCGCCGTGGCGGGCGCGCTGGGCGCGGTGTCCGCTGCCGGCGCAGGCACCGCTGCCTCGGCGTCGCTGGACGGGGTTTCCGGCGCGCGTCCGCACGCGGCCAAGGCGAGCACCATCCCCAGTGCCATCACGCTTCCCAGCTGTTTCATGCCTGCATCTCCCGGTGAATGGGCGCAGCCTAGCGCGTGCGCCGTGTGGGCGGCATGCACGCTGTCGTTGTCATCGGCGTTTCACCTGCCGCGTTCAGGCTCGGCCTGCACCGCATCGACCCCGCCCCCATGCAACCGCAGAAGACCGACCTTGCCCGCACCGCGCTGCAGGCCCACCGCGCTCCGCTGGACATGCGCCAGCGCCGGCTGTTGATCCTGTGCGACGGCCAGCGTGACCTGGTCCAGCTGGGCCAGCTGGTGGGCCCGGAGACCCCGGCGATGGTGATCCAGCTGATCCAGAGCGGGTATCTGGTGTCCAGTGCGGCCGCGGAGGTCGCCGTTGTCGCCCCCGCCGCGCCCGCGCCCAGCGTGATGCCGACCGCGGCGCTGGCGCCGGTGACCGAACGCCGCCGCTCGCTGGTCGCCGCGCGGATCTACCTGCTCGACATCCTGGAACTGCAGCGCCATCCGCAGGCGGCGGCGCTGTTCCACACCCTGCAGCAGGCCCGCAGCGACGATGCGGTCATGGCCGCACTGCACGCCGCGCTGGAGGCGCTGCCCGGGCTGACCTCGACCGGCTACGCCGAACGGGTGCGGCAGCGGTTGCTGGAGGTGCTGCCGACGGCGCATGCCGAGCGGTTCCAGATCGCGGCGGTTTGAGGGTAGTTACCGGATCCGGTTTCGATGAGGATATTGAATTGGACGCGGCAAGAAGCTGCGCGCAGGGTAGGAGCCCTACCCGCCAGTGAGGTTTTACTAATGTATGATTCCCAAATAACAGTTAATTGGGAGTCGATCATGGTCGAAACGATCAAACTGGCGACTGCCCGGGAACTCGCCGAATCCGGAAGCCTGCGCGAAACGACGGTGACCGCCGAAGCGGGAGGCTACGTTGTCACCTTCGCCCTGGAGAACAGCGACCGTGCGTTGGCCACCAAAGATGGGACGCCGCGCATTTTCTCTGGCGTCGCGGCGGCCGCGCGTGTCCTGGCCCGGTTGGGGATCACACGCTATCGCGTAGACGCCTCGGCGACGGCTGGCGCCGAGCCCCCGCGCCGCTCGCGACCGGATCGGGCTCGGGTGCTGAAGCAGCTGCATGAAGACTCGGCCTATCTGGAACGCATCCGTGAAGCAGTGGCTGAAGCGCGCGCGGATTCACGGCCGGCACTGTCCGGTACCGATGCGCACCTGCACATGGCGGCGCTGAAAACGCGACTCGGTGACGAGTTGCAAACGGCATTGAAGCGCCGCCCGTCCACGAAATGACGGTTGCGTGGGGCAGGCTGGCCCTTGAGGATAGAACCCAACAACTTGTTGCCGCCTTCGAGCGCGCCATGGCACTGCCGGACCCGCATCTGTTCATCGCAGCCGTAGCGCGAGACGATGCGATCGAGAACGAAGGAGAGGCCCTGGATGGCCCGGCGGTCTACCGCCTCGATGCCATCAAAGGGGCGTTCCTGTATGCAACGCGCGATGGCCGGTATCTGATCGCCTACCAACGCAACGGCAACGACGTTTACATTGACCGCGTGTTGCCTACCCGCAGGTCGGACGGCAGCTGAGCGCCCGCCTACCCCGAGAAATTCGCCTTCAAGCCCTGCCAGCAGTGCTGGTACCCGCGCTGGCGGTGCGCTGCCGCCATCGCCTGGGCGGTCGGGCGGATCACGCCGCGGGTTTCGAACATGAAGGCCATGGTGTCCTTGATCACGTCCGGTCTGCTCAGGTCGGCGGCGGAGGCCTTCTCGAAGGTCGCCGCATCCGGGCCGTGGCCGCTCATGCAGTTGTGCAGTGACGCGCCGCCCGGCACGAAGCCTTCGGCCTTGGCATCGTAGGCACCGTGGATCAGGCCCATGAACTCGCTGGCGATGTTGCGGTGGAACCACGGCGGGCGGAACGTGTTCTGCGCGACCAGCCAACGCGGCGGGAAGATCGCGAAATCCATGTTGCTGGTGCCCGCTGTATCACTGGGCGAATGCAGCACCAGGAAGATCGACGGATCGGGGTGGTCGTGGCTGATCGAGCCGATCGTGTTGAAGCGGCGCAGGTCATAGCGGTACGGCGCGTAGTTGCCGTGCCAGGCGACCACGTCCAGCGGCGAATGATCGATGTCCGCGCGCCATAGCTGGCCCTCGAACTTGGCGATCAGTTCGAACGCGCCATCGACGTTCTCGAATGCGGCGTGGGGCGTCTCGAAGTCGCGCGGATTGGCCAGGCCGTTGGACCCGATCGGGCCCAGGTCGGGCAGCTTCAGCAGGGCGCCGAAGTTCTCGCAGACGTAGCCGCGTGCATCGCCATCGGGCAGTTCGACCCGGAAGCGCACGCCACGCGGGATCACCGCGATCTGCTGCGGTTCGATCTCGATCACGCCCATTTCGGTGAGCAGGCGCAGGCGGCCGAGCTGCGGAACGATCAGCAGCTCGCCATCGGCGTTGTAGAAGTAGCGGCCCTGCATGTCGCGGTTGGCCGCATACAGGTGGATGCCCACGCCATGGTGGGCGTCGGGCGAGCCGTTGCCGCCCATCGTGTACAGCCCCTCGACGAAATCCGTGGGCGTACCCGGCAGCGGCAACGGATCCCAGCGCAGCTGGTTGGGCGAGACCGCGCCCTGCGCGAAGTCACCGTGCAGGTGCGGCTGGGCGAAGGGGGTGAACTCACCGTGGGTCACCGCGGGGCGGATGCGGTACACCCAGCTGCGGCGGTTGCTGCCGCGCGGCGCGGTGAATGCGGTGCCGGACAGCTGTTCGGCATACAGGCCATGGGCGACACGCTGCGGGGAGTTCTGCCCCACCGGCAGCGCACCGGGCACCGCCTCGGTGGCGAACTCGTTGCCGAAACCGGTCTGGTAGCCGCGCGATGACATCGGGTTGTTCATGGTCCTGCTCCGCCGGAGGCGTGGATGGCAAGGGAGTACAGCCGATGGCACCGGCGCGGACGCCGATGCCATCGTTGCAGCGTAACGCGGGCGGCTGCCGGTGCGTTACAGCGCGCGTCTTACAGCACGCCGCGCTTCATCTGGTCGCGCTCGATGCTCTCGAACAGCGCGGTGAAGTTGCCTTCGCCGAACCCTTCGTTGCCCTTGCGCTGGATGATCTCGAAGAAGATCGGGCCGATGCAGTTGGTGGTGAAGATCTGCAGCAGCTTGCGCTGCTTGGTCTCCGGATCGGCATCGATCAGGATCTTGTTCTTCGCCAGCCGGGCCACGTCTTCACCGTGGTTGGGCACGCGCATGTCGATCACGTCGAAATACGTCTCCGGCGTGTCCAGGAACTCCACGCCCTGGGCGCGCATCGCTTCCACGGTCTCGTAGATGTTCTCGGTGAAGCAGGCGATGTGCTGGATGCCCTCGCCCTTGTAGGCGTCGAGGTATTCGTTGATCTGGCTCTTCGGATCGGAGGATTCGTTGAGCGGGATGCGCACGATGCCATCCGGGGCGGTCATCGCCTTGGACACCAGGCCGGTCTTGAGGCCCTTGATGTCGAAGTAGCGGATCTCGCGGAAGTTGAACAGGCGCTCGTAGTAGTCCGACCACTGCTGCATGTTGCCGAAGTACAGGTTGTGGGTCAGGTGGTCGATGAAGGTCAGCCCGAAGCCCTTCGGGCGCGGGTCCACGCCCTCGATCGGCGCGTACTCGGTATCGAACATGCTGCCGTTGGCGCCATAACGGTCGACCAGGTACAGCATGCAGTCGCCGATGCCCTTGATGATCGGGGCGGCGACGGCGCGGGTGTCAGGCTTGAAGTCGATCGCTTCGGCGCCGTTGCCCAGGGCCATCTGGTAGACCTCGTCGCCCGGCTTCTTGAAGCGGATCGCGAAACCGCAGGCGCACGGGCCGTGCTTCTCGGCGAAATCCGAGGCGAACGAGTCCGGCTCTTCATTGACCAGGAAGTTCACGTCGCCCTGGCGATAGACTGTGATCGCACGCTGCTTGTGGCGCAGCACGGCGGTGAAGCCCATCTTGCGGAAATAGTCGTGCAGTTCGGCGCCACGGCCGGCCGGGGCGGCGAACTCGACGAACTCGAACCCATCGATGCCCATCGGGTTTTCGAAGGTGGTGACCTGCATGCCCGGATCGGGTGCGTAGGACGCGGTGCTCGTTTGGCTGGTCATGCTGTGGCTCCAAAGCAGTCCGCATCGGAAAAAACCAGGTGCGGTAGGAAGGCAGACCCGCGAGAATGCGGAGTCCGGAACGTAGGTTATAGTTTCACATGAAACCACCATCAAGGTGCACCGCAACATGAGCCCGCCCGATCCCAGCAGTCACAGCATCCGCGCGTCGCACGCCCTGCTCGATCTGGAGCAGTTCCTGCCGTACCGGCTGAGCGTTCTGTCCAACCGTGTCAGCGGCAACATCGCCAAGCTGTATGGGGACCGTTATGGGCTGGCGATCCCCGAGTGGCGGGTGATCACGGTCTTGGCGCTGTACCCGGGCTCGTCGGCCAGCGAGGTGTCCGATCGCACCGCGATGGACAAGGTCGCGGTCAGCCGCGCCGTGGCCAGACTGCTCGAACGGGGCTTCATCAAGCGTGAAACCCATGGCGACGACCGGCGCCGCTCGGTGCTGGCGCTGTCGGCGGCCGGTTTCGAGGTGTACGAAACCATCGCCCCGCTGGTGATCGACATCACCCGCAAGCTGATGTCCGTGCTCAGCGAGGAAGAAGAACAGATGCTGGAAACGCTGATCCTGCGCCTGGCCGGCGAAGGCCTGCAGCGGATGGACGAGTAGCGCCTCAGCTCAGGTGTTTGCGCCGCGCATGCACCCAGGGCGCGGCCAGGGCGCCGATGGCACCGCCGGCGAACCCCAGCGAGGCCGCCACGGCGGCCGCTTCGATCGCCCCCGGCAAGGCCAGCGCGGCCACCACCAGCAACAGGGATGGCAGACCGATGAAGGTCGCCATGAAGTAGCGCCAGCGCGGTGACCAGGTGCCGACCTGGAGCAGGCTGACCGGCATCCAGGCTTCGCCGGAGGCGTCCTGGGCAACCTTGGCGGCCACCTTGCCCAGGTCCGCTTCGACCGGGCCCTTGCCACCACGCGCGGCGGCCAGCATCGCGGCCACCTCATCGACCGCCGGGAAGCTGGTCGGCCAGCTCTGCGGGGGGGTGACCCCATAGGCGGTCAGCAGCGGCACGCTGAGCCACGGCGCCAGCAGCGGGCGCACCTTGCGGCGATCCAGCACGCACCAGAGCTGCGTCACCCCGTGCGCGGTCACGCTGTACAGCGCCAGCTGCGCCGGCGCCGGGTACGGCAGCAGGTGCACGCGCGCGGCCATGCTGTCGTAGCCCATCGCACGCAGGAAGCCCGCGCGGGTACGCCCCTCGTGTGCCCAGGCCAGGCCGAGCGCCCCGACCAGATACACCTCGGCAGGATCCTTCGTACCGGCACTGGCGCGATCGTCGCTGGCCAGGAAGAACGCCAGCGATTTGGGTTCTTCGACGTCGTGCTGGTCCCAGCGGCCGGCATCACCGAGTACATGCTTGAGCGGCACGCGCGCCGGGGCGGTTTCGTCCTTGCTGGCGTTGTGCAGGAACGGGACCACGCTCAGCACGAAGCCCTGCAGGTCCACCCCGCGCAGGCCGCTACCCTGCCACTCGGCCGGGATCAGGCCGGTCAGGCTGCCCTGGCGTGCCAGCGCGTCCAGCTGCGCCTTCTGCTCGACCAGTTTCTGCACCGCGGCCTTGAGCAGCACGTTGCCGGGCACGGAGACCATCGGCAGGCGGTAGCGGATCGCACCCGGCGCCGGCGTCCCGCCCTCGCCATCGAGCGCATCCGGCGCGGTCTGGTCGTCCAGCAGCACATCGACCGACGGCAGGCTCACGCCGGCCGGCGCATCGAGGGAAACATCGGTGGGGGTGTCACTGGTGCCCGGCTGCATGCGTCCAATTCCGTCGGTTGCCCGCCACGAACAGCGCGGCATGAGGTCCTTGGAGGTAGCGGCAGGGTGGCCGACAAATTGAGCGCAAAAAAAAGGTTCTTCACCCAACTCCGGGGAAGGCCGCCCGGATCTTCAGGAAGAAGTACGCGTCATCTCGGTATCCGTAGGCAACGCGCTTGATGACCTTGATCTTGTTGTTGATGCCTTCCACCAGGTTCGTC